>Ga0265595_1000004_pt1 | contig 513649 bp, 493 predicted proteins | sample saktaG_15_FD_190148 | JGI IMG/M metagenome (GOLD analysis project Ga0265595, IMG submission 190148) | Saline water microbial communities from Sakinaw Lake, British Columbia, Canada - sak_2013_06_06_50m | ecosystem: Environmental > Aquatic > Non-marine Saline and Alkaline > Saline ... | reverse complement strand
ACGCACTTCAAAGACGCGCAGGTTAGAGGCTAAGCACCACCGCGCCAAGACCAAACGCTTACGCCGTACAGTCCCGGAAGGATCTGATGGGTAATAAGTCACCTATTTATCCGGTAACAAAAACTCAAACAGTTACTTTTCTTATTCTCTCAAACTCCTCTCGAGTCACTCATTGCTCTTGACCTATCCACAGGGGTTAATCTACTATTAGACTCGTTCAGAACTCCCAATGCTTATCTGCTATAGATGTTTTTATGAAAGAGCAAAGTCACAGGCTGATCCTCAAAGCATCTGAGATAAGTCAATTCATTTATTGCCCTGTTGCTTGGCACCTGCAAAAGCAGGGATACAAGGTGGAGTCACCTGTGTTGGATAGAGGACTTGATGAACACTTTGACCTTGGTGAACGAATAGATATCGTGACTGCTGAGGAGAAGAAATCGCGGGTGATGCTTTTAGTGGGTCTCGGGTTGATAGCTATTTCAATTTTGATCCTTGTATGGTGGCTGGTGGTTTCTTTTCCTGTTGCAGCGGGGATGGTGGTCTTGGTTATTCTTCTTGCATGCGGTGCTATCTTTACCGCTCGGTCAAGTCGAAGATACAAATATGTGCGAACGATGAGGAAAGAATATGGTATACTTGAAGGACGTATCGTCTATACAGATTTAGACAAACCGGCGGAACCACTCTTTTCTGAACAGCTTCGATTGACGGGGAAACCTGATTTCATCGTCAAGTTCAAAGGACAATATATACCAATCGAGGTCAAGACAGGTATAACTGATAGTCCATACCGAAACCATGTAATGCAACTCGCTGCCTACTGCCTGCTAGTGGAAGAAAAATACAATGAGGTTACTCCTTTTGGAGTTCTGGTATATGGAGGTGGGAGGCAATTCAGAATACCGTTTGAAGCTTATTTGAGAAGTCAGATGATAACAATAATGGAGGAGATGAGAACGAAGCTCGCCACAGGAATTATCCGAAGAAACCATAATTTGATTGCGAAATGCCAGTATTGCTCTATGAGAGTCCATTGTAGCCAGAAAATCGCTTGAGCCGGCGCTACTCCACCTTTTTGAACGATTTAGCGGATAGTTAATGTTTGATGCTACTCCCTTTTAAGGTATTGACCAGCTAACTTGAATGATATACACTCTGGCTTGTAAATGTAACTGGCAGGTGGTGATATGCAGCAACGGTATCAGTGCCATACATGTTGTGCCCCAGTCGCTTTTGATAAAAGATTCTGCGAAAACCGCGGAGCACAGCTGAATCGCCCAGCGCAACAGCAATCAAAGTCAGCCTGAAGGATACCCGATTGCTTCCGATGTTTTCACGACGCTACAGAAGACGGTCGTGCGCTAATATAAGTGATCTTTTGTAACTAAACACCAAGGAGGGAAAAGAAATGAAAATCCGTCGTATGGCATATTTGTGGGTGGCTGTTCTGGTTATAGCCGCCACTGTCCTCAGTTCGTGTGTTTCAGTGCCCCAACCAACTCAGAAGGGTATCCAATCCCTACCTAATATGGGCCAACAGCTTTCGCCGCTGGCACCACAGGGTTCCACATTTGAACCGTTGAATCCCGGTTTGGCCGACAATCCAAACTGGCTGGCTGGGCAAGCTGCTACAACCGTGGTGAGTCCGGATAAAAAGACCCTGCTGGTCCTGACGAGTGGCTACAACCGCGTCTTTAGAACCGACGGCAAGCCAGATGCCTTCAACACCTATTTCAACTGGCCGGATTCGCAAGAGTACGTGTTTGTCTATGACATTTCGACGAACAAACCGGTCAAGAAGCAAGTGATTATGGTCCCCAATACCTACTATGGGATGGTATTCGATCCTAGCGGGACGGCTTTCTACGTATCCAGCGGACTGGGGGATCTTCCCTATGACACCACCGGCGCCTTTAACCCTGCGAAGGCCGGCGGTGACAACGTCCATGTCTTTACCCTGAACGCTAGTGGATCCTGGCAGCACGCTACAGAGCTTGCTTTGAACCATCCCGCGGGCAACGGCCTTGTTGTACAGCCGCCTACCGGCGAAAAGGTCCCGGTCAATGAGATGGTTGCTGTAAGTCCCATGGCCGCTGGCGTGGCGATCTCGCAGGATGGCCTGACGCTGGTGGTGGCGAATTATTATAACGACTCGATCACGGTGTTTACAGGAGGACTGGGCAAATGGTCCAAGGGAACGGATCTCGACCTGCGCCCCGGCAAGAACGACCCTGCCAAGGTGGGCGTACCGGGCGGGGAATATCCGTTTTGGGTGGCTGTGAAAGGGACCGGAGCGAGCACCACTGCGTACGTGTCAAGCCTGCGCGACCGTGAGATCGTCGTCGTGAATCTGGGCGGGAAACCGGTAATAACGGCACGCATCCCGGTAAAAGGCCAACCTAACAAGATGACGCTGAACGCTGCCCAGACCCTGCTGTATGTCGTCAATGACCAGGCGGATACCGTCGATGTCATCGACACTGCCACGAACACGATCCTCGAAACGATCCCTGTACTGCCGCGCGGGTCAGTCTTGCCTGCCGCGCTGGAGAAGTATAAAGGAGCGAATCCCAACAGCGTGGCGCTATCCCCGGATGAAAAGTTGCTCTACGTGACGGACGGCAATCTGAATGCCGTGACGGTGATTGCGCTGAGCGCAAGCAACAGAGGTTCCAAGGTGGTTGGACTCATTCCGACCGGTTGGTACCCGACCTCCGTGAGTTTTAGCGGTGATGGCAAATATGTGTACGTTGTGAATGCCAAGTCGCCGACGGGTGCAAACCCGACCATGTATTATAGCTACGGCCCGCCGACACACCAAAGTGGCTGGGCCAGTAATGCATATAATCCCCAGTTAACCAAAGCTGGCCTGCAGAGCTTCCCGACCCCCGATGAGGCGCAACTCCTGACGCTCACTGCGCAGGTAGCCGCGAACAACCGTTTCTCAAGCACAGTGAGTACAAATGATGTGGCAGTCATGGACGCCGTACGCCAAGGTGTCAAGCACGTGATCTTTATCATCAAGGAAAATCGGACCTATGATCAGATCCTGGGCGACCTTGAGATCGGCAATGGCGACCCTTCTCTGGCTGAATTCGGCAAGGCGCTCACGCCCAATTTTCATTCGCTGGCTCGAACGTTCGTCACGTTGGATAACTTTATGTGCACTGCTGAAGTCAGCTACGATGGCTGGGCATGGTCCACTTCTGCTCAGGCTCAAAACATGATAGAAAGCCAATACCCGGTGGCCTACGCGGGACGCGGCCTCAGCCTCGACCAGGGTGGTTTAAATCGCAGTGTGAACGTTGCCCTTCCGAGTGTCGCTGAGCGCCAGGCCGCCAATCCCCTGACATCGGACGATCCGGATGTGCTGCCGGGCCAGACCGATACGGCTGCGCCGGATGGCCCGGACAATGAAATCAATACCGGCTTTTTGTGGGACGCTGCGTTGCGGGCAAAACTCACCGTACGGAACTATGGGTTTTCCATTGATGGGACCCGCTATACATTCCCCCCAACCTCCTCCTACAGCCTTTCTCTCGCTCACGATCCGGCCTCAACCAACACGGTTACGGCTTACCCTACAGAGGTTTCCCTCATCCCGTATACTGATCCGTACTTCCGTGGTTGGGATCCCACGTATCCGGACTATTGGCGTTTCAAGGAGTGGGAGCGGGAGTTCGATACCAAGTACGTCAATGGTGGAGAGGATCTTCCTCACTTAAGCCTGGTCCGCTTGATGAACGATCACACCGGAAACTTTGCCACCGCGATTGACGGCGTGAATACTCCGGAGCTGCAACAAGCTGACAATGACTACGCGGTTGGTCTGCTGGTTGAAAAGATCGCAGGCAGCAAGTACGCCGACAACACGCTTATCTTTATCATTGAAGACGATGCCCAGGATGGACCTGATCACGTCGATTCGCATCGTAGCCCTGCCTACATCGTCGGTGCTTATGTGAAGCAGGGCGCACTGATCTCCACGCAGTACAACACCATCGACTTTTTGCGCACGATAGAAATGGTCCTGGGCCTCCCGCCGATGAACCTGAACGACGCACTCGGGAGACCCATGGCTGATGTCTTCAACACGACGCCGAGCAAGTGGAGCTTTACCGCCGCTCCCTCACCGGCTCTCTACAATACAGAACTGCCGCTGCCTCCCAAGCCGGCCAGCCTGATCGTGCCCAGGCCAACGCACGACGCGGAATACTGGGCAGAGGTCACGAAAGGGATGGACTTTACCTCCGCAGATAAGATGGATTTCCCGACCTACAATCGCATCCTTTGGACAGGGTTGATGAGCGGTCAACCTTATCCCGCCGCACCGACCGGAATGGACCTGAGGCAGAACCGCAAAGAGCTCCTCGCGAGATACGAACAGTCTCTGAAGCAATGACCCGTTTGGCGTAGGCGGCTACAACTATCCGGAAGGAAGTCCGGGTGAATTCTATTTGCTTCGTCGGGAAATTAACAGTCGTTGTAGACATTGACATTCTAATAAAACGGTTTATTAGAATTTTGCCTTCTATCTATGCTCGTATACTGCCTGCTGCCCATCTCTTCCAGTTGCAAGGAACAATCTGACTGAGCACTGCCTTTTTTAGTCAGTCTGACGCACTATTTGGTTCTCCTTTTTATTGTCTTCAATGTAATTGAACCAAAGCCTGAATTGTTGCATGGTAGACGAATGTATGCTTGGTAGTTGCTAAAGACAGGACACTTTCAAGTTGATAAGATTCAACAAAGCTCAGTTACAACTTTTTTAATTCAGATGCTACCTGCTCAATATCCACAGGCAAAGACATAGGCCCATCAAGCACTTTGCGCTCCAGATTGCACAGCACCTCGACGAATGTCTCAGGTTTCATCAATAGGTAGCCACGGTTTTGAAAAGTCTTGCTAACCTCTGATTCCGGAGTATTTGACTCTCGGGCCAAACGTGATAATGGCACGACCACTACATCTTGGGGCAAGCCCTCTCTGCCCACAGCAATAAGCACAGCGCCGAATGGGCGGTTTCTAGCTAAGGCGGCTTTGGCCAACCTAGCACCGGCAGATACCGGAGATTCCTGACCTGCAGCAGCGGCAAACGAGCTACCCAAGACAAAGGTCACTAGACTGCCGGCGAGCTTTCCCTGGTTAGATCCAATACTTGCTGAGTTCTCCAGTCCCCGAACCTCCTCTACTTCTTTCATGATTCTGGCTTTAAGGCTACGGATACAAGCTGCCTGCTCATGGTGAAGTAATGTTCTGGCGCAATGTGCAATGACGAGCGCAAGCCTTTCCAGTGCAACCTTTTGCCTTGTAACTTCCCGCCGCAGTTCCTTAAGCTGTCCTTCTAATTCGCTCATCCTGCCAATCGCTCCAACTCCAAAACCGCATTGTTTATAGATGGCCTCAAATTATGCAGCGATACGTCATTTCTACGATTGCGGTCCAACCAGGCTGATATGCCTTTGAGCAGCATCAAGCCGATGACCCGTACCTGGTGCACTGTGATTTGGTCGCCGCCCTCAACCAAAGAGAGCAATCCTCCAAGCCACTCGTTGGTATTCCTCATTGCTTGGAACTGGCCGAATTCCTTACCCAACTCAAACGCTTCTCTCTTTAATCTGACAACCCCCTCGAGTTCTTCCCGCACCCTATTGTCCAGATCTTGTTGTAACTCCGAAATGGTATTTCGAGCAATGGTATTGATAGCTCCGATTTCTTTGATCACGTGGTCTTTCTCGTCTGCAACTTGTGCCTTCAAGGTAGATAATTCCTCCTGCAGCTGTTGATTTCTGGCTGTAAGTGCTGCCGACTTCTCCTCAGCTTTGGCTATTGCATCCTCCACGCTGTGTAGTTCATGCAGTTTGGTTTGTATGACCGTATCCAGCCCTAAGCCTTCGTCTAGTTGCTCAAGCTCGCATAGTAGCTCCTCGCACAATGCGTCGGGGCTCATCTTATGACGTTGGGCTATCCCTTTCAGCCGGACTGTGAATCCAGAGAGGTCGTCCAAGGACATCCCGATACCGGACAGTGTTTTCAAGTCGTTTCTAGCTATCGACAACCGCTCGTCGGCAGATTGAAGCCTCTCCTCAAGATGTGTTACTCGAGTCAAGAGTTTTCCTTCGCGCTGTTCTCTTTTCTCTACACTTTCGCTCAACATATGCTGACGCCTTTCAAGATCTGCTACTTCGTCCGTGAGGCATCCTTTGTTCCTTTCTAGCTCTTCTATTTCTCCCTGCAGTTCAAGCGCTTTCTTGGCCATCGGTTCCAGTTGACTACAGGCTTCTTCCAGAGTCCGAACCTTCTTCTCCATCTCATCTACGCTGAGGCCGGTTCTCTCCAGCACATCTCTATACTCCATGGCTGCCTTTACAAAAGCCTGTGTTTCAATACCCCCTGGAGTGAGTGTCTTGCACAGAGATACGTACTGCGGAATATCGCCCGGTTCCAGACCCAGTTCTTTCACACTATTAACGATAGTGATCCCTGTTACAGCTTCTCCCACAGTCAACCTTGATTTCCTAACCTCAGCAGCAAGTTCCTTTAGCAGATCCACTTGCTCTGATACATCACCGACCTCAGGATAGTTACCAGCTTTCAGGTCTGCAATGACATTAGTTACAGCACCGACGCTGACACCGGCTTTCGCGGCTATTTCCCTGTATGATAGACCACTAAAGTACAGCCTAATGATGTTGAGCTGTTTTCTTATTGATAGTTTTTCCATAATACACCTCCTAACTATAATTCACGAGATAATTTCGATGTTTTCCGCGGAATATCTGAACGTCGTGAGCACCATTTGAACTCGCATTTGAGCGAGTACTGAACGCAACATGAACATCACTTGAACAAACCCTTTGCTCTTCATTCGTCTTATTACCTATGAAATATCCCTCTGTTATTGGTTCTCTCAGGCTAGCCCGAACCGTCTCCCTTGGGCCTGACACTCAATTCAGTCTGTAGGAGTTCAGACATGACGCTTGACTGTGAAAAAGACAACATTAATCCCCTACACGGTGCTTGATTTGGCTGACTCAAATGGGAAGGATTTGGAGAAGGTTCTTGCTTTTATCCTGTACGGCCTACCAGTAACGTAATATCATTACCTTACTTTAGCTTCGGGTTCTTCAACTGTTTACCTTAGTCCAGCTTCAATTTCCGGTAATAATATTACCTTAGATGAATATGGGTGTCAGAAGGTACACCTATTCTCATCGGATTTCTTACAACGATAAAACATGATCCTAGCAGTTATTTAAAAAAGCTTCGATTGCCCGATTCGTTTCCACTGGTTTTTCCAAGAGGCAATAATGCGTGGCGCCCTCAATAATTACCAGCTTGGCCCCTGTAATTTTATTGACCAGATATTGGGAATACTTGACCGGAGTCATATCGTCCTCGGAGCCGCAAATAACCAACGTTGGAACCGCGATCTGACTAACTTTATCCATTATATCGAACTTATCACAGCACCGAAAATCATTGAGCTGCACGGCAGCACCTACTTTAGCCATACCATTAACTATTTTCTCCGTTACATCAGGAGCCACCCGGCTATATGGAGGTTCAGCTACTTTTTTGAGCCACTGAGCCGGGGCATCTATGCTATCTTCCAGTTTCTTAAGCAAGTCAGGCCGTACCCTTAGACGGGCACCAGTACCGATTAATATTAGTGCTTTAACATCCTCCGGATAACTCAGCGCATACATCATGGCTATGGCACCGCCAAGAGAGTGCCCTGCAATGACAAGCGGTAAACGCTCTCCTCGATAGGCATACTGATGAAGCCACTGTGCATACTCGTCTATGCTGGTGCATGGCTTGCCCTCAGGATGACCCGGAAGATTGATAGCCTCAGAACCGGTGAAGTATTTTGTTTGGTAATGCCAGAGCAAACTAGTGTTGCCAGCGCCGTGAATGAAGATAAGCTTCATCTTAATACCTGTAATAACCTGCCCCAACAATTATACCACTTGTTAAGTTGGCCCCATAAGCATAATAGCCTCAGGAGCAGGCGGTCGACTTATGATATAATATGCCAACTAATAACAATAACGGATGATAGTTGCCTGATTGAAAATTGATATAGGGAATCCCCGATAAGACCTCCTTAATAAGGCAAGGTCTTTTCTGCAAGATAAGAATAAAAATTTTGAGAGGAGCTTCTATGATTAAATCAAGACTGTGCGACCTGGTCGGAATCAAATATCCCATTATACAGGCCGGAATGGGCCCCTTCAGCAACAACAATCTCTGTGTGGCGGCGGCAAACGCAGGCGTCCTGGGGCTGCTTTCTACGAGCGGCGTTTTTAACAAAGATGATCAGCCATGGATTTACAACGACTTTGTGAGAACCGGAGAAGCTGACCCCGAAGACGATATGGCGACAGTCCTGGAAAAGGTGCTGAAACGGACATACAGACTGGTAAAAGATAAGGGCGGTATTTTCGGAATCAACGTGATGGTCTCAACGGAAGTTCTCCCGCATTCGCATGTCATGATTGATACGGCCATCAGGGTTTGCCAGGAGAACCCTGATATGAAGAGGCATTTCAAAGTGATATATACGTCTGCCGGCGACCCTCTTGGCTGGAAAGACAAAATAAAGGGAGCAGGATTTACCTGGATACATATTGTTCCATCCGTCAGGGCAGCTTTGCGCTGTAAGAAAGCTGGCGTCGATATAATAGCAGCTTCAGGCCATGAAGGCGGTTTCCATACCTCGTGGGAACCGGTACACTCGATGATTTTGCTTCCAGCCGTGGTGGAGGCGGTGTCCGACAACGATACGCTGGTTGTCGGTGCCGGTGGGTTCTGCGATGGCAAGACACTGGCGGCGGCGCTGGTCATGGGAGCAGATGGTGCACTGATGGGAACCCGCTTTCTGGCAACACAGGAGAGCGATTTCCATCAGATCTGGAAAGAGGCGGTTGTGGAGGCTGGAGACAGGGCAACCCTGGTGGCGCGCGGCTTTGTGGGACCTGCCCGGTGGTTGAAAACACCCCGCAGCGTGGAACATGCTAAAAATACTCTACAGAAATCGCCCGGCGTTTTCCTGGGTGCTCCCGATGATTACTCGACGATCGATATGTCTTTGATTCAGTATGAGATCGAATCCATAAAAGCTACCTTCGAAGGAAATAAGGAAAAGGCGATGATGGCTGCCGGCGAAGCGGCTCAGCGGATTGAAGACATGCCCAAAGTTAACGATATGGTGCAGGAAATCGTCAGGGAAACTGAAGCCATTCTGAGAGACATTCCCAAAAAGCTTCTGGCATGAACTATCAGTCCAAATTATTCTGAAAAGAAAAGCCGAGGCGAAAGCCATCGGTTTTTCTTTTCCCGGAACAACTATCTAGCAACCCATATTCGCTGCTTTCCGGATTTCGATCACAAGTGCCACGTTCTGGTCACCCACGGCTGTTTCTATGGAAATAAGGACACCATAAAAGCAATACAATATAAAATAGGATCTTAATAAACACAACTTCCATCACTGCACATTTCGTCAATAAGTGCAATCTGATGGTTCTTCAATCTTTGAGCAAAGCTGAAGCAATATATTTCATTGAATGTATTTGCTATATAATGTAAGGCAACATGGTAAAAATGCACCAGGATACAGCCTCCCAAATTAGGTCTTTTGTCTTACCTTTCACAGTATTGGTGGTTATCCCATTATTGGTCATTGTGTACACAAAAGGTTTTAGATTCGGTTGGGGGCTAGGATTACCTTGCGACGCACTTGTAGTTTGCATTGGGTTTATTACCGTCATTGCCGGTTTATATTTGCTGATAGCTACTATTATGCTTTTTATGAAGATCGGCAAAGGGACCCTGGCTCCGTGGGCACCGACAAAGAAACTTGTGGTTATCGGGCCATATCGATACGTTCGAAATCCGATGATTTCAGGCGTGTTAATTGCGCTACTTGGAGAATCGATTGCGTTTGGCTCTATAGCAATATCTAGTTTGTTTATCTTGTTTTTTATCACTAATCATATTTATTTTATATTCTCGGAAGAACCGGGGTTACTTAAACGCTTTGGCGATGAATACCTTCGTTATAGGAATAATGTGCCTCGATGGATCCCGAGATTGAGCCCGTGGAAGAACAACAATAGTGATGAAGAAGGATAATTAAACATGCGGCTTCAACTACGAGCTTGTTGCCATGCAAAAGGTTGAACAATCAGTCATTTTGGTCAGTTCTTCCTTTGCTCCCAATAAATTTAGGACGCCACCAAATCCCGACTAACTCTACTTGGCCCTTCTCGTACTCGCTGGACATCTCACCAATCCTATGCAAAAATAAGGCGCGAGTCCTAAGGCTGCAAGAGAGTAACTCGAACTGGAGGATTCAGAGATGAAAAATTTTTTAAAGCGCAGGTTATTCTTCCTTGGTGTTCTCCTTGCCGTACTCCTGAGTATCCTGTTCTCAGCGTGCAATACGAGTAACACTCCGCCTCAGCCCATCAAGTGGTGCATGGCGACAAGCTGGACCGAGGATAACCTTATTTACACAGAGGGTGCAGTGGCGGTATGCCAGAAGGTGGCAAAGCTTAGCGGTGGACGCCTCCTAATCGAGGCCTATCCCACAGATGAATTGACCAGCACGTTTGACGTTTTTGATATGGTGAGCCAGGGAAAGGTTGAATGTGGCCATTCATGGCCTGGCTACTGGCGAGACAAGGAACCCAGCTTTGTACTTTTCAGCTCGGTCCCGAATATGATGACGATGCAGGAGTGGGCAGTCTGGCTGTATGGCCCTTCGCAGGGTATAGAATTATGGCGTGAATTGTATGCAAAATACAATGTCGTGCCGTTTCCAGGTGCATTAGACGGCCCGGAATTTGGATTTTTTACCAACAGGCCTCTGCGCAGCGTTGATGATTTCAAGGGCATGAGATTGAGGACACCGGGAATGGGGGCAGATGTACTTAGGGAATTAGGGGCGACTCCGGTTATACTGCCACAAGAGGAGATCGAAGAGGCATTGCAAAAGGGAGAAATAGACGGATTCGAGTTCGCAACCCCGGCACTGGACTGGAACCTGGGTTTCGATAGCTCCATAGCCCCATACGTTACACTGCCTGCCTGGCATCAGCCATCCTGCATGTATGATACCTTAGTCAACCAGGATGTCTGGAACAAATTGCCTGATGACCTCAAGGCTATTTTCGAATCGGCCTGTAAAGAAGTCGGGATGGTAGATTTCGTTGCCCGCATCGAGGGAGCAAACCCCGACTGTCTACAGAAATACGAACAAGGTGGCATACAAATATTTATCCTTGACGAACAAAGTATGGAGAAAATAACCGAAATAACAGATAGAATATGTGACAATTTAGCTGCAAACGACGCGTTTTTTGCTAAAGTCCTTAAATCTCAGAGAGATTTCCGTGCCAACTATCGCACATGGGAGAAATGGGGAGATTACCAGATTTACCCGTCAGAATAAATGCTGCAAATCATACATTTCATCGTTTTGTTTAGAAAGAAATAAGGAGCTGCTGTAGAGCCGGGATATGCTGTTTCTTACCAAACACGAGTTCGGAATCTGTCCAATGCGGCCTACCATTCAAATCCTCATCTTCTGCTAACACCTTCAACTTCTACACCATAGCCGATTTCAGCCCGGACGGATGCCAACGAGCCTCAGGCTATGGAAACTTCCTAAAAACCAGGGTGCCGTTAACGCCGCCGAAACCGAAAGAGTTGGAAAGTGCTACCTCCACCACCGCCTTCCGCGCTTCGTTAGGCACATAATCAAGGTCGCACTCGGGGTCAGGAAATTCAAGATTTATGGTCGGCGGAATTACTCCGGTAGTCATAGTATGGAGAGTAAATATGGCTTCAACAGCACCGGCAGCACCCCACATATGTCCGATAGACGACTTGTTTGAGCTGATAGCCAGATTCCTGGCATGCTCGCCGAATGCGCTTTTGATAGCTCTGGTCTCAGACAAGTCGCTAACAACCGTGGAGGTGCCGTGAGCATTTATATAATCGACTTCAGCAGGCTCTATTCCGGCATCTCTTAGTGCAAGCTTTATACATCTGGCCGGACCTTCGCCGTCCGTTGACGGAGACGTATAATGGAAGGCATCGCAATTATTCCCAAACCCTATCACCTCTCCGTAAATCTTAGCACCCCTTTCCAGAGCTACTTCCAGAGCCTCCAGTACCACCACCCCACTTCCCTCACTCGTAATTAACCCATCCCTGTCGCCATCGAAAGGGCGGCTTGCCTTCTCAGGTTCACTATTTCTCCTGGAAGTTAAAGCGCCGAGAATGTCCAGAGAAGCTATCATCGATGCCGTAATCGAAGCTTCGGCGCCGCCCGCTAGCATTATGTCAGCTTCTCCTTGCTGAATACACCTGAAAGCCAGCCCTATGGCATTAGTTCCGGAGGCACAAGCTTCCATGACAAGGTGGTGAGGTCCCCTGACTCCATACTTTATAGCTATAACCCCGGCCGACGAATTGGCTGTGGCATTCAGTATTAAAAATGGTGGCACCTTACCTAGTTCTCCTTTAACTACGAACCTACTCGCGGATTCGAAGCTGGTCCAGCCGCCAACAGCCGTTCCCATAATTACGCCAACCCTGTCCTCATTATCTGCATTCACCTTTAGTCCAGAATCCTCCACAGCTATTATCGCCGCCGCCATCGCGTACTGGATAAAAGGGTCGAATCGCCTTATAAACTTGCTATCCAGAAAGTCCTGCGGCTGAAAGTCCTTTAACTCGCCAGCCACCTGACATTTAAGTTGCCTGGCATCGAACCGGGTAATTGGGCCGATACCTGATTTTCCCTGGCACAGGGCCGTCCAGCTTTTTTCCACCCCCACACCCAACGGCGTAATCATTCCTGCGCCAGTCACCACAACTCGCCGTTTCAACGCATTCCCTCCTTAATTACTTTAACCACACCTGTCTGCGCAGCCCTATGAGCTAAATGAATAGCATTTTTGATGGCTTTAGCCTGACTGCGGCCATGAGCAACGATGATATTACCATCTATCCCCAGCAGGCAGGCACCACCATATCCTTTATAGTCCATTCGCTCTACCATACAGGCTAACTTAGAGTAATGAACCAGAGCAATGCCCCGAAGTTCAGTGCTAATTTTGAAAGCCTGCTCTGCGCTCATAAGATTCTGGAAGATATCACCCAACCCCTCTATCGTTTTGAGTACTACATTCCCGGTAAAGCCATCGGTAACAATAACGTCGGCTTTTCCCATTAGAATATCCTGTCCTCCTACACTGCCTACGAAATTCAGGTCGGTCTTTTCCAAAAGCTCGTAGCTCTCCTTAGCCAAAATATTAGCCTCAATCCTGTCGTCGCTACCGTTGAGCAAACCAACTCGCGGTGACTCAATGCCGAGAACGCTTTTAGCAAAAAAGTCCCCAAGCTGAGCGAACTGGACCAGGAATTCCGGGCGACAGTCCACATTAGCCCCGACATCGATAAGCAGCGCCGTACTGGCAGCATCTATGGGGAACACGCCGCAAAGTGCCGGACGCTGTACACCTTCTATTCTCGCCAGGTTCAGAAATGCCGCTCCCACCACCGCTCCCGTATTGCCCGCAGAAATAAAAGCTGAGGCAAGTCCGTCTCGCACCAGCCTTGTCCCCACCACTATTGATGAATTCGGTTTACCGCGGACCGCCTGAACTGGAGACTCGTTACAGCCGATAACCTCGGTCGCCTCAACTATAGTGAGGCTCGGCTCCGCTGCATAGCGCCTGACCAGCATCTCGAGCGGGGCTCTTCTTCCCACAAGAGCAACGTCAACCCCATATTCCTCGACTGCGGCTGCGGCTCCTTTGACTACTTCCTGTGGAGCATAATCCCCACCAGCGGCATCCACGGCAATTATCATCTGGATATCAAGCCCTATTTCCCTCTAAAAACGGGCGACCGCTTCTCAATAAAAGCTTTGCAGCCTTTGTCAAAATCATCGGTGGTCACCAGGAAATCGTTCAACGTTCTCTCCAAATCCAACCCATCTTCCAGGGAAACACCCATCCCTTGAATCATAGCCTGCTTTGCTGCCCTTACTGCTAACGGCGCCCGCAGGCAGAGCGTCTCAGCCATCTGTTTAGCAGTCGGCATAAGCTCAGCAAAAGGTACGACCCTGTTGATCAATCCTATTCTATAGGCTTCCTGGGCACTGATAGGTTTTCCAGTAAGTAAGAGTTCAGCAGCTCTGGCTGAAGCTATAGTCCGAGGCAAACGTTGCGTTCCTCCCCAGCCCGGGATGAGCCCAAGCGTAACTTCTGGAGTTCCGAAGATGGCTTTTTCCGAAGCTATCCTCAGGTCACAGAACAGTGCTATCTCCAGACCTCCGCCGAGAGCAGCACCGTTTACAGCCGCAATCATCGGTTTCCACAGGTTAAGTCCGCGCATTAAATTCAGCGGCCCCACATTCGGCTGCCCCTTAAATTTTTTCAACTCAGGCAGCATCTTACCTATATCAGCACCGACTGAAAAAGCCCTGACGCCTGTGCCAGTAATGATGCCAACCCACAAGCTATCATCGTCCCTGAAATCTACCAGCGCCCTGTTCAATTCCTCAGCGGTTTTTGGGTCGATGGCATTCAAAGCCTCAGGACGATTCAAGGTAAAAACAGCAATCTTGCCTTCTTTTATGTAATCTATTGTCATAACCGTACTAATTTTTTTGAGATAATTTTTTAGATTGTATTGCCTTTTCGACGAGACCCCTTACCCACTCCCTCCTGTGCTCGGTCCATAACTTCTCAACCTGATTATCAACATCTGCATCGCCGATATTGATAACCTGCACTGCGGGATTTATACGCTTGATTAAACCAGCAAGCACCTGCCCATGCCCTATCTCGATGAAGGTGGTTACGTCGCCGGCTATCATGTTTTCAACTGATTGCTGCCACCGGACACAATGTATGAGCTGGTCGACCAGTTCCCGTTTTATGGCTTGAGCATCGACCAGCATCTGTGCAGTGACATTAGCCATCACCGGAAACAAAGGCTCGTGAAAAGTAAATTCCGAGATTGCGCTTTTTAAGCCTTCGCATGCCGATTGCATCAACTGAGAATGGAAAGCCCCGCTTACCTTCAGTGGAATTATACGACGAGCACCCTTTTCCCCTGCCAGGCGGTTGAACTCAACCAGCTTCTCTTCAGCACCACTGACCACAATCTGCCCGGGACAGTTGATATTAGAAATCTCGGTGCCTGCGGAAAAACAGATGTCTCTGATAATTTCCTCATCAAAACCCAGCACGGCAACCATGCCACCGGGTCTCGCCCGACCAGCCTCGTGCATCAGACGACCTCTCTCGCGAACCAGGCGCACCGCCTCAGATAAACTCAGCACTCCGGCAACAACCAGAACGGTATATTCACCCAGACTGTGACCGGAAACAACATCAGGAAAAGGTAAGCTGCCACCGCTGACCTCTTCGGCTGCCTTCAAGCAAGCGATGCTGACAGTCAGCACTGCCGGCTGAACATTTATAGTCTGCGTTAGCTCGCCTTCCGGTCCCTCAAAGCACAGGCGAGACAGGGAAAAACCTAACGCAGTATCCACCTCATCGAAAACGTCTTTTGCCGATGCGTATTTTCTATATAAGTCCAAACCCATCCCCACTGCTTGAGACCCCTGCCCCGGAAAAACGTAAGCTAGTTTTGCCTTTTTGACCAAATTCTTATCCTTTCGCCTGGAGCTTGCCCAGAGCACCGAGCACTTGCTGCGCTTCGGTCATGATATCCTGGATAATAGCTTTGACCGGTTTTACCTCTCTTATCAGCCCGGCTATCTGCCCCGCCATAAGCGAACCTCCCTCAATGTCCCCCTGGATGATTCCCGCAGACAATCTCCCTTTACCAAGCTCCTCCAATTCCTCTTTAGGTGCTCCGGACTTTTCCAGAACCGCAAACTGGTGCGTCAACTTATTCTCCAGGCAGCGCACAGGATGCCCGGTTGACTCTCCGGTTACCACAGTGGCACGATCCTGGGCTTCGATAATTCGCTTCTTGAACTTAGGATGAGCGATGCATTCCTCAGAGCAGATAAAACGCGTGCCCATCTGTATTCCCTGAGCACCAAGAGCCAGAGCGGCTATCAGCCCCCGACCGTCGGCGATCCCGCCAGCGGCTATCACGGGCACTTTCACACTGCTGACCACCTGAGGCACCAGAGCCATGGTGGTAATCTCGCCGACATGTCCCCCCGATTCCATGCCCTCAGCGATAATGGCATCGGCGCCAAGCCTCTCCAGTCGCCGCGCCAGAGCCACGCTGGAAACAACGGGCATGACCTTGAAACCGGCTCCTTTCAGTCCGGGCAGATAGGTGCCGGGGTTGCCGCCGCCAAACGTGACAATGCCCACCTTCTCAGACAAAATAAGCTCCAGATTATCCTTGAGAAACGGCGACATCATCATGATATTGACAGCAAATGGCTTGCCAGTACGTTCCCTGGTCTGCCTGATCTGGTCCTTCAGCCATTCTGTGGGAGCGTCGCCGCTGCCGATTACCCCCAGACCGCCGGCATTCGATACCGCTGACACTAACTCGAATGTTCCAAGCCATGCCATCCCACCCTGAATAATGGGATAGTCGATGTCGAGCAAATCACAAACGGCAAAATTACACAGCATGACCGGCCACAAAAGCAACAGCGTATTCTCTACTATGAGACATGCTGATAGAGAACCGGGCAATGCCGATTTCCCTGCTTCTCTCAAGTGCACGCCCATAAAGTCTAATCAAAGGAGCACCGTTCTCATTCGTAAGAATCTCAATATCTCTCCAATTCACGCCTTTGACACCGGTTCCAAGCGCTTTCACTACAGCTTCCTTGGCGGCAAAGCGGACAGCCAGACTTGAGACATTACGATGACCTTCCAGTTCTGCACTAGTGTAAATGCGATTGAGAAAAGTATCCCGCCACTCCGATATGGCACGGTCGATACGCCCTATCTCGATGATATCAACGCCGATAGCAGCAACCAACGCCGGTACGGTTTCCATTTTACTGTCCATCATATCTGCCAATGGCGATAACTGAGTTATGGCCGCCAAAACCGAAAGAATTGGAGATGGCTATACGAACGTCACCATCTCTGGCCACGTTGGGAACATAATCCAGGTCGCATTCCGGATCAGGATGCTCCAGATTGACCGTCGGTGGAATAATACCCTCATTTATCACCTTGCAGCAGACAATTGCCTCAATAGCCCCGGCAGCACCCATCATGTGACCGAGCATCGATTTTGCCGAGCTGATCGGGATTTTGTACGCCCTATCACCAAAAGCCTTCTTAATGGCTTTCGTTTCGCTGGCATCGTTCAGCGGCGTGGATGTCCCGTGGGCATTGATGTAATCAACCTCATCACGCTCCACACCAGCCAGAGCAAGCTCAATTGCTCTAGCTGCCGCCTCGCCACTCTCCATCGGCTGCGTAATGTGAAAGGCATCGGATGTCGCACCATAACCAATAACCTCGGCTATAATGCTGGCACCTCTAGACCTGGCATAATCCAGGTTCTCCAATACCAGTACCGCCGCCCCCTCACCAACCACAAAGCCGTCACGCTCCATATCAAATGGCCTCGACGCCTTCTGTGGCTCGTTGTTTCTGGATAGAGCACCGGCCTGTGTGAAGCCGGCAAAGCCAACCGGGGTTACAGCACCATCAGCCCCACCCGCCACCATGGCTTTAATCTCGCCCCATTTAATCATCTTATAGGCAACCCCCAGGGCATCAGTCCCCGTAGCACAAGCTGAAATCAGACCGAAATTCGCCCCCCTTATTCCCATTTTTATCGATACCTGGGAAGAGGCACTGTCTGCTATCATCATGGGCACAAGAAAAGGACTGACCCTGTTTGGCCCCCTGGTTTTCAGTATATCGAGTTGCTCCGCCAGTGCATTCAACCCGCCAACACCGCTGCCTATCAAGACGCCGATGTCATATCTATTAGCATCATCAACCTTAAGCCCGGCAGCATCGATAGCCTGTATGCCAGCCACAAGGGCAAACTGCGCAAATCTATCGTTTCGTCGAGCAGTTGTGGGGTCGAGATAATCAGCAGGGTCGAAACCTCTGACTTCAGCGGCTATCTTGACCTTAAAATCGGTGGCGTCGAACAAGCTGATGTAACCAACGCCCGATACACCGGCTATTAAGTTACGCCAGGTATCCTCAACGTTCAGGCCCAGCGGCGTAACAGCTCCATAGCCGGTCACCACAACACGGTTAGCCACTTTTTACCTTTAGCCTGGCTTCTATTACGGAGATTATGTCCCCAACTGTAGCAATGTTTTCCATCTCATCTTCCGGCAGCGTTAAGGTAAAGACATCCTCAAGCGTCATTGCCACCTCCACCAGGTCCAGGGAATCTATATCTAAATCGTCCTTCAGTAAGGCACTTGAGACCACCTTGCTCTCATCAAGCCCCGGATTAGCTTTGCATAGAGCCTTTTTGACTTCTTCAAATACGTTCACAATTACCCTCCTGTTAAATTGGTAAAAAAGCACTGGGCACGGAAATATAACCACACCTGCCTTCTGCGGTCGACCTCGACCTGACAGTTTACGTCCATCTTCTGTCCTCCACAAGGTTCCTTTGGACAGGTACTAATGGCCGCTTTGAGTTCAATACATGTGCGCTTGTGCCCTGCTTTGACCTGATGCTACAATACTTGAACAATATGAATAAGCGAGCTTCAACCTTAGCCGCCAAACGGAGACAGTCCGCCAGGACCAGAATCGTGCTGGCTGACGACCATCCGCTGCTGCGCAAGGCGCTCAAAGACCTTCTGGCAAAGGAAGCCGATATTGACATCGTAGGCGAGGCTGGCGACGGCAAAGAAGCAGTCAGGCTTGCCACCGAAATGCTACCGGACATGGTAATCATGGACATAAGCATGCCCAACATGGACGGTCTCGAGGCAACGCAGCAAATCAAAGCCACCTGCCCGGACGTGGCAGTGCTGGTGCTCACCGTCCATACCGATGACGAGTGCATACTCGAGATTCTACAGGCTGGCGCCGCCGGCTACATCATCAAGAGTGCCTTCGGCGATGAAGTTGTGCAGGCGGTACGCTCCGTTGTTACCGGGGAGATGGTGCTATCTCCCACAATAGGCCAGCGCCTGCTGAAGCAGGCTGCCCGGTACCCCACCAGGCCGGTATTTCTGGAAGCCGGCGAGAAGCTGTCGGCTCGGGAATTGGAGATACTTAAGCTGACAGCGCGCGGCATGAGCAACAAGGATATTGCACTGGCTCTCGGAATCAAGCTGCGCACCGTAAAGGGACATCTGGCTGACATCTTCTCCAAGCTAAGGGTAGCCTCACGCACCGAGGCGGTCATAGCCGGCTTGCGGGCTGGCTTTCTATCCATGGACGATACTCAATGAGACAGATACGTACCAATACAACCGCCAATATTACTACCCAGAAGATGAGAAGCATCCTCCGCAACCGTCATTTCTGGATTATTACCTGCCTTATGACCGTCCTGGCATTGCTTTACAATGCCAGCTATCTCGGCATTACAAGCTGGTTCCCCTGGGCAAAAGACATCGTATCCGCTCAGGGCGTGTACATCTTTGTACTAAGTTTTCTTTTCCTCATACCGCTGGTACATGCCAGTGTAGTCTTCCGCCTGCAAGGCACTCTGGCAACCTGGCTTGTATTCCTGGCAGCCATACTGCCACGCACCATACAGGACTCGCCCAGCTTCGAGTCCTTATTAAGAACCGCGCTTGTGGCAACGGTAGCCCTTCTGCTCGGACTGTTCGTGGCTCTGGACTATAATCCGGGCTTCAAAGAGAGCGGGACTGCCAGGCGAACACGGTTTGCTCGATTGGCGTCTCTGGCTCGAATGCTCAAAGTCCAGGAATATGAGCGCCGACGCGTAGCCCGCAAGCTGCACGATAATACCATACAGTCGCTTCTGGTAATCGCAAATCGCGCCCGTGCCCTCGAGTCCGGCGATTACGGTCGCCTGTCGCCAAAAGCCAGGAAACAGGCAGAGGAAATACTGATTATGCTCCTTCACGCCATCGACGATGTCCGAAGACTGAGCCGCGAGCTGAGACCGAGCACACTGGATAACGTAGGCCTACTGCCGGCTTTGAGATGGTTGACGGAAAGCCTGACCCAGGAAAACGGCATAAAGATCGACCTGCAGGTCAAAGGCAAGGAGCACAGCTTGCCGCCTGAATTCGAGGTTATACTCTTCCGCATAGCCCAGGACGCCCTGAACAACGTCATCCGTCACTCCCATGCCGCCGCGGCTACGGTGACCCTCGACTTCATTGCCAGCAATTTCAGTATGACGGTGGAAGATAACGGACAGGGATTCTCCCTGCCGGAAAACATAGGGGACTTTGCCGCCACAGGTAAGCTAGGTTTGCAGAGAATGGAGCAGCAAGCCGGACTGCTCGGCGGCAGCTTCAAGATTTCTTCCCAACCCGGCAAGGGTACGGTAATTACAGTCGAAGCTGCACCCTAGACCGGCGAGCGACATTTCAAAGCCAGCTTTTAATCCCGGAAGGAGTTGCACAAGCCAATGCCAGCTAAAGTTAAGGTAATCGGCGCCGTAGGTCAGAACGGCTCGGGGAAAGACGAGGTTCTTAAGTACCTTCGCGCCAGGCACAACGTGCCTTTTCTCTCAACCGGAGATGCCGTCAGGGAAATAGCCTCAAAGGAAGGGGTGGAGCCGACCAGGGAGAACCTGGGGAAAATTTCCGACAGGTATTTTCGTGAATTCGGCAAAGGCTGCTTCGTGAAGCTGCTGGCTGATAAGATACAGGACAGCGGCTGGAAAATCGCCGGAATAAGCGGCATACGCTCGCTGGATGACGTCTCTATATTGAAGGATATCTTCGGCGAGGATTTCATCTTGATACGCGTGTATATAACCGACCCGCATGTCCGCTACAGCCGCATGACCAGACGTGGCGAAGGGCGAGACCCGCACAGCTATGAGCAATTCCTGAGCCAGGATGAGGCGGAGGAAAAGCTATTCTCCCTGAAAGAAGCCGAATGCCGCGCTGACTACTCCATAAGCAACGACGGCACGCTGGAAGACCTGCATCAAGAGATTGACAGCCTGATATCGGCTAAGGATTTGCTAACTGAGTAGCCAGTCAGGAGCGCCAGTTACAGCTTCAAATCCTAAATTCCAAGCTCCAAATCCCAAACAATATCAAAATTCCAATTCTTAAATTCAAAAATAAGGATGGACCTTCAGAGCCTGCCCGCCGTTCATCCTGAGCCTCATTCCTCCCGTTCATCCTGAGCCTCATTCCTCCCGTTCATCCTGAGCCTCATTCCTCCCGTTCATCCTGAGCTTGTCGAAGGATATTAGCCTGTCAAAGAATGCACTGTCATTGCGAGCCCTTCGCATGGTGTCATTCTGACCCTGACCCTGAGCCAAAGTTGAAGGGGAAGGGGAAGAATCTATCTCATCTATAGTCAAACTCCGCGTGGCAGTCCCGCCCCCTCATCCCCACTTGAGATTCTTCGGTCGTCCTTCCATGGAAGGACTCCCTCAGAATGACAGAGTAAGTTTCTTCATCTTCCAATTATTTGCTGGAACAGATAAACCACGGATACCTGGTAAACTCCCGGTATCCTAACTTTATGTAAACTGGCTCGCCGAACTTGCTTGCCTGGAGCACCACCTTCCGCGCACCCAGGTCAAAAGCGGCATTGCTCACCTCGCGGGTACAGTATTCGCCCAGCCCCATACCCCGCGCCTTCTTCGTGGTACCCACCCAGTAAATGCCGCCGATGCCATGGCTGAGCATAGCCATTGCCGCGCCTGCCGGCTCGCCTTCAAGATAGGCCACTGCGAAAACTGAGTATGGGCTGATTACGCGCTGCGCCTGAGCGAAATAGCCTTCGCTGACCTCTTTGGGAAGGCCCAGGTCATGGAAGGCCTCGGCAACAACCTGTTTGAAGTCTTGCACTCCACTCTTATCCTCCACCCAGTGCAGCTTTGCTCCGGATGGCACTGTCCCCCCTTTTATCGGCTCATCGAGCACCATTCCCGGCGCATCAGCCGCTAATAATATCTTATTGTCTTTACAGTGCTGGACAATTGCCTGGTCGCAGTGCCCTCGAAGTCGGATTGAAAACAGAGGCTTTCGTTTGGCGAAGAAGGCTTTGGCTCGCGCCACGAAAGTATCCGGGGACTCATTGGGTTCCGTTGCCAGGTTCAATGCCAGATTGCAGACCGGGAAATTCAAGGTCGAATCGATGAACACCGTGTCCTGGCACTGGACAATCTCAGAATCAGGCATCCATCTTGAGCTCTCGCACCAATACTCTACAAGGTTGAGGTCAGCCAGCCTGAGTAGTTCAGTTTCGCTCATTGAACGCTTCATTTTACACCTGCCCTATTATAACGCTTTTTTCTTTGCACGGCTTGGCTAACAGAAATACTACTTACCCTGCGTAGCGGTCACTCGAAGATCAGGCTAAAAGCGTTATATGGACTCGCTACAACTTGAGGATACTTATAGAGGGTATATTAAAGCCAGCCCAGTAGACTGTCTTAAAATCAAGCAAGCAATACTCATGGCTTATTTATATTGCAATGATGCTTGTAGAGATTTCTCTTTTTCTTGAGCGACAAATTGTTCTATTCTTGTTTCAGCTAAAAGACAATACTTCTGCTCAGTATCATAGCCAACATAATTCCGATGCGATTTTATTGCAGCTATAGCTGTTTGACCACTTCCCATAAAAGGGTCTAACACAATGTCATCTTCAAATGTGTACAATTGAATCAAACGGTATGGTAATTCAACTGGAAACGGTGCTGGATGGCCAACTTTCCTGGCAGGTACTGCGGAGAAAGTCCACAAACTCTTAGTCCACTCCAGAAATTGCGAATCCGAGATTGTAGCCTTTTTGTTCGATGGATTTTCCCTTCTGAAAGTACCTTTTGAGTAGATCAAAATATATTCGTGAATGTCTCTCAAAGTGGGATTTCTTGGTGATGCAAATGTACCCCACGCTGTAGATGAGCTTGCGCTTGAGGCTTTATTCCATATTATTTCACCCCTCGGTAAAAACCCTAACTCAAGCATATCTTGATTAATAAATGAATTAAGCGGGATATATGGTTTTCTTCCAAGATTAGCAACATTTATACATGCTCTTCCACCTGGTACGAGCACTCTATATACTTCTTTCCACACCTTTTTTAGGAAATTTCTATATTCGACTAACGTAAAATTGTTGTCATATTCTTTACCAACATTGTATGGTGGCGATGTGACCATGAGGTGCACGCTATCTGCAGGTAATTCATCCATTGCTTCGCTTGATTTAACGAATATTCTATCAAGATGCTTGCTTAGTATTGGGTTTTCTATGTACTCAGACTGAACTTCTTTCGGCAAACCTTCATATAATTTACTCGCATAAAAAGACGACGAGTCATGGTTGCGTCTACCAGGACTTCCAAAAGCGCTGGTTTTCGTTCCTTTTTTTTGCCTATCCATTAGTCTTCACTCCAATATTCGACCCATCGCCTGTAGGCCTCATATAATCGTACCTCTGAAGTGGGACGGGACCAATGTATTTCAATGCTCTTAGTATCCCTGTCACCTCGCAGCATGAGCAAGGCATCTTTATTGAACTCAACCCCTCTAGGATTTGTTCCTGGTTTTGGCAATTTGAGGTAATTCTTCGCCCCCACAACCTTTAATATCTTTTCCTGTGATTCTAATGGAAAATAATAGAGATATCCAGTCTTTCCCCAGTTTATTTGAGCTAGTAGAATATCTGCCTTTGGTTCATAATTGTCGACAAATGATTGAGCACTCGCTGCATCGACCGTCCAGTTAGCTTTCACCCCACCAAATCCAGTTATCGTCTTTATTGAAATAGGAGCATTAAATAACTTAACGTCAACTTCAGGTTCAGTTATTGGCAATTCATAATCTACATTCTCATGGCCAAATCTATATATTAGTAACGCTATAATAATTTTTTCTCTGAGTGACCCAACTTCCATTCCAATCTTACCAGCTCTAGAAGCTTCAATTTCTGCAATAGCGAATAAATAAGGCAATTTGGTCTTTATCTTATTCTGAATCAAATCATCTTGAAATAGTTCAATTAATTTGCTAGCCATATAACTCCTCTAACTAAACACCACCTCTTCCTCCACGACCACCTTTCTTTCTTATAGGCCCAATAGTGTAAAACAAAGCTTTTGCATCAAGATAACGTTCTATTCCTTCGTTATGAGTTTTGAGATTCTTATCAGCTGTTTTACTTGGTTTATAGCCGCTTTCACGCACTAGCTCGTCGAATTGTCTATCAGCTTCTTTCTGTGACCGAAAACTAAATATGACCTTACTGCTTCTAAGAATGTAATATTTCCCATCAGCGGGGACATTCTCACTGTTTCTTTCAAGTGATAGTTCGATCTCAGGAATATATCTTTTATAGAAATATGACAAGATTGTAACATTGTAGGTCTATAATCCTATAAAAGCAACTTGACCTTCTGACTGGGAATCAAGATGGCCTAAATCGTATCTGTAGCTTGTCTCTTGAGCTACAGCCACCACAATTATCAGTACTTATTTGTCTACCTGACTGCAAAACCTGATGACCTCGGCGAAGTTGCCGATTCTGACCAGGTTGTTAGTCTCGGAGAAGCCGTCGTAGGTGAGGCTTATCCAGGGCTTTTGATAAGCTGCGCTGAGCTTCTCCGCCATGGCAGCCACAATGCCGCCGGGCATGCAGCCGTGGGGCATAACAGATATGACGCCGGCGAACCTGGGGCTCTCCAGCCAGTGGACTCCGCTGCCTATGCTGAGAACCGCCTCGCTGCCGCATTTCGGCGACAGATAGCGGCTGGTCAGCTTCAGTAGCTCGGGAGTCGAAGGCTCCTTGCCGTCAACCGAATCTCCGAAACTCGCCGCCACCGTGTGTTCGTCATGCTCCTGTATGCGCTTCCTGATGTAGCTGGCGGCAATCTTCTTGAGCTTCCTGTCCTTTACGGCATCTTCCAGGTTACGGTACGAGGTGTACTTTATCCACTCCCCCATCGGAGCCACCACAACCTCGAGACCGGCAGCCTCACAGGCTTTTACCAGGTGGCTGTTGCTGAACTTGTTGGAGCGCAGGTATATCTCGCCGTTTATGCCCACCAGCGGTCTCTTAGGCAGGTCAGGGTCAACTAAAGCCCTGAACTCTGAAGCCGCCTGCTTCAGGACATCATCTAAGGGTCCCCTTTTTCTTACGCAGTCCGCAATCCGCTTCAGATATTCATCGAACAATACATCCGTTTCCCCGGCTTGCTTTTCATAGGGGCGGGTGCTCCACAGCAGCTTCTCCAGGTAGTCAACAGCCACGACTCCCCGCCACGCCAGCCGTTCGAAGCCGGGGCCCAGGCCCAAATCGCGATAGGCATTGTTGGATACGGTGCTTCGTATCACCAGGTCAAAACCGATATCTTTAAGCACCCTATTCTGCTCTATGGCGTACTTCCCCAGGCGGCAGGGACCGTATGAACCAGCCATAAAGCCCTCGACATCTTTAGAGTCGGCGCCGTTCTCATAGTAAAACCGCATAAAGTCGCCCAGGCTAACCCGGTAAGGCAGACATTCTCCGCCGGTGGTCACCTGGTTGCTGTACAAAATATTGCGCTCATCCGGCTCTGGCAACACCATAGTCTGTGCACCGTAGGCTTCCATAGCCGCACTTATAGCTTCGACATGCGGCGCCATCCGGGGAATAATAACCATCTTCTGCGTGTTGACAACGGCAGATGTCCCCCGGTAAATGTCTTTTCGCTGCACCTGGGGCTGCCTGGCGGAGCGGGAAAAACCGGTAATCGTGTCCACGAAAGCTTCGAGGCGGGTAACGATGCCGGCTTCGGCGGCGTGCTCGTCTATTTCAAGTTGCCCCAAAGGCTTACCGCCCATTATATCTTCCACCATCCCTGTTACGAACGAGTTAGGACCGCAGCCGAAATTGGTCAGCACCAGCCCGTATAGCTGCGGGTCAGATGCCGTTATGGCAGCGCCGGCTATCTGTTTGCTCTCATAGAGCCAGTACGGCCGGTCTGAGTACTGCTTCGGGTCTATAGAGCTAAGCGGCAGGAAATCGAGCGGTATCGGCACCACGCCAAGCTGGGCAAGCTTTTCGGCTATGCCCAGGTTTGCCCCCGAGTCCTGAGAAAGGTAAGAGCGGGCAAAGAGCACCACACCGAGTTTGCCGCTTTTACGCAGTTGCTTCAACAGCTTCTTGCCCACAACCTGCATATCCCTTTCGAACTTCTGCTGCGCCTCGATGCCGGCAAGCGCTGCCTGCCTGCCCTTGCTCCGGCTGAACCCCATCTTAGCGGCTATATCGGCAAGATTAGCTATGACATCATTATCGCCGCGGCTGAAATCGAGCACCGGTATCAGGAGGCGCTCTTTCAAGTCTACAGCCTGGCGTATTATGAACGGCGATGCCTGCACCAGCGGACAGGAGTATTTCTGATTCTCCTCCCCTTCCTTTTCGCCCAGCCGTATGGCGCAGGGATAGAGAATATAGTCGACATCCGAGAGGCTCGCCGCATGACCGTGCAGAAGCTTAAGCGGAAAGCAGCTATCGGAATAGCTCAGCTCGACGGAGTTCTCGATTGTCTCCTTAGTGGTGTTGGAGGAAAGAACTGCTCTGGCGCCGAGTGCATTCAGAAAACCGATGAGCAGCGGCGCGTAGTCGTAAACAAGTAGCGCCCTGGGAATGCCCACCGAGGGACCGGTGCCTGAGCCGTCCTTGTATTCACGGAAAAGCAGCTTTTCCCGCTCATCGAAGAAGGTCTTCACCTTGCCCCGGCTTATGGTGCTGTCATAGCGGTCGCACCGGCTGCCGTAGAACGTGGGTTTCTCATCAGACATCTGCATTCGGGTTATGTTGCAGTTATTGTCGCAGTGCTTGCAGACGAAGGTGGAGAGAGTGGGCTGGCTGTCTATGATATTCTGGAAGCCACGGAATCTGGATTCCTGACCGGATATGTTCTCTTTTGCCAGCAGCGCTGCACCTATGGCGCCGCTGATTTCCTTGTGTTCGGGCACGGTCAGTTTCTTGCCCTTAAGCTGCTCGCAGAAGGCAGACACCACGGCATGATTGTAGAACACGGCGCCGGTCAGTATGACCTTATTGCCCAGTCGCCTGTTTCCGACCACCTTGGAAAGGTAGTTTTTGGCTATCGAGTTCGACAGACTGGCAGTTATTACCGGCAGCGGCATGCCATCCTGCTGGACTGACGTCACCGCCTGCCCCATGAAGGCAGCGCACCTGGTTCCCAGGTCGATTGTGTAAGGCGCCTGGAACGCCAGGTTGGCGAATTCACCGTTGTTGACCGAAATGCCGAGCATCTCGGCAAGCTCATCGATGAAGCTGCCTGTCCCGGCGGCGCAGGCTTTGTTCATCTGGTAATCGACCACGACGCCGTTTCTCTTGATGACAAGCTTGGAGTCCTGTCCACCGATTTCGATTATGTCGGCATCGGCATCAATTTCCGCAGCGGCTCTGGTCTGTGCCGTGATTTCATTCTTGATAAGGTCGGCTCCAATCAGGCTGCCGACCAGGTATCTGCCGGAGCCGGTAACGCCGGCACCGGTTATTTTGACTTGACCCGCACCGTAGCGGAGCAGGTTTCTGAATACCTCCTTGATGGCATCGATAGGCCGTCCTGCGGTCATAAGATAATGCTTTGCCAGCACATGCTTGCCCGATTCATCCATTATCACCGCTTTGGTACTGGTGGAGCCGATGTCAACACCGAGATACCCGGTGCACGGCTCCGTTATACGCAGGTCTGCCCCATCTGATTTCAGCGATACAGCTTCGAGCGGGGGCATTTGATAATAGCGCTGGCTGGTATCCACTTCAGGCAGGGTTATGGAGCTGGGCTTTTTACCTGCGGAAAGCAGCGCTGTGCCGACGGCGCCGAGATGCGTATAGTTTTCAGGTATAATCGCACTCGTGGCACGCCCGTTCCTGGCGGAAATCACCTCTTCCAGCGCCTTCACTATGGCGCGGTTGGCAGCCACACCGCCAACAAAATATACAGGTTCCTGAAAAGTTCCCTTTTTGATTGAGGCGACCATTCGAGCGACGCTTTCGCACAGCGCATACAGCATCGACTCCACCGGAACGCCCTTCTGCTGCAGGTGAATCAGGTCTGTCTTGGCAAATACGCTGCACCTTGCGGCTATACGGGGCGGGCTGTCATGGCATTTCAATGCCAGATTGGATAAATCGTCCATGCTGATGCCGAGCCGATACGCCTGCTGCTCCATGAAACGCCCGGTGCCGGCGGCACAAAGCGGATTCGATGATAGCCGCCACGGCTTTCTTAACCCATCCTCAAGCTCAATGACCAGCGAGCTCTGACCGCCTATCTGTACGATTGTCCTGGCGTCAGGATGGTAATGGAGCAGCCCGGCAGCAATGGACAGGGGACTGCCGTACTCCGCCCAGTTCATCTCCTTTGGGATTACGGCTATTCCAGAGCCTGAGACCCCGGCAGAAGCAACATCTTCGAGGTCGAACTCATGAGATAGCCTGGAGATAAGTGAGCGCAGCGCAGCCCTGGGACTTGATATCACCTTCTCGGTGTCAAGCCGGAGCAGCGTGCCGCGCTCATCGACAAGCGCCAGCTTGGCATTCACAGAGCCGATATCTATACCTAGAAGATAAGACATTCCCACCTGTTACCTGACTGCGGCATGTTTTCCGGAATGCTTCGACAGGAATGAGAGTAGCATGGCATTAAACTCCTCTGCCTGCTCTCTGGGCGCAGCATGCCGCGCGTTGCTTATCACCACAAGCTGTGCATCGGGCATTTTCAACGCATATCCCGCCTTAACGGATACCGGCACAAAGTCCGCATCGCTGGCAATCATCAGCGTGGGACAGTTTATAGCGCCAAGTCGGTCGGCAACACTCCATTTTATCAGCGCCCCGAAGGCATTAGCATAAGCCAGCTTGTTGTTCACTGCCATACGCTGGATTACAGATTGGGGCGGATCTTTCCGGTCTGGCGCCGGCACCGGTTGCTTAACGCCATTTTGCTCCTTATTACGCATTCCGTTGAAGGGAAGAAAGAACATGTGCTTGAAACATTCTACGCCGTCGTTGAATGTCCGTATCGAGCCTTCGGGAAGGCAGTTCACAGCCACCAGGCTGGTGACCATTTCCGGAGCATCGACGGCAAGCTGAAAACCGACCATGCCTCCCATGGAGAATCCGACGACATGTGCCGAGTCAATTCCAAGCGCCCTAATCAGCTCCACGGCATCGGCGGCAAACAGCTTAATGCTGTAAGGCTCACGAAGCGGCCTGTCGGAACGCCCGTGCCCGCGAACATCGAACGTAATCACCCGGTAGTGTTGGGCAAAGAAAGGAACCTGTTTTTTCCAGCTTCGGCTGCTTGAAGCCAGCCCGTGAATGAACAGTAGCGGTTCACCCTGCCCGGTCACCTCGTAGTAGATGCCGGTGTTATTGACGCGCAGTTTTGGCATGACGGTTTATCCATAATATTTTGCTGCAAGCGGCTAAAGGATGCAAGTTTTTGTACTCATCCGGTAGGCTGGTGACACTTTTTTGATTTTGAGGGTGCGGCTATAGCTTCCAGTTCTATTTTCTCCCTCTCCCTTGACGGGAGAGGATTAAGGTGAGGGTGAAAAAGTATGACTATCCTTGAGTCTGAGAAAAGGAGGACATTCTCTGGTAGAGCTGCCCCATGAGTCCACTTGCCTTCTCTACACCGTCGGCTAGACGGGCGAAATTTGCCTCGGTCGGTATTTTTTGCCCACCCGCAGTGACAAAATCCGCTGCTGTCTCACCAACCTTGACACAAATCTCAAGCAATTGTTCAAATGTTTTCTTTGCCTCCTGCAGCTCTTTCTCCTTGGGCTTAGACAGTTTCTTGGCGTGCTTCAGCATGGGGCGCAGCTTCAAGCCTTCCATCAAGTCCAATGGAGAAGCCGGCAGACCGTCAGGACTTTTGGTGACAACAGCGCTGATAAAAGGCAGAGCCTGTTCATACAGCAGCATGAATTCTCGCGAACGCTCGTCTTCGCCTGCTTTTTTCTTTCCCGGTTGCTCCAAGTTCGGACCTTGCGGTTTCTTTGCAAGCACAGCAGCCGATATTGGTTTCTCACCACGCCTCTCCCAGCAATTACGGCATATAGGATGAGTACCGGTCACATAATTGCATTGACTGCAAACATACTGACCGCATCGGGAACACGAATTGACTGCATCAGCCTCCGGATGGTAAAAGCACTTCAGCACAGCCCCGGTATCATCCAGCAATATTGGTACATTCGACATCGGCTGACTGCTTATAGTCTCTGGCACCTGCGCTGCTGCGGCGGCTGCGGCAGGGATTTCCACAGGAGCTTCCTCTAAAGCTTCAGCAGGTGATTCCTCAATGGCTTCCACAGGAGCTTCATCCTGGATTTCTGCGGCAGCTGTAGTAGCTTCTACAGGGAGCTTCTCACTGGCTTCCGCAGGAGCTTCCGAGGTGGCTTCTCCTTGAGAGTATGCGGCAGGGGCTTCTACAGGAAATTTATCCACGGCTTTTTCCTGGACTTCTGCGGGGGGTTTTGCAGGGCTTTCTCTGCCGGCAGGGCTAACGTCACTGGGATCTTCAACATATTTGTATTCAAGCTCTTTGTACTGCCGGTCGTCAGACATGCCTAACTGCCCAGTATCCTGCCATCGGTCGGCCTCTAACTCTCTTACAAAATCAACATCGTTGCCAACTGATTGATTCTCTAAGAGCAATAAAATAATGACACCTGCAATATAGCCCAAGCCTCCTAAAATCTCACCAATGCGAGCCGCATTAAAGAAGGCTAATATAAAAGTAAAAACCCATGGAACTATAATCAGAATAATTAATCCCTTGCTTCTTCCCTTCTTGCCGAGATACCATAACGTCGTCACAATTTCGAATATAGTAATTCCTATACTCACTAAAACACTTATAAGAGCAATTGGCAAGAAGGAAGTGAACAAGGTTCCTATAAATTCTGGAGATTCTTCACCACCCTGCATTGACACCATTAATCCACCGAGAACGGAGAAAAATACTACAACCCAAATCATGCCTACGATAAATGGGAGTAGAATATCCACTAAAAGAAGACTCCAGTTAAGATGCCTTTCAAACCAGTTCACCACAAACCTCCTGAGCGTTCTATCGCTGGTGTATGCTACTGATTATACGATAACCAAAAGCAAAATAGAATACCCTATACTATCCAATACACTGGAGTCTCATCCCAAACACACGTAGCCACGAAGCTTTAGCCTCGTGCGCACATTAGCCTTGGCCCTTTTCTATCCTCAATAATAGAGGAGAGCTAAATTGGCTATTCAGCGGAGCCATGAGATTCGGTAAGTCTGTCAGCAAAATCGGCTACAGACTGATGTGCGTTGTGCATAATGGGAGAACCGTGACCGAAGCAGATAATATCGAATTCCAGGACGGCTACTCTCTTAATCGATTGTGTCTCCTGGACTGTATCGACGGTGAAGCCCCTGGAGGGAAGTCTTAAGCCAAAGCGGTTGGCGAGCAAATCGCCGGCAATGAGCAGCTTCTTGCTCTCCAGATATAAGCAGATACTCCCTGGCGTGTGCCCGGGGGTATGCAGTATCTTAATGCCGCCAAGCATGGGCAGTTCATCGCCATCGCTCACCAGTGTATCCACCGCCACCAGCTCAGTAGACCACAGCCGGCCAAAACGAGCCAAAGGCTTGCTCAACCATTGCGGTCCTGCCGGCCCGGGCTGGGGCAAACTGCCATCAATATACGAAGCATCAGCAGGATGGGCAATAACTTCGGCTTGCGTAACCCCTTTCAGCTCAGCCAGGCTGCCAATATGGTCGACGTGGTGGTGTGTAATGATAATTCTCTTTACATCGGCAGGTGAATAGCCGAGCTCTTTTATCTGTTCCAGTATCCGGTCAGCCCTGCCCAAAAATCCGGTATCCACAAGCGTCAGGTCGCCATCATCTACCAGCAGGTATACGTTGGCACCCCAAATCCCGGCACCCAAAAAGCCACTGAGAAGATACACTCCGGCTACTATTTCTGTAACTATCGCCGACACCCGCAGACCTGCCTGCGCTCTATTATAGTACCTCTCAGACAAAAGGACTAGGAAAAGTGGCTGGCAACCATAGCCATTGGTCGTAAGTCATTTCTACGATTGAAAATCATACCGACGCCCGATTCCCTTCAAGCTATATAAAGCGGATAATATATCTAGACTAAACTAAGTCACTGATTAAACGTTATAACTAATGAAAGAGGCAACAAGGAGGTAAATGAGATGAAGAAAATCAATAAGTTCACAGCCGTCCTTACTCATGATAAACAGCTCCTGAGTCTGTTCAGCGGCATGGTTCTTTCCTGTATCGGCCTGCTGAGCGTGACAATCACAGCTCTTATCTGGTATCTGTAATAATCAATCCGAATACTAGCCGGAACCTTCACAATAACCAAACGGGGTCTGCATTATGGCTAATGCAGACCCCGTTTTTTACAGTCCTATTTAACCTAGTTTCCTAATCCCGAACTTAAATCTTGCCGCTCTTCAGCGTCTTGGTCGGCTCAAACACCTTTGTGTTGAATTTCTTAGCCAGCTCTTCTAACCTGCTAGCCAGCTTGTCATATCCAATCCCCTTAGCGAGCTGGAACGGGCCAAACGCAGAACCGCCTCCGTTAGCCATTGCCTTATCGATGTCATCGGCGCTATTAGCCACACCTTCTTCAAGCAACTTGGTAGCTTCATTCACCTGTATGGCAATCATATCGGTCGGGTCGAAGTCCTCTTTAGCCTTGGATAAGTCTATCTCCGGCCTACCCTTGGACCAATCGAAAATACCTTTCCCTGATTTCTTTCCCAGAGTATTGGCATCGATTAGATCCTTAAGCCACTTAGGCGGTTTGTAGTCCGGTGACAGCATCTGCGCAAAATAGTTAGCGCCGTGATAGTAAACATCCAGACCGACGTAGTCCATTAACTCGTATGGCCCCATAGGCATACCTATTTTTCTCATTTTAGCATCTACTTCTTCGGGTTTAGCCATATTCTTATCTATTATGGCGTTAAGAAAGATTCCGGTCGGCGCATTTACTCTGTTGTAGATGAAGCCAGGGGAATCCTTCTCAACTCTGACCGGCACCTTGTTCATCTTCAGCGCCAGATTATAGGCCACTTCCATGGTCTCTTCGCTGGTCTTGTTTCCCTTGATGATTTCAACCAGCTTCATCATTACGGCTGGATTAAAGAAATGCATGCCGACAACCAACTCCGGCCTCTTGGTATGCTCGGCGATGTCTGAAATACTCATGTTGGAAGTATTCGAAGCCAGGATAGCATGTTTGGGCGCCGCCTCATCTAGCGCCTTAAAAACCTCTTCCTTCAGTTTCAAAATTTCAGGGACCGCTTCGATAACAAAATCGGCGTCTTTTACCGACTCACCGATATCGACAAAGGTCTGGATGTTCCCCAGCATGGCTTTCTCGGCATCAGCTGTGACTTTCCCTTTCTCGGTAAGCTTGTGCAGGCTCTCCGTAATTCTGGAAAGCCCCCTATCGACAAATCTCTGTTCGATGTCCCGCATTGATACCTTGTAGCCGGCAAGCAGTGCCACCTCAGCGATACCATGTCCCATGTCACCCGCGCCCATGGCTGCAATCTTCTTGATGTCTTCTACTTTCATCGCAAAAATCTCCTTTCTATTTTAAGTGCCGCATTAGAACGGCTATTCACCTATGTAATTTGGCTCGCGCTTCTCAATAAAGGCTAAGATCCCTTCCATGGCGTCCTTTGTCTTCGACACCCGCTGTGAACCCGCCAGTTCAATCTTGATTCCTTCATCAGTGGTTGTCTCCAATCCACGAGCCACTGCATCCAGAATTACCTCTACGGCAACGGGAGCCTTCTTCGCCAGCGCTTTAGCCAACTCTTTGGCATCCTTCATCAGCTCTTCCGTTTTAGATATCTTGGTCACCAGCCCAATTCTTAGAGCCTCGGCAGCCCCAACTCTTGTTGATAGCAGCAGCATTTCCAGTGCCTTAGTCTTTCCCACCAATCTGGGCAATCTCTGAGTGCCGCCCCAGCCTGGTATGATACCCCGATCTATCTCGGGCTGCCCCATGAATACCTTTTCGGAATCAGCGATTATCCTGAAGTGGCAGGCCATAGCCAGCTCACAGCCACCACCCAATGCAAAGCCGTTTATGGCGGCGATTACTGGCTTGGGGTATTTCTCAATCTGACTGTATACTATCTGACCCTTTTCCATCGCCTTAGCACCATCCGGAGTACCGCCGATCTTTAAATCGAATCCTGCCGAGAAACCTTTTTCGCCGGCGCCGGTAATAATTAGAGCCCTTACCGCCTTGTCTGTTCGAAACTCGTTTAGAACTGCTTCAAGCTCATTCAGAACAACAAGGTTTACCGGGTTAGCTGGCGGACGGTTCAATGTGATGATAGCAATATTCTCTTCTCGCTCAACAATCAAAGTTTCATAAGCCATAATATTCTCCTTGTTTGAGATTTTTAGTTCTTCTTACGATGGACAAAAACTGAGTTAATATCTATACCGCCTCCTTTCAGCCCCAAGCCCATTCACGATACCCCGTAATCACAGAACCGTCAAAATGTTAGCATCTAATAACTGCCACTGTCAATGCCGAATCAACTTTATGTCAATTAGTAACTATTGATTTATTCAAGACAGAAACATATACTAAAAGGAGGAAGAAAGGAGGTGACCTTATATGCCAGAGGTTGAGATCGGGCAGGTAAGCGACTTCTTTGCCAGGCCTGTGGTAGCAGGTATTACACTGAGCGGCACATTAAAAGTCGGCGACAAGATTCACATCAAGGGGCACACTACAGACCTTGAACTTGCCGTTGAGTCCATGCAGATCGACAACGCTAATGTGACCGAGGGCAAGGCTGGAGATGCTATTGGCATCAAAGTAACCGACCGCGTGAGAGCCGGCGACCACGTATATAAGGTTACGTAACGGCTTCTTATTTTCCAATACTCTTAAGCAGGTTTGCCATTTCAATGGCGTTCGAGGCTGCCATAAAGCCGCGATTGCCCACTTTAGCTCCGGCTCGCTCGATAGCCTGCTCCAGAGTATCCGCAGTTATTATGCCCTGGATGACAGGCACTCCGGTATCCAGACTAATACGTGAGATGCCTCTGTTCACTTCGGAAGCTACATATTCAAAATGAGACGTACCACCACGAATGACGGCTCCGAGACAAACAATAGCATTGTACCTGCCACTTTCTGCTAGTCTCTTAGCTACCAGAGGAATCTCCAGAGAGCCCGGTGTCCAGGCGACATCTATATCCTGCTCACCAACGCCATGACGCAGAAAAGCGTCTTTCGCCCCATCAAGCAACCTTGCAGTTATTACCTCATTGAAACGCGAAACAACCACGCCAAATTTTAGTCCTTTACCTAACAACATGCCTTCGTAGTTCTTAGCCATGTACCTTACCCTCCTTAATTCACAAGTTAAGCCTCAGTGACTTCGTCTACCTTTAATAGATGTCCCATTTTCTTCTGTTTAGTTTTCAAGTATCCCAAATTGTAAGGGGTGGGAGATGTCCTTAATTCCACAGTCTCTACTATCCGAAGTCCATAGCTCTCCAACCCGATTACCTTTTTCGGATTATTGGTCAGCAATCTAATCTTGTGTAAACCCAAATCGGCTAAAATCTGAGCTCCGATGCCGTAATCTCTTAAATCTGCCTCGAAACCCAGCGCAATGTTGGCCTCAACTGTATCCAAACCCTGGTCTTGTAGAGCATAAGCCCGCAGTTTGTTATGGAAACCTATGCCCCTCCCCTCTTGTCTCATGTAAAGGAAAACCCCACGTCCTTCCGCAGCAATCTTCTCCATTGCCAATACGATTTGACCTCCACAATCGCATCGCAAACTACCAAAAACATCACCGGTCAGGCATTCACTGTGTACTCGTACCAGCACCGGCTCATCACCTGATATGTCGCCCCTAACCAGAGCTACCTGCTCATCCGGGTCAACCTTGCTCCTATAGGCAATAACGACGAATTCGCCATACCTCGTGGGCAATTTGGCTTCAGCTGTCCTTTCCACAAACTTCTCGTTGCGCCGGCGATAGGCTATCAAGTCGGCTATGCTCACAATCTTAATTCCAAACTTATCTGCCATAACCTCGAGTTGAGGCAAACGGGCCATAGTACCGTCTTCGTTCATAATCTCGCAGACAACACCAGCCGGGTAAAGCCCGGCAAGCTTGGCTAAATCCACTACAGCCTCGGTATGGCCAGCGCGCACCATCACGCCACCTTCTCTGGCTCGAATAGGAAACATATGGCCGGGACGAGCCAAATCCTCAGGGTTGGTATTGGGGTCAAGTACGACCTTTACAGTTGCAGCACGGTCATGAGCAGAAATACCGCTAGAAGTCTTATGTTTAGCCTCAACAGATATCGCAAAAGCCGTCGAGAACTTTGCCGTATTCTCCTGAACCATAAGTGGGACCCTCAACTCATCCAGGCGGCTACCGATTATAGGCAAGCAGATTAGCCCACGAGCATTTCTGGCCATAAAATTAATTGTCTCTGGAGTGACCAACTCCGCAGCAATTGCCAGGTCGCCTTCATTCTCACGGTTTTCATCATCGACTATGATGAGAAATTTGCCAGCCTTTATATCTTCGATCGCCTCAGGAATAGTAGCAAATGACATTAAATTTCACCTCGCCTTTAAGAAGCCATGCTCCTCGAGAAAATCCAACGTTACGCCAGGATTATCTCTCTGTTTAAGCCGCTCTACATATTTGGCAATAATATCGACCTCAATATTAACCATGTCACCGGGTTTCAGGTTATTCAATGTAGTATATTTACGAGTGTAAGCCACCAGAGATACGGAGAAGGAAAAATCGTCACATTCAATAACAGTAAGGCTAACACCATTAACAGCGATAAAGCCCTTATTTACGACATAAGGCATTAAGTGAGCCGGGGCTGAAATTCTGGCGATAACAGCTTCCTCTTCAGGCTGTAATGACAGGACCTTGCCGATATCATCCACATGCCCTTGCACAAAATGACCTCCGAAGCGTCCTTGAGCCAGTATAGCTCTCTCCAAATTAACCGAGTCACCATAATGAAGCCTGCCAAGATTGGTGCGCCTGATTGTTTCGGGCATAACCTCAACTGAAAAGTTATCCTTGCTTACCGATGTTACTGTTAAACAAGCTCCATTGATAGCTATGCTATCACCAGGCTTGGCATCTTCAAGCACCTTTTTTGCCTCAACGGTCAGGCGCCCAGGACTAATCCCTCTAATGATACCGCTTTCCTCAACTATACCAGTAAACATTGCTATTTACCATCCACATAACCACTAATTAAGACATCATCACCGAATTCGATTGTCTTCACCCGATTTAGACGCAGAGCATCGGCGACATTGCTAACACCGGTACCACCGACAGCACTCTTGGCTCCATCCCCACCTATTATGATTGGTGAAATAAAAGCCAGAACTTTATCTACCAGACCGCGGTCAAATAAAGAACCGAAAAGCCCACTACCCCCTTCCGCCAAAACACTCGTCACCTCCCGCTTACCCAACACCTTCAAGAGCTCTTCTAAATCTATTATATCCTTCTTAGCCGGCAACTCCACAATTTCTGCACCAGCCTTCTTAAATTCCTCAGCCTTTTTCACATCAAAAGGTTTTGCCACGGCAACGAGAGTCTTTCCCGGTTCTTCAAAAACACGAGCTGATACTGGTATCCGACCTCTACCATCAACAATAACTCTCAAAGGTTGCAGCTTGGTCTTGCCCCCTTTACCACTACACCCTCTGACTGAAAGTTGAGGGTCATCAGTAACTACGGTATTTGCCCCAACCATAATAGCATCAAATATATGACGCAGATAATGTACAAACTGCCGGGATTCCTCGCCACTTATCCATTTAGAATCACCATTCTGAGTAGCAATCTTGCCGTCAAGGCTCATGGCAAATTTGGCAATCACGAAGGGCATCCCGGTAGTGATGAACTTAATGTAACCTTCATTTATTTCTTGAGCCCCCTCTTGACACTCACCAACAAACGTTTTTATTCCGGCTTCTTCCAACATCTTTAATCCCTTTCCTGAAACCAGTGGATTGGGATCAACCAGGGCTACATGAACTTCAGCAATACCGGCATCAATTATTGCCTGAGTACATGGCGGTGTACGTCCATGATGACAACAAGGTTCTAATGTAACATACATGGTGGCACCTTTAGCTCTCGACCCGGCCTGTCTAAGCGCCATTACTTCCGCATGAACAGACCCGGGTGGCTGGGTATGCCCAAACCCAACAACTAAACCATCTCTAACCAACACAGCACCCACCGCCGGATTAGGGCTGGTATACCCCAGGGCCAAACCAGCAAATGATAAGGCACATTCCATGAAATCTTTAGGACGAGCTAACACTTATGACCCCTTTACAAAATCCTCATGATACCTGCTAGCGGTCGGCTCAGTCTGCCCCTGATATCTACTATCCAACTCAGCTGCTCCATACAGACTATCCACAGGAGAGGTTAGTCTCAGAAAAGAGATTTGCCCGATCTTCATTTTGTAATAAAGAGTAATCGGCAATTTGGCAACATTGGATACCTCAATGGTAAGATTTCCCTGCCAGCCTGGGTCAACATAGCCGGCAGTTGAATTGACTAGAAGACCAATCCGCCCAAGGGAGCTTTTCCCTTCAAGCCTGGCAACTATGTCATCGGGCAGAGTAATCGATTCCAGGGTGCTGGCCAGTACAAGCTCACCGGGATTAAGGAAAAAAGCATTATCCTCATCAAGCTCCACAAGCTCGTGCAAGTGGTCCAGGCTACGCCTCACATCTATGTAGGCAGGATGCCGTTGCGGCTTGAAGGCAAGGAGTTTCTTGTCTAAGTGAAGGTCAACACTAGCTGGCTGGATACAATCTGGGACTAGAGGGGCAATAATAATCCTGCCCTTGGCGATCTCTTCTTTAATTGTCCTATCACTGAGTACCATAGCTTTGAAGACATTGTAGCATCAGGGTTCTTCAAAGAGCAAACAACGACATGCCAGATAATGAAATTGACAGCTTTCCAGACAGATGTTAACATCTGGTAAGCCTGGCTTCCCTGGATAAATCTTCGTTTGCTTATGTGGCTGCTCAGGCGAAATTGCACGAAGTAAAGGCTAACCCAAGTAAATCATAAGCACACTCTGATGAATGTAAAAGAGCTGGAAGCCTTCATAGATTCAAAGTTTCAAGTCCCTGTCGTTGAAGGGGAGGACAAGCTCTGCCCCCTTGATGAAGCCATACGAAGGCACGTCAAGAAAGGAATGACCATCAATTTCGCCGGTAGAGGTGGAGCTTTATTATACCAGCTTATAAGGGAATTCTGGGGGAAAAGGCCAGATTTTACCCTCGTCAGCACCGGCGTAGCTGGAACAGTGCTTGCCTTAATTCAAGGAAGGCTGGTCAAAAAAATCATAACCAGCTTTGCCGCTGACGGTTATCCATCGCCCGGACCAAACCCACTCGTGCAAAAAGCTTATATGTCTGGTGAAATAGAATTCGAAAACTGGACAATGCTTACCATTCCGCAACGACTTTTGGCTGGAGCAATGGGATGGGGCTTCATTCCCACAAGGTCACTCGTGGGCAGTTCCATGGAGGAGGAAAACAAGGAATCATTTACCGTAATTTCCGACCCATTTACACCAGGAGAAAAAATAGGGCTTCTAAAATCTTTAAGACCGGATATAACTCTGGCTCATGGTGTGGCTGCAGACCGCTGCGGAAATTTAATAATGACCTATCCTCTGTCGGCCGACTTCTTTGGAGCCTGGGGGGCGAAAAACGGAGTCATAGTTAGCGCCGAGAAAATCGTACCCACAGAATATATACGCCGACACTCACATCTAGTCCGAATCCCATCCTACATGGTCAAAGCGGTATGCGAGGCGCCTTTCGGGGCCCATCCCGGTGGCATGACGAACTGTGGATTACCCGAATTCGAGCACTATTTCGATGACTACGATTTTATTACTGACGTTAGAAACGCCTCAAGAGATGAAAAAACATTCTTGAAGTGGATAAAGGATTGGATTCTGGATTGTAAAGACAACCATGAGTACATTTCAAAAGTTGGCAGAGAGAGACTTATGTATCTCAAGGCAAAGGCTCATCCTGACTCATGGAAAGCTGAGATAATAAATGAAATACCAGGGATGGATTTCGACAGAGAACCAAACCCAACAGAAAAGATGGTGATAACTGCCGCCCATGTAGTAGCCGAGAGATTCATTGCTGGAAAATATAAGACTATATTGACTGGTTTAGGGCTCTCAAACCTGGCTACTTGGCTGGCTACCCCCAGCCTCAAGGAAAGAGGATACGATGTGGATATGATGGCTGAGATAGGTATGTACGGCTATTTGCCGAGAGCGTCAGACCCAACAATATTCGGCTACTATAATATGCCGACATGTAAAATATTGAACAATATCGAGACAATGCTCGGTGTCTTTGTAGGTGGCCCGACAAATCAGTGCATGGGTGTCTTAGCGGCAGGACAGGTGGATAAATTCGGAAATGTAAACTCGACGAAAATCCCGGGAGTAACATACCTGGTAGGCTCCGGAGGGTCCAACGATATAGCCACAACAAACAGGGAAACAATACTCGTGGTTAGTGCAGGCAAGCCAAGACTGTTAGAAAAAGTGCCGTATATCACCTTCCCCGGCAAAAACGTAAGAACACTGGTGACAGATGTCGGCGTCTTCGAGAAGATCGGGAACAAAGAGACATTCACACTGACAACTTATATTCCCTCTGAGGTAAATCAGAAAGCGACAGAGGCAATAGCTGAGATAAGGGAAAAAGTCGGCTGGGAACTCGAGGTAACTCCAAATCTGAAGAAAGCCGAGCCACCGACCAAAGAGGAGATAACGCTGCTCAGACTATTTGACCCTAAAGGGATCTTCATAGGGCCATAAACTGACTCACGTATAGACAACAGCCAAAATCTAGAGCTGTTATACGAATTAGATAAAACCAAGGGAGGTAATAATATATGGCAAAAAGAGTTGGAATTGTAGGTGCAGCCATAACACCTTTCAAGGGCAGGTGGTACCAGAAAACTTATTATGAATTGGCTCAAATGGCAACCCGGGAAGCAGTAGCCGATGCAGCTATTTCTATCAAAGATGTGGATTCTGTCTTCTACGGAATATACAACGACATATTCGAAAGAGCTTGCATACCAGAGCATCCATTACAAGGCATATTAGGCATGCAAAATAAGTTCGGCATACGCATAAGTAACGGAGGGGCAACAGGTGCTTATACTTTATCAGCAGCCCATGCCTATCTGGCTGGAGAAAGGTTCAAAACAGCCCTGGTCATGGGTGTTGAAAAGGCGACCGATTGCTTCGACTTTAGCTCTATGTCAGCAACACCGGAGGTCATCAAGACCATTGCCTGGTCAGGTGACACCTTCTTCGAGCAGAATATAGGCTGGAGCGCTTCGGATAGCTACGCTGAAGTAGTCCTGGGCTATATGGATGAATACCCGGGAACGCTGAAGCCAGAAATTACTGCTCAGATATCCTCCTTGCTTAGTCAACAGGCGAAAAATAATCCATATGCTCAAAGACAATTTGACCAGGTAACCCCTGAAGAGGTAATGAACTCGAGATACATAGTTTACCCCTTTAAAGAGCTGGAAATATGCGTATACAGCGAAGGAGCCGCGGCTCTAATCCTGGCTGAAGAGGAGACAGCAAAAGCCATAGCCAAGAACAGTGGAAAGCCAATAATCTGGATCACAGGGGTAGGAGAAGCCAACGAACATTCCTTTGCTGGCAAAAATCAAAAAGATATGTCTCACATTGTTTCCGATTACCTCGGCTCCCGCCGTGCTTACGAAATGGCAGGTATAAAAGACCCCACCAAGTCTGTACATATTGTCGAACTTCATGACGCCTTCATTCACCAGCTTGAAATCAGTATGGCTGAATTCGGCCTGGTCCCCTATCAGGCAGTTGATTCCCTCATCGAAGATGGACTTATGTTGCCTGGTGGCAAATACCTGGTTAACCCATGCGGCGGACTGAGCTACTGCGGGCATGCCGTTGGCGCCAGCAACATAATGTCAGCCTGGTCAGCCAGAAACGAGCTTATTAAAAGAAAACTCAAGACAGCGCTGATTCACGGTACAGGAAGCACTATCTCTCAATATACAGCCTGCGCAATACTGGAGCATGAATAACTAAGGAGGCCCAACTATGCCAGAAAAAAGACGAAAACTTATACCGGACAATTTCATACCAGAAATAAGAAGCAGGGTAATAACACTTGATAACCAGGACTATCTGTTGCAGAACGATGCTATGTATACATTCTACGAGCGAAGCGCGGGTGAGCTTTCACCATTCTTCCTCGCCATTAAAAACGATAGGAAAATTCTCGGCTGTAAATGCTCAAAGTGTGGCATAGTAAGGGTGCCACCAATGATGACCCACTGCCCCGATTGCGAGTTCGCACCCACCAAGCTGGTAGAAGTAGGTCAAGTAGGGAAAATGAACACAACTCCACCCATCACCTATTTCGCCACTTCAATGTTTCTGGATAAAGCACCCTTCGGCAGGGGACGTGTAATACTGGAGGGCGCCGATACAGCCCTGAGCGTCATGCTTTACACCACAACCGGCATACTGGTGCCCGGATTAATCAAAAAAGGCACGGAAGTCAAGGTAATCTTCAGAAACGAACGAGTGGGACAAATATCAGATATCTACTGTGTACCCACTTCAGAATTAACCCCAGAACAAGTTACTAAGAAAGGACTCCAGGAATCTGAAATCAACTGGGCAATACCAAAAGAGCCTCAATTTCCAAAGCCAACCGACAAAGACATAGCTAACTTCAGACAATGTCTTAAGGAAATGCAGTCCATAGCCATTAAGATGAGTCAGTCGAAACGGGCTCGCAAAGCCATCGAAGGTTGGAAGCGAGATATCGCTGTAAAGACAAAAGCTGGCGAGTTCGCCATACGTATCGATAACGGCGACTTCAGTGTTGAGGACAAAAAGCTAGCGACTCCCGACTTCATAATGGCGTGTGAAGACCCTAAGACCTTGCTTGACGGATTGATGTATAAGGGCGCCATCACCGACTCCGTCATAATGAAAAAACTATGGATTAGCAAAAATCTGGAGTTTAACACCATCTTTAAACTCGACAGGTTGGCTCGCTTCCTAGTCATGGAGCAAAAGGAAAAGACAGCAAGGTAATTCAAACAGAGCTATATCGTGAAATGGTGGTACACCTGCTATTTTAACTGCAGGGTGTGTGCCACTTCCGAAAACAGGGCCTCATTATACTTTGCCAGCAGAGGTACAGTAGTTATATAAACTATGAGCCACTTGTCGTCCTTCTGTACGCCGAGGACAAAAGTTTCAGCCCCAAAATTTTGAACCTTCCACTTGACCACAGCTTCGGTGGCTGGTGTGCCATCCGCCAGAGTCGACGCCCGCTCAGTGACAACGTTTATATCCGAGCCAGCCAGGGACAAGGTGACGGTAAGCGCCTCGGCAAAAGTGGCACCATCCATTACAGAAATAGCCAATGCGGGAACCCTTTTCTCCGAAGCAGCATAGAAAACAGTCGTCGGCTCTTCACTAGGTTGCTCTAACCATTCCTCAGGGTATTCTAGAGAGAAACCGTATTCTGCATTCACATACTCAGCCGCATTGAACGAGAGTGCACCCTCTACTTGCTGCCCAGGTGGAGTCGACGGCTCACCTGTCTCAGTCGGCTGCTGACATGTGCAAGCCGGCAAGGTCAGACCCAGGACAATTAACATGACAATAAACGCTATCCCGAATTTGTACGTTTTGTTCAGCATCACGCCTCCTTTAAAACATTAGCTATAGCAGTTATCTGAATACATTGTACAACAGTTTATCAATCAAATCCTATATTCACCACCGGTGAAACTTGAACCCCGTGTTTATGACATGTTAATATATTAGCTCTCTCGCCTAATGCGTTCTTATTTATGAAATATTGTCTTTTATCTCAAACCCACCTTCAAATAAAACTTAGGCTATAAGGAGGTTCTCTATGTCAGGAATCATCTCTTATGGAGCTTATGTGCCGCTGTGGCGACTGAACCGAGACGCCATAGGTGCCGCCTGGGGCAGGGCATCTTTAGGCGGCGAGCGGAGCATCGCCAACAACGACGAAGATACCGTTACAATGGCAGTAGAGGCAGTACTCGACTGTCTCTCCGGAGTTGACCGCAACAGTGTTGACGGTCTGTATTTTGCCTCCACCACTGCACCCTTTCGGGAAAAGCAATGCGCCTCTTTGATAGCCGCCGCCGCCGACCTGAGACCAGATATAATCACCGCCGATTTTGGAAACAGCCTGCGAGCCGGTACCAACGCCCTCAGGGCAGCGTTGGATGCAGTAAACAGTGGCTCGGCACAGAACATAATCGTTGTCGCCGCTGACTGTCGCCTGGCTTACCCTCGTTCGGATTATGAGCAGCATTTCGGCGATGCCGCAGCAGCTCTGCTGGTGAGTAAAAAGGGGAAGCCCGCCGCCAACGTTAAAGCTAGCCACACAATATCCAACGAGATGTACGATGTATGGAGATTAGATAAAGATACCTTCGTACAATCCTGGGAAGACCGCTTCATAATTGAGCATGGTTACATCGAAAACATGTCTAAAGCAATCTCAGGTCTGATGAAAAAGCAAAATCTCTCAGCAGGGGATATAACTAAAGCCGTGCTGTATGCACCTAACGCCCGAACTCAGCAGCAACTTGCCCGAAAGCTAGGTTTCGACCCCAAGACACAACTTCAAGATTTGCTGGCTAGCAACCTTGGAGTATGCGGCTGTGCCCATACACTGCTATTACTGGTAGCAGCTCTGGAAAACGCTAAAGAAGGCGACAAATTGCTAGTTGCCAGCTACGGAGACGGTAGCGATGCCTTCCTCATAGAGGTCACAGCCGAGGTGGGAAAAATCAGCACCGGCAGGCGCGGCGTAAAAGGTTTTTTAGCCTCAAAACGGGCATTGCCTACCTATGAACGATATCTCAGTTATCGTGGCATATTGGAACCGCAGCCCGGAGAATCTTTCCGCCTCTTCCCATCAGCCAGCGTTAGCTGGCGAGAACGTAACTGGTCTATCCGCTTCCACGGTAGCAAATGCAAAAATTGCGGATTGGTTACCTTCCCGATACAGCGTGTGTGTTACCAGTGCCAATCCAAAGATAACTACGAAGAGGTAAGACTCTCAGACAAAAAAGGAAAGGTGTTCACCTTCTCTCTGGACAATCTAGCCGGCAGAAGCGACGACCCCGTGATACCACAGATGGTTATCGAATCGGAGCTTGAGAACGCCAGATTATACTGCATAATGACAGATTGCGACCCCAAGGAAATCAAAATCGGCATGCCAGTCGAACTGACATTCAGAAGAATTTACGAAGGGGGCGGCATGTATAACTACTTCTGGAAATGTCGACCGCCAAGATAAGGAGGCAAAAGAAATGGAGAGCATTAAAGATAAAGTCGCCATAATAGGCATGGGTTGCACAAAGTTCGGAGAGCGCTGGGATTCAGGCCTCGATGACTTAGCCATAGAAGCTGCCTACGAAGCCTATGAAGATGCCGGCATCGACCCCAAGGACATTCAAGCCGGCTGGTTTGGAACGGTGACCGCCCCTGCAACCGGTATAGGAGCTACCCATGCGGCCAACTCATTGAAACTGCGCATACCTATGACGCGCGTGGAAAACTGGTGCATTACCGGACACGAAACTTTGAGAAATGCCTGCTTTGGCGTGGCTTCTGGAATGTATGACATTGTACTTGCCATCGGTGTGGAGAAACTCAAAGATACCGGTTTCCCCGGGCTTGGTACCGGACGAGGTATGGGACCGGTATTGGAAGCTCGTCGTACATCACCTGGTAGCTTTTCTCTCATAGCTACCAGATATTTCTACACTTATGGATTGAGCCCGGAGGAAGGCAAGACAACTATCGGCAAGATTGCGGTTAAGAATCACAACAACGGCAGCATGTGTCCCAAAGCCCATTTCCGCAATAAGATAACCCTGGAGCAGGTAATGAATGCTCCAATCATCGCCTGGCCCTTGGGCCTCTTCGATTGCTGCGGCAATAGCGACGGCGCAGCGGCTGCCATCCTGGTTCCGGCCAGCCAGGCAAAGAAATTCAGGACCGATCCAGTTTATATAAAAGGATTGGGACAATCCTTCGACCCGCTGCTACCACATGCCCGCCCCAATTTTGACTGGGTAAACTGGGACGCCCTGCAAAACTCATCCCGCCAGGCCTACGAGCAAGCCGGCATACGGAATCCTCGTGAAGAGCTTGATATAGCTGAGGTCCACGACTGCTTTACCATAACCGAACTTGCCATTTACGAGAACTTTGGCTTCAGCCAAAAGGGTAAAGCCAAAGAGGACATCGACTCTGGCTTTTTTGAACTTTCCGGAGGGTTACCGGTAAATTCAGACGGCGGCTTGAAATGCTTCGGACATCCGGTAGGCGCCAGCGGTCTGAGAATGACATACGAGGTCTACAAGCAAATACAGGGCAAGGCTCAAACATCGGAGCGACAGCTAAAAGACGTGAAGCTCGGTTTATCGCACACTTTCGGTGGACCGCCTCAGGTAAGTGCTGTAGCCATTTTGGGCAGGGATTTGGACAAGAGTAAGGCAAAATCTCGGTGAGCCCGATGGGGCTAGCAATTCAATATCAGCTAAGCTGCTGCGAGTAGGCAATCTTAGTTGCATTTAGTGATCCAACGTCCCTCGCTTTATAATTTAACCTCGATATCTTTTACTCTAAGTTCTGTACCGCGTAGAGTCTGTATATCTTCGCTCCGGCATTTGGGACAGATATAACAATAATCTTTTACCCTAAACTTCTCACCGCACTGCTTGCATGCTACTATTAGCGGCATTATTTCCAGGTCGAGATAAGCTCCGCTGGCAACGGTATTCTCCGCCATCAGCCCAAAACAAAAGGTGAGCTGCGGCGGGACAAGCCCCCGCAGTTCACCTGCTACCACATTGACCTTAGTAATTCTCTTAGCGCCTTCTTTTTCGGCTGCAGCAACGGCAATATTGACTATATTTCGAGCTATTGCCATTTCATGCACGTGTTTTAATCCCGAACTTCTTCTGATAACGCTGATTAAGCCACGATATCCAATCTGAAATCCCATCACCTGTGGTACAGGAAACATCTATGATATCCATTTTCGGGTTGACCTTTTTCACATTCGCCTTCGCCTCTTTCAAACTGAAGTTGGTATATTTCAGCAAATCAATCTTGTTGATGAGGAGCAAAGACGATTCTCGAAACATCTGGGGGTACTTAAGTGGCTTCTCGTCGCCTTCGGTCACGCTGAGTATCATAATCTTGTAATCCTCCCCCAGTTTGAAGCCAGCGGGACAGACAAGATTGCCCACATTTTCAATAATCAGAATGTCTACCTTTTTCAAATCAATATGAGGCAAGGCATAAGTAATCATATTAGCATCAAGATGACAGGCGCTACCGGTGGTCAATTGAACCACAGGCAGCTTATACTTTTGCAATCGCTCCGCATCCCGACTGGTCTCAACATCGCCGGTGATGACTCCAAGACGCAACTTGCCCTTAAGTGCCTCGGCCGTTTCCTCAAGCAACGTAGTTTTCCCAGCTCCGGGTGAGCTCATCAGATTAAGCACTAGATTTCGGTGCTTGCTGAAGACGTCTGCATTGTCAGCAGCGATACGGTCATTTGCCTCAAGTATGTCAGTCATTACATTTATTTTCATTTCTTATTCCTCATATCATATAGTCGAGTTTAACATCCCACGCAAACCAATGCAAAAACAGAGCCACCCAGCTCACTTTTCCGACTTATACTCATAAAACCCTTTTCCCGTTTTTCTACCCAAGTCACCAGCTTTTACCTTCATAATCAAGCATCTCGGTGGCTTGAATTGCTCCCGCATCATCTCGCGGTACTGCGTCGTGGTGCTTGCGATACCGATATCAAGACCCACCATGTCACGTAGCTCAAAAGGCCCCATCCTGAAATTGTAAGCCACCTTTAAAGCCGTATCTATGTCCTGTGGTTCAGCTATGCCTTCATCGTACATGTTCAAGCTTTCATTGAACCAGATCTGGAGAAGCCTGTTGACAATAAATCCTGGTGAATCCTTGCATATCCCCGGCTCTTTACCCAGTTTCTTGCACAAATCCACCGTGGTGTCTAATGTTTCCTTGGACGTCTTATCATGGGTGATAACCTCTATTCCCCTCATAAGCTGGGCAGGATTAAACCAGTGCATACCGATGAACTTATCAGGCCGCTTTGTCGCCATCGCCATCTCAGTGATGGACTGAGCCGAAGTGTTTGACGCAAATATGGTGTCCGGACGGCATATCTGTTCGAGTTCTTTATAAAGTTCCTTCTTTATATTGATATCCTCAACTATAGCCTCGATAACCAAGTCAACATCCTTGACCGCTTCTTTCAGGTCGGTCAAGCCTTTGATCCGTCCTAATGCAGCATCGGCTTCAGATTGGGTCATCCTCTGTTTTTCGACATTGCCGCCCAAGAATTTGCGAATTTTGCTCATGCCGGCTTCCACAAATTCATCTTTAACGTCTCGCAAATTAACTTGATAGCCTGCTTGCGCACAAATCTGAGCTATACCATGTCCCATAGCCCCAGCTCCCAGCACTGCAATCTTCTTAATTTCCATTTTCATGCCTCCGATATTTTCTAAGCCACATCTGCCTCTTGCTGTGCCCTAGCTATATACATAAAAGCCGCGCCCTGCTTTCTTTCCCAACCAGCCAGCATCGACCATTTTCCTGAGCAAGAAGCAAGGCTGATACTTCGGCCCAAGCTCCTGCGACATAAAGTCCAGAATTTCCACTACCCTATCAACACCAATGTTATCCGCAAATTCAAAAGGCCCCATAGGCCAGTTCACACAGACCTTCATCATTTTGTCGATATCCTCTTTTGTTGCCAGCTTAGATGAATACATTACCGCCGCCTCGTTCACTATCGAAGCAATCACTCTGTCCAAGATAAGGCCGGGGGTTTCCTCAAGCTTTACAACAGTGATGCCCGCCTCTTCCAAGAACTCTTTCACAACCTGGATAGTATCGTCAGAAGCCTGCAATCCCCTGACTATCTGAGCTAAATATTTTTCCTCGAAGTGGTTTTTAGTAAAGTTGAGCCCGACAACTTTATCTGGCCTCTTGGTTGCCCTGGCTAACTGTGTCACCCACGGATTAGCCGTAGTGGTCGCCAGGATTGCGTCCTCTCGACATCTGGCATCACAGTTTTTGAATACCTTCTTCTTTACGGCAATATCTTCAGGAGTAACCTCAAGGACAAGGTTAACATCCGCCGCCTGTTTGGTATAATCTTCAGTCAAATCTGAGGTGATAACCCTAACACCTACCTTTGCCAGAAGCTCTTGCAACTTCAGCACAAGTTCTCCATCACCGATAATGCTGACTGTACGTATATTCATAATTGTCCTCCTACCTAAAACCAAAAATTTAGCATATTCGAGAAGAATACCATTGCCAAGCTGAATCCGGTCTGTTAAATCATGTTCGCTGATCAGCGGGGACTATGAAAAAATTCAACCCTTGATGAACTCACGTATATACGCATTAACCAGCGCTGGCTTCTCATGAATGACCCAATGTGAGCCATCGGGGATGCGTTTGACCGTTAGGTTAGGTACGTATTTTTCGAGGCCCTCGAGATTACTGGCAAGCAGCCATTTGTCCTTCTCGCCCCAGATTACCAGAGTCGGCACCGTGACCGTGAACAAGGAAGGGTCTGCAGACAAGACATCATCGCTTTCACCCGTAAAAGAGCCGAGACTGGCAGCTCTATAATAATCAAGGCCACCACTGAGTGCTCCCGGTTGCGACCAGGCTTCAATATACGCTTTCCTGTCTTCTTCCGTGAAATAGCCCTGCTTAAGACCATCCTCTAGAAGGCTACTGACAAGTATGGCATAATTGTTTCTCGACAATATGTCCTCAGCCTCGGGGGTACGATACACCAGAATATACTGACTGGCTTTCTGTTGCTCCGGATTATTGCGGAGTTCGCGTGTAAAGGTAACGGGATGTACGCCGTTTATTATGATGAGTTTTTCCAGATAGTCTGAATGGCGTATTGCGAAGGGCCACGCCACTCCAGCACCCCAATCATGAGCCACCAGGATAAACTTCTTATGTCCAAGGTGTTCAGCAAGAGCACGAATATCTTCGACCAGAAACTTCATCCTGTATTGCTCTACATCAGCAGATTTTGATGACAGGTTATAGCCACGCATATCTGGAGCTACAGCCCGATAATCTCGCCCGAACTCAGCAAGCTGATTCTTCCACTCATACCAAAACTCAGGGAAGCCGTGGAGAAACATTATTAATTTGCCCTTACCAGCAGTTACATAATGCAGGCGAATATTGTTGACATCAGCATACTTGTGCTCAAACATGATTATCCCCCTAGTCCTAAAATAGATTCTCCTCAACTCAGGAGAATCTGGAAGCTGCACTGAATAGTTGACAACATACAGCGTAGTTAATTGTAAAACACATACGCAACGGGATTGCCCCTGATGCAGAGCCAATTTGCTACATCAGGAACTTCCCGTTTTCTCTCACCAGCCAATGACGGCGATCTTATTTCAAGGTTCCCGTCTTTTTAAGAAACTCCTCAACCTTAGCCACTAAGTCCTTTGGTTTAATAGGCTTTGATATATATTCAGATACATCAAACGCAAACGGCTGGCCAAGCGATTCCGAAAAGCTAGTAAGCGCCAGGACAGGAACTTTAGCGAGCGACGGGTCTTTACGGAACTGATCAGCGAAGGTAAAACCGTCTGCTACTGGCATAAGTATATCCAAAACGACCAAATCAGGTTTCTCCTTTTTCGCCTTTTCCAAGCCCTCTTTACCGTTGTAAGCCACGACCACCTCGTAAGCTTTACTCTCCAAAGCCCCCCTCATCACTGTAATCAGATCAACATCATCATCAACGAGCAAAATCTTAGGCCTCTGTTCCATTTCAAATTACCTCCTTAGTTATTTGTTTTCTCAAAAATTAAATATGGCTGTCTTAGCTAATCTTACGGCACAAGCACCTGTTTCGGTAAAGTAAAGGTAAACTTGCTTCCTTTGCCAGTTTCAGGGCAGGGGCTTTCAGCCCAAATTTTGCCACCATGAGCTTCGATTATTCTCTTTGATATAGACAGCCCCAATCCTGTTCCTTTTGCTCCCACATTGCTTCCACGGAAGAAGTCCTCAAAGAGCCTAGAAAACTCCTCCGGTGGTATACCAACTCCAGTGTCTATCACTTCCACCCGTGCTTCGTTTTCGGCATCCGTCACCCTGACAAGTACCGAACCCTCACGTGTGTAATTTATGGCATTACTTACCAGGTTAGTCACCACCTCCTGCAACCTGCGGTTTGACGCGTAAACCTTAGGCGGACTTTTAGGTAATTCAATTTTAAGCGATAGCCCCTTCTGCCTTGATAGATTATCTAATCCATCTGTAGCCTGTTTAATAACCTCATTCAAAGATACTTCCCTCATCTCCCGCTTAAGCTGACCAGCTTCGATACGAGGTATTTCCAACAGGTCGGTAATCAGCATCAGGAGACTATCAATTCTTCTGATACCCCTTTGCATCAAATCTTTTTGCCCATCGGTTAACTCTCCAGTATATCCATCTGCCATATAAGATAGCAAACTCTGAGTAGCCACAAGAGGAGACTGAAGGTCATGAGCAACAACGCTGAGAAATCTAACAAAATTACGCCTCTCCTCTACCAGCTTGACTACTTCTCCAGAAGTCTGCTCCAACTCTATTCTTCTTTGTTCGAGAACTCGGTCTTTCAATATCATTACTTCACGTTGGCGCCTTCTCAACTCACCGTTAATGGCGGTTGTCACATAGATTGTACCATAAGCCAAAGTTGCCAAGGCAACCAAAACGGGGATTACAAATCCTAACTCTTTATATCGATTTGGAGATACAAATCCCTCGAGATTTACATGTGGAATCCAGCCAAAATACTCCGCAAAAACCATGGCCGCCAATATCACCATAGCTAGAGTGGTTAGTTCGTACACCCTCCGTCTGGATAGGAATATAGCTGCTGCGTTGATATGAATTATGTACAGAAATATAAAGGGATTTACTACGCCCCCTGTATAGTGCAAAATTAAAGTGAGCATTACCAGGTCAAGAAATACCTGAACATTGCCATAGAGATCAGCATTCCTGATGACTGACTCAGGCGCTTGCTTCTCGAGACTTCGCGTCAACCAGAACAGAAAAGCATTATAGAAGGCAATAATTACGCAAATGATGTAGACAGGGAGGGTAGGAAAACTGATATGAAATATTCTAGATGCGACCAAGGCAGCAATAAAGATTGCCAGGATGGCAAGCCATCGCAGATTGACATACACCCTGAGCCGCAGTATTAATGCTCTCTCCTCAGGAGAGTATTCCGTCGTCTTCTCTTCAGAGGGCGTACTATTCATCTTCAGGACTGTTTAAGACAACTTAGTATAATAGTTTCTCTAGCCTGACACACTAAGTTTAAGTACTAAAGCACAAAACTCGGAGCGAAGTTTTCTATACGCATTACACGTCAGGTAGCATCCAAAGTGTCGCGTTAAAATATGTCCTGCTGTGTAATGTACAGCTCAAACAAATGATAACTCTGAAATAGTCCTAATGCAACCTTTTAAGCCGTGGTCACAGTCTCTGCAAAGTTCGTATCAGGCTGCCGCTGCGGTCTCTTATATTCACTATCAGGGGCATCCGCCCCGGCAAAGCATGGGTGGCGCATGCCAGGCACGGGTCATAGGCTCTAAAAGCCATCTCCACCATATTAAGCAAACCTTCTTTAACCTCTGGCCCTTTGACGAATCCCATAGCTGCCTTTTTAACAGATAAGCATATAGGGGCTGCATTATGCTGGGTAGCAACAATGAGATTCACCTTTGTGGTTCTTCCCTCACGATCAGCCTCATAGTGGTGGATTAAAGTTCCGCGTGCCGCTTCAATACAACCGATGCCGACCTTACCTAATTTGAGAGCCATATTTCGTATGTCCTTGCTGGTCAACAGTGGATCATTAGCAATCCTCTGCATGTGTTCTGCTGCCTGAATAGCCTCTATCAATCGTGCCCAATGGTAGGCCAAAGTATGATTGCTCGGCTTGCCGCCTAGTATATCAAACATTACCTCATATTCCTTCTGCGCCAGCGGAGTATACATACCGTCAGCTACATTCAACCTTGCCAGCGGCCCTACACGGTACAATGAGGTCCCCTCATCATCGTTAATGCCATTCCAACCTATTTTTTTCAGATGAGTCAGCCTTACATACGTCCATGGTTCCACCCACTCACCTATGTGGTTTATGTAATCATGATAGTCGAATGAGGCATATTCCTCTCCCTTCGAATTAACCACCCTGCATTTACCTTCATAGAAGTTAAGCCGGTTATTATCATCAACTAAACCCATATAATATGTGTTCAGTTTGTAAGCATCATTCAAGACAAGGCTCAGATATTCCTTATTATCAAGGACAATCTGCTTGAACAATTCAAGAGCGAACTGGCAAAATTCGACGCAATAGTCGGCAGTATCTTTTATCCATTTCCTGTCATCTTCGGTGACACCCTTAGAAACTCCTCCGGGCAAACCACCTTCAGGATGGGGAGGCTTGCTACCGAGGTAACGAATTATCTCACGGCATCTCTTCCTAGCCTCTATAACCTTACCGCCGATTTCCAACCCTACCTTTGCTACTACACCAAGAATGTTCCGCTCCGCCGGGTTAGCACTAGGCCCAAGTACAAAATCAGCAGCGGAAAGAATAAAGAAATGCAACAAGTGGTCTTCAACCATAAATGCGTTATAATGCAGCTTCCTTACCAACTTGGCGGTAGGTGTAGGCTCTACATCATATAAGTCATCTAAGGCTTTGACAGCCGCCATATTATGAGGGGTCGGACAAACACCGCAAATATTAGGCATAATTCGCGGCAATTCTTCCACAGGCCTACCCAGACAGAACCTTTCAAAACCCCTTAGCTCCACTACCTGCCAGTAGGCATCGTCTACATTTCCTTTATCGTCCAGGAAAATCTCGATTTTCCCATGTCCCTCAAGTCTGGTTATCGGTTCTATAGTTAACTTCTTTGTCATATTACACCTCTTTTCTAGCTAATTCTTTAACCCCTTTTTTTTTCTCAATGTCGAAGACGGAAGAGAAAATCTGTACAAGTACCCTACAGGGTCAATAACCTGGTCTACAATCCTGGCTATGTCCTTATCGCTCTGCACATCTAAAATCGACGCCAGCGCCGAAATAAACTTAGCTCCAGAATCTAGAACTCCTTCCACAGGACCAAAACATCCCCGGCATGGAATATTAATATTCATACAGGCTTCTCCACATCCGTCACGAGTAGCCGGACCTAGGCATATTATCCCTTGTGCCAAAAAACAAGTATCAGGGTCGGCCTCTACTTCGTGAATCCGCTTTATCTCTCTTATTGCAATTCTTTCTGGCTTCGATTTATTGCGCTTGCAGCTATCACACAAGGCTCTTTGGGGTGCCAAGGTTGAGCCTTTAGGTGGGAGTTTACCCTCTAGTACCGCACTTATAGCCGCCATAATAAGATGTGGTGGAGGAGGACATCCAGGCAGGTAATAATCGACATCGATTATGTCACTCAGCGCATACACTTGTTCATAGAATTCGGGTAGGGTGAGCTCTTTTCCATTCACAATAGTGCTCGGTTGAGGATAATTACCTTTGGGATTGACTACGGTTGGAGCATCCCGATATACCCAGTTGAAAATATCATCTTTTGTGGTGAGATTGGCTAATCCGGGCGTTCCACCAAAGCAGGCACAAGCACCAAAAGCTAGAACTAGCTGAGACTTTTCTCGCAATAACTTTGCTACCTCTTCATGGTCCGAATTTCTGACATGCCCATTCACAATACTTAATACGATTTCGCCATCCTTCATAGCTTTGATACTGTTGTACTTAAAGTCAAGCGCCACCGGCCAGAGAACTAAATCAACCGCATTAGCTACGCCAAGAATCATCTCATTTATGTCGACGACAGCCTCATCACAACCACCACATGACCCCAACCAGCAAATTGCAACTTTCGGTTTCGCCATTTTTATTTCCTCCCCTTAGCTTTAACTAGCCCTCTGGGCATCTTATCTGCCATTTTAACCTCCCCCAACGGCCCTAGTTTTTTGAGATCTTTACTCATCTCCTTCACTAACTGCTGAATTCTCTTGCCACCAGGATCAGATGATAGCTCTATCCTAATCCTCTCCTTCTCTATGCCCATAGACTCCAGCAGCATACGGAGCAGATAGACCCTCTTCTTTGCCTCGTAGTTACCGTCTTGATAATGACAGTCACCTTCTGGGCAACCAAGTATCAGGACTCCGTCAGCCCCTTCTTCAAAGGCCTTGGTTATATGCGTAGCATCGATCTTTCCTGTGCAAATAATGGGGACCCAATTCTCAATTTCATTTGCTAGGTCGGTTTCATCTGTCAGATACCCCCAGCCAAACTTACAGGAAAAACACACTATTTTGGGTTTATATTCACTCAATGCTATCCTCCTTAACAATACTTACTTTGAGCATCTACGACAGGGATGCGTATACTTTAGCTATTCTTTCTGCCGTATCTTCATCAACCATTTTTCTAGCCTGAGACGGACAAGCCACAACACACATGCCGCAGGACTTGCATCTGAACATATCGGTTTCAGATATGACTTTGTCACCTACATTAACCAACCGAGCCGAATAATAGTTACAGACATAAACACAATGTCCGCAACCGCTACATCTTGCTACATCCACCTCAACCGGACTTAAAGATTTCTGAAAACCAATTGATACGCAGGCTTTGCAAGATAAGCAGGGTCCACAAGTAACACACCTTCTCGCCTCCTCTATTGCCTCTTTCAAGGTAAAGCCCTTCTCGAACATTTGGAAATGCATCCTGTTTTCAGGTGGTATCCAGGGCACCTCAGGTTCAGGCTTATAGTCTCTCCTAACCGGAATCTCATATCCCTCATAATCCCTCCTCCTCCCCTCCTTCATGTCGACACCTCTCAAATATCTGTCAATTGACTCCGCAGCTATAAGTCCTTCACCCATAGCCTCTATCATGAAACCGACACGCCTCACATCACCACCTATAAACAACCACGGCTTGTTTGGACTCTGTAGCGTTAAGTGATCAATAGCAATCCTACCCCGTTCATCCAGAAGTCCTTCTTTCTGAAGCAGTGGCCTATCCGGAGCCTGCCCCACCGTGATTATAAGAATATCCCCCTCTAAATCTACGCAGTCCGTACAATCGAACTTCGGGTTGAACCCTTCGTCGTCAAATACACTGACACATATCGGGCAGTTAATGCCCTTGAAGTTACCATTCTTTCCAACGATACTTCTAACACCACGGCTATAGACTATAGTTATGCCTTCCTCCCAAGCCCCACGAATTTCCTCCTCGTCAGCCGGGATGCCATCTTTGCAGTCCTTGTCCTCGCATTCCAGACAAATGATGGTTACGTCTCCACCTTGTCTCTTGACTGATCTGGCCACATCAAAAGCTACGTTTCCACCTCCTGTAACTATGACCTTTTTGCCCTTAAAATAATCCGATACGATATTACCATGACTGACTTCATAAAGATAGGTATGCCCGTACATCACACCTGACAGATCCTGTCCTTCCACGGACTTTCCCTCAAATGTAAGGATTCTGGGATACGGTAACCCGGTTGCGAGGAAAACTGCCTTATATCCCTCATTCTTCAATTTCTCCAGCGCTAGTTTCCCTGAACCCAGCCTGCTGTTATATCTGACATCCACACTAGCAATTCTTACAAGGTTCTCAACTGTAGTTTGCAGTATATCCTTGGGCAGGCGATAATCTGGTACCAGCCACAACGCTCCACCAAGCCGACCAGAGGCTTCAATTATCGTTACCCGATATCCCTTCTTACTTAGATGGTAAGCACACATCAGTCCACCAGGTCCACCACCTATGACAGCCACATTCTCTTTATCCCTGAGAACCTCTAATTCCTCACGCTCCTTCAAATGCTCGGTATATACATCCGATAAAAACCTTTTAAGTAACCTCCTCTTGATTGCCCCACCTTTATTTTTATAATTACACTCCAGTTCACAAACGCCACAGATGTAACCACAAACGTTGAAAAAGGGATTCTTATCGTAAAGATAATCACTAATCTGAATTATACCTGCTTTTGCCGAATCCATATCATCCGGGAGCAGGGAAATCAGCACATTTGTCCGCTGAATATCCTCGTTGATTGGACATTTGATTTGACACGGCGGCAGACACTGCTTAACTGCCGTCTCAGCATGCGCAACTCCGGCGGCTTCAGTTTTCCACATAATAAACCTCCTTAATACAGATTGGGGTTAACAAGAGCTATATACCAAGCGTCAGGTCAATCAGAATACAATTCAAGATATATAAGCACATAATAGCCGATTCTGAATTCTATGTTACTGAAAGACACAAGCTACTACAAAAACAAGCCAAGAAATTATACCTATTATCACTTATAGAAACAAGCTCTTATTGTTATTTTTACTCAAAAACCCGCAATTTTGCCTACTTCAAGCTTAACATATGTTGGAGTCCATACATTGTCCATGGACAACGCGATAATTAAGCCACTTATCACAAATGGAAGGCACTAGCGCAGTCCATTTGCAGGCAGTGAGGTTAATTGGTACAATTCAGCAGCTATATAAACATTCTCGGCTTAACAGGATTTACGACTTTCCTATCTGAGGCTAAAGTCCCCCAAGAATTAGAGCCAAAGACCAATGTGATATACCTTAGCGCATCGATAAACTATGTTCTGGATGCAAATTATTCATGTTTCAGGAGGTGACCTTGAAGCAAGCATTGAAATCCACGAAAACAAACAAGGTTATTGATAGTAAAACTTTACAACAAATCAGAAAAATAATTGAAGATACTGATGGGCAAGCAGGTGCTCCGATACGCGTACTACAGCAAGTGCAGGGGATTATCGGCTACCTGCCACCCAATGTCCTAGAAACAATATCAATAGAAATGAAAATCCCTCTGAGTGAACTGTACGGAATAACTAGCTTCTACTCCTTTTTCACGATGGTGCCGAAGGGTAAATATGTGATACAGGTCTGCTTAGGTACCAGTTGCTATGTTAAGGGCGGGCAGAAACTCCTTGATACTATGAATAAAGATTTTGGTCTTGAGTCCGGCGGGACTACACCTGATGGCAAATTCTCCCTGCAGACAGTAAGATGCATCGGCTGCTGTGGGCTATCTCCTGTAATAGCAATCAAGGAAGACGTTCATGGAAGAGTAAAACCAAGCCAGCTAAAAGAAGTCCTGAGTTCATATCGATAGGAGAATATAATGAAACGACTTGCGTCGGTAGAAGAACTTACTAAAGTTAGAGACAAAATCCTCGAGAAACTGTCGAAACAAGAAAAGAAAATCCAAGTTAGGGTTCATCTTGGTACATGCGGTATATCTTCGGGAGCAAACAAAACACTTGAAGCCTTTCAGAAAGGGATAGTAAGCCGCAAGTTATCAGACGTCGTTGTGCTTAAAGCAGCATGCATCGGTTTGTGTGACCGAGAGCCAGTAGTCACAGTTGTCCATCCCTCAAAAGGGGAAACTGCTTATTACGACCTCACGGAGGACAAAGTTCCGAAGGTTATCGAGCAACATCTTATTGGAAGTAAGGTAGTTGAGGAATGGAAGCTTGATCCTGACGACCCTTTACTCAAGCTACAAGAAATAAGGGTAATGCATAACCAGGACCTCGACCCCATGGATATAGATGAATACATCGCCAGAGACGGCTACCAGGCTCTGGCCAAAGCCTTAACCCAGATGAAGCCGGAGACAGTTATCGAAGAGATCGGAAAAGCCGCCTTAAGAGGACGTGGTGGAGCCGGCTTCCCCACAGCCACAAAGTGGTCATTTGTCCGCAGCGCTCAGGGTGACGAAAAATATGTTGTTTGCAACGGCGATGAAGGAGACCCTGGCGCTTATATGAACCGCGCCGTACTTGAAGGTAACCCTCACTCAATAATTGAGGGTATGGCAATAGGAGCCTATGCCATAGGAAATGTGCGCCAGGGCTATGCCTATGTTCGTGCTGAATATCCACTTGCTATTGAGACATTAAACCACGCTATAACCCAGGCTAGAGAATACGGCCTACTAGGAAAAAATATCCTGAATACCGGCTTTGAATTCGACCTGGATATATTCCCGGGTGCCGGTGCCTTTGTCTGTGGCGAAGAAACCGCTCTCTTAATCTCGATAGAAGGAAAACGAGGAAACCCCCGCCAGCGACCACCCTTTCCAGCCAACAAAGGACTTTTTGGTAAGCCAACCACCCTCAACAATGTGGAGACCTGGTCAAATGTACCCCAAATAATCTGGAAAGGTGCTGAATGGTTCGGAAGTGTCGGCACCGCAAGCAGCAAAGGTACAAAGACACTGTGTCTGGTAGGTAAGGTGAACAACACTGGTCTGGTGGAAGTCCCATTGGGTACCAGCTTAGGCAAGATTGTATTTGACATCGGTGGTGGTATACCGAAAGGAAAGAAATACAAGGCGGTGCAGATAGGTGGCCCATCCGGCGGCGTTATCCCCATCGAGCACGTGAATACTCCCGTCGACTACGAGGCTGTTACTGCCCTGGGAGCTATAATGGGATCAGGCGGACTCGTGGTAATGGACGAAGATAGCTGCATGGTAGACGTTGCCAAGTTCTTCCTACAATTCACCAGAGATGAGTCTTGCGGTAAATGCACTCCTTGCCGTGCCGGCATACCCAAGATGCTTGAACTTCTAACTAAAATCACAGATGGCACAGGCACCATGGAAGAGCTAGCCATATTAGAGGAACTGGCCGAAATGGTCGGCTCTGCTTCCATATGCGGTTTAGGGCAAACAGCACCCAACCCAGTACTCACCACGCTGCGCCATTTCAGAGAGGAATATGAAGCGCACATCATAGACAAGAAGTGCCCGGCTGTAGTCTGCCAGGCTCTATTCAAAGCCCCATGTCAGCATACCTGCCCTGTCGGGCTAGATGTTCCAGGATATGTTGCGCTGATAAAGGCAGGCGAATTTGAGAAAGCCTATAACATCATCATGCAACGACTTCCGTTCCCACTGAGTGTTGGACGGGTATGTAATCATCCCTGCGAAGGCAAATGTCGACGAGGTCAAATTGAGGACCCCATTGCAATCAGACATCTCAAAAGGTTTGCAGCTGACTATGCCTTCGAGCACGGACTTGAATACATCCCTCAAATAAAAGAGAGGAAAAAAGAAAAGGTAGCCATTGTTGGCGCAGGTCCAGCAGGACTATCAGCAGCCTGGGACCTTGCCCGAGAAGGCTATCAGGTTACGGCATTTGAAGCACTACCTGTAGCTGGAGGAATGCTCGCAGTGGGCATACCTGAGTATCGCCTTCCCAAGAATATGCTAAATAAAGAGATTGAAACAATCAAAAAGCTCGGAGTCGATATAAGACTTAACACACCTGTCAAAGACGTCGAATCATTACTGAAAGACGGTTACCAAGCCGTATTTATCGCTACAGGTGCCCATAAAGGGGATAAGATGGGAATCCCGGGCGAAGACCTGAATGGAGTCTTTGATGCCATTGACTTTTTGAGAGATACAAGTTTGGGTAAAGATATAAAGATAGGACAAAAAGTAGCTGTCGTTGGCGGTGGTAACTCAGCCATCGATGCCGCCAGAGTAGCCTTGAGAAAAGGCGCCAAAGAGGTGCATATTCTCTATCGGAGAGAAAAGAGAGATATGCCAGCGATAAATGAAGAGATTGAAGCTGCCGAAGAAGAAGGCATCCATATTCACTGCTTAATAGCTCCAGTAAAGGTTCTGGGGAAGGGCGGCAAGGTGGAAGGAGTTGAGTGCATCCGTATGGAACTTAAGGAATTTGACAAGAGCGGCAGAAAGACTCCTTACCAAATCAACGGCTCTGAATACACTATGAATGTAGATACAGTCATCAAGGCTACAGGACAGCGACCTGACACATCATTCCTGAAAGGAGATGGGATAGGCACAGCCAAGGGAGGGACAATAGTAGCTGACCCGAGAACTCTAGCAACCGGTCGCAAAGGAGTTTTCGCCGGCGGGGATGCGCACACAGGCGCAGCCACAGTAATCGAAGCAATAGCTGCAGGACAAAGAGCAGCATGCTCAATAAGGCGATACCTTAATGGAGAAGAACTCTCGCCATTAGTGGAACGCAACGGCTACGAACTTATAGCAGTTCCATCTGTGATGCCAACTGAAGAAGAGCTAAAGGAAAAACACCGGATCAAGATCTCCGAAATCGCCACCGCTGGTAGGAAGACTTCCTTTAAAGAGGCAGTTTTGCCCTACAGCGCAAAGGAGGCGAGAGAAGAAGCCAGCCGATGTCTAAGATGTGACCTTGAGGTAGGAGAATAGACATGAAAGAGATAACTCTAACAATCAATGGTAAACAGGTTAAAGGCAAAGAGGGTGATACCGTTCTTGATATCTGTCAAGCTAACGGCATTGATTTACCGACGCTTTGTCACTTTAAAGGGCTGAACGATGTCGGCGCTTGTCGCCTTTGTGTGGTAGAGATAGAAAGAGAGAGACGACCGGTGCCTGCCTGTACTTATCCAGCACGGGAGGGATTGGTGATACAGACGCACAATGAAAAGCTGGAAAAGTACCGTCGCCTGGTTCTAGAACTACTATTCACCGAACGAAATCATCTGTGCGCCCAGTGCGTAGCCAGCGGCGATTGTGAGCTACAGAGTCTCGCTTACAAGTACCAGATGGACAATGCCCGCTATCCATATTCCTGGCCCGCCTTGCCGGTAGACTCAGTAAACGATTACCTGGTTATCGACCACAATCGCTGCATCTTGTGTGGTAGATGTATCAGAACTTGCGATGAAATTGTCGGTGTTCACACACTGGACTTTGGCTACCGCGGTTGGAAAGACATGGTCGTCGCCGACCTCAATCAATCTTTGGGTACATCATCCTGCATTTCTTGCGGAGCTTGTTTCCAGGTCTGCCCTACTGGTGCCATATTCTCTAAGAGCAGCGCTTATAAAGGCAGACCGGAAGAATGCCAAAAGGTGAGCAGCATATGTCCAGTATGTGGAGTCGGCTGTCAAATTGAGGCACTGGTTAAGGATAACAGGCTGGTGAGAATTGATAGTCCTGACCTCACTGACAAGCGTGGCATACTCTGTCACAAAGGCCGTTTTGCTCCGTTGTACAGAAATAACGAACGAATCGGTACTGCACTGATAAAAAACGGCCGTGGCAAACTCGAATCCCGACCATTAAGTGAAGCCATAGACATAGTAGCCAAAAGGTTTGCTGAACTGAAGGCACAATACGGCAGCAACAGCATAGCTGGCATAGCATCAAGCCAAGCCAGCAACGAGTCCCTCAAGGCTTTTAAAGAATTCATAAGCGGGACTATCGGCAGTGAGTTAATCGATACCATCGACGGCGATGTTTACAGAACCATCACGCAAGGCATCAACACTTATCAGAAGGATGCGGGACTGGATATCGAGACCTCGCTAGAAGAAATACTCAAGTCCGATTGTATAATCGTAGTCGGTGCCGACCCACTTGAAACTCATCCTGTGGCCGGTTCTTATATAGCCAGAGCAGCAAGGCAGTACAGAGCAAAGCTCATCGTCATCGACACGTCGCAAAATACATTCTCTTACCACACAGCACTATGGTTAAAGCCAAAAGAAGGCAAGGAGGCATTAGCTCTAGACGTGCTGACCAAAGCCGTCATCAATAAAGGCATCAAGCAAGACTCTGCCCAGGCAAAGAAGGTATTAGCTTCCCTCAAGGACATTAACGTAAAGCAAGTGAGTGAACAAGCTGGTATAGGCTCTGATGAACTTCTTGAGGCCGCCGAGATATTAAGCAAGGCTAAGCGCAGCGTCATAATCTACGGCGAAGGCATTCTGCAACACAAAAATCCTGGGATAATAAAGTCTATTCTCAACTTAGGAACTATCACCAGCGACAAAAGTACAAGCAAACCACAAATCATGTCTCTAAAACCTAAGGGAAATAGCCGCGGCGCCTGGGACATGGGCATAGCCAGCCCATCACAATCAGTCATGAAAAACATAACCGGAAATAACGTGAAGGCGTTATATATACTTCTGGCTGACGATTACGTTGAGGCATCAGAATTGCCCAAATTCGGCAAAGGTTTAGAGTTCGTAGTTATTCAATCAAGCTATCTCTCATCTGCAACATCAAAGGCTAACGTGGTATTACCATCTCCAGTTTGGATGGAAGTAAGCGAAAAATACAGCACACTGGACGGTGTAGCCAAGTCAACCTCGCGTCTCATTAAGCCAACTGATGGCATTAAAGCAGATTCAGAGATATTTCGGGAAATATCAAAACATATCAAGAAATAGCAATAGAGGATAAGGAGTTGAGCAAATGGCAAAGGTCAAAGTAGCTACAGTCTGGTTAGAAAGCTGTGCTGGCTGTCACATGTCATTTCTGGATATTGATGAGGCGATAATCGATTTAGCCAATCTAGTCGAATTCACCAGAACTCCCATAACAGATATAAAGGAGTTTCCACAAGTAGACGTTGGTATAGTAGAAGGCTCTGTGGGCAATACTGAAGAGGAGGAAGTACTCAAAGAGCTTAGGGCGCATTGCAAAATCCTTATGGCATGGGGTGATTGCGCCTGCTTCGGTGGCGTGTGCGCCATGCGCAGCACTTTCGACAAAGAAGAGGTCCTCAGACGTGGATATATCGAGACCGAGAGCACTTACAAGGGCAAGATACCTCGCCCGCCTGGTGTCCCAGCACTCCTTGACCAGGTGAAACCAGCAAATCATGTAGTGAAGGTAGACTGCTACGTTCCCGGCTGTCCACCAGAAGCTGAAGCTATCATGTATGCCTTAAAAGAATTGCTGGCAGGCAGAATACCGGTTCTACCCAGCGATATGATGCGCTTCGATTAAAAAGAGGTGAAGACATGGTTACTGAAGTTAGAAAAACTATCGAAATAAACCCGGTTAGCCGGATTGAAGGACACGGCAAGGTAACAATAGAACTGGACGATTCGGGTAATGTGGCTGACGCCAAATTCCATGTAACCCAGTTCCGAGGCTTTGAAAAGTTCTGCGAAGGCAGAGTTTTCTGGGAGATGCCAGCAATCACCCCCAGAATATGCGGTATCTGCCCGGTAAGCCATCACCTGGGCGCAGCCAAGGCCGGCGATGCTATCCTGGGAGTCGAGCTGACACGTCCGGCTAAGCTCTTGCGTGAATTGATGCATATGGGGCAGACCCTTCAGTCCCACGCCCTTCATTTCTTCCACCTTGCCAGCCCAGATTTGCTTCTCGGTATGGATGCTGACCCGGCAAAAAGAAATGTTATAGGATTAATCGCCGAAAACCCTGAGCTTGCTGTCAAAGGTGTAAAGCTTCGCAGCTATGGTCAAACAATAATTCAAAAGCTAGGTGGTAAGAAAATCCATCCCAACGGTGCCGTGCCTGGCGGAATGAACACAGCTCTATCAACCGCTGACAGAGACCACTTCCTGAAACAGATTGGTTGGGCTATCGCCGATGCTCAGGCTGCTATAGGCATAATTAAGAGTTATTACGAAAAAGACAATGACTTTGTGTGCACCTGTGCCAGCTTCCCCACAGGCTATCTTGGACTGGTGGATGAAAACAACAACCTAGAACTCTACGACGGCAAATTGAGGTTAATTGACCAAAATGGAAAAGTCCTTGAAAACCAGTTCAATCCGTCCGATTACCTCAATATCATAAGTGAATACGTGGAAGACTGGTCTTATCTAAAGTTCCCGTTTTACAAAAAGATGGGTTATCCCAAGGGTATTTACCGGGCAGGACCACTTGCCCGACTCAACGTTAGTCAGGGAATATCTACTCCTCTAGCCAATGCTGAACTCAAGAACTTTAAGAAACTGGGCAACAATGGCATAGTAGAAGGTTCATTGTATTATCATTACGCCCGCCTCATAGAACTGCTTTATTCCATCGAAAGGACCCAGCAGCTACTGGAGGACAAGGATATATGTTCAACTGACCTGATAGTCACCTCAAACAAATACAACGAGCAGGGCGTTGGCGTCCTCGAAGCCCCCCGGGGCACTCTATTCCATCACTATTGGGTAGACGATACTGGTAAAATCAAAAAGGTAAACCTCATTGTAGCCACAGGCAACAACAACGCGGCTATGAATAAAGCGGTATATGAGGTAGCCAAAACGCACATAAAGAACAACAAAATAACCGAAGGTATACTCAACCGTGTTGAGGTAGCTATACGCTGCTACGACCCCTGTCTATCCTGCTCAACACACGCTTTAGGTCAAATGCCTTTCAATATTCAGGTTATCTCAGCCAGAGGCGAAATCATAAAAGAAATAACAAGATAGATCAGCCTGTACTTAGCCCATCAACAACCATAATCACATCGGGAGTAGGCCCCACCCAAAAAGGGGCCTACCTTTATTTATATATATTCCAGAAGAAAAAACAACAAACTTTGAATATGACGTCCAAAATTAGTAAACTTTATAAGCTGTGCGAGCAAGGAGCTAAAGCTAAAGGCACAAAGGAGTAAATTTAATGATAACGCAGCAGCAGGTAAGGGAAAGCCTGGAGGGAATACTGACTCCGGGCGCTATGCGCAGCCCGGTTAAGTTGAATTTAGTCCGTGAGATCGCTATTTCTGACCAGAAGGTCAGTATTACTCTAGCCTCCGCAGCCCTGAACCCGGGCACCCAAGACTGGCTAAAGTCCAAAGTCAACGAAGATATCGAGCAGTTGCCGGGTGTAAGTCAGGTGAATGTGAATTTTACAGAAGCCACACCCAAGGAAGTTAACGATGTCAGCCATGTGATAGCTGTCATGAGCGGTAAAGGTGGCGTAGGCAAGTCCCTCGTAGCAGCCCTCCTCGGCATTGCCCTCGCTCGCCAGGGGAGAGAGGTCGGCATCATGGATGCCGATATCACCGGCCCCAGCATACCAAAGATATTCGGCCTCGGCAGTGTGCGACCCAGCAACAGCGAAACGGGCATTTTGCCAGTCTTGTCAAAACTGGGCATCAGCATTATGTCCATAAACCTCCTGCTGGAACACGAGGACGATGCAGTAATCTGGCGTGGTCCTATTATCAGCAAGGTCATTCAACAATTCTGGGAAGATGTGCTCTGGGGTAAACTCGATTATCTTATAGTCGACCTGCCGCCAGGCACCGCCGACGCTCCTCTGACCGTAATGCAAATGCTTCCAGTATCCGGGGTAATCATAGTATTCAGCCCTCAGGAGCTGGCAGCGATGGTGGTAAAGAAAGCAGTAAAAATGGCCAACCAGATGAAAATACCCATACTGGGGGTCATAGAAAACATGAGCTACCTCACCCTGCCCGATAGCGGCAAGAAGCTGGAACTATTTGGTAAAAGCCGAAGCCATGAAATGGTGGAGGCGGCAGGTGCACCCCTTTTAGCCCAAATACCTGTTGACCCTGAACTGGCTCATCTCTGCGACCAGGGCAAAATCGAACGCTACAGCTCAAAAATATTCGACAGCCTGAGCCAGAATTTCATCAAAGCACTACCAATTAAGACAAAACAGAATTAGAACATATAGGAGACTGGATATGACCGATAAATTCGATGAACTGGAAAAAGAAGTTATGGAAGAAATGAAGAAAGTCTATACCGAAACCGTCATCGAACATGCCATGAATCCCAGAAATACAGGTAAAATTAGCAACGCTGATGGTTTTGCTTCGATAACCGGTCCCTGTGGAGACACTATGCAGATATGGCTTAAAGTGAATGATGGCAAGGTGGCGGGCAGTACTTTCTGGACAGATGGTTGCAGCGCCACCGTTGCTTGCGGCAGCATGACAACAGAGATGATTAAGAACAAAGATGTAACGCAGGCTTTGGCTATAAGTCAAGACGACATCCTTAAGACCTTGGGCGGATTACCTGAGGGCAATCTTCACTGCGCCCTGTTAGCCGCCAATACAGTCAAGGCAGCGGCTCAGGACTACATAACTATGAGAAAGGAACCGTGGAAAAAGGCTTACCGGAAATGCTGAAACAAAAAGCCTCCTCTTCCACAGCAATTTAACTGATGCCACCAATAATATCAGTTGTAGGTCAATCAAAATCAGGAAAGACCACGCTCATTGAAAAGCTGATCCCGGAGCTAAAGTCGCGGGGCTACCGCATAGGTACTATCAAGCACTCCGCCCACAGATTAAGTTTCGATAAACCAGACAAGGATAGCTGGCGCCATATTCAAGCCGGCAGCGCTTTTACAGCCATCACATCCCCAGACCAGATTGTGCTGATAAAACCGGTTACTGAAGAACCTGACCTGAATGATATAGCACGTCTCCTCGGTGAGGATTATGATATTATCCTCGCTGAGGGTTTCAAGCAAAGCAACACACCCAAGCTGGAGGTTCACCGTAAGGCACTCGGTCCACCTCTTAGTAACATCGATAACCTTATTGCTATAGCCACTGATGAACCGATGGAAACCACAACCAGACAGTTTTCCTTGCACGACATCAAAAGCATAGCTAACTTTTTGGAAAACAGCTTTATAAAGTCTAAATGAGAGGAGCCGCAAGCTGCTTAATTTAACCATTGACGGCATTGAAGTCAAAGCTAAAGAGGGAACCAGAATCCTGTGGGTAGCCCTGGATAATGGCTTTTATATACCTAATCTATGCGCTGTAAGAGAAGCCATTACGCCTTTTGCTTCCTGCCGTCTCTGCTTTGTGGAAATCGAAGGCAGAAATGCCCCGGTCACAGCCTGTACCGAGCCGGTCAGCGATGGAATGGTAATACACCTGAACACCCCGAAGGTCAAAAGGCTCAGGAATACCGCCTTTGAGCTTCTTCTCAGTCATCATCACCTCGATTGCGCCCATTGCACCAAAAACCGAAACTGCGAGCTTCAAAATACAGCCTCTCGCCTTGGTTTGAAACTGAAGCCTAAGCGACTCAGACACATACCCCGCAACCTGCCTATAGATTCAAGCCATACCCTGTTTACCTATGACCCCAATAAATGCATCTTATGCGGCAAATGCGTTTGGGTATGTCACCAGCAGGGTTCAGGTATACTCGACTTCGCCTTCAGGGGCATTGACACTGTGGTGAGCACCTTCTCCGGTATGCCCTTGGCTGAGGCAGGCTGCACCTCATGCCTGGCTTGCGTTCATGTCTGCCCGGTGGGCTCTCTGGTAGCCAAACCTGGCGTGGGCCCCATCTTTCTGCCCAGAGCAGGTATATGAGATTGCCACGCTTCGCTCGCAATGACTGGATAGGGTGCCATTACGAGGGGCTTTTTTATTCTATCATTGCGGAGCACAAAGTGCCGCGGCAATCTCTGGCATAGACACCCTCTCCAGAGATGAGATATTATTATTCAAAGGAGGGGAAATGAAAGACGGAGAATTATTCGTATCCGTAGACGTCGAAACAGATGGGCCTATACCTGGAGAATACTCAATGCTGTCTCTTGGCTCGGCCGTTTTTGATCCATCTTGGAAAATTATTGAGGAATTTGAAGTTAATCTGAAAACGCTTCCGGGTGCCAAGGAAGATAAGGAGACAATGGAATGGTGGAAAACAGAGCCAAAAGCTTGGGAATATTGTAGGCGGAATCAGGTAGAGCCTCGTCTTGCCATGACTTCATATTTAGCTCATTTAAAACAAATATCGAACACACATCAAAAGGACCTAGTATGCATCGCCTATCCCGTGACATTTGATTTTATGTTTGTGTATTGGTACTTGATAAAATTCACAGGTGAGAGCCCATTCTCTTTTTCAGGATTAGATATAAAAACGATGGCAATGTTACTGATGAAAAGCTCATACAAAGAAGTGTCGAAGAAATCAATGCCCAGACGTTGGTTCGTCAACGCAGAAGAACACAGTCATACGCCGTTACAAGATGCTAAAGCACAAGGAAGACTTTTCTGCAATATGCTCAATGAATTCTGTGCTAAGAGCAATAGCGGATTATGATCTGCCCTCCTAACCCTCGTCCCATGCACCCTCACCAATAAGGGGCACAAAGCGGCAGCCACCCAGACTTTTAACCAGATGTTTCCTTTTTCTTTTGGTGACCTGGAGCAAGTCCTGCTCCCATCTCGAGCCTACGGGAATGACCAGCCGCCCACCCAAAAGCAGTTGCTCAAGCAATTTCTCAGGAACACGGGGGGCACCGGCGGTAACTATTATGGCATCATATGGCGCCCCATCTGGCCAGCCTAAAGCTTCACTGGACGTATGAATCTCAAAGTTTTTATAGCCAAGCTCACTCAGAGCTCGCCTGGCTGAATCAGCTAATTGAGGGATGCGTTCAATGCTGACCACCCATTTCGCCAGATCAGCCAATATTGCTGTCTGATAGCCGCTCCCGGTGCCTAACTCCAACACTTTCTCTTCACCCTTAAGACCCAAAGATTGAGTCATCAAAGCCACGATAAAAGGTTGAGAAATAGTCTGCCCGAAGCCAATGCTAAGGGGCATGTCCTCATAAGCTGCGTGGTAATAGTCCGGGGATACAAAACGCTCTCTGGGCACGTGTGCCATAACTGACAGCACACGTTTATCACGAACTTCGTGCCTCAGGCAATCGAACAATCTGGCTCGAGCTGCCTCTAAACCCACGCACTTGCTACCTTATGCTTCAACTGAGAACGAAAGCTAATATAAAAAGTATTAGAAATAGGGTGCCAGAGATAATACCTATAAGCCGCAATTCAGGTAATATATACTGATAGCGATTCGCCTGAGCCGACGAGATAGCTGGTGCAACCGAAGGCATTGCTGCTTTAGGTTCAAGCGTTGGTTTAGTCGGATAGCTGCGCTCGACTGGCGCTCTTGGTGCTATCTTTCCAGCCGCCCGCATTTTAGCTTTGCGTCTCGATTTTCTTCCCATAGTTTTACTCCAAAAAATCTAGCGTTATTTTCTACTGCTGTATATCAAGGATGAGACTCTACCTGAGTATAAGCTCTGGTAGTTGAAATATGGGCATGCCCCAGAAGCTCCTGAACAGACTCCAGGTCAGCACCGCCCTTCAGTTTATGGGCAGCAAAACTGTGCCGCAAACTACGAGGCGTCACCTTACCGCTGAGTCCAACCTTATCAGCATAGCTCTGAACAATCTGCCAGAAGCCCTGCCTGGTAAGCCGTTCACCACGGCGATTGAGGAACAAAGCCATTTCCTTTTCATTGCTCAATAGATCAGGGCGAACCACATCTATATACTCTTTAATAAGCCTTGCCACAGATGGGTCTACCGGGATAACTCGAGACTTCGAACCCGCTCCCAGACAATGCACCGTGTTCTTCCTCAAATCGATGTCACGCGTGTTCAGTGCCATCAACTCACTGGCTCTCAAACCAGTAGCGTACAGCACCTCTAGCATTGTCTTATCTCTCTTTGCGTCGATGGTGGAAAGTTTTGCTGGTTCAGATAACAGGCGACGAACTTCGGAAACAGCCAAGGGTTTAGGCAGAGATTTGCTTACCTGCGGTGAAGCCAAGCTCGGCGCTAAATCGCCTCTTAACCTACCCCTATCCACCATAAACTTGAGGAACGATCTTGCTGCAGCTATCTTGCGAGCCACCGTAGATGGCTTATACTTTCGCCCCCTCAGACTATACAGATAACCCGACAGGAGCTCAGCGGTCAACCTGGGCCCCGAAGGGTCTCGCCCGGCTGCTGCGTTCTCCGATTTTACATATTCCGACAGCTGGGTTAAATCGTTATGATAAGCTGCCAAAGTGTTCTGGGAATACTTCTTTTCGCTGGCTAAGTAGTCGAGAAATGACTTTATGTCTTCTTCCATTTCACAACGCCCTGCTTATTCTAACACAACATAATCCGCAAAGCTACGTATATAAACGAAATTTTTAAGAATTTTTGTCTACCTTTCCCACGCAGTGCTACAATAAAACTTAGCAGAATGACTACATCTATCGAGGAACAGCTAAAAACTCTGCCTGCAAAGCCCGGGGTCTATCTTTTCAGAGATAATCAGGGCAAAGTCATTTACGTCGGTAAGGCAGCCAGCCTTCGTAACCGGATGAGAGCCTACTTCAGCCCTAGCACGAGTCTATCATCAAAGCTTGAAAGGCTGGTAACCAGGATAAGCGACTTCGAGACCGTAATTACTGACTCGGAACAGGAAGCCCTCATCCTGGAATGCACACTGATTAAGAAATATCGTCCCAGCTACAATGTTCGCCTGAAGGACGACAAAACATTTCCTTATCTTAAAATAGACGTGAAAAATGATTGGCCAAGCGTCCGTATTACTCGCCGTTTCCATAAAAACAGTGACAGGTATTTCGGTCCTTTTGCCAATGCCAGCTCCCTACGCCAGACATTAAGGTTAATAAAGAAGATCTTCCCCTTCCGCTCCTGCAACAAGGCAATTACCGGCAAAGATGTCAAGCCTTGCCTGGAATATCACATTAACAGCTGTATGGGCCCCTGCATCGGTGCCGTAAGTAAGGAGGAATATCAGGAGGTAATAAATCAGGTTGTCCTGTTTCTTGAAGGCAGGCAGGAAACAGTCCTTCGAGACCTTAAAAACAAGATGAAAAAAGCCTCGCATCAACTCCAGTTCGAAAAAGCAGCCTTAATCCGTGACCAAATCCAGGCTATAGAAGAGGTCATCGAAGGACAAAAGATTTCCATAACCGTAAAAGGTGACCATGATGCCATTGCCCTGGCACAAACCAGAGACCTTGCCTATGTAGAGATTTTTTTCATCCGCAGCAACAGACTTATCGGTCGCGACTATATCTTGTTGGACGGAATCCGAGATGAGGAACCAAGCCAGATAATGACCAGCTTCATCAAGCAATACTATGCCTCAGCCTCCTCAATACCACCTCTAATCCTGCTCCAGTATCCCATCGAAGAGCCTCAGGTTATCACCAGATGGTTGACTAATCAGAGAGGCGCACCGGTCAAATTGCATGTACCACGCCAGAGAGGCAAGAAGCAGCTAATAAACATGGTTGCGGAAAATGCCCGGCAGGGACTGGCTTTGTACCAGGCAAAACAACCAACACTCATCGAATCCGCTCTCGTCTTAGAAGAGTTGAAAGATAGACTCAACTTGCCCCGAATCCCGCTGAGAATAGAGGGCTATGACATCTCAAATATCCGGGGCAATCTGGCAGTCGGAAGCATGGTTGTTTTTGACAAAGGCACGCCTAAGCCAGTGCATTACCGACGCTTCAGAATCAAATCGGTAGCCGGCATAGATGACTATGCCATGATAAAGGAGGTGCTAAGACGACGTTTCCGAAAGGGCATGGCTCCTGATGAGAAGTGGTCGATAACACCTGACCTGATTCTCATCGATGGCGGCAAAGGCCACCTCAATGCTACGATGGAAGTGATTAAGGAGTTGGAGCTAGATTACATCCCTGCCGCCACCCTGGCTAAAGAAAAAGAGGAGGTATTCATACTCGGCAGACCTGAACCGCTTGATATCCCCCAGACATCAGCAGCACTGTATCTACTGCAAAGGGTTAGAGATGAAGCCCATCGCTTCGCCTTAGGCTACCACCAAAAGCTACGACACAAAGAAAGCATAGCTTCGGCTCTGGATAGTATCTCAGGCATCGGCCCCAAACGCAAGAAGGCATTGCTCAAAAAATTCGGCTCGGTTCGGGGTATTAAGGAAGCATCTATAGACGAGCTTGCCACAGTAACAGGAATAACCACCAACCTGGCTGACAAGGTGAAGAAACACTTGTGAATAAGCTGCAAGACAAGTGTTGACAACTGATGATATAATCACTCCAGGAGGAGGTGAACCATGCTAAAGGCATCAAGGTGGCTTTTGATAATAGGCGGTGCGCTATTACTTATAGACGTGATATTGATAGTCGCCAAAATACCCAACCCAATTCCAGGTTTTCCGCTACCCTGCCCTATAACCTGGTGCGTGCTTGGCGTCGGGCTTCTTCTCTTCGCCATCAGCAGCAAAGCCTTTGAAAAGTAACAGTTAAACCTCTCCCTCAACGGGAGAGGGCAGGGTGAGGGTGAATACAAACCGTAGGTACAGACCTTCAGGAGTTCTTCTCTAACATGGTTGCTTAATGACGAATTCTAAGAAAAGTATTGTAGAAACCATTGATAATCTCCCAATACTTCGGGTACTTAACCTTTAGTCCTGTTTCAGTAATCTCATACTCAAAGACTTGAGATTCAACCCTGTTGAGCAAGTCTATTTTATCAGTCGCAATTTTTCGTAACTTCTCATATTCTATTGGCACGGTTTTATTCAAATGGTGGAAATCATGTCTCTGCTGTCCACCATGTATACCGTTTAAAAGATTGCTTACATCTGGTTGAACATGCTCATTCTTAATCTTTTGAATGTTGGCTTCAAATTTTTCTGCTGGTAGATTGCCAGTCCACTTTTCATACATAAAGCGTGCGAGTGCTTCAGCTACACATTGGCACAAAGCAATACACCCGTAGTAATACCCGCCCTGAAACAACAATTGGCATTCAGAAGATACATAGGAAAAATAATGATTGGGAATAATAGGATGTCTATTTGCTTCTATTCCTGTCTCTTTGTTTTTCATGATTGTTTCCTTCGTCACTCTGATAAGCACCGAATTTGACTATATTGGTTGAACCACAGTATTTACAATGTATATCGTTCATTTTCGAATAATCTGAGTTTTATAACTATCTATTTGGGTTTGATTCCCAATAATAGTAATATCATGAAAATCACAAGTGTCAAATACACAATCGTCAAATATAATAGTTGAATTCGAATTTTTAAGAGCATCTTCGGAATAAACTACGAAACTTGCAGTCTGTTTATCCATTGTGCATTTCGTTATAGTGCAGTTATTAAAATATATTATGGTTGGCGAACCGAATATGCTACAGTTGTTTAGAATTCTATTATTAATGCCTGCATAATCTGCTAACAGAATATTTTGGCTATTTATAACTGTAGATGTAATGCTAGTAATAGGGATAGCCCCTGCTCTTTGAAGTACTATTACTTTGCGGCTTAATATATCTAATCTATCCTGTTGTGTGTTGTATGTACTTAAGTCTTGTTTATACATATTATATGGAGCTATAAGCAGACTGATTATGAATATTAACCCAAAGATATATATTGGAATCTGTAATAAATAACGATTCACTTTAGACTCCAATTGTGGCTTTCTAACGATGATAATAATGCAGACGACAGCGGCAACAAAGGATATTGCTGGCAGAATTGCCCATGGGAAGCTAAATGCGGTAGAAAGCCATCTACTGTAAAATTGCCACCAGAGCATACTATAATTCTACCATAGGGAATGTGGAGCAACCACTTTAGAACAGAACCACTTCAGATCTGTCCGCTCCTTATATCTCATCGAACAGGTCTAAAGACCCGTGTCTACTTCTCGGCCAGGAACCGTGCTAAAGTTTTGGCATTCCTGATTGCATAGGCGCCGGCATCGTTGTTGAAATAGATATAAACCTCTCTCAGATTTTTCCCTAGCTCAGCAATTTTCTTTGCCCAATTAGAAAGCTCCTCATCATTATAGCAGCTCCAGTACAAGCCAGTGCTGCCGTGAAATCTCACATAGGCGAAATCAGCCGTAGCTAACACCGGGCAGGTGAAATCGGGCATATCGAAGACACACAACCCGACACCATATCGCTTCAGTATATTGAAAACGTCATCAGTAAGCCAGGACTCATGGCGAAACTCGAAAACATGGCGATACTGGCGAGGTAATATAGAAAGGAAAGCCTCCAGTGTTTCATCATTACGCTTTATTGTTGGCGGCAACTGATACAGCAGCGGCCCGAGCTTGTCCTGCAGAGAATCAGCTCTCGCTAAGAAATTCTGCATCGAATCTTCCACATTCTTTAGCCTCTTTATGTGCGTGATAAAGCGGCTGACTTTAACAGCAAAGACAAAACCTCTAGATGAAGATTCTCGCCAATTTATAAAAGCTTTTTCCGAAGGCAGGCGATAGAAGCTGTTATTCAATTCCACGGTATTAAAATGCTGCGCATAAAATTCCAGCCACTTCGGCTTGGCTAGCTTTTCAGGATAGAAAAACTCTCGCCAGTGCTCATAATGCCAGCCACTCGTCCCAATATAACACTCAGCCATGTTCACACCAAAATAGACTTCACTGCTACCCCCGGGCTATAATTAACTACCCATGAAAAAGCCAGATAGCCAATCGAGGCTTCCAGTGCCGATAACTCCACCTAAGCTAATTAACCAGAGCTTCACATGGATAGGCAATCGCCGCAGCTTCATCAAAACAAGAAGGTTCTCAGGAATCTCCTCGGTCTTGATGGCGCCCGTGTTCATGCTCGAGTTCCTTTTCCTGGCACTGCTAATAGGCATACTATTGCTCATCTTTGCACTTTATGTAATGTTCAGCCTGCTGGTTTCATTACCCAAGCTAAAAAAGGCAATTAAGCAGCCACAGGTAAAACAAAAGGCCAATCTCCTATAGCTCTTTCAACTTCGCTAAATCAAACCGCATGCCGTCACGAGCTGCAATAACCTTGATACCTGTATCCTGGCTCAGCTTCTGTGCCAGTTCCCATGGCTTAGCCCGCCATATTGACATGCCGAAGTGGGTGAGTATGGCAGCTTTCGGTCTCGCTTCCACAATTATCTGTCTGGCTTCAGGTATGGACAAATGTTCAATCCCATCCTTAGCCTCGAGCATGACCACATTTATGACCAATAGCTCACTCTTATAGTAGCTGGACAGCCCATCGAAATACTTGGTGTCGGTAATCCAGGAAAAGGTATGCCGCGGTGTTTTGAAAACAAAGCCATAGGTCTCAACAGAATGCCTGTGTCTCACCGGAGTTTCAAAAGAGATATCCTCTATAGAATAAGACTTGCCTTCAGATAAAATCTCCATCTTTTGAGGATAGCTCCGCAAGTATGGAAAAATCACAGCATCCTCATTCAGAGCATCCGAGGGGGCAAACACCATACCCCGCTGCTTCCAACCACCCTCGGTCATAGCCTCAATCATGATATTGATGTCGCCGGAATGGTCCAGATGTTTATGAGACAGGATAATAGCCTTCAGTTTTGAAGCATCGAGTTTTCGCTTTATGCTGTGAACAAGGCAGCCGGGACCGGGGTCAAAAAGTATCTCAGTGCCGCCGAAATTCAGCCAGGCACCACCTGAAGCCAGAAACTGTTTGGTCACCACAAACCGAGCACCAGCCGTGCCCAGGAAACTTATTACATCTGACAAGTCTTCCACAACCCTAATTATATCAGGAAAGCTAGCCTATCCATCCAGCTTTCTGTTAAAATTGGCTCAGCCTTTTACTTGGCGAAAAAGGAGATAAATGACAGCATTACAGGACGAAGTCGCCCAGCTTCTAAAGGAATTTCAGGCTAAAACCGGTAAACTGCTGACTATAGGAACCGTCGAATCAGCTACCGGTGGCAGGATAAGCGACAAGATAACCAACGTTTCGGGCAGTTCCGACTACTATAAGGGCTCCATAATTTCCTACAGTAACGAAGCCAAGACAGACATTGTCGGGGTAAAAAAACAGACCCTCAAAAAACACGGCGCCGTCAGCTCTCAGACAGCGATAGAAATGGCTGAAGACGGCAGGAAACTGCTCAAGGTAGATATCTGCATTTCCGATACCGGCATTGCCGGACCCACCGGCGATATGCCGGGGAAACCCGTAGGGCTATTCTATGTCGGCATATCAGCCAAAGATACCAGCCTGGCTAAAGAGCACCACTTTCATGGCAACCGCGAAGAAAACAAGCAAAAAGCGGCTGAAATTGCACTCACCCTATTAAAAGAATATCTGCAAACACTCCTCGATGAAGGGGGTGATAGCACCTTGGAAGAAAAGCACGTGGTCACCTGCTTTCTTGAGCACCGTGGTAAAATCCTTATTTTGAGGCGGAGCGGTCGGGTTAGCACCTATCGTAGAAGCTGGGCTGGAGTCAGCGGCTATATAGAGACAAACGCCGATGACCAGGCATTCACCGAAATCAGCGAGGAAACAGAGCTGTACAAAAAAGACCTGAAACTGGTAAAGAAGGGCAAGCCATTAGAAGTTATCGATGAAAACTTGAAACGGAAGTGGATAGTGCATCCATTCCTCTTTCACGTAAGGTCTCCGGAAAAAATCAAGACCGATTGGGAGCATACCGAGGTTAAGTGGATTAAACCGGGAGAGCTAAAGAAATACGAGACTGTACCCGGGCTGGCGAAAGCCCTGGCGCGGGTAACCAAATGATATTTATGTCTTTAATCCCTCAAATTCCCAGAGGTTGAATATGCTGGCTAAGGTAATGAGCTGCGCAGTAGTCGGGCTGAAAGGAGCCATTGTCGAGGTAGAGGTTGATATCTCTCCGGGGCTACCTTCTTTTACCGTCGTCGGCCTGCCGGATACCGCCGTACAGGAAGCTAGAGAACGAGTTCGTGCCGCCATCCGCAACTCCGGCTGTACCTTCCCGATGAGACGAATTACAGTTAACCTGGCACCGGCTGACCTTAAAAAAGCCGGCCCTGCTTACGACTTGCCCATAGCCATCGCTATACTTCTCAGTTCCGAGCAAGTATATTCCGACGTGACAAAAACACTCTTCCTGGGTGAGCTTTCCCTGGATGGCAGCCTGCGGCACACTCATGGCATACTGCCCATGGTAGCTCTAGCCCAAGAAAAAGGATTATCGGATGTATTCGTTCCTGCCGATGATGCCAACGAAGCCTCCATGCTTGACGGCATTAAAGTCATCCCGTCTATATCGTTAGCACAGTTGGTCAGCCACCTCCGGGGAGAGCTATCAATTCCTCAGTATCATCCTGACAAAGACTGGCGAGACATAACCACTGACTTCGCTCATGCTGATTTGGCGCACATAAAGGGACAGGAACACGCCAAGCGGGCTCTAGAAGTAGCCGCGACCGGTGGTCACAACATACTCATGTCAGGACCTCCGGGCAGTGGCAAGACAATGCTGGCTCGCGCCCTGCCTTCCATCATGCCGGCAATGACTTTAGTCGAAGCTCTGGAAGTAACTAAAATCTACAGCGTCAGCGGGCTTCTTTCCAGTGATACGCCTCTGATAAACCAGCGCCCTTTCCGCTCGCCGCATTACACCATCTCTCATGCCGGACTCGTTGGCGGTGGGCACTGGCCCAGGCCTGGTGAGATAAGCTTAAGCCACCGTGGCGTGCTCTTCCTAGACGAGTTCCCCGAATTCAGCCACATGGCTCTGGAATCATTGCGCCAGCCAGTAGAGGACAAGGTCGTCACCATCAGCCGCGCCCAGGGCAGCGTAACCTTTCCCGCCAACTTCATGCTGGTAGGCGCCATGAACCCCTGTCCCTGCGGCTATTATGGAGACCCGGTTAAAGAGTGCAAGTGTTCCTCCAGCGAAATCTCACGCTATCAGAAGAGAATAAGCGGACCACTTCTCGACCGCATCGATATTTATGTCGAAGTTCCCAGAGTTGAATACGAGAAGCTTACCGATGAAACACTGGGCGAAAGCTCGGAAAGAGTCCGAAGCAGAGTTGAATCCGCCAGGCAGATTCAACAGAAGCGCTTTGAAGGGACGAAGCTGACCTGCAATGCCGAGATGACGCCCGTAGAGGTCAAGGAATCCTGCCGTGTAGAGCCATCGGCTCAAAGCCTGTTAAGGACAGCTATGAAACAGCTCCACCTAACTGCCCGCGCCTTCCACCGCGTCCTCAAGCTAGCCCGAACTATCGCCGACCTGGATAGAGCCGAGATCATCAAAGCCAACCATCTCGCCGAAGCCCTTCAGTACCGGCAGAGAAGCACAAGCTAGGCAACAAAACACACTGTGTGGGAAAAATCAGGCACTACGCCACATAGTCTATCCCATCTCATGTGTCGCGCTATTCAGTTAAGCCAATGTCTTATCGCTAAGCCAGACCCGGTTTTTAGTCGGCGGCAGACTTATCTTTCCGTCCACGGAAAGCGGGAGGTCCAAGAAGCTGACCTCCGTCCACTACTATAGTCGTGCCTGTTATATATTTAGCCAGGTCGGAGGCCAGAAATAGAACGGCACCAGCCACATCATCTGGCTCACCCATACGAAGCAAAGCAATTGACTCTACCGCAGCTTCGCCAGCTGCTGGCTCTTTCCACAGCGCTTCGCTGAGTCGCGTCTTTATTAGTCCCGGGGCAATTGCATTAACCCTGATGCCCCACTGGCCCCATTCCTTTGCCATGACCTGGGTCAACATGATATAGGCAGCCTTCGTAACACTGTAAATATTGAGATCACTAGCTCTCAAACCACCCACTGAGGAAGTATTTATCATACAGCCACCACCCTGCTCTTTCATCACCCTAGCCACCAGCTGTGCCAGAAAAAAAGGACCTCTCAGGTTAACGCTAAAAGTCGTGTCCCAGGCCCATTCTTCAGCATCCAGCAGTGGTCCAGCATATGGATTCGTGCCAGCGTTGTTGAACAGAACATCGATGCGGCCAAATTCTTTCATAACCGTGCTGACTAGATTTTTTGAGTCTTCGACCTTGGCAACATGGGCGGCCACCGCCAGGCTTCTCACACCTTTAGCCTTGACTTTTTCAGCCACCTGCTCCAGGTCAGACAATTTCCGGCTGGCTACCACCACATCAGCGCCAGTGCCAGCGAAAGCCAGGGCACTGGCTTCGCCAATGCCTCGACTAGCTCCACTCACCAACACCACCTTGCCCTTCAAAGATATTTTAGAAAAGTCCATCTGTTTTCCTCCTTATTTTGACTGCCTAAAAAAGTTAGCACGCAAAAACCTCGAAGTCAAGGCCACGATGTCATGTAATCTCTACTCTTAATTCTCTTAACTAACCAATAGCTGGTTTTGAGGCTATGATTAATAAACGCCCCGCTTCCAAAAGATCATCCTGTGGCAATGTGAACCTTATCTTTCGAATGCCATGTGTAAAAGAAGACCCTGGATAAGCACAATCGAATTTCCACCCTGTCCTCCGAAATAATAGAATTAATTCATGCATATTCCACACACGTAAATCTAATTGAAAGTCACCATCCAACATAAACGTCTTATCATCGATCTGCCTCATAAATGTCCACTTATCTTTGTGCCGTGATGTTTGAGAATCGAATTGACGCTCATATAGGATAAGCCGGTCCTTTATTCGTTCAAAGCTGCGTTCTGAGAAATTACGAAGCAGCCAATCCCTATTAACGATATCTAAGGCAAAGAAGGCACCCGGCTTAACGAGCTTTAGGCATTGCCTTAATATATCATCATTAGTATCATCATCGTAGAAACCAAACGACGTCCACAGGCAGAAGATACCATCGAAAGGCTCTTCGTTAGAAAGCGCTGATTGGATCTGCCTCATATCCACGACTTTGAAACGGACTTTATTCTCGACTTTACGTTTTTGTGCTCTTTTTCTGGCTATTTCTATGTAAGCAGGTGACAAATCCGTTCCAAGCACGTTTATCCCCCGCTTCCCCAACTCTATCGAGTGACGACCAATACCGCAATTCAAGTCCAGTACCCTTTTTGGCTTGTACCCTTGTATATCAAGCAAACTCAAAATATCTCTTATTTCTGTCCGTGCCTGTGGGCTAAGCTCTCGTAATATGCTTAGAAAAAGCTGTGGATTCTCTTCGAATAGTTCTTCTGTCCAGTGCTGCATCGGTACCTCCTTTAATCTCTATCCCCAAATAGCATCCAAAATCTTTATCCGCATCACCCGCCACACGGGTATGAAAGCAGCCACAAGGGACACAATCAGCAGGATGAAAGCCATACGCGCAGTATAAACAGGCTTGGTTGTGAGATAGGCAGGACCGAAGGGGAACTCGAAAGGATGACGGGCTTCTATGGGTATTATCACATACTTGAAGGCTAGAATGCCAATAATTAACCCAATAACCGCGTAGAACAATGCCCGGATTAAATAGGAGATGGTGATAGAACGAGATTTAATGCCTATGGCACGCTGTATGCCAATCTGGCGCCGCCGATTGACTACATCAACATAGGTGACTATAAAGACCGTAATTCCGGCTATGAGGTAGTTGACTACATTTAATATCTGGTTTATCAGGACAAAGCTCTCAGTCATGCTCTCCACAAGCCCGGCAGTTTCATCCCACGTCTGGAAAGCGAGGCCATTCCGCATACTGGCTATTCGTTCAATTATCAGCTCGGGGTCGACGCCTTCTTCCAGCTTCACGCGTATGCTGGTAGCCTTTTTATTCATATTAGGCATTACTGAGTTGAACTCCAGGTCGGTCACAAAAGCCTGTATGTCAGTTTGAATGAATCCGGTATCGAAAATGCCTTTAACCGTGTACTGCTTCTCAATGCCATTGCTATAAGTTACCACCACTTTGTCACCAGCATGTACATAGCGCAATGAGCTGGAATACAATTCGATATCATCGAGGTCAGCACCGGCTAGCTGAACGCCCAGTAGTATCTGCCCTCGGTCGCGCGAGTCAAGATATATGCCCTCAATTAGAGACTCCGCAACCTCGAAAACCATCATCTCTTGCGCCGGGTCAATACCGATGACAACACAATTGACCCGCTCATCTTCAAAAGTAACGTAGGCATTTATGTTGTTCCTGGCACTGGCAGCTACAACGCCATCTATGGATTCAATGCTCTGTACAAGGTCATCAGCGTGGCTTATGACGGTATCATCACCTCCAGGCTCGATGATGATATCTCCTGAATAGGTCTTTATCAGTATAGTATTCATGCTCACGGTTGCCCCGCTTATCAGTCCCGGGACGAAGAGAAGATTCATGGTCACCAGGACTAGCATGAAGATTGTTAACAGGATGATGCCGATATTCCCCCTAACAATCGACTTTAAGGCAAGGAATGTTGCAACTCTGAACAACCCAGTCATTATATCTGGCTACCTTCCTTTACCATTTTGCCATCGCTGAGCACGATTAGACAGCGGGCATATCCTTTATCGTCAGGGTCGTGTGAAACAAAAATAATGGTGACCTTCATCTCCTGATTAAGATTGACCAGCGTCTCCATAACCTTCCTGCTGGATATAGTGTCCAGGTTGGCACAGGGCTCATCGGCAAATATAATCCTGGGACTGTTTATCAGGGCACGGGCAATAGCCACCCTCTGCTGCTCGCCACCAGACAGCTCCTTGGGGTAATGACGTATCCTTTGCCCCAAGCCAACCAGCTCAAGCAGATCCTTAGCCCTTCCCTTAAAGTCGACCCCCTTCTCACCGAGCATCATGCCGGGCAAATAAACGTTCTCATGAGCCGTCAGCTCAGCAAGCAGGGCATATTCCTGGAAAACGTAGCCCAGATGTTGGAGACGCAGCGTGGCTCGAGCGTCATCTGAGAGTTTGGTTACGACCTCATTATCAATGATTATCTCGCCAGAAGTAGGGCGGTCGAGCAAACCAAGCTGCCTGAGCAATGTGGATTTTCCCGAGCCGCTCTTGCCCATAATGCAGACCATATCGCCATCGGCAATACTGAAAGATATATCGTCCAGCGCCCTGACCTGCACATCGCCAAGCCCGTACATTTTGCTTAAATTTCGAACTTCTAACATATGTCCATAAATAAACCTTTGCCTATCACCTGACAGAGCCTATCCTTTTCTGTACTTTCTCCCAGGAATCGGTGATAAGAAAACTGTCCTCCATATTATCGAGCATCATGAGGAACTTAGTCATAGGTGCTGAAAACGTAAGCATATTTTGGTTAACAAACGGACGGGCTGAGATATCGAACAGCCCGATAACTCCTCTGGGACGTTTAGATTTACCTTCAAGGTAAGGGTACTGAACAATCGAGCCACAGCCGGCGCTGAACGGGGCAAAAACTCCATTCGGCTCGGATTCATCGAAATTCGCCAGCGTAAACAGACCGGCAAGGACATCAGGTTGGGCGAAGAAGATAACAACCTCCGGATTATCTGACTTCTCAAGATTGTCCCATCTCTTGAAGACTATATAACGAGCCGGTGCCTTAAACGGAGGCGCGTATTTCATTCCCTCCGTAACAAGCTCTGGGGATTTTTTGTAGCGCTCACCCTCGAGCCTTCCCGGAATTCCACAGGAGAGGAAATATTCAAAGTCGGGCATAATTCTCTGGCTGAATCCGAGATATCGCCTGCCACCAAAGCAACCAACTGAGTCGGCATTGTAGCAGAATGAGTCCCCTTTCCTTACCTTTAACAGGTCACCGATTACACACCTGTGCCCCGATGTAGGCTTAATCAGTTCAGCATGGCCTTCTTCATCAGTATAATAGAAGGCAATCGGGAGTTCGGCACCGTTAAAGTACCTTTTCCACAGTACGCCGAATTTCTCTTTAATCTTCATGCCCATAGAGTAACTCTCCTGTCTGATTTTGCAGCGGCAAATAGCGAACTAGTGGACAAACCGCATGGTTACAAAAGCTACAGCCACATAGAGGAACACGCCTATGAGAACAGAAGGCACGATCCCCCATCTGGGTAAGATAAATATCATAGCGACGGCATATAGTATCCAAGCTGGTATCAAAAACAGCATGCCTTTGAAGTATGAGACCGTGGCACCGATACCACTATTAAAATATATTATGAGCAGAGTCACGAGGGTGATACTGGGAAAAAACGCCACAAATGCGGCAAGCAGCCCTTTACCCTGGCTTCCAAAATAAGTTACCAGAGTCACAATTGTTCCGCCGAGGACGAAGTATAACGACAGTAATTTAACATCCATCGCTTGCCTCCCGTGCTATTCGCCAGCGCTGAAGAGATATACTAGTCAGGATTAAAGGCTTTTGTCAATTTTATGAGTAAGACTCACCGCCTGATGGGTACATACCATTGACAAGGGGATTATAATATGATAGGTGCAGACAACCTTAACATCCGGGGGTGAATAAAATGACCACTTTACAGAAAACTTTGCTCTACATCTTCCTCGCATTCGCTATACTTTTCATCGGCCTGCTACCGCTCGAACCTTACACGTGCAATTTCGTCATTAAAGCTATACCGGCAATAAGCCTGGCCGCGCTGGCATTTATAGCAGTCTCCGATTCGAGAGGTAAGTTACTGTCTGCGTCTCTGCTATTTTGCGCCGCTGCCGATATCGCCCTGGAGCTAGAAGCAGGAAAGTATTTCATTATCGGCCTAGGATTATTCCTCATCGCCCACATACTGTTCATAATAACCTTCTCCAGAGATTTCAAAGCTCAAAAATCCCGGATTCCTGTCATCATTATGCTTATCGTCTATGCCAAGATGATGGCTTTTGTCATGACGCCCTATCTCAAAGATATGACAATACCGGTCTATATCTACTTAACTGCTATAACTTTGATGGCAATTTTCGCATCGCTGAGGGTATCAAAGAACGATTTCACATTATATGGAGCCATATCTTTCATAGTTTCCGATTCGATTATTGCCCTAAATAAATTCATGATGCCGGTGCCGGCGGCGGATTACCTTATTATGATTACATACTACCTGTCGCTGTTCCTTATAGTTTACGGCTTTTCGAAAGAATAACCGATGGTGAAATAAGAAAATAAAATTACCCTGCGGTGAATCACGCATAATGAATAAGGCTGGATATCCTTTTCTCTGATATCCAGCCTTACACTGCGTACTTCTTGTTCAATCTTCTTCCACTACCTCCTTTTTCTGGATTCTTTCTGAGCGGCGTCTAGCCTGTAGCCTTGGCAGTAGCCTTGGCTCGCCGCGCCCTCCTGGCAGCCTCGACAAGACCGCCCATGGTCGGATACCAAACATACGCTACCGGGAAGAGGATGACTGGTATTGCCAGTGCTAGTGCTACGATAATCTCGACTGTCATTGTTTTTACCTCCTTTCTTTATTTTCCCTTATCTCGACCTTCCGCCTATAGTTTAACATGCTAGTATCGCTGTGACTTCCGCCTCAATACCTGTTTCCAATAACCAGAAACACCTAAAACAATCGCTTCAATCCATCACTTCATGCCTACCTGACACCATATTTGAATAGGTATATATGCTCATCCATGTCGCTATGCAGCTTCAAATGTCGAATCCGCTGTCAAGATGAGGTTTTGATACAGAGTATTAAGGAGAAAGGGAAATACTGGCAATCACCTAGGCCTTTGAACAATAAGCTTAAGATAAAGAAGAGACCCGCGTGGTTTTCTTAATTGGCAAATGGTATCATGCTACAGGCAATGTGAAGAAAAAGGTGCTACCTTTTCCCTTACGGCTTTCCACCCACACCATTCCCCCGTGCAGTTCCACGAGCCGTTTCACCATAGCCAGCCCTATGCCAGCTCCTCCACGTCCCCTCCGTCGCGACCGGTCTGCCTTGTAGAAATGGTCGAAAACATGAGGTAAGTCCTCGGTAGCTATGCCGCTTCCGGAATCTGATACAGATACCGTAACCAAACCCGGTGTCTTTAAACCTGCGCCGATTTTAATAGCCCCACCAGCTCGCGTATATCTGAGAGCGTTGTCAATAAGATTATGCATAACCTGACGTATACGGTCCCTGTCGATAAATACCGCTGGTAATTCTTCTGATAGCTCCGCACTAATGGAAATTCGGTTCTCATAGCAGCGGCTCTGGACACTGGCTATCTGTGCCGAAATGAATTCGCCCAACTCGGTGGCACTCTGAGATAACTTAAGCTGACCTGCCTCCGCGAGTGACAGGTCCCTAAGGTCGGTCACCAACCTAGAAAGGAGCACGGTTTCATCATATACCGAGGCGACTTGCTCCGGCGTAGGAGTGATAACTCCATCGAGCCAGGCTTCCAGATTCCCCTGAACAATGCTGAGCGGATTGCGCAACTCATGGGCGATGTCAGCCAGAAACTGACGTCTGCTCTTTTCCTTCTTCTCCAGCTGTTCAGCCATGGTATTAAAAGCATCGGATACCTCACCAATCTCATCATCAGTCTTCTGTGAAACCCGATATGAGAAATCGCCGGCGGCAACTTTACGTGCCGCCAAAGTCAGTTGTCTCATAGGTCCGGTAATGAGCCAGCTGAACAAAAAACCCAGGGCAACGCCGACCAGGACAGCTACCCAAGCTGCCAGCCACAGAGAATTACGAACGGCATCGAGGAAAGCTTGTTCCGCCTCACCCATATAGCAGGGCATGCCACCCTGAACACCAGAGCCTGCCCCGGGGTACATCGAACCAGGTGGGGCTTGTCCCTGGTAGCTTTCCTGACAGTAGCATCTGAACTCATTCTGGACCGAATTATTCACCCACATGGCTATAACGCCCACACTCACCAGGGCAATTCCCACGAAGAGCAGTGATAGTTTCACCGATAACTTACGTAACATCATTTCTCCAATTTGTAGCCAACGCCCCGTACTGTAACCAGCGGGTTGGTAGATTCAGGTGCCAATTTTGATATCTTCTGTCTGATATTCTTAATGTGAGCATCTATAGTTCGCTCGTAACCTTCGTAAGACTCGCCAAAGGCTGAATCCATTAGCTGAAGCCTGGTATAAACTCTACCGGGATTACGAGCCAAGACAGAAAGCAGTTTGAACTCAGCAGCAGTTAAACTAAGTGCTTGCCCCAAATAGATTGCCTCATGTTTTTCCGAGTCCAGGCGAAGGTCTCCAGCATCAATCTGCTCACCTTGCTTCAGCCCTTCCCTGTACCTCCGCAATACAGCACTGACTCTGGCGGCAAGCTCACGGGGGCTGAACGGTTTGGTGACATAGTCATCAGCGCCGAGTTCAAGGCCAACGATTTTGTCCGTCTCCTCATCTCGAGCTGTAAGCATTATAATCGGCACGTTCGATTGCTTCCTGATAGTTCGGCAAACCTCCAAACCATCCAACTCAGGCAAATTTAAATCCAGAAGGATAAGGTCTGGTTTATGGATCTGAGCCTGCCCGATGGCAGCTTTGCCATCGGCAGCGATGATGACATCATAGCCATCCTTTACAAGATATGCCCTGATGAGTTCGCAGACCTTAGGTTCATCATCTACCAGTAAAATCGTGCTATGTGCCATCGCCTGCCCACCGTGCTGCAGTCTGAATTGTAGCATATAAAATTGTTAGGGGCGAAGCTCGACCACTTCGCCCCTATTGCTTAGGAGGTGTATTTTGATACGTCGGTATTCCGACTGGACAGTTATCATAAAATTGACTACCTGTATCTGTGACACGGCATCTGGTAGCCGGAATCGTCATCACCAGATAACTCACCCGGCCCTTAACCTGCCCCAAGACCAGCACAATAACCCCCACCTCCACAACCTCCACATCCACCACCATTACCGTCAAATGGACAGTCTGCATACTGCTGGCCGGGACACTGTGAGCAATCATACGATACATAAGGACAATTCAAAACCGAGGTGTCATTTTCCTTAGCCAGGACCAGCCCAGCACCTATGACCAGTACCAACACTGCAACCAGTATTGGAATCCCGATTTTCAAAAGCTTGCTCATGTACATTAGTCTCCTTTCTGATATAAATAATAGCAGGCTAATGTGAACCTATTGTGAAGATAGTGTGAGGTTTTTGTGAATTTTGATGATGCGGCTAATGATTATTTGCCTTTAGCTAAGGATTCTCACATAGAGCTAATGGTATCCCGTGCCGACATCGTATTCATTCAACTCAGTCTGGAACCACAATTGCCACAGAACCTTGACGGAGCAGTAATGGCGGCTCCGCATCTGGCACAATAAGATTCCAGGGTTGAACCGCAGCCTCCGCAGAATTGCTGCCCTGGGGCAACCTTGCACCCGCACTTAGGGCAAGCGACGCTCTGCTGTATCCACTGAGGTTGCTGAGGCACCGGCCCATATTGCTCCGCTGGCTCTGCTACCAGATCTGCCTTTGTCTGTGACAACCTGCCACCACCCCAAATAGCCACAAAACAGACCGTGGGAACAAGTATAACGACAACCATGTTAAACCCAGAAGGAAGCCACAATATCAAGTTCAACAGCAGCCCTACCATTCCCAATACAATTAAAATACCACCTATAGTCCTCATGTATATGTCACCTTATCCAATAGAGATAACTGTTGAGCTAATTGTAACAAATCCACAGAAGGCAGCAAAAACTACGGTATTCAGAAGGAATATATTTGGCAGTGTGGCTTCACTTTCGTCTAATACGCCAACAAAGTGAAAAGCACACGGGCTTTCTGTCTTGGGCGTTTAGAGCCCAGCCGCAGCCAGTATATTCGGAACCAGCTCTTCTCTGCCGATAGCCATGACGTGGACCCCATCACAAACAGAATCCCTCTTCAGGGCAGCGATCATTCTGCCGGCAATCTCTATACCCTTGTTGAGCGCTTCACCTTTAGGTGCTGCAGCCAGCTCATCAATAAGGTTTTGGGGCACAAAAATGCCGGGCACATTATCGGTCATATACTTCGCCATCCTGGCTGAGGTCAGTAAAACAATTCCAGCTAGAATCTTGACAGGAAATTTTTGAGCATACGTCATGAACTTGGCAAAATTATCCAAGTCATAAATAGCCTGGGTCTGGAAAAATTCAGCTCCTGCTTCGACCTTCTTCTCAAACTTAAGCAGTTGAGGCTCTATAGGACTAGCTTCAGGAGTTACTATAGCTCCGGCGCAGAATTCCACAGTTCCATCGAGGTCATTACCTCCGAGGTCTTTGCCAGCTTCCAACTGACGGATTGTCATTAACAATTGAACCGAATCAAGGTCAAAAACACCTTTTGCTTCCTTATGGTCACCGACAGGCACGGCATCGCCAGTAAGGCAAAGGACATTTCTTACACCCCTGGTATAAGCAAAAAGCAGTTCAGCCTGAAGGGCAAGCCTATTTCTGTCACGACAGGTCATCTGCAATATCGGCTCACCGCCATGCTCTTTGATAGCCAGACAACCACCTATGGAAGGAAAACGCATAACCGAGCTCTGGTGGTCAGTAACATTCATGGCAGACACCTTGTCCTTGAGGAGGTCAATATGATGGTACATCTTCTCGATGTTCGTCCCTTTAGGTGGGCCAATCTCACTGGTTATGACAAACTCACCGGAGTTGAGAGCTTCTTTAAAGCGTGTTGTCATAATTCTTTCCTCCCACTTCACACAATTTTAATCGTCCGTGGTCTGGGCGTTGCCTGATAATTCTTAGGCGGCTGATACTTGCGCATCAAATCAAGCCTACCCTGCGCTTCCAGTCGCTGGTGGATAAGAGTCCATGCACAATCTTTCGTTATGTCAACTTCGCATTTACCCTTATTTGTGCCACCGCACGGCCCATTCAGCAAACCTTTATGGCATGCAGTCAACGGGCAGATACCTGCAGTCTGCCCGAGTATGCACTGGCCACACTGAACACAGACTTCGTGAAAATTGCCCGGCTCGTCCTCCAACCCGATAAACAGGGTATCAAGCGCTGGAATAACCGGTCTATCAATATATAAGCTGATTTTGTGCACTCCTAAAGCACAAGACATAACCAGAATGCAATTCGAACTGTTTATAGCCGCATTGTTCTCTCTGAGCGCCGCTTCCGTCATCTCATCACAAGCAGTTGGAATAACCGTCCAACCCGCCACGATTTTGCCCAACTCTTGCAGACGTTCCTTCATACCCAACACCTCATCCCTGCCTCCGGTTTTGGTCATGGTAGCACAAGTACCACAACCAACAATAAAGACCCTGTCTAATTCTTCAAGCTGCTCTTTGATTTCGTCAAAAGTTTTCTGCTTAGTGATAGATTTCATCTCACATTCTCCTAACTAACCAGTTCAAATTCCCGCACGCTGTATCATCCATCATCGCTCCAAATCACATCTTAGGCACCGATTAGCCTCATATTTGGCTTTATCCTCTGAGAAGCAAAGCTCTATCTCCTCAAAGCTGTGTCGCCTCTTATCGGTGGGGAGAGTCGGCACTTCCAGTCGAGGTTGTGCCTCCCATGTCTCTTCCTCCACTTTGGTGGCAGACTCTACAATGACCTCTGTCTTTAGGTCATACATCTCTACCCTTGAAGTATCTGCCTTAAGGTACTTATCTATGGCGAGAGCTCCTCTTCTGCCAGCAGCAATAGCATCTATTACCATGCCAGGACCGGTGACAAAGTCACCACCGGCAAAGACACCGGGAACATTAGTGGACAGAGTATTACTATCAACCGCAAGCGTCTCCCAGCGTGTGCGCTCGAGAGCACTGTCAGGAGGTAAGAACGACAGGTCGGGAGCTTGCCCAACTGCAGCAATTACGGTATCTGCTTCGGCAAAAAATTCCGAGCCGGAAATCGGCACAGGGCGTCGTCGTCCACTGGAATCCATCTCGCCTAATTGCATGCGAATACATTGCAGGCCAGTCACCTTCCAATTATCACTGGCTATACGAGTAGGACTGATAAGAAAATTGATTCCCAAGCCCTCAATCATCGCCTCATCATATTCAACCTCGGTTACCGGCATCTCTTCTCTGGACCGTCGGTAAAAGATGCTGACTTCATCAGCACCGAGACGTAAAGCCGTGCGTGCAGCATCAAGAGCTACATTGCCACCACCAATGACCGCCACCCTATGCCCAACTCTAACCTGCTTACCAACCTTAACGTCTCTCAGAAATCTTAGCCCATAGTGAAAACCTTCTACATCCTCGAGTTCTCCAGGTATGCCTATCTTCTGGCTCCTCTGGGCCCCAGCAGCAATAAAAGCAGCGGCAAAACCATCTCTCTTGATAAGGTCATCCACGGTGTAGTTTACACCTATAGGCGTATCATATTTTATGTCAACCCCACGTTTGGCTATATATTCTATCTCCTGCTGAATGACTCGGTGAGGCAACCTGAACTCAGGTAGAGCGACAGAGAGCATGCCCCCGCCAACAGGAAGTGCCTCAAAAACAGTGACTCCATAGCCCATCTGAGCCAAATAGTAAGCACAACTCAACCCGGTGGGTCCAGCACCTATTACTGCCACTTTCTGCGTCTTAGTTCGAGGGAAAGGCTCAGGTGGAGGTAATTCGGCTACATGGTCAAAGTACCAATCAGCGACGAACCGTTTAAGCGATCTTATAGCTACCGGATCGTCAAGTTCTCCACGACGGCATCTGCTTTCGCAGGGATGGTGGCAAATACGACCGCATATTGCCGGAAACGGATTTCGTTCTCTGATTGTTTCAACAGACTCCAGATATTCACCAGCCGCAATATGAGCTATATATTTAGGGATGTTAATCCCCACAGGACAAGTGTGCTGGCACGGCGATATCATTAGCGAATCACACACAGCAGCAGGACACTTTTTCTCCTTTATATGAGCTTCGTACTCGTCCCTGAAGTAATTTATGGTTGTAAGGACAGGGTTAGGACATGTCTGACCCAAGCCGCACAACGAGCATTCTTTAACCGTCTTTGCTATATTAAGCAGTGTATCGATGTCAGTATCAAGACCTTTGCCTTGAGTAATCCTGGTCAGAATTTCCAGCATCTGCCGTGTCCCCAAACGACATGGAACACATTTGCCACAGGACTCAGTCTGAGTAAAACTAAGGAAGTATCTAGCTACCTCCACCATGCAGGTAGCCTCATCCATAACCACCATGCCACCGGAACCCATGATAGAACCTAGTTTAGCTAGTGAGTCATAGTCAACAGGGGTATCTATAAACCTTGTTGGAATACACCCACCAGACGGGCCACCTGTCTGCACCGCTTTGAAGCGTTTGCCTTTAGGTATGCCACCACCGATGTCTAAGATGACAGTAGATAAGGGTGTGCCCATAGGCACTTCCACTAGGCCGCTATTAGCAATCTTTCCAGTTATCGCGAAAACTGCAGTTCCTTTGCTTTTCTCGGTGCCTAGGCTGGCAAACCACTCAGCACCCTTATCGATAATTACAGGAACCGCAGCCAGTGTTTTTACATTATTGATATTGCTGGGCTGTCCGCCCAAACCCGATTGCGCCGGGAAAGGTGGGCGAGGTCGGGGCATACCTCTTTTACCCTCGATGGAAGCAATCAATGCGGTCTCCTCACCACAGACAAAAGCGCCAGCACCCTCTTTGACATGAATTGTAAAAGAAAGGTTCGAGCCCAGGATATTATCACCCAGAAAACCCCTCTCTCTGGCTTGCTCCAAGGCAATTCGAAATCGTTTCACCGCCAGAGGATATTCAGCACGGACATATACATAACCATCTTTAGCACCCATGGCATATCCGGCAATAGTCAAACCCTCGATAACAGAGTGAGGATCAGCTTCCAGAATAGAGCGGTCCATAAATGCCCCGGGGTCACCTTCATCGGCGTTGCAGATAACGTACTTAGTATCGCCCTGTGAATTCCGACAAAAGTCCCACTTTCGCCCTGTAGGAAAGCCAGCCCCTCCCCTACCACGCAATCCCGATTTCTTGATTTCCTCAATGACCTCTTCAGGCGTAACCAGAAGAATCTTCCTCAGCGCTCTATAGCCATCTCTAGCAATATAATGGTCAATCTTCTCAGGATTGATGTGCCCGCAATTACGCAAGATGACACGCTGTTGCTTACCGTAGAAGTTTATCTCTGAATAGTACGGGATGCTTTGACCAGTAACCGGGTCGCGATAGAAGAGACGCTCCACCGGCTTACCATTTTTGAGATGTGAAGTAACAATGTCCGCCGCATCTCCAGACTCTACGTGCGTATAGAAAATACCTTCAGGTTCAACAACTACATTAGGGCCTTGCTCACAAAAACCATGACAGCCAGTAAAGTCTACTTCAACATCCGCTAATTTCTGCCGTTTTACCTCAGTCTTAAGCGCCGCATAAACGGCATCACTTCCCCCAGAGACACAGCCCGTACCCTGGCAAACGAAAATGACCCTCTTATCCGCCATGTTATTCTCCGCCCTTTTTTTCACTGAATAATTGCGCTACTTTTTTGGGATTCATGTGCCCATAGGTATTAGCACCGATAACTATGTTAGGTGCCAGGGCACAAACACCTATGCAGGCAACAGTCTCCAATGTATACTCATAATCAGGGGAAGTCTCCCCTTCCTCAAGCCCCAGCTGTCGCTTCACCAATTTCAATATTGTCTTTCCCCCTCTAACATGGCAGGCAGTTCCTCGACATACCCTAACAACCTTTTTACCCTGCGGCTTTGTATACAATTGCTCATAGAAAGAGATTACCCCTTGCACTTGCACAGGGAATAAACCCAGAGCTCTAGCTATTGGCTGTGCCGTTACGGGAGGTATGTATCCAAACTCTTCCTGTATTTTCTGAAGGAGTGGTATCAACGCCCACCTTTGACCTTTATACTCAGCTATAAGTTCAGCTATTCGCGCCATGTCAATCTCAGGTTTTCTTATCATCTCAGCCATCGCTTCCAATCCTTTCTAACCTCACCCGGCAAGTTTTGAGTGCCGGAGTTTTAGTCCGAGGGTCTAGAACAATACCAAATAGCTCATTGACATGGCTTTCTGGAAAAGACATAGGCATAAAAACCACCCCTTGATTAAGAGTGTCCACAACCCTAGCTACAGCAGGCACTTCACCTGTAGGCGATACTACCCTGACCATATCGCCATCTTTAACATTGAGTTCACTAGCATCGAACTTGCTTAGCTCCAAAAAAACTTGGGGCGAAAATTTTTTCAGTTTCGAAGCCCTCGAGCTTCTGGAGCCGGTGCCAAATTGATACAGTGTAGTCCCAGTCAACAGGGTTAGATGATACCCATCTTCCGGGCTTGCCTGCGGGGTATAACCCACCGCAGAGAACTTCATTTGCCCGCTCGTAGTTTGTTCCTTAACAAGACGATGACTTCTCATGTCCAGCTTGTCATAGTCCACGCCCCGATACAAGGGTACCAATTCTGCAATCTCATTCATAATCTCACGGGGTGAAGAATAAGACATTGAAGCGTTCATCATGCCAGCTAGCCGAAGTATTATCTCCCAATCAGGTAAGCTGTCCCCTATTGGCTCCAATGCCTTTCGTATCTTCTGAACCGTACCGTCAAAGCTGGTAAAAGTACCTTCCTTTTCAGCAAAGCTCGCAGCCGGCAAGACCACTTTTGCCAGCTTAGCCGTCTCGGTGAGAAACATATCCTGCACTACCAAGAAATCGAGCGATCCCAATGCCTGTCTGACAAAGTTTGAATTTGGAAAACCTACCGCCGGATTCTCCCCCACAATATACATACCCTTTATCCTGCCTTCTTTTGCTCCGCCAATCGTCTCTAAAGCTGTTAGTCCTGCACCCGCTGGCAACTGGCATCCCCAGCGAGCCTCGAAATTACTCCTGACTTGAACATCGTCCAAGTTTTGATAACCAGGCAGGAAATCGGGCAAGGTTCCCATATCACTGGCACCTCGTCCGTTGTTATCTCCCTGCAGCGCATAGATGCCACACCTGCTATCTCCAATATTGCCTGTTAACATCGCCAAATTAGCCAAGGCAGCTACGCTATCTACCCCATTAATATATTGTGTAATACCATCACCATACACAATAGAAGCTTGACTAACCCCTGCAAATAGCCGGGCAGCCTGATATATCTCCTCAACTGGGATACCTGTGACTTTTTCTACATACTCTGGCGTATATTCTCTTAAAGCATCAGTCAGTGCCTCAAAACCGCTTGTCCCGCTGGCTATAAAATCTTTATCCAGCAAATCCTCATCAATAATCACTTTAGCCATACCATTTATTAGAGCCAAATCCGTGCCGATTTTGGGCTTTAACCAGAGATGTGCCCAAGATTCGAGTTTGGTCCGCTGGGGATTTATCAATAGCAACTTGGCACCCTTGTACTTAACAGCACGCTTGATAGCGTATCCCAATAATGGTGCAGATGAAGTTGGATTAGCTCCAACGACCAGTATTACTTGCGACTGTTCAATGCCACCAATGGAGTTTGTCGTGCCACGATAGCCAATAGTCTCCCACAAACCTACACGACTGGCAGAATCATGAAGTCGGCTGCCGTTATCAACATTATTTGTGCCAAGTGTGCACCTGACAAACCGCTGCAACAGGTAGTTCTCCTCATTGGTACACTTAGAAGAGCCAAAAGCAGCCAGACTGTTGGACCCACAGGTTTCCCCTATTCGTTTGAATTCTTCAGCCACTACACATAAAGCTTCCTCCCAAGTCACTGCCTCAAAGTTGCCATTTCGTCTAAGCATGGGACTGGTCAGTCTATCTGGACTATGCACAAAATCATAGCCATAGCTCCCCTTGACACAAAGAGTGCCACGATTCAAAGGATTATCTTCGTCAGGGCTGGCTCGTACCAAGCGATTATCTTTCACCTCCAGGGAAATTCCACAACCACATCCACAAAAAGCACAGACTGTACGGACGGTTGTCTTGGTTGTCCCTGTATAAGCTCTGTCCTTTTCCATGATGGCACCGGTGGGACATAATGCCACACATGTTCCACAGAAAGTGCATTCGGAATTCTCTAACGGCAGGTCGCCAAGCGTTGCTGGCCTAGAGGCAAACCCCCGACCAAAGTAGTCAATAGCACCTTCGCCGACCAACTCCTGGCACGCCCTGATACATTTGGCGCAGAGTATACATTTGCTCAAATCTCTCTCAATGAATGGATTCACTTCCTCGATAACAGCCGATTGAGGTATCCTCTGAAACTCTACAAACCCCACACCCATATCTGAGGCGACCTTACGCAATTGACAACGATTGCCTTTATCACATACCAGACAAGAATCGGGATGGCTAGCCAGCATAAGCTTGATTACGGTTTTTCGGCGCTCCTGTACTCGCGGGGATTCAGTATTGATAACCATGCCCGGTGCTATGGGGGTAACACAGGATGCCATCAGCGCTCCAGACCGCTCATCTTCAACTATGCAAATGCGGCAGGCACCAATCGGCTCAAGGTAGGGATGATGACAAAGCGTGGGAATATCCACGCCGGACTCTCGAGCAAGGTCTAAGACGGTCATACCATGCTGACCGCTTATCTCTCGCCCGTTGAGCGTGATAGTGATTGCCTCCAAATTCACCTCTTCTCTATTCTAATCTGCCACGCAAGGTCAGTCACTAAAAAATCGCAACCTCAACCCATCTCAGGTTTTCAGTCACGCTCAATTTACAGCAAAACAGCCCGATACCACTCTACAGCAGATGCTTGCCCCTTGCTCAAAAGTCTAACGAATGAGTTTACTACATCTTAAAGAATGTGTCAAAGGAAACCACACCATGATACCAAAAACAACCACCGTCTACTGCCCAAGCAAAACAAATCGCACCAATAACACCTGTCTCCATTATAGTCTTCTACCAGCATCAAACTCTCTGTCTGCTATTAGTGCGGCCTGTTTCGCTTTACCTTACCTCCTCCGCTAGATATAATGAGCTTAGAATATCGTTTTATCTTTAATTACACCAAAGGAATATCTGAATGAAGCCTCTACAATTACTAAAGCGGTGTGAGGTCTTCGTCGGACTTGACGATGAAGACCTTCAGAAAGTAGCTGACCTGCCCTCATGGTATAGGAACACCTATAACGCAGGCGATTTCATATTCCGAGAAGGCGCATCATCAAAATATTTCTACGTTCTGGAAGAGGGAGAAATAAGCCTACTGGTTACATCACGTAAGGAGGGGACTAAGGAAACAGTCCAGGTTCCTGTTGATACCGTCACCAGAGGAGATATATTCGGTTGGTCGTCTCTAGTAGTTCCCCATTCCCGCAACATGTCGGCACTCTGTATCAAGCGCTCAACTGTTATATCTGTATCAGGCAATGAGCTTAACGAGCTTATGGATTCCAACCATTCGCTTGGCTACGAGATAATGAAAAGTCTGGTAAGAGTTATCGCCAGAAGGCTAAGAGATCTACAAGACAAATTGGTCGGCAAAGACGAACCGCCACTGCAAAAAGAAATACGCCCAGAATAATGCAGCTACTTCTTGAGTAACCGCTCCACTCTCTTCAACAACTCCTCAGGAGATACCGGCTTATCTACATAGTCCTCGGTCTCCAAAGTGAGTCCCTGACTGACACTCAGGGAAGTCTCACCACGTTTCTCTGAAAAGCTTGTCAGCATTATAACGGGTATCTTCTTAAGCTCGGAGTCTTTCTTAAGCTGTTCTGCAGCACCAAACCCATCTTTGACTGGCATTATTATATCCAGGATTATTAAATCAGGCTTCTCTTCTCTTGCCTTTGCCAATCCTTCCTCCCCATTGTAAGCAACTACCACTTCATAAGGCTTACTCTCTAAGACAAGCTTAGTTGACTCCACAAAGTCTTTATCATCATCAACAAGAAGAATCTTGGTTTTGCTTTTCATTATCCTGTCGCCTCCTCAAAGCATTTGACTACGATCTAGACTCATTGCTTCCCTTTAAGCAGCTTTTCAACACGATCCAATAAAACCCCGGGCAATATCGGTTTCTCTATATACTCATCTGGTTTAAGCGCTTGACCAGTCTCAAGCTCATAGCGGCGTCGGCTGGCCTCTTCCCGCACCGAGCTCAAAATAAGAATGGGCATATCACGATATTTAGACCATTTCGGAGACTGGAGTTCCTTATAGACAGCAAAACCATCAATCTTAGGCATCAAAAGATCAAGTATCAGCAAATCCGGTTTCTCCGAAGCAAGGTTATCCAGACACTCCATACCATCATGGGCAAAGACCAACGCATAACCCTGAGCCTCTAAAATCATGCTTATTGCATCTAGAATATCAGGGTCATCATCAACTACTAGAACTTTCTTGGCTATCATCTCATCTGCGCTGCAAAATTATACCAAATAGCATCACAACAATCTATATTGAAAAACAAAGCTCTACAACTGTATATACTGGCAATAATTACGCAGCCACTTTCGCTTTTTTGGGAAGCGTAAAGCAAAATTTGCTGCCCCTACCGGTCTCAGCACAGGGACTCTCAGCCCATATCTCACCACCATGGGCTTCTACAATTCTCCTCGATATAGATAAACCCAAGCCTGTCCCTTTATGCCCAACATTGCTACCCCGGAAGAAATCTTCAAATAACCTTGGCATATCATCAGGAGAGATACCACAACCGGTATCGGCTACTTCCACCAAAATTTCGTTGTCCGTCTCCATCACCCTTATAACCACCTCACCTTCATCGGTATAGTTAATGGCATTGTTCAGTAGATTGGTAATCACCTGTTGCAACCTGGTAGGAGCACCATAGACACAGGGTAGATTTGGCGGTATATGCACCGAGAATTTTAGCCCCTTATGCTCTGCCAAATTAGAACCCTCTTCAACAAAGCTATCTATAACTTCGGCAAGCGATACTTCCTTCATTTCGTGGACTAATTGACCTGTCTCAATGCGAGGAACATCCAGTAAATTGCTTATAAGGTTGAGAAGCTCATTAATCCTCTCGCTAGCTCTTTGCATCATGTGTTTTTGCTTCTCATTTAACTCGCCGGCAAAGCCGCCAAGCAGCACGCCTAAGAAACTCTGTATAGCAGCAAGAGGAGCTTTCAAATCATGAGCGGCGATGCTGACAAAGCGAAGGAACTGTTTTTTTTCTTCTTCCAGCAGCTCTGCTCTCTCCAAAGCAATAGCTCCAAGATTGGCCAGAGCGCCAAAGAAATCTATCTCATGCTTGGAGAATCTACGCGGCACTGAAGTATAAATACGCACAATACCAATGACCTGATCACGTCGCGTAAGAGGCAAGGAAAGTAAAGATGTCACACCCTCTTTCTTCGCCTGGTCCTTATATTGAACTCGCGGGTCAGTTGTAGCATCAAGAATTGCCACCGGTTTACCATCAAGAGCCTGAGCTATGGCAGCATCTACTCTTACCGGTCCTTTCCGCACATACCAATCACTCAGTCCACAGGCCACACTATGTATTAGCTCTTGACGGTCCGGGGTGAGCAACATTAAGGAGCATCCTTTAGCATCCGCTGCATCACTAATGCTGTGCACAATAGTTCGAAGCACATCTGGAGATGCCAGATTGGAGTTGAGTTTTTGTGCTATATCGTAGAGTATTTTATAGCACTGTCCTGTTTTCATCTGCCCAATTACCACCTGCACCCTACTATTATAACCAGGCGCTCAACAGATAAAGGATTTGCTACTTAAGCCTAAAGCGTATATGTAACAGCACAGTTTTGTCAAGCTCTACATGTATCAGGCCGTTAATTCCGGTCACCTTTCACGCTAATTTCAATGAACGATAGCTCGCCAATTGGAAAACTGTTTGGAGTTGAACGGGTAATATTTTATTTTCGTACACGCCTCAATTCAAAAATGACTGGGTTAGTTGGGTCAGGACAAGCCACTGTAGCCTTATCCTGGTCATTTTCCCACGGGAAGGAGCCACCGAACTGCAAAGCTGAAATAAAGGGAAAAAGCGTGTAAAACGCCCATGCACACATGCCAGGTGGAGTCTTATCCGCAATGATAAATTTGTCACCAACTTTGTGTTCAGAAACACAAGTGCCTTTTTGAGATATTACCTGAACCTCCACTTCGTAGAATTCCGCTTCAGCCATACTTACCCCCTTATTTTATCTCGTAGTAAATCTTACACTATCCCGGCTAAACTAGCCAATAGCCAAATCATATTTAAGGGTGCGTAAGATTCGAACAAAATCTAATTCTATCAGCCCTGCAATATCCGCCAAGCTGTATGCGGCTATTAAATTTTCTCCATATCATTGTTCATGACAGGCTCTGCGGAGATAAAAACTATTGTGTCTATTGCTGCTTCCAGTGTATAATTACAGGTCAATAGCAAATTAACCGGCTGGTCTGCCAAAAATAGCACAAACCGCTATGAGCGCAAAATAAACAGGTCTTGCCTGGCTTAACCCTAATAACCCAGACGGAAAATATAATATGACAGCTACAGCGGTATTCGGGCTAATTGGAATTCTCCTCATTATCGGTTTCCTGGCGGATTATCTTTTCAGGAAGACAAATTTCCCTGACATACTAATATTACTGACATTAGGCTACTTGCTGGGACCCGTCTTTAAAATTATCGACCCTTCTCAACTAGCCCCAGCCTCGCAGATGATTGCCAGCCTGGCCCTGGTCGTCATTCTATTTTGCAGCGGGCTGGAATTTGAATTCTCAAGGGTTCTAGCAAGCACGCCCAGGGCAATATTACTGGTCTTGTTAGGCGTGGGGGTCAGCATAGCCTCAATAGCAGCCTCTGCCTATTACCTGTTCCAGTGGCAACTGCTGGACAGTTTATTGCTCGGAAGTATTGTCGGCGGTACCAGCTCCGCCATAGTAATACCACTTATCACCCGAGCCAGAGTCCCTGAACAAGTCACATCTTTGTTGTCCATGGAATCTGTTCTAAATAGTCCCGTGATAATCGTTATGGCTCTGGTCATCCTAGAAGTTATAGCCAGCGGAAAAACCGGAGTCGAGGTCTCAGCAGTCGCCCAAGCTATTGGTATAAGGTTTTCTCTTGGGCTTGCATCTGGAATAGTTGTCGGATTTTTCTGGCTCTGGATGCTGACAATACTGGAAAAGGAGAGCTATAGCGATATCCTGACTCTAGCTGTCGTTCTTCTCTTTTACTTCCTTGTAGAAACCATAGACGGTAGCGGGGTTATATTTGCCTTAGTCTTCGGTCTTATACTGGGAAACGGCGTTAGTGTAGCTAGATTTTTAAGAATCAAGCGGACAGTCGAGACCACCGAAATAATGAAGAGGTTCCACTCGCAAATATACTTCTTCATAAAAACCTTTTTCTTTATCTACCTGGGACTTATGATAACATTCAGTAAGCCTTCACTCGTTGTAATCGGGATCATCCTTGCTATTATACTCCTGTGTACGAGGTACATCGCAGTACTTCTCAGCTCCATAGGGAGCAGGACTTTGCTAAGTAATATGGGCATACTAACCACGATGTTAGCCAGAGGTGAAGCTGCCGCCGTGCTGGTCCAGATAGTAGTAGCTGCGAATATTCATAATGCCGCTGTTTACCCCGACCTGATAATGGCAATCATTGTAACTACTGTCATCATTTCAGCTTTAGGCATCATCATCTTTGGCGGAAAATCACCCAAATTAGAGACCGGCTATAATAACGTGACAACCTAATCATGTATAACTGCTGCTCTTCATGATATAATTCCGACTATAACTAGACTAGTTAAAGTCAGTTTTTCAATTATGCTTTCTCAAATACCTGACAGCCTTTGGACACCAATCTTACAGCTTAAAAGCATCGTATACCAGATAGCGATGCACAAGATTTAAGGATGACAGCAATACAAGTTTTAGGGCTAATTGGTATCCTTCTAATTATCGGATTTCTGGCTGATTACCTCTTCCGAAAAACTGGGATTCCCGACATACTGATACTAATTGCGCTAGGTTTTTTGATAGGACCAGTTCTTTACATCGTTAACCCTTCCCAACTAGCTCCAGCATCACAGTTCATTGCCACGCTAGCAATAGCCATTATTCTATTTGACGGCGGGCTGAATCTTCACCCAGGCACAATCCTGCGCACTGCACACCGAGCACTGCTTTTGGTTATTCTGGGTATCGGATTCAGCATGATAGCAACAACAGCCTTCGCTTACTACGTTCTGGATTGGGGATTTCTGAACAGCTTACTGCTCGGTGCTATCGTGAGCGGTAATAGTCCCTCGATAGTAATGCCATTAGTCAAGCGCATCAGAGCGCCAAGCGAAGTTTCCTCACTCCTGAATCTGGAATCAGCTCTCAACGGTGCTCTTGTTATTGTCCTCGCTCTGGTCATTCTGGAAATAATGACTATCGGCACAGCCGACAGCAACGCGCTCGCTACGGCAGCGAAGGCTATTAGTATAAGGTTCTCCCTAGGAGCTGTGATAGGAATCGTGGCAGGCATCCTCTGGCTCTGGCTACTCACCAGACTGAAGTATGAGACTTACGATGACATCCTAACATTAGGCATTCTCTTTGTTCTCTACTTTGCTGTAGAGAGCATCGACGGCAGCGGGGTCATCTTTGCCTTAGTGTTCGGACTAGTATTGGGAAACGGCATCCGAATACCCAGACTATTAACAATCAGACGTACGGTTGAGACAACCGACATAATGAAGAAATTCCATTCTCAGATATCATTCTTCATAAAGACATTCTTCTTCATATACCTTGGAGTGATTATCACCTTCAATCAACCAGGCCTCATCATCCTTTCCCTTATCATGTCTTTACTGCTTTTGTTCAGCAGATATTTTGCAGTATTGCTCAGCTGCTTGGGTAACAAAACTTTGTTAGCCAGTTCAGGGTTGCTAACCACCATGTTGCCCAGAGGGTTATCGGCTGCTGTTATGGCACAGATAGTACTCAGCTCAGGTATTCCTGATGCTTCAGTTTACCCCGATATCATCGTGGCTATTATTATTATCACAGTTATAATCTCCGCAATAGGCATAATAATTACAGGCCGACAGGTACACTACGAAAAGGCACCGCAATTAATGCAAGAGGAATGCACTGAAACCTTGAGCAATAAAAGCGGCGCTAGAAAATAGCAACGGAAAGCCCGCCAAAGGTCAGTTCTTCTCATGCCCCCGAGTAACCTCTGGCGAGCTTTCAAACTAATCCGATTTCTTACAACGGGAGTTTCAGCGGCTTCAAAACTAAGATTAATCTGAAACTGCTACTTGATTTCCACCTTAGCCCCGGCTTCCTCCAGTTTCTTCTTAACAGCAGCCGCTTCATCTTTGTTGACGCCTTCTTTGACTGGTTTAGGGGCACCCTCCACCAGATCTTTAGCCTCTTTAAGACCCAGAGTGGTTACCTCTCGCACTGCCTTGATCACATTGATCTTATTCTCACCGATTTCTTTAAGGATTACGGTGAACTCTGATTTTTCCTCCTCGGCTGCTGCAGCTGACGCCCCGGCACCCGCTGATACTGCCGCCACAGCCACTGGTGCTGCTGCAGTCACCCCAAACTCCTCCTCCAGTGCTTTCACCAGGTCGGCTAGCTCCAGTACGGTCATATTCTTGACTGCAGCTATAATTTCTTCCTTTGCCATCGCTTTAGCTCCTGATGAAGTTTCTTTAGCCTTAGATTGTTTCTTCGCCTTGGGTTCTTCGACCTTCTCTTCCTCTGGTTGTTCAGACTTGACTTGTTCTTCTGACATTTTATCCTCCTTCAACTTGTCTAATTCTTGCCTGCATCACATTCAAAAGACCACGCAAAGGTGCACTTAGAACATTATGCAAACCTTGCAGCGGGGCTTGCAGTTGCCCCACTAATCTAGCAATCAGGACATCCCTTGTCGGCATAGTAGCCAGATTAGCGATATCCTCAGCAGTAAGCAACCTATCACCCATAATACCACCCTTGATTTGCAACACAGAGCTCGCGGAGCGAATATGCTCCCGCAAAATCTTAGCTGGCTTAACCACATCATCATAGCCAAAAGCTATAGCCACAGGACCAGTCAGCAATGCTTCCAGCTGACTTTTACCAGCTTTCTCAGCGGCAAACCGGGTCAGTGTGTTTTTTATCACCCGGTACTCTACGCCCATGTCGGTCAAACGGCGACGCAACTGCACCATTTCTTTCGCCGTGAGCCCTCGATAATCCGTGGCTACAGCAATAGTACATCGAGACAGGCTGCCAGCCAGCTCATCTACCATTTGCTCTTTCTTTTCTTTTAACATCGTCACCTCCTAAAAATAAAAAGTCCTTGTGCCATGACACAAGGAACTATGACCGAGTTCCGAAAAACTCATCAAAAAGCACCTCGGCAGGCATATTTTTAAGCCTTGCGGCACCTGCTATCACGGGCACAACATGGAAATCTGCTATTCAATTAATAAAGGACACACGAGACAATCAAGCCAATAGAGGCCTCAGGTCAAGTCTGATACCAGGCCCCATGGTAGTTGTCAAAAAAGCGCTCTTAATATACTGCCCCTTAGCTCCACTAGGTTTAGCCTTCACTACAGCTTCCACCAGCGAGGTCAGGTTCTCCAGCAGTTTTGCCTCATCAAAGCTGGCTTTGCCTATAGGCACGTGAATAATCGCCGTCCTATCCAGCCGGAATTCCACCCGACCCTTGCGAGCTTCAGCAATGGCTCTAGGCAAATCTTCAGCCGCCACAACTGTACCTGACTTAGGATTAGGCATTAAACCTCTGCGACCCAGTATTTTACCCAACTTCCCAACCTTCCCCATCATATCTGGAGTAGCTATACTGACATCAAAATCAAGCCAGCCATCTTCAATCTTCTTAACAAGATCATCACTGCCAACATAGTCAGCACCAGCCTCTTCAGAGGCTCTGGCTCCTTCACCCTGAACAAAGACGAGAATCCTGACCTTCTTACCTAAACCGTTAGGCAGAAGGGCTATACCTCGCACCTGCTGGTCAGCACTTCTGGGGTCAACACCCATCCTCAAGTGCAACTCGACTGTCTCATCAAAGCCTGCAAAGGCAGCTTTCTTAGCCAGTTCGACAGCCTCGCTAAGCGTATATGCATTCTCTCTATTGACTAGCTTGGTCGCTTCTTTGTATTTCTTTCCTTTTGTTACCATAGTTTACTCCACGTCAATTCCCATGCTGCGAGCAGTACCTTCAATAATCCGCGCTGCTCCTTCGAGGTCTACCGCATTCAAGTCTTTCATTTTAATTCGGGCAATCTCCTCAACCTTCTCACGAGGAAGTGTGCCCACTGTTTGCTGCCCGGCAGTGCTGCTAGCTTTCTCAAGACTTAAGGCTCGCTTTATCAGGTCAGATGCCGGCGGCGTTTTTGTAATAAAAGTGAATGACCTGTCCTCATACACAGTTATCTCCACCGGAACAATAGACCCCGCCTGCGAGCTTGTCTGTTCGTTATAGTCCTTGCAGAAAGCCATAATATTTACGCCATGCTGTCCCAGAGCCGGGCCAACCGGTGGGGCTGGTGTAGCTTTACCTGCCTCAATTTGAAGTTTAATGATAGCTTTAACCTTTTTCGCCATTTACAACCTCTGCACCTGCAAAAAGTCAAGTTCTACAGATGTCTCTCGTCCGAAAAGAGTCAACAGCACTTTTACCTTCCCCTTGGCCACGTTTATTTCATCAACCACCCCAACAAAATCAGTAAAGGGACCATCAACCGCTCGAACGCTCTCGCCCTTTCTAAAACCCACTTTAACCTGGGGTGCACCTTCAGTCATCTGCTTCAAAATTGTGTTAACCTCGCCCTCCGCTAATGCTGTCGGCTTGTTGCCACTGCCGACAAAACCAGTTATGCCAGGTGTATTGCGCACCACATTCCAGCTGTTATCATCCATCTGCATTTGCACCAAAACATACCCGGGAAAAACTTTCTTCGTCACCGTTCGCCTCTGCCCACCCCTGATCTCGATTTCCTCTTCAGTCGGTATTATTATCTGGAATATCTTATCCTCAGCGTCCATAAACTTAATACGCTGCTCCAGGGCTCGCTTAACCCGGTCCTCATAACCGGAGTAAGTATGTACTATATACCACTGCTTGTCACCGTTCTTCAAAAGCCTAACCCCCACCTAAGAGCACTTTTGCAACCAATTCGGCAAAACCGTAATCAAGTGCCCCCAAAAAAAGCCCTACCACACCGCACACAATGATGACCATGATTGTCAAGCGCACGGTATCCCGCCTTGATGGCCAGGTTACTTTCCTTAATTCACCTATAACATCGCCAAAGAAAGTAAAGCGAGACCTTTTCTTGGTGATAATTTGAGGCTGACTCTTTTTGGTCAAGAATTACTTAGTCTCCCGATGGAGCGTGTGGCTACGGCAACGAGGACAATATCTCCTCAATTCCAACCGTTGAGGGTCATTCTTTTTATTCTTATCAGTGGTATATGTTCTTTCCTGGCATTGGGTACAAGCCAGATGAATGACACCACGCGACTCACCTTTTTTGGCCATGATTATTCAATGATTTTGCCGATGACCCCGGCTCCGACTGTTCTACCTCCCTCACGAATTGCAAAGCGCAGTCCTGTTTCCAGCGCCACCGGATAAATAAGCTTTATGGTCATTTTTACGTTATCGCCGGGCATAACCATCTCTACCCCCTTGGGTAACTCCGCAACTCCGGTAATATCAAGTGTCCTGATATAGAATTGAGGCTTATAGCCATTAAAGAACGGAGTATGCCGGCCACCTTCTTCCTTGGTTAATACATAGACCTCAGCCTCGAAGTGGGTATGCGGCGTAACCGAGCCTGGTGCTGCTAAAACCTGACCTCTCTCCACATCCTCACGCTCTATGCCCCTGAGCAAACAGCCAACAGCGTCCCCAGGCTCTCCTGATTCCAGCGTCTTGTGGAACATTTCCACTCCAGTTACCACAGTCTTCCGTGTTTCCTTTATGCCCACTATTTCAATCTCATCACCTGTTTTAACTACACCTCGCTCCACCCTACCAGTGACTACAGTACCACGCCCCTTTATGCCAAATACATCCTCTACCGGCATCAAGAAAGGCTTGTCTTTAGGTCTTACCGGCAGCGGCACCCATTCATCTATAGTATCAGCCAACTGCAAAATTTTACCGCACCATTCACACTCTCGCTTGCCACAACCACACTCCAGCGCCTTCAGGGCACTTACCCGGATGATAGGAGTCTTATCTCCTGGAAACTTTTGCTTGGACAGAAGGTCTCTTACTTCGAGTTCAACAAGGTCCAGTAGCTCCGGGTCATCCATCATGTCTACCTTATTCAATGCTACCAGTATGCTGGGCACCTCCACTTGCCGAGCCAGAAGAACATGTTCACGTGTCTGAGGCATGGGCCCATCAGGAGCGCTAACTACCAGTATTGCCCCATCCATCTGAGCCGCACCAGTAATCATATTCTTAATATAGTCGGCATGCCCCGGACAATCTACGTGAGCATAGTGCCGTTTTGCAGTCTCATATTCGATATGAGCAATAGCGATTGTCAAGCCACGTGCCTTCTCCTCAGGCGCATTATCTATGGAATCGAAGGCTCGAAACGCAGTGTCGCCTTGCTTAGATAAACATAAAGTAATCGCCGAAGTTAAAGTCGTCTTACCGTGATCAACGTGGCCTATTGTCCCCACATTGAGATGCGGTTTAGTACGCTGAAAGACCTTCTTTGCCATTTTACGAAACCTCCTTCTTTACACAGCCCACAACCAGATTCGAACTGGTGACCCCGTTCTTACCAAGAACGTGCTCTACCTGCTGAGCTATGTGGGCAAACTTTCCAGTATTATACAATATAGCCTTAAATTATACACTATTTTACTAAAGTCGCAAACTCTCCGAGAGCGGTAGCATCCCTCAGTAGTTGCTACCCTGAGCGTAGCGAAAAGGCGTCAATCTCTGAGATTGCTTCGTCTCCCTTCCACGGAAGGGCCCCCAGCAATGACAATCTAACAGCCCTCCGAGATGGTGGAGGGGGTAGGATTCGAACCTACGTAGCCTACAGGCGGCAGATTTACAGTCTGCTCCGATTGTCCACTCCGGCACCCCTCCCAACCCAGACCTAAAGTCAAAGCCCGAGAGGGGAGTCGAACCCACTAACCTACCGATTACAAGTCGGTTGCGCTTCCATTGCGCTACTCGGGCAATCAAATAAAGCTTTCGGCCAACCCCACCCAAACAAACTACGGGCTGTTAGTATAGAAAAAGCTATGTCAAAAGTCAAGGAATTGACACACCATACCTGCAGTCTTGTAAAATGGCATTCTTGCATTGACAATGCGCCATTGTTATAATTATCTGACAGTCGAGATATTGAACAGAGGAGAAAACAGAAGATACACGGCGAGCTACGTCCGTAGTTAAGCCGATTTCCGCTAAAATATGGAGGAAAGTTACGAAGATGGCAAAAAAGCCTCGGAGAGCTGCAGTCCAGAATATCATCAGAAACTTGCTTAATTCGGAGATACCGGAGATACAATCTATGGCCAATAACCTTGCTGAGCAGATTAAAGAGCTGGAGGAGCAAAGCTCCAGACTCCAAAAACATGTTACCCAGATTGAAGGCCTGGCAACAGAAGAGGCGAACGCTCTGGCTGAAGGACAACTCGCCGAGATACTCACGAATTTAGATAATGTGTTAGGCGAGCTTAGAACAAGGACAAAGAAAGCCTTACCTGCTAGACCGGAAGCTGTGGCTCCAGCTCCAATCAGAAGAGCTATTGTTGAACAGAAACCTGAAGAAGAGGAAGAAGAGGCAGAGGAGATAGAAGAACTGGGAGAGACAACGCCTGGACAGGGAATGCGGCTGGAAACCTACACTACACCAGAAGGTTACCTAATAAAGAAGTCAAGGATCTAAACTTAGCTTGCTGCCCCTGTAGCTCAGATGGATAGAGCAGCGGTTTCCTAAACCGCGTGTCGGGCGTTCGAATCGCCCCAGGGGTACTTTGAAGCTAAAATTCACCCACCTACAGCCAGTGGATTATGCGACAGCACCATCAGGATAACTCGCCCAAAAACATCAACACGCTCAAAAATACGTTGAATTTCCCCACTTTTTTCTCTATAATGTCTCCGCAATTGGTCAGCATATTAACAACATAACTCGATTTGCTCTCTAATTCTGTAGTGTAGGGGTGTAGCTCAGTTGGTAGAGCAGCGGTCTCCAAAACCGCAGGTCGCGGGTTCGAATCCTGCCGCCCCTGCCATGATGCGGGGTGAATGCCGAGGTGGTGGAATAGGTAGACACGCCATCTTGAGGGGGTGGTGGGCGTAAGCCCGTAGGAGTTCAAATCTCCTCCTCGGCACCATTTACTCCCTGTGTCATTCTGAGCCCCGATGCAATCGTGGCGAAGAATCTAGATAAGAATGGCACAAAGCATTAGTGGGTGATTTTTTTTGATATAATAGGAAAACGTGCGGAAGTAGTTCAGTGGTAGAACGCCTCCTTGCCAAGGAGGAGGTCGCGAGTTCGAATCTCGTCTTCCGCTCCATAGAATCCAGGGCGGCGTAGCCAAGTGGTTAAGGCGGGGGTCTGCAAAACCCCTATACAGCGGTTCAAATCCGCTCGCCGCCTCCACTTTTAATCACTTCTTGCCGAGGTGGCGGAATGGCAGACGCGGCGGACTTAAAATCCGCTCTCCGCAAGGAGGTGTGGGTTCGAGTCCCTCCCTCGGCACTTTTGTCATGCTGTACATCATACGACATACTGAATACAATTAGCCCGCTTTTAGCAGGCTACCAGTCCTTTTAATATTGAAAAGGCACTCAGGGGGTTATGGTGAAAAAAATGAGTCTGCCGCTTAAGGTCTTCCTCATAGTACTCGCAGTTTGCGTTCTATATGTCCTGATAGCCAGCATTGTCAGAGTCTCCATCGGACAAATTGCAAGTGACATGGCGGTGACACGCTTCATCATCGGCAGTATAATCGGCCTTGTGCTAGCAGGCATCGCTGCCGGCATCACAGCGCTTGTAGTAGCCATTAAGAATAAGAAAAAATTGAGCCTCCCACTAAAGGTCTTCCTGATAGTAGCCGCGGTCTGTATTTTGTATGTTCTAACAGCCAGCATTGTAAGAGTCTACGTCGGAGAGATTACCACTGATAGGGCTGTGGTACGCTTCATCATTTTCGGTATAATCGGCGGTTCCCTAGTAGGAGGCATCGCTGCCGGCACCACAGCACTTGTAGTAGCCATAAAGAAGCTGGGTGAGTGAGACTTCCGGCTTGCGCCTCTCTAAAACAGCCGACTGTATTTCAGGTCAGTCCAACTACTATTGACCAGTTCAAATCCGCTCTCCACAGTGGGGTTCGTGCCAGTATAGTCCCACGCTTCATTGACATGATATAATGCATTCCGTTACACCACAGGTTCAACGAATAGCATCAGCTTAAACTTCAAAGGAGGTACGCTGTGAACATATTCTGGGCTGTGTTCTTCGTCTTATTTCCAGTCCTGGTCATCTATCTGTGCCAGAGATTTCCAGTTCTAAATAGGCTCGGCGCCGTGGTCATCTGCTATGCCGTTGGCATCATTATAGGCAACATCGGCGTCCTGCCCGAAAACATCTTCGGCGTGCAGGATACATTGATGACTCTGGTCATCCCATTAGCCATACCCCTCATCTTTTTCTCCATTGATATCAAGAAGTGGTCAAGGTTAGCCGGCAAATCGCTGCTGTCATTCACCTTCGTGGTGGTGTCAGTGGTGATAACGGTCTGTGCCGGCTATTTCATATTCAGGTCTCTGATTGGCGAGGAGACATGGAAGGTATCGGGAATGCTCATCGGCGTCTATACCGGCGGCACGCCCAACCTGGCAGCCATCGGCACAGCGCTGCACATCGACCCCACGGTCTACGTGGCAGCCCATGCCTCCGACGTATTTATAGGCGCCGTCTGGCTGCTCATAGTCATCACTGTGCTGCAAAGGATTCTGCTCAAGTTCCTGCCGCCATTCCAGCGACTGGGTGACGAGAGCCAGAACCAGGAGCAGACTAATTTCGACTCCTACGCCGGCATATTCCGGCGCAGGGTAATACTGCCTCTGCTCGGCGCTTTTGGCATCGCCGTCGGCATCTTTGCCGTTGGTGCCGGGCTGACCATGGTGGTTCCCCAGGAGTTCGCCATGGTGGTGGCTATATTAACGGTCTCTACGCTAGGTATAGCCTTCTCCTTCATTCCAGCCGTCAGGCGCATCCCCATGACCTTCCAGCTCGGTCAATACTTGATACTGATATTCTGCCTGGTGGTCAGCTCTATGGCTGATATCCAGAAGCTGCTGCATACCGCACCTGCCATGATAGGACTGGTGGCGTTCGTCTATTTCGTCTCAGTGGCAGTACACGTGACGCTTTCCGCCATCGCCAGGATCGATGCCGATACTGTCATCATTACCTCAGTGGCCGGTCTCTATTCACCGCCTTTTGTCCCCATGGTGGCATCCGTCTTAAAGAACAAGGAGGTCATCGTTTCCGGTGTCATCACCGGCATTATCGGCTGGGTCGTGGGCACTTATCTGGGCATTGCCGTAGCCTATACCCTGCACATGTTCTGAGCCTGAATACCAAACAACCTCCTGTCAGGCTCATCTGAAGCAAGGAAGGAGACAAAGTCATGGCTAACATTGAATTTCCCGATAAAGGAATGCCCGGCGAGGAGCTTCTGTCCACTCTGCGCTCGCTGAAATCGGGCGATAGCGACTGGAAGCATGGCCGCATGTTCAGTCTCATTTTCAACGCCGGCGAAGACGTAGCCAGGGTAACCGAGGAAGCCTACACCATGTTCGTGGTAGAAAACGGGCTCAGCCCCTTTGCCTTTCCCAGCCTACTGAAGATGGAGACCGAGGTCACCGCTATGATGGCAAACCTGTTCCACGGCAATTCGGATACGGTGGGCAACATGACCTCCGGCGGGTCGGAGAGCATCATGGTGGCAGTCAAGGCAGCGCGCGACTATGCCCACGCCAGGAAGCCTCACATTACCCAGCCCGAGCTGCTCATGCCGCTTTCGGCGCATCCCGCCTTTAACAAGGCGGCACACTACCTGGGGCTGAGAACCGTTATTGTGCCCACGGACAAGGAAACCCTGGCTGCCGACATATCTGCCATGCGCCAGGCTATCACCGAGAATACAATAATGATGGTAGGCTCTGCGCCGTCATATCCTCACGGCATCATCGACCCCATAGAAAACCTTGCCGAGATGGCAGCCGAGAATGACATCTGGATGCACACGGATGCCTGCGTCGGCGGGCTGGTGCTGCCTTTCGTTAAGAAACTTGGCTATCCCATACCGACCTTCGATTTCCAAATCCCGGGCGTGTGCTCCATGTCGGCTGACATACACAAGTACGGCTTCACGCCCAAGGGGGCATCGGTAGTCCTGTATCGTAATCCGGAGCTGCGGCAGCACCAGATTTTCGCCTATGCCGACTGGCCCGGCGGCGTCTACGCCACACCTAACGTGTCCGGTTCCAGGCCCGGCGGACCCATAGCCTCAAGCTGGGCAGCGCTGAAATACATGGGAATGGAAGGCTACATGAATCTGGCAAAGAAAAGCATGAAGGCAACAAAAGGGCTGCTCGAGGGCATATCAGCCATCCCTGAGCTATATGTGCTGGGGAAACCGGCAGCCACTGTTTTCGCCATCGGCAGCGATGCGCTCAATATCTTCGCACTGGGCGAGAAGATGAAGGAATACCGCTGGTACATCGATAGCCAGCATTTGCCCCCCTGTCTGCACATGACCATCACGCCAATACATGCCACAATCGTGGAACCTTTCCTGGCAGATTTGCGCGCCGCAATCAAAGAAGTAGCCAAACTGAAACCGGAGGATATCACCGGCGAGGCTGCCATGTACGGCATGATAGGCTCCATGCCCGACCGCAACATGGCTAAGGACTTTGCCGTACAATACCTGAACGACCTTTACCGTGTCCACTGATTGATGCCATGGCTTTGACGCTTTTTCTTCTAGGGTGCATACTTATCCTGGCGCATACTGCCGAGACCATACTGGGCTTCGGCTCCACGCTCATCGCCCTGGCTCTGGGCGTCTATCTACTGCCTCTGGAGACACTGGTGCCCATGCTGGTCATATTCGGCTTACTCCAGAGCATCTGGCTGGTAGGCAGATGGCACCATTACATCCACTGGCGCGTACTGCTGGTGCATATACTGCCGCTGGCAACAGCCGGCATGGTCATCGGCATATTCAGCCGGGAAATCGCCGACGAAAATACCCTGAAGACGGTGCTCGGCGGCTTTATAGTCGTCGTGTCCCTCGCCGAGATGGTTTTGCTGTTCACAAAGAAGGCGCCCGGCGGGCAGCTACGCTGGTACTATCGCGTGCCTCTGCTTATCGGCGGCGGCATTTTCCACGGCTTGTTCGCCACCGGAGGTCCACCGATTGTGTACTATGCCAGCCGTCAGTTCAGCGCACAGGAGACATTCCGCGCCACTCTGTCCATGCTCTGGCTTATGCTTAACGTGGGGCTAATCATCGGCTTCCTGGTGGGTGGGCAGATGGACCTGGCTAAACTGGAGATGACAGCGATGGTGCTGCCCGGACTGGTGATAGGCATCATCGTCGGCAGCTTGATTCGCGTCAAGGAGTTCTGGTTCAAGGCGCTGACCTACGTTCTTCTCTTTTTCAGCGGCTTGTTTCTGTTGATACAGGTCTGATAAGGAGTGTGAGTTCGAGCACATCCGCAGGCATACATAACGTTCTCTGTAGTTTGCCTACCATTCTAGTCTAGAATGCTTAATACTCTTTTGCTATCTAGAAAAACAGCTAGGATTTTGCGTGGATTCTACAAACAAGAAAGCAGGAACAGACCATGAGTCACACCACCCATGATTCTTGGGCTGGCGCGGATAAGTTATACACCTTCTAATCCTACAATGCCCACAAAAATCATACAGCCATCTGGAGTACCACCCAGGTTATGTGTCAGTCCTAACTTGGGATTCTTTATCTGCCGCGAAGGCATACCGGGATTTAATATGTCGTCTGCTTTGCCCTGAAGTTGCTTGTACATCTCATAAAGCATCCGTATCCCGCTGGCGCCAATTGGATGTCCAAAACACTTCAAGCCACCGTCGGGCTGTACTGGCAATTTGCCATCCAGGTCAAAAAAGCCATTTTCAATGTCATCTCTTACCTTGCCCCTGGGGCTGAAACCGAGGTCTTCCATAGTAACTGCCTCAGTTATGGAGAAGCAATCGTGTACCTCGGCCATGCTTATCTGCTCGCGGGGTTTGGTTATCCCTGCTTCTTTATAGGCTGCCTGCGCAGCGCGGACAGTGGACTCAACATGGGTGTAATCATATTTGGGGGTAAACTTTCCATCGCGAGGGTGTGCGCTGATCTGCAGTGCCTTGACAAATACTGGTGGCGCTTTTCCCTTCCTCAATTTCTTGGCTATCTCTGGCGTAGCAATAATAGCTGCCGCCGATCCATCACTGACACCACAACAGTCAAACAATCCCAGCGGCCAGGCAATCATCGGAGCATTGAGAATAGTCTCCATGGGCACTTCTCCCTGGAAGTGGGCGTTGCGGCACAGGGCGCCATTTTTATGGCTCTTCCAGGAGACTCTACCTATCATGTGCTTGCCTTCCTCAAAGCTCAAGCCATATCGAGAGAAATATGTAGTGGCAAGCAATGCAAAATTGCCCGGCGCTGTGCTTTCTGGTGCCAATACATGACTAGGATTTGGCTGTGCTCCACCCAGGCCGCTTATCCCCGTGTCCTTGAGTTTGTCAACACCGATGGCCAATACTATATCATATATGCCAGCGGCTACTGCATAGCAAGCATTCCTGAATGCATCCGAGGCGGTAGCGCAGGCATTCTCAACTCTGGTAACAGGGATATATTGTAGCTTTAGCGGCTGGGACAGTCCCATTCCAGTGTTCGCTGAGGAGGTGGTCCCAAACCAGGCTGCCTGAACCTCCTTGGGTTCTATCCCAGCATCTTCAAAGGCCTCATAAGCAGCCTCTACAAGCAAGTCATCAGCACTGGCATCCCAGCGCTCCCCAAACTTGGTGCAGCCCATGCCAACAATGGCAACCCTATCTTTTATACTTCCTGGCATTTTCTTTACCTCCTTTTTTATTCTAATCTCTAGCCGGTTTGCATTTCCAGAAATAGTTATGGACACCTTTGTCAAAAAATATTTTCCTAAATGTCATCTCTACTTCCATGCCCACGCGGCACTCCTCAGGATCACGGTCAGTCATCTCGAAGGAACCTCTTCCTCCTCCATCAAAATCAACAACAGTAAGCGTGTTGGGTGGGTCCTGACTGAGAGCCAGGTAATCATGGCTGAAGCTAGCCACCTTTCCCCTCTTATCAGCGAACCTATAGGGTTCAAACTCATCCTTGGCAAAGCACTCTAAGCAGACCCGCGCACGGGTTGAGGCGAAATCCATGAACAACTGAGCTGTACCACACTTCTTGCACTTGAACCCATAAAGAGGTAAGGCAACCCGATGTTCCCTCCACAGGGATGACATGGAGGTCGGCGCTTTCGCTGGGCGGGCAGCAGCCTCCATTGGTACCGTCCCTCGCCAGCGCAGCAGTTTTTCATAGTTGTCAAGTGTTCTCTTTATATCAAGATGTCGCTTTATACCACGCCTGTCTCTAATCTTCTCAATCTCCTTAGTTACCTTGAGTATGATAGCATCACAGCCATTCCCCCAACTACATACCAGGAGCCTATCACCTGCCTTAGCTTCTTCTAAGGCTGCCACCAAAATCATTAAGGGAAGTGCAGCCCCGGTATTGCCCACCGTGTCAAGTAGAGGCTCCTGAATCTGCTCTGGCGTAAAGCCCATTGCTCTACCCAGAGCTCTATGGGCTCTACTATTGGAGCCATAGAAGCAAGCTTTAGCAAAATCCCTTGGAGTCAAACTGCACTTCTTCATGACCCCGGCCACAGCTTCTACAGGGATTTTGCTGTAACCTTCCTCCCGGCCAAATCGCTCTTCCCAGTTACGGACAAAGACGTCGTCATGTGCTCTCCATGTATCTGCTATATCTTCAGATATGGTATAGCTACCTTCGATCTCCGCTGCTACCCTTTCGTTTCCCAGCAGAAGGGCAGCAGCTCCATTACCGAAGTTCTGTTCATTGTCACCGGAGGGTGCTCCCAGGCGCATATCGGCAGCCGTGACCATAATGCTCCTGGCAGAACCAGCATTTGCCGCATCTAAAGCTGATAGCACAGCGGTAGTTCCAGCCCTGAGACAATTTGTGAAATCGGCGTTTCGGACTTCACGGCGAAAGTCAAGAGCAGTCGCTGCTATTGTTGAATTCTGCCTCTCCTTATAAGGAGCACTGGTTGTAGCTAAAAATAAAGCATCGACTGTCTTAGGGTCAATTCCTCTCAGACAGTCCATGCCAGCAGCTACTGACATGCTAATAGGGTCTTCATCATAGTTTGCCACGGCTATCTCTCCGCGTGCCCCAGACTGCCCCCAAGCCTTACTGATTACGCTCCGGGGTAATCTGTAGTATGGTATATATGCTCCATACGATACGATACCCGCCATTTTCCCTCCTTATACAATTTGATTTTTACCGCAGGGATATTTATCGGTCTTTCCTAATCGGCACAGCAAGCTTACTACTAAATCTTAACGAGGTCAATAAGACAAATCGACTTACAATTGCTAATGTATGAGGATTTTGAGTGCTGCATGCTCCTATATGACTATTGACAATCATTTGCCGCAGATATATATTGTTGTCAATAAGAGCAATGAGCGTGGGAATGCCTCATTGTGAATTGAAGCGGGAAATGTCGGCTAAAAATCACAATTGTAGTATCGGTCCTTAAAACGATAGGTCAGTAAACAACCTCGCGTCCAAACAAAAAACACAAGGCTAATGAAAGGGAAGGTATGAATATCGGCACTCTCTTAGAGGACAACGTTAAAAGATTTGGGGAATACGAGATGATCCACTTCGAAGGGAGGTGGTATACGAATGCTGAACTAAATCGTACCGCAAACAAACTGGGCAATGCGCTCAAGGCACTTGGCGTTGGCAAAGGAGATCGAGTAGCAGTGCAGATGCCAAATAGCCCGCCAGTATTCTCTGCTTTCCCTGCTATATACAGGATAGGTGGTGTAGTAGTGCCTATGAACCCATTGCTGCGCCCCGACCAGGGCTCTTATATATACCGCGACAGCGGAATCAAAGCTTTGATCACCAGCTCAGACTATCTAGGATGGGTTCTAGCTGCACAGAAGCAGGCTCCTGACTTGAAACATATCATATTGACAGACAAAGATGGCATCCCCGGCACTGCCTCATACAATGAACTTATGTCGCAGAGCCCGGACGAAATGGAAATAGAGGAAACTGACAACGATGACCTTGCTGCCTTAATATATACTGCCGGCACTACGGGACGGCCTAAAGGGGTAATGCACACCCACTATTCCCTCTACATCAATGCCCTGTCATTCTATGAATATGTCCTTATGAACATACCACTGACTCTCCACCAAACAATCTATTCCCTGGATCCCAAGACACTTGAGCGTACCGAAACAACTGTAGGGGTTACCGGTGCCAGCCGGAGCACGATAAGTCTGGGGGTGCTGCCTCTGTCTCACTCATATGGTATTGCATTTAGCATCGCGGGTTCCTTCGTAGGCGGAAAGGCAGTCGTACTCAGATGGTGGAATGTCGAGGAAGCCCTCAAGGTGATTCAATCATTCAAGATCTCACACATGGCAGCAGTGCCCACCATGTATATTCAGATATTGGACTACCCCGAATTAGACAAGTACGATTTAAGTTCACTTCAAGCCTGTAACTCTGGAGGAGCAGCACTGCCAGTTGAAGCTGCTCTCAGATGGAAGGAAAAGACTGGATTCGATATAAGAGAGGGCTGGGGACTAACCGAATCAGGAGCTACAACCGCGGGACAACCTGTTGATCGACCTCCTAAATACGGTTCCATCGGCAAGAATCTAATAAGATGCAACGTTATCAAAATCTTTGATGACAACCATAAAGAGTTACCGTCAGGACAGCCAGGCGAAATCGTGGTCAAAGGCCCGACTTTGATGAAAGGCTATTGGAATTTGCCTGAAGAGACAGCCCAGGCTATCCGGGATGGCTGGCTACATACTGGCGACATAGGCTATAAGGATGAAGATGGCTACATATATATCACCGACCGCAAGAAGGACATAATAATCCGTGGGGGAGAAAATGTATCACCTCGGGAGGTAGAGGAAACTCTTTGCCAGCATGCCAAAGTTGTCGAGGCAGGAGTTATCGGCATACCTGATAAGGTCTACGGCGAAGAGATAAAGGCTTTCGTGGTGCTTAAGCCGGGAGAGCAAGCTAACGAAGAGGAGATAATCGCCTTCTGCAAAAAATGCCTGCCCAGCTATAAAGCACCGAAAAAAGTCCAATTTATAGACGCGCTGCCCAAGAATCTTCTGGGTAAGTTGCTAAGAGCAGAACTGCGTAACCTGGGTTAATTCCGGGATGATTTCTACCACAGGCAGTTAAAGATAGACGACCGCCTGAATTGTCAAATATGCTCTTTATACGCAGCAAAAAATAGCAGTAATCTTTTTGTATTCAATAGGGTCGGAGTAAAAAGCTAGAAACTCAGAAACGACCTTGTATTGCTGACTCCGAACGAAATGGCGTTTTTCTATATTCAAATACTATGGCACATGTTTATTAAAGTGCATGATATCTGTGACGTCAGATGACTGAACAATATATTGACCAATTTTAAAGTAGAGGCTACAACGACAGACAGGGCGTGTTCGCCACCGGAGGTCCACCGATTGTGTACTACGCCAGCCGTCAGTTCAGCGCGCAGGAGACCTTCCGCACCACTTTATCCATGCTCTGGCTGATGCTCAATGTGGGACTAATCATTGGCCTCGTGGTAGGGGGGCAGATGGACCTGGCTAAGGTGGAGATGACAGCCATGGTGCTGCCCGGACTGGTGATAGGCATCATCGTCGGCAGCCTGATTCGCGTCAAAGAGTTCTGGTTCAAGGCGCTGACCTACGTTCTTCTCTTTTTCAGCGGCTTGTTTCTGCTAATACAGGTCTAAGAAGAGATGTGAGTTCGAGTCTCTCTCGACATATTCGCTCTATCTAACACTCCAGATACGGATAATAGATTGTTAGCCATTTGTTGCTTGCCATTTTTCGCCCACAAGCGCGTTCAGGGTATTGGTTTTTTCGTTCCGCTATTATATAATCGGAACTGACAAACGATTGCACCCGTAGGAAAGGAGAGGTGTTATGTGGAAGTGCAAATGGTACAGAATCCTATTCCTGTGGCTATCCCTTCTACTAGTCTTCTCGCCTGTAGCTTGTTCACAACCGTCTGCCACCACCGAAGGATCGACACAAGAGGGACAACCTGTCAGCCAGAAGCCCGCAGAATTTGAAGTTGGCCCCATTACATTTGAGCCATCTACTGTAATGGTCGGCGATTCGATTACCGCAACTGCAACTGTCAAGAATATCGGAGATATTGCTGGCACATACACAGCGGCGCTGTCTGTCGACGGACAGGAGGTAGACAAAAAAGACATTGCAATTGAGCCGGGGAATAGCCAAGAGGTCAGCTTTCAGCTTTCAAAAACAGCCGCCGGTAACTATAACCTAGCCATAGGCGACTCATGTGCCATTATGGCTGTTAATGAGTGGACACCCTGCAAAATCCAATACGACGAGTCCGATTGGTCGTCAGTGGGCGCGTATGTTAAGGGAGAACAGGGACATATAGTTCACCTCACTCCACCAAGTAAAGCCTTCAGGATTCAAAAAATCAAAGTATTTGGGACTGTTAACATATCTGATACTTCTGACTATGACAAGAACCACATCACAGTGAGAATCTGGGATAAGGATGGAAACAACCAGCTATGGTCTCAAGACTTCCCCTGGCGTTTGTTCTTTGCCGGTGATTATTGGCGGGAGATAAAAGTGCCCGACGTACGTGTGGATGACGATTTCCAGGTGGAGGTAATCACACACAGTAACCCTCAGGGAGACCCGATAGCTTTTGCCCAAATCGCACCTGGGGATATAGGGATACCTGGTGGTTATGATGCGGGAGGAAAGATAGGAAGGATTACAGGGCTAGTGGGAAGGGGCGAGTCAAGCACCGTACTCATTGGTTTCGATTACCCTCAGTCTTATATAGACGCACCTATGAATCGCCCAGAGACACGTTCAGGCTATTCTTATATGGGTAAATTAATTGACCCCGGAGCAGGTAGACTAGAAGGAATCAACTGGCTAATCCGAGTCGAAGGCGAGGGCGGACCAGCAAACTGAACCTGTGGGGTCGAGCTCCTCCCTTGGCAGTGTTATCTCGACTTCTTCCCCACAACCACATTCACCGCCTGCTCAATGGCTTCGGCGGTAAGGCCGTTTTTCTGGAGTAGCTCATCGGGCTTGCCTGACTTGGTGTAGACGTCATCGATGCCGATAAAGAGCATGGGCACCGGCTTCTCCCTGGCTACCACCTGAGCCACCAGGCTGCCCAACCCGCCGTGAAGCAGATGTTCCTCGGCAACCACAATGGCGCCTGTCTGCGAAGCTGCCTCGATAATTGCGCCTTCATCCAACGGCTTCAATGTAGGCATGTTGAGCACCCGACAGTCCACGCCCCGCGACTCCAGCCTACTAGCCGCCTCCAATGCCTTCGACACCATAACCCCGCAGGCGATAATTGTCACATTCTTGCCCTGTCTCAACATCACCGCCTTGCCTAAATTGAAGCGGTAACCATCCTTGTAAACCGCCGGGAACTTGGGACGTCCCAGCCTGATATAAAACGGACCTTCGGTAGCTGTGGCGACCCTTATAGCCTCAACGGTCTCGATGCCATCAGCCGGCACGACGACGTTAAACCCGGGCAATGAGCAGTAGAGCGTCAGGTCTTCGATGGCATGGTGCGAAGCACCGTCCTCGCCGACGGTGACGCCGCCGTGAGTAGCCACAATCTTAACATTCAGCTTCGGCTGGGCGATGCACACCCTGACCTGGTCGAAGCAGCGGCAGGCAGCAAAAACGGCGAAGGTGCTGACAAAGGATATCTTGCCCGTGGCTGCCAGCCCGGCGGCAATGCTCATCATGTTCTGCTCCTCCAGGCCGCACTGTATGAACCGCTCAGGAAACGCCTCGGCAAAGTATTTGGTCATCGTCGACCGGGATAAGTCGGCATCGAGGACGACGATATTCTTATTTTCCTTGCCCAGCTCCACCAGGAACTTCCCATAGGCTTCACGGGTGGACATATCTGCGTAAGCGGTCATGCCAGCTCCTTCAAAGCCTGCTCGGTCTCCTGCGCATTGGGAGCCTTGCCATGAAAATCAACATTGCCTTCCATAAAGCTGACGCCTTTGCCCTTGACCGTGTGAGCGATGATTACCGTCGGCTTTCCTTTTACTTCACCGGCTTCTTTCAATGCCGGCAAAATCTGCTTGATGTCATGCCCGTCTATCTCGATAACATGCCAGTTAAAAGCCCGCCACTTGTCGGCCAGCGGCTCAAGTCCCATGATGTCACAGCAACGACCGTCAAGCTGTATCTCATTGTGGTCGACGATAGCTGTTAGATTATCCAGCTGGAAGTGTGGGGCAAACATAGCCGCCTCCCACACCTGTCCTTCTTCGCACTCGCCATCGCCGAGGAGTACATACACGTGGTAATCCCGCTTATCCAGCCTGCCAGCCAGGGCAATACCGATGCCGAAAGACAAGCCCTGCCCCAGTGAACCCGCCGACATCTCCACGCCCGGTGTCAGCGTTCTGTCAGTGTGTCCCTGGAGCCGGCTGCCCAGCTTTCGCAAGGTAGCAAGCTCCTCAACAGGAAAGTAGCCGCACTCAGCCAGGGCAGCGTAGAGTATGGGGGCAGCATGTCCTTTGCTCAGGACGAAGCGGTCGCGGTCGGACCACTGCTGATTTCTGGGGTCGTGGCGCATGACCTTGAAGTAAAGTGCGGTGACAATGTCGGCGGCGGAAAGAGAGCCGCCGGGATGCCCGCTGCCCGCCGTGGCTATCATTTGAATGACGTGACGGCGCAACCGCTTTGCCATCTTTTCCAGTTCAGGAACGGATAAGTCGAATTTAGCTCCGGTGCGCAGGTCAGCCATATCTGTTAATACTCCGATGGATTTCTAATTATAGGCTAGTTAGATGTGCATTGTCTATATGGATTATGATGTCTTTGTCATTGCGAGGAACACTAGCGACGAAGCAATCTCTTTTTCTTCTTCTGCCATCGCGAGGAGTGTGAGCGACATGGCGATCTCAATCTACTTTTTGTCATTCTGAGCGTAGCGAAGAATCTCGTGTCTTCCCTACCACTGAGATTGCCACGCGGAGTTTACCCTGAGTGAGATTCTTCAGTCGCTATGCTCCTTCAGAATGACAAAGAGCGAAGGATTCCCTCAGAATGACACAAGACGAAGGGCTCGCAATGACAGGGACAAATCCCCCTCCCTCTAACTCCCCACCACCAGGGGAGAGAGAACCGATTTAGTTGAGAATATCAAGTGCCTCAATTATAATGCGTGAGATGATTATAGATTTTCACACTCACGTAGTGCCGCCGGGGATAAAGGAAAGGCAACATAAATACCTCAGCGACGCCTGCTTCTCCCTGCTCTACGCCGAGCCTAAAGCCAGGCTGGCAACGGCTGAGGAAATCATTGCCTGTATGGATGAACACGGAATTGATAAGTCTGTAATCCTCAACCTGGGCTGGACCAGCCATGAGCTCTGTGTGGAGACAAACGACTATATTCTGGAAGCTATTGCCCGTTTCCCTGAACGGCTAATCGGCTTCTGCGTCATTCAGCCTTTAGCCGGCGACAAAGCCATCAAAGAGCTGGAACGTTGCGCCCGGAACGGAGCCAGAGGCATAGGTGAGATGAGACCGGATGTGCAGGGCTTCGACCTCAGAGACAACCCGGTAATGAAACCTGTAGCAGAGGCAGTTATAGAAAACGACCTCATTTTCCTCACCCACGCCTCCGAGCCGGTGGGACATGAATACTTCGGCAAAGGAAGCATAACCCCGGAAGTTATCTACCCCTTTATTATGAACTTTCCCGACCTTAAAATAGTCTGCGCGCACTGGGGCGGCGGCTTGCCATTCTATGCCCTGATGCCTGAAGTAGATAAGGCGTTGAGTAACGTTTATTTCGACACTGCAGCCACTCCATTTCTGTACAAGCCCCAGATTTTCAAGCAGGTAGCCGATATAACAGGCAGCGACAAAATCCTTTTCGGCAGCGACTACCCCCTACTATCGCCGAAACGGATAATGGACCAGATTGAGTCTGTAAAGCTCAGCCAGAAAGACAGGGTTAAAATTCTAGGAGGCAATGCCCAAAGGTTACTAGCAATTCAATAGTTTAAACTGTCATTGCGAGTCTTTCGTTCCGCTCATTCTGAGCCTTTCCCTCCGCTCATTCTGAGCTTGTCGAAGAATGAGAGTACCGCGTCGTCCTTCTTGGAAAGACTCCTCGCGATGACAGACACGAATGGTGAAGACATTGAGCAACGAGCAAATACGGTCTTTTATCGCCATAGAGTTACCTGAAGAGGTCAAAGCAGGGCTGCGCCGGCTGCAAACCGAGCTAAAGTTACCTGAGCACACCTTTGTGAAATGGGTGGCTACTGACAGCATACACCTTACGCTCAAATTCCTGGGCAATATATCTGCTCCGAAAGTGGCTGATATAACCAGCATTATGGAGCAAGCCAGCCAGGGAGTCAGCCCTTTTCAACTGGAAGTTACCGAAGTGGGCGCTTTCCCTAATTTGAGGCAGCCACGTGTCCTGTGGGTAGGCATAAAAGGAGAAATAGATAAACTGGTGGGTTGGCAGCAGCGCATAGACAATGGCCTGGCTCCGCTGGGCTTTGCCAGAGAGACAAGACCGTTCACGCCCCATTTGACCTTAGCCCGTTTGCGAGAAGGTGTTTCACCCGGAGACAGAAGAGATTTCGGTGAAATGGTGGCAAAAACACCCGCCGAAGTTAGCTATAAATTCAATGTTAGCAGTCTCAGCTTGATGAAGAGCCAGCTCCTGCCAGGCGGTGCTGTCTACAGCCGTCTCACAGAGGTGAAGCTGAAACAGTAATGCAGTGACAGGCATAGAAGCCCAATCCTCCTGTCATTCTGAGAGAGCGAAGCGAGTCCTGAACGAAGTGAAGGAATAACCCCAGGGTTCTTTCCCTGTCATCGCGAGCCCTTCGTCTTGTGTCATTCTGAGGGAATCCTTCGCTCTTTGTCATTCTGAAAGAGCATAGCGACTGAAGAATCTCACTCGGGGTAAACTTTGCGTGGCAATCTTGGCGGGGTGAAGAAACGGTTAGATTCTTCGCCCCGATGCAATCGGGGCTCAGAATGACACCAGACAAGGGGTACTGCTGCAAGGTTGTTGTCGTCGCCAGAGATGCGATGCTATAATATGTGGTCTGGCTGCCGGACTGGAATTCGCCAGGTTCAACATAAGCGCAGATCGGCAAACCGTTCCCGAGTAGCTCAGCGGTAGAGCGGGCGGCTGTTAACCGCTTGGTCGTAGGTTCGAGTCCTACCTCGGGAGCCACCTTCATTGTAGGACAGGCTCTTCCAAGGAAGGATTAGCCACTAGGTTGTGCGCTTATGCAAAAGAGCCCTTACTTTGTGTATGTCCTGCGAAACTCCGAAGGTCGCCTATACATCGGGTTCACTACTGACCTGGACAGACGTTTGCATCAACATCAGGAAGGCACAGGCGGTTGGACCCACACACGGGGTCCGTGGGAATTGGTTCATCACGAGACCTTCACCAATCGTTCCGAGGCAATGCGGCGAGAACGAAACTTGAAGCGTGGTAGAACAAACCAGGAACTGCGCATCCGCTTGAGTGACAGTGAACGGTAGAGCGGGTCCTTCCAGAATTGGAAGGATTAACCGCTTGGTCGTAGGTTCGAGTCCTGCCTCGGGAGCCAGCTTTTGCACTCAACCAACAAACTTGTCAGCTCTCTCAAATGATGCTCTGTATCCCCAGAGACAGTGCCATCGACAACAGAGCTGCTACTGCTGCCACGAGGTAACCTATAGCCTGCCACCGGTTCTGCATACGTGATGATTTGTTATAACCCTCAATGTAAGAATTGAAATCCTGCACAAAATGTTCCAATGGTTCATCGACCCCTGCACCTGCTATGTTGCTACGAACCTGAACTCCTGAGGAAGGCCGCATCATAGGCCTCTTCCATGCTTCAAATCGGGGTATAGATTTACCCGATGCCCTAAAGTGTTTGTATGCCAAATAGAAAAACATCGCGCTGAAGACCAACCAAATTAACCACAGCATAACCACCTCCTTCGTCTCTTAATTACAAATCGCTCCTTTCAAATTGTACCTGCGGAGCCAACCTTCACACCCAACCCCGGACATGCGAACCCCACCGAGCCCACCACCTTTACTTATTCTACCCGGGGGTCATTGGTCCAAATTCACCCCCCCCGCTACCAAGATAAACTAGGCCCTCGGCTTCTATGCCGGAGGCTTTTTACAGACTTTAATACTTCCCGTAGGAGACCTGCTACAGATGACCGGACGGAGTCAGTCTCCCATATAGTGGAGGCGCATAGAAATAATCATCCTAAAACATCAGATTCATTCTATTCTTGCACCTATTACTTCGGTTAAAAGCTTGTTTAATACTAGTATTTCCATGCTTCGGATTACAGCACTGATGTTCATCAAACTGAAGCTTGTATATTTTTTACCATTAAATAAATCATCTGGTGATTCAAATTTGTCGTCATTATTTATGTGTAATTTAGTCTTAAGTTCTTCTGTATCTTCAACTATTTCATTATTGCCGACTGCAATATCATAGCTAATGAATTTGTATATGTTACGGAATGAATGGTTTATCCTTTTATGAAAAGTACCTTTCAGCTCAATATATTTAGGATATCCATTATGTTCTATAACGAAATCTATTCCATCAGTAGTGTTATAGTCGAGTATGTTAAATTTGAAGAGATGTGGATATCTGGCAAGCAGTGCCATTAATAAACCAAACGTTTCTGACTCTGAGTATCCTGTCTTTGTTCGCGAAGGTTCTACCATTTTGAAGCCGTCTGGAAGGATGATGTGTTTTCTTTTTTTTGTTGACTCATATCTATTTGCCAGTTTTTTTGAGTCTTCATTTACCGATATTAATGTCCTTTCCATATCTTCTATATTTTTTCTCTCTTCTAGATCATCTTGTATTTTTTTCTCTAAGAGAACTTCATTGATCTTGGTTTTGATTAGATCGAGTAACTCTAAATCTGTGTTATCAATAGAGCTGCGTGTTCCTATCAAATCAAAAGCATCACAGTCAACAAAAGCATGTATATAAGTATAAGCTCCTACACCTTTGCCACCTTTTATCCAGTCATCCACTTTCTTTATTGGTATACCATCTTTGCATGCCCATAATCCGTATCTTACGCCGTCGGTATGTAGTAACAGCTTGTCAACGTTTTTTTGTCCGCTAAGCAAAATATCATATTTACGTTTAGTCTCGTAACCTTCGATATTAACTACAAAATAAAAATGAACGTTATTTTGCAGTGTGTATTTATGCTTCACAATATTTCTTGAGTAGTACTCATAATAAGATTTGTTGTCATTAACCTTTTTTGCATAATCTTTCATTTTAGTTTCTATTGACCTGTCAGGTGGGAAGTAATGTCCCATCTCAATCTCTTCAAATAGCTGTTTGTCTTTCTCGATGAATTTTGGAAGTGGATCAATTTTGGTTAAATCATCAAAGTTGTTCTTAAAATCATCTATATTCAAACCGGACAGATATAGCTTTGTTTTAGATAAATTAGCATCAAATAAGATCCTTATTGTTCCAAAGACGGTGTACCACTTAGCATAATCTCGCAAATACAGATGATTCAGCATGTACCATGTGTGTTGTGTATTAAAATGGCCAGGATTCTTAATTCTAAGTAAGAAACCTTGACTAATGTTCTGAGGCAATCTTACTCCACACTTGTCTTCATCGATTGGATCTGAATATCTATAGATGCCTTTGTCTCTAATCTGTATTAATGGATCTTTCAGGATAACTCCCCAGCCTGGCTTGTTCGAATCTGGTTTGGAGAAAATCTCTACTGATTCAGATTTAAAAAAGGGCTTGGTTCCATGCCCTTTATATCCATATTTTCCCATAGGGGTCTTGTCGTCTCTTATCTTGGTAGATTTGGCTAACCCAAAGAAACACTTAATATTTTCCTTTCGTAATCCAGTGCCATTGTCCCAAATATCAATTATTAAATTCTCTTTACCCAGTTGCTTTTCTCTATAAACCTTACAGTATACTTCAGTCGCATTCTCATCAACGGCATTCTGGAAAGCTTCTCGAAATATTTCTACTGGATTACCAAAGTCGGTAATGGTCTGATAAAGTTCATAACCCAAATCTACTTCGGCTACATTCTTGTACAAAAAATCCTCCATCTTTTCCTCCATCTACCTGCTTTTAATATAGTTTTCATTGTAACACTCATTTAAGGTGCATACAACAAACTACCTTAATGAGCACCTGTGAGTGCCGTAGGCCTCGCGGGGGCTCTGGCGCCCGCCACGGGAGAGGTGGGCTCCGGGCGGGGGAGCGAGGCCCCACGGTCTCGTTTGGGGCTCGCCTTTTCTCCCGTGAGGCCACAAAAGTACACGTGGTGAGAGAGGGGCTTGCCTGCGGAGGCCACAGGAGACCAGATAGGCTTTCCCAATAGGGAAAAAGCAGGAGGGGGCTCCCACCTTGGTTGCTCGGGGCAAAAAACGCGCCGGCTGCCTTTGGGTCAACCGGCCGCCTGCTCCTGAGGCGATTATGTTTGTAGGACTAACTTAAGAAGTGGTACAACTATTGGGGGCAGGTCACAATAATTATAAAGCAACCTCCTGAAGTAATTTATAGATGGTTTGAAAATAATTTTGTAAAAGATTATAAGAAATGGCACCCGAAGGACCACATTGTGGCGAAGTGGCTAAAGGGTAAAGGTTTTGAGCCGGGCTCTGTCCTCTACGCCGAAGAATATCTGGAAGAGAGAATAGCAAAATTAACCTTTAAACTAACTAAAAACATACCAGACAATTTGATTGAGTATAAAGTATTGTTCCCGGAATCCATCATATGCTCGGGAGGTTCTTTTTTAATTGAACCCCATGGTAAAGGCAGCAGATTCACCGCAACCCTTACATTCAGATTCGGCTTTATTTTATCCAAATTCTTATCACAAAGGGCAAACACCTTGAAAAAGCATATGAAAGAAGAGGGAGAAAACCTCAAGAAGATGCTGGAACAGGAATAAAATAGTCCTAAAGTCACCCACACAGGGGCTACCTTATACACTCAATGGTAAACATAAAATCTTGACAGTTCGCTTTTATAGCCGTATCATAAATTCCCGAAACAACAGGTGCCGAAAACAGGCGCAATTGAGTAAGGGACACCCATAATAATAAAAGCTGTGTTAGAAAAGGTGATGTAATGCCACGTAAAACCAGGGCTGCGGCTAAAAAAGATAGGCTATTCATATTCATTGAATGGCTGGCAGCGCGACCTCTATTGACTGAGTTGACATTAACCGCCATCACAGTCCTGTTCGGCATGCAGGTACTAAGAGTGTTGATACCGGGCATGTTCTGGACACTCGGCGACAGGATGGGCCTGGGTGCAATAGAACTCGGTATAATCGGGGGCTTCATTTTCCTCACCGGCTTCCTGGCCGGGCCGCTGGGCTGGCTCATTGGCAACCGACGCCTGATGGCAGTTACCGCCACCGGACTGGGCTTAATGAGATTATTTATGCAAGTCCTGTGGGAAGAGCCGCTTTTAAATTTAAGCCTGGCAGTATTAGGAACAATTTTATTCATCATTTTTTTGCCAGCCTGTTTTGAAGATGCACGGCTCCGTGGTAGACCGGCTGTATCAAGGTATGCCTTAGGACTTCTGGGTGGGCTGGCGCTGGATGTTGCCATCAACGGCGCCTTTGGCACATATGACACCGTCTGGCAGGTGGCGCCGCTGCCTGTCCTGCTAACATTGCTACTGCTAATTGTCCTGCTTGTGCTCATTATGGGCGCCACGCCTGCAATCGTGAGTGCCCCGAAAAAGTCAACCACCAAAACCACGGGAATATCCACGGCACGGTCCTTTACCTGGCTAGCCATCGGGCCTTTCCTGTTTCTGGAACTGGTAATTTTCCAGAACATACCACGCTTGGCAACGCTGACCGGCTGGCCATTACCGATAGCCTTCGGACTAACGCTACTAGCCCAGCTAGCCGGCCTGGCTGCCGCTGCCTGGCTTCTCATCAAGAGCTGGCGCACGTTATTGCCCTGGGCTCTTGGCGCCGGTGTCATACTGATTGCAACTCTGGTATTCGCCTACCAGAAACCAGCAGCTCTGATAGCACTGCTGTTCCTAGCCGGACAGGTGCTGGCATCGGCACTTATAGTTATGGTTTTAATTGGCATCACCACCAATACAGATAAAACACAGCGCTCCGGAATCTGGATTGCCAATGGAGTTGGCGCGGTACTATTACTGCTGCTCATATTCGGCTACTATGCTGTCTACGATATCAGTCTTCCCTACAACAATGCCATCATAGAAATCATAGCCGGCGGCATAATCGCAGCCTGTGCTATAGGCGCCTTAACCCTCTGGCAACAAAAGCCGCAGGTCGACCCAAAGTTATGGTCGGTGCCAGTATTTGCCCTGATTCTCCTGATATCACCTTTGACTCAGACAATCATGTGGCGGACACCGACAGCAATCCCTGGCCAAAGCTTTCCCGTATGCATAATGACCTACAACCTGCACAATGGATTCAATACAAAGGGTAAGCTGAATATCGAAGAAATCGCCCAGGTCATTGAAAATAACAACCCCGATATCGTCGCACTGCAAGAAGTATCGAGAGGTTGGGTGGTCAGTGGGAGACTGGACATGCTGGAGTGGCTATCCCAGCGATTGCAAATGCCGTACGTTTTTGAGCCAACGGCAGACCCCTTATGGGGCAATGCTATACTGAGCCGCTACCCGATACTGGCATATTCAAAGGAGGAGCTGCCGCCAGGTAATCTGCCGCTGCAGCGCGGTTTTATCGTAGCATTGATAGACATCGGGGGAAATGAAAGACTCAAGGTCATCGCTACCCACTTTCATCATCTTGAAGGAGATACGGACATCCGCCAGACCCAGGCTAAGACCATAATTGACTTCACAAACAGGATAGGCAATAACCGCATCGTTTTATTAGGCGACCTCAACGCACAACCCTCTGACCCAGAAATACGTATACTATGGCAAGGTCGCCTTATGGATGCCGCAACAACGATGGACCCAGCGCTAGCCTACACTTTCGCCTCAGATAATCCATATCAAAGGATAGACTATATTTTTACATCATACGACCTCAGGGCAATAGATGTTCAGGTACCCTTAAGCACTGCCTCTGACCATCTCCCGGTTGTTGCTGTGATATATAAATGAACCCGATGGAGACATAGTTATGAATATAATTGAGCTTCTTAATCTAATGGTAGAAAAAAGGGCCTCAGACCTGCATGTAAGAGTGCCTAACATACCGGTGCTGCGTATCGACGGCGAACTTAGACCACAGGAGCATTTACCACCGGTTACAACGGAAGACGTTGAAGCAGCGTTTGAGCATATTACTACTCCTGAACAAAGGAATCGCTTCCACCTGGAGAAAGAGCTTGACTTCGCCTACAGCGTACCCAAATTAGCCAGATTCCGAGTGAGCGTAATGCGGCAAAGAGGAACGATAAGCCTTGCCTTCCGTCTGGTGCCCTTTAAGGTCTTTACAATCGATGAGCTAGCACTACCACCGATTTGCAAGGAGCTCATCCTCAAACCCAGAGGACTCATTCTAGTCACCGGCCCAACGGGCAGCGGCAAGTCCACCACCATGGCAGCTATGCTTAATTATCTTAACGAGCACATCTCCCGAAATGTAATCACCATCGAAGACCCGATTGAATATTTACACCCCAACATCAAATGCCTGATCGCCCAGCGAGACCTCGGTGACGATACCAAGGCATTCGATACCGCCCTAATCCACGCCCTGAGACACGACCCGGATGTTATCATCGTCGGCGAGCTGAGAGATTTCGAAACCGTGCAAACGGCAATGAGGGCTGCCGAAACCGGGCACCTCGTAATGGGTACACTGCACACAACCGATGCCCCTCAGACTGTTGACCGCATAATTGACATATTCCCACCCACTCAACAACCTCAAATCAGGCTGCAATTCTCACAGTCAATAGTCGCAGTCTTATCTCAGGCGCTGCTACCACGAGCTAGTGGCAGTGGGAGAATAGCTGCCTTTGAGATTATGACTGGCAATTCCGCAGTCAGAAATCTTGTTCGGGAAGGTAAGACATTTGAGCTGCATAGTGTGATGCAACTCGGTTCCAGCGAAGGCATGCAAACCCTTGACCAGGCACTGGCTGACTTGGTCAAAAAGAAAATAGTCACCGCAGAAGAAGCTAAGATGAAGAGCAGCCACCCCGACCGACTGAAAAAACTGATTGATTACCAGCCCAGCACTGCCAGGCACTGACCTGTAGAGCACAGTATCAACGTTAAGATACTTTTCCACACAGTATCTTGCGCATAGCTAAAAGCTGCAAACCTATCCAGGGAAGGGTATTCCCAGTAGAGCCATACAAAATAGGCCAGTGATAAAAAAGCCGTTACCGCCCTGCCATGATGGCGGAGACCTCAGAATAACACTCTCGTTTTCGCAGCTAACCTTGACCTACTTGATAGCCTCCTTATCAAGTTGCGCAGCCAGCAGCTCAGCGACATCCATGACTCTGAGCGATTCTTCTACCGCTTTCGCCTTAATAGCATCTTCGAACATCTGCAAACAATAAGGACAAGCTGCGGCTACGATATCAGCTTTGGTCTCAATTACATGCTCAATTCGCTCCTCGCTGATTCGCTTTCCAATGCGTTCCTCCATCCAGTAGCACCCACCCCCGGCACCGCAGCAAAACCCGTTCCGCCGACTGCGTTTCATCTCCAGCAGTTTGGACGGCGAGATACTAGCCAATACCTGCCTCGGGGCATCATAGACATCGTTATGTCTTCCCAGGTAACAGGAATCATGGTACGTTAGTTTGCCATCACCCATCAAAGCCGGCTTAATCCTGCCCTGTTTCAGCAGTTCGGAGATAAACTGGGTATGATGAACAACCTCAAACTCGCCACCAAACTGAGGATACTCATTCTTAATAGTGTTAAAACAATGTGGACAGGTGGTGACTATCTTTTTTGCATTGTAGTTCTTGAATAGCTCGATATTCTTCATTGCCTGCATCTGGAACAGGTACTCGTTACCAAGTCTTCTTGCCGGCTCACCACAGCAGGTCTCCTCAGTGCCAAGAATAGCAAACTTAACACCGGCAGCTTTCAATATCTTGCCCATAGCTACAGCTATCTTCATGCTCCTGTCTTCCAGAGATGCAGCACAACCTACGTAATACACCACGTCAACATTGCTATCTTCTGACAGGGGTTTGATATCCAACCCGCTCGTCCAATCAGTTCTGGTGAGCGTAGTTCCCCTGCAACTATGGCCTCTGGTCTCAATACACCGCAGAGCAGCTTCTCCGGTCTCGGGCATCTTGGCCTGCTCCAGAACTAAATTACGGCGCATATCAATAATCTTATCGATATGCTCTACCCAAACAGGACATATATCCTGGCAAGCGCGGCAGGTGGTGCATGACCAAAGCTCATCCTCAAGTATGACCTCTCCAATCAGCGCTTTAACTCCACCACCATCAGTAGGAGTAGCCGGTTTGGCAGCCAACAAGGCACCGCTCCTGTCGAGCAAATGAGCCTTCAGGTCTTGTATTACCTTGCGTGGAGACAAAGGTTTACCTGTAAGATAAGCCGGGCATCTATCCTGACACCTGCCACAATCAGTGCAGGCATCCAAATCCAGGAGTTGCTTCCAGGTGAAGTCCTCTATCTTACTGACACCGAAGGTCTCAGCTTCTTCAATATTAATCGGCGCTAATGCTCCTTTTGGTCGAGACGACTTGAAAAACACATTGACCGGTGACACGATGATATGAGTCAGCTTATCGAATGAAAGGCACACGTAGAAGATAGCGCCCAGCGCTAAGGCGGTATGAAACCACCACAAGCCTATATACCAGGCTAACTGGGTACTTTCAGGCAAGCCAGCGAAGAAGTTAGCTATAAAATAGCCCACAAAAGCCCAACTCGACCACTCTGGGTGACTGTAGAATTCAGGTTGAGACAAGCCTTCCGGTATAGCTACGAGCATACGGAAAGCCTCAATAAAAAAGCCGGTAGCTACAACAACAAAGATGAGAGTTAGAACAACACCGTTATCCAGCACCGTATTTAGTCTTTCCGGCTTCTGGATATATCGGCGAATCACAGCCATGACGACACCAACCAGCATCATTACACCACCCAGATCCAATGCAAAACTAAGACCGAGATAAACATTACCACTTATAAAATGAAACACGTAGTGGTCTACAACATCGAGAGCCGTTCCGACCAGTAAAATGCCGGCACCGGCAAACAGCAGAAAGTGCATTATCCCGGGGTAGGGTTCGCGGAAAAATCGCCTGTGGAACAGGCCATCAACCACACCATCAACTATGAAATCCCATAGCCTCTTGCCCAAATTGTCCCATCTCTTATCAGGCTTACCGATCACCCATAAACGGTAACGACGGTATATGGCATAAATAAAAATCGCCAGCGCAGCCACACCCAGTGGATATAAGATAAGAGGTCCAAAAGCTATATCCCAGAAAATTTCACGAAATGCTTCCATGGCTATTAGCTCCTCCTTCTATAGTATAGTTTAATCTAACTGGAACTCAATGCGGTTTGAGTAGCTCCAGATTACGCTTATTAGCGAGGGCAAACAACTGCTCCACTGACTGCGGTGGAGCCAATGCGCCTCCCATCATGACCTCTGAAGAATCACCAAAAGCGTGGTAATCGGTGCCGCCTGTGGGGATAAGGCTATGCTGATTAGCCACCTCAAGTAGTCGGGCAATAATGTCCTGACTGTAATCACGGTAGTAGACTTCCATGCCAATCAAACCAACCCTCTTCAAGCTGGAAACAAGCTTATTTAAATCAAATATGTCTGCCGGGTGAGCCAAAACAGGTAAGCCTTTAGCATCTACAATCAACTTCACTGCTTCAACCGGGAGTAATTTATATCGCTCCACATAAGCGGGGCCGTCATGGCCAATATACTTATCGAAAGCTTCCTTCTCAGAGCCAACGTAGCCTTTTTCAAACATAGCCTGAGCTATATGAGGTCTACATACCGAACCTCCCTGGGCTAGTTCAGACACTCGTTGCCACTCGATTTCTATGCCCAGGCGACCTAGCTTAGCAATCATATTTTGTGCTCGCCCCAGCCTCGAATCGCGCAATTTCTGCAAATTGGCCGCTAATCTCTGGTCAATGTAATCGATAAAATAACCTAAAATATGGACCTCACCATGAGGAACATCAGTATTTATCTCGACACCAGGAATAACTGTAAGCGGGGGAAAAGCTTCTGCAGCGGCTAATGCCCTCGAAATACCATCTACTGTATCGTGGTCAGTGATAGCAATGATATCAAGCCCGACTTTTGCAGCCAGGGAGACAAGCTCCTTGGGGTCCAGACGCCCATCAGAGGCAGTAGTATGTAAATGGAGATCGGCTTTCACCTATTCCCCTTTCATTTGTATTCGCTTTATGCCTATAGCCTTACCCGTAGACTCATCCACTTCTACTAGAACCGCATCGAAGTTAGCATACCCTTCACCCATAAAAAACCGATGCGGCATGCCGGTAAGAAAGCTACGAATCGCTGATTCAGTGTCGACGCCGATGACGGAATCCACAGGACCAACCATACCCACATCGGTAACATAAGCAGTGCCCTTAGGCAAAATACAGGCATCTGCTGTAGCTACGTGAGTGTGCGTGCCGAGAACCGCACTTACCCTGCCATCAAGATACCTTCCCATAGCCACCTTCTCCGAGGTAGCCTCAGCATGAAAATCAACAATAATAACCTTGGAGTCGTTTTCGATTTCCGAAAGCAAGCAATCCATCGCTCGAAAAGGACAGTCAAATTCGCCAATAAAGACACGCCCTATGAGATTCACTATTAAGACACCTTCCATTTTCAGAAAGCCACGGCCTGGTACACCGGGAGCGAAATTCAAAGGACGCAAAATGGGCACCTCACTATCCAGATGAGGAATTATCTCCTTCTTAGCCCATACATGATTCCCGGAAGTTATCACGTTAACGCCACAATCAAAAAGCTCTTTAGCCGTATCTGGCGTAATGCCAATACCTCCAGCGGAATTTTCACCATTCGCTATAACAAGGTCAATCCCATAATCGTGACACAGGCCTGGTAGACATTGATTCACTTTTCTCCTGCCAGGCCTGCCAACTACGTCACCTATCATTAAGACACGCAATAATTTTCCTCACATTGCTTGATTAGCTTATTTTGCATAATCCACTGCCCTTGTCTCCCGCATAACAGTCACTCTAATTTGCCCCGGATACTCTAGAGTGTCCTCTATCTTCTTAACTATATCCCGAGCTAATCTCATGGCTGCAAGGTCATCTATTTGCTCTGGCTTAACCAAAATGCGCACTTCGCGTCCAGCTTGAATAGCGAAAGCCTTATCAACACCATCGAAACTATTAGCCACATTCTCTAGAGCCTCAATTCGTTTTAAGTACTGCTCCAATGACTCTCGCCGGGCTCCTAATCTTGACCCACTTATAGCATCAGCCGTAGCAACAATAAAACCTAGAGCACTGGTTGTAGCAGCTTCGCCATGATGTTCACTGACAGCCTGAACCACTTCAGTTGATTTATCCCACTGCTTAACCAGGTCAGCACCTATCAGAGCATGAGGTCCCTCCACTTCATGGTCCACAGCTTTACCGATATCATGAAGCAGGCCGGCTCTCTTGGCTAGATTTACATCAGCGCCGATCTCAGCTGCCAGCATTCCGGAGAGATAAGCAACCTCAAGGCTATGAGTCAATACATTCTGCCCATAGCTACTTCGAAATTTGAGCTTTCCGATTAATCTAATCAACTCTGGATGTAACCCCATGACACCAACTTCACGCATTGCTCGTTCGCCCTCATTGCGGATTGTAGACTCAACCTCATTCCTAGCCTTTTCCACAACCTCCTCAATCCGAGCCGGATGGATACGCCCATCAAGAATGAGGGTATTCAAAGCCACCCTGGCTACCTCACGCCTAAACGGGTCGAAACTAGAAATGGTCACCGCTTCCGGGGTATCATCAATGATGAGATCTACACCGGTAGACTGTTCTAAAGCTCTTATATTTCGACCCTCGCGACCAATAAGTCGCCCTTTCATCTCATCACTGGGTAAAGGCACAACAGATACTGTCGTCTCTGAAACTACATCTGTGGCACAGCGCTGGATGGCAGTAGCTAAAATTTCGCGGGCTTTATCATCAATTTCACTCTTTATCCGCGTCTCCCATTCCCTAACGCGCCGTGATGCGTCCTCGCGAATCTCTTCCTCTATAGCCAGAAGCAATTCCTGCTTGGCTTCATCGCTTGAAATACCCGAGATAAGCTCGAGTCTCTGCAGTTGCTTAGCTCGTATCTCTTCAAGCTGAGTTTTGACAGAGTCGATTTCCCTCTCACGGTTAGTCAAACCACGTTCGCGGTGATCCAAGGACTCTAACTTACGTTCTAGCTTCTCTTCCTTCTGTGTGAAGCGCCTCTCCAGCCTCTGTAACTCAAAACGCCGCTCCCGACTATCAGCTTCAGCAGCAGCTCTTACCTTGACAGCTTCTTCTCTGGCTTTCTGAAGCATCTGTTCATGTGTCGCTGTTGCCTCTTCCAGCAATCGTTTAGCTTCATTTTGATTCCTGCGGAGTTGCTGATTGGCTAATATCTGTCTGGCAAAATAGCCAAGTAGTAGCCCCAAAATAAGAACCAGGCCGACTACAACAACATATATCGCTGCAGAAAAATCCATTTAACTGCCTCACTTTCATAAAGCACCACATAATGCAAAAATCCCTAAATTTTCCCTCTAATAATAGTAATCCTTCTCTGAGCTGGTGTCAAACAAATGTCCTATTCAGAAACATCACACAGAGTCAGTTTGCCTCTCTAGCCACAAACGCGCCACAGCAGAACTAACAGCCGCATAATCAAATCCGCGCCGCCGAAGATGGCCGGACAAGCGGCGACGGAATTCACTGTAATCCAAATCAGACAGAAGACGTGCCTTCTTTAATCCCGCTGCATAAGCAGCACTTTCATCGTCTAAATCACCCAATATCTCATTAGCTATCTCTGTATCCACACCCTTCTGTCTCAACTCGAGTTTTATCAACCTCCTGCTTCGAGGTCGGAAGGATAAGCGATTGTCCCTCCAATAGTGTGCAAAGGCAACATCATCAATCTGCCGAAGTTCCTTCAACCGAATAACAACTTTGTCCACAATTTCACTACTGAAACCTCGACGATGTAGTCTATTTTTTACCTCAGCTTCACTTCTAGGGCGATAACCTAGATAGTACAAAGCAGCCCTAAAACAGCTCTGAAAAAGGTCAGTATGCTTCAATTCTCCAATCTGTTCTACTGACAGGCACTGACCGATTTTGAGACCGGCTATGGCTGCTACTTCTCCACTGATAGTAAAGGAAAATGAGCCATCAACAAAGACACTGACTTGTTTTTTACTTTCGTTCACCCGAAGAGCTGTAATCAACCCCACTTGAACCTCCCTCAGATCCAAGCTTCTAACTGTCACTCTGGGTGACGAATAGGCGAAAAATCCAGCTTATTCGGAAACTTCTTTGGCTTCAGATCCCGGACTTGGCAAAGACATCGCCATAGCCCTTATCTCACTCTCTATGTTTGAAGCCAGATCAGCATGCTGCAGTAGATAATCTCTAGCATTCTCTCGCCCCTGGCCCAGCTTCAGGTCACCGTAAGCGAAAAAGCTGCCAGCCTTTTTTACTACCCCCAGAGCAACACCTAAATCGATAATGTCACCTTCCTTGCTTATACCATATTTACCACGCTTAAACATTATGTCAAATTCAGCCGACCGAAAAGGAGGCGCCATCTTATTCTTAACTATCCTGGCGCGGACCCTCGTGCCCACCACTTCAGAACCCTGTTTAAGAGAATCAATCCGTCTTAAATCAATCCGCACTGAGCTATAAAATTTCAAAGCTCTGCCGCCGGGGGTAACCTCCGGGCTACCAAAAATGATGCCCACCTTTTCCCGTAGCTGATTAACGAAAACCACCGCAGTGTGTGATTTGCTAATCGCCGCTACCAATTTCCTTAACGCTTGTGACATCAACCGAGCTTGCAAGCCTACGTGAACATCACCCATCTCCCCTTCTATTTCAGCCCGTGGTACCAAGGCGGCCACGCTGTCGATAACTATCACATCCACAGCCCCACTCCTAACCAGTTCTTCAGTAATCCCCAAAGCCTCCTCCCCGTCATCAGGCTGGGATATGCGCAAATCTTCAACTCTCACCCCACAATTAGCCGCATAGGCAGTATCAAGGGCATGCTCTGCATCTACATAGACAGCAATACCTCCGAGCTTTTGAGCCTCAGCAATTATGTGCTGACCAAGCGTGGTCTTACCGGAAGCCTCGGCACCGAAAATCTCGGTGACACGCCCCCGCGGAATACCACCTATCCCCAAGGCTAAATCCAAACTCAGCGAACCCGTCGGGATAGCTTCCGCCACCATTCTTGCCGAAAGCTCACCGAGCTTCATAATAGAACCTTCACCAAACTGCTTTTCGATGCGACTTACCGCTAGCTCAAGTGCCTTCTCTTTCTCTGAAGCCATGTCTTGCCTCCTCTAAAACCAAGCGCATCATAACATACGCATTATATCAGCACAACCTGCATTCACGACGATGAGTTCATAGCGGCGGAACGGGTGGGAGACAGCATTTATGTGTGCTCTTGTTCATCATAAAATCTATCTCGCCTTTGACTTTTCTCTCGGCTTCACCCGTAATCAGATAACGGTCAAGCTCGCTATATGACAGCCCCAACTCCCCCTCATCCGTCTGCCCTTCCCACAAACCTGCCGAAGGCGGTTTATCAATGATTTCTGCCGGGATATCCAAATACCTGGCCAAATCCCGCACCTGGCTCTTAACCAGATTGCCCAGAGGCATAAGGTCTGAGCCACCGTCTCCATGTTTGGTGAAATATCCAACTGACAACTCACTCCTATTGCTGGCACCCACTACTAGATAACCGAGGCGGTTGGCAAAATAATAGAGAGTGACCATTCGTAGCCTTGGTTTGATATTATTCTCCGCCCGCCTCTTCGTTGCGGCATCATGGACGCCATCCTGCAAAGCCTTAATCAAGACATCAAACACTTCATCGAGGACAACGACTTTAACAGGTATATGGAACTTGGCAGCAACAAGCTCTGCATGTTCTCTATCAATGTCGCTGCTGTGGCAGGGCATAATAACACCCAGAGTAGTTTCAGCAAAAGCACGCTTGCATAACACTGCAGCTACGGAGGAGTCGACTCCACCACTCATACCCAAGACCACTCCTTTACCCCCGGCTGCTAAGACCATCTCACTGAGCCATGAGGTAAGTTTTTGAACAAGTTCGCCAATCGATGACTTCATCACGCTAGCTGCTAGTATAACATTCTGCGAACCAGTCCACCAAGAGATGACAAGGAAAAAACAGGAACAGAACTAACAGCAAATCAGGGTATATATAATAAGGTTTTTCAAAATATCAAGTTTGACTCAATAATAACTAAAAGGTAAACTATTATTCGGAGAGCAAAATGCCCATTTATGAATATCTATGCCCCGAGTGTAACTGCAAGTTTGAACTGTTACGCTCCATGAACAAAGCAAATGAAGATGCTTCATGCCCCCAATGCCAGCACACTGCCAAACGAGCCTTCTCCAAATTTGCCTCCTTTTCAAAAGGAGCTGGCGGTGAATCTACTCCTATAGCCGGAACTGCCGGCTCATGCGCCGGCTGTACATCTTCCAGTTGCAGCAGCTGCAATATATAGCTCGGTCTACCCTTTACTTTCGCTGGCCCTTCAATCTCAAAATACCAAAGGCAATACCACCAAGAATTACAGCTTCCAATATAACAGCTCCAAAACCGAACAAGGCTGCATCGTAGAAAAATCCTTCTGGGAATAATCTGATCAGGTAATCCTTAGCCGGGTCAAGCAGCCAGTATTCATTTGAAAAGCTGACCAGGTGGAAGAGAAGAAAAAAACGCTCGAAACCAAACAAAGCCCAGAGAGCCAGGACAGCCATCAATCCTACGGTAACCAGACTTCCCCACAATAAACCCTGGACAACTATCCGCCAGCCGACCTTGAAACTAAAAAACAATACGAGCACACAGATGATTAGCAGGAGTAAAGCTCCCCTTTGAACCCAATAGTCCAACTGAATCAAGCCTCTTACATCTTCGAGATGAACTAATTCCCGTTCATTGAACAGGCTAAATTCCTGTCCCTTCTTGAGAACTGTAATCTGGGCTGAGTCTGCCCTTAGACTAAAGTAATCGATTAAATGCTGAGCCACTCTCTTTAGCTCAAGTTTATCTATGCCGGTAGCCTCGCTTATCTCGTATTTATCGAAGCCATACTCATAAAGCCTGAGCTCGTTAACCTCGCAACAAAGAGTGCTTGTGATGAGCATGACAGGCAAGCAAAACACAAACAACCAATAGACTATGCTTTGAACAATCTTCATTTCACTATTCAGAAACCATAACCGATAATAGCCAGTATATACCCAAATTGTCAATAAAAAATTTTTCGATTTTCTCAAGCGCACCAAAAGCAACCACCCAAAACCCTGTGCTATAATTTAGGCCGAGCCCCTAGGAAAAACTAATGTTTACGCATCTTCACGTTCACACTGAGTATAGTTTGCTTGACGGTTTATGCCGCATCCCCCAGGTTATTGCCAAAGCTAAAGAACTAGGCATGACCAGCCTAGCCATCACCGACCATGGAAGCATGCACGGCATCATCGATTTCTACACAGCAGCAAAAGAGGCCGGCGTAAAACCTATAATCGGCTGCGAAATTTATGTAGCCGAAACCAATCGCCAGAGCCGAACCGCCAGCGACAAGAATATCTACCATCTAGTCTTACTTGCCAGAAACCATCAGGGCTATCAAAACCTAATTCAGCTGATTACTAAGGCTCATCTCGAAGGCTTCTATTATAAACCACGAGTGGACAAAGAGCTTCTAGCCAAGCACCATGAAGGACTAATCGCCTTATCCGCCTGTGCCCGCGGCGAGCTGCCCCGCCTAATCTTATCAGGACGTCTTGAAGAGGCCGCCACACAGGCCATCTGGTATAAGGAGACCTTCAATGATTATTATTTAGAGATTCAACGACACCCGATTCCCGAGCTAGAAAAAATCAACGAGGGTCTGCTTTCCCTGTCTTCACAATTAAATATACCTATTGTAGCTACAAATGACGTACATTACGTTAATAAAGAAGATGCCACCACTCAAGAGCTGCTGCTCTGTATCCAAACTAATACCTCTATCTACGATGAGAAAAGGCTAAAGATGGCCGGTGATTTCTTCTATCTGAAAAGCCCTGAAGAAATGACAGAGCTATTTGTTGACCTACCTCAAGCTCTAGAAAACACACAAAAAATCGCTGATATGTGCCAATTGGAGCTGGAATTTGGCCGACTTCACCTCCCGCGGGTGGATTTACCCAAAGACAAAACCTCCAATGACTACCTGGCAGAACTCTGCTGGCAAGGATTAAAGCAACGCTATACATCACCGACTCCAGATATTGAACAGCGGTTGGCTTACGAATTGGAAGTCATCAAGAAAACACAATTCGCTGACTATTTCCTGGTTGTCTGGGACCTCATTTCCTTCGCTAAGAACCAAAACATACTTTTCGGCGTCCGAGGCAGTGCTGCCGCGAGTCTGGCTCTATACTGCCTCAGTATCACCAACATCGACCCTCTCGCAAACAAACTCGTCTTCGAACGCTTCTTGAATGTGGAACGTCGTGAGCCACCGGACATCGACCTGGATTTCCAGGACGACCGCCGTGATGAAATGATAGCCTATGTCAGTCATAAATATGGCCCCGACCATGTAGCCCAAATCATCACCTTTGGCACTTTAGGCGCCAGAGCAGCTCTAAGAGACGTGGGCAGAGCTCTCGGTATGCCTTACAGCCAGGTTGACCGAGTTGCCCGACTTATTACGCCCAGACCGAATATAACCCTGGATCAAGCTTTAGTTGAAAACAAAGAGCTGTATGACATCTACCATGAAGATAGCACAGTGCAAAACCTGGTTGATACTGCCAAGAAGTTAGAAGGAATATCTCGCCATGCCAGCACTCATGCGGCTGGTGTAGTCATATCCAGAGAACCTTTGACCCAATATATGCCGTTACAACGCGCCACCAAAGACCATGAGCAAGCTGCAACCATGACCCAGTTCTCCATGGAAAGCGTTGCGCGCCTCGGGCTACTCAAACTGGATTTCCTCGGATTGGCTAATCTCACCATATTAGCTAAGGCCAGAGAAATAATCGCCGAAAATCGCAACGTCTCTATAGACTTACATCATATTCCGTTAGATGACTCAACAACTTTTGAATTGCTCGCCTCTGGCGAAACCGGCGGCATCTTCCAACTGGAAAGCGCTGGTATGCGCCGTTACATAAAGGAACTTAAACCCACCACCTTCAATGATATCGCAGCAATGGTAGCTCTTTACCGTCCTGGACCTATGGAGCACATACCAACCTTCGTAAAGGCAAAGTATGGGATTGAGTCCATTCGTTATCCCCATCCTGCGGTCAAGAAAATTCTAGAAGAGACTTACGGAGTCATTGTTTACCAGGATCAGGTGCTACATATAGTTCAGGCTTTAGCCGGCTATAGCTTGGGCCAAGCCGATATTTTCCGCAAAGCCATGGGGAAGAAAATTCCTGAAGTAATGAAGAAAGAGCGGCAAAATTTCATAAACGGTGCCAAGAAAAACGGGGTGTCTGCCGAAATAGCTAATGAGATTTTCGCCTTGATAGAGCCTTTCGCTGGCTATGCCTTTAACAAAGCCCATAGTGTGAGCTACGCCCTAATCGCTTACCAAACAGCCTATCTTAAAGCCAACTACCCTGTTGAATATATGACTGCTTTTCTAAACACCTATGCTGCTCACTCAGACAGACTTGCCTCAGCCATTGCTGAATGCCGTCGCTTAGGTATTTCTGTACTATCTCCAGACATTAACAAAAGTCGAGCCAGCTTCGCTATCGAGGAGGAAAATGATAAAGCAGCTATCCGCTTCAGCCTGACCGCTATCAAAAACGTCGGCTATGCAGCCATTGAACCCATCATACATGCCCGGGAAAAAGGTGGCGATTTCAAATCCATTGAGGATTTCTGCCGTCGTGTTGATTTGCGCAGCATCAATAAAAAAGTTGTAGAAAGCCTAATCAAAGCCGGGGTCTTCGACTGTCTGACACCTCGTGGAACACTACTCCAGTCTATCGACCGAATCATATCCCTGGCACAGTGGGAGCAACGGCTAAGAGAATCGGGGCAGACCAGCATGTTTGACCTATGGGGCGACACCGTACCAGCACCACTTCCCAACTTGAACCTGGACCATCTTGATGCTCCCCTCAAAGATAAACTGGAGTGGGAAAAAGAGTTACTGGGAGTATATTTCTCTGAACACCCTCTCGCCTCAATAGCCACGAAACTAGCTAACACCACCACAACACTATGTGGTGGAATCGATAGCGAAATGGCAGGAGAAAAAGTAATCATCGCTGGGATGGTAACCTCTATGCGACAACTCTATACCAAAGACAGGCGACCTTTCGTCATCGCTACCCTGGAAGACCTTGACGGTAGCATCGAAGTCACCGCCTGGTCTGAGGTCTACAACCAGACGAGAGAGATATGGCAAGAAGGCAAAATTCTTCTTGTAGAAGGTACTGTAAAATTAAGAGACGACCGAGTAAACGTTAATTGCTTCCGGGTTCGACAATACCAGCCCGATAGTGAACCAGAACAGGAGATTAAGCCAGCTACCCCACCCCCACCACCACGTAAAATAGCAATCAATATCACTCAAAGTGATGAGGCTGAAGAAGACATAGTACGTCTTGGTCAGGTCATGGATATTCTCGCCCGTTATCCAGGACAAGACACCGTCCTGCTTACCATAGACACAACAGAAGAGACGATAAGCATGAAAATACCAAACACGGTCAACTATTGTACGGAATTAGCTAAAGACATCGAGAGTATACTGGGTGATAACAGCTTAAGCCAAAAAGAAAATCAGTGATCATCTCAAGAGAAGAGACCGGCTACTCTTATTACATTTTCCTACTTGCCACAGTAAGGCTCTGCTAAATTGAGATAAGTTTTTTCCTCACCTTTGGGCAACTCTACCTTGATAGAAGCAGCTTTTTCAAAGCGGAGAAGTAACTCTTTGATTTTTACACCACCACCGAAACCACCTAGCCCGCCATCGCTTTTAATCACCCTGTGGCACGGGACTATAATCGGCAATGGGTTTCTACCCAAGGCTTGACCTACAGCTCTGGCTGCTCTAGGTAGACCCAAACGGCTTGCTACCCAGCCATAACTCCTGGTTTCACCATACGGGACATTACGCACCAGTCGCCACACATCCTGTTGAAAATAGGTCGCTCCAGCCAAATCTAGCTTATCGGGGAAGTCCACAGGTTCACCCTCCAAATACCGCCTCAATCTATGCGGCAAATTGCCAAACGTAGCAGGAGATTGCTCTTCAGCAACCCAGCCATAACTCATAACCTGGCAAAGTATTTCTTCCTTAAATTTCTTGGGTAAAATGACCCTTTTTAGTCCGTTAGGCGAACCAACAATCCCCATCCATCCCAAGGAGGTGTCGAATGATGCGAAAGCGATATGGTCATATCTTTTCAACATGAAAATATGCCCAAAGTGGTAATTAAATTATCCGGCTAGCTCAGCCAGTTTTGTGTTGTAAGCCTGGTAAGTCTTAGAATCGTAGAGGACAAAGAAAACTTCCTTCAAGGACGTTGAACTATCACGCAAAAAAGCAATCACTGTCTCCAAAGCTACTCTGGCTGCTTCAGTCACAGGATAACCATAAACACCGGTGCTTATTGACGGGAAGGCAATGCTCTTTAATTTATAATCAGTAGCCAGCTTCAAGCTCTCTCGGTAGGCACTCGCCAGTAGTTCAGGCTCACCGCGGTTGCCGCCGTGCCAGACCGGACCTACGGTATGGACTACATGCTTAGCTTTGAGGTTTCCCCCGGTTGTTATAACCGCCTTACCTGTATCCAAACGCCCTATTCGAGAGACAATTTGGCGGCATTCATTCAAGATGGCTGGACCACCTGCCCGATGGATAGCACCATCAACACCACCCCCACCCATCAAACTTGAATTGGCTGCATTAACGATAGCGTCTGTTGCCTGTTTAGTGATATCGCCTTGAATCAAAACAAGCCTCGTTTTGCCAATAGCCACTTCATCGCCCTCACTCATAATTGACTCCAGAGAAACTCAGGATAACTCCGGCTCAATCAAACCATAATTGCCGTCATCACGTCGGTACAACAAACTAAGCGCATCACCCTCATCATTAATAAAAAGGAAGAAAGAATGACCCAAAAGCTCCATTTGCTCAGCTGCCTCAGTTACTGACATCGGCTTAACTGTAAAGTGTTTAACTCTAACTATCTTTGGCCAATCTCTATCTTCCGCACTGCCACCCGCCACTTCAGAAACTGCAGATTGGCGAGCCAGAGAAACACCACGCCCCTTGTCATATAGCTTCCCCTTATAGCGCTCAATCTGACGTGCCAATACTTCAGTTACAGCATCAACAGCTATACGAACTCTTTCACCTCTCTCTTCTCCTCTCAATAAGACACCTTTACTGTTCAAAGTAACTTGCGCAGTGAAGCGATGTTGGGGCGACTTTGTGTTTTGCTCATGTATTTCCACTTTTGCTTCAGTAATATTAGGCAAGTAATGAGCTAACTTACCAATCTTCTTTTGTACGTAATTTCGAACTGCTGGAGAGATTTCCATATTCTTGCTAGAAATTTGCAGTTCCATGTCTCTACCTCCCTTATTAAATTTCTCTAGCCAAAGTAAAGCCCCATACTGAAATAGCCCCACTCGCTTTAAGAGCCGCAGCACAGTTTTCCAAAGTAGCCCCTGAGGTACATACATCATCAATCAAGATGACGTTCCTTGCCTTCAGTTTCTCATCCCGGCAAGCGAAAGCTTCTTTAACGTTATTCCTCCGCTCTTCAATGGCGGTTGTTCTGGCCTGAGGCAAGCTATCCTTGACACGACTCAAGCTATCATCAATCACAGATAGCCCTATCAATTTGCCTAGTTCTTGCGCCAGAAGACCTGATTGATTGTAACCGCGCTCTCGCAACCGCCGAGAATGCAGAGGCACAGGCACCAAAACTTCACCGTGCACTGGAGTATCTTGAAGGTAACCAGCCATGAACATAGCCAGGCAACCAGATATTGCCTTAAGATTGCGATACTTCAACTCATGGATAGCCTGGCGTACTATTCCCTCAAATCGGAAGACAGAACGAATGCCATCGATATCAGTCTTTTGCCCCCAGCAAGCTGAGCATAAAACACCGCTTGACTCCGGCTTACCGCACTTTTGACAAAATGGCTGCACGAGCCGAGGTAGCTTCTGGCAACAGCCAACACACAGGAAATCTCCGATCTTTCCACACCCAACACAGCGTCGCGGAAAGAAAAAGTCAATAACTCTCTCCTGGAGTTGCCCCGCCAACAAAGACAAAGCTATCACCCCAAAAGCATACTGGGAAGTAGTGTAACCACTTATGAGCTATGTGCGTGAACGAGGACTAGGTCCAGTTCCACTGAAAATAGGCTCATTTAGATATACGTCGCCATTCCTGATTTTAATATTGTAGCCACAATCAGGATTGGTACATACCCAAGCCTTGTAATGAATCGCCGCCCCTTGGCTACCAAAATCAGACAGCGGCACCAAATCTCCGACCTTACATTTTAAACATTTAGGAAAGGAATTGTTTTCCACGATTCCACCTCCTCCAAGAATCAATAGTATACACCAACGGCAGGTTAATGGCAAATTTTTGTTAAGCCTTTACAAGGTAACTGACCTCTGCTAAACTTCTATTATCAGATATAAAACCAGCACAAGGAGCTGACATGGGTACAAGAGATTTTAGATGGAGAGAGCGCAAAAAGGCAAAGAAGGGCACCAAAAAACCAACCGCCACCATTATCACGCCACAAGTAGAAGTAGAAGTGATTAAAAAGGGCAAGAAAACGGCTGAGCAAACGGAAGAATGAATTAGATGGCGGCTTATTTGGAGCTTTACGATAGTGGCAAATTAGCTGAAAGGGTAGAAGCAGCCAAAGCTTTATTGCATAATTGCCAAGTTTGCCCCCAACATTGTGGCGTTAACCGGCTGGCTGGCGAGATGGGCAAATGTCGTACCGGTCGGCTGGCAGCAGTTTCCAGCTACGGACCGCATTTCGGAGAAGAAGCACCACTGGTTGGCAAACACGGCTCAGGAACCATTTTTTTCATCAACTGTAACTTAAAATGCCTTTTCTGCCAGAACTACAACATAAGTCAACTCGGCGACGGAGATGAAGTCAGCAAGGAGGAGCTGGCCGAAATGATGCTAGCCCTTCAAAACCGGGGTTGCCACAATATAAACTTCGTATCACCAACCCATGTAGTCCCTCAGATACTAGAAGCACTGGAGATAGCCATAAATCTAGGACTAATGTTGCCACTAGTCTACAATTCCGGCGGTTATGACTCTATTGAAACCCTGGAGATTCTGGATGGCATTGTAGATATTTATATGCCAGACATGAAGTATTCTGATGAAAAGACTGCTGAGGAGATGTCAGGCGTGAAGAACTATCCTTACATAAACCGAGCCGCTATAAGAGAAATGCATCGCCAGGTAGGTGACCTCCGAACTGACGAAGATGGGATAGCTATACGAGGTCTTCTAATACGCCATTTGGTCTTGCCTCACAGTCTCTCTGGTACTAAAGAAACAATGAAATTCATAACTGAAGAGATATCTCAGAACAGCTATGTCAACGTTATGGCTCAATACCATCCCTCCTACAAGGCTTTCCAGATACCACAACTAGCCAGGCCGCCGTTTAAACAAGAAATTATCGAGGCTGTCGAATTCGCTAGGCAAGCTGGGTTAAACCGCCTGGACAGTTTGTATCCAGCTATCGTTAGAGCGATTTAATTATGAAACTGAAGGGGCAAAAAGAACAGGCCCCTTTCAATAAATCATAGATGGAGGTTAAATAGATACAAGATGCCTGAATTAGCCTATCTTACAGCCACAGTTCATGGTCATGTTAAAGGTGTATATTACCGAGCATTCACTTCTCGGCTTGCCAAATCATTAGGTTTGCGAGGCTACGTGCGCAACTTGCCACAACTTAACGCCGTTCAAATCCATGCTGAGGGACCGAAAGAGAAGCTTGAGGAGCTAATCAGCCAACTCGAGGTAGGACCACCTGAATCAGTGGTGGAAAAGATAGATATAGACTGGTCCGCATTCACCGGACAATTTTCTAACTTTGAATTAAGATACTAGCATGGGGCAAAAGCGAACCTGCCTGTATACCCAGCATCTTTACGCTTCAAGTTCAGCCTTGCCAGCCTCAATTATCGTAAGATAGCTGGCTGCAAATCCGCTCACCTTTGCTGCTTCCCGATCGACTTCATAAGGCTCGCCAGCAAAAATTTTCCCGTATTCCTCAACTTTTCCTTGAGACGAATTGTCAAGACCTATAAATTTCTGGCGAGCATCAACAACACCTAAATCGAACGGCAAGGTAAAATAGAGGTCAGCTATCACTTTATCTATACCCAACTCATAAAGAGTCCCCCAACCACCGGGGGCATCCCCCCTATACTTACTGACAGGCAACAAAGTCAAGAGGTTCGGCACACTGAAATAACCGCTACCACCAAGAATCTTGAAAGGAGCTACAGTAATTAAATAATCGCTGGAAAGAACCACATTGGGCACCCAAAATGTAGGCACGACGAAAGGATGAGGCAGCGGATTTTCCACCTCCACCCAAATACAATCCCGAACATCCAACATCAAAACCCTCGGGAAATCGTAACCTAAAGCCTGATATATTGGATATATAGACTCTCCGTTGTGTGTCCCTTCTAGTATGATAATATCAGCATCGCTGACTTGCTTGATGCTTTCAATTATCAGATTCATAGTCTCTCGACTAGTGCTAATCGGGTACGGCATTGGATAGCCAGCGTTAGGCTTGATTAAAACCCGCCTAGCCCTAGAGACCAAAGGTGGCGGTTTGAAAACAAACTCGGATGCTCCGAAAATCATCTTTATCTGTCCTTGTCTAAGCTATCTGTCTTTTTCGCAAATCCCAACAGAGTCCCAGTCCAACATCATCACCTCTACAATGGTCCCAGGTTTAACTCGCTTCGTCGTTTCTGGAATAATTGCCAATCCATTGGCTTTCATCATGGAGGTCAAAATTCCTGAACCTTGCGGGCCTGTAATACTGGCATAATATTTACCATTCCTCTTGCTAACCGCAACGCGAGCAAAAATACGACGCCCGTCTCCGTTCTCAATCGAGTCTTCCATTACCGCTGTAATATTAGGTTTAGCCAAATCGCTCCTACCCATCATCTTGAAAATAGCAGGGCGGGCAAAAAGTTCAAAGGTAATCATTGAGCTTACCGGATTGCCTGGCAACCCCAAATGAGGTATCTTTTTCCCATCGCTTCTTTTTAATATGCCAAAAGCTAAAGGCTTGCCCGGTTTCATACGCACCGTCCAGAAGGATATATCTCCTTCAGCCGCCAAGACCTGTTTAACTACATCATAATCACCCAAAGAAACTCCCCCTGACGTTACCAGCATATCACAGTCAAAACCATGGCGGATAGCTGTAGTCAATTGCCCCACCTCATCTTGAGCAACCCCTAAAAGCTTCGGAACACCTCCATAACTAACAACCTGGGCAGCTAAACTATAACTGTTACTGTTGTATATTTTCCCTGGCGGAAGATGTTGATCAATCTCCGAGACTTCGTTACCCGTGGCTAGTATACCTACCACCGGGCGACGAATGACCGGAACCACGCCCTTACCCAGTGAGGCCAGCACTCCAATTTCAGCAGGACAAAGCAATCTTCCCGGCTTCAAAACCAATGCCTCTTTTGCGATATCCTCTCCCCTCCGACGGATATTGGAACCATCAGGCAAGTCAACACGAACACCGATTTCAGCCCTGGAGATTGAAGCCTGCTTATGGTCAAGTTCATCAGTATCCTCAAAAGGTACCACCACGTCGGCACCGTGCGGAACAAAGGCACCGGTCATAATCCTAACGGCTGCTCCCGTCTCCACCTTCAAGTCAGAGACACAACCTGCAGCTACCTGACCAACAACGCGGAGAGTCCTTGGATGCTCATAAGTTGCCCCTGCAATACTCTTAGATTGCACAGCATAGCCATCCATAGCAGAATTATCTTGAGGAGGCACATCGAAGGGAGAATAAACATCCTCAGCCAGAACCTGCCCCAAACAATCAAGAAGAGGCTTCTCCTCCTTCTCGAGGACTTTTACGAAATCTAAAATCTTACTCAGAGCCTCTTCAACACTAATCATGGCTAGAGCAGTCCTTCCCAACCATAAGGCGCTGTTCTCTCTGTTTTATAATCTCTTTAGCTTTTCTCAGATTGTCCAACGTGTTGACATTAAAAAAACTACAAAAATGCGGGTCAAATCTTGCTATTTCTTCTTTATCAACATATCTTGTATTAACCAGATCGAACAACTTTGATATCTCCAATTTACCCTGAGCCATCAGTTCACTGATAAACACCAAACAGTCTTTAGAATAAACAGCATGAAGTGGCTCATACATGCCATCAATTCTCGGTACAACCGCATCAAAATCAGGAGCAAGGTCAACCAGATAACGTAACAAATCCATATTGAGGAATGGCATATCACAACCTACGACCAAACTATAGAAGCTCTCAGCGCTTGCCAATCCTGTGTAGATACCTCCTAAAGCTCCCTTTCTGGGATATAAATCAACTATCACTCTCCCCTTCAATCGAGCTGCTTCGATAATATCGAACTGTTCCTGGCTAGTTACCACAAAGACCGTATGGCTAAGTGGGAAAAGGCAGTCTATAGTTCGCTCAATCAGACTATGTCCGTTTATTCTCTCTAATGGCTTTACACGCCCTAGCCGTGAACTCTTGCCACCGGCTAGAACTATTCCAGACACACTTGAGACTCGTTCTCGGCTAACGTTATATCTCCAATTATATTCCTACTAATATTTTATCACTATAGTCAACTGTCTGGACGGGTTTAACGTAAAAAATTAACAACTGGATAGTGGAAGGAAAACAAATTACCAAAATGTGCGATAGAAGTTAATCTATCGACCGACCTAGGAGATAAAACTCCCTAGAAAGGAGGTGATCCAGCCGCACGTTCCCGTACGGCTACCTTGTTACGACTTCGTCCCAGTCACCGGTCCCACCTTCGGCGACTGCATCCCGAAGGTTAGCCTATCGACTTCAGGTGTTACCGGCTCCCATGACGTGACGGGCGGTGTGTACAAGGCCCGAGAACGTATTCACCGCAGTGTGCTGACCTGCGGTTACTAGCAACTCCAACTTCATGCACGCAGTTTCAGCCTGCAATCCGAACTGAGGGTGATTTTTAGGATTAGCTCCAGATCGCTCTTTCGCAGCCCATTGTATCACCCATTGTAGCGTGTGTGTGGCCCAAGGCATAAGGGCCATGCTGACTTGACGTCATCCTCCCCTTCCTCCACGTTTTACGGGCAGTCTCGCTAGAGAAAATAACTAGCGACGAGGGTTGCGCTCGTTGCAGGACTTAACCTAACACCTCACGGCACGAGCTGACGACAGCCATGCAGCACCTGTGCTGGCTCCTGATTGGATACAGGTCGTCCCTCTTTCGAGTTCCTACTTCCGGCATGTCAAGCCTTGGTAAGGTTCTTCGCGTTGCATCGAATTAAACCACACGCTCCGCTGCTTGTGCGGGCCCCCGTCAATTCCTTTGAGTTTTAGCCTTGCGGCCGTAGTCCCCAGGCGGGACACTTAAGGCGTTAGCTTCGGCACGGAGAGGGTCGATACTCCCCATACCTAGTGTCCAAAGTTTAGGGCGTGGACTACACGGGTATCTAATCCGTTTCGCTCCCCACGCTTTCAGGTCTTAACGTCAGGAACAGCCCAGAAGGCCGCCTTCGCCACTGGTGTTCCTCCCGATATCTACGCATTTCACCGCTACACCGGGAATTCCGCCTTCCTCTGCTGCCCTCAAGCTCCCTAGTATCGAATGACCCCTCCTGATTGAGTCAGGAGATTTAACACCCGACTTAAGGAACCGTCTGCACCTGCTTTACGCCCAGTAAATCCGAATAACGTTTGCCTTCTACGTATTACCGCGGCTGCTGGCACGTAGTTAGCCAAGACTTATTCCTCGAGTACCGTCATTATTCTTCCCCGAGAAAAGGGGTTTACAACCCGAAGGCTGTCATCCCCCACGCGGCGTTGCTGCGTCAGGCTTTCGCCCATTGCGCAAAATTCCTTGCTGCTGCCTCCCGTAGGAGTCAGGGCCGTATCTCAGTCCCCGTCTGGCTGGTTGTCCTCTCAGACCAGCTACTGATCATCGCCTTGGTAGGCCATTACCCTACCAACTAGCTAATCAGACGCAAGCCCATCTTCAAGCGCCCTAAGGCTTTGCTAATAAATATGATATAACTTACTAGCGAATGCGGTATTAGCTTGCCTTTCGGCAAGTTATCCCCCACTCGAAGGTAGGTCACTTACGCGTTACTCAGCCGTTCGCCACTCCCTGATAACCCTTGCGGGTCATAAGGGCGTTCGACTTGCATGCATCAGGCACGCCGCTAACGTTCATTCTGAGCCAGGATCAAACTCTCTGAAAAAGATTTCCTTCCACTATCCAGTTGTTAAAGTGCGCAATTGCAAACAGACTAATATATTAACACAACCTGCAGCACCTGTCAATACGTACGTGCCCTATACAATTATAAACCACCATTAATTAGATAACGCATTCAGAGTGCACGTTATTTGTCCCCGTTAGCATCACATGTTAAAATAAAACCCAATCACCCTAAAGGCTTTGCACCGGCAAATTCATAATCCTCACCATCAGGTACTTATGAACATATTCAAGGTTTTTCGACTGGACTCCGCTTACCATCGCTTCCGTAATTCTGAATTTGCTTTCGGTACCACCCTAGCCACCGTAGTTGGAATTGCCGCAGGGCTCGGTGCTGTTGCCTTCAGGTGGCTGATCGAGTTTTTTCACAAACTTTTCTTTGACGGTGGTGCTGACGTCCTGAGCTTCCTGGGACAATATTACGTCATTTTGCTGCCAATCATCGGAGGCTTAATAATTGGACCACTTGTCTACTTTACCCGTGCCTCAGAAACCAAAGGGCACGGTGTCCCTGAGGTCATGGAAGCAGTAGCCATCAGAGGTGGACGTATCCGGGCACGGGTGGCTGTAATCAAGACATTAGCTTCATCGATCTGCATTGGCAGCGGTGGTTCAGTAGGCAGAGAAGGTCCGATCGTCCAAATCGGCTCGACCATCGGGTCAATTTTAGGACAGCGCCTATACCTTTCCCAAGAATGGATAAAAACCCTTGTTGCCTGCGGCGCAGCCGGCGGTATCTCCGCTACTTTCAACGCCCCTATAGCCGGAGTCTTCTTTGCGCACGAAGTTATATTAGGTAGAATTCTAACCCGCCATTTCGGCTTTGTGGTCATCACTTCAGTTATTGCCAGCGTTGTCGCCCATGCTTTTCTGGGCAACCTCCAATCATTCAGCATACCTGCTTACACTCTAAATAGTTACTGGGAACTACCGCTCTACTTTGTGCTCGGCGCAGCATGCGCCCTGATAGGCGTACTATTTATACGTGCCTTATATAAGACCGAGGATATTTTCGGTGCTATCAAAATACCCACTTTCGTAAAACCAGCACTGGGCGGCATTGGTATCGGACTTATCGGATTCTATAATCCTTACCTGTTTGGCGTAGGCTATGATGGAGTAGAACAAGCCCTCCTGGGAAAAATCGGACTGATCACCCTCATGTCACTGCTACCGCTTAAAATATTGGCTACATCTCTCACATTAGGTAGCGGCGGCAGTGGAGGCGTCTTCGCCCCAAGCCTATTCATGGGCGCGATGCTCGGAGGCGCTTTTGGCGACGTTGCTAATCGCCTTCTGCCGAACATTGCTGCTCCCTCAGGAGCGTATGCCCTGGTAGGCATGGCAGCAGTCTTTTCCGCTGCAGCTCGAGCACCAATCACAGCCATCATCATCATTTTCGAGATGACCAGAGATTATGCCATTATATTGCCTCTAATGTTGGCGGTTGTCATCAGTACTCTGATAGCTTATAGGCTCAGCCCCGAAAGCATATACACTTTGAAGCTAACACGCCGGGGTATCTCTATCCGCTCGCGAGAAGAAGTAGATTTACTTGAAAAGGTAACCGTCCGGGAAGTAATGACGAAAGACTTCCCCACAGTCCCCGCAGAAATGACCTTCGCCGAAATAGCAGACAAGTTCGCCAAGAGCAAGCACCACGGCTTCCCTGTAGTTGACAAAAACAATCGTCTCAAAGGAATGATCACGTTAGCTGACGTGGAATCCAGGATGGGCAGCGAAAGTCGTGAATTGACGGTAGCCGATATTGCCACCACAAACCTGATTAAAGCCTACCCTGATGAGACCTTACATGATATAGTTCAAAAATTAGGAGCCAAAGAAGTAGGGCGACTACCAGTAGTTTCCAGAAGAGACCCGTCTCGGCTCGTCGGCGTACTGAGACGATATGATATTGTGAAGGCATATGTGAAAGCGATATCGAAAATACCAAAGATCTAAGCCAAGATTCACCTCATCCCTCAATCCGAGCGTATTCCTAGAAGCTATGATATAATTTTCACTGGAAACAAGCTATGTTCAATAGACTCGAATCAATCGAAAAGCGCTATGAGGAACTAAGCCAACTGATAGCCCAACCAGAGCTGTCCTCAAATCTGGCACGCCTTCAACCACTGGCTCAGGAACAGGCCAGTCTGGAAGACACCGTAACCAAGTATCGCCAATATAAAGCCATTTCTAAAGCTCTGCAGGAAACTCAAGCCATGTTAGATGACGGACTAGAACCTGATATGATACCCATGGTGAAAGATGAAGTAGCTAATTTAAAAAAACGGCAGGACGACATTCTTCACCAATTGCAACTATCACTTTTACCCAAAGAAATTAACCAAAATAAAGATGTCATAGTGGAAATCAGAGCCGGTACCGGCGGTGGAGAAGCGTCTCTTTTCGCCGCTGACCTATTTCGCATGTACAGTCGCTATGCCCAAAGCAAGGGCTGGCAGGTGGATATCATCGATAGCAACCAGACCGAACTCGGCGGCTTTAAGGAAATAATCTTCGAGATAAAGGGCAAGGGAGCCTTCAGCCGGTTAAAATATGAGCGTGGAGTACACCGAGTACAACGAGTACCGGTAACAGAGTCTTCAGGGCGAATCCATACCTCAACAGCCACTGTTGCCATCCTCCCCGAAGCCGAAGAGGTAGAAATAGCTATTAAACCAGATGACGTAAGGATTGATTTATTCCGAAGTGGTGGAGCCGGTGGGCAAAATGTAAACAAGTTGACCACCGCAGTTCGCATCACCCACCTGCCTACAGGCATAGTAACAGTCTGCCAGGACGAACGCTCCCAGTTAAGGAATAAACTGAAGGCTATGGCAGTGCTCCGGGCTCGCCTCTTAGACAAGGAGCAAGGCAAAAAATTCGAAGAGTTAACTGAGGAACGACGTTCTCAAATAGGCAGCGGTGAGCGCTCTGAAAAAATCCGCACCTACAACTTCCCTCAAGACCGCCTCACCGACCATCGCATCAATCTCACTCTCCATAATTTGCCTCGCATCCTCAATGGCGAACTCGACGAACTCATCGAAGCCCTAGCCGCTGATGAACAAATGAAATTATTAAAAGGCAGCCGGCTATGACATTAGCTCAGGCACTTCAACAATCTGCCCACATCTTAAGCTCGAACGGTATAGATGATAGCCATATTGAAGCCAGAATGCTGCTAGGATACACAACAAAGCTGTCGCCAGTCCAGATATACACGCACCCAGAGCGAACCCTGAGCCAGGAACAACAGGTGAAATTACAGGAGCTTGTCGAACGTCGTCTTTGCCACGAACCCGCAGCCTATATTGTAAACCACAGGGAATTCTATGGCATTGACTTTTACGTTGATTCACGCGTCCTCATTCCCCGTCCAGAAACAGAACTGCTTGTAGACATGGCTCTCGAATTCGCCAGGAGCAGCAGCACCTATCCTGTAAGACCACTATTAATCGCCGACATTGGAACCGGCTGTGGTGCTATTGCCATCAGCCTGGCCATAAATATTCCCCAAAGCAAAATTTATGCCACAGATATATCTCTCTCAGCTCTCGAAGTTGCCAGGTTAAACTGTGAGTGTCACAACGCCACAGACCGGATTACCCTGCTTCAAGGTAACCTGCTGGAGCCACTGTCTGGTCCCGTTGACTTGATAATTGCCAACTTGCCTTACATTAAAAGCTCAGACCTGGTAACTTTAAGCCACGAGATAACCAAATTCGAGCCAAAAATGGCAATAGACGGCGGCGAAAGTGGCCTGGACTATATTAGTCAGCTTTTAGAACAAGCCGGAGGTAGAATCAAGAATAGGGGTTGTCTCCTTCTGGAAATAGGACAAAACCAGGAGAAAGAAGTGAGCTATCTAATACTCAGTTCGCTCAAAAAGGTGAATTTTGAATTTATCTCAGACTTGAACGGAATCGAGAGGGTAGTTAAAATCACTTTTTAAGTGCGCCCAATTTGACAAAATTGGGGGTTTGCCTTAAAGTATACGTTTGGTGAAATCTAACAAACAAAATTATCTCAAGGAGGAAAAAAATGCCCCTAAACATGATTGTTTGCTGCAAACAAGTACTAGACCCGGAGGCGCCACCAGCCAGTTTCAAAATCGACCCAGCTGCTAACAAGGTAATTCCCCCACCAGGAGTACCCCCCGTTGTTAGTCCCTTCGATGAGCAGGCTGTGGAAGCAGCACTCCGACTAAAAGACCAGCAGGGTGGCAAAATCACAGTCTTAAGCATGGGTAATAACCTGCTCCGTGATGTGGTTAAGAAACCTCTTTCCATGGGAGCCGACGAGCTCATACTACTCGAAGACCCGGCTTTCGAAGGTGGGGACAGCTGGTCTATCGCTAATGCTCTCGCCGCAGCTATCAAAAAGATAGGCGAGTTTGACCTTATCTTCTGTGGTCGCCAGGCAGCCGACTGGGATGCTGGACAGGTCGGCTCTGGCATTGCAGAAATACTGGGAATTCCCAGCGTTACCGTGGCTAAGAAAGTAGAGGTTGCTGATGGTAAAGCCAAGGTAGAGAGAGTAATCTCCGATGGCTATCAGGTCATCGAGACAACGCTCCCCGCCATGATTACAGTCAGCAACGAGCTTGGTGAAGCCCGTTATGCCACACTCAAAGGAATTATGGCAGCAGCCAAAAAGCAGCCCACAGTCTGGAAGCCGGCCGATATCGGGCTCGATGCCTCACAAATAGGTGAAGCCGGTCGACGGGCCAAGCTTCTCAAGCTCTTCCAACCAGTTAAAGAGGGTAAGTGCGAAATTATAGAGGCTGATACCCCAGCGGAAGCTGCCGCTAAACTGGCTACCCGGCTTAGGGAAGCAAAAGTAATCTAGAACTAAGAATTAAGTACAGGAGGTTATAATGGCTGAAAATAAAGGAATTATGGTATATGGCGAACTGGTAGAGGGCAAACTAACCTCGATTACCACTGAGCTTCTTGGATGCGGTCGGCGTCTAGCCGATGAATTGAAAGAGGAATTGATGTGCATATTAGTCGGCGATTCACTGGGCGATGCCCCTAACAAGGCTGTAGCTTACGGAGCCGACAAGGTATATACCGCAGAGGATGCGCTGCTGAAAGATTACCAAACAGATTCATACGTTGCCGTAATGGAGAAAGCAGCAAAGGACCTCGCACCAAGAATTATACTTTTCGGACAAACATCCACAGGACGTGATTTGGCTCCCAGGCTGGCCTTTAGATTGGGCGTCCCTGTATCCATGGACTGCCTCGAGTTAAGTATCGACCCGGCTACCAAGTTTCTGCAACAGACCCGGCCTGTTTTCGGCGGTAATGCTCGAGCTACCTTTACTTCGGAAGTTTTTCCCCAGATGGCTACAGTCAGACAGAAAGCCATGTCGCCCCTGGCACCTGACGAATCAAGAAAGGGAGAGATTACTCCAATCAAAGTTGAGCTAGACCCGGCAAAGATACGGACAAAGGTGCTCGAAACAGTAAAAGAAGAGGTCGTTGGAGTAAAACTGGAAGACGCTCAGGCAATCGTGACCGGAGGCAGAGGCATTGGTGGACCCGAGGGCTTCAAGCAACTGGAGGAGCTGGCCAAGATACTGAAGGGCGCAGTAGGCGCTTCAAGACCACCTTGTGATAACAAGTGGGTGCCAGACTCAATGCAGATCGGACTTACAGGCAAAATCGTCACACCTGAGCTCTACATCGCGGTAGGTCTTTCCGGAGCCAGCCAGCATTTAGCTGGATGTTCCGGCGCCAAAAACATAATAGCCATCAACAAAGACCCCGAGGCTAATATATATAAGGAAGCTCGCTTCGGCGTGGTAGGCGATTGGAAACAAATCCTGCCTGCCTTTACAGAGAAAGTTAAGGAGCTTCTGGCTGGCTAGCAGTCAGAAGCCTCTTACTGATTAGCTTTCTGGGCTATAATTTTCTGAGCGACCTGCCCGGGCACCTCTTCATAGTGGCTGAACTCGACAGTGAAGGTGCCACGACCCTGAGTCATTGACCTCAGGTCAACAGCATAGCGCTGAACTTCCGCCTGCGGTGCCTGTGCTTGAATAATATTGACTCCACCGCCCGGATTCATACCCAGCACATGGCCTCGCTTGGTATTTAGATCACCGATTATCTCGCCGGTAAAGTTATCCGGCACGGTGATTGTCATGTTCACAACCGGCTCGAGCAACACAGGTTGTCCCTCAGTCAGTCCTTTTTTCAAAGCCTGTGCAGCAGCGATTTTGAAAGCCATATCCGACGAGTCCACCGGGTGCGAGCTGCCATCGAAAAGCGTTACCCTAACATCAACTACGGGACATCCTGCCAGGACTCCCTCGATCCTGCCTTCATTGACTCCCTTTTCCACCGCCGCTATATAGTTCCTGGGCACCGCACCACCAACCACCCTTTCCGTAAACTCAAAGCCACTGCCTCTAGGCAAAGGCTCCAGCTCCAGAAGTACATGACCGTACTGTCCGTGCCCGCCTGTTTGCTTCTTATGCTTGTATTCCGCCTCAGTTGCCACACTTATAGTCTCTTTATACGGGACCCTCGGTCTCTGTAGATTAACTTCCACACCGAACTTACTCGACAGCCTTTCCGCGGCGACATCAAGATGCGTTTCACCCATTCCTCCGAGTAGTATCTCGCCGATATCAGGCTCCCGGTGCACTTTCAGAGTAAAGTCCTCTTCGCATATTTTAGGCAATACCGTGCTCATCTTGTCCAAATCACCTCTCGCCTTAGGATGGACTGCCATATTCAAAAGCGGCGCCGGGAACTCAATGGGAGCAAATTTTAGCGGATGCTCACGTGAACCAAGCGCATCTCCTGTATTTGTCGAGGCCAGTTTAGCTACAGCGCCGATATCTCCGGCACTGAGTTGGGGCACCGCCTCCTGTGTCTTGCCCCGCAGTACAAAAATCTGACCTATCCGTTCATTAGCTCCCTTATTGACATTCCACACCTGCGAATTGCTAGAAATAGCCCCTGAATAAACTCTAAAATAGCTGACCTTGCCCACGCGAGGGTCATTAGTAGTCTTGAAAACGAATGCAGCCAGAGGTGCTCCCGCAACCGGCTCAACCACCTCTTCAGCTTTCGTCGATGCGTTCGTGGCTTTCACTGCCTCCCGCTCCTTGGGCGATGGCATATAATCATGAATCGCATCCAGCAGAGGGGTAACTGCGGTGTTCTTCAGACCAGAACCAAGCAACACCGGCACAACCTTGCCCTGTCTGGTGGCTTCTTTTATGCAGTGGTAAATCTGCTCGTTACTTATTTCCTCGCCATCCAGATACTTGGTAATGAGCTCATCATCAACCTCTACCACTGCCTCGATTAACTTCTCGCGGTAAGAATCGACATCTCCCGCAATAGCCGCCGGCAACTCGGTTTCCTTCAGCGGGGTGCCGGTATAAGCCTTTTTTGTTACCAGGTCCACCACTCCCTGGAAGTCTTTCTGAGAACCTATAGGCAACTGAGTCGGCAGGCACTTTTTCCCCAGCTTTGTTTGAATATCCTTTAAAGCATTGAAGAAGTTTGCATTATCCCTATCCATCTTATTCACAAAAATAAGGCACGGCAATTTTGCCTCGCTGGTATACCGCCAAACTTGCTCGGTGCCCACCTCCACGCCGGAAACAGCGCAAACCAGAATGACTGCACCCTCACTAACCGCCAATCCTGTTTTAACCTCAGCCACAAAATCAGGGTAGCCCGGCGTATCGATTATGTTAATCTTTGAATCCTTCCACTGGCATGGCAGCAAAGACAGGTTAACGCTTATCTGGCGCTTTATCTCGCCGGGGTCATAGTCTGATGTGGTTGTTCCATCAGTTACACTGCCCAGGCGGTTGATAGCCCCTGAGCTGAAAAGCATCGCCTCAGCCAATGATGTTTTACCAGCGCCAGAATGTGATAGAAAGACAACATTTCGGATTTTTTCTGGTTCAAAGTGATGCACTTATAGCACCTCGTTCCTAATTCTGATTTGCCCAGAAGGGCAGTGGCATTGTAGCAATGTCAGGCTCTAATCGTCAAGGCTATTAAATTGCTACGATAGAATGCGACTTCGTAATTAACACTTTGTGTTATAATATCGGAACGCCGAAATGAAACTAAGTCGTGAGGAAGTAAAACATATCGCCCTCCTGGCCAGGTTGGGGCTGAGCGAAGACGAAGTCGAGAAGTTCAGAATCCAGCTATCCAATATACTGGAAAACTTCGACATACTCAAGCAAGTCGACACCACCGACCTGCCGCCAACAGCCCAGTCCATCACCCTGCAAAATGTCTTGAGACCGGACGAGGCAAAGCCGTCCTACTCGGTGGAAGATATTCTGGCTAACGCACCACAGCAGGACAGCAACTGCTTCAAAACACGTGCCGTTCTGGAATAAACAATGAATGACCTCCATCAGCTAACTATCAGCCAAGCTCACCAGCTCTTAAAAGAAAGGAAAATATCTTCGGTCGAACTGACCAAAGCCAGCCTGGCACACCTGGCTAAAGTGGAAGAGAAGGTTCACGCTTGTGTTACCATCACTGAGGATGCTGCTTTAAAGCAAGCCAGGGAAGCGGACAAAGCCATAAGCAGCGGCAAAATCAAACCCTTAACCGGCATACCGTCTTTGATTAAAGACGTTATGTGCACCAGAGGTATCAAGACCACCTGCTCTTCAAAAATACTGGAGAATTTCGTTCCGCCTTACGATGCCACAGTCATAGAGAAGCTGAAAGCCGATAAGGCGGTGATTTTAGGCAAGACCAACATGGATGAGTTCGCCATGGGCTCGTCAACAGAGAACTCCGCCTTCTTCCCAACGCGAAACCCCTGGGACATGGACCGTGTCCCAGGCGGCAGCAGCGGCGGCTCAGCCGCTGCCATAGCTACCGATGAGGCTATCTATGCACTTGGCTCCGATACCGGCGGCAGCATCCGTCAGCCCGCCGGATTCTGCAGCGTGGTCGGTCTAAAGCCAACCTACGGTAGGGTAAGCCGCTTCGGGCTGGTCGCCTTTGCCAGCTCGCTCGACCAGATTGGACCCATAACCAAAAACGTCGCCGACTGTGCCCTGGTGCTTAATGTAATCGCCGGTCATGACCCCAGAGATTCCACATCAGCTCCCCATCCCATTCCCGACTACACCAAATCATTGACTCCGGACATTAAAAAGCTGCGCCTGGGCATCCCCAAAGAATACTTTGTCGATGGCATGCAAAAAGAAGTAAGAGCCAGCATGGAAGCAGCCATAAGAAAGCTCGAGGAGCTGGGAGCTAAAGTGGACCGGGATGCCTCATTGTCCCTCACCAAATATGCACTTGCCGTATATTACATCATAGCCCCTTCTGAGGCTTCAGCGAACCTTGCCAGATACGACGGCGTAAAGTACGGCTTCTCCTATCAGGACACCAATAATATGTGGGAAGCTATGGAGAAGACAAAGCAGTTCGGCTTCGGCTCCGAAGTCAAAAGACGTATCATGCTGGGGACCTACGCTCTGTCAGCCGGCTACTATGATGCTTACTATCTTAAAGCTCAAAAGGTCCGCACCTTAATAAGAAGGGAATTCGACCAGGCTTTCCAGAAATACGATGCTCTAGTCACCCCGACATCGCCCACGGTGCCATTCAAGCTCGGTGAAAAGGTGGACGACCCCGTACAAATGTATCTCAGCGATGTTTGCACCTTGCCCATAAACATCGCCGGCTTACCGGCAATCTCCGTCCCCGCCGGTTTCGCCGATAATTTACCCGTAGGCATGCAGATTATAGGCAAGCCCTTCGACGAAGAAACCATACTTCGCATCGCCTTCGCCTACGAGCAGTCCACCGACTGGCACATAAGAAAACCACCCGTTTAGAAAGGGGTGTTCTGGAGGGGCGCAGCCCATCCAGATAATATTCCCTCCCCATCCTCTTTGAAGGGGAGGGGGACAAAGGGGATGGGGTTGAACAAAATAAAAGTAACCTGCTACTCAGGCCATACGTACGCTCAGCGACCAATAACCTTCCTCTGGCAGGATAAAGAACACAAGATATCGCGGATAGAGAAGGAGTGGCTGGAGCCGGGCAAAAGATTTTTCGAGGTGACCACCGAAGATGAGAAGCTCTTCGAACTCTGCTATAATGAGGCTCAAGACCAATGGTGGCTTATTAATTAAAGGTGAGGGAGTGACATGAAAAAGATTCTCGAAGCTCTGGAAAAAGACGCCCGACTGACTCCGGAACAAATTTCAACCATGACCGGCACACCGGTCGCCGATGTAAAAAAGGCTATCAAAAAAGCCGAAGCAGACCATACTATATTGAAATATAAAACTGTAATTGATTGGTCTAAACTGGGCAAAGATGAGGTAATGGCACTTGTCGAGATCAAGGTCGTCCCGCAGCGTAATGTCGGCTTCGACTCCATAGCCGAACGCATTTATCGCTTTCGCGAAGCTCGCTCCGTCTATCTCGCCTCCGGCGCCTATGACATAGCAGTACTGGTAGCCAGCAAAACCATGCAAGAAATCGCCGTCTTTGTATCAGAAAAGCTTGCGCCCCTGGAAACAGTGCAGGGAACTGTTACTCATTTTATCCTGAAAAAATATAAGGAGGACGGCGAAATATTTGAGGGCGGGGAAGGTAACAAGCGCCTGCCCATAACCCCGTAAACGCAATTCCACTATCTGCTCCACAGACAGGAGGCTCCTGTGTCCAAGAGTGTGTCGAGTAATATTAAGCTATCTCAAAGCTACATATCCGAAATGGTGAAGGCAATCCCACCTTCGGGTATCAGGAAGTTCTTTGATTTGCTCTCTTCTATAGAGGGTGTGATTTCCCTCGGCGTCGGCGAGCCTGACTTCGTCACCCCGTGGCATATCTGTGAAGCCGCCATCTACTCTCTGGAAAAAGGCTACACCATGTACACCTCCAACAAAGGTACGCCTGAGCTAAGGGCGGAATTAGCCAGACACCTCGATTCCCGCTTCGGGCTGACCTATGACCCCGATGATGAAATACTCATCACCGTCGGCGTCAGCGAAGGCCTCGACCTTGCCATGAGAGCCATACTCAACCCGGGCGATGAAGTCATCATGCCCGACCCCTGCTATGTCGCTTATCCCGCTTCCGTTAGCCTTGCCGGCGGCATACCGGTCCGGGTACCCACCACCGAGGAGAACAATTTTGAAATAACCGCCAGTGCTATAGAGCCGCGTATTACACAGAAGACAAAAGCTATTCTGCTCGGCTACCCCTCCAACCCCACCGGCGCCGTTCTGTCAAAAGAAGGGCTGACCCAAATCGCCGAGCTGGCTAAGCGGTATAATCTCCTGGTTATCTCAGATGAGGTCTACGACCGACTGGTCTATGGCGTGGAGCATACCTGCCTCGCCACTCTACCGGGCATGAGAGAACGCACCATAATGTTAAACGGATTTTCCAAAGCCTATGCCATGACCGGGTGGAGAATCGGCTATGCCGCCTCCAACAAGGAAATTATCGGAGCCATGACCAAGATTCACCAGTACACCATGCTATGCGCTCCCATAATGGGACAGATGGCAGCCCTTGAAGCTTTAAAGGCTGACGACGACGAGGTAGAAGCCATGGTCAGAGACTATGACCGGCGGCGCCGAATCATCGTTAAGGGGTTCAGAGACATCGGCTTGTCCTGCTTCGAGCCGCGAGGCGCCTTTTACGCCTTCCCCTCAATAAAAGTAACCGGCATGACCTCAGAAGAGTTCGCTGAAAAGCTGCTATGGGAAGAAAAGGTGGCTGTAGTCCCCGGCACGGCTTTCGGCCAGTGCGGCGAAGGCTACCTACGCTGCTGCTACGCCACTGCCCTGACCGATATCGAAGAAACCCTGAAAAGAATGGGCAGGTTTGTCAAAAAGCACAGCAAGAAATAAAAACTCACTAAGGGGAGTCTTGAGATTCTTCGCCTAATGTCATTCTGAGCACAGCGAAGAATCCCTGAGGGAGGAGTACCATGAGATCCTTATCTCTACTTAGTGCAGGGTAAGAATGACAGGGGAGTCCTAGGGGAGGCACACCATGGATTTCGAGCTAACCGAGGAACAAAAGCTAACACGCCAGGCGGTCCGGGATTTCGCCGAGAGAGAAATAGCCCCGGTTGCCCGAGAGCTGGACGAAAAAGAGCAGTTCTCCGTCAAGCTAACGCAAAAAATGGCTGAGTTGGGATTACTGGGCTGCTTCGTCCCCGAGAAATACGGCGGCTCGAACATGGGATACATATCCTATATCATCGTGGTGGAGGAGCTGGCCAGGGTGGATGGCTCCCACGCCGCCACCATCGCCGCCGGGAACTCACTGGGCATAGGTCCTATCTATTATTTCGGCAACGAGAAACAGAAACAGGAATGGCTTCCCGGGCTTTGCTCGGGAAAGCACCTGGCAGCATTCGGTCTCACCGAGCCCGAAGCCGGCTCTGATGCCGGCAGCTCTCGAACTACAGCCAAACTCAAGGGAGACCGCTGGGTTATCAACGGCAGAAAAATCTTCATCACCAATGCCGCCTGTCCGCTGACCGGCGTTGTCGTCGTCCAGGCTGTAACCGGCAAGCGGGAAGGCGGATATGCCGAGCTCAGTTGCTTCATCGTCCCTAAAGACGCCCCCGGCTTCACCGCCAAGGAAATGAAAGGCAAGATGATGTGGCGGTCATCCAATACCGGTGAGCTCTTCTTCGATGACTGCACCGTGCCCAAAGAAAATCTACTGGGGAAAATAGGCGATGGCTTTCACCAGATGCTAGCCACACTGGATGGCGGACGACTGAGCATAGCTGCCATGGGGCTTGGCGGCTCGCAGGGAGCCTTCGAGATAGCCCTAGAATATGCCAATTCGCGAATACAGTTCGGTCGTCCTATAAGCTCCTTCCAGGTCAACGCCTTCAAGCTGGCGGACATGGCGCTTGAAATCGAGCTTGCCCGGACTTTCCTCTACAAAGTCTGCTGGATGCGGGAAAAAGACCTCCCCATAACCAGAGAGGCAGCCATGGCTAAGCTGTACTGCTCGGAAATCATGCACCGTTGTGTTCACCAGGCATTGCAGCTTCACGGCGGCTACGGCTTGATGAAAGACTTCCGTATAGAAAGGTTTTACCGGGACCAGCGTCTTCTCGAAATAGGAGAGGGTACATCGGAGATACTTCGCATCGTTATTGCTCGCCATATCGGTGTGGCAGGAAGGGCAATCTAGGAGGAAGACTATGAAAAAACACGAAGATTTTCTTACCGATGCCTCCCGCCTGGCGCCTGCCGGGGCGAAAAAAAAGGAAAAAGAATCTCTAGGTGAACGGATTAGAACAGCCCGTGAAATGCGCGGCTTAACCCTTGAAGACATCAGCAGCCGCACCGGTATTGACGTGGCTACATTGAAACGCATAGAGTCAACTGAAATAGCGCCGCCTCTCGGTCAGCTAATCAGGTTAGGCAAGGCGCTGGACATGAAGATGGGCTATTTCATCTCCCCCGGCGTTGATAAACCCATGACCGTGGTTCGCAAGGGTCAGGGGCAATCTGTGGCAAGGTACGGAAAAAAGAAAGGCGAGGAATACGGCTACTCATACGAATCGCTGGCTCCGGAAAAAGCCAACCGCATGATGGAGCCATTTATCGTAACCCTTATGCCCACAGAAGCCGAGGAGTTCTCCTCCCATGACGGGCAGGAGTTCCTTTTCGTCCTCGAAGGTGAAATGAAAGTCCAAGTCGGAGATAAAGTCGAGTTCCTCAAGCCCGGCGACGCCGTTTACTACGATTCCACCCAGCCCCACCTGGTCAAATCCGCCACCAACACCAAAACCAGAATACTGGCAGTGCTATACACCGGAGCAAAATAGTCCCCCGCTCCAGGACCACCGAGCTGAACAAACCGCCAATTTGCCGCTGTGCTTCGGGCTGTCTCTGACAATGCAAAACGAATCCAGGCAGGGGCGTGGTTAATGAGATTCTACACTGCGCTCAAATTTGCAGTTCATTAAATTAGGTTTTCTGCACAACACTCAGATTCCTTGCTTGCCTCAACATCTAAAGTTGAGATTATCGATAACATTTTGTAAACTATTAAGTCAATGTAAACAATTGAATAAGTAATCTATCAGACACAATTGATAATGAACAGAGCAAAGCTAATTGAAGAAATCATTCAGCTCCAGCAGGTAAACCACTCTATAAGACGATATGCGCCTGAGGTCTGGTTGGATTTGAATCTGACTATCGGTCAGTTGAAAAGCTTGTTCTTTATTGAGTCTGAAGGAAGCACCAACGTCAAGAAGCTGGCAAATGCCCTCGGGGTGACCCCGCCAGACGTAACCAGAATCGTTGACCGCCTGGTGAAACAAGGACTGGTGAACCGTCGAGAGAATCCTGAAGACCGCCGTATGCTGCTTTTACAAGCCACAGAAAAAGGGGGAGCTCTGCTAGCCAGGCTCAGAGAGAATAAGATAACCCACCTATCTCATATCCTGGAGCACCTGAGCACAGAAGAACTCACGCGCCTAGCTCAAGGTCTTACCGCATTAGTCAGGGCCACAGAGGTTCAAAGGGGAGAAAAACTAAGATGAATACCATAGAAGTTCAAGACCTGGCAACTGCCTTTACTAGTACAAGTGCAAAAGAATATGCGATTATGTTTCGGGAGTTATAGGAATATGAATAAGAAAGCGCTCATCGTAATACCGGCCATCCTGCTGACAATAGTAATCTCTTTAACCGGTTGTGCTCATAGTCAACCTATCACTGAGATGAGGACAATAGCTTTGGTGGAACAGGGTGACCTTGAGGTAAAGGTAAATGCGGACGGCTATATTGAGATGCCAGACGCCGTCAACCTCTATTTCGATACAACCATGTTCACTCCACCTTATAGCGCCAGAGTGCAAAAGGTATATGTTGAAAAAGGCGAGGTGGTTAAAGCCGGTGCCCTTCTTGCCAAGCTGGACGATGCGACCCAGAAGATGGCAGTAGAATCCGCACAGTATGCGCTGGAACTGGCTATAAACAATGTGGTGCAGACAGTCTGCTGTGGTGTTAAACGCGCGCCATCTTACTACAGCGACGCAGTAGCCTTATACAGGTTTGAGTTTGCTATTAAGGAGACCCAAGAGGCACTGTCCCTATTAGCTGACGGCCAATTTGAAGAGGCAGCTTCTGAAATAGCACTAGCCAAATATGATATCGATGCGGCAAAAAAAATATATATTGACCCTGAATACCGCAACCTGAGGACCGAGTTCGACGAATTGGGCCAGCAGGAGATACCAGATCAGGATGTTGATATTGCGATTGACAGGCTGTCGGCTGAATTGGATAAGCTGTCCGCAATCCAGGAGCAGATTAAGAATGGCAGCTATGACAGCGCAAGAAATATTCTGGCGTCGCTATCACTGGAGATGGCTGATACCCAAATGGTAGTTAATCGAACTACGCATTCACTCAGCGCTTATACCTATCCGGATACCTGCACCACCTTCACTGTAATAAATGAAGCGCTTACTAAACTTGAAGAACTGAGGGAAATGGCAGGTGAGGAAAACTTCAATGCCTTAAAGCTAAACGAGACACTCCAAATTGCGATGCACGACCTTGAGCTTGGAGATAAGATACTGAAAGAGAACATTTCCACCTTCCGCCAGGGACTTAATCTAAAGGCAGAGCGCGATTACAATATAAATATCCAGACTGCATTGATTAATTTGAATCGTGCCAAGCAGGCGCTACTCAAGACAGAACTGCTGGCACCATTTGATGGAGAGATTGTAGATATAAACCTGCAGGCAGGCGATATGATAACCCAGAGATACTCGGCCACCGGTTTGCCTATTGATAGCTATGTGCTGAAAATTGCAGACAGACGCGCCGTCAGAATGGTCGGTATAGTTGATGAAATAGATGTGGTCAAAATATCGAAAGGCCAGCAAGCAACCGTTCTGGTAGATGCATTCCCTGGCAAGGCATTCAATGGCGAGATCAAATTCATTTCCCCATATGGAACACTACAGACCGGCGTTGCTACCTACAAGGTAGAGATAGCGCTCGAGCCAGCAGATACTGCCTACCTCACAGGTGGCCTGACTGCTACGGCTGAGATACTTGTTGATAAACGCGAAGGTGTCCTGCTAATACCAAGCAGCGCTCTGCATATCCAGGAAGGCGAGAGCTGGGTTTATGTGACCAAAGGAGACGAACCGGGAGATGTGGAGCAACGGCAGGTGGAAGTTGGCTTGCAGAGCCAGACACAGGTTGAGATTCTGTCAGGCTTGAATGAGGGTGAAAAGGTACTGCTGGAAAAAAGTAATATGCCTATCAGGTCACTAAACACGGCTAAATAATGACAGCCCTATAAAAATTTGGAGCTGATTCGGAGGCACATTCTATGGCAAGTAAATTGAATGAAAGAATGAAATCAATCCTGTCGACGAAGAGAGGGAAGATTATTTTCCTAATAGCTAGTGTACTTGTGCTTGCTAGTGTGGTACTTGGCATTAACTTTTGGTATCAAGGCTACGCTTATGTGAGTACCAATAATGCGCGTATTTCAGCACCCCTCATACCTGTTGGCGCACTCACACCATGTCAGATAATCAGCCTTGATGTTGATTACGGCAGCTATGTGGAGAAAGGCCAGATAATTGCCATTGTTGGAATGCCGCGTTCCGACAATCCAACAAATAAGCAGGGATTAAAAGAGATACCGGTAGGTCGTGCCAGTATTGAATCACCGGTGAACGGCTATATAGCTGCCGTCTGGACATATCCCGGTGCTGTAGTCAATGCAGGTCAACCGATAGTAACGGTTTACGATATCTCTGAGACCTGGGTTTCAGCAAATATATCTGAGACGAGACTCTACCGCATAACGCCCGGGCAAGAGGTAGCGATTAAAGTAGACAGCCTTGGTGGTGCCACGTTAAAAGGTCATGTCCAAGGTATCGCCGCAGCGACAGCTGCCTCATTCTCACTTCTGCCCCAGAACAATACTTCTGTCAACTTCACCAAGGTAGCACAGGTGATTCCTGTGAAAATTGCCATTGAAAACCCCGACAATTACATACTAGTCCCCGGTACTTCTGTAGAGGTTAAGATAGCCACCAAGTAGCTCGGACAAGGAATATACCCCATGCCACAGACAACCGAGTGGAAAATCTTACTGGTTGCCATAGCGGGCACCTTCATGGTCATTCTCGACCAGACAATCATGAATATTGCGCTGCCCCACATTATGGCAGTGTTCAATGTGACAACAGACCATGCCCAACTGGTGATTTCGGCATACCTGATGGCAACAGCGATAACCACGCCGGTAGCAGCCTTCCTTTGCATCCGTTTCGGGACAAAGAGGGTTTATATATTAAGCCAGATTGGTTTCTTACTGGGGTCGATATTATGCGGCCTTTCCTGGGATGCTAATTCGCTTATAACATTCCGTATCCTGCAAGGGCTTGCCGGCGGTCTGCTCAGCCCGATAGCTATGACTATACTATTTCTCAATGTGCCACCCGGTGACCGAGGCACAGCAATGGCAATCTTTGGTATTCCCATGATGCTTGCCCCAGCCATCGGACCGACCCTCGGTGGATACCTAGTAGACTATTTGAGCTGGCGCATGTGCTTCTATGTGAATGTACCGGTGGTATTAACTGCAATCCTCATAGCCTTCTCATGGATTGAGGAGACATCTACAACACAAACCGGTTTCGATTTCAAAGGATTCGCACTCGCTGCTACGGGATTCAGTTCCCTGCTTTATGCTCTCTCTTATGCTCCCAGTTGGGGATGGGATGATCTGCGCATCTTAGGCCTGCTGGCCATTGGGGCAGTTAGCTTGCTATCCTGGATTACAATGGAACTCAGGTCGGAGCAGCCAATGCTTGACCTTCACATTTTCAAGAATCGCGGCTTTTCATTAGGCATCGGGTTAAATTTCATAACTACAATAGGGCTGTTTTCAGTTATTTTTTTGCTGCCGCTCTTTCTACAAAACGTTCGAGGTCTCACAGCGATGAAAACAGGATTAATGCTACTGCCAGGCGCAATTGGCTCAATGGTCACTATGCCGATAGGCGGTCAACTTTACGACAAAATAGGACCAAAGGTGCCGGCTATTGCAGGATTAATCATAACTTGCCTGACAACATTCTGGATGCAGACATTGGACACAACTACCTCCGACAATCTGCTCAGGTGGATGCTTTTCTACAGAGGCATGGGTATGGGGCTCGCCATGATGCCTATCATGACCTATGCCTTATCCTCAGTGCCGCAGAGGATGACAGCGCAGGCTTCTTCAATTATGAATGTGACCAGAACTGTTTTCGCGTCACTTGGCATTGCTATCTTCGCTACTATGCTAAGTAACTTCGAGAAAGCTAATATTGCCGTCATTTCGCAGACACTTACACCCGACTCTGTTGAAGCAATGCGTATTATCTCAGCAGTACAGGTCACCCTCATGCAAGCGGGGCAGACACTGGAAGCAGCCAGGCAGTCAGCGGTTTATCTACTCTATCAATACGCTAATTTGAGAGCGGTCGTAACCGCCTTTGAGAAGGACTATGTAATCGCTGCTGTGGTTGTTTTGGTTGGTACACTAGCCGCTTTTCTGCTTCCGTTTGGCCGGGTTGAGAAGAGTGATGCCCCAGCGGATGTATCCATGGGGTAAAATAAACTTTTCCACCCGATTTCCCCTACAGAAATACGCCGGCACATCCGCCACCAAAACCAGGACCAAGATATTAGCCGTCCTGTAAACCGATTCGAAATAGCCCCGGTTCCGAAACCGCCAGATTGAACAATACGCTAAAAAGCGCAGTTGATAACAAGTGGAGCTACTTTGGTGGCTATTACAGGTCCCCTACTCAACCAGTTGCACTGCCGGAGGTGCCCAGGACTTATCCAGCACCGACTCTTGCGGCCAGTATAGTCGCAGCGTCAGTGAAAAGCCACCACTAGCAGGGGCCGGCAACCAGTTGGGCATACTGGCAGAATCAGGGGAATCGCGCTGTATATAAATGTCGATTGAGCCGTCGGGATTCTTTGTCAGAGGCGGGTCGCTTAACAAGCCCATACTGTATCTATTGATGGGGTTTGCTGCGAATAGCATTTTATCATTATACATAGAAAGCGACCAGAAGCCGTTTACGGGTGGTATCTCGTCCTTATCAAAATGAAGCACATATTTCTTATCGCTGGAGAATTTCTCCCCGTTGTTATCTATGAATGTTGACGGGTAGACAGCATCGTCATTTAAGTTAGCACCCAGCCCCTGATAAGCTATAGCCGCTCTAAGTATGTAGTTAGTCCCGTAGTCACCAGTGCCGTACACCATTTGCCAGTTGTTCTTTATATTACCAAGGTTGGTAGTGGGAATATCTTTGAGGGCGGATCGATAACCGGTTTGTATTGCTGATTTAATATCATTGTCCAGCCCGGAAAAATAAGTCATGTAGTCAACACCTGGCTTAATGCCTATCTCGGCTGCTCTGGTCAGCAGTGGCGTATCTGCTTCATAGGCAAGGTTTTCCACCATCAACTGGCAGACATTATTGAAATAGGTTGAGGCATCCATAGCCAACAACTGGTCCAGAGGAGAAATCTTGATATTGACATCGGGATCAACAGGGACATTTGCCGGCGGCGTATAATCAGTGCCCCAGGCGGAAAGCGGTGTCAGCTTTAGTTGATTCTGAAGTTTCCAGACATTCTCGTAGTCTGAAGAGCCGGTGCAGGCGAAGCGACCAATTACCCAGACCCATCTAGTCGGAGCCTTAATTTCTGTGACGCCCGCAGGCAATGTACCACTCCAACTCGGGGCAGTGATGGCAAAATTACCGGCCACGGTTCCTGTAGTGCGTGAGCCTGGCGACGCAAAAACATCTGTCCAGTAATTCATCAAGGGCATCATATAGTAACGACCCTGAGTGTCCGGCACCGATAGGATAATAGGCTCTTCAGCGGTGTCAACCCAGGCCGCTGAATAGAGCGTGTCTGCGTTGGGCCTCACTACAGTAACAAAAGTCGCATCAGGAAATTCTTTCTTATTGCCGAACTGGTTTACCGGTGCACCGTCCGGATTAGGTGCGGGCACTGCCGTGAAGACCTGCCGCGTCAAGTCCATTATAACCAGCGGGAACCCGTATACAGTGGCATCGTAGGAAATCTGCTGCGCCTCCTCCGGACTAATGATTTGCTGGACTGATTTCTCCCCGGGAGCACACCCCACAGCTACAGTGCTCATTGTGACAAGTAATACAGCGAGAATCAGAAACTTGTGCATATGTACGTTTTTCATACAACAGTCCTCCTTCATACCATGAATTCTATGTTCAATGAGTTGTCCAAATTAATGTGGAATTCGGGATTTCTCACTTCAACTTGTTGCTGACCTAACCCCAACGATTATACTACTTGTTAAGTCCCATTTGCATAATAGCTTCGGGACCAGGAGGTCGGTAGTTAAATGCACCATGTTAGCTCCTGGTCAATTTATGGGATTGCACAAAAGTCAGTTTTGTGTAATTTTAATCTGGTGGATCACGTAGAGCATCAGATTGTGCAGTTGAAAATTCGGGGGTGATGGCGCGTGCTGATAGCTACCCGCCTTTTCAGATGGATTAATCACCTGAGTAATTCAGTGCTGCGAATCTGAAGCTCGGACGTAGGCGTGAACGACGGTTAGGGCAAGCGTTGACTAATCAACGCCATAACGACTGGACCCTTGCAGTTTCACTATGGTTACACCGCCGCCACCCTCTTCCGTGCCTGCTTGCCCAAAGGACTTTACCAGAGGATGCCTCCTGATGAAATCGTGAACTATCTGCCGCACGGTGCCGGTGCCAAAGCCGTGTATGATGCGCACCTGGCTCAAGCCTGAAACAAAAGCATCATTAAGATAGATGTCGAGTTTCGGCTCTACTTCATCAGCTCGCTTACCCCGAAGGTCAAGCTCGAGTGAGCTTCGCTTCTTTTCACTGCTTGTTTTCACCACCGACGATGGAAATGCTGCTGCAGTCGGCAAAGGTGAAACCTTCTCCACGCCTTCCGACTTCATCTTTAGCTTGATGTCCCCTGCTTGAATCTCAAGCTCATGACTGTTTTCCAGAACTGAAAGGACTACCCCCTCCAGTCCAGTCTCGATGAGTCTTACCCGGTCACCCACCGCAATGGCGGAGGTCTCCTCCATAATAGGACGACTTCGCTGAGTTTGCCAAGCCTGGCTTTCCAGGTCTTGGTGTACTCTAGCCAGCACCTTTTTTGCCCGCTCGATATTTGTTTTTGTTTTCGCTTTCTGAATTGCCTTCATAGCCTCACGTATGTTTTTCTCCAGCGAGGCGGCTTCTTTCAGGAGGTTGTCCTTGATTTGGCGTAGCATATTCCGCTCCTCCACCTTAAGCCTCTGAAGCTCGCTCTTAAGTTCCTCTCTCAATCCATCGATTTTGCTTCTGTCACTTTCCAGACTGTTGCGTAGCTCTTCAACCCTTCTCTTTTCATCCCCCAGGCCTGAAAGCAGGCTATCCATCTCCAAGTGCCCTTCAGGCATGAATTTTTTGGCGGTAGCGATAATCTCCGGCTCCATGCCTAGTTGGGAAGCTATAGACAGGGCATTGCTGCCGCCGGGCACGCCCATAGTGAGGTGATAAGTGGGTTTCAAGGTAAGCGGGTCAAAATCGAGCGAAGCGTTTTTCAATCCTGCGGTCTGGTGAGCGAAAACCTTGAGTCCGGAATAATGAGTGGTAGCCACGACCAGGTTCCTATTCGACAGGAAATTCAGCAGTATTGACTGGGCTAGGGCAACTCCTTCAACCGGGTCAGTGCTTGTCCCTAACTCGTCCAGCAGCACCAAGCTGTTTCTGGTGGAATCCCGAAGTATTCGGACAATATTGCCCATATGCCAGCTAAAGGTAGACAGCATCTGTTCGATGCTCTGCTCATCGCCGATATCAGCAAAGATGCCGTCGAAGACAGGGATGCAACTTTCAGGCGCTGCCGGTATAGGTATACCAGCTTGTGCCATCAAGGTTAGCAGCCCGACGGTCTTCAGAGCTACAGTCTTGCCCCCGGCATTGGGGCCACTGATGACGAGGATAGAGAAGTCGTTACCTATCTCAATAGACAGAGGCACTGCTTTTTCCTCAAGTAGAGGGTGACGAGCACCAATCAGATAGAGCCTGTTCGTTTTAGTTATTGCATCCGGGCTATCCTCGCCGGCAGCGGCAATAATGGGTTCGGTGGCATTGACCTTTTCCGCATATCTCGCCTTGGCCAGAGCCAGGTCTATTTCGGCTGCCAGAGCCACGTTTCTGGAGATTTCAGCACAATGGATGCCCACCTGGCTGCTCAAATCTGTGAGAATCCTCTCTACCTCCTGCTCTTCACCTAGCGCAACCTCCCGCAACTGGTTGCCCATCTCTACGGTTGCCAACGGCTCGACAAATACTGTGGCACCGGTGTTGGAGATGTCATGTACTATGCCTTTGATCTCCTTCCTCATCTCTGCCTTGACCGGAACAACGTAGCGGTCGTGGCGCATCATGATCAGTGACTCTTGGAGGAATCTCTGGCTGTGGCGGGATTTGATTATGGAGTCCAGGCGGTCTAAAAGCTCTTCACGTGTCCTTTTAAGCTGTTGCCTCAGGCTCGATAGTTTGTCCGAAGCTGAATCCAATATCTCGCCTGTCGGTGTCAGGCATCTTCCTATTTCAGCTTCCAGGTGAGACAGGTCTGTAATACCGTTGGCAATGTCCCATAAAGCGGGGAGCTTATCTTTTAGCTTGCCGATAACCGCGCGAAGAGAACGGGTTTCTTGCAGACTGTCTTTAACACCTAATAGAGTGGACGTAGCGAGAATCTTGCCCCGGCTTGCCATTTCCGCCTCTGCACGGAAATCAGCAATGCTGCCGATGGAGCCGCCGGGATTTAAAGCCAGAAGTCTCCGAGCTTCAGCTGATTGCTTCAACAGAAGGGAGACAAGCTGTGGCTCCGCTGATGGCATTAAATTGAGGGCAAGCTCCTGACTTGCCGAAAAAGAGGTGAAGCTCGCCAGAATTTCCCTCACTTTGGGAAATTCCAATAACTCAAGGCTGGTTTGGTCCACGTAGGCTACTCCTGGCTATAAGTCTATCACTAAACAACCGAATCTGAAAATGGAGATATGCGACAATGTTAGGAATTAAACGGTTAGATTACCGCCAGTCCGGTAGATAGTTTCATCTTTAAATGAAGCAAGGAATGAACAATCCCCTTCCTTCATAGGGGAGCCCAAAAACGGCTATTTGAACAAAACGTCATAATGTGTAACGCATCCGTTCTCTTCTGTGAACTTCCCAACCACGGTTTTTTGTTAAACGTGCTTACGGCAGGCAGAAGCCCATCAATCCCAACAGATATTGTATAATTTGCAGGTAATACTCAACAAAGGAGGAAAAAGATGAAGGCAGCCGTGTTTTATGGACCGAAAGACTTTAGAGTAGAGAACGTAGAGGTTCCAAAGATGGAGCCGACGGATGTATTAATCAGGGTTAAGGCTTGCGGCATCTGTGGCTCCGACGTGCATACATATAAAACGGGCATTATGGGCCGCCCGGGATTTGTGATGGGACACGAGCTGTCCGGCGAGGTGGCTGAGGTGGGCAAGAAGGTTAAAGATATAAAAACGGGCGACCGCGTAATCGCCATAGTGGTTCAACCCATTGAGACGGCACAGGGATGCGGCCAATGTTTCTGGTGTCTCCGAGGGCAGATACAGTGGTGCCCCTCTATCGCGCATAAGCCGTGCGGCGAATGCGAGTACTGTAAATCGGGCAGGTTCTGGATGTGCGATAGAATTCAAAGGCATATGCTCATCGGCTACGGCAAAAACGGCGGCTATGCCGAACATGTGCTGGTCCCGGGGGCAGCGCTCAACATCAACGTATTCAAGATACCCGATTCGATGAGCTTCGAGGAGGCGGCACTTATAGAACCGCTCTGGGGAGGATACCGCTGGGTGATGATGGCAGAGCCACAGCCCCATGAGACAGCCGTGGTCACAGGTCTGGGCGCCATCGGGTTATCGGTGATGCTGGTGCTCAAGCAGTACGTGTCAAGGGTAATAGTGGCAGAGGTCTCACAGAAGCGACTGCAGCTGGCTAAGGAGCTCGGCGCCGATATAGCCATCGACTCTAGCAAAGAGGACCCGGTGCAAAAGGTAATCGAAATCACCGGCACGGGACGCAGCTTCAGCGGCAAGGGCGGCGGCTGCGCCGACATCGTCATGGAATGCTCCGGGGTTCCGGCTGTCCTTAAGCAGGCAATTGAAATGACACGCAGCGGCGGACGCATCGTCATGGTGGGGCTGTTCGAAGAGGAGGTGCCGCTGAATATCAACCGTATAATTCATAAGCAGCTCCGCCTTATAAGCTCTTTCAGCAGGGGGCGACAACTGGTAAGTCAGGAGGTCAGGGAGGCAATAAAGCTAATCAGCAGCGGCAAGGTGAACGTAAAACCGCTTATCTCTCATACGTTCCCGCTGGACAAAATCATGGAGGCGTTCGAGGTCCAGACGAAGCCGGAACAATCGATAAAGGTGATAATAAAGCCTTAGCCGCCCCTGGCAGCCACCAGTATGGTGCCGGGACCACCGTGCACGCCCAATCCGGGACCCAACCTGGCCATCATAATCTTTTTCTCATCGATGATGGAGGCGATACGATTTTTAAGCTCATTTGCCTCGTCGGGCACCGTGCTCTGGACTATGGCTACTTCCTGCAGGTTGTGAACATTTTTCACAAAATCGAATAACTGCTCCAAACCCTTGGCATAAGAACGAGCCATGCCCGCCTGAAAAAGTTCACCATCGCGTATGTTCAGTATAGGCTTAACCTTCAGCAGCGTGCCCACCAACGCCTTGGTTTTGGTGATGCGCCCGCCCTTGAGCAGATATTGCAGGGTCTCCAGCAGCCCGCGGATTTGAGTCTGGCTGATAGCCTTCTTTGTCTCCTCCAGGACATCCGCCAGCTTGCCACCCGCCTTAGCCACCCGGGCTGCGGCCATGGCTATTAGCGACAGGCCTACAGACACACACAAGCTGTCCACCACGTGGACTTCGCATTTAGGCTTGGCTATCTCGATGCCCTGCAGCGCCGCGTTGTAAGTGCCGCTGAGCCTGGCCGGCAGGTGCACGGAGACAATGGCATCGGCATCTTTGGAAAGGTCGGTATAAGCCTTAGCGAAGTCGGCAGGCATGGGCTGGGTGGTGGTGGGATAAATGGGACCTTCCACCAGCCTTTTGTACAGCTCATCAGGCTCTATGTCCACCCAGTCTTTATAAGCCTTATCACCGAAATAGATATATACGGGAACAACGGTGATACCCAGCTCCTTGGCAACCTCAGCCGGAAGGTCAGAGCCGCTATCAGTAACAATCTTTATCGCCAAAAATCACCTCCAAATTTAATAGGGTAGCAAAAGTCTCAAGATTGTACCTGCGTTTAAAAGGAAAAGCAATACCTCGCTATGCTATGGACGGCTGAACAGAGGGTGAATTACCAGCAATAAGCTGTCACACGCTTATCTGCGCTTTGTCATAAGCCTGGGTACCGCCGCCGCTATAGAATCTATAGTCATCCCGACCCTGCTCCTTAGCCCAATACATGGCGGTGTCAGCGCTCTTCAATAACTCTTCAATCTCTTTTCCATCATCGGGGTAAACAGCGATGCCGACGCTGGTGGTGACATTGAGCCGGTGACCATCAAAAATAAACGGCTCCCGGAAGATATCTAATATTCTCTGGGCTAACATGGCAGCATTAGCAGGCTGTGAAATTTGCGGCAGCACCAGAACGAACTCGTCTCCGCCCATACGGCCAACTGTATCGCTCTTACGCGTAACGCTGGCTAATCTCTCTCCAACAGCTTTCAGTAGCTGGTCGCCGATATCATGCCCCATGGTGTCATTAATAACCTTAAATTTATCTAAATCGAGCATCATTACCGCCAGCCTATTACCACTGCGCCGTGATAGAGCCAAGCCCATGGTAAGACGATCATTCAGCAAAGTCCTGTTGGGTAGACCGGTAAGCGAATCATGCGTTGCCATGTCAGCAAGCTTCTCCTCGAACTGCTTACGCTCGGTGATATCCCGACTGACCGACCTGAACCCGATAATCTTTCCCTCCTTGTTGCACAAAGGAGAGACCGAGTTTTCTAAGAATATTTGCGTGCCATCTTTTCTAATGGTGGCAAAAGGATATGCCCGCAGCGGTTCGCCGGTACGATAGACCTTATTCCAGGCTTGATATACGCCCTTTGCATCCTCTTTGGGCACATAAGTTCGATAGTTCATTCCGATTAACTCTGCCTCGGAGCGTCCGAATTGGCGACAGGCTGCGTTATTGGCGAAGGTGATATCACCGGCAAGGTCTGTCTCGTAGTAGCCTTCCTCTATCTCCTCCAGTATAGTCCGATATCTCTCCTCCGACCGCCTTAAGGCTTCCTCCATCAGGATGCGCTCGGTGATATCACGGCTGACTCCGCGGAATCCGATTATCTCGCCCTTATCGTTCCGTAAGAGAGAAACTGAGTCCTCGGTGAATAGCTCCTTTCCGTCCTTTCTGATTTGTTTTGGGGGCATCCATTTGAGCGGCTTACCAGTACGGTAGACTCCATAATAGGCCTCAGTTATTTTTTGGATATCTTCGGGCGCTGTGTGAGCTTGGAAGTTCACACCCGTCATCTCTTCTCTGGAATAGCCTAACTTTTTACATATAACGTCATTGAAAAAAGTGTAATTGCCGGTCAGGTCGGTTTCATAATAACCCTCTTCAATCTCTTCCAGAATAGTCCGGTATCTCGCCTCCGACTGCCTTAAGGCTTCCTCCATCATCACTCGTTCGGTAACATCATGGCTAACTCCACGAAAGCCGACCATCTCACTGCTCTCGTTTCGCATGGGGAAAGCCGACATTTCACCCACTCCCAAACTGCCATCTTTACGAATGAACTTGAAAGTAAAGGCTTTGACCGGCTGGCCGGTAAGATAGATCTGGTGAAAGGCTTTATAAATTATTTTAACATCGTCGCTATTGGTGGTGGCACTATAGCTCTTACCTATCAGATCTTCCGCCGTGCAGCCTACGCTGCGGCAGATGGCATCATTTACGAAGGTGAAATTGCCCGCCAGGTCAACTTCAAAATAATCATCATGAGTCTCGTCCATTATGGTCCGGTATCTCTCTTCCGACTTTGCCAGGACATCTTCCGACTGCTTGCGTTCGGTGATGTCCATGAAGCTTCCCGCGGTAGCTCGCTCTCCCTTATATTCGGTTGAGGTAAGTTTCTCCAAAACCCACATCACCTCACCACTCTTCTTTATAAATCTGTACTCGCATGGAAGAGAACTACCACTCTTGAGGCTTTCTATCGCCCTCTTCCTAACTTCTTCTCTATCATCGGGATGAACCAGGTCAAGAGAGTATACATCCTGCAGCTCTTTCTCTGTATAACCTGTCAATTCCTGGAACAGCGAACTAACATACTGGAACTTTCCACCCTGGACAATATAAATCCCGGTTCCGGAACAACGAACCAGGGCTTGAGCCAGCTCCGCCGAGCCATTTATCCTTGATTTGGTTTGTTTACCTGTCTTTTTCATTGAAATTATTCTCCGAAATATCTGTTTACTTATCGTTAATTCAGCTTACTTCAGTATACCTCCCACCAGGGCCATAGTGAATAGCCTATAGGTAATTTTATGCGTAGTGAAAAGGTACCACGTACTTTCAGGAGAATACCTAAGGGGGATAAGGGTAAAAGTTAAAAGTCAAAAGTTCAGGGGAAAAGGCAAAAGTGTTCTATGCGGTCTCTGCTATCCTCTGATAGCTTTTGACCATCTCGGTTTTTATCATCTTGCGGACCATCTCCCGCATTTCAGGCGTCTTGATTAAATCCATCATCTCTTTGCCATATTTCAGGTGCCTTTTATCCTTCTGTGGAAAGTCGAACATGTTATATTTGCGATAGAACTTGAAGTCGGCCAGGAAAGGAAACCGAGCCTTCGCCCAGATGAAATCTCTGAAAATCTTGTGTCCGCCGACACCGAGAAAGGTATGCGGCCTGATATAGCTCTCTGCGGAAAGCTGCACACATCTACTGGCGAAATTACGCAACAGGGCATCTACCTGGGACGAATCTTCACATTCGTCGGTGATGATATCGACAAGATTAGCCTGTGACATCTCAGCTTCAGCTTCAAATATTTGCCTGAGGTTGGGTATCTGACTTAAGGGACCTGAAATGATGAAGCCCATCTGCTTGCCCATCAGAACCGGGATATGTCCTTTGAAAAAGCTCCGGTCGAAATACATTTTCCACCTGGAAGATAAATACCTGTCTTTAATAGCTCCGGCAAACACGGTAATATCAGCATTTCTCAGCCTGGTATTGAAGAAGTCGACGAAATCATCCTGCCCCTGGTAAACGCATACATTTTCAAAACCGCATTGTAAACAGCCCAGACAACCTCCCTTAATATTTACGTCATGCAGGTTATAGACCTCGATGTCCTGACTGAATGCGCCTTTGAAGCTGTCCACCATTTTTGCCAGGTTCGACTGTTCATCCTGAACGTCCGTCAACACTACAATCCTTTTACCCCCAGTATCTACTTTGCCCTTCGCCTTGCCCGGCGTATAGCGGAATTTGCTGTAGGCCAGCGGGGCGAAGATTTTTACGGCTGGAAGTTTGTTATCGACAGCCTCGAAGAAATTCTTAGCAAAAGCCAGCAGCCTGGCTCTCCCTCCCTCCATGAATAGGTCATCCATTTCAGCGGAGAACGAGTCCACAAACCTCATATCCAGGTCATCGCAAATGGCGCGCATGTAATTGTGCGCCGTGTGGTCGTAGAAATTAATCGAAGTAGTCAGAGCAGCAGCATATTCACCCTTAAAAGCAGCCTCCGCTCCCCTCTCCTGGATAAGCTCGATGAATCTTTTATACTGCGAAGGCACAAGTAGAACATAAAGCGGAAATGCCCAGAGGACTCCGTCGGAGCTTTTTATATCATCTATAATCTTTTCGAAAGCCTTCTTGTCCTTCTCAATCTTCTGAATATCGTGGGATATATGGATTACTCTCAGCTCATGTTGAGGGAATTTCCTCTGTATAAATTTCACATACTGCAGGGTAACGCTCAGCTCACCTTTGGGGCTGCCGCTTAAGACTGTGATTTTCATTTTCGTCTCCATAAGGTTTCCATACAGGGCTTTACTCCTGACCAAAGTGCTCCAGGAATTCACGCCGAAGTTTATTGTTCGAGGCAACAAGCCCCGTATCCCGGAAGCTTGCCTGTCTGCCCTGCCAATCTGTAACCTCGCCGCCGGCTTCTCTGACTAACAGTAACCCGCTGGCGATATCCCAGGGGAAAAGATAACGATGGAAATAAAGGCTAACCCGACCACAGGCAACATAAGCCAGGCCTAAAGACGATGACCCCATAGCTCTGATGCAATGCACCTGTCCCCACAGCCTGTCGACTATCTGGAGCATTTCCTCGCCTCGCTCATGGCTATAACCGAGGTCAAGTCCTACCAGAGAAGCCTGAAGTGAACTCTCCGTAGAAACCCGAACCGGCGAGCCATTGAGATAAGCCCCTTGCCCTTTCTGGGCATGAAACAGCTCGTCTCTCACCGGGTCATAGGTAACACCAAGCAGAATATCCCCATCCTTGACCAAGGCAATATTGACACAGAAAAAAGGAATACCGAAGGTGTAATTGTTGGTGCCGTCCAGTGGGTCGACTATCCAGGCACAATCGGTGAGCGAAGCGGAGGAATTCGATTCTTCGGAGAGGATGCTGAAATCCGGGTACTCGTTCTGCAAAAACTCCAGTATGAATTTTTCAGACAGGATATCGGCTTCGGTGACCAGATTGCCCTTACTTTTATGCTTCACCTGTATTTTAGAGCCGAAATAGTCGAGGAGAATTCCACCGGCTTTTTCGGCTGCTGCGATAGCTACTTCCAGGGCATCTTTGCCGCTTTTGGCTGGGGGCAAGTTAATCATAGTCGAATTTTCAAGCGTCCCGCGGAAGCAGCCCCATCTTTTCTTTAACTTCAGCCAGAGTCTTTGCGGCAATCGCCTGAGCCCGCATGGCTCCGTCAGCAAGAACTTCAGTCACATATTGCGGTTTGGCGGCAAAGGAAGCTCTCGTTTCCCGAAAAGCGGCCAGTTTTGAATTTATGCCCTCGGCCAGCAATTTTTTGCAATCAACACAGCCGATGTCTGCGGAGCGGCACTCAACTGCAATCCCATCTACACGGTCAGGGTTGAAGAAGCCGTGGAGGCTGAAGACATTGCACACATCGGGGTGACCGGGGTCAGAGCGATATTTCCGGGCCGGGTCGGTGACTGCAGTCATCACCAGCTTAGAGGTCTCCTGTGGTGTAGCCGCCAGCTCAATATAGTTATTGTAACTCTTGCCCATCTTCTGAGCGCCATTCAACCCCAGCACCATAGGGAAAGAGGTGAGCTTGGCTTGAGGTTCGGGGAAAGTATTACCGAAAAGAGAATTAAAGCGGCGGGCTATTTCCCGTGCCAGCTCAAGATGAGGCAGTTGGTCTTCACCCACAGGCACCACTTCAGCCTTGTAGAGCACAATGTCTGCAGTCATGAGCACCGGATAGCCCACCAGCCCGTAGTTCACATTTTGGGGCTGCATACGTGCCTTCTCTTTGAAAGTGGGCACGCGCAATAACCAGCCTAAAGGTGTAACCATGCCGAGCAAGGTATAAAGCTCCATCACCTCAGGAACATGCGATTGCACAAAGAGAATACTTTTTTGCGGGTCGAGACCTGCAGCCAACCAATCAAGCGTCATCTCATGTATATCCTGCTGAAGCCTGTCTGTGTTCTCCAGAGTTGTCAAAGCATGGATATCCACTATGCAATAAATACAGTTATAGTCCTTTTGAAGGGCAACATAGTTCTGAATGGCGCCGATATAGTTACCGATATGCTGCCTGCCGGTGGGACGGGCACCGGAAAAGACGCGCTTTTTCATATTCAGGAAAGTTTAGCACAAAGCAGCACCAGCTACAAATTAAGGTTGAAGTTGTTTAACTGTCATCGCGAGGAGTCCTTCCGCGGAAGGACGACGCGGCGATCCCAAGCAAATGCAAAAATAAAACATCAAAAGGCAAAATGACAAGCCAAAAGTTAAAAGTAGAGGCGTGCTTCTAAGAACAGTTTGAAAATTTGTACCCTTGTCATTCTGATGGAGCGAAGCGACTGAAGAATCTCACCTAACCGGAACTCACCAACTTATGAGATTCTTCGCTGCGCTCAGAATGACAAACCGAGGGTCTACATGCTTTCAGGTGCCGTCATTCCCATCAGGTGAAGCGTTCTGGCTAGAACGATCTGGGCTGCCTTAACCAGCTTAAGCCGAGCCCGGGTCAGCTCCTGATTTTTGGAAACAACCCGACATTGCTTGTAAAAACTATGGAAGACGGTGGCTAAATCCTGAGCATAATAAGGCAAATGGTGCGGCTCCAGAGTATCCGAAATTAATTCCAGCATCTCCGGCAACAGCATCATTCGCCGTATCAAGGTCAACTCCGGCTCAGTGGTGAGCAAAGAGACATCGCCCCGGCTATAATCAATTCCCTTTTCTGTAGCCAACCGAAGTATGCTGGCAATACGAGCATGAGCATATTGAACATAATAGACCGGATTGTCAGCCGATTGTTTCCTGGCTAGCTCCAAATCGAAGTCCATTTGAGCGTCGGCTGAACGAGATAGAAAGACAAAACGACAGGCATCCGAACCGACCTCGTCCATTACCTCCCTCAAGGTGATAATATCGCCGCTACGCTTGGAGACCCTGACTACCTCCTTGCCACGGCGTAACGTAACCATCTGGCAGATTATGATCTTGAGTCGCTCCGGATTTATCCCCAGAGCATTGACCACAACAAACATTCGGGAAACATGCCCCTGGTGGTCTGCTCCCCAGATATTAATTACAGTATCAAACTTACGCTCCAGGAATTTGTTGAAATGATAGGCGATATCAGAGGCAAAATACGTAGGTGAGCCATCGCTCCGTATCAACACATTATCTTTGTCTTCACCCAGCGCAGATGATGTAAACCAGGTGGCATTTTCCTTTTCCGCCACATAACCACCGTCACTCAGCAACTTCATAGCCTTCTTATACTGGCCTTTTTTATACAGGCTCTGCTCACTGAACCAGACATCGAACTCCACCCCCAGCAACTCGAGGTCCTGTCTGATCATGCTCATTATCGTGTTAACTCCAATTGCCCCCAGCTCTTTAGTGGCTGCTTCTACAGGCATGGTCGAAAAGCGTTTGCCCTCTTTATCAACAATTTCATTAGCCAGGTCAACCATATAGTTGCCCATGTAGCCATCGCTCGGCATCTCGGCATCAATACCGATACTTTGTTGATAACGCGCATAGAGAGAACGATTGAAGGCATCCAGCTGGCTGCCGGCATCATTAATATAATATTCCTTTTCCACAGCGTAGCCGGTGGCATTGAGCACATTCGCCAGGGTGCTCCCCAGAACAGCACCGCGACCGTGCCCGACATGAAGAGGCCCGGTGGGATTAACGCTGACAAACTCAATCTGAACAGGTTTCTTACCACCGATGGTAATATTTCCATAAGAATCGCCGGCATCCAGTATGGCTGCCACTTGCTGTGCCAGCCAATCGGAGCTGAGTTCAAAATTGATGAAGCCCGGGGCGGCAACGACTGTTCTGGAGACCTCCGTCAAAGGAGGCATAAACTCAATAATTTTCTCAGCGATTTTCAAAGGAGCCATTTCGTTTGTCCTGGCCAGCTTCAGCGGAAGACTGGAGGCATAATCACCGTGCTCTGGATTCTGCGGACGTTCCAATATAATCTCAGGCAAAGCCGCAGCAGCCAGCATCCCTTCCCGCTGAGCATGCACTACAGCTTGCTCTAGAGCCTTAGCCAGTTTATGTTTGATGACCATTAATCTCGATGACTATAGATAATTAGATTCTTCGCTCCGCTCAGAATGACAAGTGAAAAACTCAGAACGACAAGCGAAAGACTCCGAATGGCAAAACAAGATTGCTGATAACCCTTATATATTAGAGCTAATGCCATTAACTTTCAAATCAGCTTAATTCGCCGCCAGTTTGCCAGACTCTGGCTACTTCCTTAGCCAGTAGCCTGTGCTCAGGCATCTTGAGCTCAGAATCTCTTTGAAAAAGAGCCACTGCCTCATTTCGAGCTAATTCCAGAAGTGGCGTATCAGACAACCGTGCCATGCGGATGTCGGGCAAACCGCTCTGGCGGGTACCGAAGAATTCGCCCGGTCCCCGTAACTCTAAGTCCTTCTCGGCCAAAACAAAACCATTCTGAATCTCTTCTATAGCTTTCAATCTTTCGCTACCCTCAGGCGAAGGTTTCTCAGCCAGAAGCAAACAGTAACTTTGTTTTTCGCCTCGCCCCACACGACCACGGAACTGATGCAACTGCGAAAGGCCAAAACGGTCGGCTGCCTCCACCAGCATAACGGTGGCGCTAGGTACATCAATACCGACTTCTACCACAGGCGTAGATACCAGAATATCAAGTCTGCCATCACGGAAACTTTGCATCACCTTCTCTTTGTCACTGGCTGACATCCGGCCATGGAGCAAGCCGAGCCTTAAATAAGGAAAGATTTCCTTTGACAACCGTTCATATTCAGCAACTGCTGCTTTGGCTTCGATAGTCTCCGATTCCTCAATTAAGGGACAGATTATAAAGGCTTGCTGACCATCAGCCATTTGCCGGCGGAGAAAGTCGTAAGCCCTGCCTCTCTGCTCAGGTTTAAGCCACTTCGTTTTTATCTCTTGCCGCCCGGGCGGCAATTCATCTATAACCGAAAGGTCTAAGTCACCATAGAGAGTCAACGCCAGAGTACGTGGAATAGGTGTAGCCGTCATCACTAATATATGGGGATTAAATCCCTTCTGGCGCAATGCTAAACGTTGCAAAACACCGAATCGATGTTGCTCATCAACAACCACCAACCCGAGATTAGAAAACTCTACCGCCTTCTGAATCAAAGCATGCGTGCCGATAACGATATCTACCTGGCCTTCTTGAATCCGCTGGTGTAACGTTGCTTTCTCCTTCTCGCTCATGCTTCCAGTTAACAGGGCAAAGCTAACAGGATGAGAAAAGAGCCCATGGTAGCTACAAACATTGTCCTGCTCATCCTTTTCAGTGCTTATCTTAGATAAAAGCTGGCGGATAGTCTTGAAGTGTTGCTCGGCTAATATCTCGGTTGGCGCCATGAACGCTCCCTGATAACTATTGTCAGCACCTACCAGCAAAGCTGCCGTAGCCACTACAGTTTTGCCGCTGCCTACCTCACCCTGAAGAAGACGCGACATAGGCTTGGACTTCTGCAAGTCAGCAAGAATCTCCTGCAGGACTCGCTGCTGTGCCGGGGTTAAATTAAAAGGCAGTGAATTCAGAAATCTACTGAGATTCTCTTTATTAAAAGTGAAGGCATTGCCTGGCTGACTTTCCTGCCAGTCTCGCTTCTTGCCAAGCACACCTAATTGGAGAAGGAAAAGCTCATCAAAAGCCAGACGCTTCCTGGCTTCGTCCTTGGCTAAAGGGCTATCCGGATAGTGAGCCTGCATAATAGCCTGGGGTAAATCTAAGAAACGACGGTTGCTTTTAATCTCTTGTGGCAAAAAATCCATCACCTGCCATACCCAAGCGTCAAGTACCTTTTTTACCAGATTCCTCACTTGCCGGGAATATAGACCCCTTGTTAAGGGATAAACAGGAACCAGGCGACCGGTATGAATCAACTCCTTATCCTCAACAAGCTCCCACTCCGGTGATTCAAATACCTTATTACCCTTAAATTCAGATACCCTGCCGCTGAGCATTACTTGAGCATTAGTACGGAAATTCTTAGCCAGGAAAGGCTGATTAAACCAGACTGCCCTCATATTACCTGTCTCATCGCCAACAATGACTTCAGTCCCCTTTTGGTAGCCCAGCCTGGCTATGCGAGCTTCCCAAACCGTAGCCAGAATAGTCTGTTCTTCGCCAACTGCAAGTTCAGCAATAGGTTTTCTCTGGCTATAATCTAGATGACGTCTGGGGAAGAAATAAAGCAAGTCCCGAATTGTCTGCACCCCCAGCTTAGCCAGTTTGCTAGCCGAACTGGCAGCGACGCCTTTAGCAACGGTCACCGGCGAGTCTAAATCCTTATCGCCAGTCGAAGAGCGAACTGTGGGAACTGCAGATGGTCGGCTGGCTACCTTAGAGCGAGCTTTGCTCCTCTTCGCCGGCGCTGCTCCTGCCGTCGCATTCGCTTGAGCCAGCCAATCAAGGACATCTTTTATCCATGCCTTACGCTTATCAACACTCCATTCAGCATAACTGGAATCTGCCGTATGAAGTTCGATGAAGCGAGCCAGAATTTCAGGAGAGTTTATTCTGTCTCTGGTTTGTCTCGCCCATTTATGGAGGTATTTATCGAGCCCGCCTAACACCGTGGTATCAGAATAGTTTCTCTGACATTCCATTTGGAGAATAGTTCGCAGCGGCTCAATATCTATGAGCGAAGAGGTTGTCACCGATTTTAACCTTTTTGGCTAAATCCAAATGTCTCAAGAGGCTATCATTCCAGAGACACTATGTAGTGGTAATGCGGTTGCCCGCCAGACACCATCTCTACCTGTTTGTCGTTATACCTGTCGCGGATTTTTTGAACCACCTGCTCCGCCTGAGTTGATTCGATATCAGCACCATAATATACGGTCACTACCTCTGCCGAATCAATATCTATCTTGTCAAGAGCTTCAAAGAGAACCTTTTCAATGTTATCATCGGCAGCAAGCAATTTTTCATCATCTAATATGGCAATAACCTGCCCTTTCCTTATTTTTAATCCTTGTAACTTCGTGCTACGTGCTGCCTCTGTAATCTCTACAGTTTTCACCGTGGCCACAGCATCTTCCATAACCTGGACATTCTCTTCCATGCTTCCCTCGTAATTGAAAGCTATGAGAGCAGCTATTCCCTGGGGCACAGTCCTTGCTGGAATCACAGCTATCTCTTTGGATGTGAGCGACTGGACCTGAGAGGCAGCCAGAATGATATTCTTATTATTGGGTAACAGAACTATCTTCTGCGATGGCACTGCCTCAACTGCCTGAAGTATCTCTTGAACGCTCGGGTTCATTGTCTGCCCACCTGTAACTATTGCCGCAGCTCCCAAACTACGAAAGACCTCTTTCATCCCGATTCCAGCGGCAACTGCCACCACGCCAATATCCGAGCTTGGCAACCTTTCTTTCTGCATCTCAACAAAGCCAACATGCTGGTCATCCATGTTCTGGATCTGTAGCTGATGCAAGGTGCCTAAAGAAGTAGCAAATCTTATAATACCGCCAGGGTCATAGGTATGAATATGAACCCTGATAGTGCCCTCATCGCCAACGACGACAACTGACTGACCTTTGCCTTCCAGATTCTTCCTGATTTTATCGGGATTCAGTTTATTTCCTTCAAGCAAGAAGTTAGTACAATACCCGTAGGGCTCTTCTGATTCAGTCACATGCGGAGTCGCCGTAGTGCCTACAGGTAACTCAGCAGCAACCATCTGGGGACGTCGATATCGCATTTCCTCAACTTTTCCCTCTAAATAACGAAGTACTCCTTCCAGTAGTACATATATGCCTTGACCTCCTGCATCCACTACACCAGCCTCAAGCAGAACATCTAACAAAAGGGGAGTCCTGGCTACCGAATCTCTGGCTTCGCCAACAGCAGCCTCTGCCACCCTGGTCAAATTATCTGGAACGGTCCGGGCAGCCTCCTGAGCAGCCTTAGCTGCATCCTTAATCACTGTCAACATAGTTCCTTCTACAGGCTGTGATAGCCCCTTATAGGCGGCACGACATGCTTCGTTCAGCGCCACTGCCAAATCGCTCCCGGTAATGGAATCTTTATCATCAAGTCCCTTCGCCAAGCCACGGAAGAACTGAGACAGTATGACACCTGAATTTCCCCTGGCGCCCATCAAAGCACCCTGGGCCATCGCCTTAGACACAGCAGAGACACTGCCATCTGAAATTCGGTCAGCTTCTTCCATGACAGAGCGCATGGTAAGAAACATGTTCGTCCCGGTATCACCATCAGGCACAGGGAAAACGTTTATGGCGTTAATGTCCGGAACGCTTTTCTCCAGCCAGATACTGCCAGCGGCAAACATATCCCTAAACTCCTGGCCATCACAGGAACGAACTTGCTTCATTTCTTCTCCTTTGTATAATCTGGGAATTGTGGTATAATTCTACTCCTGTTGTCAAGACCGACTTGACAGTTATATGGTCTCATATGTGGAAAAGGAGCTAACAATTTGGCTACAAAATGCGATATCTGTGGCAAAACGGCACACTTCGGCCATAGGATAAGCCATTCGAAGCAGCATACCAGACGGCGCTGGCTGCCCAATATCCAGCCAGCCACTATTGTGATTGACGGGAAATCTAAGCAAGTTAATCTGTGTACCCGCTGCCTGCGCAGTCAACATAAGCTAGCCCGATAAACCAAGTGCTTTCCTCATCTCCTGCAACGCCTTCCCAGCGCCTTGATTAGAGCCAAAAATAGCAGCTCCGGCAACCAGAACATCGGCTCCCGCCTCAACTACCTTTGGAGCTATACCTGCAGTGATACCACCATCGACCTCTAGCTCCGCTTTGGACTGTCTATCATCCAGTATCTTCCGCAGTCGAGTTATTTTATCCATCATACTGCCGATGAAAGCCTGACCGCCGAAGCCAGGATTAACAGTCATAACCAGTACCAGGTCGAGCAAAGGAAGAACTTCATCCAATAAGTTTAGAGGAGTGGCTGGATTCAACGATACTCCAGCTTTAATCCCCAGACCTTTTATTGCCTCAACTAAGCGATGCAGATGCGTTGCAGCCTCAACATGGACAGTGATAATATCGGCACCAGCGTCAGCAAACTGTGAGACATGAACCTCTGGTCGCTCAATCATCAAATGCACGTCCAGTGGCAGATCAGTCCAGGAACGAAGTGAAGCCACCACAGGAGCACCAATGGTTATGTTAGGCACAAACCGCCCGTCCATTACATCGACGTGAATGTAGTCAGCTCCGGCTTTAGCTACTTCAGCAACCTGTTCACCAAGACGACCGAAATCAGCGGAAAGAATAGACGGCGCTATCTTAATTCGCCTATTTTTCATTACTTTTTCCCGACAAGCTTTTTAGCCCGTGACAGGGCAGCTACCACCTGTGCCGGCGCAGTGCCACCCACAGAGTTGCGAGCCTTAACTGAAGTTTCCACCGTAATACCGTACACATCATCGGCGAAAAGGGGTGAGTAACTACGATATTCATCCAGGCTCAGCTCCTTGAAGCCTTTGTTTCCATTTATGGCATATTGCACCAGCTTGCCTACAATACTATGCGCCTGGCGAAAAGGCAACCCCTTCTTAACCAGATAGTCAGCCAGGTCGGTAGCCAGTATATAGCTGCCTGTCATCGGTTGTTCCATGCGAGCACTATTTGTTTTCAGGGTTTTTATCAAGCCGGTAAAAACTTTCAGCGTTGAGAGAAGTGTGTCCACAGTATCAAAAAGTCCCTCTTTATCTTCCTGCATATCGCGATTGTAAGCCAGTGGTAGTCCTTTCATTACCGTCAAAAAGCTGAGCAGATTACCATAAACTCTGCCCGTCTTGCCTCTGGCTAACTCCGCCACATCCGGGTTCTTCTTCTGAGGCATGATGCTGCTGCTCGTAGCGTAAGCTTCATCGAGCTCCACAAAGCCGAACTCGGCTGAAGACCACAGCACTATCTCCTCCGCCAGTCGGGATAAATGCATCATCGTGATAGCAGCAGCAGCTTCATATTCAATGACAAAATCCCGGTCAGACACAGCATCGAGGCTGTTGGCACTCACCTCATTGAAGCCCAGCTTCTGAGCTATGAACTTACGGTCAACGGGATAAGCTACTCCGGCTAAAGCCCCACTACCCAGCGGCAGGACATCGGTACGCTTCAAGCAATCTTGAAATCTGGTCACATCCCGCTGCATCATCTCGAAATAAGCCAAGAGATGATGGGCAAAAATGATAGGCTGAGCCTGTTGCAGATGGGTATATCCGGGCATAATGACGCTTTTATTAGCTTCAGCTATATCCAGCAGCGCCGCCTGAAAATCCTTCAGTTTGCTAACAGTTTCTGAAATAACCTCTTTGACGAAAAGGCGCATATCCAGAGCTACCTGGTCGTTTCTGGAACGAGCAGTATGCAACTTACCAGCCACATCACCTATTTTCTCGAACAGGCGACTCTCGATGGCCATGTGGATGTCCTCAAGCTCAGGCTTGAATTCAAACTTCCCTTGCTCAATCTCATCTCGAATTGAGGCAAGACCCGAGACGATAAGCTCAGCATCTTTTTCTGCTATCAACTCCTGCCTGGCTAGCATCTGCGCATGCGCAATGCTCCCGGCAATGTCATATTTATATAACCTCCAATCAAAAGAAATGGAGGCGGCATATTTCTCAACTGCCTTATCTACACCCTTTTGAAAGCGGCTTCGCAAATGACCTTTAACTTCGTCTTTTTTAGCCATCTACTTTAATATCTCAAGTTTTCTTTTTCGACTTCTTTTCTCCGTCCTCACCACCTTGCACCTTAGCCTGAACCTTCGCTGGCAGCCCCCATACGTGAATAAAACCAATCGAGGCGCTCTGGTCAAAGACATCGCCTTTATCATAAGTAGCCAGGCTGTAGTCATATAATGAGACAGGAGACTTCCTGCCCACCACAATACAGTTTCCTTTAAAAAGCTTGACCCTTACTGTACCGGTGACATGCTTCTGAGCACGGTCCACGTAAGCAGCTAAATCCCGGCGCAATGCAGTAAACCACAGACCGTTATATATGATGTCGGCATATTCGCTGGACACCTTCTCATTAAAACGGAGCTGCTGGTGAGACAAAGTCATAGCTTCCATGGCCTGGTGAGCTTTCAGCAAAACAGTAGCTGCCGGTGATTCATAAATTTCCCTTGACTTTATCCCCACCAGCCTGCTTTCTACATGGTCAACTCGGCCCACACCATGCTTGCCGGCTAATTCATTAAGCTTTTGAATGAGAGCCACGCCATTCATTTTTTTGCCATCGAGGCTTACCGGAATTCCTTCCTCAAAACCGATTTCCACGTAACCTGGCTTATCAGGAGAGGCTGCCGGTGATTTAGTCCAGGCAAAAACCTCCTCCGGAGGCTCAACCCACGGGTCCTCCAGCACGCCGCACTCTATGCTCCTGCCCCAGAGATTTTCATCTATGGAATAAGGGCTGGCAACCTTAACAGGTATGGGGATACCATGTTTTTCAGCATACTTAATAGTCTCTTCTCGTGTCATGCCCCACTCTCTTGCCGGTGCTATAATCTTTAGTTCCGGAGCCAGAGCCAACACACTCACATCGAAACGAACCTGGTCGTTACCTTTACCTGTGGAGCCATGAGCCACAGCAACAGCACCCTCTTTTCTGGCAGTATCTACCAGCATTTTAGCTATCAGCGGACGACCGAGCGCCGTAGCCAACGGGTACTGCCCCTCATAGATGGCGTTAGCCTTGAGAGCCGGGAAAACATAGGAACCAACAAAAAGCTCTCTGGCATCAACAGTTAATGCCTTGACTGCTCCTATTTTCAACGCCTTTTTCTGAATGGCCTGCAGCTCGCCAACACCGCCTATATCTGCGGTGAGCGCAATAACATCCATATTATACTTATCCGCCATCCATTTTATGGCTGCTGAAGTATCCAGCCCGCCGCTGTAGGCTAGCACTACTTTTTTATTTGCCATTACTATGACCTCCGACTAAAAACTATGTCTAAAATGCCCAATGCCTCGTCAACATCTTTCTCGGTAATGATAAGCGGCGGCATAAACCGCAATGCATTCGGCTTGACCGGATTAACCAGCAAGCCTTCCCTCAGGCAAGCCAGCACCAGCTCTTCAGCAATATCATCAGTAAAGCCCAAAGCCAATAACAACCCGCGACCTCGTATCTCAGTAATGAAGCTGAACTTGGCTTTCAGCTTTTCCAAGCCAGCTATGAAATACTGCCCCAGCTTTTTAACCTTATTCGGTATATCATTATCAATGATAAATTTCAACGTTGCCAATCCGGTAGCACAAATTAAGGGATTTCCACCGAAAGTCGAGCCATGGTCACCGGGCACGAAAACAGAAGCCCCCTCCTTGGCTAACAAAGCTCCTATTGGCACGCCACCGCCTAATCCTTTGGCCACTGTCAGTATATCCGGTTCAACTCCATATTGCTCATAGCCGAACAGGCTACCTAGTCGGCCAATACCGGTTTGAATCTCATCCAGTATGAGCAAAATGCCCTTCTCATCACACCAGGCTCGTACCTTCTTAAGATATTTATCATCAGGCACATTAACCCCACCTTCACCCTGAATAGGTTCCACCATCACGGCACAGGTCCGATTACTGGTTGCCACTTTGATTGCCTCACTGTCATCATAATCTACCTGGACAAAACCATCCGGGAGGGGAATATAAGGTTGCTGGTGCTTGTTCTGCCCTGTGGCTGCCACCGTAGCCAGAGTCCGGCCATGAAAGGAGCCATGGGTGGTTATAATTTCATAAGCTCCACCAAGGTGAAGCTTGCCGTAGCGACGGGCTAGCTTTATAGCCCCTTCATTAGCCTCGGCGCCGCTGTTACAGAAGAAAACCCGGTCAAGACAACTGTTCTCAACCAGTAATTTGGCCAGCTGCACCTGGGGAACAGTGTAGAACAGGTTCGATGTATGAATAAGAGTTTTAGCCTGTTCCGTCAATGCCTTGACTACTACCGGATGGCAATGTCCCAGGCTGTTAACCGCCGAGCCAGCAACGAAATCAAGGTACTGCTTGCCCTCGCTATCCCAGACCCGGGCGCCTTGACCCCGAACCAGAGTGACCGGCAATCGCTTGATTATACGCATATAAAATTTCTGTTCCAGTTCCTGCCAGTTTTCCATTTTACCAACTTATTGTAGTGCCATCGCCTTTGTCCTCAAATTCATTGAGCAAAGCGTGAGGCGTCCTGCCATCGATAATTCGAGCTACCTGTATCTTAGTCAGAGCCATGAGACAAGCTTCAATCTTGGCGACCATACCACCAGAAGCCACGCCAAGTTCAATCATTTCCCTGGCACCCTGCGGGATCAACCTGTGAATCATCTTCTTTTCGTTATCGTAAAGACCCGGGACATCGGTGAGAAAAATAAGCTTTTCCGCCTTCAAGGCGGCGGCAATTTCACCTGCCGCAGTATCACCATTAACGTTAAGCAAATTAGTATCCATGTCCGCGCCTTCCAGCAAGCCAAGGCTCACCGGTGCTATGACCGGTATGTAGCCGGCTTTCAACAATATCTCTATCACAGCCACGTTAACTTTCAGTTCCTCTCCTATATACCCTAACTCCGGCGTTTTGTTTCTCGCCAGAATCAAGCCGCCATCAACGCCGCTCAAACCCACAGCTTTACCGCCTGAGCGCCATATAGCGGATACCAGTTCCTTGTTAACCAACCCTGCCAGTACCGCCGTAACCACCTTCAATGTCTCCAAATCAGTAATCCTTAAACCCCTGACGAAACTGGTGGATACGCCCAATCGCCCCAGCCAATCAGAGACAGCGTTACCACCACCATGAATTACCACCAGTGGCACACCTCTCTTCTGAAGCGTAACCAGGTCTTCAACGGTAGTATCAACACTGCTTAAAGTGCTGCCGCCAATTTTGATAGCCAGAGGATTCATTATTTCGTGTCCTGCAACCGTAGCTAGCTTGTATAATCGCTATTTATAGTAACATATTCTTCAGATAGGTCGCACCCCCAAGCCACGGCCTTGCCTTGACCCAGGTTAAGACACAACCTCGCCGATACTTCCTTGACGGCTAAACCAGCACTCACCTTTTGCTTGTCGAAAGACACCGGGGAGCCCTGCTTCATGACGCAAACGTCATTCAAGTAAACTTCTAACTTTTTTTCATTCACTTCCACCCCACTCCGACCCATCGCCGCCACAGCACGTCCCCAGTTGGGGTCATTACCATGAATAGCCGCCTTAAACAGCGGCGAGCTGGCTACGGTACGAGCTGCCAGGCGAGCCTGCGCTTCATTAACAGCAGCTTCTACAACGACCTCTATTAGCTTTGTCGCACCTTCGCCATCTCGAGCCACACATTTAGCCAGATAAATACAAACCTCATCTAAGGCTTTTTGAAAGAGATCTCCGTTACCCTCGTTTATAGTCTTAGTTTGAGACAAACCATTAGCCAGAATCACCACGGTATCGCTGGGGCTGGTATCACCATCAACCGTAACCATATTGAAAGAATTATCCACCGCCTTTTGCAACGCTACCTGCAAAAAGCCAGCCTCCACAGCCGCATCAGTAGTCAAAAAACAAAGCATGGTAGCCATATCAGGATGTATCATCCCCGCCCCTTTAGCCACGCCACCAATGGTGAACTCGCCTGGCTCTGATTTAACAGATAGCGCTATTTCCTTAGGAAATGTATCCGTGGTCATCATTGCCCTGGCAAAGTCATGTCCCCCATCTTTTTTCAGAGCAACCTGGTGAATACCTGTGCAAATCCGCTCCATGGGCAACGATACCCCAATGACCCCAGTGCTGGCGACCAGGACATCCTCAGTCGATAGTTCCAATTTTTCTGCTGCCAATTTCGCCATCTCAACAGCATCAGCCATTCCCGAATCGCCGGTGCAGGCATTGGCACAGCCTGAATTGACCACGACCGCCCGTGCTTTCTTGTCCTTCAAGTGATTCCGGGAAAGGATTACCGGCGCTGACTTGATAGCATTAGTGGTAAAGACGCCAGCAGCTACGCATGGCTTCTCTGAGCACAGTATAGCCAGGTCAAGTTTCGCCTGACCCTTTATACCTGCTTCAACTGCCCCAGCCAAGAAGCCCTGCGGAGAGGTAACAGTGCCTTCAGTAATAGCTTTAATTTCAGTCTCCATAATAAAGGGCACTATAATAGCACTTTTTGTTAGATATAGCTAGCTTTTTTTCCAGCTTTATTTTATAACTTGACCGTTGACAGCAAGCTTCTGGTTTTTACCAAAGTTTTACACGCAGGTAAAACCGAGGAAACAATTCACCTCTATACTGAGAATAGCCGATATAACAGGAGGCCTGTCAAAATGAACAACGTATTGAGAATAGGCACCACGATAGCATTGACTTTAGCGCTGATGCTGGCTCAGGCCTGCACATTTTCGATGTCTCCGGCACTAGCCGAGTCCATTCCACCTCAGTCGAAAAACGGGGCGGTACTGCTTTTCGGCATCGGCATACATATCGAGCCGCTGGGTGCAACCACCAGCCAGATTGTCGGCGGCAGTGTACAAAGCCCGCTTAAATTGCTACGCGCAGATTATCATAATCCGCAATTATTTCAGCGCCATGTCCAGTACCTCAGGACAATAGCTGGCGTAGTGGAGCAGCATGGTGGGAAGCTAACCATACAGACACAGACGCCGTTTACGCAGGTTGCCATCCAATCCGGCAAGACAATTCTCTCCGACTTTGAGAAACGCGGCCATGAAATCGCCTTGCATTTCCATGAAGATGCCCATCTGGGCAAGAACTCGGAGAAACTTCCTGCATCGACCTGGGCAGCAGTAATGGCAGAGGAAATCAGTTTAATCAAGCAAGCCGGCGCCACAAAAGTGCGCTACTGGAGCGGCGGCAATCTGTACCCCCACTTACTTGAGGCTGCTTCCCAGGCAGGTTTGGAAGTGATGAGCGACTGGAAAAATCCCAAGACACAGACCACGGATAAGAGACTTATCGGCATAAATCCCTGGCGTCCGGCAGCAAGCCCTAACGGCGCCGATGTCACTGGCTTTGCCCGGCATGACCCCAACGGCAAGATAATCTTTTTACCTGAAGGCAACTATAACCATAATGATTTCGCCTCTATGCGCCGGGCTAAGAGCACAGGAGGAGACGAAGGTTACTTTGAGTTTCTAAAAGCTTCGCTCTATAGCTCCATCGAGTCAGCGCAGCCGGGCAAGGTGAATGTATTCCACTTCACCATCCACCCGGGCGAGTTCCGAGGCAGCTCGTCACAGCCATACGCCGTGCTCAACAAGTTCCTAGCCGAAGTGGTCGACCCACTGGTTCAAAATGGCTCGGTCAAGTGGGCTACCTTTTCACAGATGGCTGACGCCTATGAGTCCTGGGAGCAGGCAAACCCCGGAGTCGACCCACGCGCACCTGCAGCTATCGACCCAACCAGATTAGGCAAGGTGGAACGTGATATCACCTATGGCATAGCTGACAGCGTCGCCCTGAAGATGGACATTTACTATCCCAAAGTGGTTGAGGGCACAGTGCCTGCAGTTCTTTACGTCCACGGTGGCGGCTGGACCAAAGGCGACAAAGGAACTGGGGCTGGAGCAACAGAGATACCGGAGCTTATCTCCCGAGGCTATCTGGTGGCGGCTATCAATTATCGCCTGGCACCACAATATAAGTTCCCGGCGCAGATAGAGGACGTTAAATGCGCTGTTCGCTTCCTCCGGGCAAATGCCGCAACTTATGGTATCGACCCCGACCGCATCGGCGCCTGGGGTGGCAGTGCCGGCGGCCATCTGGTAGCACTACTCAGCGTAACCGATGCTGCTGCCGGATTCGAAGGTAACGGCGGCTATGCCGACCAGTCGAGCCGGGTCCAGGCAGTGGTGGATATGTTTGGCCCATCCGACCTGACAGCGATTTTCCAGGGAGCCGACACACAACTGCTGGAGCAGGTATTCGGCACCACAGACCGCAACTCAGATATTGTGAAGTTGGCCAGCCCGGTAACCTGGGTATCCAGCGACGACCCGCCATTCCTCATACTTCACGGCGAAAATGACAAGCTGGTACCACTAAGTCAATCAAAAATATTGTATGACCGGCTCGTAGCCGCTGGCGTGCCGGCAACCCTGACTATAGTGAAAAACGCCGGCCATGGCTTTGCGCCTGCGGGCGGAACCATAGACCCAAGCCGTACCGAAATAACCAATATAGTTGCCGATTTCTTTGATAAACACCTGAAATAGCTACAGCACCACCGAGAAGAACACCGGGCACAAATTAAGCGCCTCTTTCCAGCCGGGTTGCCAGACGCACCACGTTTTTACCTACAGCGCGAGCCTCTCTCAGAGGTGAACCACCTACTTTACGGAATCAGACGCCGACGAAGACGATATCCAAAACTGGGCCCGATACCCTTACCGCTAATAGGCACTTTTTACATCAGGTCTTGTCTCCGGCGACCTGAACAGAAACGAAATTACAACCAGGACTATCCCGGAAACCAGAAACCCGATTCCATACATCCTCACCGGAGCCGTAAAGTCGGCGGCCAGTTGAGGTAGCTCCGCTTCAAGTCCAAGCAATATGCTCGATTCACCGACAAGGCGGCTTAGCGCCTGCACAATCCATACATCGAGCAGCGAACTTATAATGCAAGCCACACCGACAAGAATGAAGGTTATGCCGATAGACCGCGTAATCGGCTTCGGCTGCCACCAGTGCACCAGGGCTATCAACAATACCAGCACAACAGCCACGATAATCAGCGCCTTATAAGCTGTATCTATATAACCGATAATTTGCTTGATTTGCTGGAACTGCGCCATTACCTGTGAGCCGGCAACGGCTTCATCGAGCACAAAGCTTGGCGGTATCACGTCATCGATTCCGCCGTATATCTGTGCCATATAGGTGTCTATCACGCTCTGGGGAACGCCCTGTAATTCCGGAGGCAGAGACCCAAGAATAGTCTCGCTTGCCTTTTCCTTGACCGTATCCCTCACCGGCTCAAGCGAAACAACCACATTTAGCTCCTGCTCTCCCTTGAGATAAGCATAGAGGCTATGGATAAAGGCATCAGCCTGCTCTTCGAACCACGGCGTGAGCTCGGTGACTATCTCATCCACGGTTTCAGCGTCGATAAACTCCTGCCCCGGCAACTGCGATTTCGCCTGCTCGATTACCACCGAATAGACATCGAGTTTATCCAGCTCTGAGGTAACAAAGTCGGGATTAAGGACGGTCATATTCAAGGTGATGACAACGCCCAGGAGAGCTAAGACATCGAACAGTAGAAAACAGAAAACGCCGGAGAAAAAACCCCTGACTGCATTCATCAGTTTGTGGGCTAATTATTGAATATCTGGACTCTTGGCGTCAACCTTTTCCCCTGTCATTCTGAGCGCAGCGAAGAATCCCAAAGTAGCGCCACCCGCAGGTGGGGTGGCACCTAAGAAACTTGCTTAATTGACTCAGAGAGAGCCACGCAACTCCGTGTAGGATTTTAAGGCGGCCTTGGCTACGAAAGGCACCTCTACAGACGCATCGATACCCTCGAGTGCAGCCAGTACGGGCCGCAGCACCTCTTTAAGCTCACCTTGAGCCAGATCATGCAGCACATGATGCGCTCCTTCTCTCATCCAGGTCGAATCCGCTCGCTCGATAAGTGCCTTTAGTACCGGCGTGATTGCCTCAGGGCCTATGTTGATCAACGCCTGGGCAGCCAGCCAGCGTACATCGAACATCTTGTCTTCCAGAGCTTTCACAAGTGCATCTGTTGCTACCGAATTGCCGATTTGTCCCAGAGCTTTGGCTGCCTCCCACCGCACCCATTGATTCGGAGCCGCCAGCGCTTCAATCAGATGCTCTACTGCTTTGTCCCCGGACGATACCAGTGCACTGCGTGCCTTTACTCGTATTACCCCATCGTCGCTGGTCAGGTCGGCAATAAGAGAAACGATTGTCACGGATACCGTTTGTCCGCCCTCAACCATATTATCTTCGTCCATTATATCTCCGTCCGTTCATGCTCTCCTCCTTGAGCTGATTAAGGTACACGTCATCTGAACACAGGTTGCCAGACAGCAACGTCTCAGATAAAACAGAGCAAACAGGCTTTTGCCATGCAATTAGGCATCATGCCGCCTCTGCTCAGGGATGAGGCATCGGAAAACAATATCTAATCAAGTCACCTCACCGGCGAGCGCTTCACGTAATGCCTTGTTGCCACATTTCGGACAAGCGGCGTCTTTCACTAACTTGCCCTTGGGAATATTTGTTTTGCCTTTAAAATCGCAATTTTCACATACTACGCTCGTCTGATAAGTTTCATCGCTCATCTCTATACCTCCCTGTTGTATGACTATTCCTGCCTTCTATTATACTTGTGATTCTACCCAAATGTAAGCCATTTGCCAAATCCTCTCCATCTGCCTGCATATTCATAAGCGACTTCACATTAGAGTACAGCTACCCCAACTGTGTGAGATTCTTCCCCTTCATTTCATTCAGGGTCAGAATGACAAATAAACACCGCTGAATGAATTCCAGTCCAACAGCTACCAGTATATCTCCACGCTTCCAACGATGCCTAGCGGTTTAAACCAGCAGCTTCCTAATTCTTCTGCCAGCTCATCTATCATTCTTTCCTTTTCGGCTAGCTCTGCTTCCCAAAGCTGGATTGCTGCTAGCTCAGGAGAGCCCTCATAGTAAACTTTGCCACTGATCTCTGCATTATATCTCATGACCTCGTCATTATAATCTTCCAGCATATCTTTACATGTCTGCCAGTCCTGGGTATATTCAACATAAAAGCTATACTGCAGCGACTCGGCATTATCTATGCTTATAACCCCGTAGTCCTCACCTACCTTAATATAAGCTACTTTGTCATTTTCACAAGGGTTGGCTTCTTCATATAGCCACTCTTCAGAGGTTACCGTTTCCAGTCCTTTCCCTATGCAGTCAACATACACTAAACCTCTATCTGTTGTTTTAAAGGCGTTTAGCGCATGCGGAGATTCAGGATCATCAGAGAAGTGAAGCGCCACAAAAGCGGCTCTAATCTCAGACTTTTCGGCATTGTTATGCAGTTTCTCAGCGAAGTTTCCGCATGTTCTTACCCCTAACAAATACGTCTCTTCATCAGTATCATCTTGAAAGAGGAAGGTCTTCAATTCAGCAAAGCTAACATCCCTGGCATCTGGATTGTTAACCAGGTGGATGGGCAGATCGGGTTCCTTGAGATATGGAGGGTCAATACCTGATTGTTCGGACACGGATGAAGGTTGCATGGGTGTTTCAGATTCAGAGAGTGTAGACGAGTTGTCCGATGAGGGACCGTAAAACCAAAAAATGAAGCCTCCGAGACCAATCAGCAGAAACACCAGCAGTAGTGTTAAAAGCGGCTTCGATGATGATGGTGGCTTACTCGGTGCCGGCTTACTTGGTGCATAGGCAGGCTGTGCTGGTTGCTGCGGCGACCACCCTGGCTGTTGCCCCATTCCCCACCCTAGCGGCGCTCCGCAGTTCGGACAGAATCTGGATGCAGGGTCAGCAATATTGCTGCAATAAGGACAACGGTATTGAAACATCTGACCACAAGTGGCACAAAACCGCTGGCCTACAGCATTTTGGGCACCACAATTCGGACAAGGAAAAGTCTGCTGCATCACAACACTCTATCTCATATTTTACGCTATGCCAATTATATACCCAGCCGAGATGAGATGGAATACTTTGCAGCAGTGCCCGCCTTTGATTAGAGGAAAGCTACCCCAGGCACCCACAAAGCTAAGGGCCACCTGTGGGCAGGTGGCACCTAAAAATATCTCGAAAGGACCTGAAACAAACAGGGATTCTTAGATAGCGAACACGAAACATATCATATTTCTATGATTTCACAAATGTAATAAATTCATTAAGTAAATCAATTACCTCGGAATTGATTTCCTCGTCTCGCAATGAATCAATTGCTGAAGCGACAGATATCGCAACTTGATATTTATCATGTAGACAAGTATTTAGTTTAGCGAAAAATTCTTTACCCGGAATGACCTTTTTACGAAATTCAACATCCTTCCAACCTTCTTCAAATTGCTCGATAACCTGTGAAATAATAGTAGCTACATCAATTTGTCGGTTTCTTCTATATTCAGTCTCACTCGCGATCATTTGCGATATGACATGTTGCTTGAGCTCTTCAAAAATTGCCAATGATTCTTTCTCTAATTCTGGATATGAAAGTTGGATACTCACATGTCTGCGTCTTTCGCGTATCTTATCAGTAAACATTCGATATAATGCTTCAAAATTGATTGCATAATTCTCTATTTCTTTTCTATCCCAAACATGTACATTCACACCCTTTTGTCTTAGATTATCTTCGATGTCATATATCTCACGTGGTGAATGATAATCTCTATCTAAAATTACATAGCACTTTACTTTCTCGCCAAAAGCATTCTTGGATATCCAGTTAACATACATTAATCTGTCCCAATTAGAAAACCCTTCCAATGGGATAACAGAAAAACCATCTTCTGATGTAAAAGTTTGTAGATGCAACTTCCTTGCAAACTTTTTCAAGTATCGGAAGTCTTTTCCCTCCACAAATAGACAGGTTTTTCCACGATGTAAATTGACTAATTTTAAATTTTGGTATGACCCTAGTTGATTGATACAAGTTTGGACCTCGTCAATGTCGGATAACCTTTTAGCGTCATGTGAATCTTTATCAATGCTTACTACATCATCGGGGTCGACTTCTTCAATAATATCAACGGCATGGGTCGCAATAATCACCTGGCTTGATCTTTGCTTACATAAGTTCACTAGTTTCTTTTGCATATCGGAATGAAGGTATATGTCTGGTTCATCAAGAACTAATGTGTCTACACGGCCTAGCTTAACCAAAAAAGTCATCAACTGAAGCCAAACTTGAAACCCATGTCCTGCCCAGAATATTTCCCGAGTAATTCCCCGCTCTCTAAAAAACATTTGCATTATATTCTGCGTTGCGATAAATTCGGGAGGCTCTATCGTATACCCAGGCCATGTTTCCTCTATGATTTTACGGAAGTCTTCAAATCCCTCATTGAAATAGTACCATATATTTCTAAAATGGCGTGGGGTTAGATGTGAAACCAATATAGACTTCACATATTTCTCATTACCTAAACTTTCAAGATCTTCAAATGTTCCTACAGGAGGAATTACTCCAAGAGAATTCTTGAAACGAGTCGTCAAAAATTGCCTGCTGACTCCGCGTCCTCTGTTCATAATCTCTACACGCGGCCTATCACCAAACGGAAACCTTATCTGTATCTCTGTATTATCCGCGAATTTGGCATAAATAAGAGACCCTTCTTCGTTATAGTCATGGCCTAGATTATCCAGAGAAAATGGTATATCTCGATCCTCCAAATGATTGCCTCTGTAAGCCGCATATCTACACAAATTGGAAACTAATTTTAGTGAGTCTATTATTGTAGACTTACCCATATTATTTTTACCTACAATCACATTAAAGTTGTCAAACTCAATCTCATAATCTTCGAAGCACCGGAAATTTGTTAGTCTTATTCTCTCCAACATAGCTCACACCTAGTGCACTCAATACTCTCATCCATTACGTTCATCCTTTTACACGAAATATACTTTATGCCCGATTTGTCCTGATACGCCTAGGGGCGAGAGACATTAGGATCACCCCCGATATTACTGCCAAGTTTATTAATAAACCACCAATAACTCGAACCGGAGATGAAACAAATGGAAACAGATATGGTAATAATATAGCCCATCCTAGCACTCCAGCAACTAGCAAAACAGACCCACTCACGGCACATCTTTTACGGTAGTTCTGACTGAAGTCAAAAGATGCCCAACCTATTAGCAATACACCTCCAAGTAGCAGCACTGAAATAAGCCAACGGAATTCCAAGGTCATTCCTAAGCTCAATGAGGCAAATAAAACAGTTAGGGATAATATTATGAAAGTTATAGCTATGTTGAGGTAGAAACGGAATTTTAGGGTCTTCTCTTGACGCTCAAGCTGATTCGTTATTTTCTCCAGCATTTGCCTGTCACTAAGTGCATCATTACTACTCACAGATAATTCCTCCTTACCTGAAATCTACCACAAAAATTAGATTATGTCAAGTAACCACGATCGTGTAATCACCAAACTCACCTGAGCTCTATTGCAAACCGGACTCTTTTGCTTTCCGCTTCAATTCATAGAGCCTGGTGATGGCTTCGAGGGGAGACATGGAGTCGATATCGAGCTGGCTGATTTCCTCTATAAGTGGCGACTTATCTCCGAACAGCGGTAGCTGCGGAGGCGATTCCTTCCTGGGTCGAACGGCTTTGGACTGCTTCTGCCGGGGCTGGTCGCTTTCCAACTTTGCCAGAATCTCCTCAGCCCGGTGCACCACCGATGCCGGCAGTCCCGCCAGTTGTGCCACGTGTATGCCGTAGCTTTTATCAGCGCCGCCGGGGACTACCTTGCGCAGGAAAATAACCTCGCCCTCCTCTTCGGTCACCGCCACGTTGAAATTTTTGACCCGGGGCAGAAAACCAGCCAGTTCCACCAGCTCGTGATAGTGGGTGGCGAAAAGCGTCTTCGCTCTGAGCCTGGGATGATTGTGTATAAACTCGGCTACCGCCCAGGCGATGGAAAGCCCGTCATAGGTGCTCGTTCCCCGCCCGATTTCATCCAGTATAATCAGCGACTTCGGAGTGGCATTATTCAGTATGTTGGCAGCTTCCACCATCTCCACCATAAAAGTCGACTGCCCGGCAGCCAGATCTTCCTGGGCGCCGATTCTGGTGAAGATGCGGTCAACGATGCCTATACTCGCCGAATCAACTGGAACGAAGCTGCCGATTTGAGCCAGCAGCACAATGAGCGCCACCTGTTTCAAGTAGGTGGACTTGCCCGACATATTAGGGCCGGTAAGTATAATGAGCTGGGTATCTTTGTTGCACAGATAGGTATCGTTAGATATAAAGCCGTCGCTGCCCAGACTTCTCTCCACCACCGGATGCCGCCCTCCTCTAATGGTTACGGCATCCTCGGCGGTCAATTCCGGCCTGACATACCCGTATCTGACCGCTGCCTCAGCCAGACTGGCAAAAACATCAATCTGCGCCAGTTCCCTGGCTGAAGATAATATTTGCTCACCGACCGCGGCTATCTGCTGGCAGACCTGTCGAAAAATCGCCGTTTCAAGTTCAGTGATTCTGTCCTGAGCATTGAGAATTAGCGATTCATATTCCTTAAGCTCCGGTGTAAAGAACCGCTCTCCGCCGGTCAATGTCTGTTTCCGAATATAGCTTTCCGGCACCAGGTCCAGGTTAGACTTGGACACCTCGATGTAGTAGCCGAACACCCGGTTGTAGCCCACCTTCAGGGACTTAATTCCGGTGACTTCCCGCTCCTGTCGCTCCAGGTTTGTTAGATAGCGTTTAGCCTCCGATGACGCCTGCCGGATTTCGTCCAGCTCCTGAGAGAAGCCAGTCCTTATAACACCACCCCGCTCCAGCGTAGCCGCAGGCTCATCGACAATCGCCTGCCCAACCAAGCTCACCACATCGGGACAGGGCTTGAGCTCGGAACTCAGCCAGGCTGGAAAACCTTCAGCTGCTTCTATCTCCGCTTTCACCTCGGCAAGCTTCTCCAGGCTGGAACGCAGTGCAACCAAATCTCTGGGCGTGGCTATGCCGCTTCTAACGCGATTGACCAAACGCTCCAGGTCGGCGATATCCCCAAGAAGAGACATTACTTTATGACGGACCAGTGTATTCTGGCAGAAGCAGGATACAGCTTCTTGACGGCTAACAAGTTGTTTTATGTCAAGCAGCGGCTGTCCCAGCCATTTCTTGAGCAGCCTGCCACCCATGGCCGTCTCGGTTAAATCGATTACCGAGAGCAGTGAGCCGGAGGTAGCGCCCCAGCGAGCCGAGGCGAAAAGCTCCAGGTTATGCCGGGTATGAGCATCGATGACCATAAAGGACTGAGTAGAATAGGTAGCCAGGTGGTCCAGTTGTCCCAGCGCCGCCTTCTGGTTTTCCTGAAGGTAATGAACGATGGCGCCGGCAGCCCTGACAGCCAGAGGCAGATGAGCGCAGCCGTATCCTTCAAGTGAAGCCACCGCAAAATGGTCGATTAAAACCCGCTCTGCAGCCTCCAAATCGAACCGGTAATCATCGAGTCGGGTTACCGATGATTGCAGCGTTAAACTGCCAGCATCCAGGCTCTCAGGCAGGAGAAGTTCAGCCGGATGCAGCCGCTCCAGCTCGTCGGAAACCTGAGCTGCATGGAGCTGAGTGGTAGCGAACTCGCCGGTGGTTATATCAACATAAGAGACGCCCGCCTCATCACCGTCAACAATCAGACTGACCAGATAGTTATTGCTCTTGTCGGTGAGCAGTCCGGGCTCGACCACCGTCCCCGGCGTTACCACACGGATGACATCACGTTCCACCAGTCCTTTGCCCGGCGGGGTCATCTGCTCGCAGATTGCCACCTTATAGCCCTTGCCGATGAGCTTGGCCAGGTAGTTATCCAGAGCATGGTAAGGGATACCGGCCAGAGGCACGCGCTGCCCTTTCCCCATTTCCCTTGAGGTCAAGGTGATTTCAAGCTCTCGCGCCGTAGTCCTGGCGTCATCGTCAAAGGTTTCGTAGAAATCGCCCAGACGGAAAAAGACTATAGCCCCGGGATAGCGCTGCTTGATTTTAAGATATTGGCGCCTCAGGGGAGTTATCGGCATATTCCACCCGCCCTATTTTACTACTTATCCAAGCAATGACAAAGGTAGGTTCACAGGTTGACAAATCGGTATTTGAGAGATACATTGGCATAAGCGAAGATTAGGTCAAGCGAAGGAGAGCAAGTATGACAGAAAAGACAGTTTTAGCCGTGAATTGTGCCAGGTGTCCGCGACCGGTATGTAATAGCTCTGCCTGGCAGGAAGGGCCCGATAACTGCCCTTCGAAGATTTTGCCGGATGTGATAAAGAAGGCTACCGAAAAATGTTTCAGCAATGAACTGCGTGATTTCGCTGTTAAAGCTTCCAAGCAGGAAGGGGCAGGCTACATGAAGCTGCCGCATGCACCGAAAGGCCCATCCCCCATCAAAAGCAGGGTAGAAGAGATAATGGAGTTTGCCCGGCGCATGGACTACAAAAAACTGGGGGTTGCCTATTGTAGCGGAGTTCAATTCGAAGCCAGCCTTCTGGTGCCCATTCTGGAGAACAGGGGATTCGAGGTGATATCGGTAGCCTGCAAATGTGGCTCGGTGCCAAAGGAACAATTAGGCATTGAGGATTGGGAGAAAGTGTCGCCCGGACGATTTGAGGCTATGTGTCATCCTGTAGCCCAGGCTGAAATCCTCAATAGTTACAAGACTGACCTCAATGTTATGCTGTGTTTATGCGTGGGGCACGATTCGCTTTTCCTAAAGCACAGCAAAGCACCCTGCACTGTTCTTGCAGCTAAGGACAGGGTTTTCGGACATGCACCTCTGATGGCGCTATACCAATCCAGGTCGTATCATCGCCGGGTGCTGGCTAAAGAAAGCATGCCAGATGCAGCAAAAGATGTCGAAAGGCAAATATTTCAGAACCGCTGAGCAGTTAGACACTATGAGATTTGCTCTTGCTCCACACAAGCCCTGTTGAAGGGTATCGTGTTCGAAATAGACGTTAGGAGGTCTCCAGTGAAGTCAGTAACAGAATACCTGTGGTTCAACACAAAGCAACATCGAGAATTCATTAATATAACAGATAAAGTGGAAGAATTCGTCAAGCGAGGTGATATCCAGGAAGGGTTCGTTCTGGTCTCAGCGATGCATATCACGGCAGGAGTCTATGTAAATGATGCCGAGTCAGGTCTGATTGCAGACATTGATGAGTGGCTGGAGAAGCTGGCACCGTTTAAAACGGATTACAGGCATCACGCTACAGGCGAGTCAAACGGAGATGCTCATCTGAAAAGCCTGCTCATACATCATGAGGTCATTGTACCGGTCACCGGAGGCAGGTTAGACCTCGGGCCATGGCAGCAAATCTACTACGCAGAGTTCGATGGTCAGCGCAGGAAGAGAGTCATACTGAAGGCACTGGGCAACTAATATGGGAGAAATTTTTATAGCCTGGATAAACATGACAGTATTGGTTATATCTGCCCTGCTTTTCCTGTATTTCTATGTCAGGAGTGTAAGCCCGGCTGCGCTGGAAAAGAAAATCGGGGAGATTGCCTATGCCAGATGCAAGCGATACAGACAGATAGCCATCGTTTTTGAGTTTATAACCATCGTTAATTATGCGGTCTATTACTTCTATCCTCTGCCAACACCCTTACCCCGAGTCCTTCCCTGGGACTACTGGATTTCAATCGTTATCGCAGTTGCCATCGGAGTCCCCAGCAGCTATTTAATGTACATAGGCATGAAAGATGCCGGAGAGGAAGCCATTACCCCCAAAAAGGAGCACTCCCTTTACGGAGGCATATACAAAAAGATACGACATCCCCAGGCTACCGGTGAGGTTTTCCTGTGGTGGGTAGCGGCATTTATGTTGAACTCTCCTTTTCTGGCGATATTCTCAATAATATGGCTACCGATTTTCTACGTTATGTGCCTAGCGGAGGAAAAAGACCTGGTCATTAGATACGGCGAAGCCTATTTGAAATACAGGGAAACTACCGGCTTTTTGATACCCAGGCGGAATAGCTCCGAGTAAGCAGGTTGCCGGATTCCTTGCACAGATCAAATTTTTCGTTCAGCCCGCACGACCTGCCGAAAGGCTAGGCGAGCGGCGTTCTGCGCATGAAGTCCAGTATATGCTGAGATATTTCCTCGCCTTTCTCCTCCTGAAGAAAGTGGCCGGCATCCTTGATTATAATCTCAGGCTGGTCTTTGGCTGCAGGTATAAGAGAGCGAAAGAATTTGTCACCGCCGCCTGTAATAGGGTCTTTGTCTGAAAACATGACCAGTGCCGGCTTGTCCCATTTTGACAGAACCTCCCGAGCGTGTCGCATTTCGGCAGAAGCGGGGTCTTCAGGGCTAATGGGAACGAGTAGTGGCCACACCGCAGCCCCAGCCTTATATGACACATCTGGAAACGGCGCTTCGTACGCGGCGACGACTTCCTTTGTAAGCTTCTCAGGATGAGCAACGCCACGAAGCATCGATTGCCCGATTTGCAAATCAGGATGGCTCTCAGCAAAACTACGCCATGCCAGAAAAGCTTCGCTTGGCTTTCCCTTACCTGTCGGCAGGCCGGTATTCATAATAACCAGCCTGGCAAAACGCTCCGGCATATGAGCGACCACAGCCAGACCAATCAATCCACCCCAATCCTGAACGACAACAGTTATCTGCTCAAGGTTTGTCGCCTTTATAAAGCCCATCAGCGTGTCTCGATGCATTTGAAAAGTATATGCCTCCCGCTCAGTGAATTTATCAGACCGGCCAAAGCCGATAAAGTCCATAGCTACAACACGGTGCTGCCTTGACATAGAGGCAATCATTTTACGGTATAGAAATGACCATGAGGGTTCGCCGTGCAAACAAAGTATAGTCTCCCCTTTGCCTTCGTCTACATAATGTACGCGCAATCCGTTAATATCAACGTAGTGCGGAGTGAAAGGGAAATCAGGCAATTTGGAAAAACATTCATCTGGCGTCCGGATAACTGACATATTTCTTTTCCTCCTACTCAATTATTATTACGCTACGAAAATTATATGCCCGTGCTTTAGCTTATCAATACTGCAATAAATGAAAAAACCAATTAAAAAGATATCCTTTGTCACCACAAACCCGGCACCAGTGCTTTGCGCTGAGTGGGGTAATCAGTAAAATGGGAACGATACCAGGCATGATGCGCCCTGGCTCTGGGTGCCAGGTTGGCTATCGTCCACACGGCAAATGACAGCCCAGCCAATGACCAGGTGGCTACAGCCCAGCCAGTCCAGGTAAGTATCTCTCCGAGGTAATTGGGACAGGATATCCAGCGATACAATCCGCCGTACGGAACCTTGTAGCCCGATTCACCGGGTTCACGGAGATTTCGTAGCGTGTGGTCGGCCTGACGGTTGATGACGAAACCGATGAGGAACAGGAGCACACCGACAATAAAACGCGGGTCGGCAAGCCACTGGTTAGCATAGCCAGCGGAGAACGTAAAGATGTAGCGACCGTTCAGATACGCATTCACGGAGTTGAAAAGAATCCCTATACTTATGACGGTCACAGGCATACGATTATCTCCAGCGCTCAGACTGAAAGGATAGATGAAAGCCCGGTGTATATAATGCGCTTCCCACATAACCAGGAAAACCAGAGCGGTAATCGTCACGGAATTGCTGCCAAATATGAAACAGACAGCAAATACTAGTGGAGACGCAAACTCCATGATTATCCAGCCCAACCTGTTATTCAGCGCCGGGCCCCAACCACTGCGGCTGTGACGACCGTAAGGCGCCACAAGAAAGAACAGGGTGACAAAGATAACTAATGCCAGTATAAACCAGCCTGCGAGGAGGATATTAAAAAATTCCTGTTCGTTCACGTTACTTATTTAGATTACAACTTTAACGAACTGTCGATATCGCCATTCTCTTCAAACCAGCGCAGCGTATCGACAATCGTTTCCCTAAACGGACGCGGATTATAGCCGAGGTCACGGCTAGCTCTTTCATGGCTGATGTTTCTATTACTCTTCAGCGCTCTTAGTGAATCGCTGGTATAGAATGGTCGCCCGCCGGTAAGCCGAGCAAAGGCAACAGTAAACGGAGCGCCGACATGGGCCAACCATAGAGGACACACCAGCCGGGGCGTCGGAGCACCGGTTAGCTCTTCTACAAGAGCCGCTAAATCAGCCACCGACACCCAGTGACCGGAAAGGAGATATTTGGCACCGGTCGGCGCGCATTCTTCTGCCCGCATTGCTCCCGTCACCACATCACGGGCATCCACCCAGTCAAAGCCACCACCCACCAATGCCGGCAGCTTACGGCAGGCGATAGCAACCAGAGCCGCACCGAAGTGGGACGGTTCAAAGTCATAAGGACCAATTACACCTGTTGGATTTATGATAACAGCATCCAAGCCTCGTTCTATACCTTTGCGCACTTCCTTCTCGCCCGCTGCCTTGGAGCGGTCATAAGATGGACAGCGTCGAGATTCCACCATCGGGCGTGATTCGTCGACCGGGACATCCAGAGGCTCCTGTATTAGGGCATGAATCGAGCTGAAGTGAACAAGACGACGCACCCCGCACTGGAGGCATGCCTCAACTACATTCCTGGTTCCTGTGATATTGACCGCCTCGAGCAATTGCCAATCACCCACCGACAATGAGATACGAGCCGCCAGATGATAAACAACATCGGCGCCATCGAAGGCACGACACAGAGATTCCAGGTCGCAGACATCGCCCTTAGCGATTTCAATTTCCAATCCATCGACTGCCCGACGGTTCACATGGAACAACGCACGTACAGGTCTACCTTGAGCCAGCAGAGCACGAACCAGATTAGCGCCTATGTGACCGGTGGCACCTGTGACTACTACTTTTTTCGTCATTATCCAGGTTTCAGAAAGTATCCCTGTGAAGAGATAACTCAGTTTTTAGGAGCGCAATGTTCGGCAGGCAGTTTACACGGCTGAGCCACCATAGTCAAGGGGTATAAGACTGATGCGCAGAAAGTCAATTACTGTGAAAAGAAGCTGGATTTAGAGTCTTGGCTTGCAGATTATCCCTCAACGCTTACGATGGGTGTTTTAGAAGCCTTTGTTTTCTAAGCTGGTACAAATAGTAGACAGTCAACCCGACGAGCATCCATAGAATACCAGCCCAGCGGCTGAAAGACTGAGTGACAACCACTACTATCCATATTACTGCCGTGGCAGCCAGTCCAAGGAGAGCGGTAAACGGGAGCTCACGCCCCCTGACGGTTATATTCAAACCGAGCTTGAAAGGTCGAGGCAGGTCTGGCTTTTTAATTCTCAGGCTCAAAATTGCAGCGTGTGCCAAAGCGAAGCACAATAGAGAGCCAAATACATATAATGCCCCCAGCTCAGCAAAGAATCTAGGATTGGCAAATCCCGGTGCCAGCAATACGATTGCTACAATAGAAAACAGGATAATAGAAACATAGGGAGTCCTGAATCTAGGATGCACCCTGCCCAAGAGTGGTGGAAGCTGATTATGTGCAGACAAGTTGAAAGCAAGACGTGAAATGCCGAGAAGTCCCGCATTGGTAGCAGTAAGCAGGATACTGGCTGCCAGTACTGCCACTACAGGAGCAAATATTAATTGCAGTACTTTCGATGGTAAATTAGCTGCTATGCCAGCTACAGGGTCTCTTGCCCACCCCCCCACCGGGTCGCCCAGGATTTGGGGGGTCATTGCAGAAAGAGCAACTATGGAAATGCCGGCAAACAATACAAGAACAGCCACTATCATCAGAACGTAAGCCCGGGGTATTCTTTTTTCCGGTCGCCGAGTCTCCTCTGCTAGCTGAGAAACGGTTTCCACGCCGGTAAAACAAAGAGCAGCAATAGCAATACCGAAAATCAAGTTCTGTGTGGATGGCCAGTTGCCTGCGCCAAACATGTTCTGCAGCAGCACTCCCGGCTCTCGCCCGAGTATAAGCACTACACCTAAAATGACCAGCGTAATCTGGGTAGCTATATCCGCCCCTATGAATACTATGTTCAGTCTTGATGATTCCCTGACACCAGCAACATTTATAATCATCAGAAAAAAGATAATCCCCATAGCGACCAAGGTATCAATTGCCGGGTCATTCAGAATTGGCCAGAAATATGCAAGGTATGGAGGTATTGTGTAGGCTGAGATAGCCATAGTAGCTATATAGCTCAGCATTAATGCCCAGCCAGCTATGAATCCGACAACGTTGTTAATGCCATGGCGAGCAAAACTGGCTGAGCCGCCGGCTTCCGGTATCATAGCTCCACCTTCAGCATATGTGAGAGCATTAAAGATGTAAATAAGACCGGCTATAGCCAGCACAATGGGTGTGGCACCCAGAGCTACAATGGCGACTATGCCCAGTGCATAGTAAATAGAAGAACCAACGTCTCCGTAACCTGCACTAAACAGGGCGGGCACCCCCAGCACCCGCTTCAGGTGAAACGGTCTGATTCGGTACGGCCTAAAAATACGGTCGCCAAGCTTGGGTCGCCAATCGGGGTGCATATGTTATTCTTAATGCGAGCCAGTCAGTTTAGGCCTCACTGACAGAAATAATACTCTTTTCGTATCTCGCCGGCAAACACAAATGGTCTAAAACCTGAATCACGAATTTTTGCTAAAGTCTTGGCTTGCAGATTATCTCCTTCACTCTAAGGGAGAAGGCATCATGTCCATGGGCTGGTTTGAGGACGATGGCTGTATCGGCTCCTCTCACTGTTCCAGCTATTGCTATGACCTCTTCATCAGGACTTATAAGACCGGCGTCAGCAGCCATGATGCTTATCTCAATGGCTACCTTCATACCCTGCCCGAACATCCGCAGCGTATTAGCCATGAAATCTCCCAAAACGTGCGTATTAAAAGTCCTCCTCACCGCATGAGCTATGCCACCGAAGGCATGAGCACCGGTAAAAATAACAGCTCCCAGCTTTTCTATTTTTTGCCTGTTTTCTGGAGTAAGCTCCTGAGCGCCCGGAGCCGCAAAGCCAGACGTATGGGTCACTACAACTACTTCATAATTTCTGAACTCTTCTGCCGCCTTAACTCCGGTATCACCAATTGTTGTAGCCACCACGATTTTCCTTATACCAAGCTCCTCAGCCCTGGCTCTGGCTAATCTCAATGTTTCAACTGTATTCTCAGCGCCGGGAGAATCAAAATAGACGACGTCAGACTCTCTCAACACGGTGACCCCTTTCAGGCGACAGAGCTAGCGCACCTCGAAAAAGCATCGCTACTCCACCTTGAAGTTCGCACTGGCCTTTTCCTGGTCATCGACATATATAACCACTTTGCAATCTCCCTTCGGCCATCTATAGTCGGGCATATAAGAGGGACGCTCCAAAAATGTAGAGGTATAACCTTCGCCCTTACGCTCAATAGTGCCAGTCCGCGAATCAAACACATAGTTTTGACCAATCTCGTCTTCTGCTTCACCGCCCACATATACCCAATCCACCCTCATTTTGCTACCGACTGGCAAACCTGATAGCTTAAACGAACAGTAAAATTTCTCAGTGTCGGTAGCAAAGACAGTGGTGGGATTAATCGGTCGGTCATCCCCATCCACAGCTGTTGACATTGTAACCTCGCTTACGTCTCCTTCAACTGAACCAGGTTCCCTTTCTTTAACCGTGAAAGGCATGCTAGCATCTTCTATGCCATTAACATAGAGAACCACCTTGCAATCTCCCTTCGGCCACCTGTAGTCAGGCAAAAAAGAGGGACGGAGATAGTATACATACGCGTAGCGCGTACCCTCAACAGTAATAGACATCTCATCCATAAGGTAGTTTTTCCCCCCAACCTGCTCTTCTGCTTCCCCACTTACGTAAATCCACTGCCCTTTTATTTCCGTATCTGGCGGAGCGCCAATGACTTTGAAGGAGCAACAAAACGCATCAGCGTTGGGGGCAAAGACTGTGGTGGGACTAATCGGTCGACCTTCTTCGTCCACGCCTGCTGCCAGAGTTATCTCCGTCAACATGCCACTGGTGGAGACTACTCCCTTTTTTCCACAACCTGCCAACAGGACAGCCATTAAAATCAGAGCCATAACAATTTGAAATACCAACCAGTATCTTTTATTCATGTATACCCTCCACAATGATTTTTCCAACAAGTCTAAGCACAGAAAGAGAATCTTAAAGATTATGACCGCTTTTGTCAAACTGTGAACTACTAACTTTTTAATAAACTAAAGTTAACTAACGAAAAATATTGACAAACTGAAAAAAGTATGTTAGCGTGTTAATGAAGGTAATTTCATAATTTAATAAGCATCGTAATCACAATACGTTAAGGAGAAACAATAAGTGATAAAACCAGAAACGATAAAAAACCAGATTGAGGAGGAGGAACCTCCAGGCATTGCCGCCACGAGAAATGAACTGGTGGTCGAGGAAGAAGAGCCTCCAGGTAAGGCGGCCGTTACCGATGGTACGGCCGTTATCAATAGTAGCAGCTTTCTCGCTCAAGTCACACGGGAAAATTGGAACGACTGGCAGTGGCAATTTCGTAACCGAATAACCACTGTCGAAGAGCTATCAAATCTAATCCCCTTATCAGCTAAAGAAAAAACCCAACTTAAACTGGTAACCACGAAATATCCCCTCGCAGTAACACCTTACTACCTCTCGCTAATCAACACATACGACCCGGATGACCCTATCAGAAAACAGGCAATACCTTCTTTTGAAGAGATAGCCCTCGGCAGTATAGGCTTCGAGGACCCGCTTGCGGAAAGAAGAGACTCCGTAGTCCCGGGATTGGTCCATCGCTACCCCGACAGGGTACTGATGGTGCTCACAGATATCTGCCCTATGCTTTGTCGTCACTGCACTCGAAAAAGGGAATGGCACAATGGTGGCTGGGTACGAACTCCAGGCGAAATCAAGGCTATGCTGGACTATATCCGCAGGCATAAGACAATCAGAGATGTCATTCTCTCTGGCGGCGACCCGTTAACCCTTTCCACACGCCGATTAGAAGATGTTATCTCCAAATTGAGGCAAATAGACCACGTCGAGATAATCCGTATCGGCACCAGATACCCGGTGGTTTTGCCGCATCGCATCGACAACGAGTTGTGCAGCATGTTATCAAAATACGGGCCTATATGGCTAAACACTCAGTTCAACCATCCGCACGAGATAACACCTGAATCAGCAGCAGCCTGCGAGCGCCTTTTACGAGCCGGTATTCCAGTAAACAACCAGTCTGTACTCCTCCGCGGTATAAACGATAACGTAGCAACACAGACAAAACTTTGTACTGGGCTACTTAAGATAAAAGTACGTCCTTACTATCTTTTCCAGTGCGACGAGGTTCAGGGAACAGAGCATCTGCGCACCCCGGTAGAAATAGGAATCAAGATAATAGAAGGTATGCGCGGCCATACCTCAGGTCTGGCAATTCCCACCTTCGTTATAGACCTGCCAGAGGGTGGCGGCAAGGTTCCTCTACAACCAAACTATGTATTGACGCACACAAAAGAAGAGCTAGTATTAAGGAATTATCAGGGCCGATTTGTGTGGTACCGCAACCCCAAAGACAAATCCGGTTCTGAGTCAGCAATAGAAGCAGCATTAGCCAATAGTCCGTTTTCTGACAACCTTAGTGAACCGCAGCGCCAGCTCCAACCAGTGAGAGTCAGAAATGAAAATAGGTCTCGCATACGACCTTAAAGAGGCTGTCAGCTCAGCATCAAGTTGCCCCGAGGATGCGCTTGAGGAATATGACTCTCCAGAAACAGTGGAGGCGCTTGCCAATACCCTTGAAAGTCTGGGGCACTCGGTAGTTAAACTGGGTGGCGGCAAAGAGTTCGTTACTGGCATTCTCCAGAATAACGTCGACTTTGTTTTCAATATCTCCGAAGGACTGGGTAACTATAAAAGCAGAGAGGCTCAGGTTCCCTCCATTCTGGAAATGCTCGACATCCCTTATTCAGGTTCAGACCCACAATGCCTGGCTATTTGCCTGGATAAATCCCTGACCAAGAGACTGGTGACGGCGGCAGGTATCCGCACTCCAAAATGGCGATTAATCACAAGCCACCGCCAACTAAAAGAAACAACCTATGACGACCTTCTACTGCCGGTTTTCATTAAGCCGGCCTACGAAGGTTCAAGCAAAGGCATTCGACTTGGCTCCAGAGCAGAGACTGTAGCTCAAATAACCGGAATCGCAGCAGAACTTCTCGAGCACTACAAACAACCGATTATAGTGGAGGAATTTATCGCCGGCGATGAGGTAACAGTTGGCCTGGTTGGCAATTCCCAGACAAAGGTGCTGGGCATAATGCGTGTTCTGCCCAAACAAAGTGGCGACTACTTTATATATTCGCTTGAAGTGAAACGGGAATGGGAACAACTGGTAGACTATGAGTGCCCGGCTCGCCTGAAAACAGCCACTCTGGAGGAAATTACAAACTCGAGCCTTGAAGTTTTCAAAACACTGGGCTGCCGTGATTTTGCCAGGCTGGACTATAAGCTCAGCACAGAAGGTGTGCCTTACTTCCTGGAGATAAATCCGCTGGCAGGGCTAAACCCGAAGAGCAGCGACTTGCCTATTATGGCTAACAAACTGGGCTGGACATATCAAGCTCTCATCTCAGCTATATTAAATGCCTCCTTACAAAGGTATCCACAGTGCGTCAAAGGATAGCAATCATCTATAACACGCCGAGCCCTGACCTGTATACAGACCCTGTAGAAAAAAAGGCATCGCTCGCCATCCTGGATGGAGTGGAGGCAATTCACCAAGCCCTGATTGAATCCGGATACCCTACTGTTCGACTATCCCTGCTACCTCCACTCAACTCAGCTAAAGAAAGCCTGAAAGGATTAGATGCCGATTTAGTCTTCAATCTCTTCGAAGGATTTGACGGCTATCCCGAGACGGAGGCGGACCTAGTCAATTTTCTTTCCGATCTGGGGCTAAACTACACTGGCTGCACAGGAAGCGCCTTATCTTTAGGGCTAGATAAAGCAAAGACAAAAGCACGTCTGGAAGCAATGGGGATAGACACACCAAGATACCAGTTACTGGGGGCAAAGACCACATCTTTGTTCCACCTCAACTATCCATGTATCGTCAAGCCATGTGCAGAGGACGGAAGCAACGGTATATCACAGGAAAGCGTAGTAAATGACTTCGCTTCACTGGACAAGCAAGTTACAGCACTCGACAAACGTTTCGGCAGAAGGGCACTGGTGGAGGAATTTGTTGATGGCCGTGAATTCAACATCACAGTACTCGGAACCAGCGAACCGAAAGCCTTGCCTGTTTCTGAAATAGTCTATTCCCTGCCCCCTGATATACCAAGGATTCTCAGTTTTGCCGCCAAGTGGGACCCGCAAAGCATCTATTTCAAGCATACCAAAGCGGTCTGTCCTGCCGAAATAGATAATGAGCTGCGAGAACGCATAGCTCAGACTGCCCTTCTCGCCTTCAGATTGCTGGGCTCTCGCGGTTACGCCAGGGTCGATTTCCGACTCAATGCCGAAGAGCAGCTTAAAGTAATAGAGGTAAATCCCAATCCTGATATATCCCCTGACGCCGGCGCAGCACTTCAAGCGCAGGCTGCCGGGATGACCTATAATCAATTCATTGAACAGATTGTACAGCTTGCACTTGAGAAACGATGACAATGAAGCCAAAAGTCAGGTCGATGAACAGCGATGACAAACCTGAAATAATCCAGGTGTTACGTAATATTCCGGAATTCACGCCGGCCGAGGTAGATGTAGCCGAAGAAGTTCTCGATAGCTACCTGAGAAATTCGACTCGGTCGGGCTATTATGTCTTCGTGGCAGAAGTAAGCTCATCGATTTCTGGATACATTTGCTACGGCCCTACACCACTGACTGAAGGCACCTGGGATATATACTGGCTGGCAGTAGCTCCAGAACAACAAAAACAGGGCATAGGCAAAGTCCTGCTGAATTTCGCCGAGGTTAACATTAAAAAAAGCAATGGCAGGCTGGCTCTAGTCGAGACATCCTCCAAGCCAGCATATGAGACAACAAGACTCTTTTACCGAGCCCAAGGCTACGAACAGGCTTGCCGCATTGCCGATTTCTATGCGCCCGGCGATGATAAACTTGTTTTCCAAAAACGGTTTATTTAAGCTATAATTCTGAGCAGACAAACAGAGGCAATATCGTTTACCTCTCATCACCAACCACATAAACTCTAAAGCTTTCTCTTGGAGATGGATATGAAGTTCCGGGAAAATAAAACATACAACTGGAAACCATTAGTCGCCGGTATCATCACCGCTTTTGCCTTTATTGCTATCATCTTTGCTCTACCCCTCAAGGTAATATCCACCGAGACTATAGAGACCTACTACGTCACCGAGATGCAGCAGGAAGCCTATTCGGTGAGTGAACCGTATATAACAGAAGAAGTCTACGAAAAAACCGAAGCCTTCGCTGACGGGTTTTATAAAGTGGTACCCAGTGGAATCGTAATCCCATTCAACATCGACAGACCTGACGCAAAGCTGGTTGGTAATTTCGAGAATCCGTTCCCCGGTAGCTTTGTGATTTTCAATGCGGCAAATCACATCATCTGGGAATCACTGGGTAATAGAGGCAGCATCGATTTGCCGCTTCCACAGGGGCGATACCGTGCCAGATTCCAGGAGAGTGTAATGTGGGGGCAAGACTGCTACATATACTTAGCAACACAATGGACTGAGACACAGCAAGTGACGAGGTATAAGGAGATTACCGAATATCGGGAGGTTCCTGTTCAGGTAGAGAAACAGCGTACGATTATAGAACAACACAGGATATCGCTCTGGGCACAAATCTTCAAATAAAGAGGAGTAAATACATGGAAACATCAGCAAATGAGATTCTAAACAGGGCTTTTGAAAGCGCCAAACAACATGAACTAAAAAGCGGCAACTGTCCTCAATGCACCATTGCCGGCATCTTCGAAGCGCTCGGCATCGAAAACGATGACGTATTCAAAGCTGCGACCGGTCTCGCCGATGGTGTTGGATTAACCGGAGACGGACATTGCGGTGCCCTCTCTGGTGGCACTATGGCCATAAGCTACCTCTTTGGCAGGAAAAAAGAGGATTTTGGCAACATGATGAAACAGCTAAAGGCATGCATACTATCTAAGAAACTGCATGACCAGTTTGTTGAAAAATACGGTGCCTGCCGATGTGCCGACATCCAGACAAAGATTGTCGGCAGATTCTTCAATCTTTACGAACCAGCCGAAATGGAAGCAGCACTAAAAGCGGATATGCCGGAAAAATGTTCAACCCTTGTCGGGGAAGTAGCCAAGATGGCAACAAAAATCATACTGGAAGAAAGGGAAAGAGAAGCTCAAAAGCAGAAGGCGGGAAAATCTTAGACTCAAGGCTGGCAAGGAACATCGTAATCAATACCGCAAAAAGGAAAAATTGATATGCTGACAGAAGGTATATCCATAGGCAAGGCATTCGGTATACCTCTCAGGTTACATTACTCCTGGTTTATCATCTTCGTGCTGATTGTCTGGTCACTGACTGCTGGCTATTTCTCGGCTACTTATCCGCACTGGAGCCTGGCTGCCTCAATAGCCGCCGGCGTGTTGACCAGCCTGCTATTCTTCGGCTCTGTTCTGGTCCATGAGCTAATGCATAGCCTGGTAGCTCAAGCGGCGGGAATCCCAATTCACTCTATAAACCTCTTCATCTTCGGCGGTGTATCTCAAATGACTGAGGAACCCAAACAACCTCAAGTTGAACTGCGTATGGCTTTAGCCGGCCCACTTGGCAGCCTGGTATTAGGTGGTATATTCCTCGCCATCTGGTACTGGCTGATAGATTTACCTGAATTCATAAAAGCAATGTCTTTCTGGCTGGGGTGGATAAACATCTTTCTGGCTGCCTTCAACCTTATCCCTGGATTCCCGCTCGACGGCGGTCGTGTGCTCCGCTCATTATTATGGTGGCAAAACCGAGACCTGCGTAAATCTACCCGTATAGCATCCAACGTAGGCAGGGGAATTGGTTATCTACTAATCTTAACCGGCATAGCCCTAATTTTCTTCGGTGCCTGGATAAATGGGCTGTGGCTGGCTTTCATCGGTTGGTTTTTGGAAAATGCCGCCGCCAACAGCTACCGCCAGCTAGCCCTTCAGGATATACTCAAAGGTCACAAGACGAGTGAGTTGATGACACACGACTGCCCGATTGTGCAGCCGGAGCTCACAATACAACAACTGGTAAATGAGCAAATCTTGACTTCAGGGCATCGCTGCTTCCCGATGGTACAACACAGCCGCATCCTGGGAATCATCACCATACACAACATCAAGGCAGTCCCCCGCGAGCAATGGCCTACAAAAACAGCGGCGGAAGCTATGACACCATTCACAAAGCTAAAGTCGGTCAGCCCCGACGAAGACCTGTCCACCGTACTGAGGATATTGACAGAACAGAATATCAATCAACTTCCAGTAGTTAAGGACGGTAACATAATCGGCATGGTCGCCCGTGATAACCTGCTTTCCTTCATCGGCATCCGCAGTGAACTGGGTACCTAGTACTTATTGCAATAAAGACCGTAATATAAAGGCTGCCACGGTTACGCTCACCCTGAGCCTGTCGAAGGGCAACGTCTCATGGTTCGACAAGCTCACCATGGACGGGAAATAATTACGCTTATTACCGCAACTTAGTACTAGATTCACTCGATAACACCACATGACATCCGCTTGAACAAAACACCCGCACTTATCCAGTACATTAGTATCAGGAAATTAGTAACATGTAACTTACTACTCTTTATAAATACGTTCGCTCGCCTGTTACATAAATGCTTATAAATGCTTATAAATGCTTTATACTACTCTTATGCATCATTATTAACTAAAAACATCAAAAGTATTGACAAGTACCCATAATATAGCTATCATATCCCCATAACCCCAAAAGGAGGCATTACAATATGCAAGAGCTGCTTACTCCTCACGAGCTGGCGAGGTATCTCAAGCTGAACCACACAACGGTGATACGAAAGGCAAACAAGGGCGAGATACCGGCAATTAAAATCGGCAAGCAGTTCCGGTTCGACAAAGACCAGATCGATAAATGGCTGTTTCAACAAACAGTGGGCAGGCCAGCCCACATATTAGTTATTGACGACGAACCTGTCATCGGTCAGCTCTTCAGAGATAGCCTTGAAAAAAACGGTTATCATGTAACGACAATGCTAAGCAGCCTTGAGGCACTGGAGCTTGTCGCCAGGCAACACTTCGATTTAATTTTTCTCGACCTGTCAATGCCTGAACTTGACGGCAGCGAGCTTTTCCACCGCATCCGCAGCATAGACAGGCAAGTGCCTGTAGCCATCATCACCGGCTATCCTGACAGCGAATTGCTCAAAAAAGCCAAGGAGTACGGACCGTTTATGATAATGATTAAGCCTTTTACCGATAATGAGATACTGCAGGCCGTACATACCTTTAATCAGCAGCCAATGTTCAACAATAATAATAAAGCCGGCAACGGGCGATAGGAGGTGAAACATGATTTCATGTAAAGAGAGGAATATATTGATTGTGGATGATGAGCCAGCAATTCGCAATATCCTGTCCAGAATCATATCAGGCAAGGGGCATCAAACACATACCGTGCCCGACGGAAAAGCCGCCTTAGCCGAGCTCGATGAAAAGGCTTACGACCTACTTATAGTTGACCTCAAAATGTTCGGCCTCAGTGGCATGAAGCTCTACGAGACCCTGAACAAGGAACGACCGGACACAGCCAACAAAATTATATTTATTACCGGCGACACAATGACTGAGGAAACTAATGATTTCCTCACCTCATCGGGAAGACCGTATTTAGCCAAGCCTTTCAGACCGGATGAGATAATCGATGTAGTTGAAAAGGAGCTGGCAGCGAAATGAGCACTGGCAACAAGAACAAGGCGAAAATATTAATCGTGGATGATGAGTTACGGGTAAGAGAAATCCTTTCCCGTAAACTAGCCGATAACGGCTACCACTGCCTCACCGCACCTGATGGCAACAACGCCTTGAAGATATTAAAAACTGACCATGTTGACCTGGTTTTACTGGATATTATGATGCCAGGTAAATCCGGACACGATGTATTGCAAGAAATTAAAGCCATGTATCCGGATACTGCCGTCATCATGATAACCGCCGTAGCCGACGTCCAGACAGCTATAAGCCTGATGAGAATGGGTGCCTACGACTACATCATCAAACCGGTTGAGCTAAACGTGCTCTCGCTCAGCCTGGACAGAGCTCTGGAGAAAAGGGAGCTTATAATTGAAAACAGAGACTACCAGCTTCACCTGGAACAGAGAGTTGAAGAGCAAACCCAGAAAATACGCCAGTCGTTTCTCAATTCCACCGCCTCGCTGGCTTACGCGCTGGAAGCCAAGGACAAATACACTCACGGGCATTCAGAGAGGGTGACAGAAATAGCCGTCACCGTAGCGCAAGAGCTGGACGTTCCGAAAGCCACGGTCGAGAAGATAAGAATGGCTGGATTGCTCCACGACGTCGGCAAGATAGGAGTGAGCGAATTAATCCTGAACAAGCCGGGTAAGCTCACCAGCGAAGAGTTCGAACTGGTGAAGTCGCACTGCGAAATTGGAGAACGAATCCTGAGCCCTATAGTAGAAGATAAGGAAATACTCGAGATGGTCCGGCATCACCACGAGCGCTATGATGGCACCGGCTATCCCGATGGGCTATCGGGCAAACAGATGACACCGGGCGCAAGCATAAGTGCAGTTACTGAAGCCTACAACAATATACTGTCACAAGGAGCTCTTGCTTTAGCTGTGGCTGACGCCTATGATGCCATGACCTCAGACCGCCCATACCGACCGGCAATGCCCACCGAAGACGCCTGCTCCGAACTAGAGAGGGGTAAAGGAAAGCAGTTCGACCCTAACATAGTCGATACTTTCCTGAGCCTGACAAACAAGGGTAAAAAAGCTACCAACTTCATGCCCAAATTAAAAAAGCCGGAGGGGAAGAAAGATCCGTTCTAAATATACGTACGGACAAATCCCTGAAATACCCCGTGCTCAGCATATATAACACAATGTGAGATGTGATTAGAGAGGGACCGTGGAGATGAAAGATAATAAAAATAAAACAAAAGAGCAGCAGGAACAGGAATTCAGACTCATCATAAATTCTGCTCCGATAATAATTTTCTATAAAGATAAAGATGGAAAATTTATGCGTGTCAATAAGGCATTTGCTGAAGCACTTCAACTTTCTGAAGAAGAATTTGCAGGAAAAACAGTTTTTGACTTCTATTCGGCCAAGATAGCACAAGCCATGACAGATGACGACCAGGAAGTCTTTAAATCAGGACGCCCCAAACTTAATATAATAGAACAATATGAATCCGCAAGCGGCACAAGATGGGTACAGACAGACAAGATTCCAATTTTCGACAAAGATGGCTCCATATCTGGTCTGATAGGCTATGCACAGGACATCACCGAGCGCAAGCGCTCAGAAGAAGCACTTCTAGAATCAGAGAATAAGTACCGGACCATCCTGGAAGACATGCAAGAAGGCTACTGGGAGGTAGACCTTGCCGGCAATTTCACATCCTTCAATGATGCGGTATGCCGCCAGCTGGGATACTCCAGGAAAGAGATGGCAGGGATAAATTATCGGGCACATACCAATGCTGAAGACGTAGATAAAGTGTATAAAGCCTTTAATCGAGTTTTCCGTACAGGCAAGCCAATCCGGAACCTGCATTACAAAATAACCCAAAAGGACGGGATCAAAAGATTTGCCGAGACCTCAGTATTTCCCAGGCGAAATGACAAGGGAGAGATAATCGGATTCCGTGGTGTTAGCCATGACATCACCGAACGTGCGCAAATGGAAGAGGCGCTAATACGCTCAGAAGAGAGATACCGGACCGTACTGGAGGATATACATGATGGTTACTTCGAGGTTGACCTGGCTGGTAATTCTACCTTCGTAAACGATGCCAATTGCCACAATCTAGGATATTCCAGAGAAGACCTGATAGGAAATAATTATAAGGTTTACACTGCTCCTGAAGATGTAGAAAAAGTGTACGAAGCCTTCAATCAGGTGTATCTCACAGGCCGGCCAAGCGAAGCCGTTACTTTTAAAGTCATCCGAAAAGATGGCAATACCGGCATAGCTGAATTTTGGGCTTTCCCCGTGCGAAACGAAAAAGGCGACATAATCGGCTTCAGAGGCGTCGGACGTGACGTTACCGAGCGTATGAATATGGAGGAGGCCCTAAGACGGTCAGAGGAGAGATACCGGACTATTATGGAAGAGATGGAAGAGGGCTACTACGAGGCTGACCTTGCCGGTAACATCACCTTTGTCAACAATGCGCTGTGTCACGCCTTAGGTTATTCCAAAGAAGAGCTGACAAGAATGAACTACAAGACTTACACTCCCCCGGAGAAGGTCAAAGAGGTATTTCAAGTCTACAATCAGGTTTATCGTACAGGTGAGCCTATTAAGTTGCTTGCCAGAGAAAGTATTTGTAAAGACGGAAGACGATTATTTGCCGAAATCTCGATACTTCCCATAAAAAACGAGAGGGGTGAAATTATCGGATTCCGTGGTGTCAGCCGTGACATCACCGAGCGCCTGCAAATGGAGGAGGCTCTAAGACGGTCAGAGGAGAGATACCGGACTATTATGGAAGAGATGGAAGAGGGTTATTATGAAACAGACCTGGCCGGCAATTACACCTTTTTCAATGACTCTTTATGTAAAAAGCTAGGCTATTCCAGAGAAGAGATGATGGGGATGAACTACCAGGTTCACACAGAACCCGAAGATCTCCAAAAAATAAGTGAGGCCTATACTGAAGTGTATCGTAAAGGTAAGCCGCTTAAATGGTTTTCCCCGGCACAGATCAGAAAGGACGGAGCACGGATATTTGCCGAGGACTCAATTTCTCTCTTACTGAATCAAAGGGGAGAGGTCATCGGATGGCGCGGCATCAGCCGCGATGTTACCGAGCGCACGCAGATGCTAGAAGCCTTAAGGCGGTCGGAGGAGAAATATCGGAATATTCTGGAAGGCATTGAAGAATCTTACTACGAAGTGGACTACGCCGGTAATTACACTTTCTTCAATGACGCACTGTGCCACCAGTTGGGCTACTCCAGAGAAGAGTTGATGGGGATGAACTACAAGACCTACACACCACCCGATAGGGTCAAAGAGGTATTTCAAGTTTACAATCAGGTGTACCGTACGGGCGAGTCAAGCAAATTGTTTGATATGGAACAGGTTAGAAAAGACGGAACACAAGTAGTTATCGAAAACTCTATCTTTCCATTACGAAACGAAAATGGCGAGATAATCGGCTTTCGGGGAATTGGTCGCGATGTCACCCAGCGCAAACAGATGGAGGAGACGCTAAGGCAGTCAGAGGAGAAATACCGAAGTGTTCTGGAAAATATGAGGGAAGCCTACTATGAGATGGACATTGCCGGCAATTACACCTTCTTCAACGATGCGCTGGGCCACCACCTGGGCTACTCCAGAGAAGAGTTGATGGGGATGAACTACCGCGCTTACGTGCCTCCTGAGAAATGGGAGGAGGCATTTGAAATCTACAATCTGATATATCGCACAGGTAAGCCATCTAAAACGCTCGATGTAATACAGATTAGAAAGGACGGAAAGCGAATATCTGTTGAAAGCTCAGCCTCACCAATAAGAAACGAAAAAAACGAGATAATCGGCTTTCGAGGGATTATGCGTGACGTCACCGAGCGCAAACAGGCAGAGGAGACTTTAAGACAATCAGAAGAGAGATACCGGACTATCCTGGAGGATATGAAAGATGCATACTTTGAAATAGACACCGCCGGCAATTACACCTTCTTCAACGATGCGCTGTGCCACCACCTGGGCTACTCCAGAGAAGAGTTGATGGGGATGAACTACAAGACCTACACACCACCCGATAAGGTCAAAGAGACATTCCAAATATACAATCGGATATATCGCACAGGTGAGCCGGCTGAAATATTTGATATAGCGCTTATTAGAAAAGACGGGAGACAATTATTTGCTGAAAGCTCAGCCTCACCAATAAGAAACGAAAAAAACGAGATAATCGGCTTTCGGGGAGTTCTGCGTGACGTCACCGAGCGCAAACTTGCTGCGGAGGAAAAGAGGCAACTGGAGCAGAAAGCTCAGCTTGCCAGCCGCCTGGCTTCCGTTGGCGAGCTGGCTTCGGGTGTCGCCCATGAGATAAACAATCCGCTTACCGGGGTTATCGGCTATGCCCACCTGCTATTAGCCAAAAAAGATATCCCCAAGGATATAATACGGGATGTGGAGGTTATAAATGAAGGCGCTCAGCGGGTAGCCGGCATCGTCAAAAAATTGCTTGCCTTCGCCCGTCAGACCAAGCCGGAGCAAAGATACGTCAACATCAACGAACTTGTACGCACCACACTAGACCTGCAAGCCTATGCGCTGGCAGCCAACAATATAAAAGTCAGCCTGCGGTTTGCCCGTGACTTACCCATGACCATCGCCGACCCGGGTCAACTCCAGCAGGTGTTTCTCAATCTAATTATGAACGCCGAGACTGCGATGAAACTAGCCCATGACAAAGGCAAGCTGACAATCAATACAGAACATGTGGATAACGCCATACGTATATCTTTTAAAGACAACGGCCCGGGTATAACCAAAGAGAACCTGGAGAGTATATTCAACCCCTTCTTTACCACCAGAGAGGTAGGTCAGGGAACAGGGCTTGGATTGAGCGTTTGCCACGGCATAGTAACCGAGCACAAAGGCAAGATATGGGCTGAAAGCCAGTCGGGCAAAGGAGCTACCTTTGTCGTGGAATTACCCGTAGCCACTGAAGATAAGCAGATGGATATGCCCGAGCCTGTAATAATAGAAGAGCCCAAAAAGGTAGCTAAAGCCAGGATACTGGTGGTAGACGATGAGCCGGTGATACGGCAGTTAATAAGCCAGGTACTGACCGAAGAAGGACATACCGTGGAGACTACGGACAATGCTACTGATGCTTTAAAGATGGTCGAAGAGAAGAGATACCGCCTCATATTGCTTGATATAAAGATGCCGGGCATGAGCGGCATCGAACTGTACAAGCGATTCCAAAAGATAGCTCCGTCAATTGTAAAGCGGGTAGTCTTCATAACCGGCGATATCATGGGGAAACGTACTCTGGATTTTCTAGACAAGACAAAAACACCTTACCTGATGAAGCCGTTTGAAGCCAAGCAATTGAAGACAGAGATAAAACGCATATTAGCCAGAAGGTGACCTTCTGCAACCAAGCTAGTAGAAGAAATACCAAATCCCAAGCTCCAAATCTCAAATAATTTCTAATTTCAAAATTAGAAAGAGATTGGATTGAGCCTCGGACAGGGCTAAAGCCCTGCCCCTACATGTTTCTTTGAGATCCTTCGCTTCGCTCAGGATGACAGCCGTCACAATCCTCAAGCCACGAGGCTAAAGCCTCGTGGCTACATGCAATCAGGACAGCCCTTCTTTTCTCCAAAGAAATATTTGTCATTCTGAGGGAGCACTTCGCTTTTTGTGTCATTCTGAGTGCAACGAAGAATCTAACGCAGCTCAGTATAAACTCCGCGACCGAAGAATCTCAGCTCTTGTCTTGAGACCCTTCCCCTTCACTTCGTTCAGGGTCAGAATGAAAGCTGTCACGCTCCTCAGGATTTGTCATTTAACGGCGCGGAACAGGCTGGTAGAAATAAAAATAGCCGAAAGGTGGGTCTTAGAAGTATAATAACCGTGGCATGATTTCGATTTCAAGGCTGCTATGCGATGCCACAGGACCGGGTGACAACCTTCGCTATGGCAATGGACATAAAGCCGCTGATAGACAACCACCTATCATAGTCTGGAACTGCACCCGAAAGTGCAATCTCCATTGCGTCCATTGCTACAGCAGCGCCGGCGAGCAAGACCCCGCTGAAATTTTAAACACCCAACAGGCAAAATCGTTCATCAGCGACCTGGCAAATTTCGGTGTACCTGTGATTCTATTTTCCGGGGGTGAGCCTTTGCTCAGAGATGATATCTTCGAGCTAGCCCACTTCGCCAGAGAACAGGGCTTGAGGACTGCCCTGTCTACAAACGGCACTCTTATCTCCGAGAAAGTAGCAAATGAAATAAAGAATGCCAGCTTCGCCGAGGTGGGTATCAGTCTTGACGGCATCGGTACCAAAAACGACCGATTCCGCGGCAAAAAGGGCGCATACGAAGCTGCTTTACAGGGCATCCGAAATTGCGTTGCTTTAGGGCTAAGGGTATCTTTGAGGATGACCATTACTAACTACAATCATACAGAAATACCCGCCATATTCGACCTGGTAGAAGAAGAAGGGGTAGAGCGAGTCTGTTTTTACCATCTAGCTTATGTAGGTCGAGCCGGCAGCCTGAGCAAAGACGACTTGAACCATTCCCAGACCAGGACAGCGGTCGATTTAATCTGCGACCGAGCCGTAGACCTTTATGAGCGCGGCTTAAAAAAAGAAGTCCTTACTGTAGATAATCACGCCGATGGCGTTTACCTTTACCTTAAGCTGAAGAAACAGGACCCAATTCGCGCTGAGAAAGTACTGGCTTTGCTCCGAGCCAATGGCGGCAATAATACAGGCATTCGCATAGGAGCAGTCGACGAACTGGGAAATGTCCATGCCGACCAATTCTGGCAGCATTACTCATTTGGCAACGTGCTTCAGCGTAAGTTCGGAGATATCTGGCTGGATACTTCGAACCCATTGATGCGCGGGCTCAAAAACAGAAGGGGATTACTCAAGGGACGCTGCGCCAGATGCCAGTACCTTGAGCTATGCAATGGCAACCTACGGGTGCGAGCCGAGGCAGTTTTCGGCGATATCTGGGCTGAAGACCCGGCGTGCTATCTGACAGATAATGAGATTGGGCTGGTCCAATGACAAGAGGAACGGTTAGAGAGAGCCGAAGGGGAAAGGAAACCATAACTCCTAATCTCCGCATGGTAGCCTGGGAGATAACCCGAAGCTGCAACCTGTCTTGTGCTCACTGCCGGTCATCTTCTACAGCAAGTGCTTATGAAGGCGAACTTTCCACAGAAGAATGCCTCCGCCTGATAGACGGCATACTGGAAGTGGGCAAGCCTGTTCTAATACTCACCGGAGGCGAACCACTTCTGCGCCAGGATTTTTTCCAAATAGCAAAATACGCCGTCACTCAGGGGCTGAGGGTGGTAATGGGCACCAATGGCACTCTCATCACCGATGAAATCGCCTTGAAGCTGAAGCAGACTCCAGTATCAAGGGTAGCAGTAAGTATAGATTTCCCTGCAGCCGAACTACAGGACAAGTTCCGAGGCAAGGCAGGCGCTTTCGAAGAGGCTGTTTCAGGAATTGCCCGGTTACGACGGGCAGGTGTGGAGGTGCAAATCAACAGCACCATCACCAGGCTGAACATGAATTACCTGAATGAGCTATTAGAACTTGCTATTGAGTCAGGAGCAGTTGCCTTTCACCCATTTATGCTTGTGCCGACAGGTCGGGGGAAGGGACTGGAGGCAGTGGAGATGTCACCACAGGAATATGAGCAAACTCTAAACTGGGTTTATGACAAGCAAAAGGAACTGGGGAACAGCATGTTCTTCAAACCAACTGACGCGCCTCATTATCAGCGAATAACGAGACAGAGAGACAGAGCAGATAATCTCCAAGTATCATCGCTCGGCGATAAATCAGCAACTAAAGCTGGGAATGAAGCCATAAACTCCATAACGCGAGGTTGTCTGGCTGGCACCAGTTTCTGTTTCATCTCTCATCGAGGCAGTGTGCAGGGGTGTGGCTATCTTGATGTTGAAGCCGGGAATATAAGAGATGAGAGTTTCGGTCAAATCTGGACTAATGCCACATTGTTCCGCAGATTAAGAGACCTGTCTAACATAAAGGGGAAATGCGGCATCTGTGAATACAAGATAGCCTGCGGCGGCTGTCGAGCCAGAGCCTACGAATCCACCGGTGATTACCTCGAGGCTGAGCCGTACTGCATATATCAACCGGCAGCACTTCGAAAAAACAGTTAGATAAAAGCTATGAAACTCGATACCATAGATAAAAACCTGCTCAACATCATCCAAGCAGAGTTCCCTCTGAGCCGAGAACCATTCGCTGCTCTGGGACTGCATTTGAGTATAGACAGTGACGAGGTAATCAGGAGAATCAAGCAGCTAAAAGCAGAAGGGGTCATCCGCTACATATGCCCGGTATTTAACCCGGGAAGGCTCGGCTACCGCACCTCTCTAATAGCGATGAAATTGCAAGCGGAGCGGTTAGATGAGGCGGGTCGAATCATCGGCACACATCCGATGGTGAGCCATTGCTACGAACGCGACCACGACTTCAATCTGTGGTTCACACTAGCTATGCCCCTAGCCGAGGACATAGATAACGAAGTGCACAATTTAGGTAACAGGGTCAGGGCTGAGACAACATTAAACCTGCCAGCAGTGAAAACCTTTAAGATAGGAGCTTACTTCAAACTTGGTGATTATAATACTTCAGCATCAAGTATGGTCATAAATCATAACAGGCCCCACTATAAAGACATCGCGCTATCTCCCATCGACCGGGCTGTTATAAACGCACTGCAACAAGACCTGCCTCTGACTAAAAAACCGTTCGACCCGATATCAGCAAGAGCTGGGATAGATGCGGATAAATTTCTAAGCCACTGCCAGGCTCTCTTTCAGCGCGGAGTTATGCGGCGCTTCAGCGCCTCCGTCAGCCATAACAAACTTGGATTTACTGCTAATGCAATGGCCTGCTGGGCAGCAACATCAGACACGGTAGAGACAGCAGGTAAAAAAATAGCCATGTTTCCAGAGGTAAGCCACTGCTACGAAAGACGCACTAACTCAATATGGCCCCATAACCTGTTTGCCATGATACACGCCGACGCTAAGGAGACCTGCAGAGCCATAGCTGATAAAATATGTTCAGTGACCGGGCTTGATAGAAAAGAGCTAATATTGCTCTTCAGCACTAAAGAGGTAAAAAAGACAAGGTTACGATACAAGGTATGAAAACACGCAGGGAAACATATTCATACTATCCGATTTTACTCAATATTCAGGGTAAGAAATGCCTGGTTGTGGGCGGGGGCAATGTGGCGCTACGCAAGGTGCAGGCTCTCCTGGAGCAGGACGCTAACGTGGAGATTGTTAGCCCAAATTTCTGTCCAGAGCTAAATAAGCTGGCAAAAGAAGGCACTGTCCGAACCATAAACAGAGACTACAAGCCGGAAGATTTAAAGGAGACCTTTATCGCCATAGCGGCAACCGATGACGTCAAAACCAATGAAAGATTGGCTGCTCAGGCGAGACGCCTAGGAATATTAGTAAACGTAGTGGATGACCCGAATAATTCCGACTTTATTGTCCCTTCATATTTCAGGCGTGGTGACATAATTATCGCCGTGTCCACATCCGGCAGAAGCCCGGCTTTAGCTCGCAAAATCAGGAGCGAGCTGGAGAAAAGCTTCCAGTCTGAATATGCTCAATTAGCCCTGGTCGCTGATGAAGTCCGCTCTGAGTTAAAACAACAGGGTATTACAGTCAGCGGCGACACCTGGCAGAAAGTCCTGGACCTGAATTCGCTTATCGAGCTACTGAGGCGAGGCAAAAACCAACAAGCCAGAGAAATCATGCTTAGTAAACTAAAGATACTGGAACAGCAGGAGCTATGAATAAGCCGCCTGGAACTCAAATTCATGTTGTGGGTGTAAATCACGGCACAACGCCGATTGAAATCAGAGAGAGGCTGGCTGTAAGCAGTGACCACATCTCAAACGCATTGAGTCTGCTGCGTAAATATGTACACCAGGGGCTTATACTCTCTACCTGTAACCGTATTGAAGTCTACTCAGTGACAGAAGACAGTGGCTCTTCCAAACCAAGTACGGATTTCATTAAAGCCTGGGCAAAGATAACAGGTACTGACTTATCGCCGTACATTTACTGTCACCAAAATGAAGCAGCAGTCAAGCATCTATTCTGTGTAGCTTCCGGGCTTGACTCTATGATTATCGGCGAGTTCGAGATTCTGGGACAGGTGAGACAGAGTCTGGAAGAAGCCAAAAACGCCAATATGGTGAAGCATCCGCTACAAAACCTTTTCCATCAAGCACTTAGAGTGGGCAGACAGGTAAGGGAAAAAACAGGAATTAGTCGAAATGCTCTTTCCGTCAGTTCCGTAGCAGTTGAGCTGGCAGCAAGGGCTATAGGCGATTTGACCAGATGCAAAGCACTCGTCATTGGCACGGGCGAAGCCGGAAGATTGGTAGCCAAGGCGCTCAAAGAAAGAGGCATAGCACAAATAACCACTACCAGCCGTTCGTACGAGAAAGCCTCAGGCCTTGCTAAAGCGCTGGGCGGAAGCTCGGTTGATATAGGCAGCCTCGGTCAAGAGTTAACTAACTGCGATATAGCCATCAGTTGCACCGGGGCACCTCATCTCATACTTGACCTAAAGACATTACAAAGTGCCATGTTTGCCCGCTCCAATCGCCCCATGGTAATTATCGATATAGCTGTCCCTCGAGATGTAGAGCCTGAGGTGAGGCATATCAGCAATGTCTTTCTCTACGACATAGATGACTTCACGCACATCTCTGAACTCAACCGCAAACAGAGGGAGGCAGAGGTAAAGAAGGCTATGAAAATTGTGGAATCTGAAGTTAAGCGATTTACCTCCCAGTGGCAGGCGCTGGAGGTAGAACCGTTAATTAGTAGTCTGGTGATAAAGGCTGAAGATATACGTCAGGCACAGCTTGATATGACCTTGAAGAAGCTACAACATCTTTCCATAGATGAGCAAGAGAGCTTAGAGGCTATGACTAAAGCTATAGTGCAGAAGATACTTCACGACCCTATTCAGTGTCTCAAAAAAGATACCCTTGAAAGAGATGACTACATTAAGCTGGTCACCGAGCTTTTCCAACTCGACAAGGACAAGCCCGAATGAAGGAAATCCGTATCGGCACTCGTGGCAGTAAACTGGCTGTCATTCAAGCCGAATGGTTGTCGACCAAGCTCAAGGAAACATTCCCGGAACTGAAAGCCAGACTTGTCAAAATCACAACCAGAGGCGACCGCCACAGCACCAATGCTCTAGGCAACTTTGCCGGGGAAGGGATATTCGTCAAAGAGCTGGAAAAGGCACTACTCGACGGCAAAATCGACCTGGCCGTCCACAGCCTTAAGGACTTACCAACAGATATCCCTGAAGGACTCCTTCTGGCCGCATCGACTTCCAGGCTTGACCCCAGAGATGTTCTCGTCTCCGGAGCCGGGAAGCTCGCCAAGCTTACTCCAGGCTCAAAGATAGGCACGGGAAGCCACAGGCGCGCTGTTCAGCTACACGATATTCGCCCTGACCTCAGAATTTGCGACATGCGAGGGAATATAGATACCAGACTGCAAAAAGTCTCCGATGGGACAGTTGATGGCATCATCGTAGCTGCTGCTGCCATGATACGTCTGGGCCGGGAAGAGAAAATAACGGAATATTTACCAACGGAGCATTTCACGCCGGCTGTGGGACAGGGCGCACTGGGAATAGAAATACGCTGCGAAGATAAAGAAATTGCATCTCTAGTTTCGGCAATCAATGACGAGCCAGTGTGGCAATGTATAACCGCCGAGCGAGCCTTTCTGCAAGCCCTTGGTGGAGGCTGCCGCGCTCCAATAGCTGCTCTCGGAACCGTGTCACATGGTATATTAAAACTCAATGGAATGGTGGCTACCGCCGATGTTGACCATATTCTGCGTGCCTCAGAAGAAAGCAATGCGCTGACCCCTGAAGAAACTGGAAGGCGTTTAGCCAAGAAAATGGCTGATATGGGAGCACTTCAATACATTGCTAAGTCAAAGTCTCAGTGAGCTAGCCTATACGTGAACGGACATACAAGTGGTCCAATTGATTACGTTTATTTTACAGCTGTAACGCTTCCTCAGGCACTCCGCCAACATCGATGCCATCGATATTAACAATATAGTATGAAGAACCGTCTCCAGACAAACCGAGGCTTTTCTTTGCCTCCAAGTCATTTGCAACGACTGTAAACTGTTCAGTGACGACCCCGCTCTTGCCTACATACTTTTCGAATTTCGGATCCGGGGTTGATATAACAGTTACTCTTTTCCCTATTTCGTATTTCGCCTGCTCCATCGCATTAGCTCCTTTTATATATTATTTCTCATACTAACGTCAAGTCGGCTTTCATACTGATTCCGCCAACAGCGGGCAATTAAACAATCGGTGGTTTAACCAGCCAAACAAGATTAAACTTTTCCATCCCGCCCGGTGGCAAATCTAGCCGCAGCATGGCAACCAGGCAACTCTCCTGATATATCCTCTCTATACCACCTTCTGAATTGGAGATGCTTTCCACAGGAAAGCACCATAACTTCATCTTTGGGCTAACCGTCAATTCCAGCTCTATAACCAATTGCCGATTGCCCAAGGATATACTTTCAACATCTGTCAACTCACCGCAGGAATCGAGATGATGGTCGTCCAGAATAACTCCGGGCACTCTATAATAAGCCTGCTCATTATGCCCACCGCCGAGCAAATTTAGATTCCATTCACTGCCGAAAACAGCCTGAATAGATGAGCCACTTACATTTTTCAACTGGTATCTTATATCCACTTTCTCCTCTCCAGCCACCAACCTTATCTCCTTTTGCACCTCAAAGGGTAGATTCTTCGATTGGATGTTAAGAATCCCCCTCCGCTTTAATAAAATCTTCAACTCATCGCCTTTCTGCTCTACAAAAAAATCGTACGGCTGAGTCGCGAAATTCCCCAATTCAACATAAGACTGATTGGCAAATTCCTCCAGATTAGTGCTCGGGCCAAAGAAGTGGTCGATAAGGCTATAGCGGAGATATCTGTCATAGATTAAATTACCTAAAGAGTCTTCGTCCTTTACCTTTATCAGGTCATGTATACTGGGAATAACGCCCCTTTCTCCTGTTTGTTCCTCAGAAGATGGTTCGGTGAGGGCTTTGTGATAAGCTTCGGGCCTTCTGGCTAGTGTGCTTAACACATTATAGTTATGGCGGCGAATGTCCCATTCAAAAATAGAGCCACCTTCCGCGGGGCTTAGATAAACAGAAAAGAGGTCGCTGTCAACCAGCAGCTCTTCGCTACCATCACCATCAAAGTCGAGCTTCTGGCACCCCAGCCAACTGCTGCTCGAACGGAAGGCTTTCGCCAGCCATGAGCGTGGCTGATGGATTATGCTGTCAGCACTGCTCTCAGCCTGAACCAGGTAGCTATAGGTACTTGCTCGAATATCGGTCAGGTAAATCCCACCAAAAACACCATGCCAGTATGGGCAATTACACTGCGCTTTCCATAGTTCTTGCAATCCGCAGTCACCTTTACTGATAGCACAAGCCTGATAAACCTTATGATGGACACGGAGCATTTTCTTATGCATACGATTTATCTCCGGGTATTTGACTAAAAAATTACGCCACAGTCCACTGTACATAAATTGAGTTATATCATGACGCCCTTCGGCTTCGAGCTGGTGTTTGAGGTTGGTATATTCCCAAGACTTGTCAGCTGGCAGAGACCACTCCAGCATTTCATCATAAGAAGCGCAGGGCAAATAAATCCTGCCTCGATTCGGAAACCGATGAGCGTATTCGCCAAGCGGAATAGTATGTAGCCAATCTTGATTGGCTGCTAATGCGGTAAAAAACCTGTCTACCCATCCCTTTTGCCAGCAGTATTCATAAGTTCCCGGCCAGATACCGAATTTCTCACCATCATCGCCCAATATAGCAATCTTGCCCTCTTTATCCGAAGCTTCACTGTCCAGATAGCTAATAACCTCGTCCACATCATGCCAGGGTATAGAATAACGCAGGCGCTGACTGATAGGAAAAACTTTTACTGAAAAACCTTGCTCTTCGGTAAGGTAGTAGCCGAAGAGCCCTTCCTCATCTAGACCCAGTGATTTGAAAGCATTATCATCAACCATCGTCCAGTGCATACCTGCCTCTGCCAGAATCTTAGGCAAATGTGGTTCCCAGACCCGCTCCGCCAGCCACAGTCCATCAGGCTCTGTACCAAATCGTTGCTTTAGAAAAACAGCCATCTTGTCGATCTGCCCGGCCTTATCGGCGTCGGGAATAGACGACAGAATAGGCTCATAGTAGGCACCACCCATGATTTCAACCTGATGCCGACTCACCAGCTGAGCCAGTGGACCAAAAAATTCGGGGTGGTTCTGTTCCAACCAATCAATAAGACAACCGCTATAATGCAGAGAAAGACGCACAGCAGGGTGTCGTTCCAGTGCTTCAACCATAGGCAAATAGGCTTGCTGGTAAGCCTGCTCGAAGACCCAGGGAAAGTTGCCTAGTGGTTGGTGATTATGGATCGCCAGACCAAGATAAATTTGCTTCAATGAATGCTCGCTTACCGGATTATGCTTTCTTTTTCTTATCTTTGGCGACCTTCAATAGAATCTTATCCCCGATTCTATCGATATTTTTCGGAGATATTGACACTTTCTTGGTCCATCCTGTTTTAACTAAAATACCAGTAATCGTCGCTTCTTCGATATCCAGGTCGATATCCATAACCTTGCCCAACACTTTAGCATCAGCATCAATAACTTGTTTCCCAAATAAATCTTTCGCCTTCATCTGCTACCTCCTTATCAATTAATATTTTCAATCCGCCGTGCCTAATCCATATACAGGCTGTCTGTAATCTGGACAAATATATGCCTTGCCGCTAGCGCCTTGTAATAATATTCCTTCTTTAACTCGGGCTTAATACCGCTAGCAGATACTACCTTGTAAGCATTCAGCAAAGCTTCTCGCTGGAGATTTAAGCCACGATAGACCATATTTACATCCCACATCGGCTTCCTGCTTGCCCACCAGAATTGACAGCTATGGAGCGCTGCATCCAGACTCGCTCTGGCGATGTTGGCAAACTGATAGCTGGTGTCATTGTCCGCCACTTCTGCCGCCCTGTGAGTTAAATCCATAGCAATAGAAAGATGTTCCCACTGCATCTGATGCACCGGGTTATCCTTGCTTTTCCAAAGCGGATAGTAATTTTGCATTTTTATATCATCGGCCGAGGTGCTCCAGGATGATGGCTTCGGCTCAATCTGCTTTCCCCTGGAGAAAATCTCGAGCAATTCACTAATGTTGACTATCCTTATCTGTCTATCCTCTTTGTCCTTTTCGAACTCGAACAGCCGTCGGTGCTGCTCGGCAAGAGGTTTCTGTTCATGCATGGTTTTATCGTCGTTTACCATCGGCTCCAGGGTCTCGAAAATTTGCGACAGAAACAACTTATCCCAATGCTGAATATGATGACCGAAGGTCTCGGCATCCATAGCGGTAACAACATATATATCACCACCTCCGCTATGCAGCCGCTTAAGGTGCTCAATAAAGCCCGGGCCATCAATGTCCCGAAAGCTAATCTCATTGCTTAATATGTCATCACGGAAAAAAACGGCTAGCTTATCCTCCCCACTCTTGATTTCATGAATCACATCCATCGGCCAGGCTACCGGACAGGCAATGCCACTGAGGATAATCCACTCATGACGGGATTCAATAATCGAGTCAACTATATCCCTGGAATAACACATCTCTGGAGGGAAGAACCCCCTAGGAACATAGGCATCGCCTAAGAAACCACGATTAGTCTGATAATTAAGTCTGATTTGTCTTTCTATTTCTTCAGTTGGTATCAGAGGCAATATCGGATGGTATTTACCCGAACCGGTAAATTCAATTTGCCCATCTTCAGCCAATTTACGTAATTTAGTCAATACATCAGAGTAGCCACACTGCCCCAGCATCTCAGTAAGCACGCCATTTATATTGACGGTGACATGGGCATGCGGAAACTCGCTGAACACATCCACCAACGGACGATATGCTTCATTGCTTATTTTCATCAGCATGCTGGCAGTTTGAGTCGGAGGTTGATAAAAATGAAAAAGGGGTGCCCAGTAAATCATGCTTTGCCTCCCATTTCTGCTCGCTTCGCAAAAACATAAGCGGCTGCACCGATTATCCCGGCATTGCTGCCAAGACGAGCTCGAACAACACGCACTGTATCAGAGGGCAATCGAAAGGCTCTTTCCCTAAGCACCTTCCGGGCTGGTTTCAGCAGCATGTCTCCCATTTTAGATAAGCCGCCGCCAATAACGATGAGCTCGGGATTAAAGATATTGACCAAATTAGCCAAGCCAACACCCAGATAATTAGCTGCTTCAGCTACTATATCAGCGGCTAGTCGGTCACCTCGCCTAGCTGCTTCTGCCACAGTCTCCGCAGTAACGCTCTCTAATCTGCCATCAGCAAGCTCGATAATAGAACTTTTTCCCCCATTATTTATGCGCGTAATTGCTGCTTTAGCCACAGCCCAACCCGAAGCCAAAGCCTCGAGACAGCCAAAATTGCCGCAGTGACACTGAGGTCCATTAACCTCTATCGTCATATGACCCAGTTCTCCGGCACAGCCGTCAGCACCGGAGTAAAGTTCGCCGTCTACGATTATACCACCACCGATACCGGTGCTCACTGTGAGATAAATCATGTTGTCTAATCCTCTTCCAGCTCCAAAGCGATGTTCCCCCAGGGCAGCAGCATTGGCATCGTTGATTATATAAGTAATAACACCCAGCTTTTTAACCAGGATATCGCGCAGTGGAACATTATGCCAATGCGGCAAATTAGGTGAAGTGGTCACTATTCCCTTCTTCGTGTCCAGAATTCCGGCAGCAGCAATTCCAAGACCTATCAACTCTGAGCCCTTGAGTTGTGCCTGAGTCATAGCCCTGTTTACAGCAAATATGATTCTGTCTATCACGATTTCAGGACCTTTATCAGCCATAGTCAAACAATAATTTCGCGATAATAACTTGCCGTCAGGTAAAACCACCGCAGCTATAATCTTGGTTCCACCCAGGTCTACAGTTAATACCGGGCGCTCACCACTTATAATCACGATTTCTTAAACTCCAGAGCCTTACGATAAAGTGCCCCATACTTCATGGCGGAGGCTTGCCAAGAGAAATCGAGCGCCATTATGCGCCGCATCACCTTCTTCCAGGTTTTTTTCTTGTAGCTATTTACCGCACGCCGGATAGCAGCTAACATGGCTTCAGAATCATAGTCCTGAAAAACAAAACCGCTACCCTTACTGAGATCCTGAGTCAAGTCCTGAACGGTATCAACCAAGCCACCGGTGTGACGAACTATCGGCACTGCCCCGTATCTCATAGCGATAAGCTGCCCCAGGCCGCATGGCTCAAACCGAGATGGCATCAAAAACATGTCGCAGCCTGCATAAATAAGTCTGGATAAAGCATCATCAAAATCGATAAACACAGCCAATTGTTGAGGATATCTGCTGGCTGCCTGCCTGAGCAAATTATGATACTCCTCCCTACCCTTACCCAGAATAACCAGTTGAACTTCCGATTTCTGAAACAAGTAGTCAAAACTGGCAGTTAGTATATCAAGACCTTTTTGCTCATCGAGACGCGAAACCATCCCTATAAGTGGTACCGCAGCATCCGCAGCAAAACCCGCTCGTTTCTGGAGAGCAAGCTTGTTATTAGTCCTCTTATCTACCGCGGCAACATCATAATTAGACGGTATAAATGCGTCAGTTGCTGGATTGAATTCGCCGTAGTCCAACCCATTAACTATTCCAAAGAGTCTCCCCTGCCGGTAGCGTAAGAGATAGTCGAGACCCGCTCCATATTCCGGGGTCAAGATTTCACTGGCGTATGTTTCGCTGACTGTGGTCACCATATCAGCCCAGAGAATACCCTGACTCATGAAATTGAGCGGTGGGTCAGGCGCATCTGCCGGACGCAATTGCCAATCCCCATCCAAACCGGCATCAATCAAGAAATTGCCGTCAAAAAATCCTTGATAGGCTAAATTATGAATTGTAAAAACCGAGGCATAATGATAGTCGGTTTTCTTCAACCACATGGGAATCAACGCAGTATGCCAGTCATGGCAATGAAGTATATCGGGTTGCCAGTCCAACTTATGCAGTATATCCAGAACAGCCCGACAGAATAAGAAAAAACGCCTCAACTCATCTTTACCATATACCTCTGTGGAACTGCGGAACTCGTCGCTATCTACCAGATAGACCTTGACCCCACCACTAAGCTCGGTTAACTCCAAAGACACTGGTTCAGTCGTTTTCACCGCCTCGATATTAAGATTACCAATTACTGGAGACATTGGGAACTCAGCAGCATTGATGATTCCATATCGGGGCATGATTACCCGCACGTCATGCCCCATTTCAATAAGTGCTTTTGGTAAAGAGCCAGTGACGTCTGCCAGTCCACCCACCTTAACCAGTGGCGCGGCTTCTGCGGCAACAAAGAGGACATTCATGAACCGACTTTACCTTCCCTGTCAGCAAAGGAACGATAGTCTATGTCGGGGAAAATCTTATCCAGCTCCCATATTTGATTGCACAGTGTCAAGGCCGCTTTGTCTGCACGACCTGATTCGGCAATATCAGCCAATTGTTGAAATCGGTTCACATGCTCCAGAAAACGATTTTCCGCATAATGGCGAGCCTGACCGGTGGTTATCAGAAACGGCCAGTCGCTCGATTGCATCAAAACCAGTTCTCTGGCTGCCTGATTCAGGATTTTCTTCATTGCGCCATCGGCTTCAGGGTATCTGGTTACAAGACCTTCCATCTTCAACGAAGCCTCATTGATAATCGGCCAAATCCAGTCGGTGTCGGCATTCTGCCAGGTAAAATGCCCGCCACCCATCCCCCAGGAACTTTCAGGCAAGACTAATACATCCTCCGGCGGATGGTTTTTAATGAATCCGCTGGCTGTAGTTAGCTCCACTAATTCAATCTTACTTAGATGACGCAGAACCTGTTGCAACCAGTCAACACCCTCAAACCACCAATGGCCAAAAAGCTCAGTATCATAAGCTGCAGAGATAATGCCGAATTTACCTGTTTCCTGATAAAAGTTGGTAATTAACTCCTCGACTAAATGGGCATAATGAGAGCTATGCTCAGCAACACGCTGGGCGGCCCAATACGGGTCATAATATTCCTTGTAGGCCAGATCCGCTTTGGCTCCGGTAACTTTCCAGTATTGAAGTCCGGAGATGCCATCTTTTTTATGAAACTCACGATAATTGAAGTCACCAGGATAACCCCATTCGGCAGACCACACCTGCATGCTAGTCCGATCATCCCTGCCTATGACAGCAACCTCCGGTGTCCTAACCCAATAAGGCAAATAGGTCGTCCTCTGTGCCGGCTCAGAATGCTGCGGCAGCGGCACTACGTAGCGGCGCGATATGCCGGCATAGGGACCGATAACTTCCTCCTTAGCTTTGCCTACCGGCTCCCCACCCTCTACGGTATGAGTCTCAGCAAAGAAACAGGTCAATCCTAACTGAGCCAGAAAAGATTCCAGACCAGGCTTAACATAACTCTTGCTTGAGCTATCAACATAATAGGCAGGACGATAACCGCACTCAGGTAGCCAGACTGATGACGGGTCTACGCCAAAATGCCGCTTGTAGTTTGTCTTGCCTGTCTGCAATTGCCCGTGGATAGAAGAATCACGCTCAAGCAGCGGCAAATAAGCATGCGTGGCAGCGCTGGTGGTTATCTCCAAATAACCTTCATCTTGCAGTCGCTTGAAGGCAGAGACTATATTACGCTCAAATCTCTCATTGAAAGTGCTCAGTACACGCTGATAGTAGTCAAGGTAGAACTTAGACAAGTAAAGCAGATGACCTTCTCCAGCTTTATCAAATCGCTCTACGTCTCCTTGAGCTCGATGGATTTTGTCTTCAATAAACTCCGCCAAATGGTCAATTACTAACGGGTCAGCCAGCTGCTCAACTAGAACCGGCGTAATACCCAACGTCAATTTGAAAGAGCAGCCTTCTTGTTTCAGGTCATAAAGCGCATTAAGCAGCGGAATATAGGTCTCTGAAGCCGCTTCATGTATCCATTCCTCCCCATGCGGCCAACGCCCGGCATTGCGACAATAAGGGAGATGACTGTGCAAGACAAATGTAAATCCTCCAACTTTCATTTTACCTCCTATAATGGATGACGCCTCGGCTTCTTACTGGCAACGCTTTCCCCGCTGGGGATATTCTTAGATGAAAAATCAGCACTATCAACCCAACAGCCAATTTTGCAGTTTCGGCCTATTTTGACCCCAGGCGGTATTCTGGCACCTTTGCCAACCACAGTTATACCAGAATTCAGGTTGTCTATTTCCTCTTTGTTAGGCGTAAAGTCGTCACCATGACCAATACAGATGCCTGGACTGATCCAAACCTGTTTATCAACAATAGACTTATCAACAACGGCTCCCTCACCCACAGTAGTATCGTCAAAAATAATCGAATCGCTCACCACAGCATTGTCCTCAACAAACACGCCAGGGAAAATAATCGACCTCTCCACACACCCATTAATAATGGCACCATTGGACACCAGGCTCTTTGTTATCCGGGCATTTGGTCCAAGTTTTGCTGGCGGTCTGTCCCGATGCACAGTCCGAACTTCAGCCAATGTGTCATAAAGGTTCAGGTCAGGCAAATCAACGATTAAGTCCATGTTAGCCTGCCAGTAAGATTGGACAGTCCCCACATCGCGCCAGTATCCCCGAAACCTGTAACCATAAACTTTATGCTTTCCAATGATTTCCGGCAAAATATCTTGTCCGAAATCATGACCGCCTTTCCTTTGAGCATACTCTTCAAGACAGTTCATGAGAACATCCTTGTCAAAAACATATACACCCATCGAAGCCAGATTGCTCTTTGAGCTCTTCGGCTTCTCCTGAAAGCTGATTACACGCTCATTATGGTCCAGGGTGATGATTCCGAATCTAGAAACCTCTGACAAAGGGACCTCAGTTACTGCCACGGTAACATCAGCCTGCCTGTTACGATGGGCGTATAGCATGTGGTCATAACGCATCGTATAAATGTGATCACCAGATAGAACCAGAACCTCGTCTATTTTTTGATCTTCTACGTAGTACAGGTTCTGGTAGACAGCATCGGCCGTGCCCTTGTACCAATCCCGAGTTGACCGGCTTAAAAATGGCTGGAGCAAGACAACGCCACCGGTTGTCCTATCCAGGTCCCAGGGCCTGCCGACTCCAATATGTTGGGCTAAAGAGCGGGGATTAAATTGAGTCAGCACAGCCACGTTACAAATTACGGAGTTGGCACAATTGCTCAGAGTAAAATCAATAAGGCGATATTTGCCACCGAAGGGCACCGCCGGTTTAGCCCTCTCTGCAGATAAAATACTCAACCGCTCGCTGGCACCACCAGCCAAAATCATAGCTAACACACGGTTCATGACATCACCTCCCCACTGGCTTCATTTCCCATTTTAACCCAGATTCGCTTCGAATGTCGAATTAAGAGCCGCCATATGAAAGCTCAATCACATCAGAACACTGTTTGTAAACTCTATCTCATTTTGTTAGAATCCAAACGGAAGGGAGTAATTATGGACTGGACACCAATTACCAGATGGTTCACAGAGTACGGCATACGTATCCTGCTCATCGTCGCTATTTCGGTAGCTCTTTATTATCTCCTGCGTCACTTTGTACCTATCATGGTAAAGAGAACCGTATCACAGACAATGGCAGGAAAATCAAAGACAGCCATAAAGAAAAGAGCCGATACTCTAAGCAATGTTTTCGTCCAGACAGGAATGGCTTTTATTGTTATAGTGGCGATTTTCACTATTGTCTCTGAACTGGGAATTAACATCGCTCCAGCATTAGCTGGGCTTGGCGTTGCTGGCATTGCAGTCGGCTTCGGTGCGCAGACTCTGGTCAAGGATATATTCAACGGCGTTCTCATCCTGCTGGAAAATCAGTATGGCATAGGCGACGTTGTCAAAATCGCTGGAATCGTTGGCCTAGTCGAGGACATAACCCTGCGCAGAACAGTACTCAGAGACCTGGATGGCATAGTTCATAGCATCCCCAACAGTGAGGTTGCGGTTGCCAGCAACTATACTAAAGAGTGGTCGCGGGTGAACATGAACATCTCGGTGGGCTACGGCGAGGACCTCGACCGCGTCATCAAAGTTATTAACCGTGTAGGTAAAGGCATGGCAAAAGACCCTGATTGGGAATCAAGGATTTTAAAAGCGCCAGAGGTACTGAGGGTAGAGGAGTTTGAGGATTCTGGCATCGTCATAAAGATACTTGGTGAAACCAAACCGCTGGCGCAGTGGGACGTAATGGGAGAGCTACGCCTCAGGCTGAAAAAAGTCTTCGATAAGGAGGGCATCGAAATCCCCTGGCCTCACATCAAACTCTTCTTCGGTCATGCTCCTGAAATCGAAAACAAGGAGGCTGTCGAAAAAAAACTGCAAGTTGCATCGCCACCTAAACAATCAAGCGAGGGAAAAAAGCGCAGAAAATTGCCGCCAAACCAAGGCTAGGAGCTTCAAGTCATTCTCAACCCTGCCCCAGATCAACAACCAGAAGGTCAAGTGCCAGGTCTCCATCATATTTCCCAGTCTTAATAGCAATATCAGCCTCCAGAAGCTTGTGATAGGCTTTCTTTATCCGCTCTAAAGTGTATGCTCTGGCTTGCCTTGCTGCCTTCTCCAAAACATAGTCCGAAGTCGATTCCAACCTACCTCTAATTTCAGGCCTAGGTAATTTCTGACCCACGTCTTTAGCCATAACTATTAAACGGAACTGCCGCGTAATCATGGCCAGAATATAAGAGGGCGACGCCCCATCCTGAATTAACCGATGGAGAAGCTGTTGAGCCTCCTTCCTTCGCCCCTCAAGTATTGCATCCACCAGAGCAAAGATATTAGCCTCCCTGGCATAACTCGTTACCTGCTTGACACTGTCCTCGGTGATAACCTGACCCGAACAATAGGCAAGTAACTTATCTATTTCACCGTTCATAGTCCACAAATCAGCACCGACAAGCCCGACCAGGAGCTTCACCGCTCCGGGTGACATGGCGCCACCACCTCTTTTTACCCGGTCCTGTATCCATTCGCCCAGATTTCTATCACTTAGCGGTGCAAAACCCATAACTTTAGCCAGTGGAGCCACAGACTTCAATAAACTATTACCAGCTCTCACTTCACCGTCAATTAAGACCAGTACAGTAGTCGGTGGCATCTGCCTGACATATTCGGGCAGCTCCATCCATTCCTTCAGCGCTGAGTCGAGTTTCGTCTTAGAGCGACTCGCTCGCCGTTCTGAACCAGCCTTTGACTCGAAACGTCCTAACAAGCCTTTAACAATGACCAGCCTGTGAGAGCACAAGAATGGGACGGCACTACAAGCATCCTTTAGTTGGTTTAGATTTAGCTGCTGGCCATCCAACATGCTGGTATTAACTGCCAGCATATCCTGGCTGCCTAACTCATTTTTTATCCCCTCCAGTGCCTGCTGGAGAGAAAAATCATCTTTCCCATAGAGTATGTAAAACAAGTTCTATACCCCTTTACATTTTATCATAGACAAAGTACTTGATTTTGCCTTCGGTACTGGCTATACTCAATCAGTTGGCCAAAACGTGGACATTCTTTAACCATATTTTCAGATCAGATACGCTTAGCGATAGCTATTTCAGTTATTAAACATGTAAGGAGGCAAGGATGAGCTATCCTTTCGATGAAGAAACCGGTATCAAGGATGGCAGGGAGCTAGATTTAGAGATGCTCCGCGAGGATTTGATAGCCGAATTGCAAGCCATCAATCAATATCAGGAACACATTGAGGCTCTGGAAGATGAAGAGGCAATAAGGGTCCTGGAACATATACGCAATGACGAAAAGGAGCACGTTGCCGAATTGATCAAATTGATTCAGATGCTTGACCCGGTTCAGGCGGAGAAATTCAGCAAAGGTATATTATAACCGGCGTGCAGCGATAATAGGGAGAAGATCACTTTGAAAGTAATGGTCATCGGCAGCGGGGCTAGAGAGCATGCCATGGCATGGAAAATCGCGCGAAGTCCCAAAGTCAAGGAACTATACGTAGCCCCGGGCAACGCTGGCACGGCATCCATCGCTCATAATCTGAGCATGCGTCCTAACGATATAGAGGCATTAGCTAAAGTTGCCCAAGACATCGGCATTAACCTGACCGTCGTTGGCCCGGAAGCGCCTCTAGCTTCAGGAATCGTGGACTATTTTGAGCGCTCATCTCTGCCCATCTTTGGACCGACAAAAGCTGCTACTCAAATAGAATCGAGTAAGGTCTTTGCCAAGGAGCTAATGCAAAAATACGGCATCCCCTGCCCCAAGGGTATCACCTTCTCCAGCTACCCCGAAGCCAAAAAGTATCTTAAGTCTCAGCCAGCACCGGTCGTAGTTAAAGCTGATGGGCTGGCGGCCGGCAAAGGAGTAACCGTAGCCAGTTCTAAAGAGGAAGCTTTAAAAGCCCTGTCAGATATTATGGAGGCTAAAATTTTTGGTTCGGCCGGTGACAGTGTGATCATTGAGGAATGCCTAATCGGCAAAGAAGTAAGCCTTTTAGCCTTCACCGATGGCAAGACCGTTGTTCCCATGGTTCCAGCCTGTGACTATAAGAGGGTATCTGACAATGACCAGGGTCCTAATACCGGAGGCATGGGCAGCTATAGCCCGCCCGGATTCTTTGACTCCAAAATGACCCGACAGGTAACGCAAAGCATTCTGCAGCCGGCGGTTAGTGCAATGGCACAAGAAGGCGTGCCTTATAAAGGGGTACTTTACGCCGGTCTGATGATAGCCAGAGACGGGCTAAAAGTGTTAGAATTTAACGCCAGGTTTGGCGACCCGGAGACACAGGTGATTTTACCGCGCCTGCAGACCGATTTAGTGGACATCCTTCTGGCTATAGTAGATAATAGACTCAGCAAAGTGGCAGTAGAGTGGAACAGCGACGCCTGCGTTGGTGTGGTGATGGCATCAGCCGGATATCCTGGAAGTTATAATACAGGCTTCCCCATTACAGGATTGGACAAGTTGGATAAAGAAATTATGGTCTTCCATGCTGGGACTAAGCTTGGCGAGAACTCACGAGTGTATACCGATGGAGGACGGGTGCTCACGGTAACAGCCACCGGTAAAAACATGGCTGAAGCCAGAGCCAAAGTCTATCAGAATCTGCCTCGCATTAATTTCGATGGCTGTCATTACCGCAAAGACATTGCAGCCAGGGAGGTAAACTAGATGCCATTAGTAGGCATAGTTATAGGCAGCAAAAACGACGAGCCACTAATACAGCCAACTCTGGATATATTACAGCAGCTAAATATCAAATATGAATTGTCAGTATTATCAGCACACAGACACCCGGATAAGGTGCGTGACTATGCTTCCAGGGTTAAAGAAGAAGGGATAGAAGTCATAATAGCTGCTGCCGGCGCTGCGGCTCATCTTCCCGGAGTTCTGGCTAGCTGGACGACATTACCGGTCATCGGAGTACCGCTACCCACCAGTGAGCTCAAAGGTGTTGACTCGCTGTACTCCATAGTCCAGATGCCAGCCGGAGTACCTGTGGCATGTGTCGGCATCGGCACTCCAGGCGCTAAGAATGCCGCCCTGCTGGCTGCCCAAATCCTGGGCATAAAATATAAAGAAATAAAAGACGCCTATGAGAAACACAAACAGAAACTGGCTGAGACATAGGCCCGGAGAAAAACATGATTGAGCGCTATTCCCGACCACAGATGAAAAAAGTATGGGCTGAAGACAATAAGTTCAATAAGTGGCTTCAGGTCGAGATAGCCGTCTGCGAAGCCTGGGCTGAGATAGGCACTATCCCCAAAGAAGCTATTCCGAAGATAAAAAAGGCACGTGTTAACCTAGAGCGCGTTGCTGAAATTCTCAAGGTGACCCACCACGATGTAACCGCTTTCCTGCAAGCAGTGGCAGAAGGACTCGGTGAAGAGTCTCGCTTTATCCACCTCGGGCTTACCTCCTCGGATATCATAGATACTGCCCTGAGCCTCCAACTGAAAGAAGCCGCAAGACTGCTGGCTCGAGACATTGACGAGCTTATTGCCGTCCTTCAAGACAAAGCCATTGAGCACAAGCACACCATAATGATAGGACGGACTCACGGTGTTCACGCCGAACCTATTACCTTCGGCCTCAAGCTGGCTCTATGGGCACAGGAGATGAAACGCAATGCCGCCCGTTTGGCTGAAGCTGAAAAAGCCATCAGCGTAGGGAAAACCTCTGGAGCTGTGGGAAGCTACGCTACCGTGCCACCTGAGGTTGAAGAAAAAGCCTGTACCAGGCTGGGACTTGTACCAACACCGATATCAAGCCAGATTATCCAGCGAGACCGGCACGCTCAGTTTATCACCACGCTGGCCATCATCGCCAGCTCACTGGAAAAGTTTGCCACCGAAATCAGAAGTCTGCAGCGAACCGAAGTTCTGGAAGCCGAAGAGCCATTCGCCGCTGGACAGACAGGTTCCTCTGCCATGCCCCACAAGCGTAATCCAGAGCTCTGTGAGCGCGTCTGCGGGCTGGCACGACTGGTCAGGGGATATGCACTGACTTCCATGGAAAATATCGCTCTATGGCATGAGAGAGACATCAGCCATTCTTCCAACGAACGCATCACCTTCCCCGATTCCTGCCTGGTTCTGGATTACATCTTGAACATCTTCACTTCAGTAATGAAAGGGCTTCAGGTCTATCCTGAAAACATGCGCCGAAACCTTGAGATTACCCAGGGATTGGTCTTCTCTCAACGAGTGCTGATAGCTCTGATAGATAAAGGGCTAAGCCGTCAAAAAGCCTACGGGTTGGTCCAGCGAAATGCCATGCAAGCGTGGAAAGGTAGAACCAGTTTCTTAAAGTTGCTTAAGGCTGACACCGATGTAATAGGTAATCTGTCCGATTCGGAGCTGGAAACCATTTTCGACTACAACTACTTCACCAGACATGTGGACAAAGTATTCCAGCGACTGGGTTTGACCGAGAAAAAGAGAGCTAAAGCAGATAAGGCAGCAGATCTATCGCCTCAAGCGCTCTGAACTTAGGAGTATTATGTCAACAACTCTATCTAAAGCAGACTTAACTCTCCCTCTATTCTGCCGGGGAAAAGTGCGGGACACTTATGACCTGGGCGATAAACTGCTAATCGTCTCTACGGACAGGCTCTCGGCATTCGATGTCGTCCTGCCCGACCCTATTCCCGATAAAGGTATGGTGCTCAATCAGATATCATGCTTCTGGTTTGAAAAAACAAGCCAGGTTATGCCTAACCATTTGATAGCACCTGTTGATACGGCAGATTCACTCAAGCACCATTTTCCAGATGAAAGTACACCTCCAGACTATCTCATTGGTCGGTCTATGATTACCCTAAAAGCTGAGAGCGTTCCTGTTGAGTGCGTAGTTCGCGGCTATATTTCAGGTTCAGCCTGGGCAGAATACAAACAAGCCGGCACCATATGCAGCATGCCAACACCCAAAGGACTGCAAGAAAGCCAGGAACTGCCCGAACCCATATTTACACCGACCACCAAAGCCGAGACCGGTCATGATGAGCCTCTCAGCAAAAAAGAGATGGAAAACCTGGTAGGAAAAACCACAGCTCTCGAGATCGAGGAAAAGAGCCTGGCTGTTTACCGCTACGCCAGACAGTATGCCCGAGGACAAGGCATTATCATCGCCGATACCAAGTTTGAGTTCGGTTTCGTCAATGGCAAGCTCATACTGATTGACGAACTACTGACACCGGATTCAAGCCGGTTCTGGGATGTTGCCAGGTACACTGTAGGACGGTCTCAACCCAGCCTGGATAAGCAGCCGGTTCGCGATTGGCTGGTAGCTTCGGGATGGAACAAAGAGCCGCCAGCGCCAAAGCTGCCGCCTGAAGTAATTGAGGCTACAACCCGCCGGTACGTTGAAGCATACCAACGCCTGACCGGAAGGAAGCTGCAAAACGTATCTAGCTAAAGTCTATATAACCCTCAAGCCGACGGTAAATGACCCGCAAGGGCTGACCATAAAAGGGGCATTGCACAATCTCGGCTTTGGCTCAGTCGAAGACGTCCGCGCCGGAAAATATATCGAACTTCTAATCGAAGAGAACGACCTAACTAAAGCCAAGGAGCAAGTGGATGAGATGTGCCACAAGCTGCTGGCTAACCCTGTTATCGAGAAATACAGCTTCGAACTCCAGAACATCCCCTCCCGATTTTAAGTCAGGCTTATTCATTTATCTGGCAAGTTATGCCAGCAGTTAATTACCTTTTTCCATTTGCTTCACTATTCGTAAGTGACAACGAGCACAGCTGAACCCAGTCTTAAACAGTCCGAGATTCCATCACCATTGGTGGGACTTTGAAACTGCAGGCGCACCTGAAACCGCGGGCTTGCAGCACTCACCCTGGTTTGAAGTGCACTTACCAATGTTGAGGGTGTGAAAGAAGTCACTGGTTTCGAGCTGTACGTGTACATCGCTCCGGTCGGGAAACCCGGAGTGAAATCTTCAGAACCCAGAGTGCCATACTGGTGATTATAAACACGCATCCATTCCAGCTTACCGAACGGGTCGCCCAACATGTCACCACTGCTTACATCAAGGGAAGCCGATTTAATAGTGGCGCTCGCCGGTATCCCGGAAATATCGAAGCTCAAAAAAGCCTGCATAGCCACATTTGTACTAGTGTCCCCAACATTCGGATACGGATTAGTAGCCCCATCCCCTCTCACATGTCCGTCCTCCGCAGAGACTGAGTAAAGCGTAACTGTTTTTTCAACAATGAATATCGGTGGTGGCACAAATATCAGGCAAAGCCACGACACGGTCAATGAATTATTGGCTTCTAAGCTTTCAGTCACAGCCCCGCCCACGTCAGCTTCCACAACCAGGCTGTCTGAAGAGCCTGAACAAGCATAGGAGTAACCAGCAAAGCTCCGTGTTATTTCCTGCCCCGGAGACAGCGACCCCACATTGTCATTTGCTTTTACGACTCCTTCAACTGACAGCCTTGAGGTGCTTGGCCCGGCTGTTACGTCACCCTGATTCTTTATCTTATAAGAGATGACATCACCTGAGCGCGAGATATCCGTGATGACCAGGTCCGGCATACCTGCCGCTGGCATCCCTGTAACCAGAACCGTAATAGTGAGACTGTACCATCCCATAGCATTGGTAGCCGTCAAAGTGTAATTGGTGCTCGTCGCCGGTGATACAAGCGCAGTACCAACAGAGGCAACAGAACCAACTCCAGGGTCAATAGTCACCGATGTCGCACCTGACACATCCCAGCTCAAAGTGGTGGAACCACCAGCGGATATGATAGGCGGGTTAGCCGTAAAATAATTGACCACCGGCAGACCAGTAAACGGTGAGGGCGCTCCCGAAACTGTAACCTGCGTCGTTGCTGTAGTGCTACCAGCCGCATTGGTAGCCGTCAGGGTATATGCAGTGGTCGCCGCTGGCGAGACTATCGTGGCTCCGGAAGAGGCGAAGGTGCCCACACCGGGGTTAATAGCCACCGAGGTCGCATTTGACACATTCCAGCTCAAAGTAGTCGAGCTGCCGGCAGTGATAATAGACGGACTAGCGGTGAAAGAATTGACAACCGGCAGGCTGGCAGCAGGTGCCGACGGTGCTCCGGAAACTATAACCTGAGCCGTAGCCGTAGCACTCATCCCAGCCGAATTGGTAGCCGTCAGTGTATAAACAGTGGTGGCGCCCGGCACTACGGCTCTCCTGCCGCTCAAAGCCACGTTGCCTATTCCCTGGTCGATACTGACTGTCGTCGCCCCAACAACACTCCAGCTAAGTGTCGAAGATTCACCAGCCGCAATGGTTGGTGGGTCAGTACCAAAGGAGCTTATGACTGGCGACTCAGCACTGGTGGTAACTGTAAGCCCTGTCATATCACAGCCAGCAGTAACCATCACCAGCAGCAGAAGTAAAGGAATTAATTTTTTCATGTCTCACCTCCCAAATAATTTAAATTCCCAAAGACTATAATCACAATAAGTCACCATTCATATCAAGGCTGATATTCAATAGTAAGCTTGGTTCTGCCTTCCCCCAATCCCAGATAGTCAGACTGATTATTATAGTAATAAGGTTTTTCAAACTGAAAGCGGAGCTGGAAACGAGAGCTTCCAGCGTCGACTCGCTTCTGAATAGCATTAGCCAATACATAAGAGGTGATAGGTTGCGACGGTGTCACTGCAATTGTATACATAGCCCCAAGTACTGGACCAACAACGAAGTCACTAGCCTCTAAAGTCTGGTATTGGCAATCGTAAACAAGAAGCATACCGAGTTTACTGAACGGCTCGCCATAAATAGCAGCAGCAGTCAAATCAAGCGTAGCAGATGTAATGGTGGCACCCTTCGGTATCATAGAAATATCGAAGCTCACAAAGCCCTGTATGGCCGTGCCTGACTTTGTATCACCTACATCAGGTTCCTGCCCAACATAGCCATCCCGTCTCACCTGCCCATCCTCTGCACCGATAGAATACAATTCCACTTTATCGGAAACTGCCTCAGCAATCACAACTCGAGCAGTAGCCGTCACAGTTCCAACCACATTGATGGCTGTCAGAGTATAGGTGGTTGCCTGTTTCGGCATTACTACCCTGGTCCCACTCAGACCAACATTGCCTATATCCGGGGCTATGCTAACAGTCGCAGCGCCAGAGACATCCCAGATGAGCGTCGAAGACCTACCCGGGGAAATCTTCCCCGGATTGGCGTTAAAAGAGTTCACAATCGGCTGCCCAGTCTCTTGAGGAACAACAATGACAGTTGTCAAAATCTCCTTTGACCACTCTCCGCCATCATCCTGAACCTTAAACCAAACAGTGTGAGTTCCCTGCGATAAAGATGAGGTTTTAAAGCTCGCCGAAATACTCAAATCCCCGTCCATGCTCGACCGCCAGTTATAAGCGGCTATGGTGCCATCGGGATCAACGCCGTGTCCGGTGAAACTCACCGTTTCACCCAAGGCGGCATTGCCTGGAGACACCAAATCAATATAGGCTGTCGGCGGTTGATTAGACGCTGGCGTAGCAGGCAGACACCCGATAGCTAAAGTCAAAACCATAACGACTGGCAATAGCAGATTTTTCATACACTCACCTCCAGACAAAATTTAAATTACCGGAATTCAATATCATAAAAGTATTTTACAATAAATATATTGCTATTTCTTCTCCCTGAGCCTGCGCCTGATGGCATTCTGATATATCACCCTCAGGCTGCCGCCGTGCAGCCTGAATTTCCTTTTGGCTTTTTTCTGTTGCCTTCGCTCAGATTTGTCTTTCTTTTCAACGTGTTCTTCCACTTTTAACGAACCTGTTTCAAGCTGGCAATTGACTTCTCACATTCTCTATTATTCTGCCCATCGTCTCACCAGCTTTGGCGTTTATAAGCGCTGAAGCCTTAGAATCCATTGGCGTAGAAGTCAGGTTGATAATTACCAGCTTAGCTCCAGATTCAACAGCATACATAGGCATATAGGCTGCCGGATACACAATGAGCGTAGAGCCGATGACTATAAAAAGGTCACAGTTGCGGGAATGATGGATAGCATCATTTAATGTCTTCTGCGGCAATGACTCGCCGAAGAAAACGGCATCCGGTTTCAAAATACCACGGCAAAACTGACAACCTGGTATCTCTTCCTCAGACAATCTTTGAAGAATCTCCTCAACTGGAAAACGATTGTCGCAGCCCATACACTTCACAAATTTCATATTGCCATGCAGCTCAAAGACCTTATCCGGGGAGTTTCCAGCTTTCTGATGCAGGTTATCGATATTTTGAGTGACGACAGCGGTCAGCTTGCCAAGCTTCTCAAGTTCAGCAACGGCATAATGAGACTGATTCGGCTCAGCGTCTTTCAGAAGGCTACCTTCAGCCAGCATTTGCCACTGCATCCTCCGGGTCTTCTCACTGCTCATAAATTTCTGGATTGTAAAATCATCCGGGTCAAACTTGGTCCAGATTCCGCCGGGGCTGCGGAAGTCAGGTATGCCCGACTCTGTGCTGATGCCAGCCCCGGTGAAGACCACGACCCGGCTCGACTCCAGAATAAAGGCAGCAACTTTGTCAGTCAGAAAATCAAAATCCTTTGCTTCCATCGCTTGCACTTACTATTCTAATGTTCTAGTTCAATGCTAATTGGCTTTTGCCAAAATGTCAAGATGTTTCCCTTAAAAATCGATAGACATAACCCCAGGCTATCGCTATACTAATCAAGAAATCGGGTAGAAAACAATGAGCATGCCAAATGACCGGGATATAAAAGCTTGTCTGCAAAGCCGCTTAAAAACCGAATTTGTTGGCAGGCAGCTATATTATTACCACCGCCTTGCCACAACCATGGAGGCAGCCAGGGAGCTTACTAAAAAAGGCGCCGATGAGGGGGCTGTAGTCATCGCTGGTACGCAGACGGCAGGTAGAGGGCGAATTGGTAGAACCTGGCTATCACCTGAAGGTAGTCTGGCCGTGTCAATTATATTCAAGCCTTCTCTGGATAATCTGCCGCAGCTTATCATGATAGCCTCCCTGGCTGTAGTCAGGGCTATCAAAAACGTTGCTGGCATCAAGGCACAAATCAAGTGGCCCAACGATGTGCTAATTAACGGCAAAAAGGTCTGCGGCATACTGATAGAAAACGAGGTTAAGGGGAGCAGGGTAAATTTTGCCATTATAGGCATAGGCATAAATGTTAATTTCAACCCACTGACTTTTCCCGAAATCTCAGAGATAGCCACCAGCCTTTCGCACGAGCTGGGAGCAGAAATATCAAAGGTTGCGCTTACCAGCACACTGTTGCTTGAACTGGAAAGGTTATATTTAGTAGCCCAAGCCGGAGCATCTGTACACAAAGAATGGCAGGCAAACATGGAGACATTGGGCAGGTGGATACAGGTTAAAACCGGGGAAACTGTAGAACAGGGTAAGGCTGAAACAGTCACCGAAAAAGGCAACCTCATCCTGCGCCGCGCTGATGGCAGCCTCGCCGAAATCGTGGCTGGAGACGTCACGGTAATGAAAGAATAAATTACCCCCTGCCTCTTATGTTGTGGTGGCAGGGGGTAACAGCTTAACTACTTCTTGGGTTGGTTGAGCTTGCCGATTATAGGTCCTATCAAATCTATAGGCAGCGGAAACACTATGGTGTTGGTCCGCTCCGTAGAAATTTGAGTTAGAGTCTGGAGATAGCGGAGCTGCATAGCGGCTGGTTGACTGGCAATAATCTTGGCTGCTTGAGCCAGCTTCTCCGCAGCCTGAGCTTCACCTTCAGCATGCACAATCTTAGCTCGCCTCTCTCGCTCAGCCTCAGCCTGGGCAGCCATCGCCCGCTGCATCGTATCGGGCAGCTGAACGTCTCTGACTTCCACCATGCTCACTTTTATTCCCCACGGCTCCGTCCCCTCATCAATCAGCGCCTGGAGCTTTTCATTGATTTTGTCTCGATGTGCCAGCAGGTCTTCGAGGTCAGATTGGCCCACCACATTCCTCAGTGTGGTCTGTGAAAGTAGCGAGGTGGCTCTAATATATTGCTCCACATTGAGTACAGCGTCTTCAGGCTTCATAACCCTGAAATAGACAACGGCATCGACTTTAACGGTAACCGTATCCATTGTAATGCATTCCTGCGTCGGGACATCCATGGTGACAACACGGAGGTCAATCTTGACCATACGCTCGATAAACGGAATTAGAAAGATGAGCCCGGGGCCTCTAACGCCAACAAACCGTCCCAGACGAAACACGACTCCACGCTCATACTCATTAACAATCCTGATAGCCGCCGCCAGGATTATTATGGCAAATATGACAATAGCAAAAATAACAATTAAGTCCATCTTTTCCTCCCTTTAATTTTCCTTTGAGTCACTAACAATTTAAGCCCTTCGACCTTAGTTACCGTCACCTCCTCTCCTGATTCTACTTTGCCGTTGTCAACTTCGGCTTTCCAGAGCTCGCCATCAACGAGAACCGTGCCCTTCGGAGCAAGGTCTGTCTTGGCTATAGCTACTCTATCTATTAATCCTTCAGCACCAGTTGCTATCCGCCTTCTCTGGCCTCTAACCACAGCGCCGACAATGAAAGCTATGAAGGCAGCTATTAAGATAGTTACTACGGCAATTAAGCCTCTGTTTACCTGCATGGCTGGCGAACTATTACTGAACAGTACAAGGGAGCCGATAATCAAAGAGACAACGCCTCCGGCTGTAAGTATACCAAAAGTCGGCGTAAAAACCTCAGCCACAAATAAGCCAAAGGCAAGGAGTATAAGGAATAACCCGGCCCAATAAGCATTGAGCACTCCAAGCGAATAGAAGGCCATAAAAAGACAAAGTCCACCGACTACTCCGGGGAATATCAAGCCGGGATTTGAAATCTCGGTAATCAATCCTATCGTCGCCAGGCTGAGCAGGATATAAGCGATATTAGGGTCACTGATGACATGCAAGAATCGCTCAACCGGATTCATCTCATTTCTACCCAGGATATAATCAGACGTATCAATGATAATTTCTCGACCATCGGCCAACGTTACTTTCTGGCCATTTATCTGGCGAATCAAGCTTTCCATGTCATCGGCCTGAAAATCGATAAGCTGTGCTTCCAACGCTTCGGATGCGGTAAATGACTTGCTCTCTGAAACCGCCAGCTCAGCCTGTTCAATGTTGCGACCCCGCATTTCAGCTATGCTCCTTATCCAGGCAGCCGAGTACTCGGTTACCTTTTTTGACACCTCTTCAGGCATTTCCTCACCGACGGTTACAGGATGAGCCGCTCCGATACTTGTCCCCGGTGCCATCACTGCCACATGCGCGGCTATGGTTATAAAAGTTCCGGCTGAAGCCGCCCAGCTACCACTTGGCGAAACATAAACCACAATCGGCACCTCGGCATTCAGAATCCGCTGTACAATGTCCTCCGTGGCATTTAGAAGCCCTCCTGGAGTATTCAATTCAATGATGCAGGCGACACTTCCATTAGCCTCAGCCTGGCTGATACCACGGTCTAAGTAGTTAGCAATAACAGGAACGATGGTGCCATCAACACTTAGAACTTCTATGCCTGCTGAGCCAGCATTAACGCCGCTGGAGACGAAGGCTGTCACCCACAGGATAGCCAGAACAGCAATGTAGGTAAATCTCAGTTTTGACTTGAGCATCTGTTTCAACCCAACCGCAGCCTAATTATAGTTTAGCTAACAGCTAACAGCAAACGAATGACATGACAGTCGTTGCCAGTTTTAATATTTAGTAATCTAAAGTGCCGAATGCCAAACAATATCAATGCCAGCACTTTATAGCAAATTTAAATTGAAGCCGAAAGCTCGTTAGTGTAGAATAGGTCAACTTAGCTAAGGTATAGAATTATGACAAGTCAAAAATGTAAAGGGGCTCGAGATTTACTCCCCAAAAACATGGAGGCATTTCGCTTTATAGAGGATGTCTTTCGGAAGTCGTGTCTCAGCTGGGGTTATCAGGAAGTGCGGACTCCGACTCTGGAATATCTGCACCTGTTCACGGCCGCCGGCACACTCACTCCTAATATGCTGAGCAAGGTATATTCTTTCCTCGACTGGGACGGCTGGAGCGGTGAAAGAGTGGTGTTGAGACCAGATGGCACTATACCTGTAGCCAGATTATATATTGAAAATTTGCAGCCACAGGAAACAGCCAGACTTTTCTATATCACCAACGTATTCGCTTTCGAAGAGACGGGAAAGGAAAACAGGGAACGGTGGCAATGCGGAGTGGAATTGATAGGTATTAATAAACCGACATCAGACGTAGAATTAATACTGCTGGCTATAGAAACCCTACACAAATTAGGTATTAGTGATATTCAAATACAACTATCTCACGCCGGGATATTGAAGGCTGTGCTCAAGGAATTAAAGCTTAATCCCGAAAAAGAAGCCAGGCTGCTGGACCAGATTCTAGACGGCAACTGGCAAGTGCTGACAGAGGCAAAACCTAAAAATTCTGAGATGGGCAGACTGCTATCATTACTCCTCGATTTGAGAGGAAAAGGCAACAGTTTTCTGGAGAACCTGAAAGCTCTGCCTCAGATTCCCGCAAAATTAAAGCCGGCGCTTGATAACTTCGCTGAAATCGCCAGTCTGCTCGATGTCCTGGGCTGCAACTACCAGATTGACATCACATCCACACGAGGCTTCGAGTATTACACTGGACTCTGCTTCCAGTTTTCAGCTAAAGGTGAGAAAATAGGCAGCGGCGGTAGATATGACAACCTAATCCCGCTAATAGGGGGGAAGAGCATGCCGGCATGTGGTTTTGCACTTTATATTGACCCCGTTGTTAATTTGATTAAGCCACAAGCCCCACAAAAAGCGAAACAGGGAATACTGGTTAGATGCGACAGGCCAATACCGGAATCAATACGAACCAGTTTTCAATTAGCCGAGTCATTTCGTCAGGCGGGATATGTGGCTGAGCTTGACTTTAGCGGTCGCCAGTCGGATTGGCGCTGGACAATTACTGTCCAAGACAAGCCACCGCCTTTTATCTGCACCGACCAAACCAGAAACCAGAAGAGAGAGGTGACTTCAATTGCCGACGTCCTCAAAATAGTAGGAGGCTCGACATAATTTGTTAACCGGAAGCCAGTCTGATTACATGAAGATGGCGCTGCCAAAGGGAAGGCTTATGCCGGCTACTACCTGCCTGCTGGAAGAGACAGGACTTGAATTCAAGGACTATACGCCGGGTACACGAGTTTATAGACTGAAGTCAACAAAGTTTCCTCATCTTTCAGCCAAGATATTTCAGGAGAAAGACATTCCCATCCAGGTAGCCGTAGGCAATTACGATTTAGGCATCTGCAGTCTGGACTGGATTGAAGAGCTTTTGGCTAAATACCCGACCAGTGCCCTGCTCAAAGTAGCCGACTTGCAATATGGCAAAGGAGACCTCTATTTAACCGCCAGTCGCTATGGAAACATATCCAGCCTACAGGATTTGTCAGCCGGACAATATAGTTGGCGAATAGTATCTGAGTATCCCAATCTGGCAGAGACTGCAGCTCTGAATCTCAGGCTTAGGAGATTCAGGATATTTCCGGTATGGGGGGCTGCTGAAGTATATCCGCCGGAGAACGCCGACATGGTTTTGCTATGGGCAGAGAATGAGCATGAGATAAAAACACAGAGCTTAACCCCCCTGAAAACTCTGCTATCCTCTAGTGCTTTTCTTATAGCAAATCAAGAGAGCTGGCAAACCAAAAAGATCAGCCAGATAGTAGCCTGCTTAAGCCAGGGCATTAATATGAAAGATAAGCCATGGCTAAAAATCAAACCTGAAGTGGCGAAAAGCACTAACAATTTTCGCCCTGATCTCAGCAAAGAAAAAATCTGGCTGGCTCTTCCTGACGGACATCAGCAATCGCCGACCACAGAACTCTTTAACAAAGCCGGACTGGAACTGCAAGGCTATTCGGAAGACAGAGTGAATAGGCGTCCGTGTTTCGATATGGATTGGGTTAATGTTAAGGTTATCAGACCGCAAGACATGCCACTTCAAGTAGCCAACGGAAATTTCGACCTGGCGATAACAGGTAAAGATTGGCTCCTGGAACATCTCTGCCGTTTCCCTTCAAGTCCGGTTACAGAGCTGGTAGACCTCGGCTTCGGTCAGGTAAAAGTAGTGGCGGTAGTTAGCCAGGACTTGTCCGCGGCTAATATTGATAACTTGAAGCAGTTAATAAATGCCGATAAGTTGTCACCACTTAGAGTAGCCTCAGAATACATAAACATTGCAGATAAATATCTTCGTGACAACCATGTCAGTCGGTATCAACTAATTCCTACCTGGGGAGCCAGTGAAGCCTTCCTGCCTGAAGATGCTGACTTGCTGATAGAAAACACTCAGACTGGACAAACATTAGCTAAACACAACCTCAAAATCATAGACACAATCTTCCAATCGACAGCCTGCCTTATCGGCAACAAGAACAGTCTGGAGTCCTCCTACAAAAAAGAGAAAATAGCCTCTCTGGTTGGAATCCTTAGACGGGCAGTCGAGAGTAATTAAAATGAAAATAGTCAAAGGTTTTCAAAAGGCAAAGACTCTATTGACTAGAGAGCTCCCCTCTTACGGACTCCCCCTGCATACTACGAAGCCTAAAACAAGAGTAAAGAGCAAAGAGTCATCAGTGGAGGAGATAGTCGAACGCATCCTTGTCGAGGTGCGAGACAAAGGCGACAAAGCGCTTTTCAACTACTCCAAGAAGCTGGATGGGGTTGAAATTAGCTCCTTGGAAGTGAGCAAAAGCGAGATTTCAGACGCCTACGAGAAGGTGGATAAGAAGCTGGTATCGGCGCTGAAGCTAGCAGCAAACAGAATAAAACAGTTTCACTCCATGTGTAAACAAAGGCTTGAATCCAGTTTCCTCAGCCAGGGACTGGGGCGACAAATCAATCCATTAAACAGGGTGGGCATTTATGCGCCCGGTGGCACCGCTGCTTATCCATCCACAGTGCTGATGACCGCCATTCCGGCCCGTGTAGCCGGAGTGAGAGAAATAATACTGGCTACACCCCCAAAGAAAGATGGCACGGTTCCACCAGTTACCCTGGTAGCAGCCGATATCGCCAGGGTCAATCGCATCTTTAAGACAGGCGGGGCTCAGGCTATTGCCGCCCTGGCTTTTGGCACCGAGTCGGTGCCGAAGGTGGACAAGATTTGCGGTCCGGGCAACATTTTTGTGGTCACAGCCAAGAGAATGGTCTACGGGACAGCAGCTATAGAGAGCCTTCCGGGTCCCAGTGAGGTCATCATTGTAGCCGATGACACTGCCAATGCCTCCTTCTGCGCCGCCGACCTTATAGCTCAAGCTGAACATGACTCCCAGGCATCAGCAATCTTAATCACCACATCAACCAAAATAGCCAGGGATGTTGCCAGCGAGATAAAGAAACAATTAGCAAAGTTGGAACGACAAACCATCGCCGCCGAAGCCATAAAATCCCAGGGCATGATAGTTACAGTCAATAACCTCGACGAAGCTATTGAACTGGTCAACCTGTACGCACCCGAACATGTATCGTTGATGGTACGCAATGCCGCCGGCTATATCCAGAAAATCCGCAACGCCGGCTGTATCTTCATCGGCGGCATTTCCCCGGTAGCACTGGGTGATTATATTGCCGGACCGAGCCATGTATTGCCCACGGGAGGTAGTGCTCGTTTCAGCTCTCCACTCGGCGTAGAGGATTTCCTCAAAATCACCAATGTTATCGCCTTGGATGAAGCCACCGGAAAAAAACTGGGGCAAGCAGCCATAATCATAGCTGAGGCTGAAGGACTCAAAGGTCATGCTCAAGCAATTAGAATACGATTTAATAACAGGAAAGAGTCGAAATGATTACGCCTGAAGATATCGAAAGACTAATAAGACCTGGGCTCATAGCCATGAATGCCTATACGCCAATCGAGCCAACCGACGTATTGAGCCAGCGCATCAATATTCCACAGGAAAAGGTAATCAAACTCGATGGCAACGAAAACCTGTACGGTTGCTCAGGCAGAGTAAAACAGGCTCTGGCGAATTATGCTTATTATTACCTCTATCCCGACCCCGAACAGAGAGAGCTACGAAAGGCACTGGGCGAATACACAGGAATAAGCTCGAAATACATACTGGCTGGCAGCGGCAGCGATGAGCTAATCGACCTGGTACTACGCCTATTTATTGAGCCCGGAGACAGAGTAATCAACTGTCCCCCGACCTTTGGCATGTACACTTTCAGCACCGACGTCTGCGGCGGTAAAATAGTCAGCATACCTAGAAAGCAAGATCTCTCCATCGATGTCGCCGCAGTAAAAGAAGCTTCAGATAAGCGAACAAAGGTCATTTTTATTGCCTCGCCAAATAACCCTTCGGGCAATGTAACCCCCGAACAGACAATTCTGGAGCTTTTGAATAGTTCTATGGTGGTGGTAATCGATGAAGCCTATTTTGAGTTCAGCGGTGTAACGGTGGCGCCTCTGGTTTTAAAGTACCCGAATTTAATAGTCCTTCGCACTTTCAGCAAATGGGCTGGGCTGGCCGGTCTAAGGGTGGGCTACGGCATTTTCCCCATTGACATGGTTAAACATCTCATGAAAATAAAGCAGCCTTACAATGTAAACGCTGCGGCCCAGGTGGCAGCGCTAGAGTCACTGAGGGACATCGGCTATCTACGCGGCACGATTAAAGCTATTACAGATGAGCGGGGGCGGCTGCTAACCAGTCTCAGTCAGTTCGATTGGTTAAAAGTTTATCCATCGCAAGCCAACTTCATACTCTGCTCAGTGCTCAATGGTAAGGCAAAAACGATACACAAAGGATTACAAAATAAGGGCATATTTGTCCGCTATTTCGATACGCCGCAGCTAAAAGACTGCTTGCGTATCAGCGCAGGCAAGCCAGAACATACTGACGCCTTGATTGCCTCATTGAAAGAAATATGTTAATGTGGCATTTATAGAAGAGAATAAAGCGAGGTTGACCAACATGGCTGAAAGAGAAGCTAAAGTGACCAGAGAAACCAAGGAGACTTCCGTGAAAGTGGAACTGAAAATCGATGGCAAAGGGCAGTTCGAAATCACCACCGGAATCAGGTTCTTCGACCACATGTTAAGCCAACTGGCTCAACATGGAATATTCGATATAAAGCTGTCAGCCACAGGAACTGACCAGCACCATGTGGTTGAAGATGTAGCCATCTCCTTAGGCAAAGCTTTCAATCAAGCCCTTGGGGACAGAAGCGGAATAGTCAGGATGGCTCATGCTGTGGTGCCTATGGACGATAGCCTGGCTATGGTAGCCCTTGACATCGGCGGCAGAGGTTACGCAGAATTCGAAGCTTCCTTCAACGACGCCAGCATCGAAAAAATGCCCGCTGATTTGATTCGACATTTCTTCATTTCCTTCGCCTCTGAAGGCAGGTTTAATGTCCACGCCAAAGTTCTCAGCGGCATTGATGACCATCACAAAGCTGAAGCTATGTTCAAGGCTCTGGCGCGGGCTCTTGACGCCGCAACACGCCTTGATGAACGAATCGCGGGCAGAATACCCAGCACCAAAGATACAATAGAGAGTTAAGGTCAGCTAGCAAAAACCGATAGTAATTCGGTTTTAATCTGGTCTTTCAGATACTGGATAGCCCAATCCACAAGCTCATCATCTTCTAGTTCAAGTACAAAGTCGGGCGTCAGCCCAACCTCATCTATTGGCCTGCCTAAAGGAGTCAGCCAGTGATAAGAAGTTATGTGCAAAGCTGAACCGTCGCTGAGATCACGGACAATCTGAACACTGCCCTTACCAAAGGTCTGGCTACCAGCCAATTTAGCCCGGCCATAGTCCTGTAGAGCGCCAGCCACTATTTCACTGGCACTGGCGCTACCCTGGTTTACAAGGACAACAAGCGGTAGATTAGTAGCTATGCCCCCCCTCTCCACCGCCACCATGCTTTCCATTCCTTCAGCATCCACAACCTTGGCCACCAAGCCCATAGCCAGAAATTGACTGGCCACATCAACAGATGCATTAAGCAGACCACCGGGATTATTGCGAAGGTCAAGGATAATGCCCTTGGCTCCATTATCGATAGCATCTTTCAGATCATCTCGTAACTCACCGCCGGTAGATTTCAAGAACTGGGTAAGCCTGATATAGGCGATGTCATCGCGCATCTCCAAGGAAACACTTTCCAGCTTTATCTCGCCCCGGACTATCTGAATCTCCACGGGTTCACTCTCACCTTCGTGGAGTACCAGAAGCTTAACCGAAATGCCCTTAGGCCCCCGGATTTTAAGAGTGGCGTCAATAAGAGTCATCTTAGAAGTAGGCTGACCATCAACCTCCAAAATCTTGTCTCCAGCCATGATGCCAGCTTCCTCGGCAGGAGAATCAGCAATCGGTGCCACAACTGTTAGCTGCTCATCTCTGATGCTGATTACAGCTCCAATGCCCTCAAATTTTCCCGAAAGCTCAGCCATCTCCAGATCTTTAACCTTCGGGTCAACATAGCCGCTGTAAGGGTCATCCAACGCCTCCATCATGCCTTTAACTGCACCCTGGCTCAGCTTCTCGGGGTCCAGCTTGCTTTTGTCCACATAGTCCTCAGACAACTGCTGCCAGGCCTCAGCCAGAATATCAAACTCAGGAGGCAGTTCACCATAAGCATTATCTGGATTATCAGCATTAAAGGAAAATGGCTTATTCGTCTCGGCAGGTGTAAAGGTGGTGACTACTTTCTCTGGAAGAAAGTTGCAGCCGACACCCAATACCGGCAATATAAACAGCAGAACAGCCAACGCCACAGACACAGGAAAAGCCTTTTTTATACACATAATTTGCCTCCGTAGATTCAGGAAATACAACAGGTATTGTAGCAGTTTACAGTGGAAATAAGAAATTTAAGCTTTCTATCCTTGAGTAATGGCTCTTCTCACCATCTCAAGGGTTTCATCCAAACTACCCAGGGCTAAAGACAGTCCCAGTTGCTTAAGCTCGGCATGACCCAACCCTCTAAACAGGCGCTGCCCAGCCACCAGTGCCATTTCATCATAAAGAACCGGCCAATCAGCACCGCGCCTGTCCACGCAAAATAAAATAAAATCACGAAGTTTAGGGTCTAGAGAATTCATGGCAGCTAACAATAAAACGGGCTGGCGCTATAAAAAGTTTACTAATCAGGGGTTAAATCAGGCAAGGCTGTTCATAGCCACTGAGCTAGCCTATCTCTCCTTGCTTTTGCCTTAGTTGACACCTAGGCTAAGGCATCCAACCCTATAAAAAATGTCAATACTTGTCTACGTGGGATAATTGCCAAAAATTATATACCCGACCCGAGTAAGAATAGAACATCAGTGGTACTTAGGTCAGCTCTTGCTGATAGTACCAATTGTTCCCCTTAAATAGTTCTTATTCATCATGTTTCTCTGGTTGTACTGTAGGAAAATGAGGCATAAGCAATTAGAAAAGATAGCAGATGAAAGAAAAAGGCAGTTTCTTGAAGATACTCCACCTTTTCCATAACAGCAAAGATGGTTTCACTTTCCTTGAACTCATGATAGTGCTAACCATCCTTGGTAGCTTGGCTGGTTTAGCTTCACTGGGTGTCGTCAGATTCATTGGGGGTGCAACAGAAGAAGTGCAGGCTGTTGAGGAACACCAAGTACAGAGGGGTGCCGCTGTATATTTGGCACAGGGGAATACCATATCTGATCCATTTATCATTACCCCATCTGACCAGGGAGTCCTCGACCCCTACTTAATAGGCAACTTAAAAAATAGTTGGATTGTTGATGTTGATGGCACGGTAACATACGCTAGCGGCAATGGGGAATCAGAAGGGAGAAGGAAATGACTGAGAACTCAGGTGGATTTTCAACAAGGCGAACCGGCAACATATGGAGAAATCCACATTTGTGGTATATCGTCATCCTGATGATAGCCTGCTCAATGCTTAACTATCTGGATTTCATCCTGGACTTCACGAATCTGTCGAGTCCGGGGTGGCATGTTTTCTTGACGACTCATGAACTGTATCTGTTTTTGTTTTCAATACCCTTACTGTATGCGGCATATGTGTTCGGGCTGCGTGGCGTATTGCTAAGTGGCGTGGCCGCGATACTATTAAATTCAGTGCCCGATGTTATACTCACCGGATACCACCCTCAACAACTCCTCACGGAAGCGAGCTTCATTGTCTTTGCCTCTATAATGGGTATCTTGATAGCTCACGTACAAAACCGGAGGGCTCAAGCGGAGGAAAATGAAAGGCAATACCGTCTTCTTGCCGATAACGTGACGGATGTCATCTGGACTATGGATATGAATCTGCGGTATATGTATGTCAGCCCTTCTGTTATGCGGATGCGAGGCTATAGTGCCGAAGAGGCAATGGCTCAAACGCTGGAGAAAGTCTTAACTCCCACATCCCTTGAAATTGCGACAAAGGCCTTTAACGAGGAACTGGCTATAGAGGGCATGGAGCAAAAGGACTTATTCAGATCACGTACACTGGAGGTGGAGCAAAAATGCAAAGATGGTTCCACTATCTGGACAGAACTCACAGTATCTTTCTTGCGTAACACCGATGGACAGCCTGTCGGGATTCTGGGGATAGCACGTGATATCACTGAACGCAGGCGTAGTGAGGATTTGGGCCAAGCCCTGATTCGTAGCGCAAGAACAGGGATATACATTATCCAAGACAGGAAGTTCATTTATATCAGCCCCTTGTTTGAAGAGTTATCAGGCTACACAGCAGAAGAATTGATAGGGACGTATCCTCTTGACTATGTTCACACTGAGGATAGAGATTTAGTGAGAAGGAGGGCAATAGAGAACTTGAAAAGGCAGAGCCTCACTCCTTATGAGTACAGGTTCACAAAGAAGAACGGTGCCATACTCCGGGTCTTGGAGAAAGTCGCCTCCACTGAATATAGAGGAAGGCAAGCTGCAGTCGGTAGCTTCATGGATATCACCCACAGCACAGGAAAGCCAAAGAAGAAATGGTCTACACCCCTATGGTTGGACAAGCATGGTTAGAAGAGTCTGCCGGAATACCACCGGTATTCTTTTGAGCAAGCATTTGCTCTTCAAAGTCATCCGGTGAGCGGCAGCTAAGTGCCGAATGAAATCTCTTCTGATTATAGATCTCCTTAACTAAATAGGGGAATCTGGCTACCACATCTGCAAAAGTCTCTATAATAATCACTGATGGGGGAGCGTACACCTTACAGCCAGAGAATCAAGCTCAAGGGGCTAAGTAAACCTGTAAGCCGAGTTCTGTACTCCGAAGCAACCTTCGAAGTGGTGACCATCCATCTAGCCTTGATGTTACCATCAAGGTCAAGCGACCAACCCGGGGTTAGGGCCGGGCGCCCTTTTAGCCCCCTATTCGGTCTTGCTCCGGGTGGGGTTTACCCAGCCAGCCAGTCACCTGGCTGCTGGTGAGCTCTTACCTCACCATTTCACCCTTACTCTTAATACAAAGAGCGGTATGTTTCTGTGGCACTTTCCGTAGGGTCACCCCTCCTGGGCGTTACCCAGCACCCTGCCCGGTAGAGCTCGGACTTTCCTCCCTGATTTTAAAAATCAGAGCAGTCACCCGGTTTACTTAGCCCAAGACCCACTTTACACCCTGATTCGAAAGCCGTCAAATCTAGGCTTGCTGCTTCTTGAAATTTTTTAGCGCCGCTTGAGCCAGGGAATGAGCTTCAGTATTCCCATCATGTCCTACATGGACGATAGATAGATTGGCAAATCTCTTACACAGCTCAGCAGCTTCTTTGTAAAGGGGAAAGAGGAAAATGTTTCTCACCTTGTACTTGCCAGTCAATTGCCTGGCTACTAGCTCGGAATCAAGATAGAGTGTAACCGTGGCTGGCTTAAATCTTACAGCTTCTTTCAAGCCAGCAATTGCCGCCTGATACTCTGCCTGATTATTGGTGCGTTCGCCTATATGTTGAGAGAGCTTAAACAATTCCCTTTGTTTCTCATCCCTGATAACGGCTCCTATAGCTGCCGGTCCCGGATTGCCCCAGGAAGCTCCGTCAACATAGATATTAAGATGCATCTTATATTCTTTACCAGGCTCTAGCCTAAATAGAGTATCCTGCCACAGCTACTGCACTGGATTAAAGCTCCAGCTCTGGCTCGCTGCCACTCGTTCATCGACAGGTTGAGGTGGCACCCATGGCATCTTCCCTGTGTCATCTTCACCACCGCCTGCCCCTTTTTCAACCTTATATTCTCATAAAGCTCTAGTGCTTGAGGGGCAATGTCCGAGATTAGCACCTGACGTTTCTTGTTGAGATCTGAGAGCCTAGTTTTCACCTTGGCTTGTCTTTGGGTCAAATCCTCTTGCTCTCGTTGCCACTCGCCTTCCAGTTTTTTAAGCCGCTCACTATCTATTTTTATCTTGTCCTGCGTTGTCTCTATCTCAGCCATTAAGTCCAGCAGGTTATCCTCTTTCTGCCCTAACTTAGCCTTGAAAATCTCCTTCTCTTTATCAAGGCTAACCAGCTCCTTAGGGTTCTTAGTCTTACCATCGTAGAGCTTATCATTCAGTTGTGCAATGCTGCCTCGCAGGTCTTCGATCTCCCATTCCACATCCCGCTGCTGCTTTTCCATCGCAGCCAGATGCTCCTGCTCAGCAATAATCTCAGCCCTGACCTTAAGCAAAGCCTGGCTCTCGCCTAACTGGCTAATAATATCATCTAGAGCTTCTTGTTCCTTCTGAATATTCAGGTCAATTTGCTGTAAATCATAGAGCGTCTTGGCTAGCGTCATAACCGGGCTAATTCTACGTTAGAAGCATAAAGTCTGTCAAAGAGGAGAGGCTTGTTAGATTGCTGGATAAAGCCTTATAGCCATTGAGAGCCCTTCGCTTGTGTCATTCTGAGCAAAGCGAAGAATCTCGCATCGTTCAGGATATGCTCCACATGGCAATCTCCAGATTTTTCCGAGATTGGGCATCTGACAGAGACGAACTACGGCAGGGGGCTGGCTAGCGAGTATAATCTAAAATTACAACCTGTGTGCTGGCTGGCAGGTTTGCCCGGCTAACCGAAAGCTTAGCTTGAGAGACGGCTTCCTTTACCCCCACTTCTTTCAAGAATTTATCTACCGGCTCAAGCTCTTTGGTTAAAGCCGATGTCTTATAGTGCATGGGAATGACAACCTTAGGAGTTAATCGCCTTACTATCTCAGCAGCCATCGAGCCACCTATAGTAGACACACCACCTACAGGTACAAACAACACATCAATATCGCCCACGTCTTCTATAAATTCCGATGACGGCAAATGGCCAAGGTCGCCTAAATGGCACAATGCCACCCCATCCATTTCCAGGAGATAAGCAGTGTTTTTGCCCAGCTTCTGACCCTGGACAGCATCGTGCCAGGTAGAGATACCGGTAATAAATATGCCCTTAAACTCATATTCACCTGGTACTTTAACCTCTTTAAACTCGCTGGTAATAGCTTCGGTGTAGCAATGGCCGGGATGAAGGTGGCTCAAGGTCACTATATCGGCCTGAAGCTTGCCTAAAGAATAACCCAGGCTCGGGTGACATGGGTCAGTGATAACGGTAACTTCCTTACCTTTGATACGAAAACAGGAATGTCCTAACCATGTAATATCCAAAGTAACGACCTCAACGAGAATCAGTTAAAAAGAGGCAAAGCTTTCAGCCCTTAAACCGTCGGAGCAGCAGCCATCCTGAAGGCAAAATCAAAGCGGCTGCAACCACCTTAATCAAATCCCCGATGACAAAGGGATAAAGCCCAACCTGAAGCACAGTGTTCCCAGGAACAAAATGCGCCAACCAGGAAAGTCCAAAGATATACAGAACAATTTCGCCGGCAAGCATAGCTAGAGATGCTGTACCCACATGCCTATCCCAGCCTTTTTCGGCTAACCAGCCGACAACGAAGGCAACTGCCACAAAACCCATCAAATAACCGCCAGTGTGTCCAACCAGGCGGGCTATGCCCGGAGGACCACCCAGGGCAAACCAGTACGGAATGCCGGTAGCTCCCACAGCCAGATAACTGAGCTGGCTCAATGCACCTCGACGGCTACCTAAAAAAGCACCAGCCAAAAGGACAGCGAATGTCTGTCCTGTAACAGGCACCGGACCGATCCAGAAACTTATCTGGGCAAAGGCAGCAGTTAAGCAAGCAAAGCCAGCCACCAGGACCACATCCCAGAGGAGGCCCGTTCTGGAAATTACAACATCCACAAATGTAAGCCGAGCAGTTGATGTTTTCATACTATACATGCCTCCTTATTATCAGCTGACCGAAAGTAAAGTATATCAATGAATCAGAAGAAGGTCAACAGACGTCAGGTGCCTATCAGTAGATGAATTGACGCAGGGTGCTGGCAACAAGTAAAATTCTGCCATGACGCACGAAAAAATAACCCTGGATAATGGCTTGCGCCTTCTCACCAGCGAAATGCCTCATACCCGTTCTGTCTCCCTGGTCTTTTTCATAGCCGCCGGGCCACGCTACGAAACAGATTCCGAGGCTGGCATCTCTCATTTCATTGAGCACCTCTGCTTCAAGGGTACCGAAAAGCGCCGTAGTTCCAAAGAAATCAGCGAAGCCATAGAAGGTGTTGGTGGCATAATAAACGGTGGCACCGATAAAGAGCTGACCACTTTCTGGTGCCGTGTAACCAGCGAACACTTTCTTTTAGCCCTGGATGTGCTAATCGACCTGCTGCGAGGTTCCCGCTTCGACGCCTCAGATATCGACCGCGAGCGTCAGATAATCATCGAGGAAATAAACATGAGCCTCGATTCACCAAGACAGCGGGTGTCCATGCTGATAGACGAGATCATGTGGCCAGGACAGCCACTAGGACGTGATATCGCCGGAAGCAAGGAAACAGTAGCATCCATAACCCGAAAACAGATGCTTGACTTTTTCTCCAAAAATTATCTGCCTAACACCACTGTGGTCGCTGTAGCCGGTGATATCGAGCAGAAGCGGGTGTATGACACCATAAGCCGGGCGCTAGTTGATTGGAAACCCAGCGAAATATCGGCAGGCTTCCCCAACAGGGGTAATCAAGAAACAGCCAGGCTGAATATTGAGTTTCGAGAAACCGAACAGGCTAACCTCTGCTTAGGTGTTCCCGGGCTATCCTTTTTCCATCCCGACCGCTATGCCGTCGATCTGCTCAGCATAATACTGGGCGAAGGTATGAGCAGTCGCCTCTTCATCGAGATAAGGGAGCAGCAAGGGCTTGCCTATGACATTCATAGCTATGCCGACCATTTCGCCGATTCAGGAGCTGTCATCATCCACGCCGGAGTTGACCCTGGCCGAACTGAAGATGCAATTAAGGCAATTATTGATCAAATCGCCAAGCTCAAGGAGAAAATCTCCCAGGATGAACTTAAAAAGGCCCAGGAAATAGCCAAAGGTCGATTGCTGCTAAGCCTGGAGAGCAGTCGAAACGTTGCCGCCTGGCTGGGAGTTCAAGAGCTGCTCCTTAATCACATACTTACCACAGATGAGGTGATATCACAGGTCGAAGCTGTCACTGCCGAAGACCTGAAACGCGTGGCACAGCAGTTACTGATAAGCGAAAAGCTGAATCTAGCCATTGTCGGACCTGTAAAAGACGAGGACCGGATGGCCAGGTTGCTCAAGCTTTAAGATCGGGGGCTTATGCCCCTCTCAATAAAAAGTAAAATAAGAAAGAGCCGCCCCGGTTTGAGGCGGCTCTTTTAACAGCCTTCTATTCCCTCCTAGTACTCGGGCATGGGCGGCATGGGGGGAGTCTTTTCTTTTTCTGGAATGTCACTCACCAGAGCTTCAGTGGTCAATATCATGTTAGCGATACTGGAAGCATTCTCCAGGCCGGTCCTGGTGACCTTAAGCGGGTCGATGATACCTTTAGATACCATATCGCCGAACTCGTCTCTCAAGGCATCATAGCCAACGCCTTTCTTGCTGCGCTTGACCTTATCCACCACCACCGAGCCATCTTGCCCTGCATTTTCAGCAATCCAGCGCAATGGTTCTTCAAAAGCTCGCTTGAGGATGGCAACACCAATGGCCTCGTCACCCTCAACCTTGACCTTGTCCAGAACCGGGCTGGCATTTATAAGGGCAACACCACCGCCAGGCAGAATGCCTTCCTCAACCGCAGCTCTGGTTGCCGAAAGTGCATCCTCTACCCGGTGCTTCTTCTCCTTAAGCTCGACCTCAGTGGCAGCCCCCACTTTAATCACTGCCACGCCACCGGCTAACTTGGCTAACCTCTCCTGGAGTTTCTCTTTATCGTAATCTGAGGTGGTCTCATCGATTTGCGCCTTTATCTGCTTGATGCGCGCCTGAATAGCCTCTTCAGCGCCCTTGCCTTCGACTATGGTGGTATTGTCCTTGTCCGCAACCACCTTTCGAGCTCTGCCGAGGTCAGCCACTGTTGCTGAATCCAGTTTCCGGCCCACCTCCTCGGAAATAACCTTGCCTCCGGTCAGAATAGCTATGTCCTCAAGCATCGCCTTCCGCCTGTCTCCGAAGCCCGGTGCCTTGACCGCCAGGCAGTTGAGTGTACCTCTCAGCTTGTTGACCACCAGAGTAGCCAGAGCTTCACCCTCTAAGTCCTCAGCGAGGACCACAAGATTCTTGGAAACCTGAAGTACCTTTTCCAGAACTGGCAGGAGCTCAGATATAGCTGATATCTTCTTGTCTGTAATCAGTATATAGGGGTCTTCAAGCTCCGTTTTCATCAGCTCAGGATTGGTTATGAAATAAGGACTGATATAACCGCGGTCAAATTCCATACCCTCGACATATTCCGTCTCAAAAAGTAAACCCTTTGATTCCTCGACGGTTATTACCCCATCCTTACCTACCTTCTCCATTACCTCAGCAATCAGGTTACCCACCTCTGGGTCGGCGGCTGATATCGTCGCCACCTGCGCTACCTGCTCCTTGGTGGTTACCGGAGTCGACATCTTCTTCAACTCCCCAATCACAGCCTCCACACCTTTCTCAACCCCACGTTTGAGAGCCATGGCATCAGCACCGGCGGCTATATTTTTGAAACCACCGGTGACAATCGCTTGAGCCAGCACAGTTGCCGTGGTGGTGCCATCGCCGCACTTATCATTTGTCTTAATCGCCGCTTCCTTAACCAGTTGTGCTCCCATATTTTCAAAGGGGTCGGGAAGCTCGATATCTTTGGCAATGGAGACACCGTCGTTAATAACGTTTGGTGCGCCGAACTTCCTATCAAGGGCTACGGGACGCCCTTTTGGCCCCAAAGTAACCTTAACTGCATTGGCTAGAACATCGATGCCAGCCTTTAAGGCTCTCCTCGCCTCTTCACCATAAAGAATTTGTTTCGCCATCTGTTAAAACCTCCTGTTTATATTCATAGACTCTTCTTAATGCCTTCTCGAATGTGATATCCTTGGTCCATTGGAAACCACGGTTTTAGAACTTTTCTTGGCTAAAATATCGCTTTCTCTCAGGATAATAAGCTCATCGTCGCCTTCCTTTATCTCGGTGCCGCCGTATTTGGCGTAAATAACTATATCACCGACCTTCACATCCATGGCTATACGTTTGCCATCTTCAGTCATCCTGCCGGGACCGACAGCGATGACCTTGCCCTCCTGCGGCTTCTCCTTAGCGGTGTCAGGTATCACAATGCCGCTCTTGGTAACGTCTTCCTTCGGGCTCGGTTTTACCACTACCCTGTCTCCTAAAGGTTCAAGCTTAGTTGCCATCTTTACCTCCTTTTTAGATTTTAGCACTCTCTGCTTAAGACTGCTAATAATATTAGCATAATCATTCTTGTTTGTAAAGGGGGCACATGTTATATCCTGTTTTATTAATCCTCTCAGTCACAACCACTGATTGTTCAGCCATGCTACTTGATTTCTCACACTATACCGGGTAGTGTATCAATTTGAATCTACGAACTATTGACAATGCTTAACCGCTATTGTATTCTTAAATTATGGCAAAGAAACGAGACCATGACTTTAGCGTTACTGCCTTTAGGGTAGTCCAAGAGGCTACAGAAGAAAAGGCGGCTGAGCCAGTAGTATCTGAGGGCAAAAACCCTTATGCTGTGGCTTTAGGCCGTTTAGGCGGGCTTAAGGGCGGTAAGGCACGATTTGAGAAGCTAACCCCAGAACAACGTAGTGAGATTGCCCGCAAGGCGGCTAAGGTACGGTGGGGTAAGAAATAATTAAAAGCGGCTATCTCCCCTCCGTAGCCCTCCTAAAAAGAAGTATTCAGAAGTGAAGTGCCGCTTCCGCTAATGTGTCACCAAAGGACAAGTTGTGACCTTGACAGGGTCACCCTTTATCGTCTGGCTATCCACTAGCTAGCAATTGGACAGCCGTACCAATAGACTGTGGGCTAATCGCCTACTTTAGCCCAGCCCCAGCGCAGTACACTTCGTGCATATATTCTGACAATTTAGTCAAGCCGTATGCACAAATCGCTACTGTGTCAGCTTTTGTCCAATGATGTTGGTGCGCCATTAAACTATTTCTGCCACAGTAGAAGCCGGGATGTCAACCCCAACATCCTGCAATGAAGCCCCGGCGGGTAGTCAATAGGTGTGCTAACAACTTAGCCTTTCGGCCAAACGTTTTCACTCCTATCACCCCCCTTACCCTACACGGATTTGCCTTTATGGGGCAGATGTAGGGCTAAGTACATTATACACCCTATTACAAGGTGTTTGATATATTCTTTGTGATAGAATAGTTGCACTCTTATTGGGGGGTGCAACATGCCAGATTTACACGGCAAACTAAGTGATGATGAAAAAGATAAGGTTGTATCTTGGTTAAAGGAGAAATGGAAGGGACCTGTTATTTGTCCATATTCGAAGGATAGTGAATGGATAATCGGAGAGTATATTGTTGCTCCTATAAATTATTCAAAGAAGGGGATTTTTGTAGGGGGCGAAGATTCCCCTCAAGTTATGGTGGTTTGCAAGAATTGCGGCCATACGGTATTTCTCAACGCTGTGATATTGGGGTTATTCCCGCCTGGTGGGGAGGTGTCCGATGCCCGCAAGTGAAAATTACGACAAGGATGGGACAAAATTCTCATATGAAAGTGGGGGGGCATTTACACGAACCCTTAGTACGGTGCGTGAAGTGAAAACATATCCGCTCAATGAAAACGAATTGCACAGCATAACATGGTTTAATACATTGACCTCAGTCTTTGCTTCAATAGCCACAACAATTTTATTGTTTGGCATAGGGTTGAAACAAGATGCCGTAGTGGAGAATGTGCTAACTGAGCAGGCTAAGTTATTAACCAATATGGGATTTTGGATATGCCTAGTATTAGCAATCTTGTTTTATGTGTTCTCTCTCGCACTTTGGTTTGGTCGTAGGTCAATGTTGCATAGGATTCTAAGGGAAACAAGAATTAAAGAATAACTAAAGCAATCCCACAATCTCTCTAAAACTCCAAATATGGTTACTTAATCCCGCTGCCATAGCCGGTGTTCTTGGATAAGGTGTGGCAAGGGTTTTATGTGTCTTGATGTAGTTGTAGTGCATAAAATAGAGGCTCAACGAGCATATATGATTCTCAATCTTCTTTGAGAAGCCATTAGTCAGCCTCGTAAACCGCCGCATATTCATACGCATTGTTAGATTTTGTCGCTCAATGTAGCTTGTAGACACCTTGCTCATATCGGGAGAACCCCTTATAAGTTTGGTCTTTGTTTTGTTGCATCTTGGCGGGCTGTAGCGCCCGCTTTCATCACCTGAATCATGGTAGTATTTGATTAGCATGGCATAGTCAATATCATCACCAAAGGTATTTTCTACTGCCTCATAATACATTCTATGACCATCAGTTGTTAGTTGAATGCGATTTGAAACACGCTCTTTAATATTGTTAAGGAAATAATAGGCATCTGCTGGTTCACGTAAGCCAACATGCCAGCTTAAGACTAGTTTTGTATCAGCGTCAATGGCTACAAATGTCCAAACATCGCCATAACCGAATCGACCCTGTTTATCTTTGGGTACATTCTTTTGTTTGGCATAACAGAATGACCATATCTCGTCGCATTGAATCCGTTTACATGATAGATTCATTAGCTCATTGTCCTGATATTTCATACATGCTAAGCCAGCTTGCTTAAGTATCGTAACAACGGTATTGATGGCAGTCCCAGTTATTCGGGCTGTACTGCGGATTGAGTTACCCTCGCAGAGGACTTTTAGGACTTCGGCCTTGCGCTCATCGCTTAATTTGTTCATTTCCCCATCTCAACTTGACTATATTGTTTATTATCCTACACTCAATATACCATATCGGTCAAGCATTGTCAATAGATAATCGGTCAATCTGGAGAAATAATTTGGAGGTAATAAATGGACAAGACAATAACTCAGGCAATGTTTCGGGGTTATTGGGGAGTAATCCCCAATAACATGACTGTCCCCATAGCTTTGTTTATGTCGGAAGCCGAAGCAATTGAGTATTCCGATGGTGCTGAAGTTATGAAATACCCAGCTTCTTCTTTATTATTTGAAGCTCTGTGCCAATCTGGTAATAATCCGTAATGCCAACGACACCGCCACACTTGGAGCATTGAATGAACATAACGATGAAATTTGATTTCATTGGTGTTGCTTCTACCATTTCGAATGAATGACCGCCACATTTGATACAAGTTGACATTGCCATAACACACCCCCTTATATACGATTATAGTCCAATATGTAGCGTTACACAACGGAATGAAGATTTATTCAAATTGATACACTACCCTATACCGTGTAAAATAAAGGCATGGCTGAAAAACGGAGGGGGACGGACTGGGATAATCAACGTGTTCGGGCGTTGCGGCATCACCTGAAGCTAACGCAGGCCAAGCTAGCTGAAGAATTAGGCACCCGCCAGCAGACGATCAGCGAATGGGAGACGGGAATGTACAAACCACGGGGAACCTCGGCAACATTGCTCACCCTGGTTGCCGAGCGTTCCGGCTTTAAATATGAGCCATCGAAACAAAGTTAAAATTTTTTTAACTTTATGTACACGCAAACGTGTAGAAAGGAAATGAAGACAAAGGTCACGGAGAGGCTCATTTCTCATATCTGGCAACACAAGCTGGTGACCGAGCTGCTTACTGACAATGGCGACCAGCTTCACATAATCCACCCGGGCAGAATCAGCACCACTCCCGGCTGCGATTTTCAGGATGCTGTCTTCGCCATCAACGGCAAGGCGACAACCGGCAATATCGAGCTACATGTCAAATCCAGCCAGTGGCAAAGACACGGGCATCACCGGGACCCGAAATACAATAACATAGCCCTGCACGTCGTACTGTGGGATGATAGCAAGGTTCCTATCCTACTCCAGAACGGTAAAACGGTGCCCACGGTTTGTCTGGACCACTTTCTCGGTAGCAAATTAGACGAGCTAAAAACTCAAATCAACATGTCCGGTAATCCTCTGCCCTGTTGCCCCGAGGTCGGAAGGTATCCAGATACTGAGAGTTTAAACAAACTGCTCACTGAGGCAGGAGAGGCAAGATTCGCTGCCAAGACAGGGTCGTTCCGTATGGCTCTAAATGAAGAGGCTGCTGGACAGGTGCTTTACCGCGGCATAGCCAGAGCTCTGGGATATGCTCGAAATGCCGAGCCCTGTGAAGAGCTGGCAAATAAGTTTCCCATCGGCACTCTGGGGAAAATACAACCCAAAACTGATAGCGTCAGGCAGGCGCTGGTTCTGGGCACTGCCGGACTACTGCCCTCCCAGCGACACAGGTCAGTTGAAGACAGAGAGACAAATAAACTGGAAACAATATGGCAATCCCTGGATATAACTGAAACCATGAAGGAATCTGACTGGTGCTTTTTCAGAGTTCGGCCAGACAACTTCCCCACCCGCCGCCTCATCGCTCTCAGCTATCTTCTATCCCGCTATCACCGAACAGGACTGCTTCGGGGAATAATCCAACTGGTAAGGAAAGCATCTGCCAGGACTGAACATCTATGGCTGGAAGGCGGTTTTGCCATCTTTGGCCAGGGCTACTGGGCGAAGCACCTGGATTTCGGCATGGCTATGAACAGAAGCTCGGCCCTTCTCGGCAGGGAGAAAGCCTCAGTAATAGTGATAAATACCGTACTGCCCTTTGTCTGCGCCTGGGGGGAGCTAAGCTCTGACCTGAAGCTAAAGAAAAAGGCAGTTGAGATTTACAGCCGCTATCCCGGAGCAGGAGACAATGAGCTAACCCGGTATATGAAGCAGCAACTTATGCTCAATCCAGGGACTCGCCTTTCTGCCTGCCAGCAACAGGGGCTGATTCATATCTTCAAGACCTGCTGCCGTCACAGAAATTGTGCCGTATGTCCGGTAGCCCTTAACCGATACTGAGGCTGGGTATAACATCGATGTCATAGCCATCGATTTTACCCGACCGATAGTGATAATAACCACAGGCTGCAATCATAGCCGCATTATCGGTGCACAGGCTCGGAGGTGGTACGAGAACCGGCAAAGGTGAATTACAGGTGAAACAGTCGCGGAGGGCTTTGTTGGCAGCCACACCGCCGGACAACAGTATCTGCTCCACCCCCAATCTCTCCGCAGTCTGTATAGTTTTGGTGACCAAAACGTCTACTACCGCCTGCTGAAAACTGGCTGCCGCCTCAGCCACCTTAGAAGAATCTGAAAAATCATTGTCTCTGACCAGATGGAGCAGAGCTGTCTTCAAACCGCTGAAGCTAAAATCATCGCTTCCCCTAAGCCATGCCCGGGGCAAAGGAAATGATGCTTCCCTGTCCCTGGCAGCCTTCTCAATAGCCGGGCCTCCGGGATAACCCAGGTCCAGAATCCTGGCTGCTTTATCGAAAGCCTCGCCAGCAGCGTCATCCCTGGTCCGCCCCAGCTTTTCGAACTCACCGTGCCCCCTCATCAGCACCAAATCGCTATGTCCCCCGGAGACGATAAGGCAGAGACAGGGGAAAACAGGCTTATCCTCGCTCAGCCAGTTAGCATAGATATGACATTCAAGGTGATTAACCCCGATGAGGGGCAAGCCGCGAGCTAAGGCTACGGCTTTAGCCACATTCACCCCCACCAGCAGCGAGCCAGCCAGACCCGGACCGATGGTTACGGCAACGGCAGCAATATCCTGCCAGGTGGCTTTAGCCTCAGCCATGGCGCTCTCCACCACCGGCAAAGCGGTTACCAGATGCTGTCTCGAGGCTACCTCAGGAACGATGCCGCCGTAGCGCCTGTGTATATCTACCTGAGAGGAAACGACGTTCGACAGAATGTTAACCCCGCCTTCGACCACCGCCGCCGCTGTTTCATCGCAGGAAGTCTCAATTCCCAGGATTTTCATACTCAGGATTATAGCACAAGCTCACAAAACAGCCTGACTTTAGCTTTGGTGAGGATTAGTTGCGTTGAACCTATGTTAACCTTTGAACATTAGAGGCAAGCCAACAATTACAAACAGCCCACCCACCGCAAGACATCTTATGAGCATCGTAGTAGTCTGCTCTGCTTCCGGCCTCAGCATAATAACTATGGGGCCCAGAACTATGCAAAGCACTCCAATTATAAACATTCCTGTCCCAAACTTTGCCCAGCCCGACGTTGGCTTACTCTGTTTAACTGGTTGTGCAGTGCCCGGTCCCACTCGCGCACCGCAGTTCGTGCAGAATCCAGATGCTGACGACATATACACACCACAATACGGGCATGGGGCAGGCAAAGGCGCACCACATCCAGCACAGAATCGCTGGCCCATATAGTTCTGCGCACCACATCTGGGACAGACTAAAAACTGCTGCATGGTTTACCCTATAGTTATTTTTGACACATTATATGTCGCCTTATTACCAAACACAATACTACTGAGAAGTTCGCTTTATTATCGATAGGTGCTATAATTTATTAAAGGGGAACGAAGAGCTAAAAGGGCGGCTGGCTTCGGTTGCTACGAAGACCGAACCAGTGTAAAATATTAAAAACTTATGTAAACGAGGAAAATGCACACAGGTACTTGGAAAGTTAAAACAGGTTTAGCTCAGATGCTTAAGGGCGGCGTCATCATGGACGTGGTCACGCCACAGCATGCCAAAATCGCCCAGAATGCTGGAGCCTGTGCCGTCATGGCTCTGGAGCGCGTACCGGCAGACATCAGAGCTGCCGGCGGCGTTGCCCGTATGGCTGACCCCTCCATAATTCAAGCCATAATGGAAGCAGTAACCATACCGGTTATGGCAAAATGCCGCATAGGACATTTCGTCGAGGCTCAGGTGCTGGAATCGCTGGGAGTAGACTTCATCGATGAGTCAGAGGTGCTGACACCGGCTGATGAAAGCCATCATATCTGGAAACATGATTTCAAGATCCCATTTGTCTGCGGCTGTCGCGATTTAGGCGAAGCCCTGCGTCGCATCGCCGAAGGCGCCGCCATGATTCGCACCAAGGGCGAGGCCGGCACCGGCAACATAGTCGAAGCCGTAAGACACATGCGGGCAGTCCAGGACGGCATACGCAAGCTCCAGGGAATGCCGGTCGATGAGCTCACTACCGAAGCTAAGAACATAGGCGCTCCGCTAGAGCTGGTACTGGAAATACATAAAACGGGGAAACTGCCGGTAGTCAACTTCGCCGCCGGCGGTATAGCTACGCCGGCCGATGCTGCCTTAATGATGCAGCTTGGCGCAGATGGCGTCTTTGTCGGCTCAGGCATATTCAAATCAAGTGACCCGGCGTCAAGGGCTAAAGCCATCGTCAAAGCCACCACGCATTACAAAGACCCGGCAGTAATCGCCGAGGTATCCAAAGCCCTGGGCACGGCTATGCCCGGGCTGGATATAAAGACCATCCCGCCGGAGCAATTATTAGCCACCAGGGGCTGGTAGAGTGAAAATAGGTGTCCTGGCTCTGCAAGGGGCTGTGACTGAACATATACAGATGCTATCCGCCTTAGACGCAGAAGCCATACCTGTACGTACGCCCTCAGAGCTCGATGGTTTAGACGCGCTGATAATCCCGGGCGGAGAGAGCACCACCATAAGCAAACTACTGACGGACTACGGCCTTATGGAGCCGATACGTAAGCTCGCCGAACAAGGTTTCCCCATCTTCGGTACCTGCGCCGGCCTGGTTCTTCTAGCCAGGAAAGTCCCCAACTTAGAAATGGAACCAATCGGCATCATGGACATCGAGGTAAAACGTAATGCCTTCGGCAGGCAGGTGGACAGCTTCGAGGTCAACCTGGAGATACCAGCCCTGCACAACGGGACCTTCCACGGTATATTTATCCGGGCACCCATAATCGAAAAAGCCGAAAGTGGCGTCGAAGTGTTATGTCAACTCAATAACAAGCCAGTGGCTGTCAGACAGGGCAAGCTGCTCGCCTGTGCCTTCCATCCAGAGCTAACCGATGACCTGAGATTACACAGATATTTCCTGAACCTTGTCACAGGAGACAAGTCAAATATAACCACCATCTGTCATTCTGAGGAAGCAAAACAACCGAATAATCTCACTCACCATGAAATCTCCCACGAAGAATCTGGAGATCCTTCGCTATCGCTCAGGATGACACACAAAAGCTATCAGGGAGATGCTGATTGCAAAAAGTAATTGCTGACGATTTAGATGCCCTGCTCAATGTCCTGCCCCTGCGCATCCGCCAGGCGCTTCTGGAGCAGCCTGATAACAGTGAATTAATTGAGGTGGTTTTAGACCTGGGACGTCCCCCCGAAGCCCGCTATCCGCACAGGGAGGTAATACTCAGCCCCACAGAAGCCGCGGGCTCGGATATAGAGCACGTGGTCTCCCGGATCGGCAGCTTCAGCGGCGATAACCGCGCCGGCATCGAGCGCACGCTGCACCGCATCTCAGCCATGCGCAACCGGGAGGGGCGAATAGTAGGTTTGACCTGCCGCGTGGGCAGAGCCGTCTTCGGCACGGTGAAAATAATCCAGGACCTCGTCGAGTCGGGTAAAAGTGTATTGCTGCTCGGCAGACCCGGCATCGGCAAAACAACCATGCTTCGTGAGGTAGCCCGTGTCCTGGCTGACGACTTAAAAAAACGGGTTATAGTCGTTGACACCTCTAACGAAATCGCCGGCGATGGCGACATACCCCATCCCGCCATAGGCCATACCCGGCGGATGCAGGTACCGACACCGACCATGCAGCACGCAGTCATGATCGAAGCCGTGGAAAACCACATGCCCGAGGTCATTATTATCGATGAAATAGGCACCAGCCTCGAAGCTGAAGCCGCCCGGACCATCGCCGAGCGCGGTGTCCAGCTAATAGGCACCGCCCACGGAAATACCCTGGACAATTTAATGATGAACCCCACCCTGTCCGACCTCATCGGCGGCATTCAGACAGTGACACTGGGGGATGAGGAGGCGCGCAGGCGGCACACCCAGAAGTCAATCCTGGAGCGCAAGGCGCCACCCACCTTCGATATAGTTGTCGAAATCCAGGAGCGAGACAAGGTTACCGTTCACCCGGATGTCGGCAATGCCGTAGATGCTATACTCCACGGCAGTCCCCAGGAAACTGAGGTCCGCTGGTTGGACGATAAAGGTGAAATAATAAAAGATAAAGTGACAACCTCCCATGCCCTGAACAAGAAGGAGGAGGCGCCAAAGAGAGAAAGGCCTCGAATATACCTGTTCGGTATCAACCGCTCCAAGCTGGAAGATGCCGCCAGGGAGAGAGGGATCACCCTGGAGTTTACCAATGACCTGGCAAAGAGCAACCTTTTACTCACAGCCAAGAACTATTATCGCCGCAAGCCGCAGAAGATACTGGATGCCGAAATTTCCGGCATTCCCATATATGCCATCAAAAGTAACAACCTCCCCCAGTTAAGACAATGCCTTGACACCATTTACGGGCCGCACAAAGAGGCGCCCTTCAATTCCGCCATCGACGAGGCCGAGAATGCTATTACCCGGGTAAAAGAAGGCAAGGGGCCTGTGGAACTGAGCCCACAGAACGCCTACATTCGCCGCTTGCAGCACCTGCTGGCGGAACGCCACAGCATGGCTTCACACAGCCTGGGCAAAGAACCGAGAAGAAGAGTACAGATTCTAAAAGGCTAAGGTAGCCTTTATCTTGTCATTGCGAGACACGCAGTGCCGCGGCAATTTCCGAGATTGCTTCGCTCCGCTCGCAATGACGGGAAAAATTAGAGAAGCAGGGTAAGGTTGAAGACTTGAGCTTATTTATAACTTTGGAGGGCAGTGAAGGCTGCGGCAAGAGCACTCAGTCCAGAGCTTTATGGAGAAAGCTTTCTCTCCTGGGGATACCCACAGTATTGACCCACGAGCCGGGCGGCACAGCCCTGGGCAATCAGCTCAGGCACGTGCTCAAAAAAGGGCGACAGGATAAAATCTCCCCCGTAGCCGAGCTGTTCCTGTTTGCCGCCTGCCGTATACAACTGGTCACCGAAGTAATCCACCCCAGCCTGCAACAGGGCAAGGTGGTCATCTGTGACCGTTTCTACGACTCCACTACCGCCTATCAAGGCTACGGCCGCGGACTGGACATGGAGACCATCAAAAAGACCAACGCCTTAGCCACGCAAGGGACAAAGCCCCACCTCACCATATTGCTGGATATCCCCACCCAAGAAGGACTGATACGCAAGTCATCCAGGTCAAATGACCGCTTCGAGGCTGAAAACATCGCCTTTCACAACAAAGTAAGAGACGGCTATCTGAAGCTAGCCGCCGAAGAACCAGGACGCTGGCTGGTGATAGACGCTACCTTGCCCAGAGCCAGAATTAGTAAACTTATCCTGGACAGGGTTAAGCAACTACTACAGACAGAAAAAACCTCAAGGCATGTCTAAGAAGCGTGTAGCTGTAGCCTTAAGCGGCGGCGTCGACTCGTCAACGGCAGCCTTACTATTAAAAGAAGCCGGCTATGAGGTAATGGGCATAATCATGCTCCTGTGGACTGAGGAGAAAACAGGGCCGGGCAAACGGCAACAGCCCTCCCCGTCAACATCGAACGTACAGGATGCCGAGCAAATCTGCCGAACACTGGGCATACCCTTTCACGTCCTCGACCTGGAAAAAGAGTTCAAGCAGCATGTAATCGACTATTTCTGCCGGGAATACGCCAGGGGCCGGACCCCGAACCCGTGCATCGCCTGCAACCAACACATGAAGTTCGGCTTACTCCTCGACCAGGCTCTTTCCCTCGACGCCGACTACTTAGCCACCGGGCATTACGCCAGAATCGAGCACTACAACGACGCCTATCACCTGCTCAAAGGCATTGACCCGGATAAAGACCAGTCTTACATGCTCTACATGCTGGGGCAAGACAGGCTCAGTCGCTTGCTTTTTCCCTTGGGCAATTACACAAAATCGCAGGTCCGAGACTTAGCCGCGCAAAAGGGTATACCCACCGCCGGCAAGCCCGACAGCCACGACATCTGCTTCATCGCCTCGGACTACAGCGCCTTCCTGAGCCAATACTTTACCCCCACCACGGGAGAAATCGTCAACAGCCGGGGCGAAGTATTGGGCAGGCACAGGGGAACCGCCTTTTACACCGTGGGACAGAGGCACGGCCTGGGGCTTGCCACTGCTGAAACTGTCTACGTAACAAAGATAGAACCTGACAAAAACAGGCTCATAGTCGGCAGCAAAAAAGAGCTTCACACAACTGGGCTTATTGCCACAGAAGTAAGCTGGGTATCCGGCAAACCACCTTCCGAGCCGATGACGGTATCCGTTAAAATACGCTACCGGTCACCGGATATAGCCGCCAACATGCGCCCCGGACCTGACACAGTCGAAGTCAGCTTCCACCAAGCGCAGCCCACCGTCACGCCTGGGCAAGCCGTGGTATTCTACAGAGATAGCGAAGTTCTAGGCGGTGGCACCATTGAAAGCTAGAAATCGCAAACCTCTATCCGAGCCGCCGAGCCTGGTTGAGGAAAACGGACTTAATGCCATAGGCTATCGCCTCATCGCCGGTGTTGACGAAGCCGGACGCGGTGCTCTGGCAGGCCCGGTCGTTGCCGCCGCCGTAATCCTGCCCCCATCCCCCGATTTCCCCTGGCTGAAGTCGGTCCGCGACAGCAAAGAGGTTCCGCCAGCCAAGCGCGAGTACCTGTTCGACCTCATCAAACAGGAATCCGTAGCCGTCAGCGTCGGCATCATCGCCCCCCAGACCATAGATGTCATCGGCATTCTCAACGCCACCAGGATTGCCATGTGCCATGCCATCGAGCAACTAGCCTGCCCGCCGGATTTCCTGCTAATAGATTTTCTGCGCCTGCCCCAGCTTCGTATCTCTCAAAAGCCGATAGTCCACGGCGACAAACTATGTCTCTCCATCGCCTGCGCCTCGATTATCGCCAAGGTCACCCGTGACCGCGTCATGGTAGAACTTGACCAGATTCATCCGGGCTACGGATTAGCCAATCACAAGGGCTACGGCACCAGACACCACGTATACTGCCTGCACCAGCACGGGCCCTCACCCATACATCGCCACTCCTTCGCCCCGGTAAGAGAGGCAGCCCAGCTACCATGAAACGAAAGGAACTCGGCGATACCGGGGAAAAGATAGCCAGGGACTTTCTCAAAAAGAAGGGTTACAAAATCCGTGAGACCAATTTCCGCTGCCGCGAGGGCGAAATAGACATCATCGCCCAGAAAAAAGACTATCTCGTCTTCGTTGAAGTCCGCACCAAGACCAGCGCCAGCTTCGGCAGCCCCGAGGAATCGGTGACCTTCGCCAAAAAAGAAAAACTAGTCGCCTCAGCCCTGACTTACCTCAACAGCCACAAAGACCTGCCCGAGTCCTGGCGCATAGACTTCGTAGCCGTCGAGCTCGACCAGAAAGGCAAAGTCAAGCGCATCGAGCTAATTGAGAACGCCATCAGCTGAGACGATTACGAGCCGTTATATTATTTTCCAGGTCGCTTTTTAAAATGCCATATCCGGCTTCCACACCTTCCACACCTTACCTGCTAATGCCGGGCTGGGTTTCAAAGTCGGCTTGCCCGGTTGCCAGCCGGATGGACAGACCTCGCCAGTGGCACGCACATGCTGGAAAGCTTGAACCTGGCGTATCAGTTCTGCCACATTCCTGCCTACAGGTGGAGCCACCGTCTCAACCGCCTGTATCACACCATCGGGGTCGATTATGAAGCGGCCGCGGATATTAACACCCGCTTCCTCATCGTAGACACCATAGACACTTCCCACACGCCCGCCAGAATCCGTCAACATAGGAAATGGCACCCCACCAGAAACCATCTTAGACAGCTCTTCCTCCTGCCAGATCTTATGGCTGAAACGGCTATCCACACTCATCGCCAGCACCTCTACACCCATCTTCTTCAGTTCACCATACTTGACGGCAACTGCCGTCAGCTCTGTAGGTCAAACAAAGGTGAAGTCACCGGGATAGAAGCAGAGCACTACCCATTTCCCTTTGTAATCGGAAAGCTTAATGTTTTTGAAGCCGCCTTCATAAAAGGCGCTTACCTCAAAGTCCGGAGCCAGTTTGCCAACGCGAGCCATCATGGTTGCTGCCTCCTTTCCCCCTTGTACCTCGGGCGCTGTAGATTTGGTTTCCTTTACGCCTATAACTCCTTTTGACGGTTTCACGCAGCCATCTTTCGGTTCTGCCATAAAACACCCCCTTCGTAATATTTTAACGCCTTTTTATATTCTACAATGGCTACATCTATTGATAACCATTACTAATAATAACAACTGTTCACGGCTTTGTCAATAGGCAGAGGCTAAACTCTAAAGAGCGATCTCAAAAACTTTTGCCTCATTAAACTCCTGATTTAACTGAAGGCTACGTCTAGCAGCATCATGACAGCAAAGCCCACCATGCCACCCATAGTAGCCAGGTCCGTATTGCCGCCGCGCTGAGCCTCGGGAATTAATTCCTCGATGACAACGAATATCATGGCACCAGCCGCAAAAGACAACGCATACGGCAATACAGGCTGGGCGATAATAACTGCAGCCGCACCGATAACACCGGCGATGGGTTCCACAATTCCCGATAGCTGGCCGTACCAGAAGCTCTTCCAACGAGACATGCCTTCTCTACGCAGTGGCATAGAAACTGCCAGTCCTTCCGGGAAGTTTTGAATACCGATACCTATTGCCAGGGCAACAGCTGCTCCTAGAGCAGCTGCCGGCAAGCCGGCTGCCAGAGCCCCGAAGGCAACACCGACGGCAAGGCCCTCCGGGATATTGTGCATCGTTATGGCAAGAACCAGCAACGTGCTTCGTCGCCAACTGGTTTTCACACCCTCTGCTTCCTCTGTGGGGAAACCAATATGTAGATGTGGTAGCAACCTATCCATAAGGCGCAGGAAGATGCCTCCAAGAAGGAAACCCGCCACTGCCGGCAGCCACGCAGGAATGTCCTTACCCTCCGACATCTCAATTGCCGGCGCTAGAAGCGACCAGTAGCTGGCAGCAATCATAACGCCGGCGGCAAAGCCGAGCATAGCATCGAGTACTCTCCGGCTTATGTCTTTTGCAGTGAATACTACGGCTGCTCCCAATGCAGTCATTACCCAGGTGAAACATGTCGCCAGAAGCGCCTGTACTATGGGATGCAGGTTTTGCAAAAAGTTGCTCACCATCTTTATCCAGGCTCCCCGGAATTACGGGTAGGCCCAAAATAATTTGAGCCTACCCATATAATACGTCATATTCAGTTACTTTAGAAAGTTGGAAACGAATGGAGAGGTATCGCCTTGCGTAGGAAGTGACCAGAAGGCCCCTCGCCCAGAAACTCTGAGAACCATGATTCATGTTCTATCTCCTCGTTCAGGATTGACTGAGCCAGGCCATAGGTGCGAATGTCATGGTTCCGCTTTGAACCTGGTGTCTGATTTATGTTTCCTTGCGCGCTGAAACTTATCCGACAACCAGCCTGTCCGTTCAGCCTGGCGCCAATCGAAATCCTGCACGTATGGCTTGATGTCTAACAGCGGGGTGCCGTCAACAATATCCACATCTTCAATATGCAGAATATTATCTTCTATCCCAACCAGGCGCACCACGGATATACCGATTGGATTCGGTCGTGCCGGCGCCCGCACAGCGAATATGCCATGGGTTTCCTCTTCCAGGAAAGGCTTGACTTCCAGGGCATATCCTTTTGATAAGTGAAAATGATAGACCAGTATTATGTGGGAGAAGCCGTCAATATCTTTGAGCCCGGCGGAATACTCCATAAATAACTCCACGGTGCCACTTACCCCCAGAGCTCCACTCGGCTGTATCGGCATTCCATCAACTTCTTTAAACGGGGAGTGTATGATTCCTATTGGTTTATATTTTATTTCCTGCGACATAATTCTCCGCCATTACTACGCTTTTCATAAGTGCGGTCGGCATACTCCGATTCGATTATAACACAGGCAAGCATGGCGGGTAATACACAGAATGCCAAACTTTTAATATCGGGCTCAGGGCAGTTTTTCTAATGCCTTGACAGCCCATACTTATGAACATATAATCCCGATAGAAACTAAACAGAAGGAGCGTATGAAATGTGGGATGCTTCAAAGTGTGACCTGTGCGGCGACTGCCTGGTAAAATGCCGTTACGTCGACTACGACAAGGACAAGGCTGTGGCTGAAATCAAGCTGCTCATGGATGGCAAAGAAGCCGAAATACTGAGCAAGTGCACCACCTGCCTGGCCTGTATCGACTACTGCCCGACAGGCGCTGACCCTGCTAACCTCATCTTCCAGATGCAGGAGAAGATAGGCACTGACCCTATATCTATAGTCGGCAAGCCAGTGCGCGAGGCATTAGCCAAGGCGCTCGAAGGAATCGGAGACTCCGGGCAGGTGATACCTGGCGATCCTGATAAGCCGGTATTGTCGTTCGACTCTTTTCAGTTCGATCAGTTCCCCGAGGGCACACTTGACAGCCAGCTATTCAAAGGCATGACGGTGATCAGAGGCTACGAGTATTCAAACCTGGCCGGCAATATACACATGGGCGGAGAGAGCTTCGTGAAAAAGTACGGCCAACGTATCCTTGACAATCTGGCTAAACTGAATAAAGACATCGTGTTCATACATAATGAGGGTTTTGTCCTGCCAGAGGTCAAAGCTAAGGAGTACGGGTTCAAGGTTAACTTCAAGTACATGCACCTCTTCGAATACCTGCGCAACTATTTAAGAGACCACAAGGATAAAGTCACCAAACTGGGCAAAAAGGTAGCTTACCAGGCTAACTGCGCCACCAGATGGATGCCTCAGTATGACGCCTTCCTGGGTGAGATATTCCAGCTTATCGGAGTAGAACGGCCACCCAGGCAATACGAACGGCTGAACGCCCTCTGCTGCAGCGGGCCACTTATCTACTCCAACAGGGAGCTTGCCGTTGATATACAGAAGAAGAACTTCGAGGATGCCATAGCCTGCGGCGCCGATGCCATCATAACTTCCTGCCCTATATGTGACCGGGTGCTCCGTCGTCCCAGCTCACAGTTCGGCCTGCCCAAGATATTCATCACCGACCTGTGCCGCATCGCCCTGGGTGAAAAGACCTGGCCGGAGGCTCCGACTAATTAAACTCAGCGATACTCAACTCCGGGCTACCACACTCCGGGCAATAGCCTGACATAATTTCGGTTGCCAAGAAAGCAGGCTATTGTCAAACCAGCTTCTGAAATTTGCCCATGTACTCAGACTTGGGCAACCCTGCCATAGGATTCTACCGCATCACTTCTTGACACCGGTGACCATAGCACCGGTACCGTTAATCTTCCCTACAATCACTCCCTTCGAGTTTTTGAAGTATCTATCTTCCAGTTCAGGTTTGCCACTGTGGTCCTTCAGGGAAAACCCGTGCCTGCTAAGAAACCGCTCATCCTCGCCTTCTTCGAGGGCAAAAATCCACTCCTCGCCGGCTTTCGCCAGTGTCTTGAGAGAGCTTTTTCTCTCTCCGTAATACTTGTTTTCCTTTCGTAGAACACCGGCATATATATAGTCGAAAGCAACCAAACTTCCTCTACCGGCAACGCCTTCGATAAAGCGAAAGGTGCTTTCTACGGCTTCCTGAGGTAAATACATGGTCACCGCTTCCAAGAGGAACAGGGATTTTTTACCGGCAGCAAATCCAGCCCGGGCCATTTTATCTGCCACTTTCTCCTTGTTGAAATCAATAGGTACTAATATAAGGTTTTCCGGCGCAACCAGCTTCTTCAATTTTAAAGCTTTTAGCTTCTCCTGCTGAGTCGCTGGTGCATCGAGTTCAAACACCCGGGTGCCTTTGTTCAGCTTGCTGAAACGCAGTGCCCGGCTGTCAAATCCGGCACCGAAGATTACGATCTGGTCAAAACCGCGCTCCAGTGCTTCCGTAAATACCGCGTCGAAATACCTTGTCCTGGCGATTACATATTCATACATACCGCGGGGAAAGAAAGGCTGGCTGAAGAGTTTGAATAGCCGCCTGGACCTTGCAACAAGTTTCAAAAAGGGGGGAACCAGCATATAGGCAATACCGTCTGGTCCCGAATAGCACTCTCTTTTGTCTACATATGAAGCCGCCCTCAATAAGCAGGCGAAATCGGCTGTCCTCGACGACTTCGTTTCAATTCTGGCACTCTTCATATTTTTCATTGCCTGACCTCCTAAAAGAGCCAATCATCGTTCGACTGACTTTTTGAATCTCCCCATGTATTCAGATTTAGTTTCTTTACCATCGGTCTCTTTCAAACCCGACTCCGAGAACAGGGCCAGTATCTCCTCAACCGGCATGCCGTGTGATTTCTTTATCGGCTCTCTGACGAAAATTACCCCGCCTGCCTTTAGCTTTCTTGACAGCGCTTTGACCGTACCCTGTCTCTCCACCGGTGATATATCATGTATAACATGAATAACCGAAATCACATCGAACGCAGAATCGGTTATATCTAATTCCCGTATGTCGCCGGTAAGACATTCCGCATTGCTGTACTTACCAAGTCTCTTCCTCGCCTTATCGACCCAGAAATTCGACGTGTCGACACAGGTCAGATGTCCACTACTATTGAGGAATTTAAGCAAACAGCGTGAGCCGACACCACCCCCACAGCCGAAGTCGAGAACATTCTCATCTCCTCTCAACCCGAATGTTCTGAAATACGGATAGTAGAGTAAATGTCCACCGATAAGACCTTTCAGCATATCTTCCAGGACAAACAGAGCAGAGGGATGCTCGAAGTCACGCTCTTTGAAATCATAATCACTAACCGCTGACCTCCTGTCACTTGAATAAGTCTCACCAAACGTGTCTGTTGTTATCTCACTTTTCATTTTCAGTCACCTCCTTTTCATTACAAAGCAGACCGAGCTATTGCGCTCGGGTTCTTTCTTGAACATATCTATTTCCCGCCGGGATTCTTTAATCGCCTTAACAACTCCGGGGGCGTCGGAGCACTTAAATCGAGCCTCCAGAATCAATCTCTCCAGTGGAGCAAAATATTCGGTCCGCCACACATCCACGTCCATCCCGAAGTAGCCCAGTAACTCGTAGCCACAGCCGGAGATTTGCTCCAGCTTCTCCCTGACATCGCCTCTTTCATCATGCACCACCATGAAGCCGCCCGGCTTGAGCAGCCGCTTCCATGCCTGTAGCCCTTTCTCAAAACCGATTACGTTTATAGAACCCTCAGCCCAGATTACGTCAAAGCTACCATCCGGAAACTCCATATCGAAGAGCGAACGGTTTATAACCTTAACGCTATGCGAAAGCCCTGCCTTTTCAACCTTGCCACGCAGCACATCCAGCATATCCTGGTCGATGTCAATGCCGATTACCTCTCCACCACTCAACCTTGCCAGTTCCACGGTCGGCACTCCGGAGCCGCAACCTATATCCAGTATGCGCGGCTTATCCAGTTGCGGCAGCATCCGGAATGCCTTCCTGGTGTATTTAAGCAGACGCTCCCGTATCCCGTCCTTTTGCCTCTGGAACCACGCTTCTTTACTCGCCATCGCCCATCTCCGATAAATGCTTTATTACTAGACCAATCCCTTTAAAGATAATTTAACTAGCTGCTTGACCATCACCTGCTCCAAGACATTAGAGGTAAAAACGTCAGCAAGCTCCAATCGGTCAAAATACAGCCGAAGGCTCTTGACCTTATAATCATCGTAGACCAACACCTCTGACTGTTTAACCTGCAGCTCCTTGCCGCCTTTGACCTTAGCCTTGATGATAAACTCTTCGAAGAACGTATTACCGTCGACCATTATTGTAACCGGGACAAGTACCATCTTCTTCAGGTACTTATATATCCAGTCGAATGCCTTCCTCAAACCTTCCTTGCCGGTAAGCTTAACGCCAAGCAGTTCAACTTCACAGTCGTCACAGAAATAAGACATGACCTCTTCAATGTTGCCTTTTTCGATAGCATCATCAAGCGCCCTGGCGTATTTGCGTATTTCTTTTTCGCTCTGCTCTGGGCTCAAAATATCACCTCCTGCTAACGCTTGGCTGCTGTATGATGGCAGCAGCCAAGCTTACTTAAACTAACGGCTAGCTGCGCCAGTGAGAGCGAACTCTACCTGCCGCTGCCGCCAGTGGAGCCACTGCTATCCACAGGGTAATAGTAATCAGCATTGCCATAGGATAGTCAATGCCCTGCCAGCCCAGCTTGGGAGCAATCACGCCCCACAATAGCATAAAGAACAACGAACTCAGAAAGAAACCCGGAATAGCCGCCAGCATTGTAAAGTAACCCATTTTAGTCCTCCTTTATTTTATTGATATCTTCCAGCTTCGAATCGATAAATGTATCCACTCCAAAATGTGCCGTCTTCCTCAAGTCATCCAGGGCTTTGCGTCTGGTCTTACCCGTGCCCATAACCACCGGTTCCCAGACGGCATAGTAGCCCTGCATCATCTCATCGAACTCTATTTGTATTTCATTTGTTTTTGACATGGCAAACTGTTCCTGACAACAGATTTATTCCTCCAGTATAGCCTTGATTTCCTCCGAGGCACTGGAGATAACCTCGCGTATACGCTTCATCTTGTCGGGGGCTACACGCCGAGCCCGGTGCCCCATCATTCTCGCCAGTTCGGCAAATTCGCCCATCATCTGGGCAAAGCTGCCGATATTTTCCGGGTTCCATTGGCGCTTCATGTGGCTCTTGACCTTGTCGGTGAAGTCTTTCTGTTCATCCAGAAACTTAATACCCTCCTCGGTTATGGTATAGATTTTCTTACCATCCCGTTCCGCCGCATTGGCATAGCCCATCTCTTCCAGCATCTGCAGAGTAGGATAGACCACGCCGGGACTCGGTGTGTAAAACCCGTGAGAGCGCTCCTCGAGGGCGCGGATTATATCATACCCATACCTCGGCTTCTCCTTCAGCAGGTCGAGAATCACATATTTCAAATCCCCTTTACCAAAGGGGCTTTCCCGCCCGGAGCCACTAAAAAACCGCTCATGCTTGAAAGCCCTGTCTCTAAACATATCTATCACCTCCTTTCTATTCTGACATATCTAGTATTATCTAGTATTATCACGATATATCTTGATATATTGTAGACTGCCCTGTCGATACTTGTCAAGGGGTTTTGGGGTGATTTTATCAAAAATTTTTTCTTCGCTTGTGGTTACCATTGTAATCTGAAACAATCGCCGTAACCGCTCACTAATTTCGCTCATTCTTTCATTTTTTGTCATTCTGAGCGTAGCGAAGAATCTATCCCCCGGCATAAACATTGCGAAGAGCCCCCTGTCATTCTGAGCCTTTCTCCCCTGTCATTCTGAGGGAGCCTCTCACTCTCTGTCATTCTGAGGAGCAGAGCGACGAAGAATCTCTCTCCGCTGCACTGAGATCCTTCGCTAAAGCTCAGGATGACAAGAGGTCCTGTCTTTTTAACCTTTGGCTTTTAACCTTTGACTTTTGCCCGGAGCCGTCCTAATATAGCCTTTGCAATCAGCACGAGGGGGTGACAAAATGCCGAAACAAAGCTCGGAAATAATACAATTTCCCCTGGGCAGAGCCAACGCCTTCATCGTCCGTGGCCAGCGCCCCATTATCGTTGACACCGGCTATCCCGGCAGCGCCCCGGCAATCATAGGCAGGCTAAAGGAGAACGGCATCGACCCCGGAAGTGTCTCTCTCATACTCATTACCCACGGTCATGCCGACCATTTCGGCAGCGCCGCCGAGTTAAAAAAGCTAACCGGCGCCCCGGTAGCGGTTCACAAGCTCGATGCCGAAGCCCTGACAAAGGGCGAAGACCCACCTCTCAAGCCCACCGGTTCCATAGGCCGCTTTTTCCTGTCCCTGATGTCAAAAAAGGGCCCGGCAAAGGCTCCACCCGTGAAACCTGATATCATCATCGAAAACGATTTAGACCTCAGCGAATTCGGCGTAGACGGCAGGGCAATACACACGCCGGGGCACACTGCCGGCTCCGTAGCCGTGCTCTTACCCGGCGGCAAAATCATCGTCGGCGACACCATAATGCGCGGTCTATTCCGCTTCTGGCAGCCGCACTATCCCCTGTTCGCCGACAACATGTTCCAGCTAAAGGAAAGTATCAAGCTGATATTGCGCCAGAAGCCGTCGAAAATATACTCCGGCCACGGCGGCCCCTTCAGTCCCAAAGCCGTGCTGCGGAGATTTTCCTGAGCATCTCCACCTGACAACCCCACCAAAAAGCGAGGAACCAGCGCTGGTCACTACGCTGGTTCCTCATTTAGATTAATGGGGGCGACGAATCGCCTACACTAGTTATAACGTCATAAACCGCCAAAAGTTTATTTCATTTACACACAACAGCCGGAAATTGCCCTACCGTAAGACCGTTGCTGTGGAAATAGCTGTACTATATAATGCTGATGAAACGTTGACACGGACCTGGTTTAAATCTTTTCGCAAGGAGGTTTGCCAAAAATGAACGTACCCACAAACTATATCGGCTGTGCTTTCGACTGGCTTTTTGTACTGCTCTTTTTCGGTGGATACTTTTATGTGCTGAGCCGGACGGGCAAAAAATGGATTTTCATGCTTCTATTCGGCGCCGCTTGGTTCGTCATGGGAATATCATACATATTTCTCCTCACCGGCACGGCTGCCAGCGAAGGGCTTATCACACTTATCAGGACACTCGGATACCTGTTGTTTACCTCAGCCATACTGACGGCAATCGCCGAGCTGACAAAGTCGGGGAAGTAAATAGCTACCCGAGACCACATAGGTAATGTGAACATTCTGACGTAATGTGTACTTTCTGCAGAACGTTTGCCTCAATCCTAGCGAAAAGGGGGGTAGATAGTCTACACATTATGAGGCTCGGTAGATGGGAGTCTATTCAAATGGTAGAGAGATACACTAGGTCAGTTAAGTTTGATGATTCTCTGAGGCTGTACTCTGCTATTGTAGATTAATAACAATCGTTTACTCGATGATAGAATCCAAAGATGGTTCTCCGTCTTTCTCGCTTTCCCAGTGATGTGATGCAAGAAACGGCATTTCGCTTTGTTGAGATGTAGCATATCTTACAGCCATACGTAACGGTGGTAGCTTGTGCAAGCATTCTCTTTTGAATTCTTCAAAGGTAAGGCACTGCATATTGGGCAGCAATCTCAAATCTTTATTCACCACTAACAAATCAATGTCCTTTTGTGAAAAATCTCCGCCCATTACCACGAAATACAATCTATATGGGAAATCAGCGTATTTGTGCAATTTAATATTCAAGTGAGTACCCACGTTTTTTATGGTATTGGTGCTGAATACTTCCACTGCAAAATTCACTTTTGCATATACAAAGAAATCTACCCTTGTCTTACCACTTCCGTATTTCCTTTCCTCGTGCACGCATATCTCTCCATATCTTTGAATCAAATACTCCTTGACCTCGCTCTCCGTTTGCATGGATGATTCGTAGGCACGTTGACCAATAGACTGCCGATGGGAGCCCTTACCATAATCAACAATATCTAACCCCAAAGACTGCCGAAGTTTCCTAAGACCCCCGTATTTCATCTGTATGTATCTTGCAGAGCATAAATAGGGACACTTATCAACTTCTCTAGAAGTCGGGTAATGACCATGTTCAGAATAGAATCTTTTAAAACCTGACTTAAGAGCATCCAGCGACCCTAAACCTGAACCTGGAGGGTAATGACCATGTTCGGCATAGTATTTCTCAAAACCCGCTCTAAGAGCATCCGCCTCGTTGTTTGTCAAATCATGACCAACCTCGCTATGACCAGATGTATTTTTAAAAAGACCTGAATGATGTTTATACCAATGTAATCCTAGACCGTGGCGATAACCATATTTGTACTTTCTTCTACAAACTGGGCAGAAAAAACGCCTATATTTGGACTTAGGGACGTGTTTATCAAAGATGTGCAGTCCAAGTTGATACAAATTATCATATACTTCGCCACATAACTGACAAGTGGGACAATTAGAATCTAGCATTCACGCTTCGCTTCCCAAAAGGGATTATATGCCCCGTCGTAGATTTGATGCAACCACAAACTTTTTGAATTTTTCCCAAGCTTGACAATCCAACCTGAATGCTTAATTAGGCAAGGCATACCTTTAAATAAGGTCATCACAGAACTAGGTTGGTTACCCCTCTTAGAAAAAACAAGTTACCTCTGGGCTCTTCTTGCCTGAAGCCTCTTATAATCTCTTCTAACCCAATTAATTAATTGACTCTCGCTGAATATGCCATCGTGAGCTTGCTGGTGACAGTTGGGACAAAGAGCTATCAGATTATTAAGGTTGTTGTGCTGGTTGTTCATGTCAATATGGTGTATTTCAGGTTTGCCTTGGAAGTAGCAACGCTCATTTGCACATCCATACCGTGATCGTCTAAGCACCTCATCCCTTTTGTTTGGTGGAACGAATTCTCTTTCAGATGCAATTTTCTTAAAAACTACATTCTTCACTGTATCTTTAGCTTGGCGACCTAACCAACCACGCAATGAAGCATACCTATAAACAACATATCCAATAACAGCCAGCAGTATACCTAAGATACTCCAACCAAGAATGGCATGTTCTTTCCACCAACTAGTAAGCGAGGAATACACAATTAGAGCAACGACTATTACACCAAACCAAAACTCATCCTTTACCCTTCTACGAGGATTAGGCATATGTTTCCAACCCTCCTCTTGCTTTAATCATGTGTATATGACTATTATACACCTGCATAAACCAAAGCAGAATAGAATACTTTAAGTACTAGCAAAGTAATGGATTAGGAATCCGTTCGTCATAGCTAAATTGGTAAGCATTCTACTTAACAAATATTCGGATTGAGAATCAGGTGATTATGTCTTTCCGGGCATTGACTGTCCCAGGAGTGAAGTCGCACAAAGTAGCAGTTATGTACAAGTCTGAACAATACTGACTATTGCGCAGCCATAGGAAAGGCTGCCACTCACCTTTTCAGAACCTCGTATAAGCGTGCCACATTCATGCGCTGTAGCATATTTGCCCTTGCCTCGGCACCAGCCTGCATGGGATAGCGGTCAAGCAGCGAGATTTTGTCCTGAGCTTCCTGCAGGCTCATCCCCTGGTCAATTGCCGCCTTTACCTCATCTATCCAGGACTGGATGAAAGCACTCATCTCAGGTATGTAGTCCCGGCTGCAGATTTCGCCATGCCCCGGGACTAATATGTCAGCCTCCAGTTTTTGAATCTGTTTCAACGACTCCAGCCATTCATAGGGAAGAGCTTGATGAAGCCATGCCTGCACCCTGCCGAACACGTTGTCCGAGGTGAAAACTACACTCTCCCCAGGAATATAGACCGCCAGCTGGAACCGGGTGTGCCCCGGCAGGTTGATAAGCTGGAAAGTATGGCTGCCCGAGTAAAGCGTAAGCCTCTGCGATAGGGTTATGGTGGGCGGGCGGTAGCTGAATTTATCAACGAGAGGAAGGCTCTCCGGGTCAGTCTGCTTGAGATATTCCCTTAGCTGAGCAACCGAGGCGTCCAGAATCGCCTGCCTGGTACCATCGTGAGCAACTACCGTTCCCTCAAAGAAGTAGTTGCCGGTAAAATGGTCGGCGTGAGGTTCGGTGTTTATCAAATAACGAACCGTGCCATGTTTGGCAATTTCGTCCCGCCATTTGACTGCATCTCGAGGTATATACGGGGTGTCTATCATTACTACCCCCGCCTCCGTGACCACGAAACCGACATTGCAGCCTCGAAAGCCAGTTTCAACGAAAACGTTCTGAGTAATCTTTTGCATGGCACCCTCCCGTGGTAAAGTATAACACATGGTTTCACCCTCACCCCAGCCCTCTCCCATCAAGGGAGAGGGGATAGATTCTTCGCTGCGCTCAGAATGAGCGGGGGGGGGGGGCCGGAATGGGCGGGGGCGAAGGGCTCGTAATGACAGGGGGCTCTTCGCAGTGTTTATGCTGGGGGATAAGATTCTTCGCTGCGCTCAGAATGACAAAATTGGATATTTGTGGCAGGTTTCACCCTCAACCTGGCCATCTCCCACCAAAAGGGAGAGGGGAGAGATTCTTCGACAGGCTCAGAATGACAGGGGGGGGGGCTGAGAATGACAGGTGGGTTCGTTTGCCTCGTACAGGCTATGCTGCTATACTAACCGACGTCGTGGATTACGAGATTATCATCGGGCTTGAAGTTCATGCCCAGCTACTAACCGGGAGCAAGATGTTCTGCTCCTGCAGCGCCGATTACGCCAGTGCGCCGCCTAAGCCGTAGCCTTTGCCCGTGCTTCCTGAGACATTTCTGCCAGGCGTTTTACCTCCTTGACATCAAGTCCCAGTCCCTTGGCTACGCGGCTGCCATATTCAACATCAGCCTTGTAGAAGACGGCTGTTTGACGTAATTGAATCCGCTTCTTGGCATTGCACAAGTGTGTCGTGATATTGCCAACCAGGTGGTCTCGATCCTCATCTGTCATCACCCGGCGATAGAGCTCTCCAGCCTGGAAGAAGTCATCGTTGGGATGCGTGTAAGGATGACGGGCTGCCTGCCCGGAAACATCAAACGGCGGCTCGGCAACATCGGGCTTCGGCTGCGGGCCGCCAAAGCTGTTGGGATAGTAGTTCGGGCTGTCCCCACTGTTGTCGCCGAAACACATGAACCCATCGCGCTGATAGTAATTAACCTTTGTTGCCTTCGGCGCGTTAATGGGCAGAAGATGATAGTTGGGACCCAGACGATGTAGATGGGTATCATGGTAGGAAAATAACCGACCCTGGAGCATCTTGTCAGGCGATGCCGCAATACCGGGAACGAAGTTAGCCGGGGAAAAAGCAGCCTGTTCCACCTCGGCAAAGTAATTGTTGGGATTCCGGTTGAGTACCAGGCGTCCTATTGTTATCGGCGGGAAGTCGGCATGGAACCAAACCTTGGTAATATCGAAGGGGTCGAAGCGATATTTATTAGCCTGCTCAGGAGTCATGATCTGGACTTCCAGTCGCCAGGACGGATAATCCCCCCGTTCGATAGCTTCATGGAGATCGCGTGTGGCATGGTCGGGATCTTGTCCCTTAACTTTGGTGGCTTCGTCACGGGTGAGGTTCTGAATGCCTTGCTCGGTTTTAAAGTGATACTGCACCCAGTAATATTTGCCCTTTTCGTTGTACCACTTAAACGTGTGGCTGCTGTAGCCATGCATGTTTCGGAATGTCTTGGGTGTTCCCCTGTCTGAAAACAGTATGCTGACCTGATGAACCGATTCCGGTGTAAGGGAAAGGAAGTCCCAGAACATGTCGGCATCTTTGAGGTTAGTGCCCGGCTGGCGTTTCTGTGTGTGGATGAAATCGGGGAATTTCAGCGGGTCGCGGATGAAGAAAACCGGGGTATTGTTTCCGACCATGTCGTAATTGCCTTCTTCAGTATAGAACTTCAAGGCGAATCCGCGAGGGTCTCGCTCCGCATCAGCCGACCCCCTCTCGCCACCCACAGTGGAAAAGCGGGCAAATACATCGGTGCGCTTTCCTTTCTTAGATAAAAAGGCGGCCCTCGTGTATTTGGTTACGTCGGCAGTAACCTCGAAATAGCCATGTGCACCTGCCCCCTTGGCATGAACCACGCGCTCCGGTATGCGCTCCCGGTCAAAATGCCCCATCTTTTCCAGTAAGTGGACATCCTGCATAAGCACAGGCCCAGAGCTGCCCGCAGTTTTACTGTTTTGGTCATTTTCGACTGGTGCGCCAAAACCGGTAGTGTATACCTTTTTCTCCTTTTTCTCCTGTTTCATAATGCCACCTCCAAACAAAAGATTAGTAAAATCAAAAGGGCACGGGTTTACCGCTTATTAAAAGCGATTCCCGTGCCCATATCAGCCAAACATCTGCTCCTTCCAGCCCCGTACTACGTTTTGATGTCTACTCTACATGCTAGACTTTAAGTGTAGTTATCTCACGGGAAGTTGTCAATATGTACAACTATGCAAAACAGAGTAATTTGCATCTCTGCCTTCGCTATTCGCCCGTCTCATACTCTTAACCAACCTCGTTTGCCTCATACAAGCCAGGCTGCTATACTAACCGACGTCGTGGATTACGAGATTATCGTCGGGCTTGAAGTGCATGCCCAGCTACTAACCGAGAGCAAGATGTTCTGCTCCTGCAGCTCCGACTATGCCAGCGCACCACCCAACACACATGTCTGCCCTGTCTGCCTGGGTATGCCCGGCGTGCTGCCGGCAATCAATCAGAAGGCGATAGAATATACCGTGATGACCGCTTTAGCACTCAACTGCACCATAGCCGAACATGCCAAGTTCGACCGCAAGAACTACCCTTACCCGGATTTGATGAAGGGCTATCAAATTTCACAGTACGATGCGCCCATGAGCAAAAGCGGCTGGCTGATGATAGAAACCGATGGAGTGAAAAGGAAGATTGGCATCACCCGCGTTCACCTGGAAGAGGACGTTGCCAAACTGACACACTGCAACTCGCCTGAGGGCGAAAGCTACAGCCTGGTGGATGTCAACCGCTCCGGCGTGCCGCTGATGGAAATAGTCGGCGAGCCGGATATCAGGTCGCCCGAGGAAGCCAGAGAGTACCTGGTGAAGCTGCGCTCTATTCTACAGTACCTGGGCGTATCGACAGGCAATATGGAGGAGGGCAGCTTCAGGTGCGATGCCAATATCAGCATACGTCCCAGGGGCACCACTGAATTGCTGTCAAAGGTAGAGGTAAAGAACATGAACAGCTTCAGAGCCGTGTACCGGGCTCTGGATTACGAGGCTAAAAGACAGCAGGAAGTGCTGGAAAAGGGAGGCAGGCTGGCACAGGAGACGCGGGGCTGGGTGGAAACGAAGGGAGTAACGGTGAGCCAGAGAAGCAAGGAGTATGCGCATGATTACCGCTACTTCCCCGAGCCTGATTTGCCACCGCTGGTCTTCAGCCAGAAATGGGTAGAGGGAATCAGGTCGCGCCTGCCCGAGCTGCCTGATGCCAGGCGAGACCGATTCATATCCCAGTACGGTCTGCCTCTGTATGACGCCAACCTGCTTACGGATTCCAGAGCTATGGCTGACTACTTCGAGAACTGCGTCAAGCTGATGACAGGCTCTTCGAACGGAGCCGACCTGCCCAGGAAGGCAAAGACCGTGAGCAACTGGCTGCTGGGAGATTTCAGCCGTATGCTCAACGCCACCAGCACCAGCATTGAAGATACCAGGGTGAGCCCGAAGCACCTGGCGGACATGCTGGCACTGGCGGATAAAGGCGTCCTGAGCGGGCCGACAACTAAGACGGTCTTCGAAGAGATGTTCCTCAGCGGCAAGACGGCGAGCGACGTCGTAGCCGAGAAGGGACTGAGCCAGATAAGCAGCTCGGAGGAAATAGAGAAAATAGTAGCCGGGGTAATAGCCGGCAACAGCCAGGCAGTGTCTGACTACGAGGCAGGGAAAGAGCAAGCCCTGGCTTTCCTCATCGGACAGGTGATGAAGGCAACCAAGGGGCGGGCTAACCCCGGAGTGGCGAAGGAAATACTGTTACAAAAACTCGGAGGTAAACGGAATGACTGACTATCTACTTATTGCCCAGATTGTGGTAGCTATAGCCTTGATTGCAGTGCTTACGTTACAGGTGCATGGCGGCGGGCTTGGAGGTATATTCGGGCAGCCGGACAGCGTGTACAGGACACGGCGCGGCGTGGAAAAAAGCCTTCTTCAGATTACCATCGCCTTGACTGTTCTGTTCGTAATCATCTGCATCTGGGTTGTGGCAATCACCTAGTGGCTTGAGATCGCTTCGCTTCGCTCACAATGACATGGAGGGTCATTGCCAGGAGCCCTTCCACGTAAGGGCTCAAAGTGACAGGCGAGAAGGTGGCGAATGATAAAAAAGAGATTGGGGAAATGCCGATAAAGCTAACTACACTGGCTGAAAACACCGCCGGCAGGGTTGGGCTGCTGGGCGAGTGGGGATTGAGCGTACTGGTAGAAGTAGATAACTACAAAGTTCTGCTGGATACGGGACTGGACATATCGGCTGCCTGCAACGCTGTCGTCATGGGCATAGACCTGCGCGCGGTCGACAGGATAGTCCTGAGCCACGGGCACCGTGACCACACCGGCGGCTTTCAACGCGTGCTGAGCGCGATGAGAAAGAAAATAGAGGTGATTGCCCACCCCGACATCTGGGCAGACAAGTACTCGCGCACCTTCAGCAAGCGAGAGCAGTATGCCGGTATACCTTTCGCCAGGAAAGCGCTGGAGAGCTGGGGGGCTTCCTTCAAGCTCACCGCAGAGCCAACCTGGATTACCGATAACATAGTCACCAGCGGCGAAATTCCCATGCAAACCGAATACGAAAAAATCGACCCCGACCTCTTCGTTAAGGAAGACGACGAGCTCCACCCCGACCCGCTCAGGGATGACCTGGCTCTCATTGTTAAAAGTGAGAAAGGCTTGATAGTAGTTTTAGGCTGCGGGCACAGGGGCATGATAAACACCATACGTCATGCCCGGAAGATAACCGGCGTGGAGCGCATCAACATGGTAATCGGCGGGACCCACCTCATCCACGCCTCCACGGAACAAATTGACCTTACCATCGCAGACCTAAGGAAGCTTAAGGTTGAGAAGATAGGCGTTTCTCACTGCACCGGGCTGCGGGCAGCCGCCATATTGTCTCAGGCGTTCGGCGACAGCTTCTTCTTCAACAACGCCGGCAGCGTTATCACCATCTAAAAAGGGTACGCCCATTGTCACCCTGAGCGACAGCGAAGGGTCTACAATTGTCTTCGCGGAGTTTATCCGGAGTGGAGATTCTTCAGTCGCTTCGCTCCTTCAGAATGACATTAACGAAGGGCTCAGAAGTGCAGGGAAAAATCAGAATAACCGAGAGTTCAGGCTGAGATAGACCTCGTCACCGCACCGTTCCAATAATTACGGTACTATGTGTATCTTGTAATATTTACTCAAAGAATTGAGCGGCTCATCTGCATGTATATATGATAGCTTTATAGTAGTATCACCCACTTTGAGAGCGTTAAAGGTAAACTGCTGCGAGCCGGTGGCGCCCACCTGGGGTACGCTATAGGACCTGTATTCACTGCCTTCTGATCTGACTAAGTCGGGGTCATAATAGTCCAGCTCCCACTGGAAGCCTGTGGCCGGGCTGGAATCGAGGTTGATGGTAAACGGTTGGCCTGCTATTACCTGCTGCTGAAAATGAGGAGAAAGCAACTCCGCTGGCGGCTGTGGGATGGCTGGTTCCATCACCACCACCTTGGTGGAGGCGCTGACCTCCGTGGAGGCGCTAATTGCCGTGAGCGTGTACATGGTCGTTACAGAAGGTATCACGCCTTTGCGGTCCTGATGTTCCACTTCGCCAACGCCCTGGTCAATGCTCACCGAAGAGGCGTCTGTAACATCCCAGACCAGGGTGGCAATGCCGCCGGGCATAACTGCGTTAGGGGTGGATTCAAAATGGTTGATAACCGGCATAGCTGCTGTCGGTGGCGAGGTAGAAACCGCTACCGAAGTGTCGGCAACAGTAACACCTGCCCTGTTGGCGGCTGTCAGCTCATAAATTATGGTTTCATCGGGACTCACAGTACGGCTGCCAGTGGCAGGTACCGTGCCCAAGCCGTGGTCGATAGTCACAGTATCTGCGCCGGTTACCTTCCAGTTAAGAGTGCAGGAATTTCCCTGGGATATATGCGCCGGATTAGCATAGAAATGGTTTACCGTGGGACGGGCGGGCTGAGGAGCTGCGCAGGCAAAGATAACCAATAACAAAAACAAAGTTACCAACGCAAAAACTATCCTCATAATTACCTCCTACATCCATAGTGTTAACTGTTTAAGGTAGCACAGGCGAGGCTAATGTCCGCCGATACATTTCTAACTATATAGTGCGCTTCCACACTGTGCCTTTGGGAGTATCTTCGAGAGCTATGCCTAATTCAGCGAGCCGGTCACGCACCACATCAGCAAGCTGCCATTGTTTGGCATGGCGTAGCTCTTTGCGAACATCAATGAAAAGTAGAATAAGAGCTTCGACATCAGGATGCTCATCGCTTTTAGCAGCAGCAGATAATAACGATTCAATTTTAACCATAGAGTCGTTACCAGCCCCCGGCACCTTTTTAAATTCAAAGCTAAGCTTGCTTACAAGTTCAACAAACGGTTGAGCATCCAGCGGCGGCTTTGCCGGCTCCTCCAGCGTGAAACCTAGCACGCCAGCCAGCTCCGCCAGCGTCTTCAGAGCACTGCTTACATCGCGATTCTCTTCACGCGCCCTGTTAATCTCCCTGGCTAAGTCAAAAAGAACTGCCACCGCCTGTGCGGTGTTGAAGTCATCGTCCATGCTATCGATAAATCTAGCTTTGAACGCCTCAGCATCGAGAGCTGTCTTGTTGCCAGACTTCCCCCCGTCTCTGGTAGCCTGTCGCAATCTCTCCATGCCAACTTCCGCTGCTCTCAGTGTCTCTTCGCTATAAGTCAGCGGACTGCGGTAATGTGAGCCGAGGACAAACAGCCGGATGGCATCAGGGCTATAGCGCTCTAGGGCCTGTTTTACCGTTATCAAATTGCCCAGCGATTTGCTCATCTTATTTTCACCCATTTGCAGCAGCCCGTTATGCAGCCAGTGCCTGACAAAAGGCTCGACTCCGGTAAAGCTCTCGGACTGGGTTATCTCGTTCTCATGGTGAGGGAAGATAAGGTCCTGGCCGCCGCCATGGATGTCAAGGGTTTTGCCCAGATATTTCAATGCCATAGCGCTGCACTCTATGTGCCATCCAGGCCTGCCCTGCCCCCATGGGCTTTGCCAGAAGGGCTCACCCTGCTTGGCTGCCTTCCACAGGGCGAAATCCAGAGGGTATTCTTTCTTTCCCTCTTCGGCAGAACCGCGGGATATGATGTCATCCAGAGCCTGGTGAGACAGCTTGCCGTATCCGGAAAAGTTCTTCACCCGGAAATAGACGCTGCCTTCGGAATCATAAGCATAACCCTTGGCTATCAATCCCTGAATCATTTCAATTATCTTGGGTATTTCCTCAGTCGCCTTGGGGTAGACATGAGCTCGCTGTATGTTCAAAGCGTCCATGTCCTTGAAGTACTCGTCAATATATTTTTCAGCCAGCTCCGAAGATGGAATACCCAGCTGGTTGGCTCGATTTATTATCTTGTCATCGATATCAGTAAAGTTCTGGACATACTTTACCTTATAACCTTTGAACTCGAGATAGCGCCTTATGGCATCGAATATGATGTAGCTCATGGCATGTCCAATATGGCAATCATCATAAACGGTAACTCCGCAGACATAAATGTTTACCGTTTTACCCCTGGGACGGAAATCTTCTTTCTGCCCCGATAGCGTATTAAATACTTTCATCTATTTTCTCCGAGGTGGGCGTTTAGCAGCCGTCCCGGTTTCAGGCTGCTTATCCTTTAAAGCTTTCTCCAGTTTAGCAATCTTTTTTTCCAAATTCTCAATCTTTTCCCAGACAGGGTCAGGCAATTTCTCCACGGTATCGGTATCAGGATTACGAATTTCAACCACTCTACCGGGCACACCGACAACGGTGGCATTTGCCGGCACCGAAGTTATAACCACAGAACCGGCACCGACTTTTACATTGTCGCCGATGGTGATGGCTCCGATAAGCTTTGCCCCGGCGCCTACAACCACGTTGTTGCCCAGAGTAGGATGCCTCTTTTTCTTCAGTAAGCTCGTGCCGCCAAGAGTAACTCCCTGGTACAGGGCGACATTATCTTTTATCACTGACGTCTCACCGATAACCACACCCATGCCGTGGTCGATGAAAAAGCCCTCACCAATCTCAGCTCCGGGGTGGATTTCGATGCCGGTGAAGAAACGACCGAGATGCGAGACCAGGCGAGGAAAAAAGGGAACACGCCAGTTCCATAGAGTATGAGCCAGGCGATGACACTGCCGGGCGTGAAAGCCAGGGTAGGCAAAAAAGACCTCGAAAGCGTTCCTGGCTGCCGGGTCATGCTCGAAAACCGCCTGTATATCCCTCTTAACGCTGCTGAAAAACTTCATATTTATTTCCTGCAAATATAATCTACTTCGTCTCTTCCACCAGAGCTACGGCATAAGCGGCTATCCCCTCCAACCTGCCGGCAAAACCCAGGCCTTCAGTGGTAGTTGCCTTTACCATGACCCGCCCTGAATCGATACCCAGCGTTTGACCGAGACGACCGCGCATATCCTCAATGAAAGGCGCTATTTTAGGCTGCTCAGCGACAACGACGGCATCGATATTTCCAACCTCGAAGCCTTGCGCCTTGAGCAGCTTATTGGCCTCCTCCAGCAAAACCAGGCTGGATATATCCTTGTACCTGGGTTCCTCAGGTGGAAAATGTTTGCCGATATCTCGAAGCCCTGCGGCGCCAAGAAGAGCATCAATTATAGCATGGGTCAACACGTCAGCATCGCTATGTCCGGAAAGACCTTTATCAAATGCAATCTCCACTCCACCCAGAATTAGCTTGCGCCCCGGGGTCAGTTGATGTACATCGTACCCAATTCCTACTCGCATCAGTCTACTTTTTCCTGATTATAAGCTCAGCCAGAGCCAGATCTTCAGGGGTGGTTATCTTTATATTGTCATACGACCCCATATAAAGCTTGACCTTATATCCCAACTGCTCGACCATGCTGGCATCGTCAGTAACGTCACCTTTTATTTGCTCATGAGCTTTAGTTATTATATCAAAGCTGAAAACCTGAGGTGTCTGCACCGCCCATATTTCCTGGCGATTGAGCGTTCCACTGACCGTCATGTCACCGCCGCCAAGCTTAACGGTATCCTTGACCGGTACTGCCGCCACCGCCGCACCCATTGATTCAGCCGCCTCCAAGCCGTCACGAATCAAGTCCAATGTAAGAAAGGGGCGGGCTCCATCATGAATGACCACCCAATCACAGCTCTTCAACTTACTGAGTCCCTGTCTCACAGAGTCCTGTCTACGGTCACCACCGAGGCATACTTCCACCACTTTAGACCAGCCCCGTTCAGCGACTAATTTCCGTCCCTGATTCAGCTTGCTCTCATTCAAAACGATTACTATCTGGTCGACCAGTTCGCAACCCTGGCAGACATCCACCGACCAGGCTAGCAAAGGCCTCTCAACCAGTGGCATGAAGACTTTATCCATACCCATTCGCTGGCTGCTGCCGGCTCCAACTATGACAACCCCTGTTTTAGACATGCGACTCTTCATCTGAATGTTCTGATTTCCTCGGGGGTCTGACAAGTCCGAGTCGGAGGGCTTGAGCTACAGTGCCTGCTGACAACAATTCAATACCTTTGACGACGGAGGAAAGTTTGGCTGAGGTTTCGGGAATCAGGCAACGCTTAAAGCCCAACCTGGTTGCTTCGGCAATCCGCCTCTCCAGTTGAGGCACAGCTCTAAGCTCGCCGCTGAGCCCTATCTCACCTAGCGCTACAAGACCCTGGACAACTTTAGCATCCCGGTGGCTGGATGCAATTGCCAGCGCCATACCCAGGTCGGCAGCCGGCTCACCGATACGCATGCCACCGATAACGTTGGTTATTATATCTTGATTGGAGAGGTTCACCCCGGCTCGACGGCTAAGCACAGCAGCTATTAAAAGCAGTCGATTAAAATCGACACCATTGGCAATACGTCGCGGCGGACCGTAGGCTGTAAGGCTGGTTAGAGCTTGAATTTCCACCAGCAGAGGGCGACTTCCCTCAAATGTAGGCACTACAGCCGAACCAACTGCTCCATCGCGATGTGACACCAGAAAAGCTTCAGACGGGTTAGCCACCTCTATTAAACCGCCTCCGCTCATCTCGAAAACGCCGACTTCATTGGTGGAGCCAAAACGGTTCTTGGTGCTTCTCAATATGCGATAGCTGCTGAAGGTTTCACCCTCCAGATAAAGGACGACATCAACGATGTGCTCCAACACCCTGGGGCCGGCGATAGCCCCGTCCTTGGTTACATGTCCGGTTATAAGAGCCGGAACTCCTGCCCTCTTTGCCCAGCGCATAAGCCTCAAGGTGCACTCGCGTATTTGGCCAACGCTGCCCGGTGTTCCGGTTAACCCCTCTACGTAGACAGTCTGGATAGAATCGACAACTACCAGATTTGGCGACAATTCTCCCAGGCGCGCCAGTATAGCTTCAAGATTAGTCTCGGGGAGAATATAGAGTCTGTCACCGCCTACACCAAGGCGTTCCGACCTCAACTTAATCTGCTGGGCTGATTCCTCACCGGAAACATATACCACCTTACCTCCCCGCTCAGCCAGCGCCGATGAAGCTTGAAGCAACAGGGTAGACTTTCCGATGCCCGGGTCACCGCCAACGAGCACTAAAGAGCCTGCCACCAGCCCACCACCCAGAACCCGGTTAAACTCAGTAAAAGGAAAACTCAGACGGGGATACGCCTCAGTTTTCAGCTTGGAAAGTTCACTGGGGGCATTCTCCTCTGAATACAGCCATGTAGCTGTCTGGCTGGAAACGGTGACAACGGTTTCTACGAAGCTATTCCATTCCTGGCAACCAGGACAACGGCCTAACCATTTAGGGCTCTCTTTGCCGCACTGCTGGCAAACAAAGACAGCCCTGGATTTGGGCTTATTCAAATGATCAACCCCTCAATCAATGCCAAAACCGCCGAGCAACAGATTTGAATATTAAAAAGGGCGGGGGTTCATAATACTCGGTCCCGCCCTAAGTAGAATCAGACTATCGAGAAGCTGGAGTTACGCAGTTCACTTCAGTTCTTGCGCTGCCCCCTCCCCTGATAAGGCTCCGGCAGCGGCTCGAATCACAATCTTCTCGCCATCATAGTCTACCATCAAGGTATCGCCGGGATTAAACTCACCACGGAGTAGAGCTTCAGAGAGCTTATCCTCAACCTCGTTTTGAATCACACGGCGCAGAGGTCGTGCTCCAAAAGTCGGGTCGTAGCCCTTTTCACCCAGAAAATCACGGGCAGCATCGGTGATTTCAAGTTTCAGATTCTTTTCGCCTACCGACTTAGCTACCTGGTTGAGCATAAGGTCGACAATTTGGCGGATTTGCGCCTTACTCAGGGAGTGGAAAACAACCACTTCATCAATGCGATTTAGAAATTCGGGGAGAAAGGTCGTCTTTAATTCAGCAAGTACCTTCTCCTTCATTTTCTCGTATTCAGTGTGCCGATTCTTCTCTTCATCGGTACGGGCGGCAAAGCCGATACCCATAACGCCTTTTATATGTTTGGCACCCACATTGCTGGTCATGACCACTATACTATTACGGAAATCTACCCGGCGCCCTTTAGCATCGGTCAGATGACCGTCATCAAAAATCTGGAGCAATATATTGAAGACATCGGGATGTGCCTTTTCAATTTCATCAAGCAATATCACGCAATATGGCTTTCGTCTCACCGCCTCGGTCAGTTGTCCTCCCTCGTCATAACCCACGTATCCGGGAGGAGCGCCAACCAGCCGAGCCACGGTGTGTCGTTCCATAAATTCAGACATGTCGAGCCGGACCATGGCATCTTCGCTACCGAACATGAACTCGGCTAAAGCCCTTACCAGTTCAGTCTTACCCACACCAGTTGGTCCCAGAAAAATAAAGCTACCGATGGGATGGCGAGGTTCCTTTAATCCAGCCCGGGCGCGCCGCACCGCCTTGGAGACAACATTTATAGCCTCATCCTGGCCGATAATGCGCTTGTGCAAAGCCTCTTCCATCTGAAGCAGTCGACTGGTTTCATCCGTGGTCATTCGCACTACAGGAACCCCGGTCCACATGCTGACTACCTCAGCGATATCTTCCTCGGTAACAACCGGCTTTTCCTGCTGCTGGTCCTCCTGCCACTTCTGTTCCATGACACTGATTTTATCTACCAACTGGACTTCACGGTCACGCAACTCAGCGGCATATTCATACTCTTTAGAAGAAATTGCCGTCTCTTTGTCCCTGCGCACAGCCTCCAGGGCACGCCTGGCTTCAGTCAAGCCAAAAGGCACACCGCCTCGCATAATACGAACACGAGATGAGGCTTCATCCATCAAATCAATAGCCTTGTCAGGCAAGAAACGGTCAGGTATATACTTAGCCGCTAAAGAAGATGCAGCTTGCAAAGACTCGTCGCTTATTTCCAACTTGTGATGCTCTTCATATCGTGCCTTAATGCCGCGCAGTATATCCAGAGTCTGCTCCACAGTGGGCTCGGTCACCATTACCGGTTGAAAACGACGCTCCAGAGCAGAGTCTTTCTCAATGTACTTGCGATAATCGTCCAGCGTGGTAGCACCAATGCACTGAAGTTCACCACGCGACAGAGACGGCTTCAAGATATTGGAGGCATCAACAGCACCCTCGGCGGCACCGGCACCGACAATAGTATGTAGTTCATCAACAAAAATCACACAATTTCCAGCGCTTTTTATCTCGTCAATGACCTTTTTCAGTCTTTCCTCAAACTCACCGCGATACTTAGTACCAGCTACCAACGAACCTATATCAAGGGTTACGAGTCGCTTGCCTTGCAGTGTCTCAGGGACTTCACCGGCAACAATACGATGTGCCAGACCCTCAACAATCGCTGTTTTGCCAACACCCGGCTCACCTATAAGCGCCGGATTATTTTTCGTGCGACGGCTGAGTATCTGGATGACTCGCTCAATCTCTTTGCTGCGGTTAACGATGGGGTCAAGTTTTCCAGCCCGAGCTGCATTGGTCAGGTCGATTCCAAGCTGGTCTAAGACCGGTGTACGGCCGGGTCCACGGGCAACGGCACGCGGTTGAGACGCACTCTGACTTAGAACGCTATTTATCTCAGCTTGAGCTTTATCGAAAGTAATACCGAAGCTCTCCAAAACACCAACCGCCGCACCTTCGCGGTCACGCAGTAAACCCAAAAGGAGATGCTCAGTGCCTATATAGCTATGGTTCAAGCGGCGGGCTTCGTCAACCGCAAGCTCAATCACTCTTTTCGCTCTGGGAGTAAGCCCTACTTCGCCTATTGCTGACCTCTCTCCCCGCCCCACCACAAACTCCACAGCAGCTCGTATCTTATTCGGAAGTACGCCCATGTTAGCCAGGACTTTACTGGCTACACTATCTTCCTCGGCTATCAAGCCCAGCAATATGTGTTCAGTATCAATGTAATTATGCCCGAAACGCTGTGCTTCTTCCTGGGCACGAGTCAGGGCTCGACGAGCTCTCTCTGAGAATTTCTCAAACCTGCTGGCCATATGTGTCCTTGTCCTTTAAGCCTCTTTCTGTGAGCTAACTGATACCCTAATTAGAATTATAAGGCGTTTGATTAGAAGTGTCAAAGCTCCAAAATATTTGGGATACTTTGTGATTCAGAAGAGAATGCCTGACTTCGAGAAACTTAGATAAACCCCCTGGCAGTGGCATATTTTCCCAAAGAGTTGCCCCCCTAGTATCGTCTGCGCTGAGGCGTTTCACTTCCGTGTTCGGGATGAGAACGGGTGGTTCCACCTCGCTCTAACCACCAGAGGATAAAATCTGATCATAATATACATCTAAAAATAGCTTTTGTCAAATAAGGTGCTATGGACTTGACGATAACATTTGCCGATGCTATTCTTAAGACTGAGTCCGACGTTTTAAGCGAGGTACAAAATGCATTATAAGCGTGAATTACTCAAAGGCAGCACTGACTCTTTGCTTCTCTGTTTGATCAACAATCAGCCAATGTATGGCTACAACATCATAAAAGAAATAGAAAAAAGAAGTAATGGCTACTTTCAATTCAAGGAAGGCACTCTCTATCCGGCTCTCCACCGACTGGAAAAAGCCGGATTACTTCAGGGTAGATGGCAGAGGCTGCCGAGCGGTCAAGAAAGGCGCTACTATTACATAACAGTAAAAGGACAAAAAGCCATGGTCGAAAGATTAGCTACCTGGCAAGATTTCTCTACCGCTGTGGCTTTAATTATTCAACCGGCGACTGGTTAACAGAAATGCCAGCTAAATCGAGCTACACAGATAGCGTCAAAGACTATCTAAGGCTTGAGCACACAATCGAAAGCGATGTGGTGCGAGAGTTAAACACGCACCTTGAAGACAAAAGCCACGAATTAATAGAATCGGGACTCTCTGAAGAAGAGGCATCCATTACCGCAGCAAGTCTCCTGGGACCTCCACGAGTTGTTGCCAGGCAAATGTATGAGGTATATAGCCAAGGTAGCTGGCGCCAAGCTCTTTTCGCCGCTCTACCCCATCTTTTAATTGCCGCACTCTTTTCCCTACATTTCTGGAAAGACACCATCTGGCTATTTGGCATCGTGATTGCAGTTGCCTGTGCTGTAATCTATGGCTGGTGTCACGGTAAGCCTGCCTGGCTATTCCCCTGGCTAGGTTATTGCCTGACTCCAGTTATAGCCATCGGCATCCTGTTGATATATCTACCCGGCAACTGGACCTGGTTCGCAGCCATCGCCTACATTCCATTAGCCCTGCTCGTCGTAGTCCCCATAACCAAAAAAACCATTAGAAAAGACTGGATATTCGCCTCATTAATGCTGCTTCCCATCCCTATAGTTATAGGCTGGATGCTAGCGCTGGAGTTAGATGATACACTTATATGGTACGAACAACTTCAAGGGTTTGCTTCCCAGATTGCTTTGAGCTTTGCAGTACTGGCTCTAACCGCAGCCACTTTCATCCGCATCAGGCAGCGCTGGGCTAAAGTCGGAATTCTATTAATCCTCGAAATATTGATACTGGTGATAGTGGCTTTGGGAAACAATAGTGCCATTGGCTTCGGCGGCTGGTTACTCCTTGTCCTGCTTTCCTTGATGCTTGTTCTTGGGCCGGCACTGTTGGAACGGAAAATAAAAGCATCTGACCAAAAACAATTAAGACTATACAATAAATCAGCTCGTTAACTCTTCTCGAGAAGACGAGATGGGTTTCTTTCTATCTCCAGAATCCCCGCTTTGTTTGACTGGCTTCGTCTTCCATAGCTTCCAAATACACCTGGTATTTAACATCAGGCGGATAGGCTATAGTCCAGGCACAACCTCGGCTTACCATCTCGGCATTGACAAATTTATCGTCAACATAAACGTAGCGTAGCAATCTCCCATATCGATCTCTGTCCGAAATATCGCTTTCCAGTCTAACCTTTTTGCCTGCTACCAGTTCCTCATTTACCTGTTTAGCTTCCAGGTAATAGAATCCTCCGCTTTCGGGTGCGTCTATGCCAATATAACGCACATGATAACCACCCTGAATAACAATGGTATCGCCATCGATAACTTCGGTCACCAAAGCCATGTCAGACGGCTGATGGCAAGCTGATGACAGCAATAAGACAATTGAAAACAAGAGGGTGGCGAGTTTTTCTCTAAAGCCCATCGCAAAAACCAAAGAGGTGAAAGTATCCGGCAAACTTCACCACAAACTTGCCTGGGATGATTGCCCCTTCTTGTAAGTAACTCCCAGGTGTTCACAGGCAAGCCTGGTAGCCATCCTGCCGCGAGGTGTCCGCTCTAAAAATCCTAATTGAAGAAGATAAGGCTCGTAAACGTCCATTATAGTATCTGCTTCTTCACTTATGGAAGCAGCAATAGTTTCCAACCCGACCGGCCCGCCATCGAATTTTTCAATTATAGTACGTATAACTTTGTGGTCTATCTCATCCAGGCCAATGCGGTCTATCTCCAGTTTGGCAAGTGCTTCAACAGCAACGGTTTCAGTAATTACTCCATCTGCCATTACCTGGGCATAATCACGCACTCGTTTAAGCAATCTGTTAGCTACTCGAGGTGTTCCCCTAGCCCGACAGGCAATCTGGCTGATGCCGTCCTCATCTATATCTATATTGAGAATTCTTGCTGAACGCTTCAAGATCGTCTTTATAGCCGGCTCGTCATAGAAATCGAGGCGATAAACAGCGCCGAATCTATCCCTCAGAGGTGGACTCATCATGGCAAAACGGGTGGTAGCTCCGATTAAGGTGAAATGAGGCAGACTTAAGCGTAAACTCCTGGCACCAGGCCCCTTACCAAGAATTATGTCTATGGCAAAATCTTCCATCGCCGGATACAGTATCTCTTCCACAGGACGACCAAGTCGGTGGATCTCGTCAATAAAGAAGCCGTCATTTTTTTGGAGATTAGTCAGTATAGACGCCAGGTCACCAGGGCGCTCTATCGCTGGACCCGAGCTAATTCTAATATTGACGCCCATTTCAGCAGCGATAATGTAAGCTAACGTAGTTTTCCCTAAGCCGGGCGGCCCGTAAAGAAGAACATGGTCCAAAGGCTCTCCGCGCTTCTGAGCAGCAGTAATGGCTATTTCGAGGTTGCTTTTAACCTTTTCCTGCCCGATAAAATCGCTCAGGCGTCTGGGGCGGAGGTTAGTATCCAGAGAAACATCATCGACGCTGGGCTTGCCTGATACTATCCGTGTCTTTACTTCCTTATCTCTCATCGCTCAGGAAGCCAACCAAGGCTTATCTGAAATTATATCACATCAAGTATAAGCAAACTAAAGTCAATAGAGATGATCCATCAATAAAAAAATCCTCGCTTTACGGCGAGGATTTTTTAAGTCTCGAAGTCCCAATTTATTTCGACTCTTGCTCGGTCTCTATTTCAGACGATTGCTCGTCCACCAACTCCTCTGAAACATCCGTTTGCAGGGTTTCCGATTCAGCCTCCTCAACCTGTGGTCCTACAGATTCGCCTTCCTCAACTTGCAGGGTTTCCGATTCAGCCTCCTCAACCTGTGGTCCTACAGATTCGCTTCCCTCAAGATCCGAGATTGTCGATTCACTTTCCTCAACTTGCATGGTTTCGGATTCGCCTTCCTCAAGCTCCGGAGTTTCTGATTCAAGCCCTTCAACCTTAGGCAAAGTCTGAGATGGAATAAGTTTACCGATAATCACGTTCTCCTTAAGTCCGAGTAGTTTATCTGTTCTACCCCAAATTGCTGCTTCGGTAAGTACTCTCGTAGTCTCCTGAAAAGAAGCGGCGGCCAACCAGCTACTTGTATTTAACGAACCTCTAGTAATCCCTAGAAGAACAGTTTGAGCAGTAGCTGGTTCCCCACCTTCAGCCAGAACCTTAGCATTTATACTCTCGTACTCGAAGCGGTCGACCAGGTCTCCAGAAAGAAGCTCAGTGTCACCTGGAGATTCTACACGGACTCGTCTAAGCATCTGGCGAATAATCATTTCAATATGTTTATCATTAATGTTTACGCCTTGCGAGCGGTAGACCTTTTGCACCTCTTCAACTAAATACTGTTGCACTGCGTCCCTACCCATAATGCGTAGAATATCCTGTGGGTCTACAGAACCATCAATTAACTGGCCTCCAGCTTTCACTCTATCACCCGTTCTAATGCGAATATGGCTCCCAGACGGAATTATATATTCTCGCTCTTCAACCTCTTCATACTTGATATAGAGATTACCTTCCTCAATAACGACATTGCCAGCAACTCTAGATATCACCGGATGCTCTTCTACAACTACTGGTTTCTTGCTTCGCGATTTTTTAGGCGCGACTGTTAAAGTAGCAAGTTTTGTTCCAGCTTCAACCCACTGCCCATCGCTTACAACCAACTCTGTTTTCGGCGGCAACGCATATTCATCCAGATATGATTCAGAACTGGTAACTCTTATCTTCCGCACATCTTGAGTCTCAATTACATCTACAATGCCATCGATTTCAGAGAGGACAGCCAGGCCTTTTGGCACCCTGGCTTCGAACAATTCCTCCACCCTTGGCAAACCACTAGTGATATCAGCGCCGACTACGCCTCCCGTATGAAAGGTGCGCAATGTAAGCTGGGTGCCCGGTTCACCTATACTCTGGGCAGCAACAATACCTACAGCCGTGCCAATTTCCACCAGCCCTCTTCTTGCAAGGTCACGTCCGTAACAATATTTGCAGATGCCACGGCGGGAATGGCAACTAAGCGGTGACCTAACATATACTTGGGTAATGCCAGCACCGGTAATTTGCTTTGCCTTTTCCTCGTCGATCTCTTCATTTGCCCGGATAATAATCTCGCCGGTACCTGGGTCAACGACATCAGATGCAGCTAGACGCCCAACCAACCGCTCATCGAGAGGCGCCAATAGACCTTTCTCCGCTTTATCAAACAGCCAGATACCCTCTTCGGTGCCACAATCATCCTCGAATATTATCAAGTCTTGGGCAACATCAATAAGACGGCGAGTAAGATAACCGGCATCAGAAGTTCTCAAAGCGGTGTCAGCCAATCCCTTGCGAGCCCCGTGAGTAGATATAAAATATTCCATCACCGAGAGCCCTTCACGAAAGCTTGCCTTGATAGGGTATTCGATTATTCTCCCTGACGGGTCGGTCATCAAGCCTCGCATACCAGCCATCTGCCTGATCTGCGAAATATTTCCCTTCGCCCCCGATGTTGCCATCATGTAGACACCACCATAACGATCCAAAGATTGGGAGATAGTTTCTGTGATTTTATCCGTGGTCTCCGTCCAAACTTGAATTGCGCTGTTGTAACGCTCATCATCAGTTATCAGCCCTCGGTTAAACTGGCTCTCGATAACAGCTATTTTCTCATCACCCTCTTCGAGGAGCTTTGCCTTATCTCGAGGAACCTCAATATCTTTAGCAGCAATAGTAGTGCCTGATTTAGTGGCATACTCAAAGCCAATCTTCTTAAGATCGTCAAGCATGGTAACTGTGGGAATATTACCTAATGAGCGATAACAGTCTAACACCAAGCGTTTCAGGGCAGCTTTATCCATTACCTGATTATGAAATCGAAATTCAGGAGGCAAGACTTCATTGAACAAAATCCGACCAACACTGGTTTTCAATCTCTGCCCGTCTCCATCTTTGTTTCCCACCTGTATTTCAGCACCCAGGCTGACAACTCCCAGATCATAGGCAAGCTTAGCTTCCTCAAAATCGTAAAAAACCATCCCTTCCCCCATCGCCCCGGGTCTAGTATTAGTGAGATAATAACAACCCAGAACCATATCCAAAGTTGGTGTCATTACAGGCTCACCGCAACTCGGCAACAGCATGTTATGTATGCTAAGCATTCTTTCCCTAGCTTCTCTCACTGCTGCCTGAGAAAGAGGCACATGAACAGCCATTTGATCTCCATCAAAGTCCGCATTAAAAGCGGTACACACCAAGGGATGAATCTGGATAGCACTACCATCAATAAGTACAGGTTCAAAAGCTTGAACACTTAAACGATGTAATGTTGGGGCACGGTTGAGCAATACTGGTCGTTCTTTGACCACTTCTGCCAGAATGTCCCAAACCTCAGGTCTAGCTTTCTCTACTTGTCGCCGGGCACTCTTAATATTATGAGCATAACCCTGTTCAATCAACTGACGCATAACAAAAGGCTTAAACAATTCCAGAGCCATATGCTTGGGCAAACCGCATTGATGTAGCTTCAATTCAGGCCCAACAACAATGACCGACCGTCCACTATAGTCTACTCGTTTGCCCAAAAGGTTTTGGCGGAAACGACCCTGCTTACCCCGAAGCATGTCAGACAATGATTTCAATCTATGAGCTCCACTAGCTATTGGCACTCGCCCTTTTCGACCACTGTCTATAAGCGCATCAACGGACTCCTGAAGCATACGCTTCTCATTACGAATGATAATCTCAGGAGCACCTAAATCAATAAGCCGTCTAAGACGATTATTACGATTAATCACACGTCGATAAAGATCATTAAGGTCGCTGGTGGCAAATCGACCTCCGTCCAACTGGACGATAGGTCGAAGCTCCGGAGGTAAAACGGGAAGCACTGTCAAGACCATCCATTCAGGCTTATTGCCACTGCGCCAGAAAGCTTCGACTACCCGTAATCGCTTACTGGCCTTCTTGCGACGCTGACCCGAACTCGAACGTATCTCTTCAATAAGGACATGACGTAATTTTTCAAGATCAATCTCTTTAAGAACGTCCAGTATGGCTTCTGCTCCCATGCCAACTGCAAAAAATTCACCAAATTCTTGCTTAAGCTCTTGATATTGGCCCTCAGTGAGAAGGCTCAAAGATCGTAGATTCTCCAGCTCTGAGATTTTGTCGCTGAGCTCGCTTTCAAGTTCAACCTTTTTATCAATAAGTTCGCGCCGTAGCTGATTTACCTTCTCAATAGTTTTCTGGTCTGGAGCTGACTTAGCTTCCGATTCTATTTCCGCAACCTGATTATCCAATAGCTTCTCTTGCTCAGCGATATGTTGAGAGAGCCTTTCTTTGAGTTTTCTAATCATCTCATCACGCACTGCGGCATCAACTGAGACAACGATATATTGTACAAAGTAAAGAACCCTCTCTAGGTTTCGGGGAGAAACATCAAGAAGCAGTGCCAGCCGGCTGGGCACTCCTTTAGCGAACCAAATGTGAGACACCGGAGCAGCTAACTCAATATGGCCCATGCGTGTCCGGCGAACCCTGGAATGCTCTACAGTGACCCCACATCTATCACACGTAACACCGCGGTAGCGTATCTTCTTATATTTTCCACAATAACACTCGTAATTCTTAGTTGGCCCGAAGATTCTTTCACAGAAAAGTCCATCTTTCTCCGGCTTTAGAGTTCGATAATTAATTGTTTCAGGCTCGGTTACCTCGCCATACGACCAACTTTTAATTTGCTCCGGGGAAGCTAACGAGATACGGATAGCATTAAAATCATTAACCTCAGTCATCTGTCTCCTTTAGCTCAAACCTCTGAGTTTAGTCCCGATTTTTTTCCTCTCTTCAAGGAAACTCACCATTTCTTCTTCTTCATTAAGTAACTCGACGGCTAGCCCTAAGCTACGCAATTCCATAAACAAAACCTTAAAGGACTCAGGAACACCCGGTTGAAATATGTCCTCACCTTTAACCAAAGACTCATAAGCCTTAGCTCGGCCAGCTACATCGTCTGACTTAACAGTGAGCAATTCCTGAAGCATATGGCTGGCGCCATAGGCTTCCAACGCCCATACCTCCATCTCACCAAATCGTTGTCCGCCAAACTGAGCCTTTCCACCAAGTGGTTGTTGAGTGATTAGAGAATAAGGGCCAGTAGATCGAGCATGCACCTTGTCCTCAACGAGGTGAATAAGCTTCATCATGTAAATGCTGCCTACAGTCACCGGTTGGTCGAACGGTTCTCCGATTCGCCCATCAAAAAGAGTAACCTTGCCGAATACAGGTGGTGACTGCTTTTGCTCAGCATAAACTTTCTCCACAATCGCCCCTACTTCCTCATCGCTAAGCCCGTAAACCTTAACACCCAGCGTATCAAGCCACAAGCGCAGACAAACCCTCTTCGCTTCTCCGGGACAGCTATCATCAAATACTTTCTCGGCATTATAGCCATTGTCAGCAAGCCAAGTCTTAGCCTGGTCAAGCCCAACAGCGCTAAAATCACCACGACTCGCTTTATTAATTGCGGCTGCCTGCTGTACTATCCATGCTCTGGCCAAAGCATCCTCAATAGCAACATCATTAGCGCCATCAAAAATCGGATTTAACACTTTAATGCCAAGTGTTTCAGCAGCCCAACCTAGATGGGTTTCCAAGATTTGTCCTATATTCATGCGTGACGGGACACCAATAGGATTGAGAATAATATCCACTGGCCTACCATCAGGCAGAAAAGGCATATCTTCCTCTGGCAAGATACATGATATAACTCCTTTATTACCGTGTCTGCCAGCCATCTTATCTCCGACAGATATCTTCCGCTTCTGTGCAACCCAAACCCGTACCAGACAATGAACACCCGCCGGCAAATCACTATTATCATGGCGGAAGAAAACTTTAACATCTATAACCTTCCCACATTCACCATGTGGCACTCTAAGCGAACTATCTTTAACCTCACGGGCCTTCTCACCAAAGATAGCCCTCAACAACTTTTCCTCAGCAGTTAACTCAGTCTCACCTTTCGGGCTGATCTTACCCACCAGAATAGAGCCTGGACCAACTTCAGCGCCTATACGGATGATGCCGGACTCGTCCAGATCGCGCAGGCTCTCTTCTCCTACATTGGGTATATCTCTGGTAATCTCCTCTGTACCCAGCTTTGTCTCCCGGGCTTCTATCTCATACTTCTCAATATGGATAGAGGTAAACCTGTCATCCTTGACCATCCTATCGCTGAGTATAACAGCGTCTTCAAAATTATAGCCCCGCCAGCTCATAAAGGCACAAATAATATTTTGTCCTAAGGCAAGTTCACCATGGTCTGTCGATGAACCATCAGCTATAACATGCCCTTTTTTGACTTTATCACCTTTAGACACTACAGGACGCTGATTTACACATGTTCCTTGATTAGTTCGGATGAATTTTATCAGCGGGTAGACGTGTTCATTCCCATTTTCGCCGACAATAGTGACTTGACTATTGTCAACTGAGACGACCTCGCCATCCTCCCTGGCAAAAATAACCTGCCCGCTGTACTTGGCCACCTCTTTCTCCATCCCTGTAGCTATCAAAGGAGCTTCCGTACGAAGCAAAGGCACAGCCTGACGCTGCATATTTGATCCCATTAGAGCCCTGTTAGCATCATCGTGCTCGAGGAAAGGTATTAGAGATGTGGTGACACTGAAGACCTGCTTCGGTGATACATCCATAAAATCTATTTTATCTGCGGTTTCCTTAAGATATTTGCCACCTCTTATGACCCCGATTCTTTCCTCAACAAATTCATTTTTGGGGTTAAGAAGAGCATTAGCTTGAGCAATCGTATATTTCTCTTCCTCATCGGCGGTTAAGTATTCAATCTGCTCAGAGACAAAAGGAACAATCTTTATATTGCGAGAAGACAAAGAGGCAATTTTTTTAGCAATCTCTTTAGTAGCTAGTCTCCTTTTAGAAACAATGATTTTCCCACTCGAGTCAGTTGTGTCCTCCAAAACTGTTCTATCTGTTAGGTTTTCAACCATATTGGGCACCTCGTGGATGACCTTGCGATATGGTGTCTCTATAAAACCGTATTCATTAACTGATGCGTACGTAGCTAAGGAGCCAATGAGACCGATATTTGGTCCTTCCGGCGTCTCAATGGGACAGATTTTCCCATAATGAGAGTGATGTACATCTCGAACATCAAAGCCAGCGCGCTCGCGGGAAAGTCCACCCGGTCCCATCGCAGAAAGCCGACGTTTATGAGTCAACTCAGCCAATGGGTTGGTTTGATCCATGAATTGTGAGAGCTGTGAACCACCAAAAAACTCCCGCATGGCAGCAACTATGGGGCGATTATTAATCAAGGTAGAAGGAATGGCAGCTTCCGGACCAACTATACTCATGCGTTCTTTAATTGTCCGCTCTAAACGTAATAAGCCAATCCGAAACTGGTTCTGTATAAGGTGCCCTGCCGTCCTCACACGCCGATTACGCAGGTGATCAATATCGTCCGGTTCTTCACTTCCGTTGTTAACTTTAATGATACGCCGCACAATTTCTATAAAATCTTCCTTAGTCAAACAACGACGACGCTCATCGACATTAGTCCCTAATCTATTGTTAAGCTTATATCGTCCAACCCTTCCCAGGTCATAACGTCTAGGATTAAAGAAAAGGTTATTCAGCAAGCTCTGTGCATTCTCAACAGTAGGTGGTTCACCAGGGCGCAATCGTTTATAAATATCGACCAGAGCTTCTTCCCTTGTCTTAATAGAAGGCTCTCTCTCTATTGTAGATTGTATAAAAGTATGTTCTGACGATGTTTCCACATCCTGAAAAATCCCCAGCAGCTCGCCATCATCGTCATAGCCAATAGCACGTAGTAAAATTGCCACGGGAATCTTCCTCTTACCATCCACTTTTACAAAAATCACGTCCCTGCTGGACGTTTCAAATTCCAGCCATGCGCCGTGTTCTGGAATCAATTTGGCAGCGCATAGCCCACGTCCACTAGTCTGGTCTTCTTGCAAGCTAAAATAAATACCCGGTGAACGAAGCAGTTGATTAACTACTACTCTTTCCGCACCACTTATTATGAAGGTGCCCTTATCGGTCATAAGAGGAAAGTCGCCAAAGAATATTTCCTGCTCTTTAATCTCTCCAGTATCTTTAACTAGCAATTTTGCCCTAACATACAACGGGGCTGCATATGTCATATCTCGCTGGCGGCATTGGTCTACTGAGAAGGGAGGTTGACGAAACTCATAGCCAGCGAAATGCAACTCCAGCCTTGTACCGGTAAAATCATAAATGGGCGAAACTTCTTGAAGAAGCTCCTTTAAACCCTCCTCCTGAAACCAACGAAATGAATCAAGTTGAACCTTGATAAGATTGGGGATTTCCAAGACCTCAGGTAGTTTAGCGAAGGATTTTCTCTGCCTTAAGGCAATGTTCCGTTCTTCAGGTACTAAAATAGACATAGCTCTCCTCTAAGAAATTAAGACACGTGTCTCAAAAGCGGTACGTTAACCAAGCGCCAAATTATAACTAAGGATAGCAATGGGGGAAAGAATTAATAAGAAATTGACAAGGCATTCTAATGCAGTAAACAAGAAGTATAACACCAAATTTGTCTATTGTCAAGAGGATTAGCGATGATTTACATGACACAACAAAAATTTTTTTCTAGGAGAAACGTAAATGAGTGAAAATAGTCAATATCTCGCAGCACTTGAGATTGCTAAAAATCTCAGCGAAATTTGTGCCAACAAGGCGGGGGCAGAATCTATACTTGACCTGGTAAGCAAATTGGTAGAGTTAAGGTGGGCTATTTCTCCGTTAGTGTCTTGATTATGGCCTTGTATGCCTGGTCGAAACGCTTGGCGATCACGTTTACAGCGTTTTCCCGACCACTCGTACCAACGTCAACATTACCAACCCATCTCTCGGCAAGGTCTATGATGCGTATTTGTACCTGCGGATCTAAGTTTGCCATAATTCACCCCCTTAACCTTGATTATAGCACTAGATTGGAGTGTGTCAACGGTAAAATTGATAGCCGGTTAGGAGTATAATATAATGTACAAACAGAGTATGTACCTATTTTATTTAGACGATTCGGGTGATACTGGCCTTAGCATCAAGGGGTCTCCCACAGATGCCTTTGTCCTATCTTCATTGATTGTTGCAGACCATGCATGGCTGACAACTCTAGACGCAATAAAGGATTTTCGCAACTTTCTATGGAGAGAATTTCATCTGAAGCAACGAGAGGAATTAAAAGCGGGATACCTTGTGCATAATACTGGCCCAATCAAAGAACTAAATCTTGGCCTTAAGGCCAGAATGAACATTTATAGAATGGCGTTGCGGTTTCAGCAAAAGATTGGGGCGATAAAGACCTGGGCAGTTTTAATAGCAAAAGATAAGTTGGTTAAGAATGAGCAACCTTCAGACATTCGCAATATGGCGTGGCAGCAAACAATACAACGGATTGAGCGTTACACTTATTACGGTAGGGACAGCTGTGTTGTTTTCCCGGATGAGGGAGATCCCGCCTATGTCAGATCCATGTTTCGTCAGATGAGAAGACACAGCCAAGTGCCCTCTGCTATCAATGTTGGGCAAACATTATCACGCCCCGCAACATTTATTGTGGAAGATCCCAATTTTCGCCTTTCCCATGAATCCTACTTTATACAGCTGGCTGACTTAAATGCCTATGCTGCCTATCGTTGTGTCTACCCCAAGCCATATTTCGGTGCTGATTATTGGGACGAATTGGGCGATGCTAGAGTAAAAGAGGTAAGCAAGAAACCTCGAATGCCTATTGGTATATCTATTTGGCCTGCCCCTTGACAAATGGATATAAAATACATATAATTTATACTAGGACTGAAACTAGGCCACTGCCTAAGAGTAGGCCCTAATTTGGCCCTACGAAAGTAGGGCTTCCTTTTAAGAATACATAAGCATCGGTTGGTATAAGAATGACCAAGAAACACAAAGACACGACAATATCGCTCTATCCGCTATCTTTTCAGGAAGCCATTAAAGAACTAGCCACACCTATTAAGCGTAGGGATTCTCAGGCTGATGCGTCTGGCAATACCAGTCAAGCCGTCCCTGCACCTGGCCGACCAAAGAAGCGAACCTCTCGGCGTCAGTAACCTTTCGGCTATTGAACCTATACTGAAACTCATCGAGGTATTGCGGTAAATAACCCGCCCCAACGTGCTGAAATACGCCATATAGCCCCCGTTTCAACAAGCTCCAATAGTTTTCAATACCCTGAATGTGCACATCGCCAGCGACATAGGTTTTCTCGTGGTCAATAATGTCATGGCGAACATGGTGCTTTATGTGCCTGTAGGCTGAGTGCCCATCAGTAATCAGACGTGCTTTATCGAGGTCTAGGTTGTTTCGTAGCACCGGCCCTAACGTTTTGGCATTAACCTCTGAAACTTTTATTGTGCGGACTTTGCCCTTGCGTTCAATCATCCCAAAGACAACCGCCTTACTCATGCGGGGATGAGGGCCTCTTTTTCTAAGTCCCATTTTGATTTCATCTTGAATGCGTTCCCGCACAGTATAATGACCACGTTGTCTACCACCAATATAAGTCTCGTCTGCTTCTACTGTACCAGTAAAGGGTTCAAGGATGTTTTTATCCCTCATAGCCTCACGGATTCTATGGGCCATGAACCAGGTTGATTTATAGGTTACACCCAGCATCCTGTGTAACTGGTGAGCGCTAACGCCTTTCTTGGAGGCGCACATGAGGAATATCGCAGCGAACCATTTATTTAGCGGAATATGGCTATCTTCAAAGATAGTTCCAACAGTCGCCGTGAATTGCTTTCTGCAAGCCTTGCATTTATAGAACTTTTGCAGTTTGTTCTTTGTATCTGTTTTGCGTGATACAGCGTATGGACTATTTGCACCACACTTGGGGCACACCGCACCATTGGGCCAACGCTGGTGTTCTAGGAACTCACGGCATTCCTCGTCCGTCCACCTTAGTACTGTTTGATAATTTAGTTCGCTCTTATTCATGTTACTACTCCTAGCTAAGTCTAATATAAGTATAACATGAATTTATGGGTGTGTCAAGTATCTAATTGCCAGAGGATTAGAGACACTTTTCTCAAAAATTCCTTATCTTGTGCAAATTTTCAGCAGCTAGATGGAAAATCCACCTTGTATTTTCCTACTACGAAAAAGCCTGCATATCAGAATAGTTTTAACTCTGGTTCAATTGCCTTAAGTTTGGATATCGACTACAATTAGCGGCAACGTACCAAAAAATTAGTACCAATGGAGGTAAATTTAAACAATGGTTAATGATAGTTTTAACAAATTCAAAGGCTCACACGATTATGTTACCTCCGAAGCCCTAAGAAATGCGGTTAATGTAGCCATAGCCTTAAAGAGGCCTTTGTTGGTTAGGGGCGAACCTGGAACGGGGAAAACGCTCCTAGCCCACAGCATCGCCAGAGACCTAAACAAGAGGCTCATTATCTGGAACATAAAATCAACCACCAAGGCTCAAGAGGGCCTTTATGTTTATGATACCGTACAAAGATTGAACGATAGCCGTTTCGGAGATAAAGATGTCTCCGATATTAGACAATACATAAAGCTAGGTAAATTAGGAGAAGCCTTCGCCTCCAAAGAGGAGATTGTGCTACTCATTGACGAAATAGATAAAGCCGACCTCGAATTCCCTAACGACCTGCTAAATGAGCTGGACGAAATGAGCTTTTACATCACGGAGACAGGAGAGACAATCGTTGCCACTCATCGACCCATAGTAGTAATAACCAGCAATGCTGAAAAGGAACTTCCTGACGCTTTTCTACGACGCTGCATATTCCATTACATCGAATTTCCTGACCCTGCGCTCATGGAGGAAATAGTAAAGGTACACTTCCCTGACATCAGAGATAGCCTCCTCCGCCAGTCTCTGGCAACATTCTACTCATTACGGAAGATTGACGACTTCCGCAAGAAACCATCAACAAGCGAACTGATAGATTGGATTCGCGTCCTCATCGCCAGCAGCACACCTGATGAGATAATAAACATTGATATTCCCTTCGCCGGCACCTTGCTGAAGAAAGAGACAGATTATGCCTATTTTATCAATACCTTTATGAAGAAAAAACAAGCCACAAAGACCGTAGACAGCTAACATAAGCCACGTTGATAAATAACAGTTAGGCACTCGTATGTTTACCAACTTTTTCTACACCTTAAGAGAAAGAAAGGTACCCGTTTCAATTACAGAATGGATGACCCTTATGGAAGCTCTATCCAAAGGTTACATTTCCAATCTGAACGACTTCTATTATCTCGCCCGAGCCATACTTGTAAAAAGCGAGTCCTACTTCGACCATTATGATGTAGCCTTCCAGGAATACTTCAAGGGCATAAAAGCCCCAGCAGAAATTTCGGAGCAAATCCTTAACTGGTTAAAAGACCCTTTCAACAGGATGTTACTTACGGAAGAAGAACGGGCGCTGCTGGATACTATGGATTTGGATGAACTGCTCCAAGAGTTAGAAAAAAGACTCCGTGAGCAAACAGAGCAACATGATGGTGGAGACTACTGGATAGGCAGAGGAGGCACCTCACCTTTCGGACATTCTGGGCAAAATCCGGCTGGCTTCAGGGTTGGTGGTGGAGGAGGCGGCAGGAGCGCCATCCAGATTGCCGAACAAAGGCAATTCCGCAACTACCGTCAAGATTTAACCCTCGATATACGCCAAATTGAGGTAGCCCTAAAAGGGTTACGACAATTGAATCGCACCGGGCCAGAGGACGAACTGGACCTGGAAAAGACTATCGATGCTACCGCCAAAAATGCCGGTGATATAGATTTAATCTGGCGACGAAGCCGAAAGAATAAGGTGAAGCTACTCCTACTCATGGATGTAGGCGGCTCTATGAACCCATTTGCCCACCTCTGCAGCTTGCTATTCTCGGCTGCCCACCACAGCACACATTTCAAGGACTTCCAATACTACTATTTTCATAATTGCATCTACGACTACGTTTATAAAGACATCGAGCGTCGGGATGCAATAAGCACTGACTACCTGTTACACACAATGGAGCCAGATTATAAGGTAATACTGGTGGGAGATGCCTGGATGGCACCATCGGAGCTACAAAGTGTTTACGGTGCCATTTACTACTATGAGCGAAACTACAAACCCGGCATAATCCGTCTTAAACAAATCGTTGACCATTTCAGCCACTGCGTCTGGCTAAACCCCGAAGCGCCCCACTACTGGAACGAACCTACCATAGGCATGATTAGAAAAATCTTCCCCATGTTTGAACTCACCATCGAAGGCCTACAGCAAGCCGTTAAAAAACTAATCGTCAAGCGCTAACGGCCTTAAAATAAGACCGCAAATCCACCGTACTGTATAGACAATAGGAAGTTACTAAGGGTATAATCACCCCCGTGTCTCGGCTGCCCAAAATCCTAATCTCTCAAGACGAAATCAAGCAGGCTGTAGCCAAGCTAGCTGCTGAAATCAGGCGGGATTACCAAGGCAAGCAACCTCTAATTATCGGCATTCTCAAGGGCTCATTTGTCTTCATGGCCGACCTGATCCGCGAGCTTGATTTACCTGTAGAAGTGGATTTCGTTAGACTTTCCAGCTACGGCGCTGGCACGGAAACTTCAGGCAGAGTGAAAGTATTACATGGCTTGAAGACATCAATAAAAGGCAGAGACGTATTAGTGATCGAGGACATAGTTGATACCGGGCTGACTGTTTCTTTCCTGATGGATTATCTGCAAAAGAAAAAGCCATCGTCCCTGAGACTGTGCGCCCTGACCGATAAGCCTTCACGCCACCAAGTTCCGATGACCATTGATTATCTGGGGTTTACTGTGCCCAACAAGTTTATAGTAGGCTACGGAATTGACCGGAATGAGAAGTTTCGTCACCTGCGGGATATATGTTCCATAGATTAATCTACAGAGGACGATGATATGAGTTTAGCTAAACTAATTTCAGTTGCCCGTGGGGACGCCCCTGCGGACTTGCTGATTAAGAACGCTAAGATAATAAACACTTTCGTCGGTATCATAGAAGAAGGCAATGTAGCCATATATGGTGGTAGGATTGCCGGCATCGGAAATTACATCAAAGCCAAAGAGATACTCGATCTGAAGGGCAGCTATCTGGCTCCAGGGCTAATAAACGGGCACACCCACATAGAAAGCTCCATGCTGCATCCGGCTCAATATGCTCAAGCAGTAGTCCCTAGAGGCACCTCAGCAACGATTACTGACCTGCACGAAATAACCAATGTGGCTGGCTTCGATGGCATAAAGTTTGTCATGGATTGGGCACAGAAGTTACCTCTTGACATGTTCTTTGTAGCTCCATCATGCGTGCCTGCTACCAATATGGAAACCAGTGGAGCAGAGATCAAAGCCCAAGATATTAAGAAGCTACTCAAGATGAAAAACTTCATTGGGCTTGGCGAGATGATGAATTTCCCGGGTGTTATCAGTGGTGACAGAGAGGTTTTAAAGAAAATAGCCGCTGCCCAAGGCAAGGTCATTGATGGACATGCCCCAGGTGTTATGAATAAACGGCTGAATGCTTACTTATCCGCCGGCATTGGCTCAGACCATGAGTCAACTACGCTAGAAGAAGGTAGAGAAAAGCTGAGACGCGGAATGCACCTTATGATACGAGAGGGCTCCTCAGAAAAAAACCTGGATACTCTCTTACCTTTGGTTAACGACAGGACGTATCACAGGTGCTTTTTTGTTGTCGATGACCGCAGTTGCTCCGATTTGCTCCAAGAAGGTGACATTGATGCTGTAGTCAGGAAGGCGATACAAAGCGGACTTGAACCGGTACGTGCAATACAACTGGCAACCATCAACACCGCCGAGTATTTCAGACTGTACGACCATGGCGGTATTGCTCCCGGCTACATCGCAAATCTCATTACCATCACCGACCTTCCAAATCTCGAAATAAATATGGTCTTTTACAAAGGTCACTTGGTAGCTAGGAATGGTAAATATCTCGAGGCACCGCTAAAAGCTTCGGCTAATGAGCTAATCGATACCGTTCGCATCAAGCCGTTCTCCATAGGAGCACTAAAGTTAACCACAGACAGGAAATGCCTGCCAGTTATCGAGATAATCCCCGGCCAGATAATCACTAAAAAAAGAATTGAGCTCGTGAAAGTCAAAGACGGCATAGTTATGCCTGACCTGGAAGAAGATATTTTAAAGTTGGTAGTCGTGGAAAGACACAAGGCAAGTGGCAATATTGGCGTAGGGCTGGTCAAAGGCTTTGGCCTGAAACGAGGTGCACTAGCCTCATCTATAGCCCATGACTCTCACAACATAGTGGCAGTCGGCACGAATGACCCTGATATCTTCACAGCAATCAAAGAGATTGAGAAATTGCAAGGTGGATTAGTAGTATGCGTCGATGGAAAAATCCTGGCAGCTTTACCTCTACCTGTTGCTGGACTACTTTCACCCGAGCCATTGGAAGCAGTCGTAAAAAAATTTGAGAAAGCAGAGAAAACAGCATCTGGCTTAGGGCACGTCCCACCAGCTCCCTTTGCGCTCCTTTCTTTTATCGCTCTACCGGTAATACCCGAACTTAGGTTGACCGATATGGGGCTTGTGGACGTACTAGAATTTAAATTGATTTAAAGACACCGCCAGCAAAAACATCACTGGCAACTACAAGACAATCATGGTCAACTTAAAATAGCCGGAGTGTCAGTAATCTCGAGGGCATAGAACAAAGAGTTTTTTAGACTATGATTAGGACCGATGTCTGATTTCCATCAACCGGCCTTTTTTGCCTTGGCTCGCGTGCTCCGCGCTAAAACCCTGATAGCTTCCATAAGGTCTTGGCGCCTGCAATCTTTAGTCAGATACCAACTAGCACCCGCATCAAGCGCTGAGCCGACATAATCGCCATAGACCGTTAGAAACAAGATTTTCACATCGGGCAGACTTCTCTTTATACGGCGGGTTGCCTCTGTGCCATCTATGCCGGGCATATGAGCATCCATCAAAATGACATCAGGATTCAATTTCTCCGCTTTCGCCACTGCGTCCAGTCCATCCACAGCCTCTCCAACCACATCTATATCAGCTTGAGGCTCAAGGATGCTCTTGAGCCCCTCCCTTACTACTTCATTATCATCGACTATTAGCAACTTTATATTTCCCATTACATCTCTCCTGATATCAAGGCAGGCATTTCTTCGGCATAGTATATACTTTAGCCAATAACCTTAACTTTAAGTTTACCGTCTCAGATCGGTTACACCATCAGGAGAGTGGTTGGTTTCACACACAGAAAAAGGTTGACCTAAAAGTCAACCCTTTTTCCTATGCCTCATAGTACTTTAGTATGACTAAAGACGGATAATACCCTTCTTAATAGCTTGAGTCACAGCTTCGGTGCGGTCACTCACTCCCAGTTTTTGAAAAATATTACTAATATGCGTCTTCACTGTACTCTGGGCAATGTTAAGCTGAGCACTAATCTCTTTATTAGCCGCACCTTTAGCCATAAGGCACAATATTTCAAGCTCTCGGCTTGAAAGCTCATCTCCAGACGGTGTCCGGCGAGACAGCTCGGAGAAACGGTCCAACAATTTCGATGCCACCACTGGTTGAATAAGCGACTCGCCCCGATGAACAGCTCTTATTGCTTTGAATAAATCCTCTCTCGGAGCATCCTTAAGCAGATAGGCCCGAGCACCAGCTTCAATACCACTAAATATATACTCGTCATCGCTATATGTAGTCAGGATTATGAATTTGACATCGGGCATCTCTGACTTTATCTGGCGCATAGCTTCGACGCCGTCCATCTCCGGCATCCGAAGGTCCATAAGCACTACATCTGGACTCAACTCCTTGGCTTTATTCACTGCTTCCACCCCATCCTTAGCCTCTCCAACCACATCAAAGTCAACCTCCCTGCTTAACATGGCAAACAGCCCTTCTCTCACTACTGGATGGTCATCAGCAATCAAAATCTTTATAGCTTCCACTACAAAACCTCCTTGCTGGTAGGAATAACAACCCTCACCAGCGTTCCTTTGCCTCTTCTGCTCTGCAGTTCTAGCGTACCTCCTAAACCTCGAGCCCGCTCTTGCATACTTATCAGCCCGAAGGTACCCCGTTTACTTCCATCACCACTTGCTGCTCGAGATTTTAAGCCAACGCCATTATCTCGAATACTCAGCTCCAATGCTGATTCATTAAAATTCAGGTTTACCTCTACTTCAGTGGCTTTGGCATGTTTCCTCACATTGGCCAAGGATTCCTGGCAAATTCGAAGAAGGCCTGTTTCTATCTCAGGTGGCAACTCACGCCTTGCGCCAAAAACACTGAACTTAGCATTCACCCCAATACTCTGACTGAATTTATCCACCTCCTGCTTAATCGCCTCAACCAAACGCAGCTGTTCCAAAGCCTGAGGCCGTAGATTCCATACCGACCGCCGGGCTTCGGCCAGACTCTTTCGAGCCAAGCTTCGAGCTTGATTCAAATGTCGCTCTGTAGCTGGGACATCACCAGTCAAAGCCTGTTCAGCTGCTTCCAATTGCAGAATAATACCGCTAAATCCCTGAGCTAGCGTATCATGAATCTCCCTTGCCATACGGTTACGTTCTTCCATAACTGCCATCTGCCGCGTCTCCTCATAAAGGCGGGCGTTCTCAATAGCCACAGCCAACTGGTCAGCTAACGTCTGGGCAGTGTATAAATCAGCTTCGCTGAAAGCGTCGATTTCCTTGCTCTCAATATCCAGCACTCCAATAACATTATTCCCAACCTTGACAGGAACAGCAAGCTCAGACTTGGTTTCCCTTAATGCTTCAACAGCACGATACCTGGGATCCTCACTTACATCGTTTGCCAAGATTGGTTCGCCGGACTGAGCTACCCAGCCAACTATACTTTCCTCATCAATTTCCAACGGCACTCCGACTGGTATGACCCCGTTCTGGCCACTCAGACACAACGCTTTAAGTGTCAGCTTGCTAGAGCCTGATTCCAAGAGAAAAATGTTGACATTATAGTAATGAAAAGTCTCGCGAAGCAGATTGCCTACATATGGTAATAACTCGTCGAGCTTAACGAAAGAGCTAATTTTGCGACCGACCTCATTTATGGTACGCAGTTGCTCCGCTCTCTGCCGCTCTCGCCTGGTGCGATCTTCGACCTTCCGTTCCAAGTCAGTATAAGACTCCTTCAAAGCCTTGGCCATATCATTGAACTGCTCAGCCAAATGCTGGATTTCATCACCGGTGTCAGCCTCAATGTTATAGTCAAGTTCACCCTTCGCTATGACCTCAGCGCCCTTCGTCAGCGCCAATATTGGTCGGGTGATTGCCCTTGACAGTAGAAATATCACTCCAGTGGCAATAAAAATCATACCACTGAAAACAATAATGAGCATCAACTGCGCTTGTCTCACTTCCTCATCTATATATTGGTTTGTAGCCAAGACTACAGCAGTTATCTGATCTAGCAAATCTTCGACAGGTGCCGAGTACTCGTCAATATAGGTACTTGCCGCTACTACAAGTCCTGCCCCTTCTACAGGTATGCAATGCATATATTTCGCCCTGACCTCTCCTTTTGCATCTTCCCAATCGTAATAACCTGAGGCTTCTCCCTCAAAACTCCTGCCTACAATAGACGAAAAGTAGACAGGCTCACCACTCACCTTAAGTAAGTTGACACCCACCATCTTCGGGTCGTTATGGAAATAGACTGTGCCTGTTTTATCATAAACCATTGTATATCCGGTTAGCCCAACACGCTGCACCGCTATATCCGCCAGTTCTTTGTTATCTTTCAGTTCAGAAATGGTTGCGTTCGGATGATAGCGCATAAATATCCCTATCTCGTTGGAAACGTACAATGCCCGCCGCTGCATTAACCTCCTGCCCAGGTCCTCCAATGCTGCGATGCTCTGGCGCTCAACTTCTTCTCCCATGGTAACGCTATTTTCTCTAACTGTATAGCTGATTTGATATATGCTGCGAAGCGAAAGTGAACTGATAACGCCCAGCGAGATAAATGATAACGCCAAAAAGGGTATAAGTATTTTCTCCCTTAAGCCGAATCTTATTTTCATCTTAACCTCCAACCTCCATGCTTTCTCCTACCCTTTGTTCCGCTTCCCACATAAGCCTTTCACCATATTCAAGTAAGATCTTTTGGCGCTCATCAGATACTTTCTTAGTCTCTAAATATTTTTTCAGTGCGTCAACCGGAGTCAACTTCTGGGTTGTCCACTCACTCAATCTAAGGCGCGCTTCCTGTCGGACCTCTTTAGCAATAGTAACATAATGAGCCACTCTGAGAGCTTTATTTATCTCTGCATCACGAAGCGAAGCTTCCAGAGTGCCTGGCAGAGAAAGCTGAACCCTTACTATAGCATCTTTAATTTCTGCCTCGTGCTGAGCAATAGCCTTCAAAACAGCAACAGTAGGCTCCACATCCCCAATATCAATGTAAACTTCGAGCGTCATAAAGCGCCGGGCATTTACTTTATGGAATTCGTGGGTCACATGTCTTCCCTTACCCCTCAATTCAACATCAACTACGAAGAAGCCCTTATCCTGGCCTTCGTCACCGAAGTCGAAACGCTCCAGGCTACCGGCATAGACCACAGGTGGATTTTGAATTAAAACTTGCTGCCTGTGAACATGCCCCAAAGCTACATAGTCGAAAACAGACTGAGCAACATTGCCCAATAGCAAAACAGGGTCTCTGCCGACTACCATGCTTCTCTCTGACCCCGGTTTAGCTGTAGCCACCGAGACATGAGCAGCCAGTAATGTCGGCAAGTTTGGGTCAAGGGCAGAAATAACACTCAATAATCTGCGGGTCATCATTTCCTGAAGCTGGTCATTCGTTTGGTCTATGGTAAGGTTCTTGGTCTCTTCCCTGCTCAGCAATGCACTACGTCTCAGCCAGGGCAAAGCTACCACCTGAACGTCACCTCGCTTGGTCGAGATACGGTAAATATCCGGTCGGTTGCCAACATAAATATGGTTAACTGCTAAAGTATCAAAAATCTCCACAGCAGTAGCCCGACCAACTGCGTTAGGCAGATCGTGATTACCCACCAAGAGAAAAACGGGGATTCCGTTCTCTGATAGCCGCCTGAGCCTCTTAGCAAACTCTCGCTGGTGGGTCTGGGAAGGATCACGGCTTTTATATGCATCGCCGCAGAAAAGAACCAGGTCTACTCCATTAGCCACTGCATATTCCACCACTTCATCCAGAGCCCTGAGAACATCCAGCAGCCTTGTCGATAAACCTGTAGCCGGGTCAACACTGCCGTAAGTCTCCACGCCAAGATGGAGGTCAGCAAAATGAAGAATTTTCATTGCCCTAAAACATCAGGTGTTCTAGTTGCCCACAAAGGCTGTACATCAAAAGGTTCACCGCTCAGCTTAGCCTGTAATGTCTTCACCATCTCATTTATCGGCAGCCTAATCTGTGCCATGCTATCTCGTTCTCGAATAGTAACCTGTTTGTCCTCCAGCGACTGAAAATCGATGGTAACACAAAATGGGGTGCCTATCTCGTCCTGGCGACGGTAACGCCGACCTATGCTTTGGGCATCATCATACTGTGTCATAAAATGGCGGCGAAGCTCCGTGTATACTTCCCTTGCCAACGGCACCAGCTTTGCATTTCTACTCAAAGGTAGAATGGCTACTTTGATTGGAGCTAATTTCGGATGAAGATGCAAAACCACCCTGGTCTCTCCCTCAGCCAGCTCCTCATCATAAGCATCCACAAGAAAAGCCAGCGTCGAGCGGTCAACGCCTGCCGAGGGCTCGATAACGTAGGGTGTATAATGCTCCTCGGTCTCATCATCAAAGTAGCTCAAAGTTTTTCCACTATACTTGGCATGTTGCACAAGGTCAAAATCACCCCGATTGGCAATACCCTCCAACTCCGCCCAACCCATAGGAAAAAGATACTCGACATCATAGCAGTCCTTAGCATAATGAGCCAGTTCCTTCTTCCCATGCTTACGAAGATGCAGGTTTTCCTCCTTGATACCGAGCTTTAAGTACCAATCGAAGCGCTCCTTTACCCAATAATCGAACCACTTCTCATCTGTGCCAGGCTTGACGAAGTACTCAATTTCCATCTGCTCAAACTCTCTGGTTCTGAAGATGAAGTTGCCAGTCGTGATTTCGTTGCGAAAGGACTTGCCCATTTGTGCAATGCCAAAAGGCAGCTTCTTCCTCGAAGTAGCCAGCACATTATCGAAATTAACAAAAATACCCTGAGCCGTCTCCGGCCGCAGATAAACCACGCTGGCATCATCCTCCACTGGCCCCATAAAAGTCTTGAACATCAAGTTGAACTGCTTTGGCTCCGTCAGCTCACCACTACAATCGGGGCAACTATCGCCATTCAAGTCAGTAGCCCGCCATCTGAGGTGACAGGCCTTACATTCCACCAAGGGGTCAGAAAAGCCCTCAACGTGACCGCTAGCTACCCATGTCTGTGGATGCATCATTATGCTGGCATCTATGCCAACCATGTCATCCCGCTCTTGAATCACTGCACGCCACCAGGCTTCTTTAACATTCCGCTTGAGCTCCACCCCCAATGGCCCATAATCCCAGCAGCTACCTAGCCCACCATATATTTCACTGCTTGGAAAGATGAAACCTCGCCGCTTACACAACGAGACAATCTTTTCCATGTCTACTTTATTTTTTCCCTCAGGCAATTTACCCTCCTCAGAAGCTTATGAAAGCTTATCAACTTTATGTCCGAGTGTCAAAAGCTCAAGGGGTGATGTTTCCTAATCAATTATGTTAGAATCGAAGCATAGTAAGGCTACAGAAGTCGACTGATGAAAACAATCATTAAGCCTAGAATATTATTTATCCTGTGTCTGGTTTTGCTGATTCTACCAAGCGTCACTTGCAGCCCTAAGGCAATAACGCCTACAGCACCACCTCCACCAACTCAACCAGAAGCATCAACGCCAGATACCATACAACCTCAAACAGCAATTACCATCTCCCCGAGTGAAAAAATCAGCTTCAACACTGTCACTTTCGAATGGACCGGCAGCGATGACACCACGCCACCTGCCAATCTAACTTACTCATATTATCTGGAAGGCTACGACACCGACTATTCTCCATTCACCTCTGATACCAGCAAGACCTACACTGATTTGCCTGATGGCACTTATACATTTCATGTCAAGTCAAGAGATGAAGCTAGCAATATCGATGCCACTCCAGCAACTGTAGAATTCACCATAGCCACACCACCGCCGGAAGAAGAGCCCCAAGTCGAAACCCCTGCCGTCAGCACCTTGCTCATAGTTCCAAACAGCGATGTCAATCACATAGCCGTAGCCTACAATAACATTATCTACGCCATCGACTCCCCAAACGCCAAGCTTTACAAATCAGACCACGGCGGCATCGGCTGGACAGATATATCAAGAGGCCTTGGCAGCGCAGCAACCTGGACAGAATTGGCTATAGCCCCCGATGACCCCAGGATAGTAGCCGTAGTCACCAATGCCGGTGCTGAGGTCTATCTATCAAACGACGGAGGAACTCACTTCGTCGCCACCGGATTAGCTGGCAATCTGGGTGTTGGCGAGAGAGTCAAATGCCTCGCCATCTCACCAGGCTACGGTCGCCGGGAAATAGCCATTGGTACCTCCACAAACAATGGCAACGGCAGGGTATTGGTCAACAAAATTAATGGCTTCTCCAGCGGCTGGAAAGACATGAGCACCGGCGCTACAGGCTGGTCAAACGCCGATATCTTCGCCATCGAATATTCGCCGGGGTTAGCTTCTGACGGCACTATTCTGGCCACCGCCGCAACTGCTCCGCCAACTGATGATACCTATCTCTACATGGGCACAAGAGACCTTGGTGGAAATACCACAATCTGGAATAGTCTTGCAGGCTACCCCGTGGAAATCTGTCAATCGGGGCAGGACACGCCGGGGACACCACTAACTTATGCCGATATAGCCCTGCCGGCAGATTACGTAGGAACCATGCCCTCACGCCAGCATGTCTATGCTTGCTGGAGCGATAACCCACCGGGAGTAGCTACTGCTGGCAACCCCAATGATGATGTCTACCGCGTGGACAACACCGTCTGCTATCGGCTTCTGGTTCGCGCTGACGTCATCTGCAGCCTTGCCCACTACGGCATGTTCAGCCGCGGCAAGCTGCTGGCCGGAGCTACAACCGCAAAAACAATCGGCCTCTTCCAAGGCCCTCAGGTATACTGCACCTTTAACCCACAATCAACATCCCCTACCTGGCAAAGCAGCCAGAAACCACCCACCGGCCCAGGCCAGGCTCGAGTAGCCTGGTCTACTGACGGCAAAGCTGCTTACTGCGGCACCAGCTCCGCTGGCGGCGGCAGCGGTGACCAGAGCGCCTTCTCCGTAAGCACCAACGACGGCTTCACCTGGAACCAGATAGGTCTCATTGACCTTTAGTTTGACACTTCATGCCGCTTTCTCCTACAATTCCAACTCAACATGATTAAAGCTGTCTTCTTCGACTTCTACAACACTCTAGCCACTTACCATCCACCCCGGGAAGAGCTCTATGTTGATATCTGCCGTGAGCTTGGTATCATAGTTGAAGCCAAATCATTATTTAGCTCTTTAGCTGCAGCAGATATCTTCTACAGAAATGAAAACTTGCGCTCGCCCATAGACAAGAAAACTCCAGAGGGGAAAATCAACTTTTACATAGAATACGCAAGCATGATACTCAAAGGAGCTGGTGCAGAAATCAGCCGTGACACGGCACTTCAGATACTGGCGAAAATCCGAGAGCAGAAATGGGAATTCAAAACTTACGAGGATACCTTACCGACCTTGAAAGAGCTCGATAACCGCGGCTTAGTCCTGGGGCTGATTTCCAATGTCGTCCAGGATATGGAGTCCACATATACAGAACTAGGGCTGCAACCGTACTTAGATTTCAAGGTAACCTCCGCCGAAGTCGGTTGTGACAAACCAAATCCGGAGATATTCCAGGCAGCACTCAAGAAAGCTAAGGTCAAGCCTGAGGAAGTCATATATACCGGTGACCAGTACGACCTGGATATCGTCGGCGCCCGAGGCGTCGGCATGAAAGCCTTACTCATCGACCGCAACGACTACTTCCCGGATATAACCGACTGCCCCCGAATCCGCAGCCTCGCCGAAGTCACAAAATATATCTGACCGCACAGTCCGCTTCTAGCGGAGCACAGCGATATAGCTATCAATCGGCACTTCAAGTGAATCAGCCACCGGCTGGCATTTCGCCCTGAGACAGTAGAAAACTCTGCCTTCCGCCGGCAGTTCGGATAGAGATTCATAATAGCCCATACCTTTGGCAAATATAAGGTCTGCGGAATTAAACTCACGTTTGAACTCAGCCGATGCCATGGAGAAATCTATACCCGGGGTAGCCGTGCCGGTGGTTATTAGCTCGCCCATCTCAAGTTCAACCCCATCGCGCCTGATATCCTCCAGTGTAACGTCGTCCTGAACCGGCGCCGCTTTAACCACGTAGGTAACCGAAGCCCGCTGCCTCATCCACCTGAGGAGCGGCAAATCGAAAAACATCTCGCCGGCATTATCCGCCAGATAGAGGACCCTTCTAGCATCTTTGAGCTTAGTTTCAAAGCGCTCCGAATCATCGATAGCAAAATTAACCTGCCCCTTCATGTCTTGCCGAATAACATCAAGAGGTCTGAAGAAATCTATGGTATTTCCCAGAGCGGCAAACTTAAGGCAACTTCTAAAGTTGTTATGCTCAACTTTTATCTGTTTCGACAGCTCTCTGGCAACTGCAATCTCCTTATCTTTCATTTCTCTGTAAGGGTCAGGGTTTTCGGTTATCTTTTTGATGACATCATGGATTTTGGTGGCAACAATAATAGATACGCAATCAAGGGAGAAATTGTCACGAAGTATCTTCAAACCCTCGTCTGTTGCCCTGGCTTTAGTCGGCTCGTCATTGGACGCCAGTTCAGCAGCCTGGCAAGCCAGCTTTTGCAGGCAATCGTAGCAATACGTCGAAGCTTTCATCTAGAAAAAACGCGCAGGACAGATTTTTGGGCTACACTCGCGACCTAACGGTTTAGCAGCCATATCGATTCATTTAGAACCGCCGCAAAAGTCACCCAGAGCAGATAAGGCAACATGAGCACACCGGCAACCCTGGATATCCTGTAGAACTGCAAAGTGGTGAACAGTATCGCCATCCACAGGACTGCGATTACAATTAATCCGCACAGAGGCGACTCAAGACCGAAGAAAGCCACCGACCATAAGGCATTTAGAACCAGCTGTATCAGGAAGGCGATCAGCCCTATTTTGACCTGTCGGCTCTCCCATCCCTTACGCCATACCAAAAATACCGCTACACCCATCAGTATATACAGAAGTGTCCACACCGGGGCAAACACCCAGTTCGGTGGGTTAAAAACCGGCTTTTCCAACGTGGCATACCAGGTCGGAATCGCCTGCCGCGTAAATATAGAACCGATGGCACCGGCACCCAGACAAGCGGCAACACATATTATCAGCTTAAAAATATCCCTGAGACTCATCGAAAACCATCTTGCCATTGCATCCTCCTACCAGCAAACTAGAAACATAGCATGATGCCAGATGCATTACATTGTAACAGAAGGAGCAATTCTTTTACTAGCTACCGGTGATGTCATTCTGAGGCACGAAGCGCCGAAGAATCTGAAGGCAAAACCTCGCAACTATATTAGATTCTTCGCTTCGCTCAGAATGACATGAAGTTGCCTGACGACTGGTATCGTCTTGACAAACTCATCGGTTCTGTTATCATAATAAGTAGTCATGGGGTTGACGAGACCTCTGTGACTAGGGATGCTAGCCTTCGGGCTAGTACTCTGAATATTCAGTTGGTGGGGGGCAGGGGACTTGAACCCCTACGGTGCATGAGCACCAAGCGATTTCCAGTCGCTCATGTCTACCGATTCCATCAACCCCCCGCTGATAACAAAAGAGGAGTGGCGTTACAGCGCCATTCCTCTTTTCTTCAATGCCTTATCGCCCCTTCTATATATTGCAACAACCCTTCCCTCTTTACTTACCCCTATATACATCTCGGCATAAGGCTGAATACTCTCTTGGGGATTCCAATCCGATTTTTTAAGCTTGCGAAATTGATAAGAGTCCCTTTCCCCCGTGTATTTTCCCTTGTCCCAAATTTCAACATAATTAACCCCACCCCTTTTGCCAATAGCCACGGCACGAGTAAATTCCATTTCTGGAATAGGATATGGTTCCAAAATAATCTTTTCAATTCGGGAACCAAGGAACTTCTCCAAGGCATCCCACATCCTAGGGACAAAACGGATAGCATCCCCAACAAGTATGGAGGAGTAGACCTCCTCCTTTGGAATAAGTTTTTCCCTTCCTACCTTTTCGGCAGAAATATCTCCTGCATTAATCCAGCGAGACACGGTTTGTCTTGTTACTCCCAAGTGCTTAGCTGCTTGGGAGATAGTCATGTATTGGTCTTTCAGGGGCATATCCGTTATATCCTTTTACTTAGTGTAACACCAATGTTACATGTTTGTCAATACCCTAGAAGGCGATTTTTATGAGAATTTCTGATTTTTTCTACACAGAAACCGAGGCAGCTGAGACCATCGGTGTCAGTCGAGTTACCATCTGGAGATGGATAAGGCAGGGAAGGTTTGATGTGCAGAGATTTGGTAGTGTAGTGTTTATTCCGAAAGATGAGGTAGAATTGGTGAAAAAGGAGGTAAAGCGAAATGAATCCAGTGGATTATTTGGGTGACCTTATGACGGGCGTACTCATAGCTTCTACCGCATTCTGTGGTTTGACGGGCATCTTAATTGGTCAAATCAAACAAGGGGGATTGGCAACTGTTCGAGGAGCAGTTGGTGCGATATCAGCTTCCTTTATTCTTGGAGTAATCGCAATTCTATTTGCAATAATATGGTTTTCGGCTCCTTCGGCAGATATATCATGGATTTCACCAAGGGTCATTGCCCCGTGGTCTCTTTTCTTACAAATTATATTATTTACTGCAGTTGTTGTGGATTTGTGGTTTACATGATAGTGATATAGAGTTTCGCAACAAGCTCAACCTTAATCTCCACAGTGGATTATGCTAGAATTAGGAAACGGGTTAGGAAGCTATGCCAGCAAATCTACCGCCGCAGTACTTCGATGCTGAAAAGCGCCTCAGACAGGCTAAGACTCCGGAGGAGAAAATCGAGGCTCTGGAAGCGATGATTGCCATCATGCCCAAGCACAAGGGCACCGACCACCTGTATGGCGACCTGAGAAGAAGAATAGCCAAGCTCACCGAAGAGGCGGAGAGAAGGGCTGCCACCAGCAGAGCCAGCTTCTACATCAGGAAAGAAGGCGCCGGGCAGGTAGCTCTGGTCGGGCTGCCCAACACGGGCAAATCGCAACTCCTAGCCACCGTCACCGATGCACTACCCGAAATAGCCGGCTACCCGTTTACCACCAAGTCCCCTAATATAGGCATGATGAAATTCGAAAATATCCAAATCCAACTGGTTGACACACCGCCGGTAACTGGCAAAGATTCCCGCGTCTGGCTGAACAATGTCGCCAGGAACGCCGACCTGATAGCCATCGTCGTGGACTTGAGCAAAAAGCCAGTGGGACAAGTAGAGGCTACACTTCAGGAGCTTGAAAACACAGGCATAGTGCCCATATCCACTAACATTACCGAAGCCAATATCGGTAAAAGACAAAGGAAAATGCTAATCATAGCCAACAAGAGCGACCTGGAAAATTCAGGTGCCGACGCCAAACGACTGAATTCTCGGTACGGCACCCAATTCCCGGTTATTTCCATCTCCGCCTCAGAAGGCGGCAACATAGAAGTGCTGAAGAACGAGATTTTCAAATCACTGGAGATTATACGCGTCCACACTAAAAGTCCGGGGCAGAAAGTTGACCTGACCGACCCGGTAATTTTGAAAAGAGGCAGCACGGTAAAAGGGGCTGCTGAAGAGATTCACAAAGACTTTAAGAGTAAAATGAAATACGCTCTGGTCTGGGGCTCGGGAAAATTCGATGGGCAGAGAGTGGGTCAGGAACACGTACTTCAAGACAACGACGTAATCGAGCTGCGTGTCTAGAGCTATTTGACGCGCTTCTTTCGAGTCCAGATATCGTATAGAACATCTGCCAGCTCTTCTATGTACGCCCGATTCTCCAGCTTCGACCGCCACTTATCCGGAATAGAGTCTAAACCCAAATAAGCACCGGCTATAGCCCCGGTCATCGCCGCTATGGTATCAGTGTCACCGCCAAGGCTGACAGCAAAAAGTATTGCCTCCTCGAAAGAATGAGGGTAGGACAAAAAAGAATATATAGCCGTGGGCACTGAGTTAAAAGCTTCGATGCCGTTGCCAATATCAGCAGCTACCGTGTCCTTATCCGCTTCACCCAGGAGCACCCCAGCCCTGGCCAACTTCCGCTTATATGCTTCTAATTGAGCAAACTCGTATAGCTCGGCTAAGAATTTCCGTGAGTCAAAATCTTTCGCTGGCTCCAGGCTCACAGCCAAAGCAACCGCATATGCCTGCAAAGCCGCTCCTTCCTTACCCAGCTCATGGCTATGTGTAATCCGGCTCGACCTGTAAGCCACCTCTTTTAGTATTGCCAAATCATCATGATAGAAAACCCCTACAGGCGCAATCCTCATCGCCGAGCCATTGCCATAAGAGCCGCCATGATACAATTTTTCAGCCGCTTTATCCCAGGCTTCGCCAGCCCCTATCATCCGGAATACGCACGGTGGTCCCGGACCGTAGCCACGCCAGGATTCGCATTCATAATTCCGTATAAAGACGCGCGCCATGTGCTCACCATCAAATCCATCCCTTTGCACCAATGATTCAGCCACACCTATCATCATGTGGGTATCATCGGTATAAGCCAGAAGTTCCTGTACAGCAGCCGCAGCCTCAATCATCTCGGAGTCAGCCGCACGCCTTCCCTCAAAACCGGCGCCAACAGCATCCCCCACCGCAGTGCCAACCAGAGAACCTGAGAATTTTGCCCTCAGAGCTCCCCCATCCATTCAACTCCCCCTATAGTAAGATTCTGCCATTTAAACCTGAGTTCGTCAAGCAATAGTGAGTTTAAAAATCGATTTAGTGATATACTTACCACGTTATTTATAACGAAATGATAGCTGCAAGCGTTTAGCAACATGGGGAAGAAATAGAATAATTGTGGAATATAAAACCAACAGGTAACAAAAGGTATAAGTGTGAATACCAGAGTAACCGAAAAAATCAGCAAGCTCAAGAGTGACAGAGTGCACGGCGCTAGCTGGCTAGCGCTGCAAGCCATCAGCACTTTAAACTTAACCGTGAGCGGCAGCCAGGCTAAAACCGTTGCCGACTTTGTCCAAGAGATAAAAACTATAGCCGAAGAACTGACACGAGCCAGACCTACACTAACTCCCATAGCCAACTATGCCAACCAGTTTCTGCATCAGATTATCGCCATGTCCCAGGATGAGAAGGACTTAGACTCCATGAAAAGCTTCGCCCGAATCAAGGGAAAAGAGCTCTTGAAATCAGCGACAAGAGCCATATCTAAGTCAGTTGAGTACGGGTGCGGAACCATCGGCGACCTGGACACAGTGATAACCTGCAGCTACAGTTCTACCGTGTGCAAGGTCATGGAACTAGCCAGCAGGAGAGAGACAAAGTTCCGTGTTATCGTCGCTGAGTCCAGATTCAAAGATACAGCTTACGGGGAAATAACCGCCGAGCATCTCATGAAGCACCGGATTCCCACAGAAATAGTAAGTGACGAAAATATACAACTACGTATATCCAAAGCAGACACAGCTTTAGTCGGGGCTGACAGTATAACAGCCGACGGCTATCTCATTAACGGAAAACCGACATCAATACTGGCTCAAGCAGCCAAAAACAAAAAAATACCACTCTATGTTGTGTGTGAGAGTGCCAAGTTCGACATCCGAGGCTATATGGCAAAATCACAAGAGATAGAGCCCGGCTTTGACAAGACTCCGCTCAAGCTGGTAACCGGCATAATAACAGAAAAAGGCACCATGCAGCCAAACCTGGTCATCGCCTACATCGAAGCGAAGACAGAAGAAATGGCACAGATCCCCTCTTAAAAGGAGAAGGATTGCTCAAGGTCATTGACACACACGCTCATCTTGATGAACTGGAAAACCTCGAACCTGCGCTCAAAAAAGCCAAGGAGGCTGGCATTATAGCTGTTGTTGCCGTTGGCTCAAATCACCAATCAAACCAGAAAGTAATAGAAATCTGCATTAATAACCCCACCTTAGTCTACCCTGCTCTCGGTCTACATCCCTGGGAACTAGGCAACTCAGACTCTAGCCAAATCAACACCACCCTGAAATTCATCGAAGAAAAAATCGCCGACATCGTGGCGATAGGAGAAATAGGGCTGGACTATGACAAAAGGGTTACCAAAGTAGCATCAAAAGAGTTACAAAAGGAGACTCTGAAACGCCTCCTGGCTTTATCCGGACAATACGCAAAACCGGTCATCCTCCATAGTCGCTACGCCTGGAAAGACAGCTTTGAACTGGTGAGAGACGCCGGCATTGAAAAAGCTGTTTTCCACTGGTTCACCGGGTTTTCCAGTGTGCTCAGAGATATAATCGAAGCCGGCTACTTCATCTCAGCCACCCCAGCCGCGGAATACCACGAGGAGCACAGACGGGCTATCAGGGAAACACCACCGGAGAAACTGTTTCTTGAGACAGACTGCCCGGTGATATATGGAAGAGAGAACAAATACCGTTCCGAGCCTGCAGACATCTTGAGAAGCCTGAAAGCTGCTGCAGCGTTAAAGGGAATTAACGAGTCCACTATCGCTCAGCAGACCACGCATAATGCAAAACAATTCTTCCACTTCTAGGCACAGGCCAAATGAACTTTGCCAGAATAGGGCAAATGGAGTAGAATATCAAGTGAAGTATTCAGGTGAAAACTGAGAGGAGCAAGCTACAGACTCAGTGAAAGCAGTCATCCTTGTTGGCGGTGAAGGCACCAGGCTACGCCCGCTAACTTACACAACAGTGAAAGCCATGGTGCCGGTCCTGAATAAACCGTTTATAGAGTATGTCATCCGTTACCTCAGCAATCACAACATAAAAGAAATAATCTTAGCTCTGGGGTATAAGCCAGACTGCATTACAGATTATTTCGGCGACGCCACTCAACTCGGCACCAAGCTCGTTTACAGCGTCGAGACAGAACCGCTGGGTACTGCCGGGGCTATCAAAAATGCTGAGCAGTATATAGACGACACCTTTTTTATTATGAATGGCGATATTTTTACCGACCTCAACCTGACCGAAATGCTCCGGTTCCACAGAGACAGAGGTGCCATGGTAACTATTGCTTTAACACCTGTAGACGACCCGACCCGGTTTGGCGTTGTCGAAACCGATAGCAATCAACGCGTAACCAGTTTTGTCGAGAAACCAAAACGCGAACAGGTTACAAGCAACATGATAAATGCCGGCGTTTACATTGTGGAAAGCCAGGTTCTCAAACGTATACCCAAGGACAAACGTTTCATGTTCGAACGCGATGTCTTCCCCGCTCTCTTAGCTGAAGGGGAACCCATTTTCAGCTACGCAAGCAAAGCCTACTGGATTGACACTGGAACTCCAGAGCAGTATTTACAACTTAGCAGCGACTTGATGTTCGGCAAAAGCGTCCAGGTTACTTTTAAACCTGAGGATGTCCGAATAGATAAAGGAACATCCGTCCACCCACAAGCCAGGTTGACCGGACCAATACTGGTTGACGGAGATTGTACCATCGGAAAGTATGCCCAACTCAAAGGGCCTGTTGCTATTGGTACAGGCTGCACAATAAAGGATGGTGCTATAATAGAGAATTCAATTCTATGGCAAAATGTTACAATAGGAGAGCAAGCCACCTTAAAAGATTGTATTGTAGCTAGCAATAGTTACATCCCTAATAATGCCTGCGTCGAATGTGCTACTATTGCACAGGCAAAGAAATAACGCTATGGTCACACAAATAATAAATTCAGGAGGCTTAGACCGTGTCAGAAAACATAATCACCGTTGACCAGGATAGCTTTCAAAAGGCCGTCTTAGATTCACAAAAGCCAGTTCTGGTCGACTTCTGGGCACCATGGTGTGGACCGTGCCGGGCTGTCGCTCCCGTAGTCGAGGAATTAGCCAAGGACTACGATGGGAAAATAGGATTTGCCAAGCTGAACGTAGATGAAGCCCCATTCGTAGCTTCGAAATACGGAGTCATGAGCATCCCAACTATTATAGTATTCCGAGACGGAAAACCTGTACAGCATGCCATCGGCTATCAGCCCAAAGACCAACTAAAGAAACTGCTGGATAGCGCGCTGGCGAAATAGGACAATAAATGACAGAAGTCTCATATTTCGTCGCTTTTGGCGGTGGGTTGCTTTCCTTTTTCTCACCATGTGTCTTACCCCTGGTACCAGCTTATCTAGCCAATCTGGCTGGCGTTACTGCTATCGACCCCAATACGAGGAGAAGCTACCTGCCAACTTTGTTCCACAGCCTCAGCTTCGTGCTCGGCTTCTCTATAATCTTCATCATTATGGGTGCCTCAGTTGGCCTAATAGGCACAACCATAACCGCCCATTCAGCTCTACTCCGCCAGATAGCCGGCGGCTTGATTATCGCTTTTGGCGTATTCCTCATAGCCGCCTTCAAATTGCCCTGGCTGAACTACGAAAAACGCCTCAACGCACCAACTGGCAGCAACCCCGGCTATCTCCGCTCAGTCGGTATCGGGGCTGCCTTTGCCTTAGGCTGGACACCTTGCATCGGTCCCATATTGGGCGCCATCTTGACCTTCGCCTGGAGCTCTCAAACTGCGGCACAAGGCGCCCTACTGCTCGCCATCTACTCCCTGGGTTTGGGCATCCCCTTCATCATTCTGGGTCTGGTCTGGGGAGCAATCATGCCATTATGGAAGAGCATAAACCGTTACCTGTGGGCGATTTCATTAGCCGGTGGTATACTGCTCATAATCGTTGGCATACTTATGCTCACCGGCAACTTGGCTTGGCTTGGTCAGCTCGTCCCGTTTTAGAACTCAGTCAATGAAAGGAGCGCTCGCTAGATGAAAAACAAAATACCAATAATATTGGCAATAACTATATTTATATCGCTGGTAATTACCAGCTGCGGTACAACTCAGCTACCCCAGATGGGTGATAAAGCACCTGCCTTTACACTTGAAAGCATCGACGGTAAGAATATAAGTCTGAGCGATTTTCGAGGCAAGACAGTGCTAGTTGTGTTCACCAGCGTCAACTGCAAGGAATGTGAAGAGCAAATGCCTTACCTGATTGAAGCATACCAGCAGTCAAGTGGGGAGCTAGTAATATTGGACATCTATCACATGATTTACGACACCAGAATAATACAAGATTATGTAACAAAGAAGCAATTCACCACTTTCCCTGCGCTGCCCGACCCAGGGAACAAAGTTGCCAATACCTATGGTGCTACACGCTTTCCACCAACAAACTTCATAATAGATTCGACAGGAATCATCAGATACAAAAAGATAGGGCCTTTCCAAAGTCAGGAGGAGATTGAGGACATACTCAAGTCTCTGTAGTCAGCTAAAGCCTCACCGATAATAAACTAAAGGACTCTTGGTTTCGTTCCCCTCTAGGATGTATAATAAGAACAAATGCAGGGACCTTAAGTCAGGGCACCAGAGCAACCGAGAAATAGGAGCACAGTGCCAGGAATAATCAGATGTCCTAGTTGTGGTCAGGAAATCGATTCAAACAGCCGGTTCTGTGTGCACTGCACCGCCAGAATATGTCCCGGCTGCCACGGACCTGTTCCACCAAGAGCAGTATTCTGTCCCCACTGTGGCTTTGCAGTTGGTCCAGCAGTGCCCGGCGCAGCAGAGCAACAGCCGACTCCGCCTACACCACCCAGGTCATTCCCCACCTCACAAGGTGGCATACTGGGACCGCAGCCCGGACAACAACCGTCATACCCTCAGGCTACATCGCCTCCAACGACGGGTGCCACATCAGGAACACCAATCCCACAACCCATGCCACATCAGCAATATGGGACAGGTGACCAACCACCGGTAGCTTCCGGCCCACCTGGAGCCATGCCTTACGCCAGCGCTCAACAACCACCAGTAAGCACTAAGAAAACATTTGTGGACACCGGTCCAATACGAGTAAGACGCTTCCCTACTGTTCTAGTTGTTATTCTCATCATCGCCGTTATTGTCCTTCCGGGCTTCGCGGCATTCAAGGCTGGCTGGCTTGAAGCCCCGCTTAACAGCGTTCAGGAATTTATCAGCGGAATTGATTTGCCACAATGGTTGCCTATCGGCTCCAAAGACACCACACCTCCCGTAATCTCAGGAGTCAATGTTTCAGACATTACACAGACAGGCGCTGTTATCACCTGGCAAACAGATGAGCCATCTACCAGCCAGGTGATGATATGTGACCTAGGCGGTGGTTGCACCTGGACAGAGCTCGACGAAAGTCTGATTACTAATCACTCCGTAAATCTAAGTGACCTCAAGCCAAACATAGACTATCACCTCACTGCAACATCAACCGACGATAAGGGAAACCAAGCCATCGACGAAATAGACTTCACCACGTTAGCCGAAGCTGCTGTAGCCACGCTAACTATATCAGGCATCCAAATATCCAACATCACCGACCTAAATGCTACCATAAGCTGGGTGACCGACAAACCTGCCACCACCCAGGTGGAATACGGCACAACAAATGCCTATGGCTCAACCACGGCGCTCGACGATAGACTCGCCACCAGTCACAGCGCCTCATTAGCAGGATTAAAGCCCATCACTATCTATCACTTCAAGGTCAAATCGAAAGACGCTAGCGGAGAAGAAGTGGCATCTCAAGACCAGACCTTTACCACTCGCAGCATCGTGTCAGCCGCCACTGAGATTGGTCCCGAAGTGGGCAAGCTCGCTCCTGATTTCACCTTGCCGACTATGGACGACAAAGAGGTAAGACTAAACGACTTCCGAGGCAAAATAGTGATGATCAACTTCTGGCAGGATATCCAGCAAAGCAGAAACGAGCTATCAGTTATCCAGGGAGTTTATGACAAATGGCCAGATGATAATCTGGCAATATTTGCTATCAGTTGGAAACAGACGCCATCTGTTACACAGAGCGTTGCTAATACCAAAGGTTTGACTTTACCCATCCTCCTTGACGAGACAGGAGAGGTCGCTGCAAAATATAATGTCCTTCACAGCCCTGCCACTTTCTTCATCGATACACAGGGCGTTATAAGAGATATAAAAGGCTACCCCGCTACCCTGAAAAGCGTAGAACAAGTAGAAAGTATACTTAAATCCATGCAATGACCCCTTGTAACCTTCCCGAATTTATGAACTCCTGACCATTCCCTACGTTAGAAAAAAATTTTCTCTAATAAAAGTAAAAAGATAAGACTTCAGGTAAATACATATGTCAGGTAGTGACATTATAAAGCCTTGAAATTATCGATATCTCAGACACATTGCCGACAAACCGGAGAAGATAATTTGAAAAGGCTTGAAAAGAGACCGCAAGCATACCACAAGAACATCCTCTTTTACCACGATGTTACCCAGAGGATTCTGAACAGATGATGCACTATTCACAATTGCAATGGCTACAGTCCGTCATATAAAATACGTAAAATTCAAGAGGGGACTATGAAAGGACATAAACGGTACTTAATTCTAGCCGTGGGGCTGGCTCTTGTTTTGATAAGTTCGGCCGTTGCATGCGCCAAGCCTGAAGAAGTCATTTACGCCCCGGACTTCACTCTGCAAAACATAAATGGTGAGACCATAAGCCTGAGCGATTTTAGTGACAAGCCGGTAATGCTCATCTTCTGGAAGATTAATTGTGCCGCTTGCAAATTTCAAATACCTTACACACAGGCGTTTTATGATGAATGGTCAAGCGATACGATAGCAGTGCTGACTATTAATGTGGGAGACAGTATCCCAGCTATCCAGAACTACGTCACCAGTCTTGGAATAAGCTACCCGATATTACTCGACACAACAGGGAGAGTCGCCCAAGCCTACGGAATCCCGGGAGTACCAGTGACTTTTTTCATTGATGCCCAGGGTATCCTGAAAGCATACAAAATTGGAGCTTTCCAGAGCCAGGAGGAGATAGAAGACGCATTCAAAAGCGTGTTCCCAGTCTTCACCCTTACCCCCAAAACTGAGACCGGCCCCGAAATCGGCAATCTCGCACCCGGTTTCACCCTGCAAACAATTAACGGCAAAAGCACTACTTTAAGCGAATTCCGAGGCAAAACTGTCTTATTGAATTTCTGGGTAAGCTCATGTCCCGCCTGCGTAGATGAAATGCCTTACTTCCAGACAGTATTCGATGAACAGGCAGACGAGGAGCTGGTTACAATCGCAATAAATTGTGGTGAAAGCAGCCAGACTGTGCAAAGTACAGTTGATGGTCTGGGACTCACTTTCCCTATGCTGCTCGATCCAGACGGCAAGGTATGCACAGCCTACAAGCGCGGTGCTCCCACAACCTTTTTGATTGATGGCAAAGGCGTTATCAATGCAATAAGAGACGAAGTCTTTCAGAGCCCAGAAGAAATAGAGGTTATGCTAGATTCTTTGTAATGAAAGCTTTGTAAATTGCTCTTGCTATCTTCAAAATAAACAAAGGAAAATGAGATTATTCGGTGCGCTGCAGGATCTGGTTAGAGGATTAGGGGTATTACTCCTCGTCGTGCTTGCTGGCACCATCGGTTACAAGCTAATCGAAGGTTGGACTTTCTTGGATTCCCTATACATGACAGTTATAACCATAACCACGGTAGGATACGCCGAGATATTTCCACTTTCAACAGCCGGACAAATATTCACGATTTTCCTGATTCTGGGCGGCGTCGGCACTGCCTTTTATATTCTCACCAGCCTAGTACGATACATTGTGGAAGGAGAATTCGGAATCAGAATAGGGAGGCAACGCATGGAAGCCAAAATCAGACGACTTAAAAACCATTTCATACTATGCGGTTATGGACGCGTTGGACAAGCAATCGCCAGTATACTCAGACAGCAAGAGGCTAAATTCATAGTAATAGAGCGAGATAGAGAGGTCGCCGACAAAGCACAACAAGCAGGTTATTTGACCATTCATGGCGACGCCACCAAAGATGAATTATTGAGACAGGCGAAAATAGACAATGCCAGAGGGATAATTATATCTCTGGGCGATGACGCAGCAAGTATCTATACTACACTTGCTGCAAAAGAATTAAACGCTACGTTACCTATAGTCGCCCGAGCCAACAATGAGGATGCCGAGAGAAAGTTATTACAAGCCGGCGCCCAACGCGTGGTAGCTCCAGAAATCATCGGCGGAGCACGAATGGCCAGGCTAGCCTTACGTCCACAGGCCGTGGAATTTATTGAAACTGTCTTATTCGGCCAAAAGAAACAATTGCTTGTGGAAGAGATAGAGACAGGAGATGAATCCACATTAGTAGGCTCTACAATAAAAGAAATAGAAGAGCGCTTCCCTGGAGTAAGAATTCTAGCTCTGAAAACGAGGGACGGGGCATTGATTCCTAACCCAGGTCAGAATAGCACCGTTGAAAAGGCAAGCAGTCTAACAACTTTTGGCACAATCGAGCAATTGCGAGCTATAGAAGAATGTTGCCAGCCAAGCAAAGTCAAAGCGAAGTCCACCAGCCAGAATGGAGCTAGATAGAGATACTATAAACTCCCCACACATCGTCTAGAAAACAGCTGGATATCACAGCCTTTCCTCACTACCGTCGCTGAACTCGGCGACTTCTTCATCATGCCTGAATCTGCGTATAGTTTTTTGAATCCTGCTTCTACTCCACCCTATATGTGCCAAGGTGTGACGTAAAAATTCAAAGCTGGCTTCGTATTCAGGACTTACCAATTCCGAAACTCTCAGTTTTTCGAGAATTTCCGATTCCCTCTTCCTGTGGACACGGGCAACGATTTTAAGCTTAGCATTAATCCTTAAAGCATTTTTCACCGTAGTCACCACAGACAAAGGGTCTGGATACGTAACAATCAAAACTCTGGCTTTATCCAGTCTAGCTAAAGAAAGGACATGGGCATTACTAGAATCTCCATATATGCAGCTTTCACCTTTACTGTGCAGCTCAGAAACAAGCTCGGGGTCTATTTCAATCACCAGATAGGGAATACCAAGGTCATACAAATTTTTAGCAATATTACGTCCCACTCGGCCATAACCACAGAGTACTATCTCAGTTGCGGGATGACGTGATTCATCTTCAGACAAAAGAGAGATATCTCCCACTACGATTTTCCCCTTCGTCGGAGCTTTAGCCAATCTAGGATAGACCGCCGAGACCAGAACCATCAGAAGAGGGGTCAGCAACATAGTGATAACCGTGCTGGATATAATCAACGAATAGGAATGGCCGGGGATTATACCGGAATCCATCCCCGCTTGAGCTAAAATAAAACTGAACTCACCAATTTGAGCAAGACCAGCGCCAACGAATAAAGCAGTCCGACCGCCATAGCCGAATAGTCTAGCAATACCAAAACAAACCCCAAATTTAATAGCGATAATAACAACCACTGCTAGAATTACCATAGGCCAATTTTCTATCACAAACTTAGGACTTAAAAGCATACCCAGCGACACAAAGAATAGGGTAGCGAACACATCTCGTAAGGGAGTAATCTCAGCCAAAGCTTGATGAGCAAATATGGACTCTCTGAGCAATAATCCAACAACGAATGCGCCGAAGGCAATAGACAACCCAAAAATATAGGTGCCGAAAGCAGCACCGAAACACAAGATAAGAACAGTTAGCAAAAACAGTTCTCGTGACCTTACCCCTGCCACCCTGCCTAATAACCAGGGAAGCACCCAAAGTCCTAAAACAACAGCTATCCCTAAGGAAAAAACTGCTTTACCTGTAGCAACAGCGAAAGTAGGTAATAAATTAGCCAGCGATTCACCAAAAACAGGCACCGCGACCATCATTAACACGACACTCAAATCTTGAACTATGAGAATGGCTATCATGATGCGGCCATGCATTGAATCCAGTTCGCCTCGCTCCATAAGCATTTTCAGTCCAACCATGGTACTACTCAAAGAAATAAGAAGACCAAAAAAAGCAGCCTCACCTAAAGGCCAGCGGAGTAGAAATTTACCAGCTACCAATCCTAGAACAAAGGTAGCTAGAATCTGAGCTATGCCACCCCAAATTCCTACCTTGCCTGTTTCTCTCAACTGACTGTAAGATATCTCCAATCCCACAGTAAACATCAACAAAGCCACGCCTATTGTAGCCAAGTTCTCAATCAACTGAACGTCGCCAACCAAGCCAAAACCATAAGGACCAACAGCAACACCTACCAATAAATAGCCTAGGATCACCGGCTGCCTCAGCCGATGAGCTACCATGCCACCGACCAAAGCCGCTGTTAAGACAATGGCGACGTTGACAATAGGGTCAAATCCTGTCATAATCGCTTGCGCTCCATGGATTCAAGCTAATTCTAACACACAAGGCAAATGAGCCAAAATCAGCAACTGATAAGCTTCAAAGACTCGAAACTCTAGTAAAACAAACAACAGTAAGGAGAAGACACTATGATAAAAACACCCATGACCGAGTTATTTGGAATAAAACATCCTATTATGCTAGCAGGGGCAAACTGGATAACTGAACCAAACATCGTAGCTGCCGTATGCAATGCCGGCGGACTTGGCATCCTTGCTACAGCCAGATTTGGTGCAGATAAAGAGGAGATGCGCAAGAACATCAGGAGGATTAGGGAGCTCACTGATAAGCCCTTCGGCATAAACCAGATATTAATGGGGCCTGGAGCCAAAGAAGGCGTTGAAGTCGCAATAGAGGAGAGGGTCCCTGTGTTTAATTATACTCTGGGCAAGCCTTGGTTCATTGATCAGATTCATGCCTATGGGGGTAAGGTGATAGGCACCACAGCCTTATCAAAGCATGCTATCCGTGCGGAGCAACTGGGTTGTGACGCTATCACTATCACCGGATTTGAGGCAGCAGCCCATGGCGCTACTGGAACTTCTATGGTTTTGATACCGATTGTCACCAGCAAGGTTAAGATACCGGTAATAGCAGCAGGTGGCTTTTACGATGGCAGAGGACTGGCTGCAGCATTAACTCTCGGAGCAAGTGGAATATCTATGGGTACTAGATTTAGTCTAACCAAGGAGAGTGTTCTCCACCAAAATTTCAAGGAGCTTTGCCAAAAAGCCAGTGAGGAAGACACCCTTTACAGCGATGTTTTCGACGGCATGGATGGCAGAGCGCTCAAGAACAAAGCAGCAATAGAAATGATGAAAGGCGGGTTTCCACTTTTCAGTGCCATTAAAAGCGCATGGGAAATCAAGAAACAGCTAAAGCTCTCTATGGCCAGATTTATCGGACTCAGCTTCAGTATGATGAAGTCTGATGAAGAAGGTGAATCAAAAAATCTTTTTGTGCAAGCTAGGCAGGCAACCGGAGCCATACTTGCAGAGAAGGCTATCTACGATGGTGATATGGAGAGAGGCATGTTATACGCCGGCCAATGTATTGGTGGTATCAATGACTTGCCCAGTGTCAAAGAGCTAATCGAACGAATAATAGCCGAAGCTGAAGAAACAATAGAGGCAACAAGAAAAAAGGTTCATTAACTCAACGAGGGCTAGGGTTTCGCCACACTGGATAAGATGGCACAGGCTTGGCATTTCTTAAGAGGTAGCAATTCGGAGTCGCCGCTGGGTATTGGCAAGGATTTCCTCAGCGTCGCGCACCATTTTCTCCAGCAGTTCTCGGCAACTGGCGATTTCCTTAATAAGGCCGATAGACTGACCAACGGCAAACGGGGCTCCATCCACATCACCGTTTTCCCAGGCTTTCTCGGAGCGTTTGCCGGACATCAGCGGTATTATCTCTTCCAGGCTCCCATGCCGCCCCTCTACCTCAAGCACTTTGCTGGCTAATTCATTTTTCAGAGCCCGCATCTGCAAATCGATTGTCCTGCATATAAGCGTGGTATCATTTTCCTGCCGCCGAACAAGCTCCTCTTTTATTTTGGCATGTGCCGTACATTCTTTCGTAGCGATAAAACGTGAAGCCATCATCACGCCTTCTGCACCCAAGACCAGGGCAGCGGCCAGACTCCTCCCATCGGCAATACCTCCAGCAGTAATAACCGGCAGCTTCACTGACTCACAAATCCTGGGGGTCAGAAGCATTGTGGTCACATCATCATTCAACGGATGTCCACCTTCCTCAAAACCGGCAGCAATAACAGCATCGTAGCCGACTTCCTCGGCATGTTTGGCATGTTTCACCGAACCGACTTTATGTATCAACTTTACGCCCGCTTTTTTAGCCTGGTTAACAGCATCCACACCCAGATATCTATCCAGAGGCGCACCGGAGATTTCTATAGCAGCCACTTTTTCTTCGCAGCAAACTCGAAAATACGCCTGATGCATCTCTTTTGTAATCCGCACAGAAGGTAGCAACGTGATGTTTACGCAGAACGGCTTATCCGTCAACTGGCGTGTATTGTCGATGGCTTTACGAAAGCTGTCTCCAGATTCATAGTTTCCCGATGTCAAATTTCCAATACCGCCAGCGTTAGAAATCGCAGCACAGAGTTCAGGTTTAGCCAGCCACATCATGCCACCACACATAACCGGATGTTTTATACCGAAAAGTTCTGTCATTCTAGTTTTCATCAGTAGCCTCCAGACGTGAAAAATAACTATGCCTGCTCATCGCACAATTATAACCCAGACGGAACGGCGAGACAAAGAATATAAAAAGGCTCTTCATTGATTCGCCTCTTTGCTCCTGTTATACTTCAAACTGTTCTTTATGCTCATGACTACCCCCACAACAAAGGAGGACTATCAATGAATACAATGATGACCGAGTTATTTGGAATAGAGCATCCCATCATGCTATCTGGAATGGCTTTCGTCAGCTTGCCCAGGCTTGTAGCTGCCGTCTCCAATGCCGGTGGATTAGGCATGTTCAACAGCGCTGCAAACTCACCGGACCAGATGAAAGACATCATCAAAGAGATTAAGTCGCTCACGGATAAACCGTTCGGCATAAATGTTACAATCCTGTTCCCCAATGCCAGGGAGAATGCAGAAGTAGCCATGGAAGAAAAAATTCCAATATTAAACTATGCGTTGGGAAAAGGCGATTGGCTTATTAAAGCCGTGCACGAATACGGCGGCAAGGTTATAGCCACCGTAGCCACAGAGAGACACGCACGCCGCGCTGAACTAGACGGGGCCGATGCTCTCGCCGTCACCGGACTGGAGGCAGCAGCACATGGTGGGGAACCCACTTCACTGGTCCTCATACCTCTAATTGCCAGCCAGGTGAAAATCCCCATTATAGCCGCTGGCGGCTTCTGCGATGGCAGAGGACTGGCGGCAGCTCTGGCTCTGGGTGCTGAGGGCATATCCATGGGCACCAGGTTCATGCTTACACAAGAGAGCCCGGTACACCTGACCGTCAAAGAGGTCGGCATTAAAGCTACGGCAGAAGACACCTTTCGCTCGCCTGGAGTCGACGGCCTTCCCGGCAGGTACTGGAAGAACAAAGCTGCTCTGGAGCGGGCAGAAGGAAAGGTATCACTAGCTCAGGCAGTGTCCAGTGGGTGGCGGATAAAGAAAATGCTAGATGTGCCGTTCTTTAAACTTTTTTTCAGCGGCTTAAAGCAGAGAGGTATCCAGGATCTGGCACGTCAGGCAATCAGCATTGACTTTCTTAAGGCACTACACGACCCTGGCGACGTGAACGATATTGTTATACCGCTGGGACAGGTCGCTGGCAGGATAAACGACATACCTACCTGCCAGGACATAATTGAAAAAACAGTAGCCGAAGCTGAATGGGTGATAAAAAGACTCAGGGAAAGAGTCACTTCCTGAAAACGGCTACCGCACAAAAGGCCATCTAAAAAGATAGGTAAGCTCAAAATAAACTTACGGCTTACAAATAGACAACTTCTGACGGTTGGTCCAGAGCTAAAAACATAAGCAGATAATTTTTGAGGTGGCCGGTTATCAAAAAGTTCTGCTTAACATGCTCTTTTCCATTTTTCCCCAACCAGTTGGCATATTCCGGGTTACTCAGCAATTGTTTAAGAGCATAAGCAGCACCCTCAACTGTATAGCACAAAAGTCCGGTAAACTTATTCTTAACCTGCAATGGTATGCCGCCAACCGCAGAAGCCACCACCGGCTTTGCCTTCCACAAGGCTTCACTTATGGTTAGCCCGAAACCTTCCTTCAACGATTTCTGTATGATTATCGCTGCTGCCCACTGTAAGGCGTTGATATCAATATCGCTCTCAGGCGGCACCAGCAGGACGTGAACGTCAGGATTCTTTTCTGCCCTTTTTCTCACCTCCACAAGCACATCCTCGGACTCAGGATCATCAATTGCTGTCCCTCCAGCCAGAACCAACTGACAATCTATGCTTTTTCTCACCATTTCAAAAGCTTCTATCACCCCCAGCGGGTCCTTCAGACGGTCAAAGCGAGATATCTGGGTAATCATGGGCTTGTCTGAAACTAAACCATACTTTGCTAGCACAGCATCAATTGTCTCCGAGTCAAGTTCTCTATTCTTATCACTTAATGGGTCTATAGATGGCGTAATCAAAAATTGACGTATGGGCAATTGTTGAGCAAAGTTAGGTGCTGAGAAAACAGCGGCATCATATTCCACAATGAAGCGTCGCAAAAAGCTCCATAACTTCTTATCAGGGCTGGAGACATCGATATGGCATCGCCACAACCATTTCCTGCCTATCTCCTTTTTCTTGGCTATCAAACCTACCGGCTGAGGGTCATGAATAAAAATAATGTCTCCATAAAAACTCATCTCCTTCAGGTTTTGCTCAGTTATTTCCGAGAACAAAGCAAAATCTTGAGCCGAAATTTTCTCACGCTTACCATGAAGGGCATTATGGAATTTCTTAGTCACTTCAAAAAATTCGTCGCTACCCGTTATAGCATCCCATCGAATATCAACACCTAGCTGATTAAGCAGGGGCACCATATGCTCCAATATTTCCGCCACCCCACCACCAATGAACGTAGAGTTTACAGTCTGGATAACTTTGCCCGAGAATTTCTCGGTCAGCGTCCTCAAATCTTCAAGACAACTCCTGCCAACTATCGGCTCATAGTCCTGCAATCGGCTTCTAGATTGTAAATGAATTTCGTTCTGCATCTAGGCCACCTTCTACTTAATACGCTTCTCAATCACTTGAATTATAGTCAACCTCAACCCCTCCAACGTATAATTATACGGGTCTAAATAAGCAAGTTTATCAGCCAAATCTTTATCATCAAGACATTCCTCAATCCAGATAGCAAAGTCATTAACACCCCTCTTTAACCTTAACTTCGCCTCAAAAATATGATAACTAAGAGAATCTATACTCACTTGCCTGAGCACTTCAACAAACTCCCGTAGGTCATGAGCAACATAGGGTGTAGGCATTATGAAGCTCACTGATTTAATAAAATGAAACTCCCTACCCTCACGTGCAGTTCGTCCGTCAGGTTTCTTCGATACATAATCCCTGATAACACCCTCAATCCTCCCCCTTAAAGCACTTATGGTCGGGAAATCGAATGTATCGATGCTGGCTAATTTCTCTCCTAAGACCTCGTCGCTAAGTTCGTCACTAACCCAGAGGGCGAAATCATTGGCTGGTTCAGGAGTTAAATAATGGTACTCTTCAAGAAAATGATGAGTATGATAATAAATCACAGAGTCAGGAACCTCTTTTAGCAGATTAACCATCTCCGCCAAATTGCTGGCTTTTAATCCGGTCAGCTCCTTCAAGTATAGACGTGTGTAAAAACGAAAAGGCCTGCTAGCTTTCTTGAGCGGACGCCCGTAATTAATGACTGTGCTCTGAACCAATCTACTATTGGGAACCAGGATGAGGCTGCTATCCAGTGTTCTGATCTGGGTATTTCTCCAGGTCACATCAGTAACGTAACCGCTTTCCCCGGACTCTAATTTTATAAAGTCACCGACCCTGATTTGCTCACCTTGTGTCAGTTGGAAACCAGAGAAAAGATTGGCCAGCACGTCCCTAAAAGCTAAAGCCGCTATAAAAATAGCAGCCGCCAGAAGCAAAATTATTGGCGTAGTCGGTGCTCCCCAGACATCAAGCAATATCAAAGCACCGACCACAGCAATAACAATTCTGCCAATGTTTAATATCAAAGGCTCTGATGGTTGTAAGCGCTTCATATCACCAATATAAAGTTTGAGTATCCTTGTGCTTAAGGCGGCAGCCACCCAGCACAAAGAAAAGACAAAAAGGCTGGTCAATATCCTGTCAGCTAATATCTTTGAGGAAGAGTCTAATCTTAAGACCTGAATGGCTATAAAAGCACCTAAAATCAGGAACCAGTAGATAAAGGGGGTACGTGTCGTCTGAATGATTAACTGGCTTCCCCTCCATTTACCTGTCGCTGCCCAACGGTTGAAGGCTCTATAAGCAATCCTCCTGACCCACAATCCAACCACATAAGTAGCCAGGAAAATAACCAGGGGAACGGCAATGTAAAGCCAGTTTTTAGTTAGCCAAAGCCAGCTGTCGGTTAGCCAATCAACCATTGAGCATCTCCATACATTATAACATCTTTAAGAATTCCGCCACTTCTTGAGGCGACTTCAAGAAATATCGTGCCATCGACTGAGAGTTATCCCCACCGACGAGAATTGAGATTCCATTATTTTTTTCAATAACTTCAAAACCATCTTCATCAGTTAAGTCATCCCCCAGGTATATCGGCAGTGCCCCAGCCCTTCCACCGGACTCTCTGAATTTGGCTATCAGCCAGGCTATCGCCTTGCCCTTGTCCCAATCTACAGGTGGCCTTATTTCGTAAACTTTCTTGCCCCTAGTGACCCGTATACTACCGGTCACATGCAACGGGTCAGTAATCCTCTCAAAAGCACCTCTTACTTTTTCTTCTTCGTCTCTGTCAACCATACGATAGTGAACACTCAAAGTCAAACCCTTGTCCTCGACAAACACACCCTTAATACCCCTCAATGTAACTGACAGCACCTGATTCAACATCCCCAGGAAAGGTCGCATCTCCTCAGCGATAGGTTCCAAGAAACTTGAGCCAAAACCCTCTATCTCTAATCCGTGATTTCCAGCATATATAATGCCATCCAAGCCTACACTGTTTTTTAGGTCGGGCAAAGCCCTACCGCTAATGAGACCAACTGTATAACGCCGGCTCTTAGCCAGTGCCCGGAGCAGCCTTCTCATCTCTCGGGAAAGAACAGCTAACTCCGGTTTATCCACAATAGGCGTCAAGGTACCATCATAATCCGAGAGAAGCAGTATATGGTTGGCCGATTTGAGACGACGGGCAATCCTATCCCATACATAAAAAAGATACTGCATACTATAAACACCATTAAAGCCCCAGATTAGCTAATTCGGAGATGATGCTCCCAGCCCACCGATAAATATTATTCTCTTCCACCACCTGGCGCAGCTTCCGCATCCTGGCCTTTCTTTGTTCCTCAGGCATCTCGATGGCTTTCCTTATCAAGCCAGCAAAGTCATCGGTGGCATAAGGGTTTACAAGAAGCGCCTCGGTCAGCTCCCTGGCAGCACCGGTGAATGGACTGAGTATGAGCACACCATCTTCGTCTGTTCTGGAAGCAACAAATTCCTTAGCCACGAGATTCATACCGTCGTGTAGCGAGCTGACGATACAGAAATGCGCTAGCCTTTTGAAAGCCAGCAAAGTTGTTGGCGACAGATGTTCCCTGATATAAACTATCGGTTTCCAGACACCGGACTGGTATTTCCAGTTCACCTCCTCAACCAGGTCGTCTATTTCAACATTCAGCTCCTTATATTTCTTAATATGAGTTCGGCTCGGCTCTCCCAATTGAAAGAAAATCAAGCGCTCTTGATATTCCGGGTACCTTGCCAGGAACTTATCCAAAGCCCTGAATCTGTGCGGTATTCCTTTCGTGTAATCCAACCTGTCAATCCCGATTCCAATAAACTCATCTCCCAGTTGCCACCTGCGGCGGATTTCTTCCATTTCCTCAGCAACTTCCGCCTCAGCAGCATCCTGCGCTATTCGACTGAAGTCAACACTGATAGGAAACGGACGCACCAGAGTCGTTCTGCCACCACGACTAACCGCTAACCTCTCATGGTCAACTCTCGATTCCAGCATCAATCTCACCGTTTCCAGAAAGTTATCACAATGATACTTTATGTGGAAGCCAAGCAGGTCGTTTCCCAGTAAACCATCCAATATCTCTTCCCCCCAGGGGCAAATTCGGAAGGCTTCAGGATTGGGCCATGGAATATGCCAGAATTGTGCCGTAATTACTTGAGGATTTTTAGCTTTAATCAATCGAGACAAGAGCGCCAGATGATAGTCCTGAATAAAAACGAACGCCTGCCTGCCACCAACTTCGTCTGCAACAGCGTCAGCGAAAATCTGGTTCACATTTTTGTAAGTATTCCAATCGGCTTCATCAAAGTTCGGTGGCGTATAGGCAATATGACACAACGGCCACAGGGCTTCATTCGAAAAACCAAGATAATAACCCTCTTCCTCCTCTTTGGTTAACCATGTCCGCTTCAGCGTATAGCGAGGCTCTTCGGGAGGAACTGACACGCGGTTTTTATCATCAACAACTTCCCTATCGGCGCTACCGCTGCCGTGGGCAATCCAGACGCCACCACAAGCCCGCATCACCGGGTCCAAGGCCACCGTGAGACCACTAGCTGGAACTATACATTGAATCTCATCACCAGATAAAATATGAATGTAAGGCTCTCTGTTGGACACGACTATAAACATTCGGTCAGTTAGCTTGGTCTGAACCAACTGCTGCAAATCTTCCTTCGTCCAGCTCAATTCACACCTCCTTACATTTTCACCTTAACTGGCAACAAAACTGCAACCGCCGCTTACTGATAGCAGCTGACATAACTTAAAACTAATGATAAGATAAATCATCCTGAGACATAGAGTTAAATTTCTATCGACGTCGCGCAGAGCTTCGGCTTACAGCATATCAACATCCTTGCCGAGCTAAAACACTCTGCATTCTACATAATTCGAGCAGAGAAAGCCCAGTATAAATCCGCGCCTATTTCTTCTTGGTACTGGCTTTCTTGGCTGATTTTACAGCCTTCTTGTTATGAGCCGCACAGGTCTTACACATAGCCTTAAACCACCTTTCCTTTGCCTTCTTTACTATAGCACCCGCTAAAGCGCACCGTCAATTCCTTCCAGTTTTAAATGCCAAAGTCTTGACCATCACCACAGCAAGCAGTAGAATTCCACAAGGCGAACCCGACGAGCAGTACAACGGTGTGATGAACATGTTAAACATCAGGCAAGCAACATCGGCAGATTTGGGACAAATTACGGAGATTTACAATGACGCTATTGAAAAAACTTCCGCCTCTTTTGACACTGAGCCCAAGACCCTGGAAGAACAAGAAAAGTGGTTTGCCAATCATGACGCCAGACATCCTGTATTAATTGCAGAGCAGGATGGCGTCATTATCGCATGGGCATCTTTGAGCCGGTGGTCTGACAGACGTGCCTATAGTGATACCACCGAAATATCGCTCTACGTAAAGGAAGCATACAGGAGAAAAGGAACCGGGAAGCAACTTATGCAAGCAATTATCCAAGAAGGCAAAACGGCAGGCTTGCATACAGTAATTGCCAGAATAGCCGGCAGCAACAAGATAAGTGCCGACCTGTGCAAATCTTTCGGATTCCAATACATAGGAACAATGAGAGAGGTAGGTAAAAAGTTTGGCCAGTTGTTAGATGTTCATCTGATGCAGTTAATTTATTAGTATCGAGTTCTACCACGCAATTATTAAGCCATGTCTGAAAATCTTTCTTTACAACTTGAAAAGTATCTGTCGCCGCCGGTTCTGGCTCTGGCAAAAATCGCTGGCAGAGAGGCTAGCGAGCTGGGGCAGGAATTATACCTTGTCGGCGGGGTGGTGCGCGATTTGTTCCTGGGTCGTGCCAATTTCGACTTCGACTTAGTCGTCGAAGGCGATGCCATTAAATTAGCCCGGAGGCTGGCAATAGACAGCCAGGCTAAGCTAAAAACTCATCCTCGCTTCGGCACTGCCAAACTTAAATACCCAGGATTCAGCCTTGATTTAGCTACCGCCCGCAGTGAAACCTACAGCAAACCGGGAGCCTTACCCACCGTTAAACCAAGCAAACTCAAGGATGACCTCATCCGCAGGGACTTCTCCATCAACGCCATGGCACTGCGCCTTAACCCGCAACGCTTCGGCGAGCTGATTGACCTGCATCACAGCAAAAACGACCTGGATAACCGCCTCATCCGCATACTGCATCCCAACAGCTTTATTGACGATGCTACAAGAATACTGCGGGGAATACGCTATGAGCAAAGATTGGGTTTCAGACTGGAAGCAGAAACCGAAAAACTGCTCTGTCGTGATGCGGCAATGCTCGATACCATAAGCGGCGACCGCATAAGGCATGAGCTGGAGCTAATACTGAAAGAAGATGAACCAGAGCCAGCCTTACGGCGAGCCGGAGAATTAGGCGTCCTCCGCCAACTGCACCCATCTCTGAAAGGCAACGTCAGACTGAGCGAAGTGTTTACCAAAGCTCGAAAGGCTGATATACAGGCATCTCTTTCAACCCTTTACCTATGCCTGCTCATCTACAATCTAACTGAAAATGAAAACGAGGAATTCATCTCACGCCTCAACTTCCCCAAAAATTCAGCTCAAGCCATGCGCCAGACGCTGCAACTTAAGGCAAAGCTTCAAAGCCTGGCCAACCCAAAGCTAAAGCCCAGCGAGATTTACCAGCTACTTCAAGGTTATTCAGCGCAAGCCATTCAAACTAATGCCCTGGCATCAGAATCACCAATAGCCAGCCAGCATTTACAACTGCACCTTGAAAAACTGCGCTACATAAAGCCGTTGCTGAATGGAGACGACTTAAAGAGAATGGGTATTCTTGCCGGACCTCAGATAGGGGAGATTTTAAACACTCTACACATAGCGCGGCTCAACGGCGAAGTAAAAACAAGAAAAGACGAGGAAAAAGTTGTCCACAGTTGGCACCAAAGACAATCAGGCTAAACCACATGCGGCATAACGGTAGATACAGCATAAGCTTCAAGCCCCTGATGACAGAGTAAGCCACATATTCTCTCAGCTTCAGCTTCATCATCCGTAGGGGCGAACAAAGTCGGACCTGAACCAACCAGATGAATATTTTTAGCACCGTCCTTCTCAAAACGCTTCCAGTAATCCTCCAGTCCTGGAAAAGCATCAAAGGCTATCCTGTCAAAAACATTGAATAGCAGGCTGGTAGTAATCCATTTATTTTCAGACCAGCTTTTCAGTGTTTTGTCAACGAATTGACCATCGGTGAAGTGCCGGTCGCCCAGAAGAGAGTAAAGCTGCTGCGTTTTACGGGGCATCTTGGGCAAAGGCGGGACAAGCAAGACGAACCAGCCCGCGATGGAAGCCGCCAAAGGCGCCACCTTTTCGCCCTTGCCCTCGATTAAAGCTGTACCTCCGTGTATAAAAAAGGGCATATCAGACCCCAGCCTGGCTGCCAGCTTAACTAAATCGGAGGTAGTCAGCTTCAGCCCCCAGAGTTTGTTGAGAGCCAACAAGGTGGTAGCCCCATCGCTGCTGCCCCCACCCAGACCAGCATCCCACGGTATTCGCTTCTCAAGTTTAATCTTGACCCCTTTCTCATAGCCACTGGCCTTTTTAAGCAATTCAGCCACCTGGACCACCAGGTTTTCAAAAGTCAGTAAACCAGGTTCAGTGCATTCCAGGGAAAGCACATCAGCGCGCTCAAAAGAGATGACATCACACAGGCTTATGGTCTGAACCAGGCTGCGAATATCGTGATAGCCATCATCACGCTTGCCCAGAACTTCAAGGACAAGATTAACTTTAGCCGGCGCCAAGTACTTCAGCATTGAACCATACCTTCAATTTTTGTCACCCCGAGCGACAGCGAAGGGCCTAGATTCTTCGGTCGCTTCGCTCCCTCAGAATGACAAGCAGGATTGTTAAATATGTTCATCCATTGTTCCCTTTGAAGTCGCCCCAAACCTCGTACAACTTCGCCCATTCCTCCAGGATGAGCGTTTCAGCCCGACGTTTGGGGTCTATGTTCGCTTGCTCCAGTAATAAAGCAACTTCAGCCGATTTCACGCCCAAACCATGAGCCAGCGAATTGTGCAATTGCTTTCGGGGTGAGCTAAAGCCACATCTTACTACCTCAAAAAAACTATTCATATCAGCCACCTTGACCGCAGGCTCTGCCAGCACATCGAAGCGCAGTATAACCGAATCAACTTTCGGCTGAGGATAGAAACATCGAGACGGCACATGTGAGATAATTCTGGGTTTACTATACACCTGCAGACTAACCGCCAGCAGAGACATCTTTCCCGGACCAGCCACAATAGCCTCGCCAACTTCCTTCTGCACCATCATCACCATTAAAGACGGCTTAGGTGAAGCTTCCACGAAGTAACGCAACACAGGTGAGGTAATATAATACGGCAGATTAGCCACCACCTTATACTTGTTTTTCCCTTCTAATAGCTGCGACGGATTGATCTTTAGTATATCGGCATTAAAAACACGTAAATTTGCCAGCGAATTTAATCGGCGCTTCAACAGCGAAGCCAGCTCCGTATCCAGTTCCACAGCTATGACGTTGCCGGCATGACGTGCCAGCTCGACAGTCAACGTACCCAGACCGGGGCCAACCTCGACTACAGTGTCTTCCGGAGAGAGCTCAGCAGCTTCAACAATGATATTCAAAACTGCATCATCAATAAGGAAATGCTGCCCCAGGCTTTTCCGTGCCTTGAGACCGGACTGGCGGAGCAGTTTTTTGACCTGAGCTAAGGATTCTGTTGCTTTATCAGGCACTTGACGCCTTCAAACTTTGAGTTTGAGAATTCTCTGGGCATTCTTGTACAAGACTTTCTCAATAACTTCTGGCTTATAGCCACCGCTTTCAAATTCCTGAAGCCACCGCTTCGGTGGGATTTCAGGATAGTCAGAGCCAAACATAAACTTATCCTGGAGCCGTCCATTGACTTCTCTCTTTATAATCTCAGGGAAATATTTAGGCGCCCAACCGGAAAGGTCGGCGTAGACATTACCTTTATGAAGCAAAACAGCGATTTGTTCCTCATGCCATGGCCAGGCAGGATGAATCATAACTATCGTCAAGTCAGGAAAATCAGCCGCCACATCATCGATATACGGAATGGGCATCGTGTATTTCAGGCGAATCCCGTAGCCTCCGGGCATACCTGCCCCGGCACCGGTAGTTCCGGTATGAAAAGAAACGGGTATTTTCAGCTCAACACACCTCTCGTAAAGCGGATAAAACCGTCTGTCATTTGGGAAGAATGCCTGTAGAGCTTGCTGAAACTTTAGCCCCATTAACCCCAACTCTTTAACGCATCTCTCCAATTCTCTTATAGCTGCCTTTCCCTTCCACGGGTCAATCATCGCCCAGCCACCGATAAACACATCTGGAAATTTGTTGATTAGTCTGGCAACTTCGTCATTGGTATTTCTGGTATCAAACCCGCTCGCAGACTCCGCATCCCAGCCTATTAAGATAGCTTTTACGTCCAGCTCCCTGAAATCCTGTGCCATCTCCTCATCGGTCTTTACCTTATACTCAACACCATAATACTTTGAAATATACTCCACAAGCTCCGGCCCCCACATACATTTGCGGTCGAAAGCAGCCGTGCTGGGATGAACATGAACATCTATGGCTTTCATTTCAATGTCTCCTCTCACATCATGATACAGTCGCCACTAACACCATTACAGCTTAAGGAACACTTTCCTAAAATATGGGCCGTGCACCGACTGTCGATTTCTGCCTTCTAGCTTACTCCAGTTAGCCAGCTCCGACCAGGTAGCCTTACGGCACCCGGAGTATACTATTTACCGCTGCTTCCTTCCGGATCTGACGGAATTCATAGCCCTCCGCCGCGCAAGACCCAGCCCTCAACGCTACTTTACCGCAGCAGTCCCAAAAGACAAAACCCTCGAGCCGGGATTCAACCCCGCTATAGCGGATCTCGGGTACAGGGCACCGCTAGTTCCCCGTCTAGCACGACCCAATCACATACTACTATGTAGCCTTGAACTTTTCAACAAAATTTCGTCTGCAAAGTCGTAGATTTTGTCGGGTATCTACCAGCCCACGCTTAAACGCAAAACGAGCGGCGTTGGCAATCCCCGCTCCTCCATTTTTTTCTGCGTAGCTTGAATATCATATTCCACCCGGTAATGATGAATAGTCCGAGCCTCGGTATCATAAAGAGCATAGCTCGCCCTGGGGTCACCATCTCGAGGTTGTCCCACACCTCCGGGGTTGATAATCATACGTATTTTCCCCAGCTCCAGATCAACGCCTTCCGGAAACATCTTGTAGACCGCTTTATTCTCGACAAGCTCAAAAATGAGCGGTACGTGGGAATGCCCTACCAAGCAGTAAGCCGTTTCAAAATGGGCGAAATTTTCCTGTGCCCCTTCAATCGACAAAAGATATTCCCAAATGGGCTCCCGCGGGCTGCCATGAACCAGTGTAAAATCTTCCTGACAAATTCTAAGCGGTAAATCTTGCAGGTAGTCTATATTTTCGGCAGTCAATTGCTGAGCCGTCCATTTACAGGCCAGAGCTGCCACAGGATTGAAGTCTGCAGTATCCATTTTGCCTATGGCTGCCCAATCGTGATTGCCGGCAACACATATATGCTCAAATTGACGCAGACGCTCAATGCACTCATGCGGGTCAGGACCGTAGCCCACCACATCACCAAGACACCATATCTTGTCAAAGCCCCCCTTGCCATCAGCATCAAGAAGCACTGCCTCAAAAGCTGCCAGATTGCTGTGTATATCACCGATGATTGCATACCGCATAACGCCTAACTATACCATCCAGAAGCCGGTTTGTTAAGTTTGAGGCTTAAGGGTATGGACAAAAAAATAGAAACAGGTAAAATAGTGCTACAGCCAAGCCCATAAGTAGCATATCAGGAGAGACAATGTGTATTACTTTGCTTATGCCTCTAATCTGAACCGGAAACAGATGGCGGAGCGGGCTCCGGATAGCAAGCCAGGGTTCATCGCCACTCTGCCTAATTTTAAACTCACCTTCACCGCACGACCGGGACGGCAAGATGGAGCCGCCAGCATAACACCGCATAGGGGCGAAAAGGTTATAGGAGCTGTTTACGAAATATCCGAAAGAGACTTGAAACGGCTGGATGGTTATGAAGGTTATCCTGTTATTTACGACAGGAGAAAAGTAACTGTGTGGACTGAGACCAACGAACCGATAGAGGCAATTACTTATATCAAGATAGACCAATCACGCACAATACAACCATCACCGGAATATTTAGCTGTCATTCAGCAGGGCTACAGGGACTGGCAAATAGTTTGAGTTTAGTCTTCTGCCCTGGTATTACTTTCTATATCCACAAGCACACAACAAAGGTCAGCAAAGGCCAGCAGAAACAAGCCGAGCAATATCGAAACTACGACACCGATGATCGCTATACCCACAATCCCCGGACCCACACTCCAGGGGATAAAATCACTAAATGCTCCCGCGCCCTGGGCTGCTATCACTGCCACAGCAATCGAAAAAAGGGTACCACCCACCATCAACACCCAGCCGATAACTCTATAAACAGTGGCGACTGCCCTTAAAGCCCCATATTTCCGAGTCGGCACAGCTTCTCTCGATACCGGCTCTGCTGCCGCTACTGGCTGCGTCTCCCAAACCTGTGGCTCACTGACAATCGGCAATCTTGTTCCACAGGTGGTACAGAACTGCGGACCGGCGCTCTCCCTACCGCAACCTGGACATTTAACCATTTGCTGCATGTTCTATCAATACCTCTTTGTTGCCTCACAAGGTAAAAGGAAGCTGGGCGTTAAAAGCAAAAACCATCACCATAACAATAATCAGGTAAATTATACCGCCAATTAACAACCCCAATAATAACATGCGCCACCATAGGCCCCACGCCAACCCCCAGGTAGGCTTAACTTCTACCTGCTGGCTAGGAACAACAGGTCTCACAACTTTAGCTGGCACCTGCTTAGCTGGTGTAGCTGGCATCTGCTGAGCCGGGGCGGCTGATACCTGCTGAGCCGGGGCAACCGGCGCTTGTTGAGACGCAGCAACCAGCGTAGCACCACAACTGCCGCAAAATTGCTGCCCGGCTATATTCTGAAAACCGCATTTCGGACACTGAATTTTTTGCTGCTGAACCGCAGCAATGAGCTTTGCTCCGCACTTCCCACAGAACTGTTGGTCTGCAGGATTTCCCGTACCACAGTTAGGACATCTGACCATCTGCTCCATATCACTGCCCTCCTTACCTGTTTAATCGCATTATATAACTTGTATCTGACACATACAAGGCTTTTTAATAAAAACAATTAAAGTTTAGGCAAATATATGCGGTATGTTATAATCGCAGCAATGAAGGTCTTTGAGTTGGGCGAATTTGGCTTAATCGAGCTTCTGGCCAAAATCGTTAATAAAACCAATAATCCGCAGGATGACTCCTGGCAACGGTTGCTCATCGGCATGGGTGACGATGCCGCTGCCTGGAAAAGTGAAAAAGCCATCCAGCTAGCCACTACAGATAGCCTGGTTCAAGATACGCACTTTGACTTGAACATAACCACCTGGGAGGAACTGGGCTGGAAAGCCATTGCCGTGAATCTGAGCGATATTGCAGCCATGGGCGGCATTCCTGGATATGCCCTTATTTCCCTGGCTCTGCCCGCCGAACTAGAAGCAGGCTGTATAGAGAGTCTATACAAGGGCATGGCTCAAATAGCCAACCAGTTCGGAGTCGCCATAGTCGGTGGCAACGTCGCTTCCGCCAGTAAAACAATGATTTCCGTCACCGTTCTAGGTGCTCTGGAATCTACTTCAGCGCTCACACGCTCGGCGGCGGTACCCGGCGACCAGATAGCTGTTACCGGATACCCGGGTTTGTCATCTGCCGGGCTCAGGATGCTAAAGCAACATCTCAAATTCGACGTTGAAACCACTCAACTTTTACGCGAGGCACATTTAATGCCGATGCCCAGAATAGATGAGGGACAAATTCTGCTGCATCGCGGAGTTAAAGCTGCCATAGACATAAGCGACGGGCTACTCGCCGACCTGGCCCATATATGCCAGGCAAGCCAGGTCAGCGCCCGGATAAGTCAAAACGAGCTGCCAATCCATCCAGCACTTAAGAAAAACTTCAAATCAGACTGCTTACAGCTAGCTTTAAGCGGCGGCGAAGACTATGAGCTGCTGTTCACTGCCGGCAGTCAGACCATTAGCAGGTTAAAGAAACTCATGCCTTGCCCTATAACCGTGATTGGGGAAATAACTCAAGGAAAACCTGGACAGGTGACCCTGATTGATTCCGGCGGTAAAATTATCCCCTGGGAAAAAGCCGGATGGGAGCATTTTAAATCTCAAAAATGAACGCCGAAATGACAGGCCTAAAATTCATATCCCACAGCCAGGAGCAGACTCAGCACCTGGGGATACGCCTCGGCGAACTGGCTGAAGCGGGTGATATATTCCTCCTCAGCGGCAACCTTGGAAGCGGCAAGACTTGCCTGACACAGGGCATCGCCTGGGGACTGGGCGTCAAAGAATATGCCTTCAGCCCCTCATTCGTCATAATGAGGGAATATCACGGCAGACTAACCCTATACCATATAGACTTCTACCGACTTGACCGCATCGAGGAGATCGCAGATTTGGGACTTGACGAATATCTCTATAGTGAAGGCGTTTGTGTAGTCGAATGGGCTGAGAACGGCATGGCAGTGATGCCTGCGGAGCATCTTCTGATTAATCTCAGCTACATATCCGATACCGAGCGCTCCATAGTCTTCGAGCCCAAAGGCAAGCGCTATATCAAATTATTAAAAACGCTTAACCTGGACCTGAAAAAATGGAACTAGCCATAGACACTTCAACTGATTTCTGCAGCATCTGCTTATCCCGCCAGGGTGAAACAATAGCCGAACTGACCTGGCACTCGGCACAGAGTCATACCGTAGAACTTGTGCCGAACATAATTCGTATGCTCAATCAGACCAAAACCAGCCCTCAATCTCTTACCGCCGTCTTCGTAGCCAAAGGACCGGGAAGCTTCAACGGGCTTAGAGTCGGCATAAGCACCGCCAAAGGGTTAGCCTTTGCCTTAAGCATCCCACTGGTCGGGATAAGCACTTTAGAAGTCGAAGCTTATCCCTTTGCCTTTACCAAACTTCATCTATGCCCGATTCACAACGCCGGCCGTGGCGAGATTGCCGCAGCCATTTACCGGCAAAATAAGGACTGGCGCTGCATAACTCCAGAACATATCACCACTGTCGATACCTTATGTCAACAAATCAAGCGAAGAACGCTATTCTGCGGTGAGATCCCACCGCCAGTCATCGAGCAACTGCAACAAAGGCTGGGCAGGCACGCCGTAATACCTGACCCTGCAGCCAGGTTACGTCACGGCAGCTATATGGCAGCGTTAGGCTGGAAGCGTTTAAACAGGGGGCAACACGACAACCCAGCCAGCCTGCAACCACTGTACCTGCGGCAACCGCCGATTACGCAACGAAAAGTAAAATAATTTAATAAGGAGCCTAAAATGGAACGAAGTTTAGTGCTAATAAAACCCGACGCTATGCAAAGAGGGCTGGCAGGAACCATCATATCCCGACTCGAGAGACGGGAGCTCAAGATTGTGGCTATGAAGATGCTGCAAATGGACAAAGCCTTAGCCCAACGACACTACTCCATCCATAAAGACAAAGCCTTCTTCAATGACCTGGTGGAATTTATCACCTCAAGCCCCATTATCGCCATTGTCTTCGAAGGAGAAAAAGCCATAGAAGCCGTGCGGCAGACGATGGGCACAACCGACCCCGTCAAAGCCTCCCCCGGCAGCATACGAGGCGACTTCGGACTGGACATTCAGCAAAACCTGGTCCACGGCTCTGACTCAGCAGAAAGCGCCAAAAAGGAAATCAGCCTCTTCTTCGCTCCAGACGAAATCGTGGGTTAGTGTGGGGCACCAACTGGCTCCACTACCTGTCATTCTGAGCAAAGCGAAGAATCTAAACAGCTCTTCTCCGTAGAGATTCTTCGGTCGCATCACTCCCTCAGAATGACAAGCCGGCGCTCCTCATTCATTCGGGTTTTAGCATTGTTTGGAATTTAGCACCTGGGGTTTGCGATTTGATATAAGGTATTACTGTATCCTTATCACCGGCGTGGCATTGTGCCACAAATCGTCTAACTTATAATAGTCTCGCTGTGATGGGGAGAAAATGTGGACTATGACCGCTCCTGTGTCGAGAAGAATCCACCCCGAATCAGCAGCCCCCTCAACATGTGAAGTGACGACGCCTTCACGTTTCAGCTTCTCACGAATCTCCTGCCAGATAGCTTCAAGCTGGCGGGTGCTTTCCCCACTACAAATAACAAAATAGTCGGCGAAGGAGCAGACCTGCCTGGTATCCAGCATGACAATATTATCAGCCTGTTTTTCCGAAGCAGCTTCCACTGCCTGCCGGGCTACTTCTATCGATTGCAGAACTCGTTCCTCCAAACCAGTGTTACCAGAAACTACATGTATTATACCATACGTTCCAAAGGGTTACCTCAGAGTTTCGGCTTCGGCTATACTGAAGCCCCCACGTCCACAAGCTGGCAAAATAAAGTGGGCGACTCTTAAAGAGTCGCCCACTTTACTCTGTTCTTTTATACTGGCTGCTTAGTGAGCGCGACGGCGGCGGAAGGTCACCAGTAGCACCCCCACGGTAGCCAGAATCAGGGCACCTACAATCAGAACAGCAATCAAACCACTGTTCAAAGGTGCACCATCGCCCAGAACAACAAAGCTGCCTCTCTGCCCAGCGATGTCTACGGTATAAGTTCCAGATTGAGCCTCGGTTATGGTGAAGTTCACTGTTTGACTTGTACCGGCAGCAACGGTTACCTGTTTGGTTGACTCTGATATACCGTTGACTTTCAGCTCCAGGCTGTAACTTCCACTTGTACCGCCGTTATTAGCCACGTTAACGCTAATGTTAACTTCCTGGTTGAGCTTAGCCTGGGATGGGCTGACGGTCAATTTGCCCACATTAAATTTAGCCGGTGCTGGCTCTGTAGTCTTGGCTAAGACGGCGAAAACTGAGAAGTGACTTACCTGACATTGAGCTTTGCCGATTTCGGCGACGACGCCCGACGCCGGTGCCAGCGCCAGCCAGCCCTTTTCGGTATCATAGTTGGCGATGAACACCTCCGAGGCGTTCTTGGGCAGTTTATCGGGGTCGTAGGTCAAAATAAGTCTGGCTGGTGGCGAGATGGTTACAGGTGATGGCGTTGTCGAGGATGTAGAGGAATAGGCGTTGAGTTCGTAGACTGTGCCGACTATTACAGCGTTTTCGGGAACTGGTGGTGTGGTAGATGCCTCGCGGAATCTCAGTAGCAGCGGCACTTTGTTACCAGCCAGCATTACCCTGGCGTCCTTATCTATTTCAAGCCTATATTCGCCTGCGGTGTCCCTTGCTATGAGGGTTTCACCGAGAACCCCATCGCTAGTCATTTTGACTGTAGCTATGTTACCCTGCATGTTTGCAGTCAGCGTTGCTGTGTAGACGGAAGCTACAGTACCAGATGGGGCACCTCCGCCACCTCCGCCACCTCCGCCGCCTACACCACCAAAACCGCCTGCACCACCAGATCCTACGCCCGACCCACCCGGGTCCACGATGGTACCGTCGGCAAATCCATCAGCATCGCCAAGTCCGCCATCAGTTAAGGTGAGAGTTAGGACATTGTCGCCATCGTCATCACCCAAAAGTGATGTGCAATCTACCCAGACACCTCCCTGGCACTTCCAGTATTGAGTGCCCACAGGCATTGCAAAAGGATAAGTAATGGTTACAGTTACAGTCGAGCCAGGGGCAATTCCGATGATGTTAAACGAGAACAGACCATATGGGAAGAAAACTCCCGCTGGCTTGCCAGCCGTAGGCAGTGTCCCTTCAGCCAGCGCGGTCAGACCGGTTATCCAACCGGCATCGACAGCAAATGTTACCGTCCCAGCTCCAGTGGCCGATGCCGTGCCACTTTCCTGGCTGAGCCACGGGTCATAACCGACATTAGCCGAAACCGCATCACCGGAACCAGGTCCAACAGGACCCGGCCCATCATTAGCCCCCCACCAGTTGTTGGTGGCGTCAAAGACATCGTCCGGGTCGTTATTTTGAATGCCAATGACGGTATTGCCGGCAATATTATTAAAATGCGCGCTGTTGCCATCGGTGGTACCATCGGAAATGATTATGCCGGTGCCATTGTTTTCGATTAAACTGCCGACGACAGACACGCCGGTGAGAGTTGCCAGGGCATCGCGCTCTCTCAGATAGACGCCAACGTTATTGCCACTCGTAGTGCACCCGGTGACGGTGACGTTGGACAACGTAGCGCCCGAGAGGACATCAAGCAATATGCCATAACCTTTACCTTGGGTAGCCGACCCGGTAGTACCAGTGCTCCCGTTGAATATGCACCCATCTATTGTCAAATTCGAGAAGGTATAGCCCCGGAACGAAACCACCCACAGGCCCGAGCGGGCCAGGGCATTGTTGGTGACGATGATGTTACGTAAGGTGACGGGGCCCGGGACATAGGCGTTTGGACTTAAGGAGATACCTTCCTGTGTATTGTTGTCCAGGGTCGCATCAGTAATCGATAACGGGCCACATACACCGCCGGTAAAGATTACGCCGCGCACGTTATTACTGGCAGTGAAGCCGCTCAGCACCATGGGCTGGGTGCCTGAGGGGGGGGTAACGCGTGTTGTAATATAGATCCCTATGCCATCTGTGGGAGAGGTTTCGTGGTTATAGTTGTAGTTGCCGCCGGTGAGCGTAAGTCCGTCCAGGCCAGCGTCGATATACAAGCCTTCACGGTTATCGTTCATGTCCGTGTTGGTGATCGTCAGGTCTTCTATGCTCAGGGTACTTCCGCTGGCTAGAAATCCCTGCGCCCCATTATCGCTAAACTTACAGTTGAGGATTTGCACATCCTGCAGCGTGCCGGCACGAGCAAGCAGGCCGGAGCCCTGGTTGCCAACCGATGCCACGTTACTGAATGTGGTGTAACTGCCGCCACTTACAAACTTGATGCCTGAATTTTCATAAGCGGTGGTACCATTGCCGCCTGTGACACGGATATTGCTAAGCGTGAGCCGGTCGCTGGCTGAGGCACCGCTGGCATTGATACTGACCACTGGGACGTTGGCAACCGCCGCGGTAATGACCGTGTTCGAGGCCGGGTCGCTGCCGCTACCAGCACCGTTAAGCGTTAGACGTTTGTTGAGGTTGATGTTCTCCGTATAAGTCCCCGCCAACACGTTGATGGTGTCGCCAGCGGAGGCAGCGTCAATAGCTTCTTGGATGGTGGAGCTGTTGGAGTTGTTCATGTACCATTCCCAGGGATGGGCTACGCCAATATAGTTGGCACCCCACCAAGGGGAATAATCTACGCTGTCAGAGACGCTGTTACCCGTGCCGCCGGGATTACTGGCATGAGTTGGCCCTGAGGCATGCCCCCACCAGTTGCTGGTGGCATCAACCGTTGTCCCCTGGTTGTCCGTTGCTTTCATACCCATGGTATTGCCTGAGATATCATTAAATGATATAGTATTATTTAGGCATATATGCCATGGGCCTCCCGCCCAGCTTGCGGCAGCCTGAATGCCTTCATCACAGCCGGTAATGGTATTCCCTGTGATGACATTGTTTGAAGAACCCAGCAACCTTATACCTGTAGCTGCACCGCTGATTGCATTATCTGTAATCGTTTGAGAACCCGACCGCCATAGACTTATAGCAGTTCCGGTAATGTCTGAAAAGTTATTGCCATCAGTAATAAAGTTGCCCCCGCAATTTTCCCCAAGGAATATACCATCACGCCCGATGTCGGAAATCGTATTTGTCTTGATGTAGTTGCCATTTGAGCCGATTGATGGCGACCCGCCAAAAGCTCCAGCATTATCCAGCGCAATGGCATCAAGTCCGATATTGGCAATGGTATTCGACTCGATAGTATTACCCGATGAACCTGGCAATGCAACACCATACCCAGTATTACTATTGATATCATTTGAAGTTATGGCATTGCCTGAACCCAGATACATGCCAATACCGTGGGTATTGCCGGTTATCTCATTTGCTGTGACCGTGCAATCGTTAGCACCGTGAAGAAATATACCTGCATCTGTCCCTCCTGAACCTGAATTCTGCACGGTAAAGCCGGAAAAATCTACATCACTTGCGGTTATGGTTACGACATTCCCTGAACCGCCACCATCGATAATAGTTGTAGCTTTGTCAGCACCAATAAGTGAAAGTGATTTATTTATTGATATGTTTTCGTTATATGTCCCCGCCGCCACGTTGATGGTGTCACCGGGAGAGGCGGCATTGATAGCGGACTGAATTGATGGGAATGGGCCATCTGCGGTGGCATAGCCGATAGCATAGCATAGTTGTCAGTAGCCATACCAGAGAACCACATCTTATAGACGCCACCATCCTTTATTACCACTGGGGTGTAGGTACGGTTAGCTCTCCAAGATACGCCGTCATTTTGGTGCATAATTGGATTGCTAGCATCTCTTACCCAATTCAGGCCATCGGAAGAATAAGCATAGCCTATTCCATCATTGCTATCTTCTTGCCCACCGGAATACCACATGTGCCATCTTCCATCAGCTTCTTTTATGATGGTGCCAAATGTTGTGTAAGAACTGTCCCAATCGTCCGTGTTCCCCCATGGACCCCCATTACCTCTGGCTAATACTTTGCCATACAAACTCCAGCTAATACCATCTGGTGAGTAGCCTAATCCTATTTCCTCAAATCCCCCGGTGGTACCATCGAAATACATCGCAAAAGAATAATCAAATGGGTTCGTTCCCGTATTGGTTGCAGTTGGGTTATGCAAAACATCTATCGGGCCATAGGACCCGTTGTTCCAGTCTCCGTCACTGCCTGTGATTATGTTGCCACTAATCGCTTGGTCGTTTTCCCACGTTATTCCATCCGTTGAGTCCGCATACCGGATAGCGTTAATACTGTACAAAACACTATTCCCTGCCCAATACCACATTCTGTATTTGCCATTGATATATTCAACGAGAGGATGGTTTGCGTTGGTCAGACCAGTGACAGGATTTTGTACTTCGGCCCATGTCAAACCATCGCTGGAGGTAGCGTAGCCAATCCCTGAATCTGACCCATACCACATTCTATAGTCAGTGTCAGAGACCTTGACCACAGTGGGGTAATATGCTTTAGCGACTGGGTCGAAAACTGGGTTCGTCGCGTATTCCGTCCATTTGCTCACATATAGAGTGGCAGGGACGCCAATTGCTGTCACCTGACTTGCCGGCACCAGCGCCGCCCCCAGCCCCACTACCAACACAAGCACCATCCAAACCGAGAAGAACTTCCATACCTTTAATTTAGCCATTTATGTCCTCCTTACTTTCGCTGGCTTTAGACAAAAGCCACTTATGCCTTTTTCTGAACTAAAAAACCGACCCATTTCGGGGTCGGTTTCACTATTGGCTCAGTACCAGTCAAGTGACCACGGTAAAACTGGCACTTCATCGCCCCCCAACTTTTATCCTTCCTGAGCTATCTCGAGTTAATTACCCCCTTGGCAACCTGTCTTGAGCCTTGACTGAACCAAGAATGCTCTTCACAGCATCAAGCCTAAAACTGTATGTTTTTCGCATACTACCTTAGTATACTACGTTAGTATACGAATACTCTCTTAGCTATCATATCATATCTTAAGCGATTGTCAATAGCTTCGTGGGAGCTTTTTGCTGTTTTTTGCAAAATTCGTCCGATTTTGGTAATATTCAGGCTTTAAGAACTGGGCGGAGGGAGTTAGATTGACTCCCGCCAGCCTTAGAGGCAAGAATTTTTAGATAGGAGAAAAAATGCCAGATATTTCGCCTGTTGACCAAGATTACGACCTGTGGGTGTTGCTGAACCAGGCACAAAACTTGATTATTAACGCCAGGGAGATAGAACTAATTGAATACGGCACCACAGCCATGCAGGCTGCAGTGCTGTTTATTATAAACTCCATCGGCGAGGAGGCAATCCCGGCTGAGATATCAAGGTGGCTCTTACGTAAGCCCGCCACAATCTCCGGTATCCTGGACAGAATGGAGAAGTCAGGGCTGGTAGAGAGAGTTAAGGACTTGCCCAGAAAGAACCTGGTCAGAATCAGACTTACGGAAAAGGGAAAGCAAGCCTACAAACAGTCACTGAAGAGAGAGTCTCTACATAAAATAATGTCCTGCCTGTCTGAAGAGGAACGTCAACAACTGGCGTCAATACTGGTGAAACTGCGCAACGGAGCCACCAAAGTACTCAAGCATGGAGAAGAAATACCCTTCCCTGATACCTCTGAAACGCCAGGTCAGAACCGTTAGGAGAGCTTCAGGAGCCACGAACTAGCATGGTTCAGCCCTGAGAGCGACCTTCCAGATGGTGTCACGCTCAGCTTGCCCTGAGCCAGATTCTTCGGTCGTTCCACTCCAGCGCTTCGCTTCGAGATTCTTCGCGGAGTTTATCCTGAGCCAGGGTACATTCTTCGACAGGCTCAGAATGAGCGGGAGGAAGAGCTTGATGAAAACAGCGAAGGGCTCAGAATGACAGAAGGCGAAGGACTCGCAATGACAGGCAATTGTTTTCGAAGCTATCTTTTTCCTATATTCACTGGCATTTGATATAATATGGCGTGGAGCAAAAAATGAAGCCGAAATGGTGGCAAGGCGGTTTATTCTACCTTCTAATTTTGTTGGCTATAATAGCCCTGGCTTTTAGCCTTCTGCCGACTACCAGTAAACCGAAGGAGGTAGACTTCTACACATTCGTCGAACAGGCCAAGCAGGGAGAAATCGACACTATTCAACAGGATGGGGCTCTCCTCATCGGCTTGAAGGACGATGAAAAGAAAATCGAAGCCTCCTTTGTAGGCAGCACCAAGGAACTTATGGACAGCCTGAAGGAAGCCGGGATAACGCTTGGCGAAGACGGGGTAAAATTTACAGTCAAATCTGGCGGCTTCGACTGGGGCGGAGTATTGATCAGCTTCGTTCCCCTGCTTCTATTCGGTGCACTGCTCTTTTTCCTCTTCCGCTCAGCGAGAGGTGCCAATACTCAAGCCTTCAATTTCGCCAAGAGTCGGGCTCGTCTGGCATCTGCCAATAAGCCTACCATCACCTTCGCCGACGTTGCTGGAGTTGATGAGGCTAAGGGCGAACTCCAGGAGATAGTTGAATTCCTTAAATCACCTCAAAAATTCCTGGCTCTAGGAGCCCGTATACCGCGAGGTGTTTTGCTGGTGGGACCACCTGGCTGCGGTAAGACTTTAATAGCCAAAGCTGTTGCCGGCGAGGCTGGTGTTCCCTTTTTCTCCATCAGCGGCAGTGAATTCGTGGAGATGTTCGTCGGCGTCGGCGCTTCCCGTGTCAGAGACCTTTTCGAACAAGCTAAACGCAATTCACCATGTATCGTATTCGTCGACGAGATAGATGCTGTGGGCAGGCACCGTGGCGCCGGTCTGGGTGGAGGCCACGATGAACGAGAACAAACCTTGAACCAGATATTGGTAGAGATGGACGGATTCGATAGCAGCACCAACGTAATTGTACTCGCGGCTACTAATCGCCCTGACATCCTTGACCCGGCTCTGCTGCGACCGGGACGCTTCGACCGCCACGTTGTCATTGACCAGCCAGACATAAATGGTCGCAAAGCCATACTCCAAGTTCATGCTAAAGGCAAACCTCTGGCAAAAGATGCTAATCTGGAAGTACTTGCTAAACAGACACCCGGCTTCAGCGGCGCCGATTTAGCCAACCTGCTAAATGAGGGAGCTATTCTGGCAGCCAGACGTGACCGCAAAGATGTCGGCATGAAAGAGCTGGAGGATTCCATTGACCGCGTTATCGCCGGTCCCGAAAAGAAAGGGCGCATTATCAGTCAAAAGGAAAAGGAAATCATCGCCTATCACGAAACCGGCCATGCCGTGGCCGCCAAAATGCTGCCCAATGCCGACCCGGTACACAAAATATCCATCGTAGCTCGAGGTATGATGGGAGGCTGGACTCGCTTTCTGCCTACCGAGGACCGCCACCTATGGACACATACCCAGTTCGATGATAGACTGGCAGTAAGCCTGGCCGGCCGAGCCGCAGAAGAGATTATATTCGGCGAAGTAACCACTGGAGCCCAAAACGACCTGGAACAATCAACTGGCCTTGCCCGAAAGATGGTAACGGAATACGGGATGAGCGAAAAACTGGGGCCACGCACCTTCGGTAAACGGGAGGAACTGGTCTTCCTCGGTCGTGAAATCCATGAGCAGCGCAATTACGGTGACAAGGTGGCTGATGAAATTGATAAAGAGGTTGATGCGCTTATTAAGCATGCCTACGATACCGCGAGGAAGATACTGAGCGAGAACAAAGAAAGGCTGAAGCTGATTGCCGAGCGGCTCATAGCCAAAGAGACCATAGAAGAAGCAGAATTTGAGGCCTTGCTCAAAGAACCTCTACCATCACCCGAATTGCAGGCCACTCCAGCCTCATGAGAGACAAGTTCCAAATCCCAAACCACAAACAAATTCTAAAACTACAATTCAAAATTCAAAACGGTAATTTTTGACCTTTGGCTTTTAACCTTTGATTCATTTTCGTCTCTCCACGATGTATGCTGCCAACCCCATAAGAGACCGACGAGCACTAGTATCTGGAAGCTTTCCCACAGCTTGGCTGGCTCGGGAACAAAATTCCGCAGCCAATTGCAGACACTCATCGATAACCGATGAACTACGAATCCTTTCCACAGCCAGCGCCACGCTTTCCGCATCTTTCTTTTCAACAACGCTCTTTATCAGATTATCCTCAGGATAAGATTCGGCAAACAATATTGACGGCAAGGTCATTGTCCCTTCACGCAAATCAGAGCCGACCGGTTTACCCAACTCGGCTTCGTCACCGACAAAATCCAGAACATCATCCACAATCTGAAAAGCCATACCAAGATTATGCCCATAATCCCTCATTGCCTCAATGGCATCCTCAGATGCCTGACTTAAAATAGCGCCTGACTCAGTTGCCGTTGAAAAAAGGCAGGCTGTCTTGGCGCTTACCCAGGAAAAGTAATAGTCACGAGCACGTGCCAGGGCAAAAGTAACACCAGTCTGCTTCAGCTCACCACCGGAAATTGTCATAAGCGTTTGAGAAAAAAGTTTTACCGCCCGCATACTACCCGTGCTCGCTGCCAGACTGCCAGCCCTGGCAAAAAGGTAATCACCAAGGAGGAGAGCCCTGTTATTACCCCAGACATGGCTGACAGTCGACTTGCCACGGCGAACCGGGGAATTATCCACAATATCATCGTGAATCAGAGTAGCGGTATGGAGAAGCTCTATAGCCATTGCCATAGGAATCAAGGAGTCGAGGTCATATTTAAAAAATCTAGCAGAAAGCAGAGTAAGGGCTGGACGAATGCGCTTCCCGCCGTTCTTCAAGGTATATGCCAGCAACTGTGCCAGCAACTGAAACTCAGAATCAGCTATCTCTTCTAAGCTCCGCTCGACCTTCTCCAGGTCTTCCTGGACAGGCTTGTAAATATCACTGAGATTCACTTGACCCACCAGACCCCAGCCGGCTAGTTTCCTCAGCAACAATGCTGTCATCCAGCTTATGGAACAATGGCTCCGGCACTGGCAGCTTCTGCCCCGGCACCGGTGATTGAACCTGCCAGCCGGTTGTTTTAATACTATCATCGAAGCCAAGAAATTTATGAAGCTTTTCAGAGCTGAAAGGCAGAAACGGATAAAGAACGGTCTTCAAGGCTGCAAGCACCGACAAGGTTACATAAATAGCTGTAGCCGAAGCCTGCTTATTCTCCTTAATCGCTTTCCAGGGAGCTTTATCATCGAGATAACGGTTAGCCTCCTGAGCTAACGCCATAGCCGCCTTCATTCCTTCCTTAAAGTGGCACACACAAAGGTGATTATCGACATCCTGAAGCGTCGCCTGTGCCTTAGCCAGAAGAACCTCATCCTGACTGTCAAGCTCACCGGGCACCGGTACTGCCGCATCGAAATTACGGTACGTAAAAGTGAGAATTCGATGAGCTAAATTACCATAGGTAGCTACCAGCTCATCATTATTGCGTCTCAGAAATTCGCGCCAGGAGAAATCGGTGTCCCCCGTCTCCGGCATATTCACCGACAACAGATAACGCAGCGGGTCAGGGTCATAACGTTGCAAATAATCGGGAAGCCAAACCGCCCAATTCCGACTGGTAGACAATCGCTTCCCCTCGATAGTTAGAAACTCGTTAGCCGGTACATCATAGGGAAGGTTGAGCCCCCCATAGCCCATAAGCATTGCCGGCCAGATAAGTGTATGAAATGGTATGTTGTCCTTGCCGATAAAGTAGTAACTTTTGACATCGCCGCTCCAGAAAGGCTGCCAGGCATCAGCATCGCCATGCGATTTTGCCCATTCCTTGCTGGCTGAAAAATAACCGATGACCGCCTCAAACCAGACATAAATCCGCTTGCTCTCGAAGCCGGGCTGAGGCACAGTAACACCCCAATCTATATCACGAGTTATCGCCCTGTCTTTAAGCCCACCCTCCAGAAAACCTAAGGTGAAATTCAGGACATTCTGACGCCAGTGAGTCTGCTTTTTAACCCATGATTTCAATCTTTCCTCAAAGGCGATTAGGCGGAGAAAGAAATGCTCCGAAACCTCAAAGCGCGGAGTGGCGGAACAAATACGACAGCGAAGGCCAAGAAGGTCGCTGGGATTCATGGTTCGGCCACATTCGTCGCACTGGTCACCCCGTGCCTGCGGGAATTGGCAATAAGGACAGGTGCCCTCAACATAGCGGTCGGGCAGAAAGCGCTGGCACTCAGGACAATAGGCCTGAGGCACAGCATCCTTATAAATATAATCTTCTTTCAAGAGCTTAAGGAAAATATCATGAACTGTCTGAGCATGATTCGCAGTGCCGGTGGCGGTGAACAAGTCCCAAGAAATGCCTAACTTCTGCCAGCAATCAAGAAACCCCTCGTGGTATTTGTTTACTATATCCTTAGGGGACTTCTTCTCCTGCTCGGCACGCAATGTTATGGGCGTCCCATGCTGGTCACTGCCCGAAACCATCAATACCTTATTGCCCTTAAGCCGGTGATACCGAGCGAAGATATCCGCCGGCAGGTAGGCTCCGGCGATATGCCCCAGATGAAGAGGACCGTTGGCATAAGGCCAGGCAACACCAATAAAAATAGTTTCAGTCAATTTTGTGCCTCGCAGTCAAAATTACATCCTCAATATTATTAGCTGTCGTCCCGAGCTTTCCTCACTGCCATCCTGAGCGAAGCGAAGGATCTCCACACAAGATTCTTCAGCCGCTCCACTCCCTCAAAATGACGTAAAGTTTATTATTCTGAATCCAGCCTTGTCGGGAAGAAGGTCAGAATCTCCTCGCCCTTTTCCTTGACGTAAGCGGCATAGCCCTTGGTTAAGCAGCATTCGACGCAGAAACGAGATTCCTCGCCCTCTTCCTCTTGCATGAGCAAATACCTCTGCCCTTGCTCAATCAGGCAGTGACAGGAATCACATTTGACTTCACCTACAGAGACACATCCACGATTCATCTCAATCTCCTTTAGTTACCTTTAACCACGTTTGATAAAGTTTCTTTTTCGATATACCTCTGACTTCAGACAGTTGAGCCACTGCTTCCTTAGCACCAGCTCCCTGCCGATAAAGCTTACGTAGTTCTTTTTCGATTTGCTGGCTAATCTCAGGTTCCTGTCCCGCTTTACCATCAATGACCAGCGTGAACTCACCCCTGGGTTGGGCGAAATGCTCTATAGCCTGGCTCAATATACCCCTGAACACTTCCTCATAAACCTTGGTCAGTTCGCGGCAGACTGCCACCTTCCTATCCCCAAAGACCTGCAGGGCATCATTCAGGGTCTCCAGAAGCCGATGCGGCGCCTCAAAAGCAACCATAGTCCACGGTTCATCAGCCAGAGACTTAAAAAGGCGCCTCCTGGCACCCTGACGGCGAGGCAAAAAGCCGAGATAAAGAAACTGGCTGGACGGTAAGCCGGAAACTACCAGAGCCGTAATCACCGCCGAGGCGCCTGGAATGGGTACAACAGGAATACCATGCTCAATTGCTGCGGCAATAAGCTCATAGCCCGGGTCACTCAACCCAGGCACCCCCGCTTCCGAGACTAGAGCTACATCTTTTTCCTTAAGGCAATCCATGATATAACCAAGTTTAGACCGCTTATTATGCTCATGATAGCTGGTCAGCGGCGTCCTTATATCATAAGAATTAAGCAACCGGCGTGCGGTACGCGTATCTTCGGCAGCAATCAACTCAACCTGTTTCAATAAACGCAAAGCCCGCAGGGAGATATCTTCCAAATTTCCAATCGGTGTAGCCACGATATATAGCGTTGGCACGACTTAATCACCCTAATTATAGCCCACCTTCAGTAACTGGTCTAGCCCTTGTAATAGTCTGTCATTCTGAGGGAGCGAAGCGACCAAAGAATCTAGCCTATGTCAAACCCCCAAGAAACCAGCTGAGATTCTTCGCTGCGCTCAGAACGACAGAAAAAGAAAGGCTCGCAATCAATTTTGCATTTTTATCCGCTTTTTTGAATTTTAACTTTTAGTTTTTGATTTTGTTTCCTTTCTCTTGACTTCTACTCCTCATCTTTGATATATTCTTCAAAATACCCTGCGGACAGAAACATGGCTGAACCAAAATTTAAAGACATGCAACGCGCTTACGGCTTCGAAGAGGTTGCCATTGTCCCCGGGGACATGACCATCAATCCCGACCAGACAAAGACAGATTTCAAAATCGGAGACTTCAATTTCTCCATACCCATTTTGGCTGCAGCCATGGACGCTGCCGTTGACCCGAACTTTGCTATTCTGATGCATAAGCTCGGCGGACTGGCAGTTCTCAACCTGGATGGTGTCCAGGCAAGATACAAAAACACTGAAGAGATTCTGGATAAAATCGTCCAGGCACCTGATAACGAGGTTACCTCGCTGCTCCAGAAAGTTTACTCAGAGCCTATCAAAGACGAGCTTATCGGCGAGCGCATTCAGACAATCAAACGTGCCGGAGCTACCTGCGCCATATCCTTGATTCCAGCCAATACCAAGCGTCTATCAATGGTTGCCAAGGAAGCCGGTGCTGATATAATCGTCATCCAGTCCACGGTAACCACCGCCCGCCACATCTCTAAAAGCTATCGCGGCCTCATCTTCTCCGAGCTATGCCAAACCCTGGGCATGCCAATAATAGTCGGCAATTGCGTTACCTACAGCGCCGCGCTGGAACTAATGAGGACCGGCATCGATGGCATACTGGTTGGCATTGGTCCCGGCGCCGCCTGCACTACCAGAGAGGTGATCGGCGTCGGCGTTCCACAGGTAACCGCCACCATGGACTGCGCCGCTGCCCGTGAAGCTTACTTCAAGGAGACCGGGAAATATGTGGCGCTGATAACCGATGGTGGCATACGCATCGGCAGCGATTTGTGCAAAGCTTTCGCCTCAGGAGCCGATGCCGTTATGCTGGGTTCAATCATGGCACAGGCCGCGGAAGCACCGGGGAAGGGCTATCACTGGGGTATGTCTCATCCTCACCCATCATTACCCAGAGGCACCAGAATCAAGGCTGGCGTCCGGGGGCCACTGGAACGCATCTTATTCGGTCCCACTTCAGCTACCGACGGCACTGAAAACTTCGTCGGTGCGCTACGCACGTCTATGGGTGTCTGCGGTGCCCTAACCATCAAGGACATGCACAAGGTCAAGATGGTAATCGCGCCGTCCATAAAGACAGAAGGCAAGTATTTTCAGACAATACAGGGAATGTGCTCCAGCTAGAACCTCTAGACAAAAACGGAAACGCAGAACCAGGCGCCGAAGCCGACAAGTACAGCCGCACATACACCAAAGACAATGCGCTGGACTTTCTGCGTCCACAGATGCCTAGTTCTGAATACGCTCATTGAAACGCACTGCTCCCAGACCAGGTCACATGACCAGTGCACCACGGCGAAAATGACCAGTCCCCAGATGCCAAACTGAGCCGCAGTGACTATAAGGGCTATGCCAATAGTCGCCCACCACAAAAAGAAATACGGGTTTGCCCCTGTTAATACAATTCCGGTAACCAGGGAGTTATACGGTAACTCAGCAGCTTCCCCCATGTTTTTTCTGAAAGTTCGCAGCACCATTAAGCCCATAAAAATCAACATTAAGCCGCCAGCCAGGCCGATTGCCTTCTTGACATCAGGAGAAGCAAAAAATTGAGCAAAACCGAAGTAGATAAGTGCCATAAGAGGCAGTTCGATAACAGCATGCCCCATAGCTATGAAGATGCCGGCGTTTTGCTCGCGGTAGCCTTTAGCAATAGTGGCTGCGGTAAGAGGCCCGGGCATCATAACGCCGGAAAGGGATATGCCAGCGGCAGAAAGCAGGAAAAGACCAAAACTTGCATCCATAAGCGGGACGATTTAAATGTCCTCTTCTTCTTCTTCCACCCCAGTTTCTATCTCACCGCCAAGCCGAGGTAGTATCGCAGCGGCCTCAGGTTTCCGCTTAGCAATCCTGGATAGGCCACTTATTGAATTCCTGAGGTCTGCCAGCAGCTCCGCAGAGAGCCCTTCAGGCAACACCAACCCATTGACACCGGCTTCAAACAAGCCACCAAGCTCAGCCGCGGTTATCATTGAACTCAAAGCTATCAGCAACGGTTTATCCAACAGTTCGGCAAAGCGCTGATAAATTAGCAAGCGCTCGATGGTAATAGCAGGCTCGTCACCACCCATAAGTACAGCATCAATCGATACAGGCAGCCCGTTTATCGCCCTGACCATGCCCGGCTCCAGAGATGGCTCTATTCTAAGCACCCTGCCCAGTCCTTCCTTATTCACCGCTTCCAACGGCGTCTTCAGGCCAAAAACTACGAAATCGCAGCCCATGTCAATAGACTTGGCAATCACATCCTTCTCAGTGCTTTCCAGAGATAACCCCAGTGGAATATTACCAACCGCCTCGGCCAGTTGCGCAAAGCTCTTGGCGCTAAGACCCTTAACACCCAAAATCCCGGCATCGATGCCTTCGGCAGCCAGTGCACCAGCATCAGTGGGACTCGTCTTGGTCAGGCTGGCAACGACTGCCATCGGAGGACTTTCCGCTCCAGTTGACTTGCGGAAGCCCATAGACGACGCCGAGCCCTTGTAGATACGCCGTAGCTTTTCTGCAAATTTACTCATTTTGCTTACAACCAATGGCATATTGTAGGCAAAATGCGAAGTAAAATCAAAAACAGCGGAGATCCTTCGCTTCTCTCAGGATGACCAAAAGGAGACGCAGGGTTTGAATTATGGGCAGGGTAATGCTAATATGCCCGGATTATATGACAGGCCAAAATAATGTAAAGATGCGCCTTGAAAACCTCTGCCTTTCCTTCGGCGGAGTCAGGGCGCTGATAGATGTAAGTCTGGACGTACGGGACAAGGAAATTCTGGCTATTATCGGGCCTAACGGCGCCGGTAAGACATGCATACTCAACTGCATAAATGGCTTCTACAAGCCGCAAGAAGGCAATATATACTTCGAGGGACAGAAAATCACCCGCCTTCGCCCGGACAAGATAGCCAACATGGGCATAGCCAGGACATTTCAAAACATCGAGTTGTATTCCGGCTTGAGCACCTTAGACAATCTAATGGCTGCCAGGCACGTACTTATGAAGCAGAGCACGGTCAGCAGCGCTCTATATTTCGGTCCGGCTCACAAGGAAGAAATAGAGCACCGCAAGGCAGTGGAAGATATAATTGATTTCCTGGAAATAGAACCGATTAGAAAGAAGGTGGTCGGCGCTCTCCCCTACGGAATGCGGAAGCGAGTCGAACTGGGCAGGGCACTGGCGCTGGAGCCAAAAATACTGCTACTCGACGAACCGATGGCAGGCATGAACCTCGAAGAAAAAGAGGACATCGCCAGGTTCATCATAGATATATTCGAGGGGCAGGGAGAAACCTATCCCGAAACGCCTGTATTAAGAGACGGCGTTAGCTGTATCATCCTAGTGGAACATGATATGGGAGTGGTAATGGATATAGCCGATAGGATTGCAGTCCTCGACTTCGGACGCAAGATTGCCGAGGGCACGCCGGATGAAATCAAGACCAACACGCAGGTCATATCGGCATATCTAGGAGAAGAACAAGTCAAAAGTTAAAAGCCAACAAGCACAATTTATTAAAAGCCTTATTAAAAGCCTATTGTTTTTTGCCATTCTAAGCCCCGCTGTAATTCTGAGTCCTTCGCATCGTGTCATCCTGTGCTTTCACCCTGTCATCCTGTGCTTTCACCCTGTCATCCTGACCTTTCACCCCATCATCATGACCTTTCACCCTGTCATCCTGACCTTTCACCCTGTCATCCTGTGCTTTCACCCTGTCATCCTGAGCTTTCACCCTGTCATCCTGAGCGTAGCGAAGGATCTCGCAACGAATAATCTTAGCTAATTTCTTTGGAGCTAGTTTCTTTGTGTTTGACACAGAGCAGATTCTTCGGTCGCCCTCTCGTGGAAGGGCTCCCTCAGAATGACAAGTGAAGACAACTAACTTGTACCTTTCACTTGCACCTTTGATTTTTAACTTTGGTTTACAGCCATCGTTTGCGTCGCTTGTAGTGCTTGACCGAGCGGTAGCTCTTCTTAGCGCCGACTGCCGATAATCCCATGTAAAACTCTTTCACGTCCTCGTTATTTCTAAGAAAATCGGCAGTGCCATCGAGTACAACCCGCCCGTTTTCCATCACATAGCCGTAATGGGCGATATTGAGGGCAATTCTGACATTCTGCTCCACTAGCAGAATGGATATTTTTCTCTCATCATTGAACCGCTGTATGATGTCGTAAATCTCTTCAACCAGCATCGGCGCCAGACCCAGCGACGGCTCGTCGAGCATCATAAGCTTAGGAGCCGACATCATAGCTCTGCCGATAACCAGCATCTGCTGCTCACCGCCGGAAAGATAGCCAGCGATGTTATGCCGCAGATTCTTGAGCCTGGGGAAATAATCATAAACCATACCCAGGTCTTCTCTGATGTCATGGCGGTTATTGCGGTTATGAGCCCCCACCATCAGGTTCTCCTCCGTAGTCAGATGACCGAAGACACGCCGTCCTTCCAACGCCTGGACAATGCCCAGCTTGCCTATCTCCACAGCACTCTTTTTATCGATTCTCTGGCCGTCCCACTCAATGCTGCCGTCAACCACCTCCCCTTCCTCAACGCTGAGCAGACCGGATATCGCCTTGAGCGTGGTGGTCTTGCCGGCACCATTGGCTCCGAGCAGAGCCACCACAGAGCAGTCCTCAACTGACATGGAGATGCCGTGCAATACCCTTATCACGTTCAGATAGGCAACTTCGATGCTGTTCAGTCTAAGCATATCTAATCTGTTCTCGATAGGGTCTCCCCCTTTTCGGAGGAGACCCTAATTCAATCAATGCCTTTTACTTACCAAACCAATCATACTCTTCATATTTAACCATAGGCGCTTCAACCCATGGGCTTGGCTCAGCTATTTTGCCGTCTACTATCCTGTAAATCCGATTGGACTTATCAAGTCTATTGTCCCCCACGGTATAGCTCACAGGTCCGTGAAGACCACCGACATCATAGTTGTTCAGTTTATGGAACCCCTGAGTTTCAACAGCCTGCCAGGCTGCCGCATCCCCCTTTGCCAGCGCATCGTAGCCGGCATTCTCCACTGCCAGCTCCAGAATCTTGGCAACAATCAGGCTTTGTGCCCACGAGGTCATATAGTCTCCATTGCCAACGTCGTTGGGATGCAAATTCTGGCAATACTCCGTCATCTTTGCCATGCCAGGCACATCCTCTCCCCATAGCACAGTAGGAAATGTGCCATAAACGCCTTCAACAACGTCAGCACCAGCCAGGTCAATTAGTGCCTTGGTCAAGCCGGCGTGGCAGCAACCGATGGTTATGCCCGGATACATGCCGAGGTCTCTGGCGTTCTTGATAATGACAGCAGTGGGTGCCGGCGTGCTGGAAATATACAACACGTCAGGATTTTCCGCCTTGATTCTCGTCAACGACTCGACCTCAGAGGTAGTGGTGGTAGCGTGCTCATCAGTAGAGACAATTTCAATACCAAGTTCGTCAGCCTTAGCCTTAAAAGCATCTCGGGCTCCGTAACCGGTTGTGTTATTGAGCAGATGCAGGGCGAATTTCGGCTTGCCTTCTCCATTCCAGATGTTCTTCATATAGAAATTGGCAAAGGCTAAAGCGTCATCGCCATAGTCAGGCGTTTGACCATAGATATGCTGCGGTGGACGGTACAAAGAAGGCGAGTTGAAGCAAGAGATGCCTGGAAATCCAACCTCGTTAGCCGATGTCATGGCTGCCGACATCTCTTTGGACGACGCGGTAGTAAACAACAAACAGCCCTCATCCATAAACCTCTTGACTATGGTAACCGCCTTGGTGGCATCATAGGTGCTGTCTAAAGGCAACACCTCAATAAGGTATCCTCCAACACCGCCGAGCTCGTCATTAATGTATTTGATGGCATCAAGATTGGCGTGAGTCATCACGCTTCCCTTCTCAGCCGCCGGGCCGGTGGTAGGGTTCATCATGCCCACTTTCAGCACCTTCGCTGGTTCAGCTTTAGGAGCACAGGCACCGGCAAATGGCAGTAACATAACTACCAATGCCAGACATAGAATTCCAGCTACTATAAATGTTTTTCTTGTCATCTATTTCCTCCTTCAATGTTTTTAACCATTCGTGAGGTTGTTTACCACTCTGTCACTCTGAGCGAAGCGAAGAGTCTGGTTAGATTCTTCAGTCGCCCTTCCGCGGAAGGGCTCCTTCAGAATGACAAAAAGTGCTACCAAACGACCTCAGTTTGCAACCATCTGCAGAACATTACATTATTCCACACCTCCTTATTACTAATACGAGAATGGCCACAGGCGATAAGCAGCCTTGAACAACGTCCAGCGATGCGCCAGTCCCCGCGGCTCAAGGACCAGAAACAGGATGATGACCAGTCCGAAGACCATCGGCGCAATACCGCTGGTAAATCCAGCCGGTATCGCAGGGAAAGCGCCTTCCAGTACCGGAGAGATATACATTATGCCCTGCTGCAGCAGCCGGATAAGAACCACACCCAGAATAGGACCGAGGGTAGTGCCCAGACCGCCGATAATCACCATACCTATATACAGTATGGAATCGGTGAGTGTGAAGTTCTCGGCGTTCAGAAATCCGGTCCAGTGAGCAAACAGTGCACCGGCTATTCCGGCCAGAAAACAACCGATGAAGAAAGCCAGAAGTTTGTAGTAGGTCAGATTAATGCCCATAACTTCAGCAGCCAGGTCATTGTCCCTGACAGCAATAAAGGCTCTGCCCACTCTGCCCCTGGCAAGGTTCTTGGCAAACAATATACAGATTGCCGTAACTATCATTATCAGGTAGAACTGACTGGATTCGCTCCTCATTTGGAGACCTCCAATTGAGGCAGCCGGTACTCTCATGCCGACAAAGCCGCCGGTTACTGACCAGTGATTGATAACCCAGATGATGATAAATTGAGCCGCAATAGTGGTAATCGCCAGATAGAAACCTCTGACACGCACCGAGGGCAGACCGAAGATAATACCTATCAGCCCGGCGCTGAAGCCGGAGCAGATAAGTCCCGCCAGGAATGGAAAACCAAGTTTACTGGTCAAAATAGCCGTGGTGTAGGCACCCACAGCCATAAAGCCGGCATGACCGATAGATAGCTGCCCGCAGTAGCCGGTAAGTATGTTCAGTCCGGTTACAGCGATTATTGTAATGCCGATTAAGTTGCATACGCTGAGCCAGTAATTACCTAAATACAGCGGGGCGGTGAAAACTATAGCCAGCAAGCCAAGAAAAAGCACCCAGTGTGTCCTGGTTCGCAAGACAGCCATGTCTCTGGCGTAATCGTAGTTACGGGTACCGCAGGGTAAATCCATTCCCTTATATCCTCTCTATTCGCGTCTCTCCAAATAATCCGTAAGGTTTAACAATCATGACGATTATTATGATAATGAACGGGATTATGTCTTTAATCCCGGGGCCAATCAGCGGAGTGAGATAGCCGCCACCGAGGTTCTCGCACAGCCCTATTATAGGCCCGGCTACCATGCAGCCGATGAAAGAATCCAGGCCGCCGAGTATCACCACCGAGAACGATTTCAACCCGGTCTCGACCAGGCCGAAGGTAACGCCGCCGATGCTGGAGACAAGGACACCACCAATAGCTGCCACTATACAGGCAAAAATCCATGACATAGAAAAGACACTGGTCACCGGAATAGCGCAGGCTTGTACCGCCAGCTGGTCATCGGCAGTCGCCCTCATGGCAATGCCCATCTTGTGATACTTGAAGAACAAGGATAGCAGGCCGAAGAGTAGCAGTGATATTCCTGCCGCCCAGACATATTCCTGAGAGACCATAGCTGGGCCGATGTGAATAGGAGTCCGAGGGAAAAGGCGAGGTAAAGCGGCCACGCTCATGGGCCAGATAAAAGTCACCACACCTTCAAGAAAGTAAGCCACACCCAACGTCACCGTGATTAGGGACAATATGGGTTGGGCAATCAGGGGACGCAAAGTGAATCGTTCAATCATCCAGCCGAGGAAGATGGCGAAGAGTATAGTCAGCGGGAAGCCAATCCAGTAGGGAAGTCCTGCCTGAACCAGCATACCGTAGGTGAACCAGGAAGAAATCAACACCAGCTGCCCCAGCGCCAGGTTAGCCACACTGCTGGACTTCCAGATTAAGGCAAAACCCAGGGCAATAAGAGCGTAGACCATGCCCACGGATATACCTGTAACCGTATATTGCAGCAGTTCAGCCATTTAATTCACCTGCCTGACCTTGATAGCTGTGCTCACCATACCTTTTCTACCGTCTCTATATGTTATCGGTGCCTCTACAACCACGCTGTCTTTATCGCTGTACATGGCATCGATTAAATCCTTGTACCGCTGCTCCATAAAATCCCTTCTCAGCTTTCTGGTTCGTGTAAGCTCAGCTTCGTCAGGGTCAAACTCCTTATGCAGCAGGACGAATTTTCTAACCCTGGAAGCATCCGGCAGATAGCTGTTTACACGGATTAAGTCCTTCTGTACCAGCTCGGCAACCTCTTTTTTCTGAGACAGGTCAACGAAAGTGGTATATGGAATGCCATTGCGCTCAGCCCACTTGCCCACCATAGCGAAATCCATATTCACCATGGCACAGACGAACTCTCTGTCCCTGCCACCAACAACCATGGCATCCTTAATATACGGACTGAACCTGAGCCTGCCCTCGATATACTGTGGTGCATATTTTGTGCCGGAAGCCAGCTCTCCCATATGCTCCAGCCTGTCCATGAATATCAAGTGCCCGGCATTGTTGATATTGACGGCATCACCGGTACGACACCATCCATTCACCACTACTGCCGCCGTCTTGTCCGGGTCTTTATGGTACTCTTTAAAGAGACAATCGCTTCTAACCAGCAGCTCCCCCTCATCAGTCAACCTCACTTCCACGCCGGATGCCGGCCTGCCCACACTCTGGAAATCAATCTCTCCTTTGCCATGCGAAGAGATAAAGCCGGCTTCGGTGCTGGCGTAGTTTTGCCTGAGCTCAATGCCTATGGCATGGATGAGACGAAATGTATCCAGGCTCAGCACAGAGCTTCCGGTAACGGCCATCCTGACTTTGCTCAACCCCAGCTTGTCTTTGAGCGGCCGGAATAGAAATGCGTGAGCAATGCCGTGAAGCACCCGCCACAGCAAGCCCGGTGTTTTGCCCTCAAAGCTCAAGTCGGCAATCTTATAGCCTACAGGCATGAACAGCCCGTAGAAGAATCGCTTTATGCGATTGGCGTCGGTCATTTTCACCTGAATCTCGCTGACTAAACTCTCCCACTGGCGCGGACCGTATATGACGAAGTCGGGACCCACCTCCCTGGTATCCTGAGCGATTGTCTCCGGCTCCTCCGGGAAATTAATTTTAGCTCCGGTGAGCAGATGGGGTATGGTGGCAAAAAAGCTGTCGCCCACCCACGCCGGCGGGAAGTTGGAAATTAAATCATCGTTCTCCGCCAGCGGAAACCGACTGACAAACCCTTGAGCGGTAGTTATCAGCGCTCTATGGGTAAGCACTGCTCCTTTGGGCAAACCGGTGGTACCTGAGGTATAGTAAATAAAGGCAGCGTCATCCCCCTTGCCTTTCTCCACGTTCCGGTCGAAGAGTTCAGGATGCTTTTTCTCATATTCTCTGCCCCGCTCTATCACGTCTGCGAAGCCGATGAGCAAGGGGTCATCGTAGTTTTTCAGCCCCTTCGGGTCCCAGTAAATCACCTTCTTCAGTAAAGGTAACTCATCCTTAATCTCGAGGAACTTATCGGCCTGCTCCTGGTCGTTGACTATAGCGAACCTGGCGCCCGAATGAGCGGCGACATATTTAACTTCGGAGGGTATGGCATCGACAAAAATGCCGGTGGCTACACCGCCGGCAGCCTGAGCGGCGAACTCCCCCCAGAACCATTCAGGCTCATTATCGCCGATAATGCAGAGCACATCCCCGGGCTCGAAGCCGAGGCTTATCAGCCCCAGGGAGAAGTATCTCACATTTTCATAGTATTCTTGCCAGCTATAACTGCGCCAGATGCCGCGGCGCTTCCTGGACATGGCGGCTCTCTGCCCCCAGTTTTCGTAGTTGCTCTTAATGAGCTGCGGTATTGTCTCTCTGGCTACCATATATTTTTATCCTAACCGCTCATCCTGAGCCTGTCGAAGAATCCGGGCCTCCCTCCTGTCATTCTGAGCACAGCGAAGAATCTAAGTCCTCTGTCCCGCTCATCCTGAGCCTGTCGAAGAATCTACCTATTATCTCCCCGCTCATCCTGAGCCTGTCGAAGGACCTACCTCTTCCCTCCGCAAACTTTATCAATATCCTCACTTTCCCCTAACAAAAAAGCCTCCCGCCTGGGGAGGCTTTTCGCTTTCTGTTTATCTCTTTTCCTGCTCTTCTCCGTCTATGCCAATGCCCTCCCAGGCTCGCCGGCAGGCGTTGTAAAGATGAAGGCAAAGAAGAAAAAGCTAAAACTGCGAGCCTGAGTATGCATTTCTAAACTCACAAAGCGAGATAATAGCACAACGAGTTCAGCCTGTCAATAGATTGTGATCGCCTGTCATTCTGAGGGAGCCCTTCGCTTTTTGTCATTCTGAAGGAGCAAAGCGACTGAAGAATCTCACTCAGGATAAACTCCGTGACCGAAGAATCCACCACAGGTTAAACTGCATTGGAAATAGCTAGATTCTTCGCTGCGCTCAGAATGACAGAAAATAAAAGGCTCGGGATAAATTTTTACACTTTAATCTGAACTTTTGATTTTTAACGTTTACTAGTCCGCCTTCGGCGGCGCCGGGTTCACCAGACCGGCTGCCAGCGTGCTGGGCATAAAGTCGAACAGCTCGTCTATTGTCCAGCCGCCCACTTTGACCATTGCCTTTTCCTGCACCGGCTCCGAAAAGAGCGCCACCAAGCCAGTCTGGACAAAGAAGGTTCTACCGTTCACATTGGCGGCATCGTCGGAAGCCAGCCAGACGACCAGCGGCGCGATGTCGTTGGGGTCCATCTTCTCCAGGGCGGCTATAAGGTGTCCCCTGCCCGCCTTTATCCAGGCGGCTTTCAGCTCATCGCTCATCGTCATCCTGGTGCCGGCATTGGGGCGGATGGCATTGCAGGTCACGCCATACCTGCCCATGTCCCTGGCTACCTGCCGGGTCAAGCCGACTATGCCCTCTTTGGCAGCGCCGTAATTCGCCTGCCCGAAGGTCATCCCCAGTCCGGCAACTGAGGAGGTATTTATGATGCGCCCGCTCTTCTGCTCGCGGAATAGTATACAGGCGAACTTGGTGGTGTAAAAATGACCGTAGAGATGCACCTTCATCACCAAGTCCCACTCTTCCTCGGTCATGTTGTACACCATCTTGTCGCGGAGAATGCCGGCATTGTTGACCAGTATATCCAGCCTGCCGAAGCTGTCCACGGCGGTCTTGATAATATTCTCACCGCCAGCCAGCGTGGTCACCGAGTCGTAGTTGGCTACGGCTTCCCCGCCTTTCTGCTTGATTTCCTCAACCACCTTGTCCGCCGCCGACTGGGAAGAACCAGTACCGGCGACGGTACCGCCGAGGTCGTTAACCACTACCCTGGCGCCCTCCGATGCCAGCGCCAGAGCTTCGCCCCTTCCGATGCCGCCGCCAGCACCGGTAACTACAGCTACTTTGCCTTTCAGCCTATCGCCCATGTTTCAGTACTCCTTTTTGTTTTATTTTATACACGCTGAGAAACTTGAATTCCCAACGAATGCCAACTAACCCCGGCTGGGCAGTATAACTGCAGCCGTGCCTGGAGTCGTCACCTCGCCCTTGCCGTTCTCAATCCAGATATCGCAGTCCACGTAATGCTCACCGCCCTCGGCGTATTTTTTGGTCACCTTCCCCTTGCACTGCCAGGTCTCGCCTGCCTCAGGTGCAGCCGTTGTTGCCATCTTGCGCGGCCAGTCCATCGCCCGGTAGCTGCAGGAGAATTTCTTCAGCGTTCCCTGCTCGCCCATCCAGTCGGTCATCAACTGCACCAGCCACTGGCGTTTCAATGCCCCGTGGACAATGGGGCTGCCCACTCCCTGAGAAGCGGCGAAGGCATTATCGTAGTGAAGCGGGTTGAAATCTCCCGAGGCGCCAGCCCACTTTACCAGCATCAGTGTGGTAGCCACCTTAGGTAAAGGCGTTACCTCGTCGTTTACATTTACATCTTCCCAATATATCTGCTTTGCCATCTGTTTCCTCCTCAAAGAAATGGAGCCTTAGCGGTAAATCCCAGTGGCGCGCGATGTGGCTGCCAGCTCGTTATTCTGATTATTGTAAGTTGTTTCGATAATCACGAAAGCCATCTTGCCTGTTTTTCCCTCGCGCCCCACGATGTCTTTAATAATCGATTTAGCTGTCAGGACATCGCCGGCGCGGACGGAGGAGAAAAACTCGTACTCTATGCCGCCGTCGACAACACGGCTGTAGCCGGCTTTCGCCAGTGCAACCCTCAAGCCTTCTGTTATTTCAGGTGGGTCGCTGATATCGGTGGGTCGCTGGAAGGTTAAACCCCTGGGCAGCTTTACCGGCCAGCCAAAGAATCCCGGCGGAGCTATAATGGAACCGTATCTCGATTTTTCGGCGTGTTTTTCGTCCCAGTAAATAGGATTGGTCTCTCCTACGGCATCGGCAAAGCGCTTTACAGACCCCTTCTCCACCTCACAGACCACAGCGCCGATGCTTTTCCCGATGAATTTGGTTACCTCTTCAGGCAGCATGATTACACCTCCCGATAGAAATTGGAAGTAGCAGCCATTGTATATTTGTAGTTGCCCGTTGTCAAAGGTCTATAGATTTATACGGGCTTATATACTTGGTACAAGTGTAGATTGTGATAGAATAAAGGCATGGAGTTCTTTAGGTCTCTTGGTATTTTCTTACTGGGTATCCTTAAACGTATCTATTGGCTTATACCATCTCTTCTGTCAGACCCATTTGATATTGTCGAAAGGTGGTTTGGTGTGAGTTACACAGCACCACCATATACGTTTTGGTTATTACTGTTTGTAGGCTTTTTTATTGCAGCAACGTTAACTTACTATGATCTTTATCGGCAAGTCGAAAAACAAAAAAGGCAAAGTGCGTTCCATTTTGAATATGCTGATTCCGGTATGACTACTAAAGATGGGCGCTTGTTTTTCTATGTGAGTTTCTTTTCTAATATCGATATGATAGTTGAAAATCTACAATTGGAGTTGTACGGTACGCGTTTTCAACCTTTGGATTGGTCGCCTTTTAAATTGAAATATATCCACAACAAACACTTTGTCTTTAATATTTCTGAGTTACAAAAGATAGCTCCCAGTGGGGAGCATAATGGTAAATTTATAGCAACTGTTGATAATAAAGAATATGAATCTCAACCATTTACTGTTGACACTGGATTATAAGATGATGAGATCCTTGTATTGTAAATCATTAGATTTTAATTAGTTTTAGTAACATATAATAGAACGTAGCTATCCCCTTGACAGAATTCACACACTCATATGAAGATAATTAACTGAAGGGGGTATTAGCATGGAAATGGCATATTATCTAGCTGGTATAGGTATTACAGTCGCAGGTGTCGGTCTACAACTCGTGTTTCAAGGCGAGGCACTTAAGAAAACGGTCAGAACGAATGAACTTGGTAAGGGGGCTTCTGGTTTTGGTATCTTTTGGGCAATCTTAGGGCTGATTGCAGTTATTGTAGGCTCATATAAAATATGGGGATTTTCTCTTGTAATACCAGAGGTCTTGATAATCCTTGCACTAATTGGATATTTCACATACAGAAAATATCATCCACGTGTGCCAAAGGGATAATTACGTAATAGAATTACACACCCCACTGTCAAGATCTAATTCTGCCTAGACATACCTCCCCACTGCCTCGGCGATGGACTTAAGCTCCTTCATCAAGCGGGCGAAGTCTGACGGCGTAAGCGACTGGAGACCGTCGACCATTGCTTCCTTGGGGTTGGGATGGGCTTCTATGAGCAGACCGTCAGCGCCGGCGGCTATGGCGGCTTTTGCCATTGCCGGCACCAATGAATAATGACCGGCAGCATGGCTGGGGTCGACAACCAGGGGCAGGTGGCTGGACTTCTTAATCACCGGTATGGAGCCGATATCCAGAGAGAAGCGGGTGGAGTCCTCGAATGTCCTGATGCCCCTCTCGCATAGTATAACCTGCTCATTGCCGCCGGCAAGTAGATAATCGGCGGCGGTAAGCCACTCGGTAACCGTAGCCGATAAGCCGCGCTTCAGCAGAACGGGGCACCGGCACTTGCCGATTTCGGTGAGCAAGGCATAGTTCTGCATATTTCTGGCTCCGACCTGGAGTATGTCGGCATATTCAGACACCCGGGCGACGTCATGGGGCGCTACCACCTCTGTGACCACGGGCATGCCGAACTGCTTCTTGGTATGTTGCAACATCTCCAGTCCCAGCTCCTCCAGGCCTTGAAAAGCGAAGGGCGAGGTGCGCGGTTTATAGGCGCCGCCGCGCAGAATACAGGCTCCGGCTTCCTTTACCACCATGGCAGCTGCCATGAGCTGCTTCTCGCCCTCGACGGCACAGGGACCAGCCATGACCACGATGCGCTTGCCGCCGATTTGAACCCCGTTAACGGAAACCACGGTGTCCTCCGCCTTGAAATCCCGGGAGGCGAGCTTATACGGTTTCATAATCCTGGTGACGCGCTCCACGCCGGGGAGAACGGCGAAAATGTCACTGGGCAACTGGCCGGTATTTGGTCCCAGCAGGGCGACGACCGTCTTATTGGTGCCCAGGTTTAACTGGACGCCCAGCCCCAGATCCTTGGCGCGCTGCACTACGTCATCCACCTCTTGCTGTGGAGCGCTTGTCCTCATTTCTACTATCATGGCTGTTTACCCCCTTCAATTTAACGTTAGTTACCAAAAAGAAAAAGCCTCCCGCGGGCGGGAGGCTTGTCTTGCCTTGGATATTCTTGTCTGCTCTTTAGGTCAAAACCATCCCCGACCCGCGCTGAGGCGTGCCAAAAAAGAAGCTAAAGAAATAGCAGCTATAGCTGCGAGGTAGGTTATGCATTTCGACCTTCACCCTGAAATGATAGCAACAATCGCAGAAGGTTGTCAACCTGACTTATGTGGAGATTCTTCGACAGGCTCAGAATGAACGGACCAGAGGACTTAGATTCTTCGACAGGCTCAGAATGAGCAGAACAGAGGGATTAGATTCTTCGACAAGCTCAGAATGAGCGGAACAGAGGGGTTAGATTCTTCGCTGTGCTCAGAATGACAGAAGGCAGAGGGAGGCTCAGATTCTTCGACAAGCTCAGAATGAGCGGAACAGAGGGCTTAGATTCTTCGCTGTGCTCAGAATGACAGGAGGGAGGGAGGCTCGGATTCTTCGACAAGCTCAGAATGAGCGGAGAGAAGAGCTTAGACCAGGGGGATGGTGGTGCCGGTGGCTCTGGCGATGAGCTTGCCGTCCTGGTTGGTCACCGTCATCTCAGAGATGCAGACCCGCCTGCCGGCTCTGACCACACGGCATTCGGCGATAAGCTCATCTTTTACGTCGGCGCTGGCGACAAAATGGATGTTGAACTGCGAGGCAACGTTGGGGGTGATTACAGAGTTGGTGCCGTAGGCAAAAGCCTGGTCGGCTACCGCCATGATGATGCCGCCGAAGACCAGGTTATTGAAGTTGAGGTATTCCGGCTTCAGCTTAGCCGACACTTTAGCATAGCCTTTAGATAACTCCACCAGCTTCATGTCCAGGAAGGAAGCGATGGGCTCTCGCCCCGCCTTCGCCTTCAATGCGTCCACATTATCGGAAGCACTGCCTCTTACCGGAGGGTTCGGCTTGGGTATTGGTTTTTCAACTTTCCTGACCATAATTTCCTAACACAGTTTAAACTTTTTAGCCACCTTTTTGAAGCCGGCTAGCGAACCTTTCAGGGTCCTGTCGCTAACGCAGTACGAGATGCGAAAATATCCCGGCGTGCCAAAGCCCCTGCCGGGCACAACCAGCACATGCCATTTCCGCAGCTCGTCGATAAAGGCAATTTCGTCCTCCAGCGGAGACCTGGGGAACATATAAAAAGCCCCCTGCGGCTTCACCACCGAATAGCCCATATCAACAAGATGGTGGTACAAAAAATCCCTTTTCCTCTGATAATCGGCTACCGATACGGTGATATGCTGCAGGTGCTTTACCAGGTGCTGCATCAAAGCCGGCGCATTGACAAATCCCAGCACCCGGTTGCAGAAAACGAAGCCGTTCATCAGCTCGTCATGGTGAGTGCAGTCCGGGTGTATGGCGGCATAGCCGATACGCTCACCGGGCAGCGCCAGGTCCTTGGAGTGAGAGGTAACGACTACGCTGTGACGGTAATGATGGAAAACGGGCGGGTATGTTAATCCGTCGTATATAATTTTGCGATATGCCTCGTCGCTTATCAGGAAAATCTGCGTCCCGTACTTTGCCTCTTTTTTGCGGAGCACTTCTCCGAGCTGGTGCACAAGGTCCTGGCTATAGACAACGCCAGTGGGGTTATTGGGAGAATTTATGATTACAGCCTTTGTCTTAGCCGTAACGGCAGCCTCCAGAGCATCAAGTTTGGGCACAAATTTTTCATCCGTAGGCGAGACCCTGATAACGCCGCCGTGATTGTCTATATAGTTGCCGAACTCCATAAAGTAAGGAGCAAAGACAATTACCTCTTCACCGGGATTCAATATCGTTTTCAGTACCACGTTTATGGCGCCGGCAGCACCGCAGGTCATGATGATATCGTTCGCGGAGAATTTGATGCCGGTCTCATGCGAGAGCCTGGACGCCACGGCAGCCCTGGTGTCGGCATAGCCGGCGTTCTCCATGTACCTGTGCCTGCCCGGCACATATTTTTTCAAATGGTCTTTCAATGCCTGCCTTAATTCAGGCGGCGGCTCCGTGACCGGGTTGCCTATGGAAAGGTCGAAAACATTGTGCTCTCCGTGGTGCTCTTTGAGATAGGTGCCCTCTTCGAACATCTTCCGTATCCACGACCCCTCCATCATGCGCCTGGTTACGTTATGTGATACCGGCACCGGACATATCCTCCCTGCCTTTGTCAAAGGCAACCATGTTCATCTTCACTATTTTCGGTGACAGTCGCTGAGAAATGCAGTCTTTCCATATATTGACATCGATGGGCATAAAGCATGACAAGCAGCCCAGCATAAGTATATTGAGCGTCCTGATATCGCCCAGGTCTCTAGCCTGGCTGCTACCATCAACAAAATGAACGCTGCCTGCCCACCGTTTCAAGGCAGCCTCTATTTCCTTATCGCCGGGGTAGCTATGCGTTCCTAAACTCACAGACAATGGCGGTGTTGCCTGGTTATTGACAATAGCGATACTACCCTCACGTAGATAATGGCTCCACCTGACCGCTTCCAACTTCTCCAGAGCCATCAGAATATCAACCTCGCCTTCATTTATCAGAGGAGACCAGACTTTATCGGCTATACGTATCTGGCTTACCACGCTGCCGCCGCGCTGCGCCATGCCCAGCGTATCCGTTTTCTTAACATCGTATCCGGCGGCTATAGCCACTTCGCTCAAGATATCGCTGGCCAGAACGTTGCCCTGGCCACCAACCCCAACCATAAGTATGTCCAGTTTCTTCATCATTTACATCTTAACTATATTACATCAGATAAGGGACCTATAGCTTTCCTGGGACAAAGCTGCTCACAGATAGTGCAGGCATCTCCGGCACACAGGGTAGCATCTATATAAATCTGCTTGTCGAGCTTCTGTATAGCCGGGCAGCCGATTTTGAGGCAGACCTCGCAATTATCGCATTTATCCACGTCGACAGTTCTGACGCCGGAGCGTTCCCGCAATTGCACCGAGCAGGTGCCACGGACTATTATGACCGAAAGCCGGGGGTTATCCAGAGAACCTCTCAGCGCTGCCCTGAGAGCTTTGAGGTCGAAGGCATTCACCACCTTGACGTCCTCAACTCCGACGCCACGAACCAGTTGCTCCAGCTCCACCTTGACGGTCTCTTTGCCCTGAGCTGAAACTCCAGTTCCCGGATGGTCCTGGTGTCCGGTCATGGCAGTAGTGCCATTATCCAGGATTATAATTGTCACCCCCGCCCCATCGTACACCGCATTCACCAGGCCGGTAATGCCGGAATGGAGAAACGTGGAATCGCCGATAACAGCCACAACTTTGCTGGCAACGCCAGCCTTTTCCATACCCAGAGCCTGGCCGATGCTAGCCCCCATGCAGGCAGTGGTATCCATGGCACGGAGCGGGGGATAAGTAGCCAGCGTATAGCAGCCGATATCACCGGTGATGATTAGCTTGCCTACCTGTTCCGACTTGCCCCTGGCATCCAGAAGCTTGGACCGCTGCCCTACAGTACTGAGCACAAAAAACATGCCGGCATGCGGACAGCCGGCACATAAAACTGGAGGACGCCCCGGCAATCCCTGCGGCGGGGAAAACTTTCGATGTGAAGGTTTGGCTATCAAGCCGGCACGATAAGCAGCTTCCTCAACAATGCTCGAGTTAAGCTCGCCAATCCTGGGGATGAACTCCTTGCCGATAACCTCTATGCCCATAGCCAGTATATTTTCTTCCAGGAACGGGTCAAGCTCTTCGACAACTATCAGCCTGTCCACACCCTCGGCAAACTTGCGAATCAAATTCTGCGGCAGAGGATAAGTCATGCCCAGTTTAAGGAAAGAAGCCCTGGGGAAAGTCTCTCTGGCGTACTGGTAGGCAACACCGCTGCTCACCACGCCTAGATTGCGCTCTCCGCGGATTATCTGATTGCCCGGAAAGGTCTCGGCAAAGGCACTTAGCTTTACCAAGCGTTCCTCTACCACCGGGCGTCGAAGTCGAACATGAACCGGCAGCATGACATGTTTCTCGACATCATGTCTGAAAGCTGCCTGTTTTGCTGATTTAGGTCGGCTCCGATGCAACTCCACCACCGATTTGGAATGAGAGATGCGGGTACTGGAGCGCATCAGCACCGGCGTATCGAACTTCTCGCTAATTTCAAAGGCGACTTCCATCAGGTCATAGGCTTCCTGACTATCGCTTGGCTCGAGCATGGGCACTTTCGCCAGCCTGGCATAGTGGCGCGTATCCTGCTCGTTCTGGGTGCTGAATACACCGGGGTCATCAGCCACGACTACCACCAGCCCGCCATTAATACCGGTTATCGAGGCAGCCATAAACGGGTCGCTGGCAACATTCAATCCCACCTGCTTCATGGATACCATGGTTCTAACCCCGGCATAGGCGGCACCCATGCCCACCTCCATAGCCACCTTCTCATTCGTCGACCATTCGGCGTAAACATCATCAAATTGAGCTATGGCTTCCAGTATCTCAGTGCTTGGTGTGCCGGGATAGGCTGTAGCCACCATGACGCCGGCATGATGGGCACCCAGGGCAAAGGCTTCGTTACCGGAGAGCAATTTCTTCATAGTTTACCTGTTTAACCAAAAATGGAGCCGATAGTCAGACCCGAAAGGGAATTGTAGTGGAAAATAGCAGGAAATTCAACGGGCTTTGTGTATAGGCTCTTCCACAGAGAAGTCTCTTTAAACTTCGCTTTGCGGTGCAGATTCTGAGCACCAAAAAACAAGCTGTGACCTATTTATTCTAGCAGACGCAAGATTACCACTATTCATAGCACATGATTTATGATAAGCTATAAGCCCAAACAAATAAGGAGGAGGATTATGCCAATCTACATCGCGCTCACGAATGTCTCTGCTGAAGGGAGAAAAGCTATCAAAGAAGACCCGGCACGGATTAAAGCCAACAACCGCGAGATTGAGGCTATGGGAGTAAAAATAATCGCCCAGTATGCTACTCTGGGACAGTATGACTTCATCAACATATTCGAAGCTCCGAACGATGAGGCCATATTCAAAGTGGCATTGAATCTTACCGGACGAGGAGTTGATCAGGTACAAACTCTGACAGCAAAGACTCTGGATGACTTCATCGCCGCCACAAAAGGCAAATAAACCTGCTTTGAACCTGTATTATCCTCTTAATTTTAGGACTTCTATCGAGCTGTTTTTGCTCAAATAAGGTACATGTTCTCCGCTTCCCGCAGCAGCTCATCTCTAAACTTGGGGTGGGCAATGTTGATGATATCCAGCGCCCTGTCGCGCGTGGACTTACCCTTCAGATTGACTACACCGTATTCAGTAGCCAGATAATGGGTATCCATCCTGGGAATGGTAATCACGGTGCCAGGTTCAAAGCGGGATACGATACGGGAAGCTTTGCCTTTTTTCGCCGTGGAATAAAAAGCCTGTATTGATTTTCCACCCTTGGAATTAAACGCACCACGCACAAAGTCAAGCTGCCCACCTGTACCGCTAAACTGAGACCCAGCCAGGTACTCCGCATTGCATTGACCGGTAAGGTCCACTTCAATTATCGTGTTAACGGAAATCATATTGTCGTTTTGGGCAATTATAGAGGGGTCCTCAGTATAGGAGGCAGGATAACTCTCCATGCTGAGGTTATCGTTTATAAAATCATACATTCTCCTGGTCCCCTGAGCCACCATAAAAACATGTTTCCTCGGGTGCAGGTTTTTCTTACGTCCGGTAATAACCCCTTTCTCTATCAAGTCCACCATAACGGGAACGAAAACCCCGGTATGAATTCCCAGGTCCTTGCGCCCCTCCAGCAAATGTGCAATGGCGTTGGGAATGCCACCCAACCCCAGCTCGATAGTAGCCCCATCAGGAACCATCTCAGCAATGTGCCTGGCGATAATTTCGTCCTCAGGCTTCGGCTCCGGCGAAGTCATCTCCAGAAGCGGGACATGATTTTCCACAACAGCAGTTACCTCAGAGATGTGAAGAAGCGAGTCCCCGAATACGCGAGGCATATTCTCATTTACCTCTACGACAAGTGTCTTGCAGTTTCTGGCAGCTACGGACGTATAGTCATTAACAGCCCCAAAAGTAAAGTAGCCAGCCTTATCCATGGGGGAAACGGTAGTGATGACAACGTCTATATCCATGTAATCGCTGCATAGCCTCGGTATTTGATGGATATAATTAGGCACATAATAGCTGAGCCCTACCTTGACCCGAGCCCTGTCTGCTGCGGTCACAAACCATGAATAGGCTTGAATACAGTCAGAAAGGTCTGGGGACAAGACCGTTTTGGCAGCATATTCCATAGGCAGGCTAGAGTACACTTTTATATCTTTCAGGCTGCCTTCTCTAGCGCGGTCGGCAACTGCGGCTAAAAGAGCCGGTGGTTCAGATATGGTCGAGCCGTTTACAAGTGTGTCGCCATTCTTTATTAGCTCCACGGCTTTTTCTGGCGTAGTTAACTTTTTTTTATATTCTGCAGCATATATATTCATCTTTCCTTCCTAACACCGAAAAACAGTCCATACACTTATTCCCATAAAGCTAGCCGAGACTAATCCGTTGTAACGATTATTTTCAAATTAAGTACATATTCTCCGCTTCTCGCATCAATCCATCTTTAAACTTTGGGTGGGCGATACTGATGATATCCAGCGCCCTTTCCCGCGTGGATTTCCCCTTTAAATCGATTACGCCTTGCTCGGTGACAAGGTACTGGGCATCCATCCTGGGGGTAGTAACCACAGTCCCGGCTTCGAAGCGTGGCACCACACGAGAGACTTCTCCGCTCTTGGCTGTGGAATGGAAGGCTAAGATTGACTTACCACCCTTAGAATCGAAGGCACCACGCACAAAATCAAGCTGCCCTCCGGTGCCACTGAACTGATAGCCGCCCATAAACTCGGCATTGCACTGCCCGAGAAGGTCAACTTCAAGTATAGAGTTGATGGATATCATGTTTTCATTTTGAGCTATCACGGCGGGGTCATTGACATAGGAGACAGGATAGCTCTCCATAGTGGGGTTATTATCCATGAACTCGTACATCCTCTTAGTGCCCCGGGCAAAGGTGAAAACGTTTTTCCTCGGATGCAGGGTTTTCCTCCTGCCTGTAACCACGCCTTTCTCTATGAGGTCAACCATGCTGGGGCAAAACAGCTCGGTATGAATTCCCAGGTCTTTATGACCCACCAAGTAATGAGCGATAGCATTAGGAACATTACCAGCCCCCAACTGGATAGTGGCTCCATCAGGGACCATCCCGGCAACACTCTTACCGATGATTTCGTCTTCAGTGTCCAGTTCCTGCGGTATACTTTCGAACAAGGGAGCGCTATTTTCCACTACGGCATCCACCTCAGAGATGTGGAGAAGGGAGTCTCCAAAGATACGGGGCATTTGCTCATTGACTTCCACGATGAGCTTTCTACAATATCTGGCTGCCGTTGAGGTATAGTCGTTCGAGGTACCAAAGGTGAAATAGCCGGCTTTATCCATCGGAGAAACCGTGGCTACGGTAACATCGATCTGCATAAAATCCTTCAGCAGCCGCGGTATCTGATGAAAATAATTGGGCACAAAGTAGTTCAGCCCTACTCTAACCCTGGCTCTATCGGCCAGTCCGACAAACCAGGTATAAACCTGAATACAATCGCAAAGGTCTGGCGCCAGTATGGTCATGGCAGCATTCTCTGCCGGATGAAGAAAATATACGCTTATGTTCTTCAGATCTCCCTGCCTTGCCCTGTCTGCAATAGCAGCCAGAAGAGCAAAAGGTTCAGCATTGACCATACCGGGCACGATGGTAGCACCATCCTGAATGTCTGCAACTGCCTTTTCCGGGGTAGTTAGCTTTTTTCTATATTCCTCAAAATAGCCACTCATTGCTATCACTCCTCTTGCTCAAGAGCTGACTGATTTCCCTTTCCATTAAACCGCAGGGCGAGCATGGTGATGTCGTCAGACTGGGGCATTCCACGAGTGAATGCCTCTATCTCAGCTCTTATTGCATTTATTATGTATGTCGGGCTCCTGTCTTTCAAACTGAACAGGCAGTTTTTAAGTCTACCACTGGAGAACAGTCGTTCATCTGGATTTTCAGCCTCGGTTACACCATCGGTATACATAAAAATAACATCGCCTGGCTTGAGTACTAACTTTTGGCATTCGAATTTGGCATCTGGCATTACACCTACCACCAGGCTCTTAGACATCTGGATGAATTCAAATCCGCCGTCTGCGGTACATATTAAAGGTGGATTATGCCCACCATTGGCAAATAACATTTCACCGTTTTCCGTATTGAGAATTACGCAGAAGCCGGTGAAAAACATGGAGAGCTCATTATCAGGATACAATATACCGTTAACGCTGGCCAGAATCTGTTCCGGCGATAAGCCGCGCAATGCCTCTGTTTTCAGCAAGGTTTTGCTGATTGCCATGAACAGCGCCGCCGGAATACCCTTCCCGCAAACATCACCGATATCGAAACACAGTTTATTCTCATCGACAAAGAAGAAGTCATAGAAATCGCCGCCTACTTCTCTTGCCGGAGCCATGGTGGCAAAAATATCGAACTCTTTTCTATCTGGAAACGGGGGGAATGTCGTGGGCAACATGCTAGTCTGAATTTCAGTAGCCACTCTCAGCTCGCTTTCGATGCGCTCCTTGGCGGCGGTGGTTCTCTCGAGCTCCTTCATATGTACTTTCAGGCTCTCAACCATATCCTGAAATGTCCTGGCCAATTCCCCCAACTCGTCGCTGCGCTTGGCAACGGGGTTAATTACGCTTGTTTGATACTCGCCTGAACCGATAACCTTAGCCCCGGTGCAAAGTAGCGATACTGGCGATGTCAGTCTCCTGACCATGAATACGGATGCAATTGTGCCGACAAGAAGGACGACGACGGACGCCAAACCAGCCCAGCGTAACAAGTCCAGTGTGGCTTCGTGTGTTGCTTGAGCGGCAACGGTCCCGCCTACAATAGACACGAGGGTGTCGTCGGCACGCCAGACAAGTATGGCTGTTGTCCCCAAAATACAGGCAGCCATTAGAAAAGTCACCATCAGTATGACCCTGGTCTCCAAGGTCAACACAAGACGTTTGATAGCCAGCAGCAACAGAGGAACGATGGCGAAAGCCAGCAGGACATTGGTCAACAAAGATGGGAGCAACCAGCCCAGAATGGCTTCCTGGAACGTCAGCCTGTGTAATACCAGGCTATCTATAAAGGTACCTGTGGTCAATCCGACCAAGTTAGCTATCAAGATGGATAAAAGGGCTATGCCGAATTGTCCCACGGTCCTGACAATTCGTATGCCCATTATATATACGATGCCGGGTATAGCTCCCAGCAGGCCATTGCCGATAGACCAGTCCCAATACTGCATCCCATAACCGGAGAGAAGGTCACCGAAGATATTGCCCACGAATCCAGTGATGAATCCAGGAAGAGGGCCAAAAGCCAACCCCATGGTTATAGGAACTGAAACCTGTGGTCTCAGGCTGATTAAGGTGGCACCGGGCAGATGCAGGCCACTGAAAGCCCAGTTCAACAGCCCATAGAGCAGTGCCGCCCCTAGAGCAAGTAGCAGCTTTGCCCATATTGTTCTGCCTGCAAATACACCAGCTATCATCTATGTTTATGTCATTTACTATTGGCTACAGACAGGCCTTTTTTAGCATTCCCGGCTCTTTCCAGCCAGCATCTTTCTCATTACCAGCGTGTTACCTTTTTCGACATCAAAGCTATAGCTGACATCGTCCATCAGCTTTCCCATCAAATATATGCCCAGTCCACCGATTTTTCGCTTGTCCAGGTCTGCCCCGATGTCAGGTAGCGGAACAGAAGACGGGTCAAATGGTTTTCCCTTGTCCCTGATGGTGACGACGAAATCGTTGCCCTGCATCTCACAGGTAATGGTGATTACGCCGCCTTCCTCAGAATAGGCATACTTTATTGCATTAGTGCACGCCTCATCCACTGCTAATTGGACTTCGAATACGCCTTCCTCTATGCCAAGCTGGCTCATCGAACCGGAAATAAAATCGGCGATTACAGACAGGTTTTCCAGCCTGGCATCGACCTTTAACTCAAGTTGATTATACGTCGTCATTCACCCCCTAAGTCGCCTTTAATATTACCAGAGTGAAATCATCAAATTGAGGCTGACCATGAGCAAAGGCAAACACTTCGTCCTTCACTCTGCCAGCCAAATCTTTCACCGTCAAGTCTGCATTCCGATTTATGGTTTCAATGAGCCTTTTCTCGCCGAATTGTTCTCCCGCACCATTGATAGCCTCAGTGATTCCATCGGTATAGAAGACTACTATATCATTGCTGTCCAGTTCAATCTCTTTTTCCTCCAACGAAACATCGTCCATAACACCCATGGCAATACCGCTGGCTCTCAGCAGGATAACATCTCCGGAACTCTTTTTAACCACAAAGGGCGGATTGTGACCGGCGTTGACATATTGCAACCGCCTTTTCTCCGGGTCCAGCACAGCATAGAATAAAGTTACGAACATGCCCATCTTGGCTTCCTGCGAAATCATGTGGTTTGCCTTCTGTATGGCTTGAGAAGCGGTGATGTTATCAGCGACGTTGGCTCGAACCAGGGTTCGGGACAATGCCATGAACAAAGCTGCCGGCACGCCTTTGCCAGATACGTCAGCTATTATTATTCCCCATTCGTTGTCGGAGACGGGTATGAAATCATAGAAATCTCCCCCCACCTGTCTCGCCGGCAAGTTCAAAGCAGCCAGCTCGAACCCCTCTATTCGAGGTGGCGACTCAGGCAGAAAGCTTTGCTGTATTCCCCTGGCGGTCTCCATCTCATATTCTGTTCGCTCTATTTCACGTCTAAAGCTTTCCCTTTCTGCCGCCGTCCTTCTCTCAGTTACTAGATTACGTATTATAAAAGCAAAGATAGCCACGCCCAGTGCATTGGCAGCGATCATAGGCAAAATAACCTCTTTAACTACTCCCAGCGCCTGTTCATACGGCTTGGCTATCAATAGCGTCAAACCCATATGCAATAATTCCACAAAGACGGAAAAAAGTATTGCCTGCCAGACTGCAACGAACTCCCCTTTATTTAGCTTATAAACCGCGCCACCCAGGAGACCAGCCAGAACGGTACTCAAAGAGCAGGGGATGCAGACAAATCCACCAAGGAAATAGCGGTGTACACCACCTATTAAGCCGGCGCCGAGCCCTGCCAGAGGGCCACCGATAAGCCCGGCAACCATCGGGCCCAGATCTCTAATATTGGCTATGGCACCAGATGGCAGTTTTAATCCACCATACGTCCCGAATATGGACAGTGCACCAAAAAGCAAAACCAGGATAGCCTGGTTCTTGAAATTGAGCTTTTTGTCTAATATCTCGGCAAAGAATCCGGTGCGGGTTACAACGTAGGCGAAGGCAACGACTACACAGGCTGTCTTGATAAGGTCTATCAATATATCAGCGATTGATATGTCCATTTCAAGTTAACTCAACTACGGCAATTTTTATCTACGCTCCTCTTGCTTTAGTAACATAATCAAGCAGTTCTTTACCAAAATCAGAGGCAATCTGAGTATTTTCAAGGTCAATATCCACGTTATTAAGATATTGTAAACGAAGCACATCGCCCTCAGACATTTCCGGGATAACTCCAGCAAAGAAGAAGCCAAGCATCTCCAGTGAAGCACAAAACTTCTGTGTAGCCGGATGGGACAATGGTAAATCGATGTAGATACAGTCGATTCTACGCAGGCAAAGCTCACGTAAACGGAATTTAACCAGCTCTTCCAGGTCGGCTCCATATTGTTTGACGAGCATAAAAGCCCGGCTGGCATCAGTCTGAACCCTCACATCTACCTGAGAAGATGGAGGAACATCAACTGGCTCTTTAACATCAAGCGCGCTCATGATGCTCCGCCTGAGATTGTTTCGCTCATATATACGACGGATAACCGCCTGATGATGAAACGGCGGATACACGTCTCGGCATGGCTCCTCATTAAGCCTGGTATATAAAAGAACCGCAGTTTGACGCTGTTGCCGATTTTCGCCCTGAATTTTCTTAAAAAACATGGTTGCGGGAGTAAAGCCTAAGAGGATGCCCGTCTCGCGCGCTCCAATCGAAAAAGCCGCCTTCTGACTGTAGATGTGAGCAGTTACCGCTTCGCCGTAAGTCCCGTACATTCCCATAGCCCTGGCATTTTCTACCGAAGCGCTTATCAACTTATTAAGTAAGCCATGGCCTCTATATCGCGGGTCAACTACTGCCTGTCCCCTTTCTCCAATTCTAGCATCAGGATATTCCTTGCGTATTGCTATATGGCCAATAACCTCATCATCGGGACTTAAGGCGACATGCGGTATCAGCAAGCCGCTTTCCAAAAATTCTCGCACCCTATCAGGGAAATAAACATCCCCATTAGCATAAGTGTATCCATAGCAGCGATACACACATCTGGCCAAATCGACTGAGTCATCCGGTTTCATCAAGCGTATTGTAATTGGAACATCCTTTGGCGCATAGACAAGAGGCAATGCTCTGTCCTTCTCCTCTTCAGAAATATATGCTTCGACGTCTTTGTAGGGAAGGTTCTTTACAAGTTCGACTCGTTTGCCACGACGACCCAGATTGAGAAAATGAATCTCATCAGCAAAGGCTTTCATTAATATGGTGCCGAGGCCTGATTCTTTCTCGACATCAAATTTCCTGAAATCAAAAGGCAATCCCTGGTCTTCAACCGCCACTAGAATCTGCCCCGGCTTCCGCAGGATAACGACATCAAAATAGCCCTGCTCATCAGGGTCGAAGGCATGTTCAATCACGTTCATGCAAGCTTCTTCCACCACGAGCTCAAGCTGCTCTATATCATTGCCAGCCAGGCCCAGTTTGTTGGAGATTTCTCGTAAAAAACTGGCAACAGCAGGGAGGAACTCCACCTTCGCCACGAGTGTGATACGAGCCACCTGCTGTTCTTGTTGCATATTATCCATGAGGCTGCCCTTACAATATTAATCAGCACTCTTCAGAATATGCCCGTCGGCCATGAAAACTGCACTCTCTTAACGCTTTGCTAACGTGTATTTAATACAATACTGTTTATTTACGATATTGAACAGAGATGCCAGGAGAAACTAAAAAGAGGAAAAGACACAGTCCGATTTCTAACCTTCAAGATGGTTCGAAATATACCGACCGTGACAATACCCACCTACACCTCACTGAAAGCACTAACAGCGGCTTCCTGGGTGTCAAATATGTTGAAAAGCTGGCTAAATCCAGCGATGTCAAACACTTCCTTTATAAAAGGCTTCATGCAGGCTAACTTGATATCACCTTGCTGTTTTCTTGTTTTCTTAAGCGCTGCCAAAAAAACTCTGAGTCCTGAACTACTGATATACTCCAATTTATCAAGGTCGATTACCAGGCAAGGCTGACCAGCCTCAATCAACGAGTCCATCTTCTTCTCTACCTCGGTCGCACAGTAGGCATCTAGCCTGCCCGATAGTGATAGCACGTTCACGCTACCCAGTTTCTTCTCTACGATATCCATTCTATTGCCTCCTAATTTCTAGCAACACTGTTAGTAATATTATTTTAGTGTTAATAATCCACTGCCGTAAAGTATAGCACAATTGATAATCGTGAGACCTCTCATAGCAAAATCTGGTATTATTAGAGGCGGCTGTAAAGTTAATCTTTACCGCCACATCACTGGAAAAATGAAAAAGGGTAGGTCAGTTAAACACAGCCTTTCACAGCAAAAGGAACATTCTATCCTGCTCGGGGTCATTTTAGGCTTATTTGGCTTAGTAACCGGACTTTTTGCTGCCCTTTCTGCAAATTCCACAGCCATCCTTTCCGAGGTATTGAAAAACGCCGGCCTTACTATAGCCGTTATCCTTTCCTGGTTAAGCTTAAGAAAGGTCCGCATGGGAAAGACGGAGGGTTATAACTACGGTTACGGTAAGCTAGAGAATTTTTCAGGATTGATAGTTGCCGTAGTAATGATAGTCTCATTCTTCTTAATACTATATCACACCGTGGAACGTTTTCAGACACGTGTTGAGATGCATCCAGCAGGTGTGGATATCGGCCTTGTCTTTTCTGTCATTGCTCTCATTTGCAGTATAGCGATGTGGAATCATGACTACCACCTGGCAAAGAAAGAGCATTCTCCGGTGATGGAATCTCTATGGCGTTTATACAGGTCTAAAACAGTATCCACCGGAGTAGTCATTTTATCGCTGCTACTCAGCCTTGCCTTTCGAAACCACGAGTGGTCCTTATATATAGACCCCATTGGTTCAATAATAGTATCTATGTTCCTGGCTTATTCGATATACAGCGTTAGCTCACAGTCGATGTATGATTTACTGGACCGCGCTCTAGAAGAATCACTGCAGCTGGTTATATTACGTGAATTAGCTTCTCATTTTCATGAATACGAGGCTTTGCATGGCATCCGCTCAAGGAGAACAGGCGGCAACACCTATATTGAAATATTCCTCGAATTTGAAGACGAACGCAAGATGTCAGAAGTTCAGCAAATCATTGACTCTATAAGAACGGACTTAGAGCAAAAAATACAGGATAGCCATGTTGTAATAGTACCTACAAGATCAGCATTAACCTGAACCTAGATATCTACGTTATTTTATGGGAAAGTTCCATGCGCTAATCTGACAAGTTCATATTCATACCTGTTGACATTAGGAGTACAATAAAGTTTAGACCATGTGTTACCGACCGATAACTAACAACTGAGGGAAACAATTAATGGCGTTGAGGGCAAGTAGCACTGTTACAAGAGCATCACCAAAGAAGTCTAGCTTTGGTGGAAGCATGATTGGCGATCTTCACTGGGGAAGCCATGTCTGCCAGTTATACCAAACAAAACAGGACATCATAGACATTCTGGTACCCTATTTCAAAGCCGGACTGGAAAATAATGAACTCTGCATGTGGGTCACATCCAAGCCCTTGAAAGCCTATGAGGCAATAGCAGCCCTGAATGGAGCAGTGAAAGACCTGGATAGGCGTATCACGAAGGGTCAAATTGAGATAACGGAACTTGAGAACTGGTATACCAGAAAAGGTGAATCCGGTACCGGTGGTGTTCTTCAATCGTGGCTGGAAAAGGAGAAATTTGCTTTAAACAAAGGTTTTGAAGGACTTCGCACCTGCACTCATACATTCCACCTTCAGCGAAGCACGTGGCAAAATCTTGTGGGTTACGAATCGGCGGTGGACAGCATCATCAAAAGACACAAGATTATCGCTGTCTGCTCCTATTCACTCGACCAATGCGGGGTTCCTGAACTCGTCGATATAGTCAGCAATCACCGGTTTATTATTTTCAGGCGCGATAAAAGGTGGGAGCTAATCGAAAACACCGGATATAGCTGGGTGAATGAATTGAGGAGAACCGGCATAAGCTATGCCAAAATAGGCCATCAATTAGGCCTTACGCGAGAGCGCGTGAGACAGATAGTTAACAATCGAAATGCCAACAAAAGGATTTTACCCGACAATCAAATGCTGACGATTTCTGAAGCCTCCAGGCTGCTTCATATTCATACGAACACGCTCAGGCGCTGGGATGAGCAGGGTTTGCTACCATCTTATCGTGTTGGGCCAAGAAGCGACCGCCGATACAGGCTTCCTGACCTGCTTGACTTCGCTCAGAAAAGGTCTTCTTCGGGCGTTAGTTAGTCAACTCCACATCACCATCTCATAAAATTACCAGGCAGTTTCACCCCACTTGGAAACTTATGCATCTTACCAGATGGTTTGAGAGCAATCGTTACGTTGATTTTGTAAGTCCTGAAGATTCAGCGTGTTACCTGTCTGTAACACAGGGCAGAAAAACAATGACGTGAAATTGCTCTCCTGAATTGACAAAAACAAACATTACATCTAGGATTAGTTATCAGAGTATGGCTATTCAAACCGATTTTCTAAAGCGCACTCCGTATTTTTCTGACCTTCCCCTTGCCGATCTTGATTCAACTACAAAGTTCTTCTTTGAAAAAAGGGCCGACAGGGGAGAGATGTTTTTGCTCGAAGGCGAAACAGACCAGGTGCTATATTTTGTCGTATCAGGTGCGGTGAAGGTGTTGAAGACCTCTGCTGATGGCAAGGAACAGATACTTAACATCGCACGCCCGGGGGATTCATTCAACGATGTTGCCGCTTTGGACGGTAGACCAAATCCCGCTGCTGCCCAGGCCATGGGGCCAGTCGTTCTTTACGGAATAAGAAAAAATAACCTGGAGGCTATTATTCAGGAGCACCCTAAGATAGCCTTAAATGCCATTAAAGTACTGGCTAGCAGGATACGTTACCTTTTATCACTGGTGGAGGACTTGTCCTTCAAACATGTCATCGGCAGGATAGCCAAGATACTTCTCACATATGCCGGTGACGGAACAGGAACCGGGCAGCGGCTAACACAACAGGATATGGCAGCCATGGCAGGTACCGTCCGGGAAGTAGTTGGCAGGTCACTCAAAGCTCTGGAAAGCGAAGGAGCCATCAGGTTAGACCACCATCGCATAGTAATTACCAATAAGGAAGCATTGGAAAAGATAATGGAGGCACCTTTATGAGACAAAGGTCACATACAGGTGGTGGTCAATTTTTTAAAGTAATTTAAATGGATATTAGAAGCAATGAGTAAAGGTCCAATAATAGATTCAGACAAGTGTAACGGATGCGGATTGTGCGTTAGCGTATGCCAGTGCGGCGCCCTGATAATGGTTGGCAATGTTGTCACTGTAATTGAAACAAAACAATGCGATTGGTGCACTGATTGCGAAGCCGTTTGCATTACCGGGGCATTAAGATGCCCCTTCGAGATAGTTATTGAGAATGCCTGACGGCAATTCAAGACTACAAATTTAAATCATCTCGTCACTTTCCATTGTGCCTGTCGGCTGTTGCTTTTCCTGGCTTTTTATGAGACAAAAGTCGTATGGAGATACTGCTCTCCGACTTATAATGATTAATGCAAAAAGATAACAATTAATTAACAAATAGGAGATATAATATGAGAGAGAAAGTAGAGGCAATCCTGAACAAAATAAGGCCTAGCCTGGCAGCAGATGGCGGTAATGTGGAGCTTGTAGATGTAAGCGATGGTATAGTCAAATTGAGGTTGACCGGTGCCTGCGGCTGTTGCCCTATGGCATCAATCACATTAAAACATGGCGTCGAGCGAGTGCTTAAAGAGCAACTGCCTGAGGTTAAAGAGGTGGTAGCTGTTTAAGCGGCAGGTTTCGATTACTTATCATCCGTGCTGAACCACACAGGATTCATAATCACGAGAGCCAAATATCTTTACTTGCCCTTGACATGACATCTGTGGGCAACAGTCATTCAAGGCGAAGGGAGACAAGAATGGTTTTAAAGAGCACTGAAAATATAGAGCAATTCCTCTCCGATGACGAGCTAAATCCGTTTAATGATAATACTGGCAGCGATGAGGATTTCCACTATGTTAAGAGCATTCCTCAAGGCGTGGAATTTGAATTTTTCGGGGATTCTATAGACCTGTATCTTGCTGAATGCAGTCAAACTCCTCTTCTCAATGCCATGGAGGAAAAAACGCTTGGCAGATGGATAGAGGATGGTAAGTACCTCTCTAAGCTTGAGCAAGAGCTGGTTGCCCGAAATGGCTTGCCTCCGTCAGAAACTGATTTACTGCTTGAACTAGCGAGGCGTTTTTCTCAATCAGGTCAACTTTTTGAGACGCTGTGCAAATATCTTGGCATCAAGTTGACTGAAGGAATAGCAAAAGCGGTATCGCACTCCAAAATGCGGCGCGCAATAGATGGACACATAGAACAGCACTTAACGACTGTCATAGAGCACGCCACCGGAGCCAGCGAGATTCAAGCCACGCAAGATTTAATTGAATTGTCACTCAGCAGTCGGCTGATACCCTGGAATATAATTGCAGATTTAGGGAAGACCAATTCTATATCTGATTTTAAGCAGATACTACGTTCATCGGGATTCCGGGATGAGTTGGAAAAACTTCACCCGGAGATTGGGCTCCATCTTAAGCAAATAAGAGAAAGGGCTCAAAAGGCTACTAATCGTCTGACGCAGGCTAATCTACGCCTGGTAGTTAGCGTAGCAAAAAAATACAGGGGTCATGGTATGCCCCTGGCTGACCTTGTCCAAGAGGGCAATATAGGGCTAATGCGAGCTGTGGAGAAGTTCGACCATCGCAGAGGCTACAAATTCAGCACCTACGCTCATTGGTGGATTAGACAGGCGGTAGGCCGGTCTATGTCTGAACAGCTACGCACCGTGCGACTGCCAGTACACATGGCTGATAACATGATGAAGCTGGCCCAGACACGCCAGCAGCTATACCAGAAGCACGGCCGCCAGCCAACGGATAAGGAACTGGCTTCCGCAATGGGAATCTCGCCCGAAAGGCTGGAGCTGCTACTGCAGGTGAATGCCGGTAAGGCTATTTCTCTTGAAACTCCGGTAGGTGATGAGGAGTCACAACTTAGCGATTTTATCGAGGACAAAGCATTACCAAAGCCTGTTGACGAAGCTACTAATGGCTTACTGAGGAAACAGTTAGCGGAAACTCTTGCCTCACTGTCAGCAAGAGAACGCCGCATCATTGAGATGAGGTTTGGTCTGGACGATGCAGGTTGCCGAACCCTTGAAGAGATCGGCACAGAACTCGGATTCACCAGGGAGCGGATACGGCAGATTGAGAAAGAGGCACTGGCAAAATTGCGCCACCCCAGACACAGCCGCAAGTTCGTAGGCTATCTCGGCTGACCCGATAGGCACCAAGTAATAACTGCTCTATAATTTGCGAGCTAGATCGGCCGCTTGTTCCACAGCCGCTAATATTTTCCCCGGCTTGGCAGCGTCCCCTATGACATAAACTTCAGGTACAATATTCTTCACTTTTGGTCCCAGCTCATTAACAGATTCAGCCCCTGTAGCCAGTACCACTGTGTCCACAGGGCCAAGAAGTTGGCTGCCTTCACCGGAGTTCACCTTGATACCACCATCTACAATCTCTTCGACAGTCGTGGAGGTTAGAATTTTTATTCCTTTTTCAGCAAGGCGCCGGCGTAGAAAATAGCGGGCTGCAGGACCTATATCGCGGGCGGTGTGACGAAGCATTTCTATAATGGTTACCTCTTTGCCCTGTTGAGCGAGATAGTCCGCGGTCTCGCATCCAACCAGTCCACCGCCAACGACAACTACTTTATCTCCCACCTTCGCTCCTCTAAGAGCTTCAGCAGAGGTAATGACATCTTTCCGGTCAACGCCCGAAATCTTCGGAACCAGCGGCTTTGACCCGGTGGCTATAATTAAAACATCCGGGGCAATCTGCTTCACCATATCAGCAGTGAGTTCCTTGCCAAGATGTATTTCAACCCCCAGTTCCTTTATCGCTTTGGCACGCGACAGCGTTACTTCTTTGTAGATATCTTTCGTTGGTGGGATGACTGCAATATTCATCTGACCGCCGAGAACTTTATCTTTTTCATAGAGAATTACCTTATGGCCCCAGAGGGCTGCTGTCCTGGCTGCTTCCAGTCCTGCAGGTCCGCCACCGGCAATCAGAACCTTTTTCTGCCTGGCGGCTTTTGGAGAGGCATATTCGGCTTCCTTGCCCAGCGCCAGGTTCTGAACGCAGGTAATCATTGGCCTGAGCCATATGGCGAGACCTTCAATGCATCCTTCATTACAGGAAATGCATTTAACGATGTCATCCTTTCGACCTTCAGCTATCTTATTCGGCCACTCGGGGTCAGTCAGTGCCTGCCTTCCGACGGCAACTATGTCAGCTTTGCCGGAGCTAACTATCTCCTCAGCTATATCCGGTTCATTAATACGACCAACCGCTATAATTGGTACTGATAAAGCCTTTTTGAATGCCGCTGCCATCCCTGCGTTAAACCCTTGCTCCATATCGGGGGGAGCACTGGTTACCGCGCTGGATTCCATTACACCAATGGAAACATCGATAACATTAACTCCTTCCTGGACGAGCCTTTTAGCCACTTCGACACTTTCACTTACTGTCCTGCCCATAGGAACAAGCTCATCACCGCTTATGCGGAAGAAGATTGGGAAATCAGGACCGACCAGCTGCCTTGCCCGACGGACTATTTCTACAGGAAAGCGGATAAACCCCCCAAAACCGCCGCCATATTCGTCCGTCCGCTTGTTGGCATAGCCTGACATGAACTGTGAAATAAGATAACCGTGGGCTCCATGTAGTTCGACAGCATCAAAGCCAGCCTCTATAGCACGCCTGGCCCCCTGTGCAAATAACTCAACAAGCTTCTTTATATCCTCAATGGTTAGCTCTCTTGTCGCCTGACGCCAGATAGGGTCAGGTATGGATGAAGGACCAACAGGCTGCAATCCACCTATAAAAGCTGGCAGCGTTACTCTACCCGGATGATATAACTGAACGCTTACTTTGGCACCGGCATCATGTATCCTGTCGACCAGACGTTTGAAACCGGAGATGAAGCGGTCATCGAATATGCTAAGCTGGTGCCCGCTCCCTTTGCCTTCTACCCCATCCACTGCCGTCACCTCTAGCGTAATCAGGGCAAAACCACCCCTGGCTCTGGCTTCGTGATAGTTAATCAGACGGTCTGTCACGCTGCCATCCTCCGCTGCAAAACCGCTTCCCATTGGCGGGACAACAAGCCTGTTTTTAAGCTGCAGGCCACCTATTTTTAGTGGCTGAAACAATGAAGGATAATATTTACTCATCTCAAATACCTCCCGATAGAATAGTAGTTTTCGGATACTCTACTCAAGAAATCCATTCATGCCAAGTACGTGGTCAACATTTGTGCTCAGGCATTTTCGCACAATGCTTTTACACCAGGATATATCCAAATGCTTTCTTGCTTATAATCCGCGAGGGGTTAGCAGGTTCCGGTTCCACTCTTAAACGCAGCCTATGAATTAGCTGGTCAATTGTGGCATCAGATATAGCCGAATGATCCTTACTTTCGGGCCACACTGCTTCAATTATCTCGTCCCGTGAGCATACATTCCCGGCATTTTTATAAAGGAATAATAGAAGTTCATACTCCTTTTTAGACAGGTTCTTCTCTTCTCCGTCTATCACCACTTCTTTTTTCGCCTCGTCGATTTTTAACCATGCTACCGTTAGCGCTTCGCCATGCTTACCAGCCTGTGATCGTTTCTTGTGAATTATATTGGTGCTTTCTGATTCTTTGAACACCAGCACGGTGTGCGCCGAAGTACCTTCCACTCCCAGGCCGATCTTGCTGTCGTGTTTGAGCTCATATAAATTACCGGCAATTATTCTGTCATCATTCAGCATCGTGCCGTTGGTGCTGCCAAGGTCCTTCACCCAGAACCTGTCATCCCTAAACAAGATTTCTATGTGTCGTCTGGAAATAACATCGCCATTCAATTCGATGTCAGGTTCATGCTGTGAAGTGCGACGCCCTATAACGGCGACAGGTTTATTCAAAGTAAATGTTTTGCCGATGTCCTCGGCATCACCACTTTTCACAATTATGAAAGCCAAGCGTAATCTCCAACCATACAAGTTCTACTGCGCGCATTGCAGTATAATATACATGTTACGACTGCTATAGAAATGCGAGTTTGTAAGATTCATATTAGGTATTTGTCAGATAGTTGTCAAGCAAAATACCTCTCAATTGGCTAGACTTCTGCTAGAACCATGGATAAGCCAGGATAATGGTAAAACAAGCCAAAACAGTATGCCGGGCATGCCAGACAGAGAATAGCCCCGATGACGGCGTCTGCCAGAGATGCGGGCTGTCCCTTGTTGCGACAGAGCAGGACGGTCACGAAGGCAAAATCTCCTGCCCGAGGTGCCAGAGTATGAATAATGCCGGCAGTTTCTTCTGTTACACCTGCGGGAAATATTTCGCTGATATAGAGAAGGCAAAAACAGGCCGTGGGTTGAATAAACGGCGAAGAAGCTCAGCAGTGCGTACTGCACCGAAAGCTAAGGTGATAATGCCAAGCGGGCCTGAAATAGTCCTCACCGGTGCCCCCGTATTCATAGAGCGGAACGATTTCAACAAGACTTTATCAAATGACATTTTGATGAGAATCTCACGGCAGCATATTTTGATCACCTACGACAGAGACAAATACTACCTGAAGGACTACGGGCGCGATGGCAAAGGCAGTACCAATCACACAAAGCTTAACGGTGTTGATATATATAAGTTGATATATATAACAAGAGAAAGAAGGCTCTCAAGGACGGCGACAAGATTGAGCTGGCTGATCAACCGGAAATTACCATGACATTCAGGTTGCTGCAAGAGCCGAAATGAAGGAGAAATGCAAGAGGGACGGCTGGAAACTGGTTATAGCTGGGACACAGGGCTTCTGAGAGAGATAAACGAAGACAGCATACTGTGCACCAGCTTTGATATCAGAACCCATCTGGGATTAGTCTCGGCCGGATTGTTCGCAGTCGCAGACGGCATGGGGGGACACAGCGCCGGTGAAGTCGCCAGCGACATTGCCACCAGGACACTCCATACAAGGTGTATTGCCGGTCTCCTGGCGAAATCCCCTGCTCCACCACTTTCTGTTTTAACCGCTGCTTTCGATGAGGCTAACAGCGAGGTTCTGGACGCCGCCAGCAGCAATGATTTGGAGGGCATGGGTACCACCCTTACTGCTGCGCTTGTGATCGGTGGAGATATGTATGTTGCCCATATAGGCGATTCCAGGTGCTATATAATCAATACGCTGGAAACAATCCAGGTCACAAAAGACCATTCCGTAGTCCAACAGCTTGTGGACGCAGGAACCATCACAGCAGAAGAGGCAAGGAATCACCCGCGCAGAAACGAGATAACGCGTGTCCTCGGTTATTCCCGGGATATTGTCCCGGACCTGCATCATCTGAAGCTATACGCAGGTGACAATGTCCTACTATGCTCGGATGGTCTCCACGGCGTGCTGCCTCCAAATATGATATCTGATACCGTCGCAAGTTCGCACGACCCCAACCAGGCCTGTAGTGACCTGACTGCCCAGGCTAACCTGGCAGGAGGACCAGACAACATATCGATAATTATAGCCAGGCCCAGCAGCCTTCCATCTTTAAAGGCTGTAACCACGGCCCAAACCAGCATCAGGAGAATATGATGTGGGGCATAGATGAAGCTCTTATAGCAATAGCCCTGATATACACAATGCTCGGTGTGAACATCGCCATACTACTGGCTACACGCAAGCGTAAAAGCGGCGGCTCAGGCGCAGACCACACGAAGTTACAACCTGCCTCTACGGGCAATAACACATATGTCGTTAACAGGCGCTACGAGCTCATAACACCGCCTCACAAGCAGGGCGGCATGGCTACTATATGGCTCGCAGTCGAACGTAAAACAGGCAGGAAGTGCATTATCAAGACACCACGCAGGGGCACCAGGATGGATAACGTGTACCTGGACAAGCTCATGTTGGAAGCCAGGTACCTGAAGAAGCTGAAACATGCCAGCATAGTTAAATACCTTAACGATTTCTATTATGAAGACGAATTTCACCTTGTCATTGAGTACCTAGACGGGGAAACTCTAACGGCAGCGTCGCCGAGGTCTCCCTTCACAGAGCAACAGGTAATCGCCTGGGCTTGTCAGTTGCTGGATGCGCTTTCCTATGTACACGCCGCTGGCATAGTCCACAGGGACGTCAATCCCAAGAATATAATGCTATGCAGCGACAATACGGTGAAGCTGATTGATTTCGGCACGGCGAAAAACTTGAACGATGTTGACAAAGATAAGGCAAGCCGTGACCCTTTCACGCAGATAACCAACAAAGGTTTCGATATCCCTGAGTTGTTCATAGGCGGAGACAGCGACCAGCGGTGCGACCTCTGCGGACTGGCGCAGACATGCATATATCTTCTAACCCTAAAGCACCCAAACGAGATTTGCCTGAATTTGTTCAAATCCAGCTGGCCGCGCTCTTATAGCGAAGCCAGAGCTGTTGCTGATTACCTGATTTCAAGAGGCATATCAAAACGTGCGGCAAAATGCCTGGCACAGGGCATCCTGTTCTCCCCGGATAACAGGTTTGCCGACGCACGCGCCTTCCAGGCGGCACTGTCATCAGCAGACGGTTATCCAATGAAGCCGGCGGAGGTCCTGTCGAAGAAATGAGGAGCAAGTTATTATTCCTTACTTTTGCGTTGATTTTCAGCGCTGCCTCAATGCTGCTGGCTCAGACGGCAAACGTCTCGGCAACAGGTCCAACAACAGATAATTCTACAATGCCGGATGACCCTGTGGATGACAAAGCCGAGGATGAGATTAAACCGCCGGTGAACTACGTCCTGCTGGAGCCATCTTCACAGCCGGAAGATACGCCTCCCAGCTTTACCCTTGATTTCATCGGGGCGTCGGAAAAGGACAAATTCAATGTCACGGGAGACGAAAATTGGTACCTGGACGTGGATATCAATAAGCCCGGCTGGCTTTATATCTGTGAATATTTTCCAGCCGGCGATGGCTTCCAGGGAAAATGGATAGCCTATAAATGGCAACTGATGCAAAGCGGTATTTGGAAGCTTGGCCCGTTCACTGCCGGGAATAGCGAACTTGAGGGACAGCATGTATACAAGATCTGGTTCTATAGCGATGGTCAGTGGGCTGCGGAGGACCCCAGTTCGCCGCAGAATAGCCTCATTTACTGGACATATTCCAAAGGCAAGCCCACGGAGCCGCCCGCCGAGCAAATACCACCAGAGCCGCTACCCACCCCTTCAAAAGAAGCCTCGTTCAGCGACAAGGCACATGAATTCATAACCCGGCCGGTTGTGCTGGTGCTCGGCTCATTGGTACTGGTCATCATAGTAATGCTTGGGCTTTATATATATTGGCTCTATGCCAGGCGGTGGAGCAAGCAACATGCAGCTTCAGCTAATGAAGTGGAAGCTCAAGAGCTATCCGTAGCATTGCCATCAGATGTTGCCAGCGCAAAAATAGCGCTTCCCAATGGCTTGGAGATTCAGCTTGCCGGCAACAGCAGAGTTGTAGGCAGGGCTGACCTCGTCAGGGCTCTAAGCCTGGATGAGCTGGGACTCATCTCCAGACAACACTTCGAGGTCAAATCTGAGGACGAGCAGTTCTACATCAATGACATGGACAGCGCCAACGGCACCAAGCTCAATGGGGAGGATATCACCGGCAAAGGTCCGGTCAGTCTCAATGACGATGACATCATAGAACCCGCCGGCGCCATACGACTGAAATTTCTCCTTCTTTGACCCTGTGAAAGCCTATCAGTAACCTACCCCATCACGTTGTTTCGCCCACCACACTCTATTTTGTCAGGTAACTGTCAGTTGCCTGTCAGCCTGTAGTCAAGCAGCCTGCTCCCGGTACAGGTATAGTTAACACTAGAGGAAACATAGTATTCGGGAGTTTGGCTGTCACCATGAAGAAGATCTTAATAGCACTGCTGGTCATCTCATTGGGGCTATTAGCTGATATTAGTGCAATCTCACCCGTCCAGGCTCAGGAATACCCGTTTCCGCCGTTAAGCCCTGATGAGCTCTGGCAACCACCGTACGAAGGAGGGGAATTTATAGAGCCCCCGGTGCAGGTAGAAATATACAGCCAAACCTGGCCTAACCTGCAAATTACACAGCCGTTAGCTGTTGCACCGGGCATCCCGAGCTCGATGGTAAATGCTTACCTTGTCAACAGCTACGGGCAGACACTGACCAACCTGTACCATAACGGGGTATGTTATTTAATAGTATCCGTCAACGGCCCGGGCTATTTTTATCTATGGGAATATTACCCTTCCGACACCACTTCATACGGACACTGGCTGTGTTACAGATGGTATCGCCCGTACGCTGGCGTGTGGAGGATTGGGCCATTTACTGCCCAGTCATTTGACCCTGCCGGACAGTACGTATGGAAGATGTGGTTTCTCTCTGGGGACTCGTGGTCAACCCGAACATTGAGCTTTTACTATACCAAAGGCTATTATCTGCCAGACATACCCGGACTGACAACCGACTCGGTTCAACCCCCCATGATTAACTCATTCAGCGCCAACAAATCTACTATAGATGCGGGGGAAACAGCAATTCTGACCTGGACTACCACGAACGCTAGCAGTGCCACAATATCGCCGGGGACTGGAACGGTTGCCGCCTCCGGCTCTACAACGGTGACTCCGGCGGCCACGACCACCTATACGCTGGTGGCAAACGGCAAATCGGGTAACCCTGCCTCATCGACCGCAACCATAACAGTTATGCCCAGGGTACCGCCCGTAATCAGCACCGTAGAAGCCACAATAAAGAGAGGGCAGTCAACATCGCTTTCCTGGAGCGCCCCCGGGGCGGTCCGAGTATCAATCAGCGATGTTGGCAATGTAGGCACAAGCGGGACAATGAATGCATCGCCCAATGAAACGACTACTTACACGCTTGCCGCTACCTATATTGATGGCACTGCACAGTCTACATCCATAACGGTTAATGTAGAACAGCCACCCTACTTGCTCTGGGGCATTATATTCCTGCTGGCAGTAGCAGCCATAGTGATAGCTCTTTTTCTTATAAGACGACATGCGAGAGTCCGCCGTGTACAGGGGACAGATACACAAGCAGGTCACCAGATAAAATCCGAGGAGACAAGCCCCACAGATACTTTGCCTGTCACCACGCCTGCAGTAGAGGCACCCCCGGCTAAACTTGCCATGCCGGACGGGAACGAGATATTACTGGCAGGCAATGCCAGGTCTTTGGGCCGTCACGAGCTTGAGGAATTCATACCGCGGGAGCATGTCCCTTATATATCCAGGCAACACATCAATCTCTGGTACGAAGACGGAAAGTACTACGTTGAGGACCGCAGCAGCACCAACGGCACCAAAATCAACGGTGCGGATATCAAGGGAACCGGCAGGCATCAACTTGCTGAAGGCGATGCCATTGAGCTTGCAGGTAAACTGAGTATCACTTTCAAAGAAAAATAAAGGGGGTATAATGAACTTTAGAAAAACAATTTTCATCCTGACAGCAGCACTTTTAGTATGCTCTGCGCTGTTGTTCAAGGCTAAAAAATAATAATCATTAAGGAGGCATCATGGATTTCAAAAAGACAATTTTCATCCTAGCAGCAACATTGTTAGTATGCTCTGCGCTGTTCTTCCAGACCACGCCGGTATCCGCCGCCACAGATAACGTGACGGTCGAACAGGGGGTGCTAGCACAGGCGCCACCTCCACCACCACCAGGCCCTCCACCACCAGGTCCTCCACCACCAGGTCCTCCACCACCTGCTCCTCCACCACCTGCTCCTCCACCACCTCCTCCCGCACCACCACCTCCTCCTGCGCCTCCTGCGCCTCCACCACCTCCTCCACCTCCTCCTGCGCCTCCGGCGCCACCTCCTCCACCGGCGCCGGCACCGATGTACTATCCGTATTCCTATCCGTATTCCTATCCGTATTCCTACCCGTACTATTACTCCAGATACTGGCCCAATCAAGTATCGCCGAATGTTATAGTAATTGAGCAGCCTCGGAAACAGACTGTTTACGCACCGGTAATCAACTCGTTTACCGCTAATCCAAGCTACATTCAGCCGGGGCAAACAATTGTACTGACCTGGACCGTGAGCAATGCGACTTCTGTCACTTTGTCCCCTTCGATTGGCTCAGTCGCCAGCTCCGGCTCATACAATGTGACCCCTAGTTATACAACCACCTATACGCTTTCTGCCACCAATAGCGCAGGCAGCGTGAGTGCCAGCACCACCGTGACGGTCGCCCCCTACATTTCCACATACAACACCAGCAGCGGGTCAGAAATTGCCAGCGCTATAACCGCAGACGATGCGGGCACAGGCAGTATCTCTACCCTTGGGCTCGGCAGTGACAGCGGAGCAGTCAATCCGATGCTGCTGTACATCCTGTTGATTGGTCTGCTGGCTATAGCAGCCATGGGTGTAATAGTTTTTCTTGTCAGAAGACCCATCGCAGCCGCTGCAGGAGCACGTGCGGGCACACGGTCAGACCGCCTGCCATGGACAACAACAACAACGCGGGTTGCAGACGGAACGCCACAAACCACACCTGTTGCCACAGGACCGGGGCCGAAGTTTGCAGTAGCCGACGGTGGCTGCATACCCATCTCTGGAAATGCAGGGGCTCTGGGAAGGAGTGATTTTCGAGCCCTGGTGGATCCGGACAAGGCAGACCTGATTTCCAGGGAACATTTACGTTTCGACTGCGAAGATGGCGATTACTACATCGAGGACCGCAAAAGCACCAACGGCACTAAAATTAATGGTAAACGAATCAGCAGCAAAGGCAGGTTCTTATTGAAGGATGGCGATAAGATTGATCTTGCCGATGCCCTTACCATTACCTTCAAGAATTAATAGCACCTGGAGCCAGCACCTGTTTCCTCTACAAGTGCTGGCTCCTGTATTTATGTTCGCACACAGGTTCCCCTGGAGCCAGCGGTGAGAGTCGAACTCACGACCGGCGGTTTACGAAGTCTAGACGTGATTTTGCCGGTTTTGACCGTTAAACAGCTTCACAACTTCGGCCCGAATTTACGTGGTTAGGGTATCAACCTCCTGGCAAATTACAACGGAATTGTAATTGTAGAAGAAAATGCCGGAAAATCCAATGCTTTACGAGTTTTCACTGCCTAGCAGCAATAGGCGATTCTCTATTAGCGTCCCGAGATAACACTACGATGAAATGTTACCCGACAGCCGCAGCCAACCATTTACAACTGAAATAGATAAAGCCAGTCTGATAATTGATCTGGACTGAACGTAATATATGTTATTTTGCTTTCAATCGGAGCCTACCTTAGATTATCCTATATCCATCCCTCTGGGAATGACTACTATACCGTTATCTGAAATTGTGCAGCCTCTCTTCTTGTCCGCCTCATGGTCATAGCCGATCGATGCCCCCTTCCGGATTCTAGCTTCCTTGTCTATAATGGCGCGTCTAACTTTGACATCAGGTTCGATAATGACACCATCAAATATAATGGATTCCTGTACCAGGGCATTTTTTTCCACAACTACCCCCGGTGATAGTATAGAGCGCTGCACTGCCGCACCGCTGACGATACTGCCATCGCACACCATAGAGTCCCGCACACTGCCTCCGAGAACACATTTACCCGGAGGTAGCGGTCTCTGGAACGTCCTGATTACCCACTTTTCTCCATAGAGGTTAAAGATAGGGTCTACGCTCAAGAGGTCCATGCTTGCCTTATAGTACGAATCTATGGAGCCAACATCTCTCCAGTACGAAGAATCCCGGGTTCTATCGACCACAACTTTCCTTCTTTTACCCTCCGTCACTTCGGTTATGAAATCCTCTATTTTGTTCTTCTCGGTGAAGTCATAAACGAAGATGTTGGAACTCCCTTCAATCATTCCGGGAATAATGTCTTTGCCGAAGTCATCACCCTCTCCTTGCAAAGACTTCAATAGGACATCGGTTTTGAAGACATAGATGCCCATTGAAGCCAGAGCATAATCCGAAGGATTAGGAATCGGCTTCGGCCGCGCCGGCTTTTCTTCGAAGCCAAACAATCTGAGGTTTTCATCTACTTCGAGGATTCCGTACTTACCTGCAGCCTGCCTTTTTTTTAATCTGAGAGCGGATATCGTCAGGTCGGCATTCTGCGCCTTGTGATAGGCCAATATCTGAAGATAGTTCATTTTGTAGATGTGATCGCCGGAAAGAATAATAACGTGGTCAGCACCCTTACTCCGCACCAGATCAAGGTTTTGACGTATAGCGTCGGCGGTACCACGGTACCAATCCATTCCTATCTTTTGCTGAGCCGGCACACAGTATATATAATCTCCCAACCCTGAACGGGAAATGCCCCAACCCTCCTGGATATGCTTCTGTAGCGACGTGGACCTGTACTGGATGAGAACGGAAATCTGGCGAATACCCGAGTTAATGCAATTGCTCAGCGTGAAATCAATAAGTCGAAATTTACCCCCAAAGGGAACAGCCGGCTTGGACCTCACCCTGGTTAAAGGTTGTAGCCTCTCCCCCGTCCCTCCACCCATAATTATCACAGACACATTGTCCATTTCGACCACAACCTCTGACACAACTAAGGTTACGTTGCGTCTTCTTGTTTCATTATATCAAGTTGGAATATTTATTTTAACAGTTGTTTTTCTATCTCTATCACCTTGAGGGTATTTTCCATCACCGAGTCGGGACTGAGAGATATAGAATTTATTCCTTCCTTCACCAGAAATTCGGCAAACTCAGGATAATCGCTTGGCGCCTGACCGCACAGTCCAATATGGCGCTGGTTCCTTCTGGCTCCTTGAATAGCCATAGAAATCATCTTCATCACTCCAGGGTCTCGCTCGTCAAAATCGTGAGCCAACAGCGCCGAGTCACGGTCAACCCCTAAAACTAGTTGAGTCAAGTCGTTGGAGCCGATGGAAAAGCCATCAAACAGATTGCTGAATTCATCAACCTGGATGACATTATTTGGAATTTCGCACATGACATAGACCTGAAGTCCATTTTCTCCCCGTTTCAGGCCATTCTTTGCCATCTCCGCCAGAACTTTTTCAGCCTCATCCACCCGCCGGCAAAAGGGTATCATAATGATGAGATTGGTCAATCCCATCTCCTCTCGAACCCGTTTCATCGCCCGGCACTCCAGTGCAAAGCCTTCTCTGTATCGTTCATCATAGTAACGAGAGGCACCACGAAAACCTAGCATGGGATTCTCTTCTACCGGTTCGAAGTAGTGTCCCCCTACGAGATGGGCGTATTCATTAGTTTTGAAGTCACTCATGCGTACGATAACAGGTTTCGGATAGAAGGCTGCTGCGATAGTCCCGACACCCTGAGCCAGTTTTTCCACAAAATATTCCTGTTTATCTTCATAGCCGAAAGTAAGGTCGTCTAATTGTTTCTTTTCTGCCTCATCCGTCATCTTTTCTGGATGGACTAGAGCCATAGGATGAACCTTTATGTAACTGTTGATAATAAACTCCATACGTGCCAGACCGACACCGTTATTGGGGATCTTGGAGAGGGAAAAGGCTTCTTCGGGATTGCCGAGGTTCATCATAATCTCTGTTTTTGGTCGCTGGAGGTTCTTGAGGCTGAGCCTTTCAACATGAAATGGGAGAATTCCCTCATATACTGTACCGGCATCGCCCTCGGCGCAGCTCACTGTAACTTCCTGTCCGGTATGGATTTTTTCCGTAGCATCGCCAGCGCCGACCACTGCCGGGATACCAAGCTCGCGGCTGACAATGGCTGCATGGCATGTCCTACCTCCCCGGTTGGTTACAATAGCAGCAGCAGTTTTCATCACAGGTTCCCAGTCCGGGTTAGTACTGTCTGACACGAGTATCTCTCCAGGTTTAAACGAAGAAAGATAAGCTACATCGGGGATTATATGGCTTTTGCCACTGGCAATTTTTTCACCCACACGTTTTCCTATGGCCAGTATTGAGCCTTTCTTATCCAAGCGATATGTCTCCAGGACATCCATGGCTTTCTGTGACTCAACCGTTTCCGGTCGGGCCTGAACTATGAATAGGTCACCGCTTATCCCGTCTTTTGCCCATTCGATATCCATTGGTCGGGATTCTCCTGTTTTTCCTGAATAGTGGTCTTCTATCTTAAGCGCATAGCTGGACAAGGTCAGGATATCATCGTCTGTAATACAAAACCGTCTGCGGTCCGCCTCCGGCACTGCCACGTTTCGCGTTAGAACTTTTGAGTCGCTTATGCCGTAAATCATTTTGATGGACTTATCCCCAAGATATTTTCCGATTATGGCCCTGCAGCCTTTTCTCAATGTCGGCTTGAATACATAATACTCATCAGGATTAACAGCACCCTGGACAATGTTTTCTCCCAGCCCGTAGGATGCTGTGATAAAAACGACGTCACTGAAGCCCGTCTCCGTATCGATAGTAAAAATCACGCCGCTGGTGGCCAGATCAGAGCGTACCATCTTCATAATACCTATGGAAAGGGCTACCTCGAAATGGTCGAAGTTATTATCAATACGATATGATATTGCCCGGTTGGTAAAGAGCGATGCCAGGCACTTGATACAGGACTCCCTCAGTTCAGGGTATCCGCGTATATTTAAATAAGTCTCCTGCTGGCCGGCAAATGAGGCCGTGGGGAGGTCTTCTGCCGTGGCTGAACTACGCACCGCAACATCCGTGTCCGGGCCGTATTCCTGGCAAAGCCTGTCATAAGCAGTCCTTATTTCAGCCCAGAGGTCATCGGGGATACCAGCACTCAAAATTAAATCGCGTGCTCTTTTCCCTCGTTTCACAAGGTCATCCAGGTTAGTCTTATCCAGACCCACCATGGTATCCTTGAGTTCGTCAAGAATTCCGGCTGATTCTATTACATACCAGTATGCCTCGGCAGTTATGGCAAACCCGTTCGGAATTTTGACTCCCTGGCTTGTAAGTTCACAGTACATCTCTCCCAGAGAGGCATTCTTACCGCCAACAATGGGAATATCTTCAATCTTGATTTCTTCAAACCAACGGATATATTTATCATCTTGTTTCATATCATTTTCCCCCTTTCCCTAAACAACATATAACCGCTTAAACATCCGCGTCTTCTTACATTCTGGTCTTTTCGCCAAATTAATAATAGCATTCCGTATTGCTTCACGTAAATACTGCTTGCCGGGGCTGATGGCTACTTACCCCTAAAATGCTACGCAACCAATAATGCAGGTCAATAAACATCGTGGTAAATTGTTGTCTCTTTTTACCCAATGTTTAAATTTAGACCAAAAGATTTCGCTCTCTTTTCAAGATCTTCCTGAGATTCATCTTCCCAAGGAAGATATTTAAGATCCTTTGGACTTCGAAAGGCATAAAGTAAAAGATCAATTACTTCTTTCGAAGAATTACCGAGTCTGATGACCGTATCTTTTCTTACCGGGAAAACCTGGCCGGTAACAAGAGTTGGAACGTTTGGATAATAGACATTTATTAAAGTGAAAGTAGCTTTTTCTTCGCTTAATTTAACCTTTTCCTCTGATAGTATCCAACCATAAGAAAGACAGGTTGGTGAAATTAAAAAGAGACAGGGATTCAGGTGAAGTAGGCGTTCAATAGTTATTATTTCGCCTGCTCCAAAAAAGAGGCCTAAAACTGGAATCTTGGAAAAAACCTCCTTGATTTTTGTTAATTTCAATGCCATTCCTGAAAAATAGACAACTAGTGTGCCAAAAACGATGCCGAAACCGGAATAAAGAAACTTTTCTGGCAGAAAAACTAACAAAATTTTTTGCCCGATCTCCTCTAAATTATTGAACAGAAAAACAATTATAACAACCAACACTGTAATTGGAAGCCAAAAACCGAAACCAAACAATAGAAAAGTAATCTGCTTTTTAACGAACTCTCTCACTTTCTCCCTCCTGGTCGTATTTTTGAGCTTAATTAAGATTAGCACATTTCCAAATTATTCAAAATGAAAACCTTAATCAAACATTCATCGATTCAGTGTTAATTCCCAATCTTTTTATTCTTTGTATACGCTGAGCAAACTCTTAACCGTACTCAGAACTTAAGAGAACATGCGAGTTGAAATTACAGTTTATATGAACGCAAGCAGCATTATGGCTAACTGTTATCTGAAATTCAGTCAGAATACAATTCAAGAATCAATAGACTCGAAAATGTTCTCATAAAATAGGCCGAAGATGACAGCGAGGGCTTGCCTTCTGCCAGATTCTATGATGGATACTACCGGCTTCTCCAGTTGCCGGGTGACCAATGGCGAGATGGCCAAAGTGTTATCGAGTAATCGGAGAGCATTAAAAACCGAAAAATAATTGACCAGCAGTTGACCAGGAAGTGACGTGGAATTGCCCATGATATGAAGTTTATGTGGGATAGAGACTGGGTGGAGCCAGCGGTCAGAGTCGAACTGACGACCGGCGGTTTACGAAGTCTGGTAGTGGTTTTGATCGTATTGGCCGCTTTTTAGCTTCACAGCTTCTGCCCGAATTTACGTGGTTAGGGTATCAACCTCCTGGCCAATTTCGCGGTTATTTTATCGGAAAATGGCCGGAAATTCAAAATAATTCCGGTATAGGTTCTTCGACTATGGACAGGGACAGGGTTGAGGTAGAGCCAACGGTTGCGAGTGGGCTGGATATGCGGAGACTACAGTTTGACAGGCTGGCGCGTTTTGTGGGCTTCCACGGTGATACCGTAGCCTTCTTCTTTACCGGCTGAGCGCGGTTGCTCATATGGGTTGAGGTCAGACAAGGTCGGTGTAAGCCGAAAGCCCAATAGTGCTAGTAGCTCAGCGATCCTTCCCACGGTGGGGTTCGCCTTACCAGACTCTAATTTGGCAATGTATGACTGTGTCGTGTCTGCCATAGCTGCCAATTCTTGTTGAGTAATGCCCACAACCTTACGTGCTTTGACAAGCAGCATAGCAAAATCAGTCTTTGCCAGCTCGGATCCAAAGCCTCGGGCAAATTCTTTATCCTGAAGGTTTTTAGTTAAATCGTCTTTAAATGCCCCTGTCATTTGTCACCTCGCAAAGTTATCGTGTTTGTAAATATTCATGTAATATATCTCGTGCTCTAGCTATTTCCCGTCTCTCGTTATCTCTAGTCTTAGTAAAACCATGTAGCAAGATAAATTTTTGTGCCTCGCCATTAAAATAAACGGCGATTCGACATCTACCTCCCCTTAATTCATAAAAGTCCCTATCTGCACCAAGAATACGTTCTAGCATTTTTGTGGCGAGCAACTCAATTCCATGGTCTGCCAGAGATACTATCTTAGCTGCTATCACTCTCCTATGTTCAACTGGTAACCGGTTTAGCCAATCTCTTACGGGTTGGTCACCGTTGGGCCTGGTGTAATACTCAATGTCCCACATGGTTATTATAACCTGACAGGTGATAAAAAGTCAATAGGTCGACTTAAGTGTGTTACTAGCTGATGGAGATTATAGAGGCTTGTGTATTGAATAACAAGGGGGCTATTTTGACTCCCCTATGAAGGGAGGGGATTGTTTAGTTTATTCGGCTGCATATGCGGCTTCTTCATCCCAGAATTTCTTGTCACTTTCATAAAACATTGCTCTGGCACGGTCATAGTCAATTTCTATAGATTTGACTTTGATCCTGCTTTGACAGAAATTAAAAACAGGAAGGTGCGCATGCAGATGGAAGAACTGGTTTGTATCGCCATACCAGTCCTGTAGTGTTGTCCATTTGCTTCCTCCATCATTGAACTCAATGTCATCTGCATCCTTGAGCCTAATTTTAACTTTAGGAAAGCGAATCTGGGGGATAATGCCGCATACCCATTCGATGGTCCTGTCTATCGCAAATACCCACCATGAAGATTCTTCGACGAGAATGTGCGCCGTTCTATCAACTGAATTTATGCCATAACTCCATTTTCTCATCTTTGGCTCACCCCATTTTGTGGACAAAACCCCCTTGTGGGGCATTTTTGAATCTGTGGAGCCAGCGGTCAGAGTCGAACTGACGACCGGCGGTTTACGAAACCGCTGCTCTACCACTGAGCTACGCTGGCATGCCCCAATTATATATGATGGACAAGATTCAGGGCAACGGTTTCATTGAACGTCTAAAAGCTACACGGGTAAAGTGGTTAGATGCGCCGTTGTCATAGCCAATACTCACGCCTTCAATGGCTTTTCTACAGACGGCATAATGACCTACGTGGACGCTGGAGTCGGTGAAATAAGCATTGCTGTCAAAGACAATGACGGCCTGTATTTTGTCAAAGACAGGGGAACTTGCGTCTCGACCCAAAGGGTAGGCCAGGAGCGGGACTTTGAGGTCTTTTGGTGTTGAGAGAGCAGACTAATCTAGCTCGACTGTTTTTCTGCCAGTATAGACTCCACTTCTTGCTCTATTGAGGTTGGCTTACCCTTAGCTACTTTTGAAGTCTTAGTATGCTGCTGCCTTGCCGGTAGGGATATCTTGATTTTATCCATTTCAGAGAGGGCAGACTCATTCAATAAGTGGCGAAGAGAGCCAACAATATCTTCAGGGGATATCGCTATACCTCCAGCCTTTTTTAGCCTACGCTGATATAGCTTTATTGACTCTTCCGATAAAATAGCCTTAAGCATATTGCCGGTGGTTAATGCGCTCCGCCTTGCCCACAATGTGTCCAAGCCTTGTTTCCTAACATTCTTATAGCTTACTATTTCAAACTTCTTGGCTAAGACAAGGGTGTTATCATCAAGTAGATTCCAGGATTCTATCAATTTAGTCTGGGGAGGTTGCGTGTATGTAATGTGGTAAAGTTTCCAATCTTTACTATTGGTTAACAATACCCATTCACAGCCGATATCAATAGCATAGGATGCAGCTTGCCTAATATGCTTCGGAGCAAGGTCAATGTTCACCCTTTTAACTTCAATAACCACTTCAGGCTTTGATTGCTCTTCATGGTCAAGTTGAATTGCAATATCGCAATGTACGGCATCCCCAACTCCATGAATTTCATGCTCATGTGTAATATGTTTGAAGGTATCATATCCCAAAAGTGTTTCGAGAATACGGTCTATACGTTTACGTGTCTCAGCTTCATTACTATCAGCTTTGACACTTGCCTCTACCAAATGGCGAGCCTCCGATATTGCCTTTTTAATGTCTTTATCCAAGCTGGGCTTAGGCATTGGTCACCTCCTTCAACTGTATTATGTATTATAAACCATTCCGTCAATACATGATGTCTAATCAGTAGCTACAGAAACGAGACCATAAGCAGCCGTAGTATCGGAACTTTTTATAACTTTGCCGTCTCGTAAGATTTCTACTTTTAGAGTGCCATTCTCCGTTTGTTTCTGGAAAACCACGGAGACCATCTTACCTTCTGCAGAATATTGCGTGGGGACAGTGCCATCAACTGATTTCGATACAGACTGACCGCCAGATGACACTACCATATAGCTTCCTGAAAATGGCAAGCCAGCAGTCCCAGATACTTTGATTTGAAATTCTGTATCTGATGATAGAGAGGGTATGGTTGCTGGCGTACCGCTGCCAGTAGCCACGGCTATTGCGCCGATTATGACTGCCAGGACTATCAAACCCAAACACCCCATAAGCCACACGTTTGTCTTTTTCTTTGGCGGTTCGGGCTGCTGGTACTGCGGTTGTTGATACGGTTGCTGATATTGTGGAGTCTGGCCTGGCTGTTGTTGCTGTTGATACTGTACTGGTTGCTGCGGTGGCTGCTGATACTGTGGTTGTGGAGATGGTGGCTGCTGTTGCCCTGTCCAGGTTAGCTGCCTTCCACACTTGCTGCAGAACCCTACTCCAAACACAACTGGAGAGCCACACTGAGGACACCCATACCTCTGCTGCATCACAACCTCACGTCTGGCATAGAATAAGCCTCTACAGTGGCGTTGTCAAGTAGAGCAGGTGAACACTAGCAAGTTGCTAGTGCAGCGAAACCAACACCTGCCACAGTAAAACCAATTCCGATAAGACAGATGCTGATAATCAATATAAATTTGTTTGTCTTGTTCTTTGTCTTAGATATTTCTCGAAAGGCTTGAATTATGCTTGGTAGCGCAATTCCAATTCCGAGAAGAGCCAGACCAGCACCAAAGACCTGATAACCTATTTCTCTCATAGCTTACCCCCTACAGTCAATTGTAGCATCCTATTGAACCTTGTCAATTACTACGCTCAGAATTGACGCTATTTTGACGTTAAACTGATAGGGACTGGTGGGGACACATGGGGACTTTACACTCAAAAAGGGTCTTTGTCAAAAAACACAAAGGTTTTAATTTGAACGTAAAGTGACCTTTGGGGAAGCCTCATGCGGATGTACACGGGGTCAACTAAGTTCCAGGATGAAATCCGGCTTTTTGGACGGTTCATCGTTTGCCTGATTTTGCCCGGTTGACCACACTGGCAATACCTCACCACAATATGGACAGTAAGCTATGCCCGGGTCGATATCCAACTGACAACGAGAGCATCTATGTGCCAGGTTCTGACCGCAAGACACACATAACGGCTCACCAAGCCTGTTTGGTGTGTTACATTTCGGACACGCTAATACATGTTCCATATACGTATTCCCTCCCAGTTTGCGCCTGTCAAATAAGCCCGCATAACTATCTCGTTCTCTGCCTTCTTTCATATATAAAAACGTAAATAGGACCCTTTTTGTTTAGATGAGATGCTAATCTCGACCAGATTAGGGGATGATTTCCAGCTAAGATAGACAGCGGATGGCTATCTTCTATTTTGGCTTGCGGATTTCGGTGGCTTAGGAGCTAAGAGGGCACGGACTTCTTCAGCAGTCAGTTCGCGGGTGGTGCCCTCCTTAAGGTTGCCCAGATGCAGGTTTCCCATCCTGACACGCTTTAGTGCCGGTATATGGTAACCGAGGTTTGCCAGCATGCGGCGCACCTGTCGCTTCCTGCCCTCGTGCATGATGATGCTGTAATTAAACGGCGGCTGTGATTTTATCTCTTTAACAACGACGGGATAGGTCATACCATCCTCAAGCTCAAAGCCCCTTTCCAGCTTGCTTATTTCGTCCGGCTTGAGCCTGCCGTCTATTTGAATCAGGTATTCTTTCTCATGTTCGAATTTGGGGTGTGTGAGCTTATAGGTAAACTCACCATCATTGGTCAAAAGCAAAAGCCCGGTGCTGTCCTTGTCCAGCCGTCCCACAGGATATAATCTCAGCTGGCGATACTTCTCAGGCAGAATATCCAGAACCGTCCTGCGGCCCCGCTCATCGCTGGTGGTGATGATGATGCCCACCGGCTTGTTGACCAGCAGGTAAACCGCGCGCCCTGGCTTGAGGTCAACCGGTTTACCATACAACGAGACGCGGTCAGTCTCCGGATTCACCGGATGGCGAAAGTCCTCCACCGGTTCACCATTCACCTCCACCCTGCCGTTTTTGATGGCATCTGCCATCCGCCTCCTGGAGCCAACTCCAGCTTCGGTTAGAGCTTTAAGCAATGGGGTTGATGGCGTATCCATTTGTTTGAGCTAGGTTAGCTCAACTGACTGATACACGTCAAATTAGATGATTCGAGGAGATTCTTCGACAGGCTCAGAATGAGCGGGGGGGAGGGCTCAGAATGACAAGGAGGAAAAACATGTGATGAGATTCTTCGACAGGCTCAGAATGAGCGGGGGGGAGGGCTCAGAATGACAGCGGGGAAAATTCAGAATAACTGGAGAGGCTGACCGCTGGACATTACAAGCGCCTTGTGGTAAATAGTAGTGGTAGAAACTGGGAACACCAACCGCAAGCAGAATAATTAAACTAAGGAGGTAACAAATGGCAAAGAAAGAGACATGGATGGCAACCACGGCAGGTATTCTGAATATAGTTGCTGGCTCGCTTCGCTTAATAGTGATTTTATTTATGGCGCTATTTTTTGCCGCTCTTGCTATTTTCAGTCGTGGTGGCATAACCTGCCTTGAGCAATTTCCTATCGCCATCACGGCCTCGGTTCTGATAACACTGGCGATATTTTCAATTATCGTCAGCATACTGTCCATAGTAGGCGGCATTTACGCACTGCGAAGAAAGAAATGGGGAATGGCGCTTGCCGGAGCCATAGCGGCGTTCTTCTGCTCAGCCCCACTCGGAATAGCAGCTATAGTGTTCACAGCACTATCTAAGAACGAATTTGAATAACCTAAGAACTGGGGCTGCGCGCCTCAGAGCCACTTCAGGATAAAGGAGGTAGAAATGGAAAAGACATGGATGCCTACGGTTGCCGGGATTCTGGACATTGTGGCAGGTGCCCTGTCCTTTGTTGGGCTCACTTTCGCCTTTTTCGGAATTTTAGTGTTAGGAGCTATGAGAGGCGCTGACCCGTCAATGGGAATTCCTGAAACCCTGATATTAACAATAGCAGTTATAGTTGCCATATTTGCTATCATTGCCGATATACTGGCCTTAATAGGCGGCATTTACGCACTGCAGAGGAAGAAATGGGGATTAGCCTTGACCGGTTCCATAGCTGCATTCTTTGCCTCATGGCCGCTGGGGATAGCAGCAATCGTCTTTACAGCGCTGTCGAAGAAAGAGTTCGAATAGGCATAACACCCAGATTGCCACGTCCTTCAGCGGAAGGACTCGCAATGACAGAGAGGTGAGATTCTTCGGTCGCTGCGCTCCCTCAGAATGACAACTAAAATTACGTTTCAAGCTATGACTTGGATTTTTCCAGTAGCGAAGCGGAGCCCGACTTTAGGTCCTGGCGAGTGATGATTGCCAGCATGTTCTCGAAGCTCAAGCCTATATCCAGAGGATAAGACATAGCCACGTTGATGGCTTTCTTGGCGCCCTGAATCAGCGGTGGGGCAATGGCGGCTATTTCCTGAGCCAGCTTATTGGCCTCCTCCATGAGCTTATCCAGAGGGTAAACATGCTGGACCAGCCCTATCCTTAAAGCCTCGGCAGCATCTATCCTGCGTCCGGTAAATATAAGCTCCTTGGCTTTGCCGGGGCCAACAAGCCTGATCAAGCGCTGGGTACCGCCGAAATCAGGAATGGTGCCCAACTGCACTTCAGGTATGCTGAATATAGCCGTCTCCGCAGCAAGCCTCATATCGCAAACCAGCGACATCTCAAAACCGATACCCAAGCAGTAGCCGTTAATCGCAGCTATGACCGGCACCGGAAGATTCTCAATCATAGTATAGATCTGACCACCCATCTGAAGAGCCTCGAACTCAGAACGGGCAGTATGTGGGGGCATAATATCTTCACCAGCCATGGCTGCCTTGAGGTCCAGCCCGGCGCAGAAAGCGCGGTCTCCGGCACCGGTGAGTATGGCTACCCGTATTTCGGGCTGAGCAAGTATATCTTCCCCAGCTGCTTTGAGGCCCGCGAGTAGATCAGCATTAAAAGCATTCCTGACTTCAGGTCGATTTAAGATAATGGTAGCTATTTTATCCTGCACATCCAGTAACACAGCTTTGCCCTTGGTCATTATGATGTCTCCTTTCGATATTTCTAGCCTTCAAATATCAATCCGAAAAAGCTCCCCCGGACCACACAGCCGGCAACAAACAAAAAAACGGATAAGTGATTCCAATTAACTTGTTAAAATGGTTCCGGCTTCTTTTGCATAATTGATATTAGCTTGTCCAGCGGTATGGCAGTCAGGGTTAAAGTCTGAAGTCCGCCCCGGGCACTCAAATGTATCGCCAGCTTAGCGGCAACCTCATCGCTCGGTGCTTCGACGATGTTGACGAAATCATACTGCCCCAGAAGCCCGTACTGAGCCAGTATTTTAACTCCCATATACTCCACTTCCTTATTAAGCTCCTTAAGCCACTCAGGGTATTCCTCCATTTTTTTTCTGCCTTCACCGGTGAGTGTTGTCAGCATCAGGTAAACAGCCATCGCTACCTCCTCTTAATCTGATTTCTGTGCCACTAATTATATGCCCAGTTACCATGAAATGCCAGCCCCTTCCCCATAAAAAACATGCTCATCTTGACACTACGAAGGAGAAGGGTTAAAATTTGTCTTTGCCGATTACCTGTGTTGGGCAGGTATTTTAATTAGTTTAGGAAGGAAGTGATTTCGTGTGCCTGAAGTAAGACTATCACAGGGAGAAAGCTTTGAGAGCTTGCTACGGCGGTTCACCAAGAAGGTGCAGCAAGCAGGTGTCATAAGCGAAACACGCCGCCGTGGATTCTACGAGAAGCCCAGCATAAAGCGGAAGCGGAAAGAGGCGGCAAAACGACGCAAAAGCTCCAGGAGCAGCTAGAAGATGACTCTGGCTGAAAAAATTAGAACAGACCTGGAACAGGCATTAAGGAACAAAGACGCGCTGCGGTGTTCGGTGTTCCGTATGGCTCTTTCAAGCATAAGAAACGCCGAGATTGCCCAGCAAAAAACCTTAGACGACAGCGGTGTATTAGTTGTGCTGGAGAAAGAAGCCAAGATGCGACGAGAGAGCATCGAGGCTTTTGAAAAAGGCAACCGCCCGGAGTTGGTGGCTAAAGAGAAAGCCGAACTGGCAATTATCCTGGAATATATGCCCGAGCAGATGACCAGGGATGAGATTGTAGCCGCAGCACGCAAGATAATCAGCGAAGTGGGGGCAACGAGCCAGAAGGACAGGGGTAAAGTCATGTCCCAGCTTATGCCCCAGCTTAGAGGGAGAGCTCAAGGGCAAGAAGTCAGTGAAGTTGTCTCAGAGCTACTGAGCAGCACCTAGATATCGCACCTTGCCCTTTTATCTTAATGGGATGATATTCGGCGGCATTTTCTGCCGCCATCTTTGTTATTTTTCAGGAATATATAAGCATGAAGTTCGGCATAATCATCTTTCCCGGCACCTGGAGCGACAGGGATTGTCATTATGCCATCAGCGATATCCTGAAACAGAAGGCTCAATATATCTGGCACAATGAGACAAACCTTTCCGAGTGCGACTGCGTCATACTGCCCGGCGGCTTCTCCTATGGCGATTATCTGCGTTCTGGAGCTATCGCCCGCTTCTCTCCCGTGATGTCGGCACTGGAGCATTTCAATTCTCAGGGCAAACTGGTCATCGGCATCTGCAACGGCTTTCAGATATTGTGCGAATCAGGACTTCTCCCCGGCGCATTGCTAACCAATGACCACCTGCAATACCGCTGTAAATGGACGCATCTCAAGACAGAAAATACCTCGACTGCCTTCACCTCGCAGTGTCAAAACGGGCAGGTTCTCAAAATTCCCATCAGCCATTACGAAGGCAGATACTACGCTGACGCTGCCACGCTGGATGAACTGGAGAATGATAAGCGCGTTATTTTCCGCTACTCTACCCCGGCAGGCAAGATAACCGAGTCGGCAAACCCTAACGGTTCAATGAACAACATCGCCGGTATTATCAATAAGAAGGGCAATGTGCTGGGCATGATGCCGCATCCCGAGCGAGCCTGTGAGCCGCTACTCGGCAGCAGCGATGGTAATATTATCTGGGAGTCAATAATTGCCAGTATCTAAAGAAACGCTTGATGAAGTCGCGCTGAGCGAGAAGGAATACCAGCTTATTGTTGAAAAGCTTGGTAGAGAGCCGAGTGAGGTCGAACTGGGTATGTTCGGCTCGCTGTGGAGTGAGCACTGCGGCTATAAGCATTCCAAGGCTTTGCTCAAGCAACTGCCCTCAAAAAGCAAACGAGTCCTGGTCAAGCCCGGTGAAGAAAATGCCGGGGCGGTGGACATAGGAGACGGGCTGGTGGTAGTGATGAAGATAGAATCTCACAACCACCCATCGGCAATCGAGCCTTATCAAGGTGCAGCCACCGGCGTAGGTGGAATTGTTCGGGACATTTTCACCATGGGAGCCAGGCCGATTGCACTTATGAATTCGCTTCGTTTCGGTAATCTGACCAATGCTCATAACAGGTATCTTTTCGGCGGGGTGGTCGGCGGCATTGCCGGCTACGGTAACTGTCTGGGGATACCTGACGTTGGCGGCGAAATATATTTTGCCGATTGTTATGCAGGCAACCCGCTGGTAAATGCATTTTGTCTGGGCATTGCCAGAGCCGATAAGCTGGTTAAAGCCAGAGCCTGTGGAGAAGGCAATCTGCTGATGCTGGTCGGCGCTGATACCGGCCGTGACGGACTTCACGGTGCCTCCGGCCTGGCTTCGAGAACTTTCGAGGAAGAGCGAGAGCTAAGGTCTGCAGTCCAGGTTGGCAATCCCTTTCTGGAGAAACTGCTCATAGAAGCCTGCCTCGAGCTAGCTGAAACCGATTGGATTACCGGCATGCAGGATTTAGGTGCCGCAGGGCTGACCAGCTCAGCCGTCGAATCAGCATCCAGGGGTGGCGGCGGTATCGAAATCGATATACTCAAAGTACCAAGACGTGAAAAAGGCATGACCCCTTACGAGGTAATGCTATCCGAATCACAGGAGAGGATGTTAGTGGTGGTTAAGAAGGGCTACGAAGGCAAGGTAAAGGCTCTGTTCGACCGGTGGGAACTACGCTCGGATATAATCGGCCATGTGACCGGTGATGGCTTAGCCAGAATTAGAGAAGGCGAAAAAGTGGTGGCTGAAGCACCTGTAAACCTGCTGACGTCATCGCCTGTTTATCAGAAGCGGGTTAAAAAGCCGGAGTGGCTCAACAAATTACAGGACTTTGATGTCACCTCAATTCCCGATTTGTCACGGAAGAACGCGAGCTCAACTCTTCTACGTCTGCTAGCGTCACCTAACATCGCCAGTAAGCGCTGGGTATACCGCCAGTACGACCACCAGGTGGGCAATAACACCGTGGTCCTACCGGGTAGCGATGCGGCAGTTCTGCGCATTAAAGAGACAAAAAAAGCAATATCATTAACCACCGACGGAAATGGCCGGTACTGCTATGTGAATCCTTATCTCGGCGGCATCATAGCCGTGGCTGAAGCAGCCAGAAACCTTGCCTGCAGCGGTGCTCAGCCACTGGCTGTCACCAACTGCCTCAACTTCGGCAATCCAGAGAAGGACGATGTTTACTATCAGCTAAAAGAGTGCATCGCCGGCATGGCTCGAGCTTGCCGAGATTTGAAAATACCGGTTATCAGCGGCAACGTCAGCCTGTACAACGAGACCAAAGGCGAAGCCATATATCCGACCCCTGTAGTCGGAATGGTCGGGATTATCGATGATGTAGCCAAACATTGCACTTCCGGATTCAAAAATGAAGGCGACCTGGTATTTTTGCTGGGTGATAGCCAAACCATTGACAGCAGTATTGGCAGCAGTGAATACCTTGAATTAGCACATGGTATAACAAAAGGTAACCCCTACGTTGACCTGGAGATGGAAATACGATTGCAGCGCTGCTGTCTTGAGGCAATCAGACGGGGACTAATAAAGTCCGCTCATGACTGCTCCGATGGCGGGCTGGGCGTTGCCCTGACAGAGAGTTGCCTGGCTAATGGTCTCGGCTTCGCCAGTTACGATTGGGAGACTGAAGGCAGGCTTGATGCAACCCTTTTCGGTGAGGCTCAATCAAGAATCATAGTCTCAATAACACCAAAGTCAGTCTGGAAATTAGAGAAGCTTGCCGCTCGTTATAATATAGCGGCCACAAAACTGGGGGCAGTAGGCGGCAACCGATTGATACTGAAAGGCTATATAGATTCGTCGCTAAAACAGTTGGGGGAGGCTTGGTGGAATGGTCTCGAGAAATTATTATAAATGGAGGAAACACTTGGCTGAAATCAGTCCTTTTTCAGGCATACGATATAATCAGGAAATTATTGGGGACATGGCGTCAGTTATCTGCCCGCCCTACGATGTTATCTCTTCAGACGAACAGAGAGCCTATTATGAGAAAAACGATTACAATGTCATCCGCCTCGAGCATGGGACGGTGCTGCCCAATGATACGAACACCAACAACAAACACAGTCGAGCCAGTGCTACCTTCAATAAGTGGCTGAAGGAACGTGTGCTGGTGGTCGACCATGTGCCTTCATTCTATATACACGAACACGTATTCACTCACCAGAACATCAGAAAAAAGCGTCTGGGGCTAACAGCCTGCGTCAGGCTGGAACCCTGGGAGAAAAGGATTATATTTCCTCATGAAAATACTGTCCCCGGGATTAAAAGCGACCGGCTGGAGTTGATGAGAGCCTGCGCCGCAAACTTCAGTCCGCTCCTTGGGCTCTATGAAGACATGGGGCAAAAAGTCACCAAGTTATTAACTACACAGGCTAGCCGTAAGCCAGTGATTGATTTTGCCGAAGACGGTGAAACACATAAGCTCTGGTTAGCCAACGAACCCGAATTCGTGCAAAGAGTCAGTCACTTCCTGGCTTCAAAGCCCATTTATATTGCCGACGGACACCACCGCTATGAAACAGCACTGGCTTATCGAGAGGAAAGGCAACAAGAAACCGCAGCTGCTAAAGGTGACCAGGCCTTCAAATTCGTCATGATAACACTGGTGTCTTTCTCCGACCCCGGCCTTATCGTGCTACCCGTCCACCGCCTGATACGCAATTTATCTTCTGAAGCTCTGGCTCAATTCAGAAACAACCTGGAAACGTTTTTCGAACTGGAATCCGTGCCTCTGGATGAAACTGGCTTACCCGAAATAAGCGGAGCCACTACCAGAGTCTTAGGATTGGAACCAGGCAGTGCCGTAGCCCTGAAACTTCGCCAGCCATCATCCATCAAGGAAATGATGCCTAAGGAGCATTCCGAAGCCTATAAGAGATTAGACATCAGCATCGTCCAGCACCTTGTCATAGACAAGCTCACTGCAATGAATAAAAGCAGCAGCGTTATTTATACTCCGGATATGTCGGAGGCTCGGCGACTGGTGGAAAGCGGTGAATATCAACTGGCTTTTCTTCTGAATCCAATACCGGTGGCAACCATTAAGGCAATAGCCGATGCCAACGACAAGATGCCCGGGAAATCAACCTATTTCTACCCCAAATTGCCCACCGGACTGGTCATCAACAGCCTTGAGGGAACATTGTAAGTCAAGCCGGACATCTCTTATGGACCCACCAGACGGTTATCGTGCTTGAACCTGAACGAGATGGACTTTTGTTCATCCCTTAAGCCTGGCCTGGACGGCTTCACTCTCTAGTTCCCTGATAGCATCAGAGGCAATCCAGCGAGCAGCCTTCGAATCGAGTTGCTGGATTTTATTTGCAGCATTTATTGCAGCTTCGTTCAAATTGAGGTTCCTTTTCCCTATGTTTCTAAGAGCCCAGTTGACTGCTTTCTTGACAAAGTTACGTTCATCAGTAGCTCCTCGCATTATTACCGGAAGCGACTCGATGAATTTCTCATCGCTCGCCTTCTTATCATGCCAGGCAAGACAAGCTATCAGCGAAAAGGCAGTCCTCTTGACGAACTCTTCTTCCCGCTCAGGCCAATCGACAATTTTCTTCCAGGCTAACCGGTTCTTTTCGAAGAGATTCATGCACACCTGGTCGCAGACATCCCAGGAGTTGATGCCCATTACCCAGTCCTCCATTTGCTCTTCAGTTAGCTTATCAGGGTCACCAACCATCGCCGCCACTATCCTTGCTTCAGCTATATCGGTCTTCCATAACTCCAGTGCCAGCTTGTGGTCTTTCCCTATCTCTTCGGCCAGCTTTCGCATATCAGGAACAGATACACCCAATCTTCGTTCAACTGCCATTCCGTATTTAGCCATTCCTTCCAACTGGTCTGGCCTGGCTTTTTTCTGAAGTTTGTCCAGCACATCTGTCACAGAAGCCAATGTTTACTCCTCTTGAATTCGCTAAAGATTACTAACATATTGAATTATAACGGCACATTGAACAACTATCAACGCTGGTGGATTTAAATGTTACTCTCGGCTGTTAGGTACACAATAAAACATTAACTGCCCTTGTATAATAGCAACTTAGGAACTAACAGCCTTGAGGGGGCATTGTAAATGCGAGTTCCTTATCTCTTTACGAGATTTTCGCTTTGCTAACGGAGTAGAAGGCATAGTCGTCTCGACCGTGTTCCTTAACCCAGTACATCGCAGTGTCGGCATTGGTCAGCAAGGCATCAGCATCATCACCGTCTTCGGGATAGAAGGCTATACCAATGCTAGTAGTAACACGAGTCTGATAACTATCAACCACAAAGGGCTTTCTAAATGCCTCCAAGATCTTTCGGGCGACCTTGGTAGCATCTCCTATCTTAGCGATTTGTGGCAGCAACACCAAGAACTCATCCCCACCGACACGGGCAACCGTATCACTTTTACGAACAATGTCCGACAAACGCTCTCCACCAGCCATCAGTAATTTGTCACCGATACTATGCCCCAAAGTATCATTAACGACCTTAAACCGGTCTAAATCGAGCATCATTACAGCCAAATTAGTGTTATTTCGCTGTGCCTGATTCAAACCCACATTAAGACGGTCTTGCAGCAACACTCTATTGGGCAAGCCGGTTAAAAAATCGTGGGTGGCTATATCATTGAGTTCCTGCTCTAACCGCTTGCGCTCGGTGACATCACGGCCAATGCCGCGGAATGCGATGACCTGCCCTTCCTCATTCTTTATTACAGAAATTGAGAGCTCACCAAATCCTACAGTGCCATTTTTTTGCACAAACCTGTAGGATATACCTTTGATTGTTTCGCCTGTGTGATAAACCCGGTTGAAATCTCGATAAATAACTTCAGCATCTTCCTTAGCCGCAAATACCCGGTAGTTCATACCTATCAGATCTTCCTTAGAATATCCCATGATACGACACATGGCATCATTGACAAAGGTGAAATTGCCAGCAAGGTCAACCTCAAAATAAGTATCTTGAATTTCCTCCAGTATGGTCCGGTATCTCTCTCCTGATTTCTTTATAGCCTCCTCAAGCCTCTTGCGCTCAGTGATATCCATAAAGCTTCCCACCGTGGCTCGTTTATCTTTATATTTTGTGGAGGTAACTTTTTCCAGAACCCAAATTATTTCTCCATTTTTCTTTACAAACCGGTACTCATAGGGGAGAGAGCTTCCAACCTTCAGGCTCTCTACTGCCTTTTCCCTGACTTTTTCTCTATCGTCAGGATGAACAAGGTCCAGGGAATGCTTGCCCAGTAATTCTGTCTCCGAATAGCCTGTTAGCTCCTGAAACAGGGCATTGACATATCGAAATTTTCCATCCTGGACAATATAAATCCCCGTCCCGGCACAACGCATCAAGGCTTGCGCCAGTTCCGTTGACTCATCAGATTTAGCTTGCTTCTGTTTGCCCGTTTTAACCATTATCTTAAATCACCATAGTCATTCGATAGCTTTCTATATAACAGGCCCGGCCATAATATACTATTTCTAAGGGCTATAGTAAATAGTCCAAAATTTTTTTAGAAATTCAAATGCAATACAAAATAATAAACAAGGACTTTGAGGTTATGAAATGGTTGTCCGCTAGGCTATATCTTTTCAAAAACCCGTCATTGAATTGCAGCCGGGCTAATTCTAAAGCTTCACCACCTTGGCGGTATAGACATCTGGGAGGTCAAGGATTTTCCGTATCTGCTTTTCCGGGAGCGCCTCGTCCAGAGCCAAAATCATGAGCGCCTGGCCCCTGGGTTGAAGCCGCACCAGCTGCATGGAGCTGATATTGATATCCGCCTTGCCGGTTATATTGCCTACGGCACCGATTAGCCCGGGGCGGTCACGATGGTCGCTGAACAAGAAATAACCGCCCGTGGGAACAATATCCGGCCAGAAATCGTTTACGCGGACGACGTGAGTCTCTCCGCGCAGCACAGTGCCAGCAACTATGGTCTCCCCAGCACCGGTCACAACATCCAGAGTAATCAAGCTGGCATAGTTTTCACAGGTGTTCTCTTTCTGTTCAAGAATCTTTATGCCCCGCTGCGCAGCGATGAGGGCAGCATTGACCATATTGACTCTTTCCTCGCTTATTCCTTCCAGCAAACCGCCGATAACTGATGCCTTTATGGCAGTAGTATCGTAATTGGCAATCTCACCGCTGTACTTGATACGGATGCTGTTTATTTGCCCTTCCATCAGTTGCCGGGCTAGACCGCCCAGCGTTGAAGCCACATTCATAAACGGAGCCAGTACAGTCAGCAGCTCAGCCGGAATCTGGGGGGCATTCACAGCATACCTGGCTGGCTGGCCTTTCAATACAGCCATCACCTGCTCGGCAACCTCGAGAGCCACGCCAGCCTGCGCTTCGGTAGTGGAGGCACCAAGGTGGGGAGTGACGATAATCTTGTCACATTGGAAAAGTATGCTATCGGTCACCGGCTCTTTAACAAAGACGTCTACAGCGGCGCCAGCTACTTTCCCCGACTCCACTGCCTTAAGTAAGGCTTCTTCATCAATGAGCCCGCCGCGGGCACAGTTAATGATACGCACCGCTGGTTTCACCTTGTTTAATTCCTTAGCACCAATCAGCATCTTAGTCTGAGAAGTCAACGGCAAGTGAAGAGTGATAAAGTCAGACTCTTTAAGCAATTGCTCAAGAGAGACTAACTCTACACTCAGATTACGGGCATAATCCGGGGACACAAAGGGGTCATAGCCAACAAGTCTCATATTGAAGGCTTGCGCCCGCCTGGCGACCTCCGAGCCGACATTGCCAAGCCCAACAATACCCAAGGTCTTGCCCCTGAGTTCGATGCCCATATAATCGCTGCGTTGCCATACACCTGCTTTGAGCTTGGCATTGGCTTGTGGAATATGCCGAGCCAGAGCCAGCATCATAGCGATGGTATGCTCGGCAGCAGCCATGGTATTACCAGTGGGAGCGTTGACCACGACAACACCCTGCTTGGTAGCAACCTCAACATCAATGTTATCCAGACCAACACCCGCCCTGGCGATAACCTGAAGTTTTTTGCCAGCGTGAATAATATCAGCAGTGGCTTTAGTTTCACTGCGTACCACCAGAGCTTCGTAATCGCCAATTATGCTCTTGAGTTCCTCTGGCTTAAGCCCGACTTTGACATCGACTTCAGCCTGAGACTTCAAAAGTTCTATTCCTTCTTTAGCTACAGGGTCGGCAACTAAAATCTTCATAGCAACCAAATCCCTTCGGGCAAGCTAAACGCCTGTCCCTAAATTTTTAAGTTACGCGCATGCCTGGGGCAAAGCTTTACCTACAGCAGCCAGGGTTTCCTTGATATCAGCTTCGGTTACCCATCCCAGGTGCCCGATACGGAAAATCTTACCTGACAGGTCACCCTGACCTCCAGCCAATACCACTTTATATTCATCCCTGAGTATCTGTTGCAGCTTCGACACATTCATCTTTTCCGAAGCTTTAACTGCCGTCACCGTATTGGAGGCATATTTCTCATCGGCAGCAAAGAGAGACAACCCCAGCGCTTTCACTCCCTTTCGGGTCAAATCGCCTAATTTAGCATGGCGAGCAAAAACATTGGCTAAACCTTCTTTCAGCATCATATCCAACGAGACATCCAGGGCAAAGAAGACCGAAATACAGGGTGTCCATGGTGTCTGCCCTTTCTCCAGATAGCTCTTGGCTTTGGTAAAATCCCAATAATACCGAGGTACCTTTGCCTGAGCATGAGCCTGCCAAGCCCTTTCGCTGACGCTCACCATAGCCAAGCCAGGCGGCACCATCCAGCCCTTCTGAGAGCCGGTAACTACCACGTCGCACTTCCAGTCATCAGTTTTCAGGTCAATACAGCCAAGACCGCTTATGGCATCAACCAGAATAAGCTTGTCAAACTCATTGACAACAGCACTGATTGCCTTTAAATCACTGGTTACGCCTGTAGAAGTCTCATTCTGAGTCACCAGGACCGTCTTAATTTTAGAGTCGGCCCTTAAAGCATCACGCACAGCATCCGGGTCAACCGGCTTGCCCCATTCGAACTTGAGCCGTGTTACCTCAGCACCGTAGCACTCAGCTATGTCAGCAAAACGGTTGCCGAAGACGCCGTTGGAAGCTGATAGCACTTTGTCACCTGGCGATAGCATATTAACTACAGCGGCTTCCATGCCTCCAGTACCTGAACCGGTCAGGATATAAAGGTCATTTTTGGTTTGAAATAGTTCCTTCATTTTTACCGTAATGCGGTTGATCATATCACCGAACTCTTTGCCGCGGTGATTGATCATCTGCTTGCCCATAGCTCGCAGTACTTCCTCGGGGCAAGGGGTGGGTCCGGGTATTCTTAATTGCTGCATGCCATACCTCCATTTTAAATAATCGATTTTTAATTATCGGCAACCTTTGCAAAGCGCCGTTTGCCTACCTTAATGATGCCACCTTTGTTTATTCGTGCCATTTCCAAATCTTCAGTAATCGTTTTCCCGTCAATCTCAATAGCACCCTGAGCTAAAAGACGTCTCGCCTCCGAGCGGCTCTTGGTCAGCCCTGCCCTGGTCAACTCAGCCGAGAGAGTACTGTTGAGTCCGGTTGAGGCATTTATCATTACGACCGACTCATCAGGCACTTCCCTCTTCTGAAATACCCTGGCAAAATGTTCCTCAGCCTCGCCAGCAGCCTGAGCGCTATGAAACTGAGCTACGATTTCATAAGCCAATCGCTTCTTGACGGTCATCGGATTAACTGACTGGTTAGCCATCTGCGCCTTGAATTCGGCAATTTCCTCATCCGGTATGTCAGTCACCAGCTCAAGGTAATCGATTATAAGGCTATCGGGAATCGACATAATTTTACCATAAATTTCACTGGGCGGCTCATCTACACCTATATAATTTCCCAAACTTTTGCTCATCTTCTGGCTTCCATCAGTGCCGATAAGAAGAGGAACAAGGAACACCTGCTGCGGACGCTTTCCCATAATCTGCTGCAGTTCCCTGCCCACCAGGCAATTAAATTTTTGGTCGGTGCCACCAAATTCAACGTCAGCCTCTATAGCTACAGAATCGTAAGCCTGGAGCAAAGGATAAAGGAACTCGGTGATAGCGATGGGTCGGCCGGAGCTATATCTCTTTGCAAAGTCCTCTCTGGCAAGAAATTGAGCCACAGTGAACTTACTGGTGAGTCTGATGACATCGTCAAGGCCAAATTTGCTAAACCACTCGCTCTGCCACCTCACTTCGGTCTTTTCCTTGTCCACCACCTTAAAAAATTGCTCCATATAAGTTCGGGCGTTAGCCTGTACGTCATTCGCGGAAAGCATGGAACGCGTAGCCGAAGCACCGCTAGGGTCACCAATCTGGGCGGTCCAGTCACCAACGATAAGGACAACACGATGACCCAACTGCTGAAACTGGCGCAGTTTTCTCAAGCCAACCACGTGCCCCAGATGTATATCCGGGCAACTGGGGTCAAAACCCTGTTTCAATCTCAGCGGTTTACCCGATTCGAGCAATTTCAACAGCTCAGACTCCACTATAGTCTCAGCTACTCCTCGCCTTAACAGCCACTTGAGGTCAGGACTGGTCATGTTCTATATCCAACTCCTTATTGCTTCATCCGTTCGCTTAAAATTCGCCTGGCTTGCTCTACATCTCTTCTTATCTGAGCTTTAAGTTCCTGCTTATTATCGAAGCGCTTTTCGCGTCTAATTTTATCTACAAACTCGATGGTGAATTTTTGCCCAAGCAAATCTCCTTCGTAATCAAAGATATAGGTTTCCACCAAGCGCTTTCCGTCATCGAAGGTAGGACGAACACCAATGTTTGTTACTGAAGGCATAAGGTGGCGGTCAACATGAGCGATAGTAGCATAAACTCCATCGCCGGGCAATGCCTGCTCGACTCTCAGTTCCAGGTTAGCGGTAGGAAATCCCAGGGTTCTGCCCCGCCCGTTACCACTCACAACCCGACCGCTAAGGCTAAATGGCCGTCCGGTCAATTTCTCCACCGTTTTCATGTCGCCCTGGGCCAGAGACTGACGAATGGCGCTGCTGCTTACCACCTGCCGGTCAAGCACCACCACTGGTATGACTTCAACACTGAAGTCCATTTCCTTTCCCAGAAGTCGGAGCTTCTCAGCATCACCTTCCCTACCTCTGCCCAAGGCAAAATCAGGACCTACTATCAAGCCACGCATTTTCAGGTTGTCCTTAAGCAATTGAACAAATTCTCGAGCGCTGAGCTGAGCCAGTTCAGAGCTAAATGGCAGGATAACAACGACGTCTATTCCCAAATCCCGAATCAGGCTAACCCTGGTTTCCAAATCATTAAGCCAGAGCAATTCGTTCCTGGTAGACAGAACCATCTCCGGGTGAGAGCTAAAAGTTACCACCCCGCTGAGCCAGTTCTTTCTGCGAGCTTCATCGAGTAGATGGGTCAGCAAGCGTTGATGACCGAGGTGAACGCCATCAAAAACACCGACGCTAAGCAACATCTCTCTTTGCGGCTTTACTCTGGCTAGCTCTTTTTCAATCTGCACGAATGATTTCTCCAATCAGCCGCCGGGTTACAAACTAAGCTTCCAGCCCAACAGAATGACCAGCCACCTGCCGGCCTACTGCCTCAGCCACAGACTTCAACTGAGCCATGAGCTGCTGAAAATTATCGAAGGTCAGCGATTGAGCACCATCTTTGAGTGCCAAATCTGGGTGAGGGTGAACTTCGACCATTATTCCATCAGCCCCGGCAGCCACCGCAGCCAGAGCCATGGGAATCACCAGATACCACTTACCTGTGCCATGACTCGGGTCAGCAATAATCGGCAAATGACTGACTTTCTCAATTATGGGGATAACGCTTATATCCATAGTATTGCGGGTATAGGTTTCAAACGTTCTGATACCGCGTTCACAAAGGATGAGCTGCTCATTGCCCTGGGACAGTACATACTCAGCGGCCAACAACCATTCTTGAACAGTAGCCGATAGCCCTCGCTTCAGCATTACCGGCTTGCCCGTTTTACCCACTTCTTCAAGAAGATTAAAATTTTGCATATTTCGAGCTCCCACCTGGAGAATATCAGAGTACTTTGCCACCATCTCTACTTCACCGGGCGTCATAACCTCCGTTATTACCGGCAATCCAACCTCTTTCTTGACCTTCGCCAGGAGTTCAAGCCCACGCTCACCGAGACCACGGAACTGATACGGTGAGGTGCTGGGCTTGAAAGCACCGCCGCGTAAAATGGTCGCCCCGGCTGCCTTCACAGCTCTGGCTGTTTCCAAAAGCTGCTGCTCGCTTTCCACCGCGCATGGCCCAGCCATGACCACTATTTCCCTATCGCCGATAGTAACCCCACCAACGTTAACTTTAGTATCTAAGGGATGAAACTCACGGCTGCTAAGCTTATACGGCTTGCTAACCCGGATAACTTCATCAACACCATGGAGGATTTCCAGCATGTCCTGAAGTTCCGGAAAAATCTGCCCTACCACACCGATTATAGTCCGCTCCACACCCTGAGAAACATGAGTCTTCAAGCCAGCGGATTCAATTCGCTCAATCACTCCGGTGATTTCTTTATCGCTTGAGCCTACCTTCATAACCACTATCATTTTTTGCCCTCACCCTGCCAGGTTCTCTCACCCTCATCTCTGAGCGTCTCTGCACCACCCAAATAAACGTGCACCATTTCCTCATTTTTTTTATCAGTATTGAACAACACCAGCACTCTCAAACAACCGGGTAAACTCCCGGGTACATTCATCTCATGGCCACAAAGCAAAGGGACTCGCGTCCACCCCAACGCACGTGCAGCCGCAGCCGGAAACGCGGCATTAAGATCATACGTCGTGGTGAACAAAATACAAGCTATATCGCTGATTCCCACCTTATTGACTTCTATCATTTTCCGAAGCAATTCCTTAGTCGCATCTCCTATAGCCTCTTCGGTGTTTGTCGGCACTGTAATAGCGCCTCTTATACCACGGCACCACAATTTATTCTTCCCTCTACCTTTATTTTTATCCTAATAGCCTACTGCATTCAGCCCTTAACCGTCAAGGATTTCTTGCCTTAACAGCAACAATAACGATAAACTAATTAAAGAGAGACGGCTATCGTCCTGTTTTCAACAATGGAGGTTAATCATGGATAACAGCCAAAAAATCGCTACTGCGCTTAGCATATTTCTGGCTATCATCATGCTGTGCGGCGGCTCAGGATTTCTCAGCTACATGTATGGCTATCAAACCGGACATGAAGCCATCTATAACCAGGGGTACAGCCAGGGCAAAAGCGAAGGTTATGATGACGGTTATAAATCCGGCTACGAGGCTGGACTTAAACCCAGCACCGAACAAAAAATATCCAGCAGCTACACTCCTCGAAATCCCACCTATCAGGAAATGAAGGCATTTCTAGACCAAGACACCACAAATTCAAACAAATATAACGAAGATGAATATGTCTGCACCGACTTCGCCGCTGGCGTAAACAATAACGCTGACGCTGCAGGCATCCGCTGCGCTATCGTCGATATTTTCTACCCTAAAGGCTACGGCCACACTATAGTAGCCTTCGAAACTACAGACAGAGGCTTAATTTTTGTAGAGCCTCAGTTCGACCTGGAGGTAAAAATAATTGAGGGTCAGAGCTATTCCCAGATTAACGGCTTCACACCGCCACCACGTGACGACACTATAAATCGATTCGTGGTCATCTGGTAGGCGCCGATTTCAGTCCAAGTATCTTAAAAGTAGCACCGCTTCGCTCTATGTCTCACGATGAAAAAATATAATAGCTCCAGCATCACCGGCTGTTTGTAATAATGCCAACAAAATCCGGCTAAAGCCAGCAGCAAAAGGCACAAATTTATTAGCAATAAGCATTGACACCCCTTTTAAGTATTTTAAGTCTATGATAGAATAGCTGGAAAAGACAGGGAGGCGGAAAATGAAAGTTCGAGACGTTATGACTTGGAACGTGGTTACTGTGTCAAGCGATACACCTATCATGGAAGCCAGGAGAATCATGGATGCACATGGCATTCGCCGTCTGCCAGTGGTTGACAGAGGGAAGCTCGTTGGCATGGTGAGTAAAGAGCGTATCACCCGTACAGCTCCGTCACCAGCCACCAGCCTGAGCGTGTGGGAAATTAACTACCTCCTGGCAAAGATGACGGTCAAAGAAGTCATGGGCAAGGACCCGGTAACTGTCAGCCCCGACATGTCGGTAGAAGCTGCCATAGCCATGGCTCAGAAGAAAGGTGTAGGCGCACTGCCGGTGCTGGAAAAGAATAAGCTCATAGGCATAGCCACCACCAACGACTTCTTCTATAAAATACTAAATCCGGTATTAGGAATTGGCAAGAAGGGCAATCGCATAGTCATCTCAAAAGGTGCCGACATCAAAAGCATGCAAGATATTTTGGATGCTTTGAAAAAGAACGGAGCCAAAATAATGGCATTCCACAGCATGCCACCAGTTGAAGGCAAGGAACAAGACGTGTGCATACACGTCGACAAAGATGATGTTAATCAGCTTGTCAAAGACCTGAAGAACAAAGGTTTGTCAACCGAGATAATAGAACGGTAAGAATCTATAGCTTTGCCTCAAAGCAACAGACAGGCCTGGCTATTACACGTTTCCTTAGTTAGGTTTGGGCTGGGTGGTAATACTTGTACCGTGTCAACGGATGGGCCGGACAGGTGACTCAATATATCGGTCTCATGCTTTATAGTATCTCAATAGTATCTCAGTGAGACCTATTGACAACAGCCAGCCAAGAGTTTCCTTATCTTCATCTATTTGACAAACTTTATTAGGAGGATTAAATGCTGCTAGCCGATATAGCTCTAGTGGTAGGTGCTTACCTTCTGGGCTCGCTGCCTTATATGATTCTTCTGGGTCGCGCCCGAGGCGTCGACCTATCCCGGGAAGAGGACTTGCACATAGCGCTGTGGCGCAAGGTAGGTCGCCTCGAAGGCTTATCCGGCATAGCTGTTGATGTACTAAAAGGGGTAATTCCCATCATCGTCGGATTCGCCTCTGGTTTTAGCCTGGCTGTAACTGTCTCAGCCGGCGCGGCAGGTGTTCTCGGCCAGATGTGGCCAGTATTCTGCAAGTTCGACGGCGAGAAAGGCAACACTGCCGGCGCAGGAATGCTCCTCACCCTGACGGTGTATCTTAGTGTGACTAAGTCCCCCAATGCTTACTGGGTCTTCGTCATCGCCGCTGTCCCTGCGCTCACAGGTTTCTTCGTCAGGACAATTCCCCGGTTTCTGAAACCAGGTCAAACGCTTAACGAACGCTTCATGTTCGGCGGTCCCGTAAGTAACAGTCTGCCACTGGGTATGATAATCGCTTTTGCTGTAGCTCCGCTGGCCTCATGGTTACTAAACCAGCCTGTGGAGATGACTCTGGGACTATTAGCCGTCTTCATCGCCCTTACAGTGCGCCGTCTCACTGCCAAGTTGAGCGCAGACCTTAAAGAGCCCAAGGCAAGCACCAGAAGTATACTGCTGAACCGCTTTCTCTACGACCGCAGCTATCTGTAGGCAAAGACCCAAAAGACCTCTGTCACTGCATTTCTTCAGTCACCAGCACCCAGTCTAAGCGCCGGGGCGCCTCTCAGCCATCTGTCGTGACCAGCTGGCTAATAAAGTCCTCGGCCGGAGAATTTCATCAGCCGCAGAATAGGGGTCAACCTCACCAGCCTCCACCATAGCCATATGCCTACCTAACTCCTCGTCCCCTTCCACCAACTTCAAAAGCTCGTCAGAAACTCTGCGCTCCACGATTTCCAGGAACTCACGACGGCGCTGCTCCTGCCGCCGCTGCGATAACCGCCCGGTTTCCTCTAACGCCTGGCGATGCTTTTCAATCTGCCCATAAAGCTCATCAATGCCCACATTATTGATGGCTTCGGTGGCTAACACCGGCACCTGCCACCAGTTTTCACCGGAACGAAGCCGCGCCATCATCTCCAGCTCAGTAACCAGATTATCAGCCCCGGGGCGGTCGGCCTTATTTACTGCAAAGATGTCGGCAATCTCAAACAAGCCTGCCTTCATCGTCTGAATAGTATCACCTGCCTCAGGAACCAAAATCACCACCACTGTATCTACATTCTGCATAATATCCAGCTCGGTCTGCCCCACACCCACCGTCTCAACCAGGACGAAGTCCTTGCCGAAGGCGCTCATCAGTTTAATTACACCGCCGGCAGCACGCGGTAGACCGCCATGGCTACCCCGTGTTGCCATGCTTCGAATAAAAACTCCCTCATCAAGATAATGCTGCTGCATCCTTATCCTATCCCCTAGAACAGCACCACCGGTAAAGGGACTGGTAGGATCAGCGGCTATTATACCCACTGTAAACCCACGTTGCCGCATTACTGCTGTCAGCCGGTCCACCACGGTGCTCTTGCCTGACCCCGGCGGTCCGGTTACACCTATGCAATAGGCCTTACCTAAATGAGGATAGAGATATTTCATTATTTGAGGCACATCAGCGCCATCTCTTTCCAATTTCGTAATCAGCCGCGCTAAAGATAAGACGTCTCCAGCCAGCATGGCCTCAACCAGCTCCATTACAAAAATCTCCCCCTTCAGATTCTGCAGCAAGTCCAGGCACAATTCTATAAATTAACCCCAGCTACGTCAAGAAACTTCGACAAAAAAGTATAAAGCCTCAGTAATCTATAAAAAAAGCCTTGACATATACAAAATAAGTGTTAAAATGATTCACAGACTAAAGCTCGCATAGGAATCAGGCTTGGGATGCTGACATAAATTTGTTCCGGATGTCAGCGAATTTAAGAAAGAACTAATGATAAAGAGATACACGCGCATATTCAGGCTCTCGGTTATTTCCATACTAGTTGCAGGCCTAGTGGTATTTGCTAATCTACCCGCTCCATCCCCCACAACCGCCGATGAAGGCACGAGATGCAAGTGGGACTATGTTTTCACTCCCGGTTCGGGCCTTCCCATCACTGATATCCTACGAAACTCCGAGATTAACAGGTTAGTAGCTGGCCCCAACTCAAGATTACTGGCCATCGTACAGAGAACCACAGTGCCGCCGTTAATACTGTATTCATCGGGTAGCAGTGGCACGTCACCGGGTACATCCGGGACGCTTGGCCGGGCGATGATCACTGAACTGGGAGCGCAGGTGAACGTCTGGGATGCGGCTGTTGCCCCCGACGACGCCAGTTTCTGGGCTATCGTCACCTCTACTGCCGCCTTTGGTCCTGGAGACCGTCCGATTGAGGTATGGATTACACCGGATGCTGGAACCACCTGGAGAATCACAAGGCTAGCAGGGTTACTAGCCGCTGGTGAAACCATCCGTACCATCGATGTATCCCCAAGATGCGAGGGAGAGCATGACATAGCTGTTGGTACCGTCACCGGCGCTGGAGCCGGCCGAATCTGGGCAATCAAGTCCGGTGGCTTCAGCAGCTGGCTTGCCCAGGCCCAGCCCGTTGTTGCAGGGCTTGGCTACGATTTCTTCGACCTCAAGTTCTCGCCGACCTATGCGAGCGACGCTTCACTGGCAGCAGTATTTTCTGACAATGTTGCCAGCACCTGGTACAACATCTGGCTGCGCGACATTGCCCGGAACACGACAGTCAACTGGGCTTTCACCACCACACCACCCGGCATCGAGGTCAGGGACCCGACTGCGCCGGCTGGCGCCTCGCCTAACCTTCTTACCCTGAACAGGGCTGATTTGGAGCTGCCAACTGACTTCTCCGGCCAGGCTGCGTCTTTACGCCGCGCCTACATCAGCCTTGACGCCTGGACTGGCGCCCCAAAGGTTGCCACAGACCGCGACGGCATTTTCCGCATTGACGATACCGTCGTTTATATACTGATGGACACTTCTCAGAACATCACCAAGTCCATCTACAGCATCGCCTATTTCGGCACCTACGCTTCAGGTAAGCTGCTGGCTGGCGAACGAATGGGCTTCCCGTGCACGGCAACCGTGCCCACGTGGTTCACCGATTCACCAACCACCTGCCCCGTACCGTGCTGGTATCCGGCATTAAAGCCGACCACCGGCGCGGCTGGCGTTGCCTGCGCAACCACGCAGACCGGTAGCGGTGGCGCCAATGTCGGCTGGAGAGCCGACGGCGTGCTCGCCTACGTCGGCACCGGCTCACGACCAATGGGCACCGGCGCGGGCTGGTTCAACCCATGGCTACCACCATCTGTTCCGATTCCCAATAATGACGAATCAGCCTTTGCCATCAGTCGCAACAACGGCGAGACCTGGAACCAGCTCGCTATTATTGATACTACTATAACCCGGCTGGTGGATGTGGCGCCCACGCCCGACTGCAAGACCATCTATCTGGCTTCAGTCAACGCCGGAGCTATCTGCAGCGGCTTTGACAGCGTCTGGCGCGCCACCATCAACCCTGAAGTCGACTCACCGTTTCGAACAACAAATCCCCTCGGTTACTACTGGGAGAGAGTCCTGTGCCATGTTACCGCACCCACCTGCATCGGTGTGCAGACAGACGCGGCGCTGCTGCGGATAGTGCCTTACTGCGCTGACCCAACCGGCCAAATAGTCGCCTGGGCAGTTTACGACACCGCCTCTGTCTACCCCAACCAGGGTATAGCCATGTGGTCGCCCGACTACGGCGATTACTGGGCGGACATATATCCCAGAAACTCGGTTCAGGACTTCTGCTTCGAATCAGCCACCGTTATGTACTTCCTATCCCCCGAAGGACTGGTGCAGAAGATGCCTTACAACGGCACTTCATGGGCCAACACGATGGATAGCGTATCCGCGCTACTGCCAGGAATGCATACCATCGCCGCTTATCCCGAGGGCAAGGTGCTGGTTGGCGCAGACGCCACCTGGTCTCCTCTTTACGCCGGGTCATACTCCGCCAACTTCAACACCGACACCCCGTCATTCGCTACGATAGCTCTGGCGGGCAAGACAGCGGCTATGGGCAACGTCCACGTAGCCTTTGACACCAACTTCGAAGACACCAATACCATATTCATCGGCGATGATGACGCCAACGCAGGCGCTGGTCTTGGCGGCTCCGTGTACCGCAACTCTGCCGCCGGCGCCTACAGATGGGCTGACACCAACATGATGTCTGCTCTCAACGGCGCTACCGGCTCGCTGGCACCTCACGAGGCCGGCCAGTACGGTATAGCCATCGCCTTCACCGGCGCTGACGGACAATGCGCGCTGTACTCAGCTCACAACATAGATATAGTCGGAGGCGCAGTTAACAGCGGTGTCTGCCGCACGTTATGGCCTCTCAATGGCATGCCCAAGCCGGGCATCATCTGGGACTGCCTGAATGCTGGCTTGCCAGCAGCAGGCGCTCTTAACGCTGGCGTCGTGTTCACCCGCGAGCCGTCTTCGCTCAAGCTTTGCGGCTGCTGCACACTGGACACCGACACCACCCTGTACGCCATAGATAACCGCGCCTACACGCCAGCTACTCGAATAGGCATGCTGTGGGGATTCACCGACTGCCTGTCTAAGAAGGGTCCGGCTCTCATAACCGAGGACAAGTCGCTCATCGGCTGCGACCCGGTTTCAGGCAGGGCTCAGGAGGTCAACCTGTGCTGGGAACAGCTCTGCATTGCCAACGCTTATGACATCGAGATTGCCAAGCTGGAAGACTTCTCCATCCGGGTAGTTGACTGGGTGGTAACGGGCACCGTGCCTCCAGGGATTGCTCCAGTAGGCTTCACCTGGCCCCAGCTTTTCCTGACTCCGGCTGATGTCATGACGCCGTGCGTCTACTTCCCGGCTGGCGGCGCTACTCAATTAGGCAGCGGCAATATGTCACAGATAGCTGTCTGGGGCAACCTGGAATGCGGCCACACCTACTACTGGCGCGTCCAGGTCCGCCGTTGCGCCACCACTCAGATTGTCCGCAGTCCATGGTCTGAGATCAGAAGCTTCACCGTGAAGGCTGGTCTACCGGTAACCACTCCGTACTACGGACCACAGCTACTGGCACCTAACAACGGCTGTCTCGGCTGTCCGGTCTCGCCGGCATCCTTCTCCTGGTCACCTTTCAAGGAGACCACAAAGTACAAGTTCGTACTGGCTACGGATGCGGCTATGACCCAGATAGTCAAAGAGGCTGAGGTAGCCACCACCGCCTTCGAGTATGATGGCACGCTGGAATACAGCACCAACTACTTCTGGCGGATAATGGCTATGGAACCAGCGCCGAGCGACTGGTCAGCTACATTCAGCTTCCAGACCGGTACACCATCCACACCCTCAGTATCCCAGGTACCATCGAAAGCCGGATTTTGGGGTGCGCTGGCCGTGCCGGCAAAAGCTATAAGCGCTTGGGCTGCCAGCCTCAACATCCAACCGATATCACCAATGAGACCACTTCTTCCCTGGGCATGGGTGGCAATCCTTATTTGCGTCATCCTGTTCGTCCTGTGGCTTGTGGTAATGATTGCCATCTCCAGGCTGAACAAGCCACATAAGAAAGACCAGATGTAAGTCTCACTAGCTGAAAAAGTCAAAAGGGGCGGCAAATGTCGCCCCTTTTTTATCCCTCAGACCCTCAAAGGTGCCTTTCTACCCCACCCTCTGGCCAACTCCGCGCTTCTCCTCCAGAAAAACGACCCTCCCGGCTGTATCTGCGGTCGCCTCGTGAGCCGACGCGGTACGCCTTCAGCAGCCCCTCCTCATCCCACCGACGCACCGTATTGATGTGCACGTCGAGAAGCCTGGAGTTGCCTGGCTGTTAGCATATCATTTGACCCGTCATGCAGCACCATATTAAAAACTCCTCAAACTGCTCTTGCCTATCCTATCTTAACCTTAGCTTACTTTAGCAATACGCAATCACCTAAAGCTACCAAACGGCATGGCAAATTAGTCCTGGATGGTTTTAGGAAAAAAGTACTACGATTGTACGGTAAAGATAGGATAAGATACTTGACAAAGAGACTATCAGGCGAGTAGTATTTAGAGGAGAAATCCTAATAATACCTGAGGCCAAATATTAATTATTTTATCTCAGTGCCGAAGGAGGGGGTTATAGCTAAACACCGAAATACCAGCTCTTAATATTGCGCTTCAAATGACAGGGGGCGATGATAGCACCAGCCATAAGTAATGTGGTCACTTGCTGAGTGCTGAGCCAATAGTGAAACCGACCTGGCGGTCGGTTTCTGTTTTAGAGGTGATAGAGAGATTGAGCAAAATTCGGTGCCAGGAAGCAAACATAACACCCTGTTACTGGGATTATATACAAAGGAGGGTTAAATGAAAGCAATAGGAAAAGGAAAGAAAGCGTTTTTACTTAGGGCTCTGGCAGCCTTAGTTATTCTGACTATGTGCATCAGCCCGGCGCTGACCAGCCTCTCGGCTTATGCCGACGATGGCGCTGCTGCAGCCGTTGCTGTTCCGGCGGTTGAGGCTCCGGCTGTCGAAGCCACAGACGTTGAAGCCGCTCCGGCTGTCGAGACTGCGGCTGTCGAGGCTACAGATGTTGAGACTGCTCCGGCTGTCGAGACTGCGGCTGTTGAGGCTACAGATGTTGAGACTGCTGCGGCGGTCGAGGCTACTGAGGCTGTCGAGGCTACAGCCACTGAGGCTAACACTGAGGTCAATGCTGAAGCTGAACTAAACACCGAGGCTAATGCCGAAGTCAATGCTGAAGCTGCTGAGGCAGATACCGGTGAAGCTTTGGCAGCCGAAAATACAGGGGAGGCAACCGCTGAGACCACAGATATTGAAGCTACAGCCGTCGAGGCTAACACTGAGGTCAATGCCGAAGCTGAACTAAACACCGAGGCTAACACTGAGGTCAATGCCGAAGCTGAACTAAACACCGAGGCTAACGCTGAAGTCAACGCTGAAGCTGCTGAGGCAGATACCGGTGAAGCTTTGGCAGCCGAAAATACAGAGGAGGCAGCCACAACCACTGAGAGCACAGAGGAGGCTGCTGAGACCGACTCCGAGGCCGAGGTAAACACCGAGGCTAATGCCGAAGTCAATGACGAAGCCTCCTTAAGCACCGACAAGGCTGACTACGGACCAAATGACCTCGCTACCTTCGAAGGTGGCGATTTCACGCCCAATAGCGAGGTAACGCTAACGCTAACCGAACCCAACGGCGTAGAAACCGTGTGGACAGCTACAACGGATGACACCGGCTCATTTGCCACCACCTACCAGTTAGTAGCCGGCATGCAGGATACCTATATACTCACCGCCACAGATGGCACCACCTCCGCCCAGGCTTCGTTTACGGACGCCTGGACTTATTATGGTCTCCTTGGTCAGAAGATTTGGACTGTAGATGATCCTTCAGCCACAATATACTGGATATCCAACCAGCCAGGAGCCAACAACACCACGCTGCTACAGCAGGATGTCACAAACGAGAGAGCCGCGCTAAATGGACGGGTACAGCCGGTCGGGGTACTACTGCTAGACGGAAGCAACAATCTCACCTCACAGTTCACAGTGAATAAAGTTGCCCCATCCGGCACCTGGCTTAACATTGGCCCGGGGAACACGGGAACGCTAGAAGGGACTGTCACCGCCGACGCAGGCACAACTTATGAAGGTCTGGTAGACGTTACTACTGGCATTTATGGCGAAAATAAAATCCCCTGGGTCGGGTGGTCTCCCACTCTGGTCCACATTGGCACGACGACATATGTATTCGGGGTTGACAGCACATCGCCAGATGTCACCGGTACCCTGCCCGAGGCCGGTCGATACTGGTATAACAACGATGTCACCGTTATCTGGCTGGCAGAAGACCAAGCTGGCCTGTCCGGCATTTGCCAGGTCGGCGGTGACCCCACCTGGAACTCCTTCACCCAAGGCGACACAAGCGTTTCTGGTTCATCCACCACTACCGCCCAAGGTGTCTACAGTCTTACCGGTACCGCTACCGACTGCGCCTCCAACCCGGGTTCGGGTACGATAGGATTCGGCATCGACCTGAAGGACCCAAAGCTCAACGGCACCGCCAAAGGCACCCAGACAAACGGCTGGTTCACCAATCCAGCCAACGCCCGAGTCCAGTGGGTCGCTAAGGACACCCTTTCGGGTTTGCCCGATGGTAGCGGAGGTTGGACAACAGACAAGGTCATCTGGCTTGTCTCAATCCCCGAGGGCAAGAACCAGTCATTCACTGAGACGGTGACCGACCAGGCCGGTAATTCCACGTCAGAAACCGTCTCCGGCGTGGACGCCGACTACACAGCACCTACGGTGACCAGGGTAGCATCTGCACCAACAGGTAATAACGGCTGGTACGTAGCCCCGGTTGATGTCACGCTGACCGCCGATGATGCCACTTCCGGACTTAACTGGTTGAGATACTGGATCGACGGCAATAGGACCCAATTAAATGGCCAAGGGGCAAACACGCTCACCACCAATTTCCAAATCAACCAGGAAGGCGCGGCTGTAGAACTCGAAAACAGGGCCAAGGACGTAGCCGGAAACATAAGCCCGAGGACAGCAGAGGACTACAAGATCGACTGGACCGAACCCACCCTGGTCAAAGACGCCGCCCGCACCGGGGAAAGTGAAATCACGGTGACACTCACCGGCGCCGATGCTATCTCTGGAGTGGACTTCATCAGATACAGCACCGACGGCGGGACTAGCTGGACGACCGTTCAATCCGATACCACTACCTTCACCATCACTGGTGTCGGCGACCATAATCTCGGGCACCTGGTGTTCGACATAGCCGGGAACGAGTACGTGCTGGCAGACCAAACCCTCACCATCGATGCACCTGGTGGAGGAGGTGGTACAGGAACCACAGGAGAGGCAGTGGGCACGGTTGCATCCCTCCTCATCACCACTGAGGGCGAGTTACTAGAGGACATTGAGATAACCAGTCCCGACGGTGTGGTAACGCTGAATATATCGGCTGGCACCTGGCTAACGAACCCGGACGGAACACCGGTAACCAACGTTGACGACTTTCAGATTCTACCTGTCGAAGGAGTAACAGCACCGGACGGTTACCAGTTGATTGGCAGCGCCTACCAGTTCACGCCTTCAGACATCACCTTCTCTCCGGACGCTACGCTAACAATAAGCTACGACCCGGCGGCAGTTCCAGAAGGCAGCACGCTTGTCATCGCTTACTATGACGAGGCTACAGGCACCTGGGTAGAACTGCCGACGACTGAGTCCGCGCCCGGCACTCTAACCGCCCCGGCTGGCAGCGGTTATACCTTCGCCATATTTGCCAAATAAGGATATCTGACAATTCAGTCAATCTGTCCCCCTTCCCTCCCCAAGGGAAGGGGGACTGCTTTTAGCCTCGGCGCTACATTCAACTGTCATTGCGAGGAGCCCTTCCGCGGAAGGGCGACGTGGCAATCTCGACATGGTAAACGAAGTATGAGATTGCTACTCCTTCGCTGCACTCAGGGTGGCAATGACAACCGAGAGTCAAAATGACCCAAACACCCACGTGACGAACTTTACATTTTTAAACTTTGTTTCCCTCTCCCCATCATACCGAGCCCTCCCTGTCATTCTGAGCCCTCCCTGTCATTCTGAGTGAAACGAAGAATCTCGTCGTACTCTCCACACGTTGAGATTCTTCGGTCGCGGAGTTTATCCTGAGCCAGATTCTTCGGTCGTCCTTCACATTTGGGAAGGACTCCCTCAGAATGACATTTAGAATTTTGGGAATTTGGGATTAGATACCGATTGACATCTACGTATAGTCCTGCTACACTGAACATAACATACTGATAGAAAGGGTTGTCTATGCCTAAAGAACGTCCTAAGATAAGAGTGTTGATAGCCGACCAGCAGCCTTTATTCCGGCAGGGCGTGCGCTCCAGTCTAAATCAAGTAGCCGATATAGATATCTGCGGAGAGGTTGATTCCAGCAGCGAGCTTATTTCAGCTATAAGCAATTTATACCCGGATGTCGTTCTCCTCGATATCGAGATGTCCAGCAATGAAGACATGGACCTAGCTAAAGCCGTTAAACAGCTATTGCCCAGCGTGGCAGTGATACTTCTTTCACCCCAGCCCAACGATGACGAGCTCTTCCAGGCAATTAAATCCCGTGTCGCCGGCTATTTAAGACGTGACCTCTCCTCAAATGAGCTGGTGACGATAATCCGTAGAGCCGCTGCCGGCGAGCACCCTATAAATGATACCTTCCTATCACAGCCTAAGGTAGCCCATCAAGTGCTGGAGCAATTTCAGAACTTCTCCTGGGGGAAAGGCGCCGAATCCTTTGTCTCCCCCCTGACCCCAAGGGAGACCGAAATACTCACCTACATGGCACAGGGTTACTTCAATAAGCAAATTGCAATCGAGCTAAGTATCAGCGAACAGACCATCAAGAACCACATAACCTCCATACTCCGCAAACTGGATGCCAACGCCCGCACCCAGGCAGTAATCACCGCCCTCAAGCGAGGCTTCATCACCCTGAGCTAAAAAAGGGTTCTCACGTAATCACCGAAGCCGAACAACGCCCGGGCAACACAACCGGGCTGTCGCTGACCCATAAAGACCAGAACCAACAGCACTTCCACCATCAGAGCTTTAAGGCGCTCCTAGAACGAGGCGGTGCTCGTATCTGGCTTGCTTCGGATTGTACTCGAACCTGATGCCGACTACCCTGAACTTAACGGCTGACTGGTTAGCGCCGGCATCTGAGAGCTGCACGGTGTCAAACAGCTCCTGCCCGCAGTTGGGCGGTATGAGTATGACCCCCCTGGCTTTGTTGAGCCTCATCTTTGACAGTATGGCTTCTGCGGTGGCTGCCGCCTGGGCGGTGGTGGGGATGGCAAGCTCCTGCTGGAAGTCCAGCCTCTCTCCCACCAGGGCGCTTTCGTCCGTGTCGTGGGCTTCTCCCCACACGGGGTTGCCGTAGTCGTCCCTGCCGATAACGAACATTCTGTTCTTTTCCGGCGATTCGGTTCTGTACTCGCCGTCCAGGACGACATGCCAGACGTACTTATAGAGGGTGGGCTTTCCGACGGCTACGGGCTGGACGATGCCCTCTGTCCAGATTATGCCGCTTACTATGCCGCCTTCGATTCGGGGCACACCGAAGGCTACCTGCTGGGCTATGCCTGATGGGTAAACCGTGCCCACGAAGTAAACGATGGGGCTGCCATAGACTACAGGCTGGGCTATACCTTCAGGGTACAGAGTCTGCATCAGTGGCTCTCCCCAGTCCTCAAAGACGAAGTCCCAGTCTGTTACCACTTCCCAGGTAGAGCCGCTGTCATTGGAGGTGACGGCTGCGCCGCCGGCATAAGCTCCAGGGTACATGCGCCTGGTTCTGCCGTAGTTGCTGGAGTTGCCAGAGGGGAAGCGGAACATGATGGCATACTTTGTGCTGGCTTGCAGGTTAGTGCCGGCTCCCAGGGAGAAGCCCAGCTTCTCGGGGGATTCGGGCAGAGAGTTGCCGTCTATAGAGGCAGAGCACAAATCACCACCTGTTGGCTTGCCGTCGACATCTGTGGCTTTTATTGAGACCGTGCCGGAGCCGGGGCTGCCGACCCGGCACAGCTTGAGCTTGAGGCTGGTGATTTTGTGGGACGACTGGGGGGTGAAGGTCTGGCACAGCCAGTAGTTGTTGTAGACGTTTTGATAGGCGCTCTCTTCGGCATAGGATTCGTAGAGCTGGGGCTGGGTGATGATGGGGCTGCCGATGGTTATTTGCTGAGCTATGCCTGACGGCTTGACGGCTAGCGTGAGCTGCGGCGTGCCCAGGGCTACCACCTGAGCAATGCCTGATGGGGCTATGTCCTGGGGATAGGTCAGGATTGGCGTACCGATAGCTACTGCCTGGGCGATGCCAGAGGGGGTGATTGTCTGGGCTGCACTTTGCTGCTGGACTTCCGGCTCTCCGATGGCGACGGGCTGGCTGATGCCTGATGGGGTGAGGACAAGGACTCCCCAACCCTGTAATGAAAGTGTCCAACCATAAGAAGGAGTCCAACTTGTACCATCTGCGGGAAAAGCACCATACTCTTGAAGAACATATTCAAAGTAATTAGCTTCAAAAGCAAAACCAACACCACCTGTCGTTTCAACTTGTACTGCTAACCAATATTTTTTACCTGAAGTTACAGAACCGCCTGCCACTGCTACGCTACGCCAACCCCCCGCAGTTATAGGTGTACTAGCGGACTCGGCTATCAGGTTTCCTAGTCCATCTGCTCCATCATCAGAATATAAGGCAATTCTGACATTGCTGTTGGCAAAGCAGTACGCTGGTATCTCTGTAAGTTCACCTGATACTGTGCAGACTGCTTGGGTAGCCCAAGCGTAACCTATTGGGAGGTTCGCTTGATCGCCAAGAGTATCCGGGCCGATAAGTTTAGTTGTCATTTTGCCCTTTCGTTCTAGGTTCTAGGTTCTAGGTTCCAGGTTAGCTCAATTTGAATATTTTGTTGGCGCCGCTATCCCACTGGACGGTGATGTCCGAGCCGTTGGGGGTGCAGGGCAGGCCAGTAGCTGAATCTATAAGCAGAATCAGCCGGCTGGTGCTCTCTGTGCCGGTATGCTTGTAGAGCGCCAGGTACTCGAACTGGTCGCCTGACACCGCGCTGATTACGATATCAGCGGCATCAAAGACGCCATCGGTGACCGTCTTGCTCTGCAATGCGCCGCTGACGGCTACCCTGGCTCCGGAGGGGATATCGTCCAGGTTGTCGTCAGTGGCCAGGTTGGGGGTGTAGTCAGCGGCGTCCACCAGGATAACCCTGATGTCGTCCGTGTCCAGGTCGATGCTGCCGTCGATTAGACCCTGCTTCGCCTTAGTGTAGAGTTCGTTTGCCATTTTCCTTCTCTCCTTTCGGTAGATTCTTCGCTACGAGATCCTTCGCTGCGCTCAGGATGACATGGAAATGATATGACAATGACATGCTCCTTTACTGTGGAAATCTATACTTGTAGACAATGGTGTCTCCTGCCTGGGGGTAGACGATGTAGGCGTCCAGGCCGAAGAAGTAAATCACATCAGGGACCATGGCCAGCAATCTTTTCAGGACGCTGGCGGCGGTCTCTCCGGCGCCGACCTCAAGGCGGGGATAGAGGCTGGTGATCAAGTCACTCCGGGACTTGTAGTCGAGCGTCCCCCCTACGCATGACATGACCTTCTCTATGAGCTGGTAACAGGTGAACTCATCGCCGCCTATGTTCCACTCCACCGGCTTGTTGAACTGATAGCGCTGGAGTAACCCCCAGGCGTCCACACAATGAATGATAAAGTTATGCGTGCCGGGGTCTCTCTTATACTCCATGTTTTCTATGAAGTAGCGGCTAGCTTCCGATAGCTGGTCTCCGGAGGGGGTCTTGTAGCCCAGGTGCAGATTAACACGGCTGCCTCGTTTGACTACGGCAAGGCTGCCTGTTCCGGGGCTGTTGTACGTTCCTTTAGAGTTGTCCAGCTCCACCACCAGCTCCGACGGCTGCTCCGGGGCTACGGCTTCCTGTATGCGGGCTATCCTGGAGACGGGGATGGTGATTTTACTGCCAGCTCCTGAGCCTGGGGTGGGGGGAGACCATGAGCCAGGACATTGAGCCCGCCAGATCTCGTTTGGCTGGGTAGCCCATATATACTCACCTGCAGCGTCGGCGGCTAAAGCCATGCCTCTGGAGGCTGATGATTCCATAGTGCTGGCTTTGTTCCAGTTGTAGTCTATGAAATCCGTCCCTGGCTTCAATCTGAATATCCAGGGGGTGTTTTGCCTGGCTAACGATAATAGGGGGCGGGCGCATGAGGTGGGGGGCTTTAACAGGTATGGTCCTGAAACGTCCAGCGTCTCGCCTGCCAGGGCTTCTACCACCGCCTGATGCCTCTCCCAGTATGTAGAGGCTGTGAAGGGCGTCCACGGACCGTAGGGCTGCATGCGGCGGAAGCCTACAGGCCAGCCGACATCGAACTGCCTCATCCTGACCTGAGAGGCTACGTCTACCCTGGCTCTGCCCAGGCCTATTTTCTGGTCTGTTGCCCACTCTCCGACGTTCACCTTGTAGCCGTCTCCGTAAACCATGCGGACAACCGATATATAGCTGCCTTCCTGCACCAGGGCGATGATGTTCCAATCTCCGTCGTAATACATGGCAAGGTCGACAATCTCGGCGTCATAGCCGCCACGCTGACCCAGGCCGGTGCTCCAGTTGCCTGACGTCCTCTTTTGAATATACAGGCTGGTGGGGTCGTTGACATCGGAGGCGTGGACTATGGCGCAATCTCCGTTGGGCTTGAAGGCGATGGCTACGCCTCTTTCACAGGGGCGGGCATTGGCCATAGCCGTCCAGCTACCCCAGGATGCGCCGTAATCGCTTGATTCCCGGCGGTAGAGCATCGAGGCGTCCATGGAGGCTGCCATGACATTAGCTCCTAAAGAGGCGATGGCTACCTTAGCGTTAGAGGGGACGCCACCAAAAGAGCCTCCCCAGGAGCTGTATGTCGAGCTGGGCCCGGGGCTGGCTACCCTGGACAGGTAAAGGTTGGCGCTGTCCTTGCGGACCCGAACCAGCGAGCCGTCTCCGGGCATGGTTACGCCGTGGGAGTCTTTGGTCTCTGAGCCTGAATAGAAGCGCTGCCAGCCGAAGTACTCCCACTGTATGCCGCCGGCGGGCGTGGGGGCGGGGTGACCGTAAGCCTGCACCTCCAGCTTGACCAGGGGCTTTCGCGGCGCGCCTGTCTTCTGGGTTTCCAATAGGACGTCTGTTATGCTACGCATGATTACAACGATTCCTTCTGATTACAGCGATATCTTTGTTATCTTTCATAATGTCTGTAACCCCTGTCTTAAGAATTTTCAAAATAGTACTAATTTCCCACTAGCCGAGATACCGGCTGCGTGCTATAATTACCTCGAAGTCCTTTTTAGTGAGAAAGCGGGGTGGAATAATGACTAGAACACTTATTTACGGACTGGTTACTATTGGTGTCCTGTTATTTATGCTGGTGTACATGGCCATGAATCCACTCCCATTTAAGTAACGGCTATCTCCACAGAATAACCGTCAACACGGCTAGCGCCAACAGCATGACGCCGACTACGGTTAGCCAGTGAAAACCATCACTTTCCCATGAGATCCTTCCCCTTCGCCTTCGGTTCAGGGTCAGGGTCAGGATGACAGTCACTGGTAGGCTTCTAGCATCTGTTCTGCCAGGACGCCCAAGGTATAGAGCTTCCACTGGAAGGGCATTAGCATGGCTTTCCAGTCCACCTTAGAGTTAGCCAGCTCTGCCAGGGCGTTGGCTGCCCTGATGGTTGAGTTAAAGTCCCGGGTAAAGACATAGAATTCCGGGCTTCGGCCGCAAGTGCCGGCTGTCTTCTCGGTCTCCTCTTTCAGCCAGTCCCTGGCGTCCACCGCCAGGTCGACCAGGTAGCTCCAATAATCCTGCGCCTGGGTTATGGACTGACAGGCGGTTACCGTGCCTTTATCCCTGGCCTTGTAGTAGATGGTGGCGGGGTTGACCTCCTTGTATGTGCCTTCGACCTCAGAGAGCACGGTCTCATGGAAGGCTTTAACGTCAAAAGGCTGGACTTCCTCAACTACAGGCTGGATTTCCGCCTGTGGCTGCGCTGGCGTGGTCTGTACTACTGGCTGCGTGGCTGAGGCCGCACCGTTACCGTTAACGGCTTTGACGGCTTCCTTCTCCTTGTCGACTTTGCCCTGGGTGATGATATAGAAGATGCCGGCCAGGGCTGCGGCCATCGATGGCACCATGTCCATGAATGTCTGCTGCGCCTCCGGCTCGGCGATAAACAGGGGTATCATGGTGGCCAACACGGTGATGATGAAGGCACTGTATTTCTTTTTCCCGTCCATAAACTTTTGTAGCATGTCTAAATCTCCTTTCTGTTAGTTTTCTGGTAATACATTCCTGGCAAAATACTTTATCAACCTCACCCCCTTAATCCCCCTCTCCTATGAGGAGAGGGGGAGGGTGTTTTTATCAAGAGGGGCTGTGCCCCTCTTGAACTCCCCCTGCGATTTTCCCCCACCGCCGAGATTGCCACGTCCTGCCACGCCTTCGGCTCGCAGTCCTCGCAATGACGGGGAGATTTTTTGTATTCGTGTAGATTCTTCAGTCGCTTCGCTCCTTCAGAATGACAGGGCGGACTATTCGACCAGGGCTGCCAGGGTATCAGGGACCGGCTTGCCGTTTTCCGAGTAATGCATGGCTAAATGTTTGGCGGCGTCCAGGATCTGCTGCTCGGTGGCCTCTACCCGCTTACCCCGGAATCCGCCACGGCTCAGAGCTGCCACGGCTGCCGCCGTATGCTCCCAGTCCGTTGTCCGGTAGTGGCCGATTTTGCCCTGTATGGCTCTAAAGATGGCTTTGGTATGGTGCGGCAGCTTCCACGTCTCGGGGTCGTCTTTGTCCCCCACGACAGCGAAAGCCTGCCAGGGTAAGCGGGGCAGACCCTGTTCGATTTTTGATTTACTCATAGTTGTCTCCTTCTCTGTGAGATTCTTCGCCTCGAGATTCTTCCCTTCACGGATCCTTCCCCTTCGCCTTCGGCTCAGGATCAGGATGACAACGGGGGCTATTCAGTGTTGTCTCCTTGATAAAGTTGTCCGACCTTTAGCTTTCGGCTCCTGCCGAAGCGTTTGAGCTGGCGGGTGAACTCTTTGAGTATGGCTGTTCCCCAGGACTGGTAATCTCTATCCGCCTGCTCTCCGCCAAAGCCCGCGGTGTCCGTCCTATACTGCGTCTGAGACAGCACGGCATAGGCGGCAGCTCCTTGAGCTAGCACGTCCTCAAGATAGGTGGGGACGGTGCTTGTGTCGACGTCCAGGGTGTGTAAGCAGCTCCAGTAGACATAGCAGTTCTCACCGTCTCCCCGGGCGTCTCCAATCAGGGTCAGGGTGTCTCCATAGACGCTGAACCTCTGAAAGCTCCTGGGGGTGCTGTCTACCGGAAACTCTACCCGGTCAATGGAGATCCTGTCCGAAATGCCTGACACTCCGGAAATATCTATCTCCCTGCTGCTGGCTGTGGTGGCAACGGTAGATTTCATTTCCCTGGGGCAATAGCGGGACAGCTCGGCTAGCGCTCTCTGGATAGCTCTCTCAATCTCGTTGTCCTGCCAGCGATAGTTTGCGTTGTCCTCGTCTTTCAGGTCTCGCCTGACCAGTGTAACCATGCTGCTCAAGTCCATGCCAGTTCACTCCTTCTATGAGATTCTTCATCCCGAGATCCTTCCCCTTCGCCTTCGGCTCAGGGTCAGGATGACAGCTTGGTGGTGGGGGGAAAAGCCGTTCGGCTCAATATTCAGCCCGCTTCTCCCCCTACCTGCTGGAGATGATGCCCCGGAGCGGATGCTCCAGGCTATCAGACCCTTCCCCTTCGGCTCAGGGTCAGGATGACAAAGACACTAGTCCTGGACGCCGATTAAAGCGGCTCTCTTTACCAGGGAGAAGTCCGCCACGCTGGTATACCACTTGATGCGGTTTCGGGTAGCGTCCTTGGTCTCCATCGACCCTATAGGCTCAATGGTAAGCCCGCCAGGCCCGGTGACGCCGCAAACTGCGCCTTCACCAAAGCACAGGGCGTAGATGGTGGAGCTAGTGGCGCCGGTGGTGGCTGTCTCCACGCTGCCGACCAGGGTATGGGTGTCCAGTATCCAGTCATTGATGCCGATGGCTATGCCGTTGTAGAGCTGGACGAACTCTCCCAGCTTGCCTTGACCGACCTCAAGGTTGTTGCCGGCGGCTCTGGCCAGGGCGTTTATCTTCCTGCGTGACCGGCGGCTCATCAGCAACAAATCGGGCTTCTGACCCTTTATGGCGTCGATGAGCTGGTCGAGCATGGCCAGGGTCAGGGTGGCGCCGGTAGCGCCGGCGGCTATCACCTGGCCTGAGGCGGCGAGGGTGTTTATGAGCAAGCGGATGCCGTCGAACTGGTTGGCATCGGCGGCTGAGCTGCCGTAGATAAAGGCTCGGTCAAACTCATGCCTGATTGCCTTCGCCGTCAGCTCGATGATGGCTGCCTCGATGTCCTGGACATTGTTCCTGGTGGACTTGATGTAGTTGTCCACATCGGCGTTCTGCCCCAGGATTTTCAGGGTAGCGGTGAGCTGGTCGAAGGTGATATTGGGACTGGTTGTCCAGTCGTCATTGGGCGCGTGCCATTCGGCTGAGGGGAGCGCTTTCTCCCTGTTGCAGGACTGCACAATTGACAGCAAAACTAATCATTGAAATTAGAGAGTTTCTAAGGCAACAAACCTACAGAACTGGTGAGGCCAGAGCAGCGGCGCTCAAAGCATATCGCATAAGTAGAAGGCGAAAAGAGGAATAAAATGGTAAAGAAACGGAGAAGGAACCCACCATCACGGAAGAAATACGAACAGAGTAACCCGACAATAAGTTGTCGGGTTACTCGACAGGTCTATGTTAGACTCCAAGAAATCAAAAAGGCAGAAGGTAAAAGCATGGCGGACATATTGAAAGCAGGCTTAGGCCTCTTTGAAGTGAAGCGAAGGGATCAAGAGGCAATAAGACAAGAAGCTTATGATAATGGTTGGGAGAAGGGGCTTAATGATGCCGAAGCCCTTTATGCGGTTACATATCGATGTAGTAACTGCAGGAAAAAGATAGTAGTAACAAGCGATGCGGAAAAGAGGGCCATAAGGGAATATATGCATGAGCACGGCTGGTCTCACAGTGATTGTAATAACCCCGGCATTTGACCGCTGCCCAAGCAATGACAGTTTAGGTACATGAGCAAAGCTTATTTAGAGATTGAAGAAGTAGATAAATTGAAGATGGCAGCAACCGCCAAATACCGAAAAGTAGACGGCCGGGAACTGAAGCGAATGGTACAACAAACTCTGGGATGAAGGAGTAAAAACAGATGGATCTTAGACCTATCCGAGGTGGCTTCGTTCGACCATTTGGATGTGGTTGGTTCATACGCGAGTTTCTCCTCGGACACGGTCCAGAGGGCAGCCCCAAAATGGACCCTCTGATTGGTGCCTGCCAGGAGGATATCTTCTACCATTACAAGAAAGCGCTTCACAAAGCCTATTGCGACGACGCCATCGCCTGGGAAAACGAAGAACGCATTCGAAGGGGTAAGCCTATATATACCGAGCAGGAATACGCTGAGCGGCTGGAACACCTAATGAGCCGCATCCCTTATAAACTGGTGAAGTGCAGATATCATTCATTTCAAAGGTATTTTCATTTGCTGAAGCAATTGGGATGGGTGGAGTTTACCGGCAAAGAAGAGCCAGCGTCAATGCAGGACTATTACCCGGAAGCTCCACCCCGCAGATATTACCGATTGATCGAAAAAGGGATCAACGCCCCTGATTATGAATGGTCAAATCCACAGCTCACCCTCTATCCCGAACGCCCCCTGGAGTACTTTAGAGAGAAAAGAAGGCAGCACAAGTATTCCAGAAGAGCTCCAACCTTAAGTCGCAAAAGTCAGCACCCGTATCTGCAATAAGATTCGGCGGCTGAAGCCTTCTCAAACCTATTCCTCCGACCCCTTAAGATCCCACTAGACAACATCACTTGTTGATATGCCCATTATATCCAGAGGGGGATTATCTAGCTAGGTTATCATCTATCCCTTTTGCTTATTTTGTTCAATAATGAAGCTGGCAAATACAAAGCACCTTAACAACCGAATAGCTGAAGTCCAGAGCCTTGCCTTGAGGCTAATAAAATGCCCTAGCCGGCATTAACAGAGCTAGGGCAAATCTAACACAGAAGGGAGTACCATCTATGCTAGACTGGAACAAGTATATCGAGATAGCAAGTAAGTTTCAATACAAGGCGAAGGCAGCAGACCAAGAGGACTTGAGGCAGAATATCATCTTGAGACTTGCCGAAGTGGAGATAAAGTATAACGGCAGTGGCGAAAGCCTTACCGAAGGCGGCATGGTGCGAGTTGCGAGCTTTACGGTGATGGCATACTGGCGAGAGATAATGAGGCTACCGCCGATAACAAGCCTCAACGGAAGTGTGGATGATGGCGAAGGCAATGAGACAGAGCTTTGCCAGATGCTAGCCGACGATAAGGCGATAGACGTTGAGGCTTGGCTTGATGCTAAACAGTGGCTATATCGAGCGCCGCCGAGACTGGTTAAGATAGCCTATAGAAAGGTAAGTGGATTGCCTCTTACCACTGCTGAACAAACGTATTTGAGTAGGCAAAGACAAAAAGAACTACTTTTGATGTAAGGTTTTGGCTCGGTTTTGGAACTATATAAGTGAGAGGGTAAAACCTCTTGCGGAGCGACTAACCGATGCCAGCGGATTGCGGGTCGGCAAGGCTCTGGACAACCGAATAAGGCAAAACCGACTTTCGAGACAAGGCTTGCTTTGGGCTTAAAGCATTGCCTTGCTTACTCTTTTTGTCTCTAGCTCTTTGAGGCTATCTCAAACGGTAGTGCTAGCGGATTGCAGGCTGCCGATAAACAGGCGAAGAGACAATGAGAAAGCAAGAGCAAAAAACAAAGTAATAATTATCTCGAATTGAAGGGAAAGTCTTGCCTGTTTCAGCAAAGCTGGACTGGCAAGGCAAAGCCAAAACCGAATAGCTGATATTATAGACAATCACAGGCAAAAGAGCCTCTGAAGTGTAGGGGTTCTTTTGCCTTTTTTTATGCCTTTCTCAGGGGTAGTCGGAGATTTCCGACTACCCCTTTTTTGTTCCTCAGCTTCTGATTTTCCCCCCTCAAACCCGACTGGAGCCCCGGAAAGCGCTTGCCTAGGGGCACAAGGATCACCGGGGAAAAGTCTCTAGCGGGCGCCAGAACCGCACTTCTCAGCCTATAGAAGTCCCAGTCTCTTGCCGTCGTTAATATCTGAGGTACTACACAACCAGAGCCAGTAACGGCAGGCGCAGTTGCGAGCCTATTTGACAAGCTCCACAATGTAACAGAAATGCGTTATAGCCGCTTGGCGGGGTTTTTCTCCATGGTCGGGAACCGCTGATGGCCATTTTGAAACGTTAGGACAGGCAAAGTGGGGATGACCTGTCTGTTTTTTGGCACCCCCGTGATTAACAGCTCACAACCCAACGAAACAATGACTACACTTGCACCATTGATTGCACAAACCAGGCTATTAGTATATGGAATAAGGAACAGAGATGGCTCCGGATACAATAGAATGGTATAGGAATTAGACACCAAATCTAAAGTAAAAGGAGTCATCGAATGAAGAATGCTGTAGCTAGTAAACTAAGGCAAATTCCCCAGGGATATTTGATAATAGGGGTTGACCCGCACAAAAAGACACACGCAGCAGTGTTAATAACTCAAGATTTTACTACTCATGCCAAGTTTAAGTTCAGTAATACAATGGAAGGTTTAGAGATGATGCTGCAGCGTACGAAGGCAGAAATGATAAAAACTGGTTGCCGTGGTGTCATATTTGCTATTGAGACTGGCGGCCATTACTGGCGTAATCTGGCCTACGTTCTTGATGAGAGAGGTATTCCATTTCACTTCATCAACCAGTTTACCTTAAAGCGGAGGAGAGAGGGAAAGGATCTCAATCGCAGAAAGAACGATTATCGAGACAGCGAGGTGGCAGCACAACTGTTGTGTACTGGTGAATTTACGGAGAGCAAGTTGCCTCAGGGAGTTTATGCTGAGCTACGTGCTGCTCACAATGCCTATCGACGGTTAATCAAAGAGAGGTCCAGGATAACCAATTTACTAAAAGGGCTGTTGGACTCACTTTTCCCCGAGTTTGCCACGGTTTTTGTAAACCCCTGCGCATTGACTGCTATGAGTGTGCTCTCTACGTGTGCCATTCCGAAGGTCATTTCCAGCATGTCGGAAGATGAGTTTGTAACCACCGTCAAAGCAGGACACCATGGCCGCCTTATGCGAAGGAAACTACGTGCCCTGCATCACACTGCCAGGACATCAATAGGCATTGAGTCAAGTGCACGGTCAGTATCAATGGAGATTTCATTTCTGGTTGAAAAGCTTAATCTCATTAAGCGACATACCCGTACCATAGAAGGAACCCTGGTGAGATTCGTGGATGAAACTGAGGAAGGTAAATATCTTCTTTCGATAAGAGGACTGAACTATATTGCTGTTGCTGGATTACTCGCAGAGATCGGTAGCTTTAAGCAATATAGGAATGCTAAACAACTCATAAAGATGGCGGGCAGTAACCCTACTGAGTCGGAATCAGCTGGTAAAAGAGGTAGTCATACCCCGATGAGTAAGCATGGGCGCCCTGTATTAAGATACTGCGCCTGGACCTCAGTTATTCCTATGTTGAGATTGAATTCTGATTTTCGTGCCTGGGCTAAAAAGATGCGAGAGCGACCTGTTCAAGCCAATCCTCTTAATGGAAGAGAGGTTGTAGGAGCATGTCTCAATCGTTTGCTACGCTTGTCTTTTGCCTTAGCTAAAAAACAAAGCTATTACCAAATGCCAGAGCTAGCTAGAACAGCAGTCTAGGAGGTGATATTATTGTATCTGGTGGGCAGGGAGACGCCGATCAGGCTTTTGGGAGCTCATTTGAGCAAACCCGTGTGCACAACATGGTGCCCCTGCCCTCCCGGTTAAACCCGTATGAGGTATGATGGAGCCTTCCATTGAGAAGTGACTCCGTATCTGAAAGCTAAATTGGGAGCCGGGAAGTAAAGAGGAATGGGGTCTGCCCGCCAGTACCTTGAAAGGATTTAGATCATCGGAGCCATTTGCGTAAAACAATATAGTATGTTGTTGGTTCGTCCAATCATATCCACCCAAGTGCTCCCCTCGTCGTGTCATTCTACATGCGCGGCACTGAGCCACATCATCATATTTGAGATGTTGGATATAAACCGTAAGCCTACCCCCACATTTCTTGCAGTCATGTACCTCAAAAAGTAATACGCTGCCGTCGGAGTAAGCGACCGACCAATGTAGGTATTCAGCCCCCTTCCATTGTTTGAGCTGGTATTGCAACTTGGAACGGCAGTGCGGGCATGAGAAGCTTGAAATCCTTGAGGAGTCCATATATACCTCTATAGGTTCGTATGCCAAGTTCTTAACAGGAAGCTTTAAGGAAACTTTGATCGCTGGAGAACTGATGAGTCTCAAGTGCCATAGAAATTTACGAAGTGCGGTGCGCTTTTCTACAGTCTGCTCAGTAAATTCACCTGTTTCTTTCTCTCTAGGGCTGCACATAGGACAGCCATACAATAATGTTGCAGAACTTGTACTCATGATTATCCCAAATTAGTATTAGCCTGCTTTTCGCAAGGCTTTAGATTCCACTATTTAGCCAAGAGAATTTATAAATTTTTCAAAATCTTTTTCTGTTAGCTGCATTGAGTCAATCGTATTTCTAATGTTTTGCACTTCTTCATCTGTTAACGAAACATCGTCTTCCAACTCAAAGGCTTTTTTATCTTTTTGTACTGTAGCCATCATCAGTTCAATAACAAAATCGTGTAACTCTCCCCCAAGTCTTCCCTCGGTACACTCGAACGCAACTCGTGTAACTTTCTCTGCAAGTTTTTCCGGAAAATGAGTTTTGAAACTTTCAAGATTACTAAAATTCAATTCATCGGCACCAACATATTCGGCAAATCCATTTTTAAGCCAAGAAAGATAGCTTGTCTTTCCACAATTTTCCAGAATATTTTGAAATGCATGATTTATAAGTGCGAGATTTTCCTTAACTTCATCTTGATTTTTAGGTGCTTTGAAATTAAAAAACATTACATGCAGAGCGGCATATCGCAAAACCCACAACTCTTTTTTAAGCTGTTCGTCCTTTAGATTTTGATTAGTTTTTTCTTGTATCCCCTTTATCTTAATAGCGATGTCTCCATCGGTGCTTAGAAGAAATTCTACATAGTGCTTGAGAAAAATATAAAACTTTCTTAATTTTTCTGCTTCTTTAGCAAAAACAAGTGCTTTCTTGACATTAATTTTACCGCCCCTGCTAGTTGCCGAGGGATTATCGTTTTTATGATTTGAAAACCAATTAGTAATATTCATAGACTTTGTTCCTTTTGACTACCCTCTAACGATTGTACCACCTCTTAAATTAGTCCTACAAGCACTGCCTTTGTCAAAGTTGTTACACAATGTTAACAAAAGTATCCCTTTTGAGGCGCGTTGTCGAGGTAGGGTTAAAAATACAATACGCTATTTCGTGCAACCCGGTTCAATAAAATGCAATAACGTTACGGTCTAGAGGGCTTCGGTTGGGAATCCCAATTAAGTGTGTTCGAAAATCATATTCAGATTGAAGGCCGTTAACACTGAGCCTGCCGTTGAACTATACCTCAATCGTTATTTCCCTGCTGGAGACAAAACGAAATATCGGCTACCAATATACCCTAAATACCGTTCATCTACCGCAGGCAAGGCTCGAATACTCTTGTATAACTCGTGGTAAGTCATGGTCCTAAAATCAACTTCACATTTAATGTAGTCATGGAACCTATTGATTTCCTGATTATGCTTCCTTGCCTCTTCGGTAGCACAATCAAACCATAGATACAGCAGGGTAAAACCATTTGGATTGTAGTGATATGATAAACCGAGGATGTGCTTTATCAACTGAGGTGCATCTAAATACTCATACCTGGTTTTTTTACCTTCTTGCTCAAGTATTTCTACGGCTAGTTCTTGGCACTTATCAAGACGTTGCCACAGCTTTGCTTGTGCTAAGTATTTATCCATATTGGTGTGATTTCGTTGTGTTCTCTTTGTCACCTGATGCGGTTCCATGAATTTGGCTTCAATCGCAAACGGCTTGACTTTTTCTCCACTAAACTCAATATCTAAATGGGATGTCCCCAAATTCCCAATCTTATGGCGTCTCTCAAAAGCCATATCATTTATGCCTGCAGGAGCTCCACAGGCTCTCGCCACTTCTGAAATCCTATTGGCTTGTCTCCAATACTCAAAAACATTAACTACCAGAGCCGATGACGAATATAATGCCCTCATCTTACTGTCCAGTTCCTTACCCCGGCCAGCATTGTATTCATCTAGTGTTCGGGAGGAGAGATTCCTTAGATATAAATTATCAGCCAAAGCATATGTATAAGCTTCCTTGTCCGTATCACTCGACTTCTCATAACCTATCCCCATTTTGTCAGCCCATGCTTCTTGCTGCTCTAGTATCATTCTGAATGTTGTATTAATTCTCATTCTTATCCTCCTGAAGATAATATGCTTCGTTTAATTCTATATACTAATTATAAACCGTCTGGAATTCTTGTCCGTGTAGTCGCTATGGCATCAGGAAAGAAGGGCGAAATCCCCTATCCTTCCCTGCTTCTCCAAAACTAACAAGATGAGTAATAGTGAATTGTTGCGCAGTTTTGGGTGTATTAGTCTTATGGAGTCCTAGTCTGACTCCCAAATCGTTTATCCCAACAGTTACGGCAGATAGGGTGCGTTCCTGTTACGTAATTACATTCACTACAAATATGTTGCCCACATCTGGAGCATCTATTCACTGCATCACGGCCCTCGTGATAAAAACACCCCGCCACATCTTGCTTTCTGGGAATTTCTACCACCTCTTCCTTTGCTTTAGCTTCCATTTTGACCGCTGGCTGCTGTGGCGCAATACCCAGGTCAGCACCACAACGTCCACATAATTTCCAGTCAGGTTGGTTGCCATCCCAGTCGCAATTAGGACATTTCTTGCCCATTTTGTTCTTTTTTCTCCCTACCTATTACATTGGACAGACTATGCTGGTTTTTCTTCCCTAATTCTCACCGTGTGCCAGTTCCCTGCCCTGATTATCTCAACTATAGCAACCATAAAATGTCCGACGACGCGCTTCATCAATGGGTGTTAGTCTAAGTCCATTGCACGAACTACAACGAAGATATCAACTTGTCATCATGGACATATAGATAGTCAGTGCAATCAGAGCACTCACAATAAAGACAATGCTACAAATTATCACCAGCCGTCTGATAGTTTGCCACATAATTAATGCAGGTCCTCTTGATAAGATCTCTTTGCAGTCTTGCAGCGCCTCCTGAAACAGCCTGTTGTCAGGATCGTGTTTTAGAGCTTGCTGCCACAAATGCTGGGCTTCCTCGATTTTGCCTTGTTGGGCGTACACTTTCGCCAGCAGGTCGAGTGTATCACTCTGTGATTCTGAGTCCGCGATAAGCGGTGAAAGCAAATCTTCAGCCTCCTTGAATCTTCCTTTTCGTGCCAATGATGCTGCCAGGGCAATAGTCACCGACTCCAGTAAAGATAGAGAATTGCTCCCTTCTCTCAGAGTCTTCGTTCTGATATCATCCGCAGAAATATCCATCGCTGGTACCCGCTTAGCACACACTTCTACCTCCTTTACCAAACAAAGCTATTGGAGCTTTATTATCCCACTGCCGTAACTCCTGGCATTCTCCTGTTCGCTCGGTGGGAGCAGATCAATCAATTGGCGTATTGCTGCCTTCAATCCATCAAGATCATTGGCATCTATGGCGCGCCGTCCCTGAGAAATCAGTCTTTCTGCCAGCACGCTGTTGGTCATAAGGTGGATTTTACCTGCCAGATTATCTAACCAGCCAACCCAGAACCAAGGTTGCTCCATTATTATCGGGAATATTAAATTACTGAGTTCACCCACCTTTAGATGAAGAAGATCCGCATTGTGGGAGTAAATGTGCTTTTCAATCTCTGATTCCAGGGTACTGAACTTGTTCTGGTCAGCCTGGCTGCCGTGCTCTTCTATGATATGACGAGCACTCGCAATATATTTCTCGGTTTCAGAGACAAGAGCTGGCCACTCTAGTTCATCTTCGATACTATCTAATGCACTTTTTAGATTCAGAAGTTCCTTCTGGCACTTCTGGCATTCGTCCACGTCAACTTCGGCAGCGGCTAAGCTTGTTTCCACATTACCCAGGATTTCATCCATCTGAGCCTCTTGGAGAAATTGCTCACCCTTTGAGCGAGCCACAGCCCGCATTTTCCCATCGAGTTCCTTCATTCGTTCCTTTTCTTTCTTGAATTCTCCCGCCAGTTGTTTGGGGTCCGGATCCTTTCTTAAACCCGGTTCCCACTCAAATTCCTCATCCAAAATAGGAATATAGGCTCTGGCGAGCATCTGTTGGGACTCATCGATCTCAATGATGACCTCAACCTCACTACCAACTGGCACATCACGATGGATACTCCCTCCAGGCACCTGTATTTCCCCAACCTGTAGATTCCTGTCAGCGCGCCTGGTATTTTCTCCTTGGACGATGGGTATCTTGAGAATAGCCCCGTGCTCCCCCTTTTTGACTGCCACGGTACTTCGGAATATGCCGTCTCTCTTTTTGCTTTTAGCTGGCAGCGTCTGGCCTTTCTTGATTAAAGGATGCATCTCGCCATTGGCAAGAGCCACACCCAAGGATATCTGCAGGATTTGTTCCGAGACTGTAGCACCGACGGTATACGTAAATCTATCAGGAATGGTTTCACAGAGCCTCCCTTTGTCGTCTCTGAGTTGGATCAAGAACTCATTGGCACACCCTTTTTGGGCAAATACGTTCGTAATAAATGTGCCATTGTCGCTTAATTTGATCTTGCCACTTTTCCAAGGAATTCTCTCTTCCACACTAAATTCGATCGTGAAGTCCTTTACCGGCTCTCCCTCCTTTGCCACGATCTTGCCACCTATCATGGGTTCAAGGTCAGTCCCTATTGCTTCGTACTCCAGTTCCACTATGTATTGTCCGGATGTCAGTGAGCTTTTGCGGGTTACGCGTCGTCTTTTCTGAGTCCCAGCAAATATTGCAGCACCTCGTGCCACGACGGTTAAGGGATCCACCCCGAATTCCAGCGGAATCCCAAGCTCTTTGGTGAGGATCTCCCTCAACAGAGGTGTCAAGGTAGGCCCCCCTACTAAAATAACCTTTTCAATATCGCTAGAGGAAAGACGCTTCTCTTTCATAACTTTTTTACAGATACTGACTGTTTTCATGATCAATGGTTCTATTAGAGGCTCAATTTCAGCGCGTTTTAGTTCATATTCAAACCTTATCTCGTTATCCTTGTCATCTTTCGTCTCCAAGACGTAAAGGTCCTCCCTCTTGCGAGAAAGGTTTATCTTAGCCTCCTCAGCATCCCATTTGAGGCGCTGTAAAATTGTATTCCACCTGGCATTGCCGCGGGCAGAATCGGGGAAGGAGTGTTGTCTTTTCAATGCTGGTGCAAGTATATTGGCCGCAATTGCCCTATCTATGTCTTTACCTCCCAACATTGCGTCTCCCCCATGATTCACCACCCGTATTTGGCCGTCACGATACTGTATGATAGCTGCATCGAAGGTGCCGCCTCCGAGGTCATAGACCAGCCAGAAGACGCGGTCGCTCTCGCTTTGGAAACCATAAGCCATTGCCGCAGCTACAGGTTCTTGAATGAGCGCAGTATAGGATAACCCTGCCAATTCCGCCGCCTTCATAGTTGCTTGGTTCTGGGCGAGGTCAAATATAGCTGGTACCCCGATAACAGCAGCTGTGACTTCTTCGCTAGTGCGCTGTTGTACATCACCTCGCAATTCTTTCAATATCTCTGCAGAGAGCTGCTCCGGACTCATCTTCTTACCACTGGAGGGGAAATCGAGGAGTTGTGATGTGCCCATCTGGCGTTTGAACTCAGCTTTTGTGTCCGGATCGGCGTCTTTCAGCCGGTTCTTAGCCTGCTGCCCTGTGTGTACCCCTCCCTTGCCATCAATCCAGACCACAGAAGGAGTATATTCCTGACTTTTATTATTCTTGAACACCTCAGTCCCGGTACCTTTCAAGACGGCGATGGTGCTATTGGTTGTGCCCAGGTCTATGCCGAAATCAATTGTTGCCCTTGCCATTGTCTATTCACCTCTTCTTTCGTAGACTCAGATGCTTTATTCAAGCCTTATTTGCTGGATGTGTTGGGCATTGTATCTTTCTCTGGAGTGCCCACTATCACCTCGCCAATTCGTATTATCTTGTTCTTGTAGTGGATAGTTGGTTTAACGGTCTCGATAATTTTCGCTCTTGAGAGCTCCGGCACAGGTTCATATGCAATTACACGTAATCCCATGCCATCATCATATATTTGACCAGTGTGGTCTCTAATTTCAATGTCGCCTTGGCATAATATGTCACTTGCTGATTCGATGTCTCTTGAGGCCCTTCTAAGCTTCTCATGCGGATCAATTTCTGCAGCCGCTCTTTTCTGTAGTCTCCATATAATGATCCCTATCTCCCCTACCAGTTTCAATAAGTCTACTTGTTTATCGTCATCAGTAACAGTCTGCTTATCCTTACTGCTAAGTAAACTCCTTAAGCTGGCAAGCAATTTTGACAAATCTGGCCAACCACGGTCATCGATTCGGAATGACTTCGGGTATGAAAGCTGCCTTAGACTCTCCAGCATGGTTGACTCTCCTTGCTTTATTGAACGTTCGGCGGTTTTTCTCCTACTGTCCAGCCTTCCAATTCGCCCTTTTTTACCATAGGAAATTGATTGCCGAATAATTCAGACTTAAATCCTATTGTAAAAAGTCGCCCCAGAATCCAGCCAATCCCATAGCCGACACCAACACCCAATGGGACAGTAAAAAGGCCAACATCAGATTCACACCCTCCTAGACCAATCAACCCTCCCAATGCTGCGAAAAGCCATTTCATGACGCCGTGCACTTTGTGAGCTGATTTGCATTTTCCACATCTTGGAACTGGCAATTTTAGAGTCCGGTATTGAACTTGGTTACCAACATGACGAACATCACCATACATTTTTACCTCGTGGACTGCTTTATCATCCCCAGGGCGTTTTTTACAGAACCAACACCTAGTATAATCCCTGACATATTCCAAGTTGGTTTTTACAGTGTCAAGGTTTTCGTTAATGCGTTGCCTAGTTGACTCACTTGCTGCGATTTGCATTGCCTGGGACAACATTTGTGGTAATGGTGCCAAGTTTTCAGTTTTATTGCCGAAGACAATCGCCGATCCCAGAATGCATAATGCCACTTCATCATGTGCAGCCTCCAGTATTGGATGTTTGGACGGCAGAAGCGTATCAATAGTCAATAGCAGGGGAGAAGACTGTGCGAGAACTTGGCGTGCCACTTGTTCTCCCTGCTCCGGGTCTTTGGCAATGTCTTTTTCCGCGTTCGCACAAATTATCTTGACCTGTTCGTGTATGGGGGTCGCCTCCTTGCTTATTGCCCTATCAAACACAACATTTCCGAAACCAGAATTGCGCATCAGGCCGGTTTGAGACCAGGCTTCATCTCGATTCCCATTTTTTGCAGCTCGGGAGGCAAGAGTGGCATTTATTGAGAGTAACGCGGAGGGTAACCCTGCCCGTATGCTCCTGACAGTGTCTGATGTGAGTCTGGGATCATCGAGTTCAAGAATCCGCTCACTCAACCGCTTCCAAAAGCCATCATAGTCCACTAAAATTCGCCACCTGTCCAAGGCTGCTTTCCAATATTCCCATTTCTGCTGTGCTTGTTCTGCTGTGAGTTTTCTTTGCACCAGAATTTGTTCCAGGTCCAAAGCCAGGAGATGATATAATATGGCTAGGTTGTGCATCGATACGTTTGCTTCGCTGCCTTGCATCTCACGTTGACTCCAGATTGCAGCCGCATTCTGTAAGTCGCCATGTTTCAATATGTCTAGTGCCTCGTCCATATCTGCAGACGCGCCAAGACTAAATGGCCAGAACCAGAACATTTCGTCGACAAGGCGCGATTCTGGGTCGCTTAATCGCTGTGCTGCCGTTCGCCTGGTTTCACCATCGGGTGGTGGATTCAGCGGTAGAATGCCCCTTTCCACTGCCCCACTGTTGCCCAGTTTCTCTGTGAGATCAAACTTCTGTACTTGGGCGGAAATTTCTCTTGCCGATGCTGTTACAGGGACCTCCAATATTCGGAAAGCATTGATACGATAAATGTCAGGTCGCGCCATTTCCAACAAGAGCTTATCTTCAACGCTCCCGATATTCTGCCCTGACCCAAGATGATGTTCGCTCATTTTCCCTGCTGATTCCTAGCTTGACCGCAATTACCTATAACATGATTCCTCGGCGCCACAGTGTCAACTGATATTCATACTTCTCCCGAAATTCAGGGGAGTTGGTTAGAGCCTCTTCCATAAGATCAGCAGCTTCTACTAGTTTACTCGCATCCTGAGATAGTTCTAGCGCGCTGCTGAGCAATTCTTCTGCTGATAGTCTGCCAGTTTTAACTTGAGATTGAAGCGCACTTTTATGTTCGTCTGCACTTGGACCTCTCTCTTTGAGGTTTTTTGTCTCTGTTGGCTTCCATGGAGTCAAGTCATTTAATAGCGACATAGCGTCAGGATAACGATCAGACGGTTTTAGCGCCAGGGCACGTGCAAGAATAGAATCCAATTCTGCATTTACTTGGATATTGAAGCGGCTTGCTGGTATCAATGGGCGCTTCCAGCATTTTCCGCCCGAGAAATCCATCAAATCGACTATTGGAAAAGGTAGACGATCAGTCAATAATAGATAAAACGTGACCCCAACAGCCCAGACGTCGCCAGCACAAGAATCGTAGTCTGAAAGGAACTCAGGAGGCTTGAATGCGGGAGTCCCTGCCGCGCTTGCCAGTAGAGTAAGTGGGTTTACATGTTTGGCTAAACCGAAGTCACCTATTCGAATCCGTAGACCAGCAGGATCATAGCCGACCAATATGTTTTGGGGTTTTATGTCACGGTGAACGATCGGTGGTTGTTCAGCATGCGCGACAGCTAAACCCGTGCAAATTTGCTTAAGGATTTCTAGAGTATCAAGAATAGGGATAAAACTAGTGTTATGAGATTGCCAGAAAGTCTCCAAACTGCCTCCGGCAACGTATTCCATTGTAAAATAACCGCAGCTTCCAGCCTTGGTTTCTAAAGTGCCCGCATCAAAAACACGGATAATATTGGGGTGACCAATTCTTGATAACATAATGGCCTCTCCCAGTTTTTGCTCAACTTCGTGCAAGGATAAACTTGGTGATTTGAAGACTTTCATAGCTTGGCGGCCGAGGAATTTGTGCTTAACGCGGTACACCTCTGCGAAAGCTCCTTCACCTAGGAATCGGTCTATCTCATACACATCACGGATTAGTTGCCCCTCTTCCAGCAACATAGATATTCACCGCCTCATTTGATCAGAATTGGAACTGCGGGACGTGTCATTCACTTTGCAGACTCTAACGGAATACCAGAATTGACAGTCGTTCCTTAGTTTACAGCGCAAAATCACCGCTCTTTTCACCCGAACATCTCCCCAGATTATTATAGACTGCCAATCTCCCAATGGCAAAGCGGATGCTCCTTGACTTAGACGTCGGAGGTCTTAACTAGCCTTGGCTTTGCAAAAGTCAGTATTGTTACCACAAGAGGAAGGATGTTTTATCCCGAGATACACGATTCAGACAAGTGTTCAACAGTTCTTATATTATAACTGGGCTGGTTTTTTAGGGGGCAGATCACCAGCCCCTGCAATGAAATACGCTACTATATGTTATGATGTGTATATTAGAGGACACCACTTTACGGAATGAGCTAAGACAGATGAGTGGCAAACACCTACGCAAAAGAGGCGATGCAGTTGTGATTAGGCATGGCAAAGTCCTATTGGTCAAGGATAAGGGGGCACACCGCTGGTCTCTCCCGGGTGGAGGGGTGCACAAAGGGGAACGCTCATCTCAGGCCGCCGCCAGAGAACTGTATGAGGAGACGGGACTGAGAGCGAAGAAGACAACGTGGCTAGGCTCGTTCAAAAGTGCTGTGACCAATCATAGGGCGTACCTGATTGAGGCCGAAGGCCACGTACACCTCAAGAAGGGGGACGAGCTTAAATCGTATATGTGGTGGGACATGAGGAGTCCGATTGGCGTGTTTGGGCATGTCAAGGTGATCTTAGGTTACTACCAAAAACACTGAGAATAGGCTCATATCCATCCCCAACAGTTCTTCATTTCCTGACTAGGCAGTTGCCAGAAAGAATCGCCGATTATAACCGGTAAGCCGGCCCAGACGGCTGAAATAAAATTCTCTGCACCTGCGCATATTACCACTGGACAATTTCAATCTCCTCGACCACACCCATATTCTCCCACATTACTGACCAGCCGGGCTCGGGGAATATGCTTTCTGGAATATACTGCTTGCCGACCTGGACGTCAACAGTTTTGTCCGCGTTACCGCCCTGGTTTGCAGACAAAGAGGACGTGCAATCTATGTAGACCAGGCCCTTGTCTGTTGTCTGAAATGCATTCAGTGCATGGCCTCCACTTGTGGAATAGTAGGAGCAGGGCCCCAGTATTACTGTAACGAATGCAGCACTAATACCTGAGGCCTCGGCATTGTTATGAAGCATCTCGGCGAAGTCACCACACACAAATGTGCTGTAATTGTATAGTTGCTTGTCTGTTTTATCATTGGCGAGGAATGCCTTAAGCTCTGCCCACGAGGGATTCGTGGCATCCCGGTTGTTGTGTAAGGTTATCATGTGCCCATCCGCCCCTACCAACACTCCCCCCTTTATGTAGACATGTTCTGTGCCACTTACTTCTTCGGTTGCTTCTGGCTCGGCCGCTTGCGACTCAGTTGCTCCTTGTTGGGATGTTGATTCTTCGGTTATTTCTTTATCGGTCAAACCTGCTTCCGCAACTTTAAGGTCTGTTCTCTCTATATAAGCGTCAACGGTAGCGCGGAATTGGTCTTCCTCGGTTGAGAACGCACTGAGTACGCTATCTCTCACATCGGTTGGGGATCTGATATTCAGGTATGCACATGAGACTATAATGAATAACGCTGAAATGAGTACAACCATGAATGTCCTGGCAAAACTCAACCTGCGCCGCGAGAAAGAGACTGCGCCCCAGGCTATGATGCTTATCCCTATGAGTGAGAAGATGATGCCGGCGGTTAAGTTGATGTTGCCGCTTATGAGGGAACAAACCATAGTCACAACGATGGTGGTAGCGGCCAGAACTGACAGGAGTACCAGTGCCTTTGTGAGTGCTCTCCCTGTCGATACGAGCGGGCGTGGAGTGTGGTAGCGTAGCTTTCTCTGGTATTTGCCGGTACGTGAGTTACGCCGGTATTTGAACGACTGTCCTACCAACTGACGCCTATCCAGGTCTCTGCTCCTGCGTTTCACCCAGCTTGGTAGGTGGTCGAAGTCTATATCATGCCACTTGCGGTCAGCAACCCAACGCTTGGCCATTTCTTACTCTCTACACGTGCCCTAGGATAGACTTGTTGCAAAAGGCGGCGATTGACTCGTCCTTCCATGTTGCACTTCACTGTTCACCCGAATATGTTTCTGATTTATTTGTAGCCCAGTGATTTTGCTTCTTTGAAAGCTTTTTCTGCATCATTCTTATAACCTAGCTTATCAAGCGATAATCCCAAATTATGCCATACGGATGGTTGATTTGGGTTCAATTGTAAAGCATTATTACAGGATTCTATGGCGTCCGAATACCGACAAAGAGCATGTAATGCTGCTCCTCTGTTTGCCCAAGCTTCAGTAAAATTACTATTTAAGTGAATGGCTGTATCGCTAGCATGTAAAGCGTCAAGATATTTCTCCATAGTTAAGAAAACACAGCTTTTTCTTGACCATGCGTCCGCAAAATTCGGATTCAATGATATAGCTCTTTCGCAGGCATCAACTGCTTCGTTGTAAAGACCTAACCCAGCATATGCCTTGCTCATGTTGTGCCATATTGCAAGATGATTTGGATTTAAACTCAATGCATTTTGGTAAGCTAATAAGGCATCGGCGTATTTGTCTAGACTACACAATGCCGAACCTTTATTTTGCCATGATTCCCATGAACCTGGATTTAGTTTCAATGCCATGTCATATGCTGATATAGCCTTTTCATAATCACCAAGCTCATCATAAATCATACCTAAGTTAGACCATACACCTGCGTGTCTTGGATTCAATTTCATGATTTTCGCAAATACTTTTAAAGCCTCTTTGTATTGGCCAATCTCATACAGCGCCTGACTCTTATCACATAGGGCATCGAAATGGTTCGGCGCTAGCTTAAGAGCTTTATTAAAAGCCTCGATAGATTCATTATAATGCTTAATATTTAATAGGATCTTGCCTTTAGCATTCCATGCACCTGGATCCTTTGAATCTAATTGCAAGAGTGAATTATAGGCTTGCAATGCTTCGTGATACTTACCGAGCAAGTCCAATGCCTCAGCCTTATTATGCCACGCTTCTTTGTGCTTCGGGTCCAATTCCAACGCCTTGTCCCAACAATATATAGCCTCATTAACTTGACCAAGGCTAACGAGTGAGACGCCCTTGCAAACCCATACTTCGGCAATTCCCGGGTATAATGAAATAGACGCATTGAAAGTGGTTGCTGCCTCAGCCCAGCGTTTTTCACGCATAAGGGCTAAGCCTTTCAGGTGAAAGTCCTGCGCCTGTATTTTATTCTTCATTTCTGAAAGTTTGTCATTCATAATTTCACTGAACTCTCACCAACCGCAAAGCCGTGACGGCATTATCCGATGCGCGGTCTACAATCTTTCCAACTCGCCAACTACACAAACCTCGTCGGTCCATCTGCCTCTGTAATCAAACCCTAGTTGTGATAGCGCACTAGCTACGTAGTCGTTCCAATTGTATCCCCTTTTTAAGTTCATTATCAGGTTGTTTATCCATGATTTCTGAGGCTCACTGACCTGCCCCCAACAATTATACCACTTGTTAAGTTAGTCCCATAAGCGGTGGAGATGCCCCCTTTTCTGTACCACCCATAATGCGAGTTTCGTGGGTTTTCAACTAACTGCTTGCAAAAGTTTAACAAAAGTTAACTAAGTTTTTACCCCCGCTTAGAAGATCCCACATTTATTTGACTAGCAGTCAATCAGCGCGATCCGGGAATAACAATCTAGTCGAGTGTTACCCGAACTTAACAAAATGGTAAAATGCTGTCGTAGATTGGTCCACAAGGAATATACATAAAGAGAACCCCGAAGTATTTTTAAGTAAGCAGAGGTTTTGAAAGTTTGAAAGACGAGCGAGCAGAAAGGAAATCCATATACCTTATCGGTGATACTCATTTCGACCATGCCAATATCATCAAATATTGCAGAAGGCCATTTGCTAATGTTGAGGCAATGAACAAATTTCTGATAAGGAGCTGGAATGTCACGGTCAAGGACAGAGACACAGTATATTTTCTAGGTGACTGGGCTTACGGAAGAAGATCAAGGTCTGCAGGATACTGGGTCAGACATCTTAACGGGCACATTTTCTCTGTAAATGGAAGCCACGATAGAGGAGCAAAAGGCACAAAATTCAGAGTATTACATTATGCAGGGTATAGCTTTTTGCTTATCCATGATCCAAGTGAAAAGCCTAAAGACTGGTACGGCTGGGTAATCCACGGACACGTACATAATAACTCCCTGAAAGACTATCCATTTATCAACGGCGAGAGGAGAACGATTAACGTAAGTGTGGAATTAATAGACTATAAACCTCTCAATATTGATTTCTTATTGGCGCTTAATATAGATTCAATAAGAAGGATGAAAACATCACGCGATGCACCTGAAAGATGGGAGGCACCGTTTTGATGTCACTGACCTGCCATAGATACCTATTATCAAACGAGACTGCTCACCATTGACTTTAAAGAGCTTCATGGCCATGCACTGGAAATTGTGATAATTTTGCAGCTTGCAGTTGGCTATTCTAATGAACAAGTTTCCAGAGCTACAAAACTTCGTTCACGCTCTAATTTAACCGCCAGGAGTTTTGAGTTTCCTCTCGTACTTGCCCGTATACCGGTTCTTTCTATAAATGAAGGTCCGGGCTACTAGCTGCTTGCCAGAATTGATCACTTTGATTCTTTGTTTGACCCAATCGTTGAGGTCTTTATAATCTATCTCACGCCACTCACCAGGTCGGACTGAAGGTTGTTTCGGGAGAGATACCATGGGACTTGTTTTTGGCTTAGGCTCAGCAGGAGATTCAGGAGGTTTTGGTGAATTCAAAATTGTGTCAATGTCCTTGACTAGCTTAGGTAAATGCTTCTCAAGAGGTTGCGGAAAAGCATCGAAAAAGAGCGCTGTTCCTATCAAAAAAGCCAGTTTATTCGGCATCCTGTCTTCAATACGTACAGGAATCCTGATTATCTTTTGTGTCTTGGCTATGTTCATTTCAGCTCTTACTGATTCTGATTCATCCGCCTGAGCTGAGAAAACCAGCAGAAATATTCTGCTTTGGCGAATAGCTTCACCTAACTGAACATCAAAATCAACACCGCCGGGCAGATCAGTGCACATGAAGCACTTAACTCCATTTTCTGTCAAATAGGAGCGAATGCGATCAGCAGCTATCTGATTCTTGAAGGCAAAGCTAATGAAAACGTCGTGGCTCATGGCAGTATTTTGCCAGCTTCATCGGCAGTTTGCAATATGATGTGCATTTCAGGTCACACGTTTCGTCAAGTTGTTCAACAGGAGATTCAAAAACCGGGATAAGCGGACTACGTACCTTTTCCCCCATGGTGTAGCTGTGCTTGGAGTTCATGGTATTTGTCGATATATTCGTGGATCGCTATCACCACGGCGGCATGGCTCCAGGTCAGCGGTGATGCACTGAGCGGAGCACAGTTGTAGGGATGAACCTGTTCGGCAATAACACCACTTGGGAGAGCACAGTGTTTAGCCCAGGTGAAGATTTGGAGGGCTGGCTTTAAATCGTCTATCGATTGAGCCCTAGCAATATGGTATTGTGCTACCCACATAGTGCAGATAAACCAGGGGTTACCGGGGACATTGGTGATGTCCTGACTGATTTGCTGATAACAGTCATTCTCATAGCGGGCGACCCCTCCCACCTCAGTCTTGCACCAAAGCCTGTCTGTAAGTGCCGCCATCGTGCTCTCAATCAGGGGATCAGTAGCTTGGAGCATGCCGAAAAGAAAAGAACCGCAAATGCTGCTATCGATAGTGTAGTCCGGCTCCACCACACCATCAGCGTCAACCGTGATTGAGCGCAGGAAACGTCCCAATTTCTTGTCAAAAAGGTACTTAATAGCAGCCTCTTTTATCTCAGCAGCCGCCTGACGGTACTGCTTCGTGAGTGTCATCTCGCCGAATATTTCCGTGAAGTTGGCCGCAGCTTGTAGGCCTGCCCAGACCGCAGCAACTGTAAAAGAGTGGATGCCACGGCGTTCCTCCCAAAGGTCATATGAAGGTGCTGGAAGGTTCGTATGAGGCTCTCTATAGCTAGCCATAAAGTCGGCAGCGTTCTTAATCAGCGTTTCATAAAGGGAACGGATGTGCTCTACATCGTGGAACTTATCATAGTGGTGCCAGAGGCTGTATATTACTAAAGCAGTCTCATCCTCTTCAATTGGCAGTTGCAGCTTGCCCTCCTCGTCTGCCCATGGCATCCATTGGCCTGCCAGAGATCCATCAGCGGTATACTTGTGAAAGAGATAGCCTTCACTGGTAATGATATTAGCGCAAAAATTGAAGAACTCGCGGCTGACTTCATCATAGTTGGCCATGTCGAGGGCCTTGGCTACGAAGGCGCCATCACGACCCCACACATAAGAATAGGTGTCCCCCAAGACCTCGATAATGTCGGAGTCAGTGCTGGCGATGATAGCACCACGGTTATCGATCTGCACGCGCATAGTGATCAAGCTGCGTCTGTACAAATCCAATATGGGAGCCGGCAGATCGGTAAAATCTTGCGATTCCTTATTCACCCAAGCTCGCCAGTAGTCTCGGGTGCGCGTGATGAATGACTCAGGGCCACGTTCGTGGACCAGGGCATTGAGGTCATCGACTTCGTGGAAGCGGGTACTGGCCGCCAGCCAGTGGTACATGGTTGAGCTTCCTCCAGCGGGCACAGTCTTGTCATAGAGCCCGATGACTCCCTCAGCGAACCCACATGTAAGAGGTACCTTCGCCAATTGGCCGTCTTCGGCATCGTGCCGGGCACTTAGCTTATCTTCTGATTTTGTGCTTCCGGTTGTCCAGTCATCAATGCCAATCCTTCCATTTACCTGGCCACCTGCCAGGAAATAACGCTGCTCCTTGTACATCACCAACGCGCTCAGTCCTGGGTGGTAGTAGATAGTATCGCCTATTTTGCTGCCTAGAATCCGTAGCTCATAATGGAAGAATAGACGTACGTCGCGGGGGTGGTCTCGTTGATTGGCTATATCAACCCGCCTGAAAAAGATGTCCCTGTGAAAATCCACAAGGTCAGAAAAGGTTAGGGTAAGCCCTATACCAGGATTAGCGGCAGTAACACTGGTTACCAGAGTCTCGCTTTCATAGGTCATTTCCTTCCGCCACTCGGGGCTGTCAATCCATGCGAAGCTTCCGTCAACCCAGATGCCAGTGCGTGATACACAGCCTCCGGCATGGTTCTCCTTGCCGATATAGGGATAGTAGATATCCCGTATGTTGTAATCAGTATCGAAACTGATGAGTAGGTTGCCATTGCCTACAGGTACGTCTCTAGGCATCTTAGTTTTGGATTATTCTCCTCTCTCGGTATAATACACTTTTATAGACCTCTAGGGTTTTCTGAGATGCTCGATCGTGTGAAAGTCTCTCTGTAGTCTCTCGGGCACGCTCGGCAGTAGCCTTTCTAAGTCTGGCCGATTTAATACAGTATTATAGACCTCCAAGGTTTTCTGAGCTACCTGATCCCATGAGAATTTTTCTGCGGTTTCCCTGGCACGCTCACCCATGGTCTTTCTAACTTCAGTATTTGAAAGCAGCAACTCGATTTTTGCTGCCAGTTCATTGATATCTCCGGGCTTGTCCAATAGAAAGCCATCAACCCCGTCCGTAATGAAGTCGGCTGCTCCTGCCAGGCGTGTGGTTACTACAGGCAGTCCACTGGCCATAGCTTCGGTAATTACCAGGCCGAAAGGCTCATATATGGTAGGAAAGACGAATACGTCACTGGCTGCATAGTATTCCCAGAGTCTACTGCTATGCGAAACAAAGAACATCCTGTCCCTCACCTGTTCAAGCTCCGCAAGGCGACCGTAGTACTCCTCGTCGCCTCTACCAATAATTATAAGTTTGACGTTTCTTTCCGAAAGCAGTGGAAGTGCTTCTATGATATACCGAACTCCCTTCCTTTCCCAATCACCTCCAGCGAACATCAGTAATAGATCACTACGGGATACACCATGCTTTTGCCTGATCTGGCCTCTATAGAGCAGCCGATTAGTCGGGTGGAATTCGAGAGTATCTACTCCATTAGGGATTACGATGATGTTTTTGGTGGCGGCATCACCGTAATGACGGGCAAACTCTTTTTGCATAGCCTGAGAAACTACAATACACGCTTTAGAGCTGCTGCGGCTAATTATCAGCCTCTCAACAAAGCATAGCAGGCTGCGATACAGCCTGTGGTCCAGGGCTTTCAGTTTTTGCCAGACACTCCTGCATGGTATCTTAATTATGTTAGCTTCTTCGAGACGGCGGCACTCCCTCTCACAGAAATGAGAGGTGATAACGTTTGAAGAAAAGGCAGAGTCATACCCTGTCGAATGGATGATGTCAAAGTCTGTTTTTCTGAGGAGGGAAAGAGCGGCAAGGAGTAAGGTACTGGATACCAGGAAAGTAATGTGTACCAAAGACTTGGGACATCTGAGTGCTGGCACCTTATAATGCTTAACTTTGAGTAAGTCAATTCCATTTATAGTATTAGAAAAAACCGAAACCTGATGGTCCTCACAAAGCCTTTCGACTAGGTGAGCGGTGACGGTTGCTGTCCCTGCTTCAAAGTTAACATGATGCGCAATGAACGCGATTCTCAAACTTACCTCCGGAAGCTGCCTTCGGCGTAGCTTAGTGTATAGTCCTTTTGCGGGAGGCACTACGTTTTGGCTCAAAGAGCTCGTACCGACTCCATCCACTGGGGCCCATCTCTGGCACGGCGCTTATCTTTGGAGCCATAAGTATTATACCAAATGAACATGATGAACATGGTGCGCGTGGAAACTCCAAAGCAAAGAACGCAGTTCACACTGAGGTGAACAAAAAGCCAGTTTGTGATTTTCAATACTCCTAGTTTGGAATATGGCATGTGAGCTAATCTCCGCATATGCTATAATCATTGAATCTAGTAATATGGGGATCGGTAAAAGAAAAGAATCCTTATGAAAGACACTAAAGACACTCTTAAATTGATCGGCTTCATTCTAGTTGCCATCGGTTTCGCTGGTCTTATGCTCGCCGATTTCGTCTTTGATTGGGGTACCGTAGGTACTCTGACATTTGCTGCTTTCAATGCTGCTGGTCTTGTTATTCTGGGTTTTGCCCACTGGGGAATCAAAGACAGAGAATAGAAAGTATTAAATCACACTTTTCATCGTTTTGTCGATAAATGCCATGCTATGACCGGCCCCGGCTTGAATCTCTTCGCAACTTTTACCCTCCTTGATTAACATATATCGGATTTGGTCGTTATGGGGGGCCCACCGCCTCTTTCTTTTTGTCTGCATGGCAATATAATCTTGCCCCTCCAATATTACTCTGTTAAGTATGCATAGAAAGAAACCTCTCACACACGTCACACATGGCTCACACACAATACACACACAAAAAACATCTAGTTGCAAAAGCCTCACACTCGGCACACATATAAACTCACGATGGGCTAAATAGCTGTTATCCTGTCCACATACAGCTCACACATAACCGCGCATTCAGGGTATATCCGTTTCTCTAAGCACACACTCAGCCCACATATGAGCTTAGATATGAGCGATACCACCTTGTTCACCATTACACATGACCCACGTACTAAGTTACACATTTCATACCACCATTTCGTGTAACTTAGTTACAACAAACATACGTCCATTTTCTGTAACAAAGTTACACCAAAGTGATATATAAAAAGTGTAACTTTGTATTTATGTTGTATGTATGTCGGTGAAAGAAGTGGAATTTTGTATTTGCCGTCGAGTGTATGTCGTATGTATGTTTTAAGAAGCAACCAATTTTTCGTATTTATGTTGTATGTATGTTCCGTGTGTTCTGTGCATGTCATTAGTTAGTGGTATCAGGCGAGACTAGAGTTCTATGTATGTTGTATGTATCATGAGAAGTTATCGGTTTTTTCCCCTATGTATGTTGAGTGTATCTTCAGTGTATGCTGGTCGGGTTCATGAGTATGTTGAGTGTATGTGAGTGTATCGTATGTATCGTACTAAATAAAACTAGTGTATATTACACAGTATTATGATGTGAATATGATGATTTAACCATACAATAAGGGGGCACTATGCCTTTGCTAATACCACAGAAAGGCAGAGCAGATGGGTCATTGAATCAATTGACTGATGAATAGGTAAAAGACAAAGCCTTCATTGACCGTAACATGATGACCTAGCTAGAAGTAGACAAGACAATGGGACTACAGGCACTCATCGGGTAAACATTACGATGAATTGTTTGCTCACTCTTCATGCAGTATGGCTTTAATCCGCTCACAGTAAACTTCCGCCTTAGCCGGTGCATCGTGACCTTTTGCCTTGAAGTAAGTGATTCCACTCCATTCCTTTCGTATGCACAGGTCATCTTCTTTAATATCAAGACAACCTCGCTGCCTTGCTTTATCTGGGTGCGGACATCTCCACTTCATAAGACCCTCAGGAGCCTCAATCCTTCGAATATTTTATCACTATATAATTGATGCTCCTAATTGTAAGAATCTACTATTGAACTTTTTGGCTGATTGTGTCTTTGTTAATGTGTTGAGGTTTAAGATTTTCACAGTACGTAGTAGAATAGCACCTATAGATTATGATAATGTGGTGATCAAATGTCCAACGAAGAAGACATCAAACAAGCAGAGTCGCAAATTGCTGGGGAAGGGCTAAAAAAAGATCTTGGTATTGAACAAGTAGTGCACATGAAGGTTGCTGCTCAAATTGTTCAACATCTGAGTAAAGGCATATATAGTAACCCCGCTAATTGTATCAAGGAATTAATCGATAACTCCTTTGATGCAGATGCCCCTAAAGTAATCATTCGAGCAAAACCAGAGCTCGACACCTTCTCCATAACTGACGATGGAGAGGGTATGAACTATTTGGATTTCGACAATAAATTCTTATGGATTAGCAGATCAGACAAGAGAGACGCTGGTCTTTTTACTAAAAGTGGCAGACCGCTGATAGGGAAAATTGGCATAGGATTTGTGGCGGTATCTGAAGTATGTAACAAGATGACTGTTATTTCCACTAAAGAAGGTGAAGATTTTAAGTTTCAAGCTGAAATTGATTTTAGCAAATTCAAAGAAGCTATAACTCAAAAACGTAAATTCTATGAATTAAGTGACGTTAGACTCGTAAACCTGCCAGAAGAAAAAGACGCACACTACACTATTCTACTCCTTGAAGAATTAAGTCAAGACTTTAAAGAACTATTACAGGATAAAGACATCATCGAAGCTGGTATCAAAGTCCGAAGTTTTGATGGGCAAAGCTTCGAGAACATTATGAATCAGGTAGCAGGACAGCAACTCAATCTTTGGAAAGACATCGCAGAGTATTGGAGATTAGTGCTTGGCATTGCCAATATAGTGCCTGTGAGATATTTGGAACAGGGTCCTATCGGAGTAGAGAATGAAAATAATAGAGAAACATTTAAAGATCAACTCCAAGATATTGAAGAAATAAAGAAATCAATTGATAAATTTAATTTCATGGTTGATTTTGATGGGGTTTTGCTAAAGAAGCCGATACTGCTTCCTACTGAAAAAGACATCGCATTGGATAAAGGGAAATTCGACATTTATACATTTGAAGAGGAGTTCTCCGACTTCAGTGATAAATCAAAGCTTAAATTTAAGGGATATATATATGGGCAAAATCGCCAGATACTTCCTCCGCAAATGAGGGGGTTGATAGTAAGACTAAAAAATACTGCAATAGGCGACATCGACCCGGATTTTTGGAGCTACCCTCATCCAGAAAAGCTTTTTATACCATGGGTATTCGCTGAGGTTTATGTAGAGGATGGGTTAGAGGAAGCCATGAATGTCAATAGGAGCTCGTTTGTTATTACCCATCCACATTATAGAAAACTGAGAAATTATATACACAAGAAACTTCACGAAGAGGTATTCACCAAATTTAGAAGCCGGTATATTGAGAGAAAAGAAGCATCAAAATTAATAAGCGAAATTCAAAGACAGACCAAAATAAGAGGGTATCTCCGAACAACATTTAATCGGGACATACGAGTAGTTCTTTCCGAAGAACCTACTGAACTCCCGGTAAGTTTAAATTTAACAGAAAACGAGATAATAATTAATCACAAGCATCCTCTTTTAAGAAGACTTAAGGGGAAAAACAAGCCAACAATCGAGGATATCTTAATTCTTTTTGAAGCTTCTTGCCAACGCTCAGAAGGCGATTTAGAGAAAATGTATCAGCTATTTTTTGACAGTTTGAAGAATTGGTAGAATGAACACTCTAGAAGAGACCTTCCTAAGTTCCGAAGAGGACCAAATATACAATAGTCCGCAGAAGTGGCATATAAGGATGAGATGGATTCATTATGCTTCTAGAAGGAAGGAAAACAGCGGGAAAAATTATATTAACCTACTAACCTTAACATCAGCAAAATGTTATGACATAAAGCTTTTTCAACAAGTGGGATTGCTCCTAACTACAGATACAGGATATGCACGTCGTAGCCTTACATTTTGTGAATCTCATCCAGAAAGGTATGCAAGGATTCGTAATCTTTTACCCGGAGCCAGAGACTGGCATGGCAAGCTAGAAAAGTTCGTTGATGCAGGTCATTCCTATGTATCTGATCGTGCACAGAGATGGTTTCCTTATGACGTGATAAATTTGGACTTTACTAAGCCTGGCTTTAGACAGAAAGAAGAGAAGACTTCAATTACTATGCAGACTATTCTCAAGATATTCATGATTCAAAGATTAAAAAGCCATTCGTTCACACTTTTTGTAACGCTCCCTGCAATTGAACAGGGCAACGATATAACAGGCAAAACCGAATTAGATAACTGTTTGAACAGCAATCTGGATGGTAGTTATCCTGATGTTGAAAAGAATTTTTTACAGAAATACCCAGAGAAAGCTTTCCCCAATTACTGTGAATTTCTACTCTTCGTCGTTCCTAAGTTAATCATAAAGTATGGACAAAGCGAAAACTTTGATACCAAGTGCTTAGAAAGATGTAGTTATATAAATGAGGGAGCAAGAACCGTAATGATAAACCTTATGTTTGATTGCGAATTTATCGGGTTACAAGAAGGGTATAGCAGCAAGAATCCTGCAGAAATTTTAGCTGAATCATATCAGCCACGGATAGTAGAGATATTGGAACATGATTTCGAGGATATAAATGCTAGGTTTGCTAAAGAACCTGAATTAAGACAACACTATCTTAAATTTCGGGAGCAGTTTGCTTGACATTTGTTCAAACTAAAAACATAGTTGCTAAAAATAACAAGAGTAGTGGACATTACAGATGAATGTTCTGTTAGTTGAACCCGAGTTTCCTATTCCCCCTAAGAGCAAAAACCACCGAGATTTCCTCCCCATTGGTCTCTTAAAGTTAGCCAGCTATCATAAACAAAAAGGTGACAGCTTTCGATTAGTAAGGGGCAATAAAGATACTAACGGCTTCGTGCCGGATGAAGTGAAGATTACTTCTTTATTTACGTATTGGTCACAATACGTTTGGGACAGCGTTGCTTTTTATAAAGAGAAGTTCCCGAATGCAAAGGTTATTGTAGGAGGAATCTACGCCTCTTTGATGCCAGAGCATTGTAGGAAGTCTGGTTGCGATGAGGTTTTCGTTGGCGTCAATGACGAAGCTGAGAAGTATCAGCCAGCCTATGATTTAGTAGATGTTGACTACCAGATAATTCATGCCTCAAGAGGCTGTATCCGAAGGTGCGGTTTTTGCGGGACATGGAAAATTGAACCTACATTTACTTCCAAAAGAAGTATTAAAGAAGAAGTTCATAGTAACAGGTTAATATTCTATGATAATAATCTCCTTGCTAATCCTAACATCACTGATATTCTATTAGAGCTCTCAGAAATGACGTATGACAATAAACCGATTTATGCTGAATGTCAATGCGGACTCGATGGTAGGTTACTTAATGCGAATCTAGCTAAATTACTTAGAACGGCGAGGTTTATTTATCCCAGAATTGCTTGGGACCATAGCTACTCACAATATGACATAATTAAAAAGCAAATTGACATGTTAGTTGATGCTGGCTATCAAGCTAAAGATATCTACGTTTTTATGATATATAACTGGAATTACGATTTCCTGGAACTGGAAAAGAAGCGACTAAAATGTTGGGAATGGAAGGTACAAATAGCTGATTGCAGATACAGACCATTAGAACAAGTCTATGATTATTATAACACCCAAAAGGAGCAAACTATAGATGAGTATTATATCCACCCAAAGTGGATAGATAACGAAATAAAGCAATTTAGAAAGAATGTCAGGCGACAGAATATTTGCGTTAGGCACGGTTTTTCTTTTTACAGTAAAGATCTAGAACAAAAACGTGTGGACCAAACGATAGCAAGCAAAATAAAGACTGTCTCCCCTCGTGGAGCTAGAATGTTGCTCAACAAAGGTATAATCAGCGATTATTGGTATCCGGATACAATAGCATACCCGTTCATCCCTCCCCAACCCGACTGACCTATAGACTGCACATTATGACGGAATGTGCAATAAGTTAAACTCACCCCAGTTTCAAAGTATATTGATGCCTCGTCTCTCCTACGAGACATTGGAAGGTCTTCCCACTCAGCCATAGTAGGTATATAATTGGTCAAAAAAGGGGGAAGTTTGAGGACAACTATAGCGAATCACGATAGGAGATCGCGGCGAGAGGCATGTCACACCAAAAGCCACCAAGCACGTTCATAACCAACAATGAGACCAAACTACTTAAAGAAAGAATCTCAAGTATTATTGGTTTCAGCAAAGAGCTGAAGTTCTTGGAAGGTAACGGGGTGAATTAATGAACCCCGAATTGAAAATAAACCCGAAGCTTTTACAATGGGCACGGGAAGAGTGTGGCTATTCACCGGCTGAAATAGCCAGTAGAATTCATGTAGACCAAGAACAATACTTGACCTGGGAAAATACCGGAACGGGACTCAGTCTCGGCGACCTAGTTGCTTTATCAAAGGCGTGCAAGAGGCAAATAGCCTTCTTTTTCCTTCCCAGCATTCCTCCAAAAACTAAAAAGCCCACTGATTTTAGAAACCTTGAACCGGCGCTGGCTAGACTCTCGGATAATACTCTACTGGCTATCAGGCGTACCGCGCGGTTTCGGGATTTTCTTCTTCAGCTATATGGTCCTGAATATTATCGAGATAGGTATTCCTGGCTCACCGGATACCGGGAGACATTTGCCAAGCAACTAGATTCAGAAGAGAGCATTAATTGGATTAGAAATCTTCTTAAGTATCCAGTTGATGAGCAAACAGCGACTAATATTGATTCTGAGACAGCTTATAAAAGGTGGCGGAACAGCGTTGAGCATAACCTCGGCATTCACGTATTTCAGTTCGCCATGCCAAAAGCCGAAGCCCAAGGATTTTCTTACTCAGATTCTTTCCCTTACTGCATTACTATCAATAATACCTATCCAGCCACTTCTCGGACTTTCACATTATTCCACGAGCTGGCGCACATTGTGAAAAGCCAATCAGGCTTGTGCAAACCGGATGATGCAATTTTAAAAAGGGAAGAGACTTCCATAGAATTTGACTGTAATTATTTTGCAGGGTCTCTCCTAGTCCCGGTAAAAGAGGTGGTTCAGGCTAAAGACAAGGACACCATATTCAAATACGCTACCAAATTCAAAATAAGTAGTGAAGTGTATTTACGCAGGCTTTTTACCCTTGGTTTCGTTTCTGAAAATGAGTTTTTCTCTCTCCTTGACGAAATCCGTAAATCCGTTTTGCCTGCTAGACCGCATTATTCCAATTCTCCGGTCAACAGAAGTATCAATTCGAGGGGGGAAGCTCTTTTTAATTCCACTCTAGACGCAATGAATCAGAGAAAGGTCCCGTATTCGCTGGCCTCAGATATACTGGGCTTGAAGATAAACTATCTATCTGGTTTGCAGAGATGAATCAGAATCGGAGCCTTATTTTCTGCTTAGATACTTCGGCATTCGTCGATATTAATAGATATCTGGTAAGACTTATCCCGCAACTTTACCCAGAATTGGATAAGCTGTTCAATAGCGGCCAGTTAATCTCACATAGAATTGTCTTTGAAGAAATCACAACGCAGTCTAAAAGACCCGATTCCCTTACAAAATGGATTCTGCCTAAAGAACCTTTCTTTAAAGATATTTCACTCCAGCAGACATTTCTCGTTGCAGAAATCGTTCGTCAGTTTCCCACGCTCATACACTACAATAAGGAAAAAGATGATGCCGACCCATGGTTAATTGCATTGGTAATTGAGCAAAGGTCTAAGCCAGACCTCTTTTCTAGTCTCCAGGACTTTACCATAGTAAGTACCGAGAGTACCTTCATTCCGAACCGTCTTCCTGCAGTGTGCAGACATTACTCCATAAAACACTTTGATTTGCCTGAGTTTTTTGCGGCCAATGGATGGAGTATAAATCTTCAAACAACAAACCTATAATGGATCACTGTAATAATTAGCTTAAAACACACGCCAAGCTTGTTAAGTTATATACTTTTGAACCTGATTGCACATTTCTGACTTTCGTGCAACTAGCTGCTTATGCGACTAACTTAACAAGTGGTATAATTGTTGGGGGCAGGCACAATGCAAGGTCAATGGAAGATTCCGAGGCGCGGTCTACGCACTTCATTGCCAGTTGACGCGCGAGTAAAATTGCTATTTAAGCTTCTGCTGGTTTTGTCTTTGGTATTTCTAACAGTCGGCTGTGGCCCTACTTATGAGTTGAAAGTCGAAGAATTGTATACTTATTCGTCAGCTCGCGGGGAGGAGCACTTAGTGGCCGAGTGTCGCCTATATGCTAAAGAGGCTGGGCATGTTGAGGCGGAGATAAGGCTATGGCACGAGGGCAAACCTACACCTGTCTATGGCATCTATTCCGATGACACTTATCCGACCTCCTGGGAAGGTGTGTCAGAGCGTGTAAAGCTTAACGGTGACTATACTTATTATGACGAGGTGAGAGTGATAGTAAACGATGAATACTCCTCTACATGGAAACCAGACCACGGGGAGGATTATAAGGTGAAGCATGTGTACGGACCTTACACGGAAATAGGAGGCGCATTTGTTGATGTGATGGTTTATGGAGGGTCTGGTGGCGAAGCGAACGTAAGAGTGGAGCTTTGCGAGACTGGCAGGGATAGAGAAAGACGGATTTACGGTGAGAGGGATTACCACTTTGAAAGGGGCGAAACAGCGCTGATAGAAATACCGCTCAACCTGAAAGGCTACACATGGTACGAGTGGATAGAAGTATTTATAAATGGAGAACGGTATCATTGGTAGAAACCTATGAGTTCAGTAGCAAGACAGATATTTTACACAGTGTATCAAGCCGTGTGAAGCCTCCTTGAAAGGAGGCGACCGAATTTCAGTCGAAGTCTCAGGGCTCTCGACAGCCACTCCAGTGGGACGCTTTGCTATCAAAGGAGCTGTAATCTGCCGGACAGGATCAAAAGAGTTTGCGTGGTTGAATTCAATTCAAGGCGTCGTGGACGGCTTATTCGATATGAACACAATGAAGCTGAACGCTAAAATATTTAAGCTCTAACGCTAACATGTTGTTTTCCTATTTGCCCCTTGTTGACAAGGGATAATTGCCAATCTAAATTTTATCCGTCAACCACAGGTGCCTGTTTGTTATCCAATTGAACGAAAGCCTGTTTTGTTAATTACGTTAATTACCTAGGATGGCTTCAAGGTGTAACTGTGACTGTTCCGGACCACCTATTGAGCTCATTGCCGTGATAATATATCACGTATGTTACAGTTGTAGTGCCTGTCTTGGAATACTGGAATGAATGGGTCACCTCTATCGAACTTCCTCCAGGTACTTTAACTGTACCTTTAACCGGACTTCTATACAGATCCATAGCTAGAGAAGAATCTCCAAAGTAATCAATCGAAACATCAGTATCTTCATTATTCTTCAATGTGAGCGTATGTTTCTCAGTCTTTAGACCTATTACCCCTAATGAAACAGTACTCGGGAGCACCACATTTTGAATCACGACATCTGGTTGTAATATGGGCCTGGGCAAGGTCGCAGGTTCTTGGCTAGACCATATTCGAAACCAAACTCGCATATTGGTCCCCTTTTCGCCATTATAGGAATTAATACCCCAATTTTGGGAGGGATACCATGTATTTTCATACTCGCCTAGGTACCATTGTCCTGGCAATGAATCCAATATTGCTTTGACATTGCCTGCTCCGGCCTGCCCTAGTTCGCTAAGAGTAGACAAGAAGCTTTTTTCAAAATCTATATCAGGGTCAACGTCGAATGCTCTGATAGAGAGCTTCAAGTAATCATTCGCAGAATCAATGTGTAATCCCTTAATATTAACTTCCCATATATCAAAATCATTCATTCGTTGATAGCCTGTAAATGGAATAGTGCGTTCGACTACTGTTCTGCCGTCACTGACTACCACGACCAATTTCACCATTGCCTGGTGCGGACTTAAGGCATGACGATTATAAGCAGATAAGATTCCTACATAGTCGATTGTTACACTTAAAGGGGGCCCACCCTGCTGTGCTGAAGCAGGCGCCCCCGTTGTTTGTGTCTGGGCTGGAGGGCTGGATTGAGGAGGATTCTGCTGACCTGTTGGATAATTGGATGGCGGGGAGTACGGCGCACATGCGGCAGCCAAGCCGATCAATGCCAAAAGTGCCACAATTGAAAAGACAGTCTTTGCCATTTTACCACCTCCTGCTGGTAGCTATAATGCTGCTACAGCTCCAACCATTCCTCAATTACTATCTTTGGTAGAGTTTGTATGTAAATGATACTTATAGTCTGTAGACTCATTGTATACATGGCGCTAGTATTTAGTCAAGGATTACATACTAGTTGCCAAAACAATCGAGCATACAAAAACAATTCGGGGATAGGATCCGCGACCTGAGATTGGAAAAGGGCTTATCTCAGGAAGAGCTAGCATTTAAAGCGGGTATACACAGAACATACCTTGGGGGCATTGAGAGGGGAGAGCGTAACCCGGCACTAAAGAATATTGCAGCCATTGCGCGGGCTTTAGGTGTCACATTGTCCGAGCTATTTTCTTCCTGAACATAAAAAGCGAGCCGACGACTCTTTTGCATATTTTGACTTATCTGCCTCGCTTGTTATTTCAGCTCATTGAACAAAAGACCAGATTGTGCAATTCGAAAATCAGTCACTCACGGCTCCGATGCCTCAAATGCTGAGAGATTAAGTATTCTTCTCGCTAATAAAAGCCTCTGGTACAACAACGCCGGCCATTGTTACCGTTCGGCGTTTTGTAATACCTCCAGGAGGCCAAACCCCAAGAATCAGATGAAGTGTGTGATTATATCAGGGCACTGGTACCTTTGGTTTTCAGAAGCGTTTGTAAATTAGGTGGTAACTGTGTAATACTGAACGAGACATTCATGATTAAAGAAGAAATAGTTGCCGCAGAGAAGCCAAGTGAACAAGGCACCTAAGTTCACCAAGCACGAGCTGGAGACTGCAATCAGGGTCCTCATGCAGTCGCGCGGGGTCACACACTGGGTCGAGTCGGAAGCGCGATTATTAGGAGTAGACCTCAGCACGCCCAAAGGTAAGGAGTTCTACGAGCGTGAGACAAGAGCACAAGCTGAGAAGCTCATAAAGTGAGCAGAACTAGCTAAGAATTCACAACTCAAATCGGCCGAGTTCTCAACCCTGCTCCCATTAATATGGATTACCATAACATTTACCGCATCGTTTACCCCGTCGTTTACCATATATAGTTTACCTGCTTATAACGGGGTTTTACTCTTGTTAGAAGAAATGACGAGAGGGGGGAGGAGGGGTATCTGGGCTTAGATTCAAAGTTTATCCGGTATGTTATATCAAAAACTGCAATTGATATAAAAACAAGGAGGCCGGATTAACAATAAATTGACTGGCGACCAGCCATATTCAAAATATTTTACAAAAGTATTGTTTCTATCCTTTTAATCAGTACATTGTATTACCGGTACTCGAGAGGGTTCAAGGACTACTATTTAAAACCCCTTCAAGAATTAGTAATGAAACCTGGGTTAACAAATGGATGAAGTTTGAAAATAGGTTCAGCTTGACAGTTGCTTTAAATTGTGTTACCCTAGAAAATATAGGATGACGGCATCTAATGGCACGAGTTGCACTTTATACTAGGGTCTCCACGGAAGAACAAGCTATGGAAGGTACTTCCTTGGACCTCCAGCTCGAACAGATCAAAGAACATTGCAATCGTCAGGGTTGGCAGGTTGCACGGCAGTATTGTGACCCCGGGTTCTCAGGGAAAAATGATGACCGACCGGGGCTGCGACAGTTGCTCTCAGAAGCTAGGAGTGATGTCTTCGAAATAGTTGTTGTTTCAAGACTGGACAGGTTGGCACGAAAACTCAGGCTGCTTTTAGAGTTAGAGGAGACGTTGAAGGACAATGACGTGTCGCTATATTCGATTAGGGAAAACATCGATACTTCTAGCGCGATTGGCCGTGCAGTTTTCCAAGTGCTTGGATTGACCGCGGAGTGGGAAAGAGAAGCAATGATTGAGAGGACAAGAGGAGGAAGGTTACAGCGCTACAAAGAGGGCCGCTGGGGGCCCGGTAATGTTTTGTATGGTTATCGTTATAACAGAGAAACAAAGAAACTCATAATTGACCAAGAACGAGCAAAGGTGGTGCGCAGAATCTTCGACTTGTACTCCTTAGGCAAGTCTATGACGGCTATATGCAACATACTCAATGCTGAAGGAATTCCCACTCGTACAAATAGGGCAAAGGGATGGCATAGCGGCGCAGTGCGAGACATAATCGTTAATCCTTCATATAAAGGAAGACAGTTACTTGGCCGGAATAGCCATATCTCGAGATTGCGCAAGGGTACCCCAGAGAAGATTATTGAGGTTAGCATTCCCCCTATCGTTGACAGTTCCCTCTGGGAGGCAGCGCAAAGGCGCCTCAGTACCAATAAGCATGTTTATCCGGCACGTGTAAACCCGTATCTGCTGCAAGGATTGGTGAGTTGTGGCGAGTGCTTACATACTTTCCGCAGCGAAATAACCCATGGGAGGCGCTATTATAGCTGCACTGGGAGATTGAAAAGGGCACACGTTGATGGCTCGCAACGCTGCAATGTGCCTCGTCTCGATGCCGACTGGCTTGAAGGGCAAGTCTGGTCAAGAATCGAGACTATCTTAAATGACCCGAAGAAGCTGGAACAATTATTGTCCGACACCATTGAACGTTTAAGGATTAGAGTAACTGAACTTGAAACACGTATACGTCCAATTGACGAGCAGCTTTCTAAGCTAGCTGATAATAAAAGAAGGTTGGCCGAAGGTTGGGTTGCCGGAGCTCTTGGACGGGAATGGGTCGAGGCTGAGAGACTTCGAATCGAAAAAGAAGAGAATCGACTAAGGGATCTACGTACGGAGGTAGACCCAGACCAGCTTAAGGAGTTGGACCATACCCGGAACATACTACGCTTTTGGCAGAAGAGGTTAGTAAGTATGTCTTGGAACCTCGAGGATGAAAACGGTGAGGTGGAGCGAACAGTTGAAGAGCCTCATAAGATTGTTTCAACGTTAGTCAACTTTGAAGATAGTGAGATAAGCGAAGTAATGCATTTCCCTTCAGCTAGAAGGGAAATGCTCGACCGTCTGCAAGTTAGACTCCTCGTATTCTTTGACCGGGTTGAGGTGAAGGCAGTTTTTCCGATAGAACCAGTTAGTAGTCAATTATGCACATCTGCTTGTAGGTCAAGGCGTTGCCCACAATCTCTATGAAGGGCATAGACTGGAGTATGGGGCTTTCCTTGACTATGGTCTCGATGACGCCGGCTAACAGGACGTCATTAGACAGCTTGGCTGCTTCGGTTAAAGTTGTTGGCATAGGTTAAGTCTCCTTTTTAGTTATTTTGCCGCAGTAGCTCTCTACTGCTCCTTTCTCTTTTTGGC